>Ga0209777_10000040_pt1 | contig 197482 bp, 143 predicted proteins | sample FrelakmetHBP12HB_FD_187147 | JGI IMG/M metagenome (GOLD analysis project Ga0209777, IMG submission 187147) | Freshwater lake sediment microbial communities from the University of Notre Dame, USA, for methane emissions studies -HBP12 HB (SPAdes)... | ecosystem: Environmental > Aquatic >...
TGCTCCAGCCGATGCCATGGATGAGATCGGGTGAAGACATGACAGCATTGAAGATCAACGGTGTCGAGCGGCCGTTCCCGCAAGGGCTGCCCGCAAGCCTGGCCGATCTGCTGGAGCAGCTCCAGGTCGATGCGGCTACGGTAGTGGCCGAGGTCGATGGGAGGATCGTGGAGCGAAAGGACTTCTCCGCAACGTCCCTGGGCGCAGGTCAAAGCGTTGAACTGATCCGTCTTATCGGCGGGGGGTGATCGGATGGACAGGCTCGTCATCGCAGGCAGATCCTTCGGGTCCCGGCTGATGGTGGGGACCGGCAAGTTCTCGTCCAGTCAGGTCATGGCTCAGGCCCTGGCTGCATCAGGGACTGAGATCGTCACCGTGGCCCTTCGCCGCGTGGACATCGAGAACGCCAACGATGACATGCTCCGTGCCATCGACCGCGAGACCGTCCTGCTCTTGCCCAATACCTCTGGGGCCCGCGACGCCCAGGAGGCGGTCAGGCTCTGCCGTCTGGCCCGGGCTGCCACCGGCATGGCCTGGGTCAAGCTCGAGGTGACACCGGACCCGTGTACCCTGTTGCCTGATCCGGTCGAGACGCTCAAGGCCGCCGAGATCCTGGTCCGGGAGGGGTTCACGGTCTTGCCTTATATCAATGCAGACCCCATCCTGGCCAAGCGATTGCAGGACGCCGGCACCGCCACGGTCATGCCGTTGGCCAGCCCCATCGGCTCCAACCAGGGCCTCATGACTCGGGCGGCCCTGGAGATCATCATCGAACAGGCCGATGTCCCCGTTGTGGTCGACGCGGGATTGGGGCTGCCCTCACACGCAGCGGACGCCCTGGAGATGGGCGCAGACGCGGTCTTGGTCAACACGGCCATTGCCACGGCCGAAGACCCGGTGCAGATGGCCACGGCCTTCAAGCTGGCGGTGGAGGCCGGGCGGATGGGGTACCTCTCCGGCCCTCGCGGGGCCAGCGACAGGGCCCAGGCATCCAGTCCCTTGACCGGATTCCTTCGACAGGCCGAGGACGGTGCCCTGCGACGACTATGAGTCGAGCCGCGGACATCGCCCGGATCCTCGCCGACCAAGGCCTGGACAACGCTTCGGCCTGGTCGGACCGGCTCGCTGCCGTCACGGCGGCGGACGTGGAGAGGGCCTTGGCGGAACCGGCCGGACATTACCGTCCGGACCGCCTGCGGGTCTTGGTCTCCCCGGCAGCCGGAGACTATCTGGAGGCCATGGCCGTGCAGGCCCATCGCCTGACGGTCCAGCGATTCGGCAGGACGATGGGCCTCTATGCCCCACTGTATCTGTCGAACGTCTGTGCCAACCGCTGCCTGTACTGTGGCTTCAATCGGGACAGCCATGCCCCACGGCGACGCCTGACGGTCGAGGAGGCCGTGGCTGAGGCGGAGATCCTTCGCGCCGAAGGGTTCACCGATCTGTTGCTGGTCAGCGGTGAAGATCGCCAGCACGTCACCGTGGAGTACCTGGTGGAGCTGGCCCGCATCCTGCGAAAACGGTTCAGTTCCATCTCCATCGAGATTCACCAGCACAGCCCGGATGAATACCGGCGGCTCTTTGAGGCAGGGATCGATGGAGTGACGCTTTATCAAGAGAGCTACGACAGGATGACGTACGGTCGTTTTCACGCCGCAGGGCCAAAGGCCGACTATCAACGGCGGTTGCAGGCCCCCGATGCCATCGGCTCTGCGGGCGCGCGGCGGGTGGGGCTTGGGGTCCTGCTGGGACTGGCCGATTGGCGGATCGAGACGCTGGCCTTGGCTGAGCACGCCCATTATCTGATGAGACGGTACTGGCAGTGTCAGGTCTCCTTCTCGTTCCCGCGATTGCGCCCGGCCCAGGAGGTGGATGGGCTTGCCTTTCAACATCTGCTGTCGGACAGAGACTTGGTGCAGATGATCGTGTCCCTGCGTCTGTGTTTTGGCGATGCAGGGCTGGTCCTTTCGACCCGGGAACGGGCCGAACTGCGGGACCGGTTGGTCCGTCTTGGCATCACCCGTATCAGTGCAGGCAGCAGGACCAACCCCGGCGGTTACTCCGGCGGCAAGGAGACCGTGGAGCAATTTGAGGTGGCGGACGATCGCACCGCAGCCCAGGTCGCCGAGATGATCCGCGGCCAGGGGTGCGAACCGGTTTGGAAGGACTGGGACCAGGGGTTTCTGGACTGCAGCGGCCAGGGGTCGGCATAGAATCAGGGGACCAGCATGAGGCGCACGAAGGGAACGAGTCAGGACCTGAAGCTGGCAGGGCTTCTGGTGTTGCTGTCGGTCTTCTTCTATACCCTGGACTACGCGCTCTTTCACAAAGGCCGCGACATCGCCTTCTACGTCCTGATGGACGTGGCCTTCCTGTTCGTCCAGGTCCTGCTCGTCACCGTGATCATCGAGCGTCTGCTTGGGGCCTGGCAGAGGCGTTCCATGCTCAAGAAGCTTAACATGGTGATCGGGGCATTCTTCGGCGAGGTGGGGACGGATCTCCTCAAGGCCCTGGCCCTATTCGACGCGGATCTGGCGGAAGTCTGTCCCTCGTTGTGCGTGACGGGCCAGTGGTCCGGCCAGCAATTCGAGGACCTGCGAAGGGCCGTGGCGGGTCGGGACTACCACATGGACATGCAGAAGGGGGACCTCGCCGGACTTCGAGACCTGATGCTGGGCCAGCGGGAGTTTCTCGTACGACTTCTGGAGCATCCCAACCTCCTGGAGCACGACCGGTTCACGGAACTGATGTGGGCCGTCTTTCACCTGGCCGATGAGCTGTCGCATCGACCCTCCACTCAAGGCCTGCCTGCCACCGATCTCCAGCACCTGGCGGGGGACATGAAGCGGGCCTACAGCCTGCTTGTCCGCGAGTGGCTCTTCTATATGGAACACCTCCAGGCAGACTACCCCTACCTGTTCTCTCTCGCGGTGAGGACCAATCCGTTTGACCCCAAGGCCCAGGTGATCGTAGGAGGATCCTCCGCCCCGCAACCTGACCATTCAATGCTGTGAAATCCGGCTGGTGCAAGCCCGCATTTCTCACAGGCTTTCGGTTTTGAGCGGTCCTGTTGTCCTGCTGCGGTGTTCTCGGTCCCGTTTGTCCTCGACGTATTTCAATACGCCTCCGGGCAAACGGGACCTGCGGCCTTGCAGCCGGCCAACATGCCTCGCTCAAAACAGACTGTCGTGACACGTTTGCACACTGGCCCGCTGTGACTCGCATGCGGGTCACAGGTTCAGGCAACGGAGCCCAAAACCCTGTGAGAAATGCGGGCTAGGCACAGAGGAGGTGGGGCCCCTGTGGGTCATCGGGCCACGCCGGCCCCGGCGGCGGGCCGTTCGCTAAGAACCTTCATGTTCTTCAGGGCGGTGGCATTGGTCGGATCGGTGCGCAGGACCTCCTGGAACTGCTGGATCGCCTCTTCGGTCCGACCCAGGTGCATCATCGCGACCCCCAGGTCCAGACGGGCCTCCGTGAGGTCGGGCTTGAGCCGAAGGGCCTCGGTGAACTGCCCGAGTGCCTCGGCGTCCTTGCCCTGGCGACCCAACAGGAAGCCGAGTCGGAAGTGGGCCTCAGCGAGGTTCGGATTGAGTCGCAGAGCCTCGACGTAGTGCGTCTGCGCCTCCGCCAGTTTCCCCAGCGAAAAGAGTGTCACCCCGAGGTTGAGGTGGATCGTCGCATCTGTCGGATCAAGTCGCAGGGCCTTGGTGAACTGCACGACGGCCTCGTCCATCCAGCCCTGGTCGTAGCAGACCTTGCCCAATGCCTGGAAGGCAGCAGGCGTGTTCATCGGATGGTCCATCGCCTGGCGGAAGTGGGCGCTGGCCTCTTCCGTTCGGCCCATGGCCTTCAGAGTCAGGCCGAGACTCATGTGCGATGGACTGTAATGTGGCTTGAGCTTCAGGGCCCTCTCGTATTGCCGGACGGCTTGCTCATTCTGTCCATGGTTGGCCAGGGCATTGGCCAGGCCGTCGATGGCTGCAAACGAGTCCGGTTCACGACGTAGCGCCTCCTCAAAGGACCGGATGGCCTCCTCGTGCCGGTTCTGCAGGCTCAGCAAAAGGCCCATCTGGGTGTAGGCCTGGACGTTGTGCGGGAGCAGTTGTGAGATACGTCGCCAGGCCTCGACTGCCGCGGGCAGGTCGCCCTGTTTCTGCAGCAGGTAGGCCAGGTTCTCCTCGAGGAACGGGTCGTCAGGAGACTGTGCCAGGGCCTCGCGGGTGATGGCGACCGCCTGCTCGATGGCGTCCGGCTGCGTGGCAGGAAGGAGCTGCTCGATCTGGGTCTTCAGATGCCGATACTGCTCCTCGTGGTTGATCTGGGAGGTGAAGGGCGGATCGCTGACCCGGGTGAGGATCAAGGTCGTGGCCTCGTAGCGGTTCCAGCCCGTCCAGGCCAGGCGACGGGCGCACTGATCGATGCCGAGCCAATCTTGCTGTGCCTGGCGGGTGATCGTCTCGGGCAGCGACCTCGCCACCGCGTCTGCAAGGGTGCGGGCGAGCCGATAGTTGCCCTCGAATCTCAGGTGGACGTGTTCATAGAGCAGCTCTTCTCCTGCGAGTTGGTGGGGGCTGTTCCGAGCAAAGGCCTGCTGCCCGTCTACCAGGAATATGCCCTCGCTCTCCCGGCCTTGGGCGGTTCGGCGGATGAGATCGTTCATCCGGCTGTCAGATCGGAAACGCAAGGTGTCGCAGTCACGGGCCAGCGTGAATCGCCTGCTGGCCTCTGCGTCCTGTCCGATCGCCAGGCAGCACTGCGCCCAGCGGAACTGCAATTCGGCGAAATGGTCGTCGATTCGGCCCGCCTGGCCAAACCGGTCCAGGGCCTGTGAGAACCGGCCGGCCTTCTGTGCCTCGCAGCCGGCTTGGTAGAGAGGGTCCCACTCCATCCGCTCGGCCTCGGGCAGGTCGGGTCGATGCAGCGAGGCGAACGGCGCACAGTCCCTGAGATTGCTGGCCACGGTGCTGACAACCACCCGGACACCGCTCTGGACAGCGGTCTTCAGGATGTCGGAGAGGTTACGCTCGAAGTGGGCATAGACCGCTGCCATGAGGGGGTCGTCCTGGCGTACCTGGTGTTTCACGAACATCATCATGCCGCCCCACTCGTTCACGGAGGTTGGAGGCATGGTGAGGCGATCGCGGAGCGAATCCATCCACTGGCCAGTCTTCGTGGCCTTGAAGGCCAGGCTGCCGCGGATGAGGGCTAGATTGGGCGCCTTGGGACCGAACACCGTACCTGCACCGTACGGGCCGACGACCTCGTTGTTGCCCATGTAGAGCACCCACAGATCGCCGTGCTGGCCGGCGCAATCGCGGGCAATAGGGAGGATGGCGTGCGAATTGATCGCCGTCATGGCCGCATTCACGACCTCGAATCGCGCGCCCGGGTAGCGTTCTTGCAGCAGCACCTCCAACATCCGGGAAAGGCCGAACGCGGGCTGGGGATCGCCGTAGGCCGCGGATTCGCCGAGCACGAAGATGCGAAACGTATTCGGCGGTTTGGCCTCGCGAAACAGGAGTTGGCACGGAGTGCGGGACATCGCGGCGCCGAAGAATCGCCAGCCGAACCGGTCATTCTGGATCCAACAGGCCTCTCCATTGATGCGGCTGGGCAGGAAGAAGGACGTGGAGTATCCGAAGCCGGCCAGTCGCAGGATGGCCTCCAGGAGGGTGAAGGTGACCAGGGGTACCAGGACTGCAGCGGCCAGGCGGAAGAGCCACAGTCGCCGACGGGGCAGGGGCGACGGGGCGGCGGTCCTGCGAGGTCCCTGACGGCCGTTGTCTGCCGGGGGGGCCGATGGATGTGGGTGGCGAGTGCGTCCCATTGCAGGCTACTACGTGTCTCTATGTGTATCCGTCATCCGTCTGTTCTACTGAAGAAACCGTCCCACCGATCCGTTGGGGTCTTCACGGCCATTGCACCTTCGGCCATGATAGGGATGGGCCGCGACCGCGTCAACACCGATCGGTGGATAGCGAACTGGATAGTGCGATGGGGCGACGATCGGGCAGGAGACACCGCCCCGGCCGTATCCTGCCGGCGGGAGATGGAAATCCTGGAGCAATGCCCGATGCCCTGTCGATAGAATCCGAGGATGAGGCCGTTCAAACGTCAGACGGCGGTTTGGTCCTGGATGGGTTCAGCATGGAGGTGCTGGTTCATGGTTCGATGTCGCGTGTGGTCACGGCGGGGGGTTCTGGTCGGCGTGGCCTGGATCACCCTGGCCCGCACCATGGCCTTCGCCAGCGAGCCCGGGGGTACTCCGGCCTCCGGAGGATTGGCCTTTCGTGAGGTCTGGGGCTATGTGTACAAGGGTGAGGAACGGGTATTGACCGGCTCTGAGCCGATCACCGACGTCGGCTACTTCAGCACTACGGTCAATGACGTCGGTCGCCTGGACCAGACTCCGCCAAGGCCCCAGTTTCCCAACGTGACGGGCCATCAGCGACGGATCCACTTGGTGGTCAACGCCCCGTCAAACCGGTCCTTGATGTACTGGTGTCTGGCCAAGGATCTGCAAGCCCGGGAGGCCCTGATTCGTGACGTTGTCGCCGCGGCCCACGACTTCGATGGGGTCCAGGTCGACTTTGAAACGATCCGGCCTCAGGACGGCTTGGCCTACCAGTCTTTCCTGAGCCGGTTGAAGGCCGATCTGCCGCCCGGCAAGGTCGTGAGCGTCACGGTCCCGGCCCGGGCCCGGAGGCAGGATGACGCCTTCGACTACGCCGCCCTTGCGGCGACTGTGGATAAGGTCCTGGTTATGGCCTATGACGAGCATTGGCGCACGGGGTTGCCCGGGCCGATTGCCTCCTTGGACTGGTGTCGACGGGTCTGCAGGTTCGCCAGGCTGAGCATCCCTCCGGAGAAGCTGGTGATGGGACTGCCGCTCTACGGTCGGGCCTGGCAGGTGGAGACGCTGGCCCAGTCCCTCACGTTGGCGCAGACCGAGCAGGTCCTCAAGTCCATGGCCAAGGTCCCGTCGCGAGCCGAAGACGGCACACCCTTCTTCGAATACCAGCAACCCGCGACCCTGAAGGTCTTCTACGAGGACATGCAGAGTCTGTCGGCGAAGCTGGCCCTGTATCGGGATGAGGGGGTCGAAGCGGCGGGGTTCTGGCGAATCGGCCAAGGCCCCCCGGATCTCTGGAAGAAAGTGGGGGTTGTGAGTCAATGACCCCGGTCGGCGGCAGGCGATCGCAGGGGAGAGTCGTGATGGGGACTCTGTGACTGGCACCCACGGACTCTTCTCGCCGGCCAAACAGAAAGGACCGAACCCGTAGGCTCGGCCCTTCTCTTGTCGTCCTGGTTCTAGGTGAGCGGTTGATCCAGGTGTATGTCCTGGGTTGCGATCTACGCCAACGTCCTTCTCGTACGCAGCCAGCCGATGACCCCGGTGCCCAAGGCTCCCAGGAGCAAGGCCCCAGGGACTGGGACAGAGGGGGATGGAGGCGGCGAGGTGAGCTTCGCGATTCCGAACTCCCCGATCGCCCAGGCGTAGGACGCATCTATCGAAAGGGTGATCGAGGAAATACTCGTCGTGTCCCAGAAGGCGAACCCTTGTGCGGTAGGTATGCCCCCGCCCGTGCCCGGGAAGGTGTTGATGACACTGAACTGGGCGGTTCCGTCGCTGGCCAGGGCGGTGATGTGGAACGCGACATTGCACATAACCGGCTGGGCATACAGGTAGAATGCCACGGTATCTGCCGGCAGTGTCAGGGTGACGGACGTGGTCGTGAGACTATTCGTGTAGTACACGTCACCCGTGTAGCCCTGCCCCCACTTACCCCAGTCGGCAACGGCATAGTCCAGGAGCTGCGGGGTGAAACCGACGGAGCCACCCAACGGTGAGGCGACTGACGTGACGTACGTAAGGCTTGATTGGGGATCTACTGAGAACGGCGTCATCGTGTACGTCCCCAACGTGGTCGGGGGCGAGCTAGTCCCCAGAGACATGCCGGTCAGCCCAGCCTGGGCCGAGACCGCGAATGTCAGTACCAGACCAAAAACTGCGCATCTCTTCATCTTACTAGATACCTCCTCCCTTCATGCCGGATCATCCCAGCTTCCCCCCTGCTCCCACCGCAGGTCGCAGGCACTGGTAATTTGGTTTCAGAACAACAAGAGTAGTTGTATCATTTTGGGTAAGGTATGTCAATTAGAAACGCGATAAGAGACGTAGAATGGCGAGTCTTGGGCATCCATCAACAGACGCCAAGCAGATAAGCTGAGCTAGAATACCTGGAAGCCAGGCGCGAACATGACCAGGGTCATTGGTTACATATCCTTATGATAAATGGAGTTATGTGCTTAGAATGGCAGACCGTTTTCGATCAGACTGTGGATGCGATGGGCTTGGCACCTCCAACCGCGACTCCGCCGACAGGTCAACCTGTCTGGCCTCTGCAGAGGAAAACGACCGCCGATATTCCGGCAGTTGGGTACTGGTCTGCCGCCTTCCGCACGGGAATACCTGAGCCCGCAAGGGGAGGCACGCTGGTCATGGCAGTTCAGCCGTCCTGAGGCCGTGCCGATCTCAGGGGGGCGGATCCGGTCACCTCCTGAAGGCACGGGCGGCGGGTGGCCATCAAACCCGACATGATAGTTGCAGTCAGCATCACCAGCAGGATCACCAGGGTGAACCAATGGCCCCACCGGGCCGTAGGCGCATGGGCCATCTTGATCAGGATCGTGCCAATGGCAAAGGACTGCAGGAACATCTTGATCTTGCCGGAGACCGTGGCGGCGAAATTGATGCCCTTGGCCTCGGCCCGATGCCGGAGAACCGTGACGTACGCCTCCCTCAGGATCAGCACCGCTGCCACGAGCCAGTGGATGATCCTCAAGAACCAGGCGGGAATGTCGAAGAGCTGGGGCTCCCCGATGACCGCAAAGCAGACGAAGGCCCCGCATACCAGGATCTTGTCTGCCAGCGGATCGACGATGCGGCCGAACTTGGTGGTCACGCCGAACCGGCGGGCAATCATCCCATCCACGATGTCGCTCAAACCGGCCACCACGAAGACCACAAAGGCCATGTCCAGGAACAACGCCCTCCCGGGGACGCTGGGACTGTAGAGGAGCATCAGCAGAAACACAACCGACAGCGCCAGCCGACCCAGCGTCAGGATGTTCGGGATGAACCTGACCATGGCGCCCAGTTTACTGGCTGGTCCAGTGGCGTCAACCCAGAAGTCAGAGGCCATTCTTCTGCGTGCACAAATCAGTCAAAGTCGTCAGCCTGAGCCGAACCTTGACATCCAAGACACGCGTCTGGGACCGGTCCCAGGCGGGGATCATGATGGCCGGCGTCAGGCCGCAGGCAAGGTGCCTCAACTCCACATTCAGCACCCAGGCGATCAGCACTCGTCGGTCTTGTGTCTTGCCTCTTGCTCCTTGCGTCTTGTGCCCTGTATCCTGCGTCCTGTATCATGGTCGGCCATGAGGATCATCGCAGGCGCCAAGAGGGGCATGAGGCTCTTTGAGCCCGAAGGGCTTGTGTCCAGGCCGATCCTGGATCGGGTCAAGGAGTCTCTGTTCAACATCCTGTTCAGCCGTGGCCTGCCCGAAGGGGCCGTGGTGGCGGACCTGTTTGCGGGCGTTGGGTCGTTGGGTCTGGAGGCCCTGAGTCGTGGGGCTGCATTCGTGAGCTTCGTGGAACTGGACGGCGGTGTGGCGGCCACGCTGCAGCGCAACATCGAGAAGTCCGGGTTCGCAGGTCAGTCCAGGCTTGTTCGGGCCAACGCCTTCGCGGTTGGGGCGGTCGCAGAACCGGGAAGGGCCAGGTACAACCTGGTGTTCGTGGACCCGCCCTACGCGGCCACCGGAGAGGTCGGCGAGGCCTCATCCCTGGCCGGATTGATGCGGGTCCTGTCCGACCAAGTGACGTCTGACGCCTTGATCGTGGTCCGGACGGAGCGTAAGACGACACTCCTGGACCGGTACGGGAGCCTCTCCACGATCGACCGCCGCGAGTACGGCAAGATGGCATTGACCTTCCTCGGTAAGAAGACAACGTGAGAGACTTAGGAGTCCAGAAGCCAGAAGCCGCAATCCGGAATGTGCAGATCATGGCCTCGCGATGCGTTCTGGCTTCTGGCTTCTGAATTCCGGATTCTGTATTCTGGCTGTTCATGACCAACCAAGACGCTGCCATCCAGATCGTGAAGGCCCTTCGCAGCAGAGGCTTCCAGGCCCTGCTGGCCGGCGGGTGCGTGCGTGACATGCTGCTGGGAAGGCCCGCCAAGGACTATGACGTGGCCACAGACGCAGAGCCTGCCGATGTGGCCGGGCTCTTCAAGCGGACCCTCAAGGTCGGGGCCAAGTTCGGCGTGGTCATCGTCCTGATGGACGACCACCAGATCGAGGTCGCCACGTTTCGCTCGGACGCCGGGTACGTGGATGGCCGCCGCCCCACGCAGGTCAGGTTCACCACGGCCGAGCAAGATGCCCTGCGCAGGGACTTTACCGTCAACGGGATGTTCTATGACCCCGTGGATGAGCGAGTGATCGACTACGTGGGCGGCCAGGCAGACATCGAGAGGCGGATCATCCGGACCATCGGCAACCCGGCAGAGCGGTTCTCCGAGGACTACCTCCGTATGCTCCGGGCCGTGCGATTCAGCGCCCAGTTGGGCTTTGCTATCGAGCCGGCAACCTACACCGCCATCTGCAGCAACGCGCCGAAGGTCACCGGCATCAGCGGCGAGCGGATCTGCATGGAGCTCGAGGGCATCCTGACCTGTCCAGGCAGGGCAGCAGGGGCCGGGCTGCTGAAGGAAACCGGCCTTCTGGCAGCCATCTTCCCGGGGCTCGGGGCCGACCGGACGGAGCTGGCCCTGGGTGTCTTGGGGAGGCTGCGGAGGCAGACGGGCCTTCCCCTGGGCCTGGCTGCGATCCTTGTCGGGTGTCGCCTGCAAGAGGCCTTGTCGAACCTGGAGCCATTGAAGCTCAGCCGCAGTCAGACCAAGTGCGTCCAGTTCCTGCTCGACCGCCGCGGCGTCTTGATCGAGGACGACATGTCTCTGGGCAGGTTGAAGCGGTTCCTGGCAGAACCGTGCTTCTGGGATCTGTATGAACTGCAGAGGGCCATCCAAAAGGCGACCGGCGGGCCTGTCAGGCCTCTGGCGCGACTGCGGCGGCGAGTCAGGGACATGGCTGGCGTGGAGCTGAGCCCTAGACCCCTGCTCGATGGTCATGACCTCATGCAATTGGGGATCGTGCCTGGGCCTGGCCTCGGCCAACTGGCCGACCAGTTGTACATGGCCCAACTGGAAGGCGAGCTCACCTCGCCTGAACAGGCCAAGGCCTGGGCGAAGGAGTGGATTGCCCGCAATAGGAATCCGGAAGCCGGGAGTCTGTAGACAGAAGGCTGGGATCTCGCGACCGGGACGGCGTGCCGCCTGTCGGCTCCCCAGAAGGGGTGCTGCAGCGGCCGCCGCACGGTGGGCGGCGTAGCCGCCACGGTCGGACAGTCGGACGGTCAGACCGTGGAAGAGCAGGCCCAGGCAGCGCGGATGCCACGGCCCACGCTGTATGCTTGGCCTTGTTACTGGCAGGACCTGTCCTCCCACCTCAGCGTTGGGTAGTCCTTGCCCTCGCAGATCGTCCAGACCGTATCGAAGTCCCAGCCTGCATCCAGGAAGGTTGCCGCTCTCTGCATTGCAGAGGTAGCAAGCCCGGCACCTCCATCACTCTGGGTCTGGCCTGAGGTCTGGATGTCCCAGTAGCAGCCTTGCACGGCCCCACTGGTAGGCAAGGTGTACCCTACCAGGCCGCCAACATACGTCTCGCCAGTCACCACGCCTGTGCTGTAGCAGTTGCCCACAAGACTCACCCCGTGGGTGCCTGCCAACCCGCCCACGAATTGCGATCCGGTGACCGACCCCGTGCTGCGACAGTTGGACACCCAGCCCATGTTCCACCCCACCAGCCCACCTACGTGCCGCCTTCCCGTGACCGGGCCGGTGCTGCTGCAATCGGACACCCAGCCCGTGTCTTCGCCCACCAGACCGCCGACGCTGTCGGCGGCGGTGACCGTACAGGTGCTGTAGCAGGCCGACACGGAGTACCAGTTGTATCCCACCAGACCGCCGACCCCTCCCTCGCCGCTCACCAGGCCAGTGCTGTAGCAGTCAGACACCGTGCCGCGATTGTATCCAGCCAGGCCTCCTGCGATGTTACGGGCGGCGATCGTGCCGGCGCTGTGGCAGTTGGAGAGGGCACCATCGTTTCGTCCGACCAACCCGCCCACGTAGTCCCCTTCGCCTATCACGGTTACGTCCACCACGCCGACGTCCAAGACGCGGGCGCCCGACTCGACCCTGCCGAACAGGCCGAGGTAGCCGCGTCCAACAATCCTCAGGTCGCGAATGGCATGGCCACCACCATCGAGTGTACCTTGGAGCAGGGGGACCACGGCCATAGACCATTGGATTCCGGAGAGATCTACGTCGGCAGTGAGCCTGTAGCAGGCATTGGGATCATACCACACGATGGCCCCAAGGTCCGCGGCGGTGGAGATCAGGTAGGGTTCTGCTGGGGTGCCCTGCCCCTTGAGCTCGACGGGTCTGTAGTCGGTGAACCCGCTCAGGACTGGATATCCGCCCCCATCCGGCGTCTGCCAGGTCTCACTGGTCCCATTGCCGGACTCCCCTGCGAAGTCCCAGCCTGCATTCAGGAAGGTTGATTCCGTCTGCATCGCAGAGGTGGCAAGCCCGGTGCCTCCCACGCTCTGTGCCTGGCCTGAGGTCTGGATGTCCCAGTAGCAGGCTTGCACGATCCCACTGGTAGGCAAGGTGTACCCCACCAGGCCGCCAACATCTTTCTCGCCGGTCACCACGCCTGTGCTGTAGCAGTTGGCCAGAAGACCCTCTCCGTGGGTGCCTGCCAGCCCGCCCACACGCTGATCGCCTGTCACTGCCCCTGTGCTGTAGCAGTTCATCACCCAGCCTGAATCGTTCTCACCAACCAGTCCCCCAGTCCTTGTCCCTGTCCCGGTGACCGTGCCGGAGCTGAAGCAGTTGGACACCGTGCCTCTGTTGTTCCCGACCAGGCCCCCGCCTGCGTCCATTGCAGTGACGGCACCGGCACCATGAGAGGCCGAAACCCAGCCATCGTAGTTGTACCCAACCAGACCTCCAATATCCTGATATCCGGCTGACACACCGGTGCTGTAGCAGCCCAGGACCCAGCCGGCCTCGTTCCTGCCCACCAGCCCCCCGACGTGGTCACCTCCATCCACGTTCCCACTCGCATGGCAGGAGGAGATCGTCCCCAGCCGACTGGCTCCCACCAAACCCCCGACGTCGAACAGACCCATCACGCCGCCGGCCGCGTAGCAGGCGGAGACCATTCCACTGTTGAATCCTACCAGTCCACCGGCACAGGGATAGCCCATAAGTCCGTCTTCGGTCACCACGCTGCCGGTCGCGTAGCAGGCGGAGATGAGGCCGCTGCTGGTTCCTGCCAGCCCGCCCACAATTCCCACCCCGCGTACGTTCGCACTCGAATGGCAGTCGGAAAGGGTCCCCCTGAGGTCTGCTACCAACCCTCCGGACGAGTAATAGGCACCCCCCCCTCTCACACTACCGGTCGAGTAGCATGAGGAGATGCTGCCCTCATTCGCTACGGCCACAGCGGCGGCAGAGCGCGTGGCTGCAATGCGGACTCCATCCAGACCAAGGTTCTTCACGGTCCCACCTTGTCCTACCCACGCGAATAGAGCGGCGTTAGGGGCACTTATCGCCAGGTTCTGTATCACATGGCCCCCGCCATCCAGGCTGCCTGTGAACTCCTGGGGCCACAGGGGGGCGATGATGGCCTGGGTGAACACCTTGCCTCCGGGCAGATTCGGGTCCAGGTCGATGTCCGCGATTAGCACAAAGTGACTGGACAGGAGATTCGGGTCTGCCCCCATGGCGATCAACTGCTCCGCCGTGGCGATCTGGTAAGGATCATTCGGCTCGCCCGTGCCGCCGGCAAAGGAATAGGCCCGGGATACGGAACCCAGAAGACAGAACCCCAGGGCCAGAAGGACGGCCATCTCGGCTCGGGTTCTCAATGCCTCGGCTTGACGGATCGCTTTCATGGTATTCGACCTCCCTTGAACCTATCACTCGCAACCAGTAACTGACAACCTGCAACCAACTCGGGGTCTCTGCCCCATTCTACCCAAGGTAAGTCCAGGTCAGCGGGGCGGCGTTACGGAGATTCTGGGGATTTTCAAGAAAAACCTCGAAAAGGCTGTAACATAGACGAGCAAACCTGGACGTAAGGTGGGAACATGAATGAGGTAGTCTCAGATAAACCGACGCAAGACGGCTTTGCCAGGCTGGTCACTTGGGCCCGGGCTGGGGACCGCGAGAGTCTGTCGCGACTGGCTGAATTGGCCCAGCCCCGCCTGTTGGCCCACCTCTATCGGCTGACCCTGAACTATGACCTGGCTCAAGATCTCTGTCAGGAGACCCTGGTGAAGATGGTTGAGACGATTGAAGGGCTTGAGGATGTGGATCGGTTCTGGCCGTGGCTGTTTCGCTTTGCCTTGGGGCACGCGCAGCACCACTTCAGGGATCAGAAGCGGCGACAACTGGCCCAACTGGCGGCCCTGGCCGACAACCGGTTCGAGACGTACGTGTGTCAGGATCACGGCGACGGCCTGACGCGGGCGTCTCGCGTGGAGCTGTCGGAGATCATGCTGGACGCCATGACGCAGATGAGGCTGGTCTATCGTGACATCCTGGTGCTCCGCTGCTATGACCAGCTCTCGTACGCCGAGATCTCCGAGGTCCTGGGCTGCAAGGAGTTGCGGGCACGAGTCCTCTTCTACCGGGCCAAACAGATCCTGAGGCGGCACCTGTCCAAGCGGGGATTCGGCGCAGAGGCCCTGTTGACCGCCCTGGGTGTGTTTGGCTATCTGACCTTGCCTCCCAAGGCGGCGTCTGCCGTATCTGTAGGCGTGGCTGCCTCGATCCTGGAGGTCGGCCCGCTGGCCGCAGCAGTGGGTGCCCTGGGCACCAAGACCGGGATGGCCATCTCAACCTCTGTGGGGGCCTTGTTGGTGGGGGCAGGCCTGAATCAATTGGCCGTGGCCTTGACGGTGCTCGGGGTCATCCTGGCATGTCTGGTGGTCGGACTGTATGTTGAGGCCATGTCAGGCTGACGCCCGACACACGACTCAGGCGGCAGGGCACCAGCACAGCCAGGTGCCACGGTGATTGTCGCTCCAGGCACCTACCGTGACTATGAAAGAGGGGGTGAATCTACAGGGTCGCGGCCCTGACATCACGACCATAGATGGACGCCTGACTTCCGCGCACGTCGGCGACCCTGTGATGGCACGGCTCGGCCCCGGGCGAGGGAGGCACTCCATCCTCGTCACCGAGTTCCTTGCGGGCCCCGTGTCCGTGAGACGAAATGCAGCGATCGTTTGCCCTATTCCGCAGAAGAAAAAGTCACACTTCGGGTCATGAACGCGAGTATAATGGTGCTTGGCCGATTCGTGTGTGTCTGTGGATTCTGCGTTGCTACTAGAAACCGGTGAATGAAGGAGGACTCTCATGGAGACAAGACAAAAGGTTGTGGTGGCGGCCTTGTTGGCAGTCCTGGCAGGTCTGTCTGCAGGCGTCCAGGCGGCGGTGGTGGCCTTCCAGGATGAACAACCCACGCCGGGCCCTTACGATGTGTACAACTTCGTGGGGGCGGACAGGGATGCCAACAACGTCGGGACGTATGATTACGATACCTGGCTCAATAATGAAACGACCTATATCGCAGGCGACCGTCCTGCCCAGGGGCAGTCCTTTAAGACGGGCACGAGCAGGCCCGTGTATCTGGTTACCGGCGTTTGGATCAGGCACGTAGGGTACACGAACAGCAGCACCACGGGTTCATCGAACAATGGGACTTGGTATTTCCTGCACGTGGGCAACGCATTCGGAATCCGCATCACGGACCCCTCCGCTTCCGGCGCAGCGAGTTTCGTCCTGGGCAGTGAGACCTACACGCTCACGGGCAATGAGCCCAATGCCCTACACCCATTCAGCGAGAACTATAACCATGGCAATGCAAACGGCACGGGCAAATGGATTCACCTTGTCCTCGATACGCCGGTCGTCGTGTCACCGGGCACGACGTACGGGTTCGACGTGATCTCGGTGCATCAGACGGGCGGTTGGGGGGCCAACATGTTCTTTGAGATGCTGGGTATCAAGGATGACTCGAAGGATCCGAACGGCAATCCCAACGGCAATCCGTATGCCGACGGCAAGGCCTACACCAGCGGTACTGGAGGCATTCCGACCAACTCGCTTACCTGGGCGCCGGGTGATCGGGTGTTCATGGTCGAGTTTTCGGGGGATATACCCCCGGTGGCCTACGGTCCCAGTCCGGCCAATGGCACGTGGTGCGCCAAGGACCAGGACCTCGGGTGGCAGCGGGGAGGGAAGGCGGTCGTGCATGACGTCTATCTGGGCACAGACTTGGGCAAGGTGACCGACGCCAACAGGGCCAATCTGTTGGGCGTCCTGAAAAGCACGGGCCAATCCGACACCACGTACGACCCCGGCATCTTGACCGAAGGCGCCTATTACTATTGGCGGATTGATGAGGTCAATGGTGTCAATGTCTGGAAAGGGAATGTCTGGAAGTTCCTCGTTCAGCCGACCAAGGCCTTCGACCCCAGCCCCACCCACAATGAGATCTGCGTCTTTGTCGATCCCAAGCCCGCCCTCTCCTGGAGCGCCGGCCGCGATTCGACTCAGGGGAAGGTGTACTTCGGAACCAGCCCGACCTCTCTCTCCCTCAAATCGGTCGTCAACTATATCCTCGGCCAGACTCGGTACAGCTACCAGACATCCGGAACGATCAACAACAACACGGACTACTATTGGCGAATCGACGAGAAGCGGCCTGACGGCAGTTTTCCCAAGGGCGATGTCTGGCACTTCAAGACGATACCCAGTGTCATCACCCAACCGGATCCGCATCTCGTGGGCTGGTGGAAGTTCGATGAAGGTCCGGGCAAGGCGATTGACTGGTCAGGTCTGAACCAGCACGGGACGGTCTACGGCACGACGTTGGGGGCTGGACATGATGCGAATGGGATAGCGTTTGATGGGTCTGATGACTACGTCAACTTGCCGATCGGCCCGACCCTCAGTTCGATGGACAGTATGACCATTGCCACTTGGGCGAACGTCTTGGGCGATGGGGCCTTTCAGAAGATCTTCGACTTCGGGTTCGATCCGCCGGCTGGCCCCAACTCCCCGACGATCTACATGTATCTGACACCCATCAATGGTAGCGGCGTGCCCCGTTTTGCCATCACGACGACGGGCACGGGCGGCGAGTCAGGCCTTGATGCCCGGACTGCGCTTCCGAGTGGATGGCACCATTTGGCCGTCACCCTCGACGCGGCGACCTATGTCACACAGCTCTACGTTGACGGGGCGGTTGTGGCTACGGGTGCGGCGCAGACCCTGCCCAAGGATCTTGGCAAGACCCCCGACAACTACCTGGGTCAATCCAAGAGATGGGAGAACGTGTCGGGTGTACCGGATCCGCATTTCTCAGGTTCTCTGGATGATTTTCGCATCTACAACAAGGCGTTGACGCAGCAAGAGATGGCCAAGGTGATGAGCGGTGACCCGCTGCTGGCCTGGAATCCGAGTCCGGCCAATGGGATGGCAACAGACATCCAGAAGGCGTCGCCCCTGAGCTGGTCGGCGGGGGATGGAGCGGTCCAGCACGACGTCTATCTCGGCACCGACCTAGCCGCCGTGAAGCTGGCGACGCCCTCCGATGCGACGGGGATCTACCGAAGCCGCCAGGCGGCGACCACCTACACGCCCTCGGCCAAGCTCCAGGAGGGCCAGACGTACTACTGGCGGGTCGATGAGGTCCAGGGCGATGGGACCGTCAGTACAGGCAAGGTCTGGACGTTCAGCGTGGCCAACTACCTCATCGTCGACGACTTCGAGAGCTACGACAACCTGTGCAACCGGATCTTCTTCAAGTGGACCGATGGATACGGCAGCGGCGGTTCTACCGACTGCGGCGTGGACCCCTACGGCGGCAACGGCACGGGCTCCACGGTAGGGAACGTCAGTCAGCCGTTTGCCGAGCAGACGATCGTCCACTCAGGCCGGCAGTCCATGCCCTTAGGATACAACAATGCCAACAACCCCTACTACTCCGAGACGGTGAGGGAGTGGTCCCCGACTCAAGACTGGACTGCGGGGGGAGGCAATACCCTGACGGTGTTCCTGCGGGGCGACGCGAGCAGTTTCATGGAGACCGGCGCAGGTACCGTCGTGATGAACGGGACGGGCACGGACATCTGGGATACCTCGGACGAGTTCCGGCTAGTCTACAAGCAGCTCAAGGGCAACGGCACGATCGTGACCCGCGTGGATAGCGTGGCGCTCACGAATGCCTGGTCCAAGGCGGGTGTGATGATCCGCGAGACGCTGGACGCCACCTCGAAGCACGCCATGGTTGTCGTTTCAGGCAGCAGCGGTGTCTCGTTTCAGCGTCGTATCGAGACCGGTGGCTCCAGTACCAATACGGACGTCACGGGTCTGGCGGCCCCCTACTGGGTCAAGCTGACGCGTAACGGCAGCACGTTCACGGCCCAGTGTTCGGCGGATGGCGTGACTTGGCAGGACATCACGGTCACTCCCGCCATAACGATCACGATGGCCAATGACGTGTACGTGGGCCTGGCGGTGACCAGTCATGCGGCGAACGTGGCGTGTGGGGCGCGGTTCTCCAGCATCTCGACCTCGGGGGGCGTAAGCGGGTCATGGCAGATGGCAGAGGTTGGGATCTCGCAGATCAGCGGCAATACCCCGGACACGTTCTACGTGGTCGTGCAGGACAGTTCCGGCCACAGCGCGATGGTCACTCACCCGGACAAGAACGTGATTGCCACCGGCGATTGGGAGCAGTGGAACGTCGCGGTGAGCGGGTTCAGTTCGGCGGGAGTCAACCTCGGTAGCGTTGCGAAGATCACGATCGGTGTCGGGGATCGCAATGCCCCGAAGGCCGGTGGTGCAGGCAAACTGTACATCGACGACATCCGTGTGACCAAGGTGGCCAATCCATAGCTTGTTCTTTGCGTGAAGTCCTCCTTTGATGGGCCTGCGTCCTGACGCAGGCCCATTCTATTGGTCCCTGACCCGGCAGCCCGCCCCAACGCGGGCCGTTTGGGATAGAGCCGGCACAGGCCGGTTTTCTGCTTCTTGGCTCGACGGGCCCTTGATATAATCCTCGCATCAATGCCTCCTTGACAAGGAGATCAACATGGGTGATTCGTATCTTGAACCGTTGCTCTTGGCCTTGATACTGCTGGGTTCCCCCTCAAATGCCTTCGATGCAAACGGTCTGCCCCAGGTGGGGTATCATCCAGGAGGCATCGCGTATTGGAGCTGCCCTTACTACTGCAACGCCTTGGCGCAGGGCCAGTGGCTTGAATACGGCCCTGGCCAGTGGGGGACCGGCGTATCCGTGTGGGGCAACCCCCAGTTTGACCCCAATGGATTCCCCAAGTACCTCAATCCGGGCAAGGCCCTCCGGGGGATCTGTTACGGCCTGCATAGTGACTATGGCGATAGGCCGCCGACTTGGCCCCTGCGGAGCAGGTTGGCCCAGGGCCACATGGTCTTGACCTGGAAGGGCGATGCGGACGTCCGGCTCAATGGCGGGACGTTTGTGCCCAGGGAATCGAGTGGTTCCCAGACGGGTCGGCTGAAGGATGGGCGTCGGGTGTACCTCTTCGCAGGCACCAGTCACCTGGAGTGGCTCGACGTCTTGGAGATCAACCCTCAGTATCCCGTTACGGACACAAAGGTCTGGCTGGCCGATCCCAAGGACCCACAACGGCGATCCCTGGAGGGACAGCTCTTTCATCCCCTGTTCCTGCGGCGGCTGGCGGATGCAGACTGGGGATTCATCCGGTTCATGGGCCTGCTGGACACCAATGCCAATCCCCAGCAGGACTGGTCTGACCGGCGCTCGCCAGCCCACTGCTTCGCGTCCGGTGTCCTGAACCCCAGGTCTCCGGCTACGGGGTTTGCGGGTCAGCGTGATACGGGGATTGCGTTTGAACACATGGTGGCCCTGTGCAATCAGGCCAACAAGGACCTCTGGGTGTGTGTGCCCCACCTGGCTACAGACGACTTCGTGACCAAGCTGGCCCAGTTGATCCGATACGGCAGCGACGGCAAGGACCCCTACACCCAGCCGGTGTCCAACCCTGTCTACGCACCCCTGGCCCAGCACCTGCGGGTCTTCGTCGAGTACTCCAACGAGATCTGGAGCAGCGGTGACGCCTTTTGCCAGGGCAATTGGGCACAAGACCAGGCCACGTTGCTGGGTCTGACCAAGGCCCAGTTCAATGCCCGTCGGTTCTGCCAGATGTGGCGGACCTTCCAGCAGGTCTTCGAGGGCACGGATCGGTTGGTCAGGGCCGCTGCGGTGTTCACCGCCTATGCAGACTACACAAGGCCGTTTCTCCAGGAGATCGCGGCCTATGGTCCCACTCTGGACCCGGCCGTAGAGCCGGACGTCATCGCAGCGACTACCTACTTCGGTAACGGCATCCAGGACTACGTGTACGAACGGGCCATGTCCGCGGCTGGTACGGATGATCCCTGGTTCCTGACCACCGAGTCCTTTGTCTCCGGCAACACCTCCAGGCCCGTGTCCCTAGGCGTGAGTCATCCCTATTGGACAGGCCCTGCGCTCCAACGACATATGGGCGAGGCCTTTGCCGAATGGCGGAGGCGTCTTCTCAGCGGTGACGCCCGGGAGGATGCAGGGCCGGATGCAGTCGGGATCGGCGGCGGATTCGACCCCTGGCTTGTGGACCTGGCCAGGACTACCTTCCCCAGGCCCAAGCCCGTGGTTGCCTACGAGGGCGGTCCCTCCATCTACACCGACAATATCGACGGCCCGGACTCCCGTGACGACGGCACCACGATCTTCATGGAGGCCATGAATCGCCAGCCCGGCATGCGGGACGTGTACGCCATCCACCTAAACATGGCCCGATCCAAGGGACTCTGGTCGCACGTGGCCTTCGTCGACTGCGGCAGTTGGGGCAAGTACGGCCAGTGGGGCCACCTGGAGTACCTGGACGAGGACCCCAACACTGCGGTCAAGTGGCGGTTCATCCTGGACTGGATCGACCAGATGCGTGCTGTGCGTCCAGTGGACCAGCCGGCAGGCCGTGTGCCCAGGTTCGTGACCGGTCACGTGCTGCCCGTGGCCACGGTCGGTAAGCCCTATGCCGCCTCAATGGCAGCCGACGGAGGAGACGGACCACTGACCATCGTGCGGGTAGGGGACTACCTGGTCGATGGGATTCGGTACGATACTGACGCGAATGATCCGAACCGTGTACGGATCGCGGGTACGCCTGCGCAGCCGGGCCTCAGTTACGTCTATCTGCGTGTCACGGACCGTGATGGAGACCCTGCGTGGCGGACCTTCACGATCCGTAGTGTGGGTGGCCCAGGTGTCTTGGTTGAGTCGGACTTCACGGGTACCGATCCCGGCCTCCACCTGCCCTGGACCGCGGCCTATGGGGTGGCCCCAGGACTGACCTACTCGGGCTGGACCGCAGGCAGCGGTGTCCGCATGCACCCAGGCAGTGACATGCTGGTCTGGTCTGTCTCTGCACCGGCCAATGAGGACCAGTCGACACTCAGCCTTGCCATTGCGGACAACGAGTACCTGTCCGTGCGTATCCAGGCCCCTGCAGGTAAGGCGTTGGATCTTCGAATCGCCCAAGTGAGCCTCCTGATCCGCAGGATCGACTACCACAGCCCGCGGCGATATGCGGTCCTGACTAGCGTGGATGGCTTCACGGACCAGGCCGCGGTCTTCGTCACGGCCCGGATCGACTCGACCTCTGACGAGCAGTTGAGCTTTGTCCTGCCTGATCGGCCTGCTTACCAAGCTGTCCAGGGCCCCTTCGAGCTTCGACTGTATGGCTTCTCGGGCCAGTATGCCGGCCACAAGACCAGCCTCCTGGCCTTTCGCCTGGCCGGGCAGGTCATGGGGTTGTAGGGCGGCCAATGGGTCAGCGGCTCGCTGAGGGCTTGGCGCACAGGTCCTTGAACAGGTTCGGGTCGAATGCCTCCAGGCCGGTGATGCTGTACAGGTGATTGGTGGAGACCCAGGGCATCCACTTCTCCGGCGTGCCGAAGCCCCGGCCTTCCCTGCTGGGGCCCATGCGCCAGTTCTCCTGCTGCCACCCGGGTCCGAGCATGCCATACGTGCGCCCGGGCAGGGCCAACATGGCCTTGCAGTTGTGCAGGAGTATCCGGGCGACCTCAAGATAGTGCGGGTCCTTGGTGTAGCGGTACAGACGGGCGTACGCCGGCGCGGACCAGTCCAGATACTGATCCACGTGACCTGCCACCCGGGCCGTGATGCCCTGGACCCCTACGGTCGAGACCTCCTTCTTCCAGTGGAGGTCCTCGTTGTTGGCGTCCCCCGGCATGGGCACGTTCCAGATCCACATCCAGGTCTCCGCAAAGTCGCCGGCTACCTGGGCACGCCTGAGCCACTTGGGTTCGCAGGTGGTTTCGTATAGGGCCAGGAACGCCTCCATGGACAGCATGCCCGCCTCCTTGTCGGTGATGTTCGGATTGTCAATCGCGCCTCCGATGAAGACCCCCCTGGTTCCAAAGCTCTGCCACACGTACTCCGCTGCGCGGATGGCCGATGTCCTGTATTTCTTGTCTACCGTATCCTCGCTCAGCATGAGGAACAGCGGCACCACGTTGTAGCTGGTGGTGCCGGATTCCTCCACCACCTCGCCTGTGCCGGGCCTGAATCCTCGCGGGAGAGACCCGTCCGCCCGTTGCTTGGTCATGGCCCAATCGGCAAAGTCACGGCACCATCGGAGCCACTCAGGGTGGTCTCGTCCGAGCCTGCGTTCGCGGCGATAGGCCTCCATCAGCATCCGCATGTCCTCTGCAGGGGTGCGGAGGAACCAGGTGTTGTACTAGATCTTGGTCATGGACGGCCTGCCGGTCTTGAGGTTGAAGCCCGTCCCAGCAGGAGGTGACATGGGGCACAGCCGGATGAAGGTGTCGATGATGTCGAGCCCCTGTTTCCGCATCTTCTGCCCTCGCGGCCCTGGGTCGCGCTCTGCCTCTCGCAGGAGCTGGTCCGCGGACTCAATGTTTTTGCCGACAAACCCCAGGATGGCTCGCCACCACCACGTCTCGTCGTTCCACCTGCCGTCCGTGTCGCCCCACACCTGGCCCGTCTTGGTGGAGACAATGAAGGGGATGCCGGTCCGTCCCTCAATCGTGACCACGCGATCAGACAGGTGGTCGATCAGGGTCCTCCGCACCACCTCAGTATCATGATAGTTCAGGGCGGGCTTGAGCATCTGCCATGCCCATCGCCAGGCGTTGCGGGTCAGGTCTGGGAAGGACTCGTCCTGTCCGAAACGGAAGGCGACCTCATACTGCTGCGTGAATCCCTGCTTGATTGGATGGTAGCGCCGCCGCCACGATGGAACCGGGGGCTGGCCCCGCTGGCCGCTGTACGCGTTGGTCGATCCGGGCAGACGAAAGCCCATCTCCACGCCGCCGTTGGCAGCCTCGTTTGCCCCGACCGCTCCAAACAGGAACCGCTCGTCGATCATCGCCGGACCTGGGTCTGCCTTGGTTTCTCCCAGCGTGGTGTTGCCCCTGGGGGACGGGTCGAGCACGGCTACTGAAGACCCGTTACGGAGCAAGACTGCAAACAGCGGGGCCGGTAACAGGTCCTCGCGCATCCAGAAACGCCGCGCCTGGTAGTTCAGCGTGCCGCCCGGGGACGAGTCCCCGTCATACGTCGGATCTCCGTAGAGCAGACCCGGTGCCAGGTAATCCAGGTCGGGCCAGGTCTTGTCCGGTGTGGTCGAGAGCATAACCGCCGAGTAGAAGCCGCAGCCGGGCGCGTCGCCTTGCACGTCAACCCTCCTGCGAACGGACAGGACCGATCCGCTGACGGTCCAGTAGTCCTCGACGCGGAACGCCACGCCGGAATCGTACTGCAGCTCGGCCCGGGCGATCAGTGCGCCGGCCTCCCTCTCCACTGCCTTGTACCCGGCTGCTACCTGCCGGATGTCGTCGCCTGCCTTGAATACCTCCACCTTCGCCGGCTGAGGCTGCACCCATTGCACACCCCTGGGGCCCGCGATCTCCACGCCCCATTGGCCAGAGGGGCTGCTCACGAATGATACGACGGAGCCTGTGGCTAGGCGTCCCAGGTCGATGCGGTCACCGGCTGACGTGCCGCGTTCCTCTTCCACCCGGGACACACCCCTTGGCGCAGCCTGCGGCTCACCTGAGAGTATGGGTCTGGGCCCGAGGCACAGGATCAGCAGCACAACCCCGTTCACGACGTTTCGACGTCCAGTGCTCATTACTGTCTCCTTCTGTCATGGCTGGATTCGCTGCAGATGCTAACGCCCGAACACGTCTCCTGCAAGCCGTGGGGCGGCTGTCTCTGGGCCAGTCCATTGACAGCGGCCAGGCCGTGGTATACGATGCCCATAGCTGGCCAGCCCCAGGCGGACCTCCATACAGGACAGGACATCCTCGACGTGAAGGCAAGCCCAAGAGAGCACCCGGAGGTGTGGCCGGTGAAAGATGATTCTTTCGGAAAGGGGACTCAGATGAAGAGGGCCATTTCAATCGCTCTGGGGATGCTGATGTTGGGACTTGTCCACGAATGCCGGGCCGAGCTGGTGGCGCGTTATCCGCTCGACGGTAGCGCCAAGGACAGCGTGAGTGGCCGTAGCGGCATAGAGGTCGGCAGTCCGGGCTATGCACCGGGTGTGTTCAATGAGGCTGTGGTCCTTGACGGCGTGGGCTCGTATATCAACTGCGGCAATGCCCGGGCCTTCAATCTCACCGGTCGGATGAGTGTGGCGGCCTGGGTGAACATCCGGAGCGTGCCGGGCCTCTGGAGGGCCATTGTTGCCAAGGGCAACAGTGCATGGCGACTGTCGACCCTCCAGGATCAGTTCCGCTTCCACTTCGCCGTGACCGGCGGACCGGGTTGGTATGCGGCCAATGGGAATGTGAAGGTTCAGCCCGGCCAGTGGCACCATGTGTGCGGGACCTATGACGGCAGTCAGATCCGCCTGTACGTGGATGGCGTACTGGACGCGACCCAGGCCTATACAGGCGGCATCACCACCAATTCCTATGACTTATGCATCGGCCAGAACCTGGAGGGCGGGGACCCGTTTTGGGATGGTCTGATCGACGACGTGTGCATCTATAACCACGCCCTCAGTGACGACGAGGTGGCCTTGCTCCATCGAAAGGGCACGACCGCCATCTACGAGTACCCCGGCCTATCCGTGTTGGCTGCCCCAAGCGGACCGACGTGGTTGACGGGTTCCTCGACGTTCACCGACATCGCAGATCAGGGTGATCCACCGGTCCGCACGCCCCGCAGTTCCTTCGGCTGCGGGATTATGACCGAACGGCAGGGTGATCTGGCTATTACCTTCAATGCAGAGGCCTGGGCCTCCGACAGTGCCCGGGTGATCGTGCGTGCCCTGGTCGACGGCGAGCCGGCCAGCCCGTCGGATGTCATCCTTGCCGTGGGCGGCTTTGCGGGAACTCGCACCTTCACCTTTGCCAAGGAGAATCTGGGGGCGGGCGGGCACTGGGTCCAGATGCAGTGGAGGGTGGACGCCGGCGGCACGGCCGGCATCGGCGACGGTACGCTGACGCTTCGGTCTTCTTCGCCTGCAACCGCCGACGGGAGGGTATTCGTGAAGGCGGCGCCCAGCGGTCCTGACGTGTCGACCACTGGCCTCGGGTGGGCCCAGGTGCCTGACTTGGCTTGCCCGATATCCCTGGATTCGCAGACCAACCTGGCGATCACCGTCAGCGGGGAGGCCGAGACCTCCGATGGAGAGCGGATGTTCGTTCGGGCCTTGGTGGATGGGCAACCCGCGAGCCCATCGGACGTCATCTTGTGCACGGGTGGGTGGACAGGTACGCGGTCCTTCACCTTCACCCGAGAGAACGTCGCGCCTGGAGGCCATGCCATCCAAGTCGAATGGTCGGCGAATGGAGATAGCTGGGTGTCCATGGGAGACCGGACCCTGACGGTGGTGGCCTCCCCTGAGCTGACCCACAATGGTGGCCTCTCCGTCAAGGCTGCGCCCAGTGGCGGCATTCTGTCCACGACATCCTCCTGGTGGGTGGATGTCCCGGACATGGTCCAGAGTATCGCCGCCGCAGCAAACGGCAAGATGGAGGCCACCTTCAGTGGCGAGGTCTGGACCTCAGGGGCAGAACGCATGGGCGTGCGGGCCTTGGTGGATGGCCAGCCGGCAAGTCCGTCAGACGTCGTCTTCTCCATAGGCGGCTTCACAGGTACCCGCGCCTTCACCTTCACGCGAGAAGACCTTACCCCAGGATCTCACGAAGTCCGAATCCAATGGTGGGTGGACTCCGGAGGAACGGCCTTCGTCGGCGACCACACCTTGACCGTGAATCATTGGAGAGGCCAGGTCCCGGACCTGAGCAAGCCCTTCGAGAGCCTAAAACCTGTGATCGGCAGGCGGAATCTGCTGGTCATCCTCTGGGACCCCCACAGGCCTGACCATCCAGCCCCAACCAAGGCGGCTGTGCAGGACCTGATCTTCGGGCCCGGGCTGAGTGTGCGTGACTACTTCCTGCAGAATTCGGGAGGACGCTTCACCCTAGAGAATGCCGGTGTGTTGGGCTGGTACGACGCGAACAAACCGGCAGACCACTACTGGAATCATCCGGCGGCCTGCTGTCCGGATGGATTCATACACGGGCATGTGGAGAAATGGACAGAGGCCATCCGAAAGGCGGACACCGGTTTCGATTACAGGGCCTACGACATCAACGGTGACGGCGTCCTGAGCCCTGATGAACTGGGTATCCTCATCGTGATCCCGCAGAATGACCCCTTCGGTACCAACCGAGAGGTGGCAGGCAGGGAGTGCCCCAACTGGGAGCCGCTCTATGTTGACGGAGTCCGGATCAATACCATTGCAGAGGCCTATATCGGCTCGCCCCCGAGTCTGGGGCTTGTGGCCCATGAGCTTTCTCACCTGCTCTTGGGTGCAGGGGACATGTACTTCTTCGGGGGCTATCCGTACGCGGCAGGTCCCTATTCCCTGATGGACCAATCGCCCAATGCACCCGGGCATCTGGACCCCTTCCACAAGATGAGGTTGGGTTGGCTCGTACCCAGGATCGTCGGCGGGGTGTGCGAGATCCCCGACGTTGAGACCCACAATGAGGTCTGCCTTCTCTACGATCGGACACGAGGCAACAAGGAGTACTTCCTCCTGGAGAACAGATGGCCGGGTACTTCCTACGACAGCGGCCTGCCGGACCGGGGCTTGGGGCTGTGGCTGATCATCGAGGACCCTGCTGTGTATGGCTCACTGGCTGCTCCGCCGGGTGTTGATCCGCAGGCATGGAACGATCCGGCGTGGACCGGATGGGGACGCCGGGCCATCCGACTCGTCAGACCGGTCTATGCCTACAATCCCTCCATGTCTCTTTGGGATGGCTCCGATCCGGCCACAGGCTATGACCTGCTCCCCGCAGACCCCAATCCGAACCACGTGACATTGCGGTGGAGCGACGGCACACCGGTACCCTGCGCCATCAAGGACATCTCGCCTTTTGGCCCACAGATGGAGGTGTTGATAGACTGCGACTGATCCGTATGCGAACGACGACCGACCCCTGGAACAGGCTCAGGGCAAGCAGGCAACCTGTATGGCTGTGGGTCATCCTGGTGCTGCTGTCGCTGGTGTTCGCCTGGCTGGTGGGTTTCTACAGAGACCAGGAGGACCTGACGGGCTTCCTGGCCCAGGTCTTGCCGCAGGGCCATCGCTTCGAGCGACGCACCGATAGGGTCTACGTGGGCTATGCCGAAGACGGTGGCACCACCCGCAAGGTCGGGTATGTGTCTCTGGCCGAGGCGTTCGGGTACGGAGGGCCTCTCCGGGTGGCGGTAGGCCTGGATGACCAGGGCCACATCACGCAGATCGCCATCCTCCGGCAGACCGAGTCCATGCCATTTCTGAGGAAGGTCATTGAGCGGGGCCTGCCTGAGGCCTTGGCTGGCAGGTCCTGGTCCAGCGAGTTCCGGATCGGCCGGGACATCGATGCTGTCACCGGGGCTACGGCCTCGCTCGAAGGCCTGACAGGCGCGATCCGCACGGCCTGTCACAACGCGGCCGGGCTGGAGGGGGTGGCCACGAGTACCACGCCGGAACGCAAGGTGGTCTTCGGCCTGCCGGAGGCCGTGCTGATCCTCCTGTACGGGGTCGGGTACCTGGCCTACCGCAGATCCGACGCCCTGGGCCGCCATCTCCGGCTGGTGACCTTGGCCGTTGGGCTGGTGACGATTGGGTTCTGGCTGAAAGGGCCGATCTCATTGATCCACATCAATGCCTTCTTGCTGGGCTATTGGCCCGCCTGGCAGGATCACCTGTACTGGTACCTGTTGATAGGGGGGGTGCTGTTGCCGATCATCCTGACCGGCAGAAGCCTGTATTGCAGCCACATCTGCCCGTTCGGGGCGACCCAGCAGGCCCTGGGTGCAGTGGGACTGGCCAGGAAGGTCCCGGATCGCTGGGACATCGGGCTTCGGTGGGTGCAGCGGGCACTGGTCTGGCTGGCGGTGATCTGTGCCCTGGCCTTTCGCAACCCGGCCTTGATCCCCTATGACCTGACAGGGGCGTTTTTCGGGTGGGCGGGCCTGACCTGGCAATTCGTGGCGTTGGCGGTCGTGCTGGTCGCATCCCTTATCATCAGTCGGCCCTGGTGCAACTACCTGTGTCCCATCCGGGCTATCACGGACTTCATCAGGCTCATCAGGAGTCCCTTTGGAGGACGACCGCAGCGGCCGGTCAATGAGGGATAGGAGCAGCCTTTGCCGCCACCCGTGCGCTGGTGCGGCAGGTCTTCGGCTTCTCCCCTGTCTTTGTCTGGCCGAGCGGGTAGAATACCACGCTTGATCTGAGTTGTGATCAGGGGCTTTATGGCCGTTATCTCAGTGACGAGTGTCAACAAGCACTTCGGCAAGCTGGCCGCGGTCTGCGACGTCAGCTTCCAGGTGGAGGCGGGTACGTGCTTTGGCCTGCTGGGGCCCAATGGCGCGGGCAAGACCACGCTGATGAAGATGCTCTACGGCCGATGTACCCGCGACGCAGACGGCACCGGCTCGATTGCGGTCCTGGGCCACGACCCGGCCCGCGACGAACTGGCCATCAAGTACCTCTCCGGCGTGGTACCCCAAGAGAACAACCTCGATGACGAACTGGACGTCACGCAGAACCTCGTGGTGTACTCCAAGTTCTATGGATTGCCGGCCCCGACTGCAACTGAACGGATCGGCAAGCTCCTGGAGTTCCTGGAACTATCGGAGAAGGCGTCGGCCAAGATCCGGCAGCTCTCAGGCGGGATGCAGCGGAGGCTGGTGATCGCCAGGGCCTTGCTGAACACCCCCAGGCTCCTGATCCTGGATGAGCCCACCACGGGACTGGACCCACAGGTACGCCATCAGATCTGGGACAAGCTCCGGCAATTGCGGGGCCAGGGCACGACCATCCTCCTGACCACGCACTACATGGAGGAGGCATTCCAACTCTGTGACGAGCTGCTGATCATGGACAAGGGACGGGCGGTCCTGGGGGGGAATCCTCGATCCTTGATCCGGGAGACCATTGAGGAGTACGTGCTTGAATGGATCGACGGCAGGGGGGCTCCGGACCTGTCTTCGGCCGAGGTGCCGGTCGGGGTCCGCGTGGATCGGTGCCTGGGCGTCACTCGGTTCTACGGCAACCACCTTGAGCCGCTCGAGGCCATGGCCCACCGGCTCCAGGGCAGCCACTACCATCTGAGGCAGTCGAACCTGGAGGACGTGTTCCTCAAGGCCACGGGGAGGGGACTCCATGACAGCCAGTAGTCCGTACCCCTGCCTGGCGTGGAGGCTCTACAGTGTCTGGTACCGGCACATGCGGGTGTACACCAAGAACCTCATCAGCAATGGCTTTCCCACGTTCCTGGAGCCGCTGCTCTTCCTGGCGGGCATCGGTCTGGGGCTGGGCAACTACGTGAGCCAGACGATGGAGGGACAGCGATTCATCCAGTTCCTGGGCACCGGCCTGCTGGTGACTGCCTCCATGTACACGGCCGCGTTCGAGTGCACGTACGGGACCTTCATCCGCCTGGAGTTCGAGAAGGTCTACGACGGCATGCTGGCTGCGCCGATCACGGCAGGCAACCTGATCATCGGTGAGGTCCTGTGGGTGGGGACTAAGGGGCTGTTCTTCTCCTTCTCCGTCTTGTGCGTGCTCGCCGCGTTCGGGGTGGTGCCCTTTGTACACAGCCTGCCCGTGGTCCTGGTAGGATTTGCCACGGGCGTGATGTTCGGGGTGTTGTCCCTGGTGGTGACCTCGTTCGTCAAGACCATCAACCACTTCAACTTCTTCCTGACGGGTGTTCTGTCGCCGATGTTCTTCCTGTGCGGCGTGGTCTTTCCGGTCGGTGATCTGCCCGCTGCCATCCGACCTGTGGCGGAGTTGATGCCGCTGACCCACGTGGTCCGCCTGGTGCGGGCCATATGTGCCTCGCATGTTCAGGCCGGGCTGGTATGGGACCTGCTCTACGTCGTGGCCTTCTCAGTGGGCGTGGGATATCTGGCGGTGAATCGGCTAAGGCGGCGGTTGGTCAGTTGACCGCGCAGCGGTCAGCAATTCAGAAGACAAGAAGGTGCGACGCAAGAGGAGGCATTGCCGAAGGAGGGAGTCGAACCCTCACCCTGTTGCCAGGACAGGATTTTGAATCCTGCGCGTCTGCCAGTTCCGCCACTTCGGCGATTAAGACGGCATTATGGCCGATCAGGAGGGGCTTGTCAATTACCCGCGTGAGCACCCAGAGCGAGGGGAAACAGGGCTGTCGCCTTGTCTGCCGCGACGGCTACGTGCGGCAAGGCTCGGCCAGCCGCATACGACGGCGGCTGTCCTTCGTCTTGCATGCACTCCGCTCGCCGCTGGTTTCCTTCGCAGATGTGGCGTTGACGATTCTCTTTTTCCTCCCAGGTTCTTGCGAGGAGGAAAAAGAGAATCGCATAGAGGGGTTGTAACATGACTACGACTACTCAGGACAACCTCCGCACACAGCCGTCTCGATGATGATCCAAAGTCCTCGTTGATGCCTGCTGCAATGATGACAAACGGAAGCACCTTTGCGTATCGTCTCGAGGCAGTGACGGCATTTCACAGTGTTCTGATCTCTGTCTTTGTTCTCTACCATAAGTGGCCCTGCACAACAACGAATGGACAGTCTGTGTGATTCTGGCAAGGCAGACTGTCCTCTTCTGCCCTACCCGCCGAACCTCTGATCGTCACTTTCGCCAGTCAACCGCCTCACCTCACCTTGGATGCCACAGCCATCCAACGCCCCTTTGTTGCCAAGTGCAGGATACCACCGCTCCTACACCAGATCAATGGAACCTGAGGGATGAATTCACATGACCTCGACTCTGAAGGCCCCGGCGACCAATACACAACGCAGGGCGGACGCAAGGCGGATGCCACCAAGCGAAGCGACTGGCATACGCCTTGACCCACTCGGTCGCTCCGGCCCTGCCTTCTCCCAGACCAAGCCATCAACCCCCTTCACAGGCAATTGAGGGGGGTTGATGGCGGGCCAGTGGCTGGTAGGGCTGTCGGTAAGCAGACGGTGGTCCCATCCGGGCGTCAGCGGCATTCTTTGACCCGCAATCATCCACGAATCCCGTGCCGGGACCCTAGCCTCTTATTTCCTTGCTCAATTCCGCAGGCACGGTATACTAGTGCCGGATCGAATAGGCGTTATCCGTGGAACCACGCATTAATGGTTGGGCCTCGTTTCACGAGGGGACCCTCCTCCGGTTGCCCCGCTGTGTTCGTGAAAGATGAAAGAAAGGGAATTCTATGCCGTTTGCCCTACACGGAGTGGCATGAGTATGGATACTGCTGTCAGGCATTCCTTTGCCTCGACCTCACGTTACGCCCCGCTTTATCCGCAGCGATGCAGCAGGGCGGTCGACGAGGCGGTGCATTCCACGCGGGCGTATCAGGCCTGGCGCCGGCATGACTGCGGCCCCAGGTCCGCCGTATTCCCTCGCCTGGCCGGCCTGTCTGCGCTGACCAAGCACGACCTGCGGGACCACGGGCCACAGGGATTCGTGCCTCAAGGCCGCGATATCTCGGAGGGACTGGCCGCAGGTGAGATCGAGCTGGTGGCCACCAGCGGCACAACCGGCGATCGGGTCACGAATGTCTGGTATCAGCCCTGGTGGAACGCCTCTGAGGCGGCGTCCTGGCGGTTGAATACCCACTCCCGCACAGCGGCCACCGGAGACCACCGTGAGGCGATCCTCACCAGCCCCTGGTGCACTGGGTTCCCGTGCGAGGACGGCCTGCTGACCACAGAGCAGAGGACCCTGGGACGGTTCCTGTATCTGAGCGAGCGATCCGACCCGAGCACCTGGCCGGCCAGCCTGATGGACCGCATGGTCCATGAGTTGAATACCTTCAGGCCTACTGTCCTCGAGGCGAATCCCTCGTTCCTGGCCAGGCTCTCCCGCCACATCGTCAAACGCAGGCTGCGGGTAACCTCACCTGCCCTCATCACCCTGACCTACGAGGGTCCTTCGGTCCTGCACCGGCGACAGATCCGCCTGGCCTTTGAGTCGCCGATCGCCAGTTCCTACGGCTCGACCGAGGCGGGGTACGTGTTCATGGAATGCGAGGCCGGCCGGATGCACCAGGTGACAGATGCCTGTCACGTGGATTTCCTTCCCTTTGCACCGGAGCACGGAGGGCCCAGGGTAGGGCGGATACTGGTCACCACCTTTGACAACCCCTGGAGGTCGCTGGTCCGCTTTGACACCGGCGACGTGGTGCGCCTCGACGGCCAGAGCCCCTGCCCGTGCGGCTGCCGCGAGGGGCTGACCCTGGCGTCCGTGGAGGGCCGCACCGTGAATCTTACCTTGACCCCGGAGGGCCGGGCCGTGACGCAGGGCGACGTGGATCGCGCCTTGGGCCACGTCGCTGGACTGGTTGAGTATCAGGTCCTCCAGACGGGCCCTGCGGCCTATACCCTCCGCTACGTGGCTGAGGACTCCGAGGCTCGCGGCGTGGCAGGCGCTGCCCGCGAGGCGATCCATGCCTTGTACGGGACCAGAGCAGTCATCACAGCGGAGGCCGTCGAGGCGATCGTTCCCGATCCCCCGGGCAAGTACCGATTGGCCAAGTCTATGGAACCCATCGATGCCGATGCACTACTCGACGTCCGATTCGCCCCCCCGGATGTCTTGAGGAGGATCTGATATGAGCCGAAGTACTAGACCACGGCCCGTCTATCTGCTGGCAGGTGGAAGCGGCCCTCGTCGCACCAAGGGTGATCCCCTGTTGAGCCGGGTCCTGGCCAGCGGCCCAGTTCCCAATCCGTCAGTGGCCTACATCGGCGCTGCCAGCCACGACGACCGGTCGTTCTTCTCGATGACCGAATACTCCATGCAGGCCTGCGGTGCACGGCAGGTCACCTTTGCCCCGTTGGTCAGTGAGTGGGTCAAGATCGAGAAGACCCGTGCGATCCTGGAGTCGGCCGACATGGTCTTCATCAGCGGCGGAGACGTGGAGGCTGGGATGGACGTGTTGGAGGAGCGGGGGATTCTGCCCTTGCTCCGTGAGCTTTACCAGGGCGGAAAGCCCTTCTTCGGTCTCTCAGCAGGCAGCATCATGCTTGCCCGGCAATGGGTGCGTTGGGAGGACTCTGACGACGACGCCAGTGCGAGCCTGTTTCCATGCATGGGGCTTGCACCGTTGGTCTGCGACACCCACAGCGAGGCAGACCGTTGGGCGGAACTGCAGGCCCTGCTGCGTCTGGCCCCTGCGGGGGAGGTAGGATACGGCATCCCATCCGGCTGTGGCCTGTGCGTTCACCCCGACGGCACCCTGGAGGCGATGGGGGGACCGGTGCACTGTCTTGCTCGCAAGGGCGGCAAGGTCGTACGGGCCCCTGAGTTGGCGCAACAGGATACTTAAGCGGGATTGCTCCGTTCACTTCAAGTCAGTCCAGTCGCTTGTGGAATTTCACCACCGCCAGGGTCAGGATGGCCGTGCCCCAGATCAGCAGGACCAGGGCCTGGGGCCAGAGCTCGGCCCAGCCCGCCCCCTTGAGGAAGATGCCTCGTACGATGATCAGGTAGTACGTCAAGGGGATCAGGTGCGCCACGGCCTGGATCACGCGGGGCATGTTCTCGATGGGGAAGGCGAACCCGGAGAGCATTACAAAGGGCATCATCACAAAGAAGGCGGAGACCATCATGGCCTGCTGCTGGGTCTTGACCAGCGTGGAGATGAACAGGCCCAGGCCCAGGGTGGTCAGCAGGAACAGGCCAGCCAGCGAGTAGAGCGAGAGAAGACTGCCCCGGAACGGGACATGGAAGACAGATAGGATCACCAGCAGCGCCAGGGTAACTTCGACAAAGCCGATGGCCACGAAGGGCAGGAGCTTGCCGGCGATCATCTCGGCCGGGCGGAGAGGCGTCACGATGAGTTGTTCGAGCGTGCCTTCCTCCCGCTCCTTGACAAGGGCCATGCTGGTGACAAGCATGGTGGTGACCAGGAGGAGTTGCGCCATGATGGCCGGCACCAGGTAGTACCGGGACGTCAGGTCCGGGTTGTACCACACGCGGGTCTGGGCCACCACCGCAGGCAGTGCTATCTGGCTCTGCGATCCCTCGGAGGCGAGTGTCACGCGGACCAGGCCCTCGGAGAATAGCCGCAGGGCCTTCTGCAGGTAGTTGACGCCCTGGACCGAGAAGTTGCTGTCCGCGCCGTCCACCAGGACCTGCACGGAGGCAGGCTGGCCTCGCACGAGGGTCCGGCCGAACCCAGTGGGGATGACCAGGACCAGGCCGGCCTCGCCGGAGACCAACTGCTCGCCGTCCTTGGACTGGGGTCCACTCAGGGAGCGGGTCTTGAAGTAGCCCGACGAGCCCATCGCGCGGGCCAGCTCGCGGCTGTGGAAGGTGTGATCGTTGTCACGAACGGCCATGGCAATCTCCCGCACGTCCGTGTTTACCGCAAAACCCAGGACCAACAGCTCGACAACGGGGGCCAGCAGGAGAAGGCCGAACAGGCGAGGGTCTCGCCGCAATTGGGCCCAGTCCTTGACCAACAGGCAGTGGATTCGCTTGAGTGCAGCGGTCGTTCCGGGCTGGGGCAGGGGCATCGTTCGTTCACACCGCCTTCCGTGTGGCGCGGGCAGCCAACAGGTAGAAGACCAATCCCAAGGCGAGCAACGCGGCAAACGAGGGCCACAGGTCCACAAAGCCGGTGGCCTTGAGGATGATCCCGCGGAGAATGGTCACGAAGTACCGCGGTGTCACGATCAGGGTGAGCAGCCGGATGGGCAGTGGCATATTCTGGATGGGAAAGATCAGGCCGGAGAGGACGATCGAGGGCAGCAACGTCACGATGATGGCGATCTGGAAGGCCACCTGCTGGGAGTTGGTGATCGAGGAGATGAGCATCCCCATACTCAAGGCCGCAAACAGAAAGAGCAGCGTAGCCGCCGCCAACAAGAGGAAGGAGCCCTTGATGACGAGGCCAAAGAGGAGATAGCTCAGCACCAGGATCATGCCCATGGTTGCCAGGCAGATGATCACGTAGGGCAGGGTCTTTCCCAGGATCAGCTCGTGTGGCCGGACCGGCGAGACCCGGATTTGCTCCATGGTCTGGCGCTCCTTTTCTCGCACGATGGAGAGCGACGTGGCGATCACGGCCGACAGCATCAGCACCAGGGCGATCAGCCCGGGCACCAGGAAGTGCGAGCTTTCCATCTCCGGATTGAACCAGATCCGCGGCTCCGGGGTCACCATCGGCAGATCGGCCGAGACGCCCGCGCGTCCGAAGGCCTCCAGTCGAACCTTGTGGGTGGTGCGATCGGCCAGGGCATCCAGGTAACCAACCGTGGTGCTGGCGGAGGTGGCGTCCGCGCCGTCCACCAGGGCCTGGACCAGGGCGGTTTGGCCACGATAGAGCGTCTCGGCGTACCCCCGGGGCACGATGAGCACAGCGCGGACCTGGCCGCGACTGAGCACGGCATCCGCCTGTGCCCGGCATGAAAGGGTCCGATCGAGGTCGAAGGTGGGATTCTGGAACAGGCTGTCGAGCAGGTCGCGGCTGGCCTGCGTTCGGTCTTCATCCAGGACGGCCATGGGGATGTGCTTGACGTCGAACGACAGGGCGTAGCCGAAGAGGACCAGCATCAAGGCAGGGATGAAGACCAGCAGCCCCAGGGATAAGGGGTCTCTCCAGATCTGCCGGAACTCCTTCTTGAGGATGGCCAGGAATCGCCTCATACGGGCACTGCCTCCGTCTGTCTTTGGACCAGTCGGATGAAGCAGTCTTCCAGCCGGACGCCAACGCGATCCACCGACTGGACGTGGAGACCCCGGGCCACAAGGGCCTGCTCCAAACGCACGGCGTCATACGCACCCGGCCTGCAGAATACGTGCAGGCGGGCGCCGAAGTACGAACAGGCCACCAGCCCCTCAAGGCCTTCGAGCCTCTCGCGTGCGCCTCGCAGGCCCGGCATCGCGACCTCGAAGAGGTCCTCGGTCACGGCCTGGCGTTTGAGGGCCGCCGGGGTGTCCAGGGCCACGAGCCTGCCTTCGCTGATGAACCCCAGGCGATGGCAGAACTCGGCCTCGTCGAGGAAGTGGGTCGTGATCAAGACCGTCACGCCGCCGGCAGCCAGGTCCTGAATCAGATCCCAGAACATACGGCGAGAGAGGGGGTCCACGCCGCTGGTGGGTTCATCCAGGAACAGGATGGGCGGCTCGTGCAAGACCGCGCAGCCCAGGGCCAGGCGCTGCTGCATGGCCCCGGAGAGCGTGCCGGTCGATTGACCCTCCAGACCCTGCAACCCTGCCATGTGGACCACCACGTCCGTTCGCTCCCGCAGTCGCCGGCCCTCCAGACCGTACACGCCGCCGAAGAAGGCGATGTTCTCGGCCACGGTCAGGTCGCGATAGAGACTGAATCTCTGCGACATGTAGCCGATGGTCTCGCGGACCTGCTCCGGCCGGCGGTTGATGTCGAAGCCGCCCACCGCGGCTGTACCGGAGGTGGACGAGAGCAGACCGCACAACATCCGGATCGTGGTGGACTTGCCCGCGCCGTTGGGACCGAGAAACCCGAAGATCTCCCCTTTGTGCACGTTGAACGTCACGTGGTCCACGGCCGTGAAACGGCCGAAGACCTTGGTCAGGTCCTGGACCTCGATGACGGAGGGATTCGATTCGTTGGCTGCCGACATGGGTACGGTCCTTGGTGTCACCCGGGTCAGGGTTGCGGTTTCGGGGCTGGCGGCGGCGATGGGGTATTCAGCCGTCCGATCGCGTGGTCCAACGCCGCCTCGGCCAACTCCAGGTCGGCCCTGGCCGCAAGGGCTTCATACTGGGCTGCGGTCAGTTGCTGATGCGCGTCCAGCACGTCCGAGTGGCGGGCCAGGCCGTTCTGCCAGAGGTCGGTGGCAGCCGCGAGGTTGCGCTGGGCGCTCTGTTCGACGCGATCCGCCACGGTCACCCGCTCGCATGCATCCTGGCGGTTGATGCGGGCCTCACGGACCTCGAGTGAGATCTGCTCTTGCACCTGCTCGGCCCGCAGGTGGGCCTGGGCGGAGCGGGCGGATGCCTCGGCCACCTTGGCCCTGCGCAGTCCCCAATCGAACAGGCTCCACGAGAGCGTCACTCCAATGAAGGCGTCGTCCTGCCATTTGTCCTGCGGCGGGATATCCAGGAGATTGGGCCGTGCCTGCTCGTAGCGGGCGATCAGCGATACCTGCGGGCAGTAGTCGGCGCGGGTGGCCTCTACCTGCGAGGCGGCTGCCTTGGCCTCCATGACGCGGGCGGCGCGTTCTGCCCGATTGGCGAGCGCAGCGTCCACCAATGTCGCCTCCGGGGGCATGTCGGGGTTCGATGCCCCTTGGGCCTGCAGGGGCGTGGAGCCTGTGGGCAGCGGCTGGCCTGTCAGGAAGGAGATCCGGGCCTCGGCCACCTCGACCCTCCGCTGGGCCTCTTCGAGTCGCAGCCGGGTCTGGTCCAGCAGCACGTCCGTGGCCAGGGCGTCGTTGTCCGTGGCCAGGCCTGCCTGGTGCAGATTCTGCACGTCCCGGTCGTGTGCTTCCACGCGGGCCACGGCGGCCCGGAGCGACTCGACCGAATAGAAGGCCTTGGACCAGCTCCAATAGGCGTTCAATGCCTGCAGGATCAGGTCCGCCTCCGCACCGCGGAGGTCGTGCTTGGCAGCAGCCTTCTGGAGGTCCGCTACTTGCTCTTGATGGGTGATACGGCCGCCCGTGTACAGCGGCTGCGTGACGCTGACGGCAGCGCCGTACCGATCCTCAATGAAGGGGATGACGAGGAATGGGCCGAAGCTGGAGTCTCCCAGTCCGGTGTAGTGCGTGGCCTGGGCACCTGCCGCCAGCAGCGGCAGGCCCTGGGCCTTGGCCTGGTCCTTTCTGGCCCCGGCTGCATCGACCTCCCGATCCAATACCTTGAGGTACTGGCTGTGGGCCAGGGCGTCACTGACCACCTGCTGCGGCGCGATCACGCCTTGGCCCCCGGCGGTGGTCTGGATCGCGAGCAGCAGGGCAACTGCCGGGAGCATCCTGTTGAGAGCGTACGGATTCATGTCTTGTCCTCGTGTCTCATCGATCCTCAGGGGGCCGGCCTGCAACGAGCAGGGCCACGAAGGCATCCTCCAACGAAGGCTCGACCTCCGTGAAGGAGGCCGGGCCCAGGGATGCATGATCCAGCCAGTCCATGCAGGCCAGAACTTCCGGCCGGCCGTGCGGAGTCCAGAAGTGGAGCCGGTCGCCGAACACGACCAGGTGCGTGGAGGGCCACCGGACCCGCAGGGACCGATACGCGAGGCCTGGGGCCGGGCAGGCAATGCTGTAGACCTTCCCGGGCATCGCGGCCTTCACTTCATCCGGCGTACCCGTCATGAAGACCTTCCCACGGTGCATCAGGCTGATGCGGTGACATCGCTCCGCCTCGTCGAGGTAGGGCGTGGTCATGAGGATGGTCACGCCCTGTTCGAGGATGCCGCTGAGGATGTTCCAGAACTCGCCCCGCGAGACCGGGTCCACGCCCGTGGACGGTTCGTCCAGGAAGATCACCTCCGGCGTGTGGATCAGGGTGCCCGCCAGGGCCAGCTTCTTCTTCATGCCGCCGGACAGGGCCTGGGCCAGACGCCGGCGGAAGGGCGTCAGTCGCGTGAACTCCAGGAGTTCCTCGCGTCGCCGTCGGAAGTCCTGCACGCCGTGGAGCTCGGCGAAGAACTCCAGGTTCTCATCCACGGTCAGGTCTCCGTACAGCGTGAAGTTCTGCGAGAGATACCCGATCCGGGACTTGAGCTGCTCCGCCTGGCGGTTGAGGTCGAGACCCAGGACGTGGCCTTCCCCGCCCGTGGGTCTTAGGATCCCGCACAACAGGCGGATGGCCGTGCTCTTGCCCGCACCGTCGGGCCCGACCAGGCCGAACATCTCGCCCCGGTGGACGGTCAGGTCCAGGCTCGTCACCGCGGATACCGCACCGAACGACCGGGCCAGACCTCGGGTGACTATCGCAGCCGTGGCAGCCGACTGGCTCATCGGGAGGCGTCCAGGTAGCCGTCCGCAGGCATGCCGGGCTTGAACACGCCGTCGGGGTTTTTCAGGGTGATCTTGACGCGATACACGAGCTTGGCCCGCTCATCGGGCGTTTGCACGTTCTTGGGCGTGAACTCAGCCTCGGGCGAGACAAACGTCACGAGGCCGTCGAACCGCTTGCCGTCGCCGTCGATCCGGACCTTCGCAGGCTGGCCCAGCTTCACACGGCCCAGGTGGCTCTCCGGCACGTAGATCGACAGCCAGACCTCGTCCAGCCTGGACAGCGTCACCAGGGGCGTGCCCACGCCGACCATCTCTCCCTCCTCACGGCTGCGGGTCGTCACCACGCCGTCCATGGGCGCCACGACCATGCAATCAGCCAGGGCCTTCTCCGCCTGGGCGAGCCTGGCCCTGGCCAGATCGACCTGGGCCTGGGCCAGACGGATCTCCTCCTTGCGGCTTCCGGCCAGGAGCTTGGCGAGGTTCTGCTCGGCGGCTGCCAGGGCTGCGGCCGTGCGGTCCGCCACGGCCCGGGTGTCGTCCATCTGCTTGGGTGTGACGCTCTGTTTGGCGAAGACCTCCTTGATCCGCTGCAGGTCTGCGGCTGCTGCTGCGCCTGCGGCCTTGGCCTCATCCACCTGTGCGCGGGCCCGCTGGATGTCCTCTTCGCGTGCCCCCGCCAGCGTCAGATCCAGTTGGGCCTGGGCCTGGGCCATGCCTGCACGGGCCTCGTCCCGTCTGAGGGCGTGGTCCGTGGGGTCGACCTCCGCCACGAGGTCGCCCTTCTTGAGGGCGTCGCCCTCGTGGGGCGGGAGCCTTAGCACTCGCCCCGCCACTTGGGGTGCGACCTGGACCTGGGTGCACTCGATCGTGCCGGACCCGTCGGGCTTCTTGGCATTCCAGTCGCAGCCCGCCAGCGGTCCAGCGAGGGTCGCCAGAATCGTGAGGAGAATCTTTCTCATGTCCTTGCTCTCATTTCTCGTATCTTCAGGCTGAAGAGGCACATCCCCAGGATGCTCCACCAGACCTGCGCAGGATACGGGGGCTTCAACTCGTGCCATCGTCTGCGAGTCCGTTCGATCAGATGACCAATTGAATCGATTGATTGAATACACTGGTTAATGCGGGGTGTCAAGAATCACGAGTCCATGAGCACGATGTCCTCGGGGATGGCCACCACGTCGCGGTGGCCCGGGCCCAGGAGCCGCTTGATCTCCGTGCTATGCTTGCCGGCCAGGGCCTCCAGTTGCGTGCTGCTGAGGGTGGTCACGGCCTTGGCCCGCTCATTGATCAGGACTACGGAGCCGGCCTCGAAGGTGCCCTCCACTGTGGTGATGCCGCTGGGCAGGAGGCTCTTGTGGTTGCAGATCGCCCGCATGGCCCCGTCATCTACGCGGATGACGCCCGCGGGCTGGCTGTTGAGGATCCAGCGGGCGCGGTTGCTCAGACGCCGCTTGGGCAGGAAGATCGTGCCGATCGGCTCGCCGGCGATGATCCGGCGTACCACGTCCTTCTCACGGCCGTTGGCCAGGACCACGCGGCACCCGGCGTCTGCTGCGATCTTGGCCGCCGCGATCTTGGTCTTCATGCCTCCGGTGGAGTACGTGCTGCCCTTGCCGCCTGCGGCCCGCACGATCTGATCGGTGATCTCGTACACCGTGGCAATAGGCCTGGCATCCGGGAATTCCCTGGGGTTCTTGTCATACAAGGCGTCGATGTCGCTGAGGATGACCAGCAGATCCGCGTCGATCTTGCTGGCGACTAAGGCGCTGAGCCGGTCGTTGTCTCCAAACGCAGAGCCGATTTCCTCGGTGCTGACACTGTCGTTCTCATTGAGGATGGGCACTACGCCCATCTCCAGCAGGGTCTCGATGGCGTTCCGGAGGTTCAAGTAGGTCTGGCGGTGATCCAGGACGTCCGCGGTCAGCAGGACCTGGCCTACGGCGATGGGATATCGCTGGAAGGCCTTCCTGTATTCAGCCATCAGCAACGGCTGCCCGATCGCTGCGCAGGCCTGTCGCATCTTCATGTCCTTCAGCGGCCCCGTCAGCCTCAACTGCATGGCGCCCATGCCGATTGCGCCGGAGGTCACGATCACGACCTGTTTGCCGCAGGTCCGCAGATGGGCCACCTGTCCGGCTATGGCCCGGACATACGCACCGTCGATGCCTCCGGCCTTGGTCAGGGTGCTGGTGCCGACCTTGATGACGATGCGTTTGGCCTCAGTGAAGTCTCGCATACAGGACCTTCGTCAGGGATCTGCCGGCCGTCAGAGCGGACAGTCCTCATCCAGTCGAACGTGCGTAAACGGCCTGGCCGAGGCCCCGCTGTAATCGGCCACCACGTGGCCGTCGCCCAGGAGCTTCCATTTGTAGATGACCAATCCCTCCAGGCCGACCGGCCCCCGGGCGTGGATTTTGTTGGTGCTGACGCCCACCTCTGCACCCAGGCCGTAGCGGAACCCATCGCTGAACCGCGTGCTGCAGTTCCAGAACACATCGGCCGAATCCACCCGTTCCAGGAACCGGGCGGCCGTGGCCCGGTCCTGGGTGACGATGGCGTCGGTGTGGTGGGAGCCGTATCGGTTGACGTGCTCAATGGCCGCGTCCACGCCGGAGACCACCTTGATTGAGAGGATGTAGTCGAGATACTCGGTGGACCAGTCCTCCTCCGTGGCGACCCGACACTCGATGATCGCCCGGGTCTTGTCGCAGCCGCGGATCTCGACGGACCGCTGCCCCAGGGCGTCCTTGACCTTGGGCAGAAACGCAGTGGCGATCTGCTCATCGACCAGCAGTGTCTCTGCGGCGTTGCACACGGCCACGTATTGGCACTTGGAGTCCACGACGATCCGGATGGCCTTCTCGATGTCCGCTGCCCCATCCACGTATACGTGGCAGATCCCCTCTGCGTGGCCAAGCACCGGGATGCGGGTGTGGTCCATGATGTACCTGACAAAGGCATTGGAGCCGCGGGGGATGATCAGATCGATCTGCTGATCCAAGGCCAGCATCTCCGTGACCTGCTGGCGGGTCTCCAGGAGTTGGATCCAGCCGTCTGGGATGCCTGCCTCGGCAGAGGCCTCGGCGATGATCCCGGTCAGGACGCGATTGGTCTGGGCGGCCTCGCTGCCCCCCTTGAGCAGGACGGCATTGCCACTCTTCAGACACAAGGTCGAGATCTGGACCAGGGCATCCGGCCTGGATTCAAAGACGATTCCGACCACGCCGATCGGGCAGGTGACCCTGTAGAGATCCAGCCCCTTGTCCAATTCCATGGCGTATAGGGTCTTGCCTACGGGGTCTTCCAATTGCATGAGGCTCTGGATTCCTTGGCAGGCCTCGGCGATTCGGGCCTGGTCGAACCTCAGGCGCTTCAGCAGGGGAGCGGCCAGGCTGTTCTGCTGGGCCTCCTGGAGGTCTCGCTGGTTGGCTGCAGCCACCTCGTCTGCGTTCTCATGCAGGGCCTTGGCGATCTGAGCCAGGGCCTCGTCTTTATCGGTCGTTCTGGCCGCTGCCAACAGGGTTGAGGCTGCCTTTGCAGCAGAGGCGACCTGGTCCAGGCTCATTCCAATTTCCTGTTGACGAGCAACTTAGTGCATCTTACCATGGTAGGCTATAATCGGCCATTTGGAAGGGGCTGTCAAGAGAGTGTTGCGGGTGTAGCTTAATGGTAAAGCCCCAGCCTTCCAAGCTGGTCATGCGAGTTCGATTCTCGCCACCCGCTCTTAAGCGAGTCAGGTTGTCTAGCTTGGGTAGGTCTGGTCATAACTAGACACAACTAGTCATGGCTGGACACGGCTGGACATAATTGGTCAAGCCTCTATGTGTCCCAGTCCGGTTAACACTTTCCGGGCAAAAGACTTTTATATACCATGGAAAACATAGAGGGTGAAAAAAGAACGTGGTTGGACGATCTGGACACTTGGTCGGATTACTGTAATCTCCACCGAACCGATAGGTCTAGTGAACATTATTGTAGGGTCCTCAATAAGGTAGCCAAGTTTGTCCATGATGATGGCGGACTTTTCACAACGGATGCTCTTGAAGAGTATCTGTATTCCCTGACCAATAAGAAAGGTCAACCGGCCAGCCGTAGGACCTACAACGCTCATCTGACTCCGATCCGGTCCTTCTGTAAATGGAGGGCTGCCAGGTACAACGTTGACGATCCTTCCAAGTGCATTAATTTCATCACACAAGACGCCCCGAATCAGCGATACTTGACGCAGGAGGAATACGAGAAGGTTCTCGGTGTAGTGGAAGGCATAGACAGAGACATTTTTCTGTTCCTTTGTCATACCGGCCTAAGACGGAATGAGTTCCAGAATCTCAAATGGTCTAGCATTGCTCCTCATCTGTCTACCATGACAATACAAGGCAAAGGTAGGAAAGTGCGAACCATTCCGCTCGATGCCACTTGCAAGGAGATCCTGGGCCGGTATCGGCGTACAGATGGAAAGGTTCAGTTTGTCGAGCATTACAAAGGACGCAAGTCCTCTTGGTGGCGGATGCAGCAGCTTGCCAAGAAGGCTGATATCTTGCACTTCGGTCCCCAAGCCTGTAGACACTACTTCGCAACTCAATTGATTGTGAATGGGGCACCGATGTCTAAGGTCGCCTTGGTAATGGGTCATTCTTCTGTAAAGACCACAGAGAGATTCTACATTCATCTTGTTCCGAAAGATGTTTTGGGTTTGACAGATGTGCTCGATCAGCGACCTCATCTTCCACATTCGACTCTTCCGCCTCTTCCTCTTCCACCCCCTCCAATGGCAGCAGATTTTGCCAACATAGTATCATACGACATCTAAAGCCCTTGACTTCATTCTGGACATGTTGTATCCTGAATAGGTGAATGAGCAACTGTACCTATTTCCCACAGATGGTCCCTGCAACTTCGAGTTGAAGCGAGCCGCCAAGGTGCATCGGCGAGAAAACAACATCGGCAAGGTTGACCTGATAGTGCAGCTTCCGCATCTGTACTCAGACAATATGTTCCTAGTGTCACGCACTACAGGGGGTCGCTGGTTCTGTCAATCGTGTCACCCCGATATCAACTGCCAACACATCAAAGCCCTCAAGATGCTCCTCCGCTTGCGTTCCGAGGCCGGCTACACAGGGATATCCGAGGCCGAGTTCCTCAAGCAAGTCCTCCCAGTTGGTCAGATCAAGAAGTAATCACCGGTCTCTTAGGTTGCCCTGTGGTGTCCGTTCTCTCTCGCTAGGGCATGGTAGCCGGTCCCGCACTTTTCTATACACCAGTTCCCTTCTGTGGCCTACATACTTCACATGTCAACTTCTGGCGATGACTGGAGCGATATCAGAGAACTTCAGCGGCAAGCCCGTAGGAAGCACGGTCCAGTCTGCCAGCAGGTGACATTGCGTCCGGCAGGGACGTTAAACCCCAGGCCAATTGCAGAAAGGAACATGGAAGATGAGAACGAACAAGATATGCACGCCCTACTGTCCTGAAGGCGTAAAATTCCAGGACAATCCCACATCGAGTGATGGCAAGCCCGTAAAACCAGATGCCGAACCAAATCCGGAAGACGTGGAAGCCCAGATAGCCGCTCTCAAGAAGGACAACTCGAAGTTGTACAATACGTTGTACGGCAAGGGCGTTGTCACTGGGCGACAAGAGGTCACCCAGGCTCACCTCGATCGGGTGATTGACACTGACAGGATCAGGTTACTTGAGCAATTGAGTGCCGACCGTATCACAGCGAAGATCAAGGTGATAGCCGAGAAGGCCGGTTTCTTTGATCCGAGCGATGCCGTGGATGGTATCGGCAACAGAGTTAAGCTCAATCGAGATCTCAAGGTGGTGACAACAGATGAGGAAGGCCATGAAATAGAAGCCGATCTTGATGGTATGGTCAAAGAGATCGCTTCTAAAAAGCCCCACCTTATTAGGTCAACACAGACTCCGGGACAAGGTTCCACTCCGCCAGCACCCAGGCCGGGTAATGGTGGTCGTGACGATTCCAAGCCGATCTTCAAGCGGTCGCAACTTCGAGACTCGTCGTTTTATCAGAAGAATGAAGCCGCTATCACCGAGGCTGTCCGAGAAGGACGCATTGTCGATGATATCGGCGACATCGTGACATAAGAAAGAAGGTTCAAATGAACAGATTGCTTACACCCGTTCTCGGTTTCACTTTCCGAGATACTATCAGCAAAACCCAGGTCGACTTGTTTGTGCCCGAGGTTTGGGCCAACCGTGTCTTAGGCCGGTTGGAATCCGAATGCCCAATGATTGCCTCTGTTCGCAGGGATTTCTCGGATGAGATCGCCAAGGAAGGAGACACCGTGAAGATACCGAAGACGGGTACAATCTCGGTCAATCCCAAGGTGGCCGGTCAGCCTGTCACCCTCCAGAATCCGTCCGGCACAACTGTTGACGTTGTGTTGGATGAGCACAAGGAGGTCTCGTTCCTGGTCGAAGACGTGGCCGAGGCCCAGTCCTGCACCAGTGTCATCGACGCCTATATCAACGACTCGGTTTCGGCCGTGTCCGAAGATATCGAGGGTGCTCTGTTGGCCGAGTACGCCAACGTCAATGGGAGTCACGTCATCGGTCTGTCGGCTCCGATAGATGAAGACGATTTCCTTGCCGCCCGTACGATGATAAAGGTGGATGGGAAGAGTGGCAGCCAGCCCCTCTATGCCATCGTGCGTGACCTGGCCGAACTCTTGACCGTGGACAACTTCATCGACAAGAACAAGATGACGGGTACTTCTCTGGAGGCCGGGACAGTTGGCAGTATCGCCAGCTTCGTGGTCAAGGAGACGTCCCTGTGTCATGTGACCCTGTCGCCGAGTCAGACCCATCGTATGCTGTTTGCCAGGGATGGACTTGCCCTGGTAACCCGAGCCCTTCCTATGCCTCCGGCAAATACAGGAGCCACCGGAGCGGTAGTCAACAAGAACGGTGTCGGTCTCCGCGTGTTGAGAGGTTATAACATGTCCTACCTGGGCCTCCAGGTGACTGTGGATATACTCTACGGCACCAAGATCGTCAGGCAAGAATGGATCGCGGTCATCGAGTAACAAGAGAGCCATCTACCAACCCCAGTTGGTAGGCCCTTTCCTGCATGGAGGGCCAGCAATCGGACGGGAGATCTTGGTTGCTGGCCCGGTCTTTTAAGATGGAGAACATCGAGATATAATGGAGAGGATAGGCCTTGCGAGTTCAGACATGAATGTGTGCTGCGTCAGGAGGCGTTGAACCACCCCAGCTCAGTGACTTGACCCTGGGAATCAACGCCTCCAATTTTCTAAGGTGACAACCATGCCATCAGATTCTGAAAAGAACAGGGAAGCATTGGAACACTCCGAGTTTCTGCAAGCTTGTGATGCTTATGACGTCGGTTGTGAGCGGGTCCCAGAGATACTGTTCCTGATCCATTTCAACAAGGAACTGGGTTACAGCTACACATACCAAAAGGGAGGCCCTCACTTAGTGCAGGTCTTATTCAACAAACTGGGCGAGGATATCCAGATAGCTTTGATCCAAGCCGGTGGAGACACGAACGTAGAAACAGGGATGAAGTCACCAAAGTTTTTTGGCTTCCAACGCTTGGTCGGCAGACTGAAGGAGGAGGCAGAGAAGAACCTCGCCAAGTCCTTTGGAGATGCCCAGCCTTTGTCCGTGCCAGAGTCGCTTAGGCAAGGCCAATACTTCGATTCTGCTTACCTGGACCGATTGTTAGCCAAGATCCACGAGCTTAACCCAGGTATCCACACTGATACAACCCCTCCGCCATCGAGACGTGCAGTAATTCTCAGGGACGAGCCGCAGGATCAGGAGCCGACAGTGGAGCCAGAGCCAGAAGACCCCGAGGTTCAGCATGATCCAGAAGACGACCAAATATAGAAGGTGACATATGGAAGAATCGTTAGATAGTCTGGATCTCGACCTTGGTTGCGGCCTGCCTGGTCACAGGTGGATAGCTGGCTTTCATTGGGTCTATGCAATCAACACAAAAGGAGAAGTGTTTCAGTGGAAACTTGTTCATGGGTCCATGCGACTAGTTGAGGTCGGCAAGTCATTCACGGGATATCACGCATTCGCAATACTGACGGACGCCTATGGCAACAGTAAGCCATATTGCGTCGCTGCGGTTGAGCTTGAGACTTTCGTGGGTCCTCGACCGTCGCCTCATCACTTCCCGACCTACAAGGATGGTGACATTAGGAACTTGACTCTCAGCAACCTGTGCTGGTCTGACAAATACCCAATGTGAGGAAGATTCTCTGCGTGTTTTTGCAGCAAATTGTTAGCGTGGTGTGTCTGGATTGACGTAGGCATGTTTGGCAATCCTGGGGATGGCAAGGAATGGGAAATAGAAGGCATTCTGAATGAGAAACTAACCTAGGGCTTTTGGGCAGGACGGCAGTCCGTGTGCCAATGACGATCTGGCTTTTCAGTCACCTGTTCTCCCCGCTTGTAGTGGGGAAACACGAAAACGGCTCGATGGGTGCGATTCCTGTCGGGCCGGTTTCGTATGGTAGTTTTGGCAAAGGACGACTTCTTCGTATCATATTTCAATGAGCAAATACATAGAGATATTTTCAGAAGAAGAACTGGCGAGTGAGATTTGGAAGTGGATTCCATCATGCCCTGGCTATGTCGCCTCTAGTCTAGGAAGAATTGGGTCTTGCTGGAAGCAGCCAGGCCCCAATCCATCGATAATTACTGGCACTATTCAACGCATCGTTAGTCCACAGTTACAAATCGATAGTCGGAATGGGCATCGGTGCATTAGAGTTCGCCTTTGTGTCAAAGGGAAGAGACCATCAAGACTTCGGTCACGACTTGTAGCCGAGGCCTTTCATGGTCCTTGTCCTACAGGGATTGAGGTTCTTCATGGTCCTTTTGATGGAACCCAAGAGAATTCGATTGATGATCGGCCGCAGAATCTGAGATACGGTACTCACTCACAGAATCTCAGAATGTCACTTGCACACAAGAAGGATCATCATCTGCGTCGGCAATTAACAGATGATCAGGTTCGGCAGATACGTGGCTTAAGAAGTCATGGAATGTCATACTATAGGCTTTCTAAGACATTCAACATTCACTATGAGTCAATAAGAGGAATTATTTCAGGTAAAATCTATGCTGATGTTGTCTGAGCACCGTCGACAGATAAGGAGGCGATGGATCAGCTTGAGGCGTATCATCCCGTGGTCGAGTTGATATCGGCATGGAGGACGGACACTAAGTTGCAGTCGGCGTATTCGGAGAAGATACCTGCATCTGTTGAGACGAATGGCAAGATCTATCCTGCCAAGAATGAACTAATAAGGTGACATATGCCAAGAGTCAACGAACATGAGTTCACAGAGCATCAAGTCCACGCAATCCTGTACTCCTTCCTCATCCGCCACGAACAGCCCTTCATGATAGCCAAGCGTCTCTATCTCAATGCCAAGAAAGTGCATCTGCTTTGCACCGATCCGCACTTCAACTCACTCCGTCGCATCTGGAGTCAGAACAATGGCACGCAAACTCCGCAAGCATCCTAAGCAATACAGTGATCCACTAACCCCGCCAGTTTCACCACACAGGCTCAAGTCCTTCCTCTCTAATCAGAAGACCGAGCCCAAAGAGAAGAAGGCCGATCACTATGCCGCCAAGACAGTCGATCTTGCCCTGCTCAAGGCCATCCAGGATATGCCCATACTTCGCGGCAAGGAATAACCCTCCTAACAGATAGGGTCCCTGGTCTACTAACCGGTAGCAGGTTCACCTCCAACAAACTACACTGTATCGGGTCTGGCACTCACAACGCACTCAGTCTCACCAACCCCACCTATCACAATCCATCTACTAGACATCAATCAACCACACCCGTAAGGGATCAACACCCACACGAACACAAGAAGAAGATATCCTTCCTCTTGATTCGCTACCTCACTCCCTGGCACCTATCATAGTGACTCTCACTCATAGATATACCCTACAACTCCGCTACCACTTGTCCGCCCACCGGCTCTCGCTAGAGAAATCTAATCTATGCCGCCATCCCAAAGCCTTATAGGACTAAACAAACCCCGCCTCAATGACCCCAACCACGATATCGACACCCAAGACAACCCCGTTTATGGCCTCAAAAACCCAGTTATTTTAGGTCCGGTAAGGTGTGTTATGTTTCATAAGGCATTACAGAGACTAGAGATATGAGCAATCTACAGACCATCTCTCTGCCGCCTCCCCCACGTATACACATACTCACACACACCCACACGCCTACACGTTTGAAGCCTCTGGGACCAACTAACCCGCCAACTTTTTGGCCCAGTTTGCCACGCTTTTTGAGACTCACTAGATATTGGACCTACTTAGATAGGGGACCTATTGCGTTATGGGTCTGCCTGTTCGCTGTCTGCACTGGCTCGCGACCTGAGATATTGACCCATGCATCTAAATCGGCGAGCACCCGTACACGTCTAGGGAGCGGTCAGTTTACGGGTGAACCCCACTTTTTCCCTTGCTAATGCTCTATAGGCTAAGCAAATTCAACGGTTGGAGGCAGACCCCGCCTCGCCGTGGCCTCTTGTATGTAGAGATGCGACCGTGCCGGGACCCGTGGTGACGTTTTGACGGCCCGTAGGTGTGGCAGGGCGTCCGTTGACTGTTTGTCGCTCCTGTGACACGTGGGATGGCTAGTTTTGGATGTGGTGGGTCGTTTTGAGTGAGCCGGGATATCTGGCCGGGCAGGGGATATCATAGAAGCGGCTTTGCGTTCCCCGCTACATCAATCCAGAGTGTTTCACGGTGGCCTTTTGGGTAGAGGTGGAAAGAAGCCTAGATCGGTTGTTCGAGCCGGCCTTCATTCACTGATAGTCCGTCATATTCCCCGCTACCCCAATCATGGGGATATCTCGTGTGCCGACTTTCGGAGACATGGTGACATCGGTCCAGTCAGTCAAGCGGATAAGCCGTCCCGACTTTCTGACAATGGCGATGTTGGGCCGTCTTTGCTCTCGCCCAGAGCCGTTGAATAGGGCATCTTCTCCGTGCCGACTTTAAGTGACAGGTGTGCTTTGCCATCTTCACTACGGCCTATGATATTCTGCCAGCTTTGGTCAGGGAAACTATCTGCATAGAATGCAGTTGTGGATAAGAAGGTCTGGAATGATGGAAAGGAGCACTGGGCCTGGGTGGTTGGGTTCGAGGGCCTCTATGCCGTATCAACTCGGGGCAGGGTGGCATCCTTCTTCAAGCGAGGTTCTAAAGGTAAGGGCAATGGTCGGGGAAGTTCTGTTCTTTGTGAGACTCCGCAAAGGATGCTGTCTAGTAGTTCAAATCAATACGGGTATCTTTTTGTTAGGCTCTGCAAGCATGGCATAAGATATACGAGGTTAGTTCATCCTCTTGTCTACATGGCTTTTGTCGGTCCTATTCCGGAAGGATACGATGTACATCATATTGATTTGGACAAGACTCATAATTGGCCTATCAACTTCCAGTTGATGACCCATTCCGACCACCTTCATCTTCATCGTCTATTGGAACAACCTCGCTCCGCAACTAACCCTTGGTAAGGTCAGTCTGTCCTACTCTACAGACATCTGTTGTTGGTTCCAGTAGTCTCGGAGTATCTTGGGTACTTCATAGGCTTTCCAGACGGACTCACCTGTTCTCACGATGTACTCGAAGGGTGCTGGGGGTGGTAAGCCAATTGCAGCCCCGCCCGCGGGGTTCATGAAGAAGTATAGATAGGGGCCACCTAGTTTCCACGTACACACCATACCCACGCGTCCATACCACTGACTCTTATCGGTGGCATAGGTATTGGCGGCACCAGCAGAGGTAAACTCGCCTCGGAGATACTCAGACATCTCATCACCTCGATTGGCAAGCCACTTGTCTACTTGATCCGAACTCCAACCGGCTGAAGTTAAAGCCCCTCGGCTCATCTGATCGAAGTTCGTAACTGGCATCATCACCAGTTTCATTTGCAGTATGAATCCCATGAGATTACCCTCAGACCAGAGCGTCTTTCTTGGCCATGCCGACCGTGCTCCTCTACGCGTTGTTTGTATGATACCCACGGACTGTCTTCGCCTTCAATAGCTTTTCCCAGCCTAGCCGTTGGACGGCGGGTTGCACACGGTAAACTGTCAGGAGCAGTCCAACAGATAGCCGTTGGGCCTCGGATAGCTGCCAGGGCGGGGATTGGTGAGGCACGCCGATCACCCTGGCTCAGGAGGTAGTCTACGACTTTTCCCTTGACATACCAAACCTCTTTGGCTTACGTGGATGGATGGGCATTGTATAAAGACCGCATCATAGTCAGATTTGAGAGGTTGACTTATGCTCGTCGCGGAACGTCTGTATAAGGGGCCAAAAGGCGAGAGTTTCTTACTTCAATTGTTTCGCGTTGCAGCAGGATTTAGTGTCCATGTGTCTCTTAACAATGAAGAGGTTTACAACTGTTCGCATGGTGTTGATAACGTTGATCTCCTCGATTTCATGCGGGCTCAGTCATGGCTTGTTGAGGCGATCTTTGAGTCTTACAAGTGGAAGATTGACCATGGGACTCTCGGGGATATAGCAGGTCCCTGGCACGCCGATCACCCCGGCTCCTAACCCATGATATCACTGTGATATCACTCCCGAAGGCACGCAAAAGTTAGCCCGCAGGTCGTTCATTTTCCATTGACATCACCTCTTCTTGATAGTAAAGTCATAACAGTTAAGTATATTGTTATGAACCAGCCTTCCAAGCTGGTCATGCGGGTTCGATTCCCGCCACCCGCTTTTCCCTCCTATCCACGCCAACCCTTTGCCTCTGCAGGCAGGTCTCATTACGCCAATTCTGCGTCTGGATGGAAAAAAGTGTAGATTTGTATTGACGATGTGGGTGCAAGTGGAAATAATGCCCACAAAGTTGGCTGATAGGTGGAAGACTTGCCATGCTGTTGTTAACAGGTGAATATCAACATGTGGTAGACGAGAAGGGCAGGGTGCTCGTCTCCAACAAGCTCCGCACCCAGATCGACTCCGAAGAACACGGCAGCAACTTCTACCTGGTTCTCGGGGCCAACGGCATCTTGTGTCTATACCCAGAGAAGTACTTCGAGCGCATAGCGTCGGCTGTTGCGCCGAACGCCACGGCCCCAGACGAGGCGGTGGCCTTTGAACGATTAAGCTTCGCCCTGGCCAGCAAGATGGAGCTGGATGGTCAGGGCCGGCTTCTGTTGAATGACCGTCTCCGCAGACGGGCGGGCCTCAAGGACCACATCACCCTGGTGGGGGTCAGGGACCACATCGAGCTCTGGAACGATGAGGACTGGGAGCAGTATCTGGCCGACAACATGGGCCAGTATCAGAAGCAGATGTCACAGGCACGGCGTTACGTCCTGCAGAGGCAGGATGAGCCCGCGTGACAGGGAACCTAGCACGGAGGTGAAATGGTTGGGATGGACCTGGATCACTGGCAGGTGGTGAGCAAGGGTTTGTCGGGGGATCGTCCGGTGGACGAGCAGACCCTGGCGTCGTTGGCGATCCTTGGGGAACGCCTGGAACGAATCAAGAGATGTCACCCTGCGCTGTCGGCCGTGGAGTTCTCGCCCCACGTCAAGGAATTGAGCGGGCGCGCCGGGGCGGTGGCCGTAGGTTGACACGAGAAGGGTCGCCCAAGGACGGCAGCGGTGCCACGACAGTGGATACCGCGGAGCACATCCCGGTACTGGCCGATGCTTTGGTGAGAGGGGTGAGCCTCCCGCCAGACGGCGTGGTGGTCGATGCGACGGTAGGACAAGGAGGTCACAGCCGCTTGTTGGCGAGCCAACTGGGTCGCCAAGGGACGCTGATCGGCCTGGACGTGGATGAACACGCCATTGAGGCCGCCAAGACCAGGCTTCAGGGCCTGGCATGCAAGGTCATCCTGATGCAGGGCAATTTCAGCCAGATAGGGCAAAGGGTCAGGAACGAAGGGATTGAGGCGGTGGACCTGATCCTGGGCGATCTGGGGTTCTCGTCCGGACAACTGGTGGACAGGGGGATTGGGCTGAGTTTTCAGTCGGATATGCCCCTGGACATGCGAATGGACAAAAGTTTTGGGACCACGGCAGCCGATATAGTCAACAATGCCGATGAAAAGGCCCTGGCCGATCTGATCTATCAATACGGCGAAGATCGGGCCTCCCGACGCATCGCCCGGTTCATTGTGCAGCGACGCAGGGAACGGCCCATTGTCACGACCGGGCAGTTGGCGTCGGTGGTGTGCAGTGCGCTGCACAGGCCCGGACCGAGGCGGAGAGAACGGATCCATCCCGCGACCCGGACCTTTCAGGCGTTGAGGATTGCGGTGAATCATGAATTGGAAAGCCTTGAGCAATTGCTGGATCAGGCACCGGGTTTGCTGCGAAGCAAGGGACAGATGGCCATCATCAGTTTTCATAGTCTGGAAGATCGGATCGTCAAGACCCATTTCAAGGCCGGTCAGGAGGCGGGCCTCTATGCGGTCTTGACGAAGAAGCCCATCGTGGCGACGGACCAAGAGGTCCGGGACAATCCCCGGGCCAGGAGCGCCAAACTGAGGATTGCACGGAAGACGTAAGACCCAGGGGTGATGCCACTGGGTGAAGCACGAAGAGACGACGAAGGAGAACATGGAGGTACACTGGAATGACTAGGGACACGAAGATCGGACTGCTGTTGGGTTTGGTATTCATCTTCATCATCGCCTTCCTGATCCAGGGCCTGCCGCGCCTGCGAGCGACTCGCCAGGGCACGGACGCCAAGATGACCAGGGCGCAGAACACCTCCCCGGGCCTGGCGGCCAGGGAAAGACTGGTTCGCGAGATGACCGAGCAGTCGCCGGCTATGCCGGGATCTCCCTACACCAGGGGCATGCCGATGGGATCTCAGCCGGGCAGTCAGGATATTCGCTCCATCACGCCGCTGCCTGGGACCAGCCTGACGCCGACGGGTCTGCCGACTCCCTCGTTCGCGACCCCGGAGTCACCGACCAGTGTGGCCTCCTCCGGCAGCGGTTCCACGCCTGCGGGTGTTGCGGTATCGGCCCAGGGCCAAACCAATCCAATGCCCGGCCCCGCTGGTGTCGCCATGCCGATCAACGGTGTGATGTCCGTGGCAGCGGATACGAGGATCGCGGTCAGACCCCTTGCGCCGATGCCTGGCCCGCAAGCGGGCACCCTGTCGCAGCCGGCCGGCAACGCACTGAGCCCCGCAGCCTCTACGCTGCCTTCGCCTTCGACCCCTGGCGTCTCGTCTGGGACTCCTGCGATTGCAGGAGGCAGCCAACCGGTGGTCACCCCGCAATCGCCTGCGCAGGCAGTGACTCGGGCCGTTGCCAGTGATTGGCCCAAGAGCTACGTCGTCAAGGACGGGGACTCCCTGGAGGCGATCGCCAAGCGGATGTATGGGGCCGGCGAGGGGGTCAAACCCGCCAGCATCAAGCGGATCTTCGAGGCCAACAAGGGCATCCTCAAGTCCCCTGAACGGCTGAGCGTGGGACAGAAGCTGACCATCCCATCCCCGGCAGGCAGCACGGCCGGTGCCTCTGTCGCCCTTCAGCCCGCCGCTGCGCCCAAGCCGGCCGTGGCGACGTCATCCAGTTCGCAGGGCCAACGCTGGTACACCGTCAAGGAAGGCGACAGCCTCTGGAAGATCGCCACCGCCCAATTGGGCAAGGGCACGCGCTATCAGGAGATCCTCAAGCTCAACGCCAACACGCTGAAGAGCGATGAGGACAACCTGGAACAGGGCATGAAGCTGCGTCTGCCCGCCAAATAGCCGGGCGGATGGCGGCTTGCAGGCCCGGAGGAGGTGGCCCGACGCAGGAGACCGTGACTTGAAGAGCGGATCGTGGTTTGTGTTCCTCGTGTTTTACTTCGTGGCGGCCATGGTCGTGGTGGTCTTCCTGCGGGACACCAACAACCACCTGTTCTACACCCTGCAGGCCTACCGGACCGACCAGTCGCGGCTCAAGCAGGAGCTTTGGCAGAAGCAGCTCCAACTGGAGAGCCTGACGCGGCCGGATGCGGTGAGCCGCCTGGTGACGGTGCCGAAGCCAGATCGTCCCACTCGCCGATAGGTACGGGGTCGGTGGAGTGCGGCACAAGCAGGTCCGTTCAATTTGAAGGTGTAGGGTGAAGCGGTCTCACCTGGTCATCGGTCTGTTTGGAACCGTGATGGCGGCCTTTGGGGCGCTGGCGTGCTGGTGTCTATACCTGCAGTCCTTCCGGCACGAGCACTTTGCCGAGAAGAGCCTCAGGCAACAGCGATCGCGCCTGTTCCAGAATGCCTGTCGCGGCCCTATTCTCGATAGCCGCGGACGGGTGCTGGCGGCCAGCAACGGCGTCCGCACGATCTTTGCGGAACCGCGACTCCTGACCGACCCCAGGGACACGGCCAGCCGCCTGGGCCAGGCCATCCACGTGGGCGGCCCCGATATCTGCAGGCTCATCCTGGAGAGCAAGAACCCCGGCTTTGTACAGATCAAGTCCGGTGCGGATCTCGCCGAGTGCCTGGCGGCCCGCAAGATCCGGGGCGTCAGCTTCCAGGTCGACTGGGTTCGTTACTACCCCATGGGGCCTTTGTGTTCGCACGTCGTGGGATATACCAGGGCAGACGGTCCGGGCCAGGGGGGCATCGAGTTTGCCTTTGACAAGGCCCTGTCCGGCTTCAGCCATGAGGACGTATTCCTGACCGACGTCAGTCGCCGACCCCTGCGGTTCAGCGGTGAACAGACCCTCTCTGCTGACAACGAGGAGGACCTGTCAGGCTCCGGCATCATCCTGACGTTGGACACCACGATACAGGAGTTTGCCCGAGAGGAACTGCTCGCCCAATACAAGGCCTTCGAGGCCGAGTCGGCTATTGCCGTGGTGGCCGATCCCAAGACCGGCGGTATCCTGGCCATGGTCTCGATGCCCGACTTCGATCCAGCCGATGCCCGCCGCACTAACGAGAAGATCCTCTGCAACCACGCAATCATCGATCAATATGAGCCGGGCAGCGTGTTCAAGCCCGTGGTGGTGGCCATCGCCCTGGACGCCGGCGCGATTACGACGGAGGAGAAGATCGACTGTGAGAACGGCGTATACAAGGGCAAGGGCTTTGGGGTCATCACCGAGTACTCGAACCACCGGTACGGCGAGATGACCGTCAAGGACATCCTGGTCGAGTCCAGCAACATAGGGATGGCCAAGATCGGCCAACGTCTCGGTGCCGCCAAGCTCTACCACGGCCTGAGGCTGTTCGGCTTCGGCAGGGACACGGGCGTGGGCCTGCGGGGTGAGGCCGATGGGCTGATACGGCCGTTGAAGGATTGGAGCGGATACAGCATCACGCGTGTCCCGTTTGGCCAGGAGATCTCGGTCACGGGCATGCAGTTGATCAAGGGCTTCTGCATCCTGGCCAATCAGGGGCGGTTGGTTCGGCCCCACCTCGTCAGGGCCGTGGTCGATGCCTCCGGCCGGCCCGACATCCGGGAGTTGTCGCTGGCCATGGCCGGCCAGGTGGGCTACGTGGTCCGCCCCGAGGTGGCCCGGTGGCTGGTCAGGGAGGCCATGGTCGGCGTGGTCGAAGATGCGAAGGGGACCGGCAGGCCCGCCAGGCTCGACAAGTGGCAGGTCTTTGGCAAGACCGGGACTGCGCAACTGGCTCGGTCCGACGGGCGTGGCTATGAGGAGGGGGCCTACACGGCCTCATTCGTTGGCGGGGCTCCGGCCGAGGACCCGGCGATCCTGGTCCTGGTCTCAGTTCGCCGGCCCAACGTCAAGCTCGGCAAGGGGTACACCGGAGGGGCGGTCGCGGCCCCGGTCGTGGGCCGGATCATCGACAAGACCTTGACCTACCTGGAGTCGCAGGGCTACGTGTTCCCGCGGCACGATTCCGCCAAGGCCAAGGTCGCCAAGGCCATGTGATCGTCGCTATGGCACGGATTCTCTACGGGGTGGCGGGGGAGGGATTCGGACACTGCAGTCGTGCCCACCTCATAGGCCAGCATCTCCTCGACTCCGGCCATGACGTCATGTTCGTGGGTTTCGCCAAGGCCCCGCTCTATCTGAGCCAGGTCTTCGGAGAGCGGGCCAAGGAGATCCTGGGCCTGTCGTTTGAGTACACCCGGGGCCGCATCAATCGGTGGAGGACGTTTGAAAGGAATCTGCTGAGGTTTCCTCGGATCGTCAGCCAAAACCGCCGGCTGCTCCGCTCGTACCTGGACCGGTTTGCCCCTGACGCGGTCTTGTCCGATTTCGAGCCCTTCAGCGCCTGGTGGGCCCGGCGGACAGGCGTGCCCCTGGTCAGCGTGGACAACGAGCATGTCTTGACCCACTGCCGGCTGGACCACCCGCGGCGGCATGTGGTCTCACGGCTGATTGCCGGCTCGGTGACCCGCTGTTACGCGCCGCGGGCCAATGCCTATGTGGTCCTCACCTTCTTCGATGTGCCGGTCAAGGGCCGGTCCGTGGTCCTGGCCCCACCGGTCGTGAGGTCGAGGGTGACTGAGCTTTCGCCCACGGAGGGCGACACCCTGCTGGTCTACGTCAGCACGGGTCAGGGTCGTGACTGCCTGTTGGAGGTCCTGGACCAATTCCCTCGGCAGCGATTCCTCATCTACGGCTTCGACGTCGACGTCGAGCGAGGGCACTGTACCTTCAAGCCGCGTTCGACCGATGGGTTTCTGAGGGACATGGCAGGCTCCCGAGGGGTCATCGCCTCAGCCGGTTTCTCCCTGATCAGCGAATGCATGTTCCTCAAGAAGAAGATGCTCTTGGTTCCGGTGGCAGGCCAGTATGAGCAGCGGCTCAACGCCGGCTATACCGAGAGGCTGGGCCTGGGCCAGTGGTGTCGGCGTCTGACGCCGGCGGCCGTGTCGCGGTTCCTGGATTACCTGGACCATCCGACGGCGGCTCATTCGGGTATCCTGTGGCCGGACAACGACCGGTTCTTCGGCGTCCTCCGGAGGACGTTCAGCGAGATCGGCGTCCCCCTCACGGGACTCTAGCCCCAATCATCGGCCCAGGTAGCCGGCCTCCTTGCAGAGACCGATGATGTCACGTCCCAGCGGCGCGGCATCCGTGGCGCCGCTCTGGCCACCTTCGACGACGAGGGCCAGGGCGATGGTCCGGCCTGCACCATCCTTGGCGAACCCTGCGAACCAGGCGTGGTCCGGTCGCTGGGTCGAACCGGTCTTGCCGTACACCCTCAGACCCTGTCCGGAAGGCGGGTTGTTCCTGAAGGCCTCGTGTGCAGTGCCGTTCTCCTCGTTGACCACGGCGTGGAGTCCGTCATAGATCGTCTCCAGGGTCTGCTCGGCAAGACCCAGGTTGGTGCCGTCCGGTGGACTCGATGGGGCCGGCGGCGCTGCGTCGGACGGAAGAAACAGTCGCGGCGGCTGATACACCCCGCCCCTGGCCATCGCTGCCATGGCCCCGGCCACCTGAAGGGGAGTGGCCGAGAACTTGCCCTCTCCGATCCCGACCAGGGCGCGATCGCTCGAATCCAGGGGAGGGACCTGGTCCAGGCTCTGAACCCAGGCCCCGTACTCGGGCCGGCTGGAGATCTGGCCAGACGCCTGTCTGAGTCTCCTGGAGGACCGCTCGGGCGAGGTCTGGTCGTTCGGATCATCCGATGCCGGACAGGCGAACTGGGCCTGCCTGCCGTAGCCGAAGGCAAAGAGCCATTCCTGGAGCGTGTGCGGTTCGATGCGGTCCGCCAGCCTTGAGAAATAGACGTTGCAACTGCCCTTGATCGCGTTGCGGGCGTAGTTCTCCCAGTACGTGTCGTGTCCGACATTGTTCTTCCGGAAGACCCAGCAGTCTGGAAAGCCCCCGGATGCCCGGCGGGACGGACAATGGATGACCTCAGTGGGACTGATCAGACCGGCCTGCAATCCCGCTGCCAGGATGACGGGTTTGACCACCGATCCGGGCGGGTAGTGCCGGTTGAGGGCCCGGTTCAGCAGGGGCTGGTTGCCGTTGGGATCGGTCAGGTCTTTGTATCGGTATCGGACGGTGTTCAGGTCACAGGTCGGCAGCGAGACCATGGCCAGGACGTCCCCCTTGGCGACGTCGATGACCACGGCGGCCATGCCCGGGCCACAATATGGGGCACGGGGATAGTGCTGCAGGGCCTCTTCGATCTTCTGCTGAAGCTCGATGTCGATGGTCAGACGCACGTCTTGGCCGAGCCGGCTTGGGATACGACGGCTCAACGTCCCGTCGATGTCATACACCACCCTGCCCCGCCTTCCGCGAAGGACCGGCTCGCACACGTACTCCACGCCGTCCTCCCGGCCGCAGTCCTCGCCCTCCAGGTACCGGGCATAGGGATCGTCGTCGAACAGTTCGCGGTCTTTCTCCTGACTGGCCTCTCCCACCCAACCGATCGTCTGAGCTGCGGCCGTCTTGTAGGGATAGACCCGCACCGGCTCCGGCAGGGCGATGACGCCGTCGACCGTGAACTCCAGTTGTGCGGCCATCAGGTCGTCGTCGGTCTTCAATTCAATCAGGGGCGAACTGCCTCGCATCTCGGCGATGTCGGTTCGACCGATGCAGAGGAGGCGGTCGTTCAGCGTCGGGACGCAGCGTTCCAGGTCCGCCAGGGCCTCGCCCAGGTCGACGGATTGGAGGTTGCCGGCGTTCTGCTTGTAGAGGGGGGATTCGGTGCACGTCTTGCGCCAGGCCTGGAAGGCACGCAGGTTCCAGATCCGGTCGTTGTATCGCTGGATCTTCTGTTCGATGACCTCGCACGGATCGCCGAACCGAGAGCACCTGGCGATGATCTCGCGGAGGATTTCCAAGTGGGCGTCGATGGCCTGATTGACCTCGGCAAGGGCCTTGTCCGGATGGGTCTTCTTGAGTGTCTGCAGATGCATGACCTGCTGGACGCGACTGTCCAGGTAACGGCTGAGGTCATAGCGAATCCGCAGCTTGAAGAGGGGCTCGTCATACGCCAAGACGCGGCCGCTGCGATCCAGGATCTTCCCTCGCACGGTCTTGAGCGACTGGCTGCGACCCCGTTGATCCTTGAGTTGGGTGATCCTGTCTTGAAGGGCCGAGTTCGACCCAAGCTGCAGTTGGGCGAGCCGTGCCACGATGCCCAGCAGCACGAGAAAGCCGCTGGCCGCAAGTATCCTGACGCGTACACTGTACATGGTTCTGCGGGGGTCCCGGTGACGTCCTTGCACGGGCGCCCCATGGAGCCATTATAGGGTTTGCGCGGGATTTGGCGAGGGGCCTGAAGGCGGAGCTGCGACCTCCAAGGCCAGTCCGCCTTGGACAAGACCACAGACCTCTCCTCCCTCAGTCCTCTGCACTCGCTTGGGGGCTATCGCAGACCCAGGCGATACCGCTTGTCCTGGAGGCGCATCAGCCACTCCAGGGGGACGAAGACCGCAGGACCGATGACCGCGGAGTACGAGGGGCAAAGCACGAGGGCCGTCAGAAGGTCCTCCGGCACAGAGACGCCCCTGACCAGGCTCAGGACGTGGGCCAGGCCGGCTGACATCGCCCCAGCGACCAGGATCACGACGGCCTGATAAGGGACCTTGCGAATCAGGATATACCGCCGGACGCTCGATAGCACCGTTCCGCAGATGCCGAGGCTGAGCATCTGCTGCCCCATCGTCCCACCGACCACGTCGGCACCCAGGCCGATGACAAAGGATGTGATCACTACGTCACGGGGCAGTCCATATACGGCGAAGTAGACCATCAAGACCAACAGGAGGCTCGGCCGAACGTCCCTGGAGGTGACCGCTACCACGTCGCCGACGCTGGCCTGCAAGACCATCGTCCCCAGGACCAGGAGGGCAAAGCGTATCCAGTGCATTGAACGCATCCTCCGCCAGGATTCGCCCGGCAGGATTCACGGCCTCATCGCCCCTCCTGCGGTGGTCGCAGGTCGATCGCCCAGACCGTGGCGACACGGCTCAAGTCACAGGCCGGTTGGACCTTGATCTCCCAGAGCACGGGCTCCTGATCGTCCACGCCGCACCAGACCACTGTGCCCACCACCATCGTCGCATCCGGCAGCCCGGGGAGCTTGACAAAGACCTTCTCACCCACTGCGGTAGCACAGGGGGGCTTGACCTGGATCTTGGTGAAGCCGTCACCCAGTCCGCACAGGATGCCCTGGACGCGGGAGGGCAGCACGGTGACGCGGAGTCTGGACAGCAAACTGGTGACCAGTTCCACCTTGGCGGTGCGGGTCCCCAATTCCGTGATCGTCCCGATGATCGCATTGTCGGCCATGACCAGGTGCCCCTTGGTCAGGCCGCCGGCCGTGCCGCAGTCGATGACCAGATGATGGGGGTCTGCTCGCATCACGGCATCGGCCCGCAGGAAGTTCATCCCCTCCCATGCCTTGACCTGGCGAAGCCCGGCCAGTTGATCGATCTGCTGCTGTTGCTGCGTCAACGTACCCTGGAGGTTGCTGACGGCATTCTGCAACTGCCGGTTCTGCTCGACGACCTTCTGGTACTCGCTCTGCGCCACGCCGCCGCCCGTGGAGGCGGTGGTCTCGGCCAACATCGCCAACCTGCGTCCGGATCCGATCGGCCCTCGAAACAGATCCAGGAAGGCGAAATGGAGCCTGCCGGTCAGGCTGTCCGGAATCAACAGGAGAATACCCCCGGCCAGCATGAACCAAGTCAGCACTATTCGCCTGGGTATCTTGGCGCGTCGTTTGGTCATGGCTTACGGAACAACCGTTGGGTCGACTGTGTCTTCACGTCTCAAGCGGAGAAGGGGCCCGCACGGAGAGCTACAGAGAACTACTCCCACCCTCGTTCGCTGTGCTCCATCGTGTCCTTCCAGATCTCCAGATTCTCCAGGTACACGGCCGTTCCGCGGGCCACGCAACTGAGCGGGTCTTCCACTTGGTGGACCGTCAGACCGGTGGCGTTGGACAGGACTCGGTCCATTCCTCGCAGCAGCGATCCGCCGCCGCAGATGTGGATGCCGTTATCGATCAGGTCGGCGGCCAGCTCCGGCTCGGCCCTTTCGAGGGTCCCGGTAACGGCGTCGATGATCGAGGCGATCGGCTCGCGGAGGGCCTCCCGGATCTCCTCGCTCGTGATGATGATCTTTCGTGGCAGGCCAGAGATGGTGTCCCGGCCGGCGATCTCCATGGTCAACTCCTCCTCCAGCGGCGATGCCGAGCCGATCTGGATCTTGATTTTCTCCGCCCGGGGCTCGCCGATCAACAGGTTGTACGTCCGTTTGAGGTGATTGACGATTGCCTCGTCCATGTCGTCACCGGCGGTGCGAATGGAGTCCGAGGTGGCCAGGTCGGCCAGACTCAGAATCGCCACTTCCGTAGTGCCTCCGCCGATGTCGACGATCATGGAGGCTGTTGGCTCGGTGATAGGCAGTCCCGCCCCGATACCAGCGGCCATGGGTTCGTCGACCAGATACACCCTGCGGGCGCCGGCCCGCTCGGCACTGTCGATCACCGCGCGGCGCTCCACGGCCGTAATACCGCTGGGAACGGCGATCACCACGCGAGGTCTGACCAGACCCCCCCGGCCGTGGACCTTGCGGATGAAGTAGCTGAGCATGGCCTCGGTGATCTCGAAGTCGCTGATGACTCCGTCCTTGAGGGGGCGGATGGCCGTGATCGAGCCCGGGGTCTTGCCCAACATCTCCCTGGCCACCAGGCCCACGGCCTCGCCGTTGTTGAGGACGATGTTCGTACCCTTGCGCACGGCCACGACAGACGGTTCATTGAGGATAATCCCCCTGTCACGGACACAAACCAGGGTGTTACAGGTACCCAGATCGATACCCATGTCCATACTGAACCAGCCTAGGATTGTGTCCAGTATCACGGTCCGACTCCTTTCGCGCATTGAGCGGCTTTGGGGGTCATTATAGGGAACTCCGTGCCGCCGTCAACCGTGTACGAGACGGTTTGCTGCCGTGTTATTGAGAGATGGAGAAGAGGGTTCCGTATTGGGATAGGCACTTAAAGGCTACAAAAGCAGCGGTAGCGACCAGCATACCCAGGCTGGTGCCCAAGAAAGCTGTATAGACGTTGCTGGCCGTGAGTATCTTGCGTGTCCCGTTTGAAGCCGTTGGATTCATGTTTTCGCTGTCCGATCGTCGGTATGATCCATGATATGGGTACCGTGAGCCTACAGATTGGTGGTGACCACGTCACCGATCCTGGGGGTCTGCTGGACCAGATCGAGGAGGCCGACGGCCTTCTTTGCCTCAACCTCCATGATCAGGACGTTGCAGATGAACTGACTGCCGCGGGTGACATAGAGCTTCATCTCCTGTCTGACGCCGTCCGCAGACCCGATCGACAGCTCTACCAGCGAACTGTCCAGGTCTACCCGTGTGATCACGCCTTTGAGGCCGATGTCCCTGACCACGGGCCCCATCTGTTGCACCACGGGCGGAGGCTGTGTCGAAACGGGAGGCACTAGCGCCTTGCCGTACTGGCGGAGGGCCTGCTCAAGTTTTGCCTGCAAGTCGGTCTTCTCCTCTGTTAGACGCTTGACCTGCTCAGTCTGAGTGGTGATGATACCCATCTTCTCAACGAGGGCGTCGTTGATTTCCTTCAACTGTCCATCCTTCTTGACTTGCTCTGCCCGAAGGGCATCCAGTTGTTCCTTGGCCTTGGCGTACAGCTCTGTCTGCTGATTGGCGAGGGTGTTGGCCGTCTGAATGGTCGCATCCTTGGCAGCGAGGTCGTTGCTGAGTTGTGCCTTCGTGCGCTCGGACACAGCCAAGTCGTTGGTCAGTTTGGAGATGCTGTCCTTCTGTTCCCCAAACTGCTGTGTCAATCTGGCGAGATCCTGTTCTTTGGCGGCCTTGAACTGCTCGAACTCATGCTGGGCGAGTTGTTTCTCCTGGTTGGCCTTGCTGGCCCTCGACCTCTCATCCTCAAACATCTTCTTGTAGTTGTCGGAAGTCGCCACGTACGTCACCACCAGGCCGCACAGGACCAGTGCCACAACGACCTGCAATACGATTAGGACCTTCGTAAGCGTACTCAAGCTGGACTCCTTTAGCCTCTACGTTGCTCTAGTGCGACCCTCAAACACCCTCCGTCAATATAGACGGGACACATCAGACGGTGAGGCACTGGCGCAAACCCCACATTGGCAAGGACAGTATATGAGCTTACATGCCTATCCTGCCTATACACAATATGATTCTACGGATTGACTCTTCCCAGGTCAAGTCATTTTTGCCAAATGCCCAGGCATAACCTGTCCGGCAGGTCGGCTAGACTCGCGAGTCTATCTGGTCGCCTTGCCGGTCTGCATGAGGACCGCCTTGGCAGCAGCCACCTGGACGAATACCGACCTGTCGTCGAGCAACCGCGGCAGGCATTTGACCAGCGGCTCTGTTCGGATCTCACCTATGGCCAGGGCCGCAAGCACCTTTACCCTGGACGGCTCTCCGGTCTCTTCAGCGGGGGAGGCGGTGGGAAGGTCCTTTGCAAGGGCTTCTAGGACCTTGACCTGGCCGGTTGTGTCGTGAAGTCTGCCAAGCTGCCCTGCGGCCGTCAATCGGACCTCAACGACCCCGTCATTCAGCATGGTCAAAATCGCGTTCCTGGCCTGCTCAGTCCCCAGTGCCCCCATGGCCCGGATGCCGGCGATACGGTCGTCTGCGTAGGCGCTGATCAGCTTGCCCCAGAGCCTCTGGTAGATGCGACCGTCGCCCAACATGGCGATCGATTCCGCGGCCTGGATGAGCACCTGTTCGTCAGAGTCCTTGTCCTGCATCGCCCAGCGTAGCACGTCCAGGGCCTGGGTGTCTCCGGCCTTGCCCAGGACCAGGGCGGCATTGGCTCGCACCGTCTGGTTTGGGCTGCTGATGGCCTTGCGGAGGTAATCGGCGTATCGGGCAGAGCCCAGCCGGCACAGGGCATAGGCCGCTGCCAGGCGGACGTTGGCGTCCTCTTTGGTCTCGTCAGCGATCTGTTGCACGTCGGCCCTGGCCACGGTGTAGTGCAGGTCGCCGATGGCGAGGATAGCCGCGAATCGGACGGGGACGACCGGGTCCCGGATCAGCCTCCGCACCGACGGTGCAAACCGGAGTCCCTGCGTGGAGGCCGCGACCTCAATCGCACTGCTTCGTATCCTGGGGTCCGGGTCGGACAAGGCCGAAGAGATGATTTGGTTGGCCTTTCCTGCCATCCCGCCCGATGCCGCAGGTGCGGCAGGAGACCCGGCAAGGCCGCTACGGACGGATGCCCCACAGCCTGCCATCAGGGCGATACAGACGACCGGGCAAAGGGCCGGCCAACGCGGGTCTGTGCGGCGACGGGAGGGTGATATCCTTCTCATTGTCTTGGGCTCCTCATAGAGCGGCGCCACAGGCGACGGCTGCCGACACGCCCGGACATCGCCAGCAGGACCCCTGCGGTCAACAGGACGGCACAGAGGTTGTCCAGCCATCGGCCGTGTCGGCTGAAGGCACTTACCCTCTTATCTATCGGCATCCTGTCGATAAACCATCCAGCCATCCCTGTCCGGTCGAGTGCCTTGACGGGAAGTCCCGGGCTCGACGCCACAAAGCCGTCGTGAACCCGACCACAGGAGTCGATCAGGCAACTGATACCGGTGTTGACGCTTCTCAGTATTGGCACGCGGTTCTCAACTGCCCGGAAGGTGCATACCGCCACGTGCTGGGCGAGCTCAGCGCTGGGTCGGACCGTGGGGGGATGGCCTGAGAACCGGACAAACCACCCATCGTTGCTGATATTCACCAGCCAATCGATCCGCTTGTGACCTTGGCCGTCCAGGGCGAATCGCCGGCCCAGCCAGGGGATGGTGCCCTCGTAACAGATGATCACGCCGAATCGGTAGGGGACGGAACCGGTGAACGCTCGATTCGGGTCCATGTCAAAGACCGTGCATTCCCTGCCCGGGTCCAGGGTGTAGTCGTAGTTGTAGGGCGTGAACTTCATCAGGAGGTTATACAGCCAGTGGAAGCTGTTCTTGAAGGGGAGGTACTCGCCGAACAGGACCAGGTGGATCTTGTCGTACCGTTGAGGGTCTTGCGTGCCGTCGGGCCTGTAGAGAAATGCCGAGTTGAATCGATCCAGGGCCACGTCGCCCTGATCGTCTTGTCTGATCTGCCCGCCGTAGGCCCCGACCAATACCCAGGCGCGGCCCTTGGCGTGGTCTCGCAGTACCTTGTCGAACTGGCCTCGCAGGGGGTCTTCGGTCAGGAAGGGCCAGGTCTTGTAGTCCAACATGGCCTGGACCGTGGTCTCGGGCCAGACGATCAACTCCGGCCCGGCCTGGGCTGCGGCCTTGCTCATCTCCATCAGATCCGTGAACATCTCCTCTGATGCCTGGAATGAGCGTTTGACCGACTGGGGGACATTGGACTGGATCGAGGCAACCAGGGGTCCCGGGGCAGTGGAGACCTCCGTCTGGGCGATCCTCCAACGTCCATAGGTGACTGTCCCGACCACTGCTGCTCCGACCAGAATCAGCCTTGTCAGAGGGGCCGCGCGCAGGAGCCCGGCATCCCCGGCTGCCAGGATGAGCTCTGCGACCAGGCCGCTGACCATCGCCAGAACGAACGACACGCCCCCAGCGCCCACGAGGTCCGCGATCTGGATCACGGTTGGATTCTGGAACTGGCTGTGCGCGAGGAACCGCCAGAAGAAACCTCCCAAAGGGAAGCCCTGGAGTCGCTCGGCACCGGCGACGACCACGGCCGTGGCCAGGAAGAGGGGCAGACGCCTCTTGCGGGCGTACTGAAGGGCCAGGGCCATCACCGGCCAGAGCACGGCCATATACAGGCAGAAGGCAACCCATCCGATCGCCGTGATGGGGATGATCCAGTAGAGGTTGCCCAGCCAATACAACAACCCGACCGCATAGGCGGCCAGCCCGAGGGCTCGTCTGGGGACCGTTGGGCCACAGGCCAGCACGAAGGGGACATACGCCACCCAGGCCAGCGAGGCCCATCCCACGGGCGGATGGATAGCGGTCAAGAGCAGGGCGCTGGCTCCGAGCAACGCTATCCCAGTGACCGTGTGCGTGTCTGGAGTCCTCAAGCCAGTTCCCCTGATCCTGCCAAGACCTGCGCAGGGAGGTAGCTTTCTTTGGAGTCCATGCGCACGCGGAGCTGATTCGCGACCCACCCCAGCAGGTGCGGGTCGGCATGGAGGTCCTTGGCTGTCACCTTCATGTCCGACAAAAGGCGCTTCAACTCGCTGATCTCCGCCTCGGTCATGAGGAGGTTGGATTGCCGTCTCTGTTTCAGTGCCGTCAGGCGTCTGCGAGCCATCTCCACGTAGGTCTCCGAGATGTCCAGGCCCACGTAGTCCCTGCCCAGTTGACTGGCGGCCGCAGCGGTGGTTCCGGAGCCGCTGAAGGGGTCGAGCACACAGTCACCCCGGTTCGAGCTGACCGAGATGATTCGCTTGAGGAGGTTCTCAGGCATCTGGCAGGGGTGCCAGCCCTGTCTCTCGCGAAAGGTGCCGCACACGCGGGAGAACTCGCCCCACACATCGTCGGGCATCTTGCCCCTGGGATCGGCCCGCCGGTCGTCATAGATCAGTTGCCGGTCCGAAGGGACCCGCACGGCAAAGTCGTTGAACGTGAAGTTCTTCTTGTCCTGGACGAAGTAGAAGATGTGGGTGTGGGCCCGGGCGAACTTGTCCTTGGTCTGCTGGCCGAAGGTGTAGTACCAGACGATCCAATTCCGGCAGGTCAGGCCCAGGTCGTCGCCGATGATCCGGACGTGCGCAGCATAGTCGTCGCCGATCGCGACGTAGAATGAGCCGTGGGGCTTGAGGACCTTCTTGCACGCGGCCATCCAGTCGCGGGTCCAGGCAATGTAGTTGTTCTTCTTGACCTTGTCGCGGTACTTGTCGTACGCGTAGCCGATGTTGAAAGGGGGGTCGGCAAAGACCAAGTCCGCGAAGGGCTCGTGGATCTTGCCGAGGACCTCTATGCAATCACCGCACACCAGGGTGTTGACCAGTGCGTTCATGGCGACACATATTACCCGATCCAGCCATGACCACAAGAAGGGAGGACCCTAGGCCTCGATCTTGCTGATGGTGACCTGCAGGTACTTCTGGCGATGACCGATACGCTTTTTGCTGTGCTTGCGCTTGCGGAAGTAGGTGGGATGGAGCTTGGGACCCTTGACCAGGCCCTCTTCGGCAGTGGTCTTGAACGAGGCAATGACCTTGGCCCCTTGCACGTAGGGCTTGCCGATCTTGAGGTCGTTGCCGTCACTGACCAGGAGGACCTTGTCCAGCTCCAGCGTGCTCGCCTTGGGGTCTGCGTCCACTAGCTCGATATTCAGAAGGTCGCCTTCGGCCACTTTGTACTGCTTTCCACCTTGTTCGATCACTGCGTACATGGTCTATGCCTCTACAGCCTTGACTTCTCAATGCCCCTGAAAACCACACAATCTACAGATTCACGCGGGCTTTGTAAACACAATTGTTTAACTTTTCAGGACTGGCGACACGATATACTAGAGATAGCAGCACGGTCTTTGTATCGAGGAGCCGCTGATGCAGATCGCCATGATCCAGGATCGGATGGTCCCCTTCAATGAGCTCGACCCCGTGTATCTCGACCGGGGACTGTATTTTGGGGACGGCGTGTACGAGGTGCTTCGCAGCTACAACGGCAGGCTGTTTGCCTTGGACGAACACCTGCTGCGGTTCGCCAATAGCCTGGCCGCCATCGGTATCGAGGGGGTGGACCTGGGCCAGGTGCGAGCCAGGGTCGTCAGTGCCTTCCACTCCTCGGGCCTGGCCAACGCCAAGATCTACTTCCACATCACCCGAGGCTGCGGCTCAAGAGACCTGTTCCCCAAGGTCCGTCCGGAGCCGACCTTCTTCCTGACCGTCATGGAGTTGGGCGATAGCTCTGCAGACAAGGTCAGGGGTATCGCGGTCTCGACCTTTCCCGACCTGCGATGGAAGCGGTGCGATATCAAGTCCCTGAACCTCTTGCCCAATGTCCTGGCCCGGCGGGATGCCATGGAGAAGGGCTGCGACGAGGCGATTCTGGTCAATGAGTCCGGGCTGATTACAGAGGGGGCCGCGTCCTCCTTCTTCGGGGTCCTGGAGCGGCCTGCTGGGCCGGGCAGGCGAAGGGAGCCCTTTCTGCAGACGGCCCCGCTGACGGCCAATATCCTGCCTTCTGTTACCCGCCTGTTTGTCATCCAGGCGGCCCGCGATCTGGGGATACCGGTGATCGAGCAGTCGCTGACCCCAGATCAGGCCAGGACAGCCAGGGAATTGATCATGGCCGTCACCACGCGGGACATCGTACCGATCGTCCGTTTCGACGGTCAGGCGATTGGGGATGGGACCCCGGGTCCGGTCGCCGATCGCCTGGCGAAGGCCTTCACGGAGTTCACCACGCACTGATCGTTGAATGGTCACTAGACGGTTACATGGTTGAATCGTTAAATGGTTAAATGGTCGGGCTGCCGAGCCCTCCGTCTTGCTGGAAAGGCGCCGATCTGGCCTTTTGACTATCTAACCTTTTAACCATTCAACTACGGTCGGTCTACAGGGCGTTGTTGAAGTACTCCGGCTTGCCGTCGTCCGCATCGTAGGCGACCGCGTCTGTGCCGGCTGCATTGACCCGGACGCGCTCGATGCGTTCAGCCCTCCTGGAGAGGGTGTCGAGGGTCACGATGACTCCATTCATCCGCACGTCGTCTGTGGCAATCTCAAAGGGCACGGGCATCTGGGTCCGGAAGGACTTGAGCACGCTGGAGGTCCTTCGGCCCAGCACGGAATCGTGGGCGCCGGTCATGCCGACGTCCGTGATGTAAGCGGTCCCCTTGGGCAGGATGCGTTCATCGGCCGTCACGACATGGGTATGGGTGCCGAAGCAGCAACTGACCCGGCCGTCCAGGTGGTAGCCCATGGCGATCTTCTCACTGGTGGCCTCGGCGTGGAACTCCACGACGAGGAGGTCGGCCAGTTGCTGGACCTTGGGGATGAGGCGATCCGCGGCGTTATAAGGACAATCCGCCGGTTTCATGTAGAGCCGTCCGATCAGGACGATCACCGCGACGGTGGGCCCCTTGGCCGTCTTGTACACGGCGTAGCCCCGACCCGCCGCGTGTTCCGACAGGTTGGCTGGACTGGCGATGTTGTCGGCGTTTTGAAGGGTCTCCAGGATGGCCCGCTTGCGAAAGGCGTGATCCCCCAAGGTGACCAGATGCACGCCGTGGTGCACGAGCTTCTCGTAGATCTGGGGCGTCAGCCCCGACCCTCCGGCTGCGTTCTCGGCGTTGGCGATGACGCAGTCCACGGACCTCTCCTGGACCAGGGCCTTGAGTCGGTCTACGATGACGAGCCGGCCGGGCCGGCCAACGATATCTCCGATGCAGAGGATATTGAGTTTCACGCCGGGCTCCTCGGCAAGGGTCCTGGACCGGATCGATCGTCGGGCCTACTTGGCGTATTCAATGCAGCGCACCTCTCGCAGCAGGGTGACCTGGATCTCGCCCGGATAGGTCATCTCCACCTCGATCTTGTTGGCGATATCCCGGGCAACCTTCATCGCGGCATCGTCGCTGACCTCGGCGGCGTTGACGATCACGCGGATTTCACGACCGGCCTGGATGGCATAGGTGCTCTCTACGCCCTTGAAACTGTTGGCGATCTCCTCCAGTTGTTCGAGCCTCTTGATGTACCGCTCGAGGGTCTCACGCCGGGCACCCGGACGGGAGGCGCTGATCGCGTCGGCCGCTGCCACCAGGGGCGTGTAGGGATTGTCCGGCGGGACGTCACCGTGATGGCCCGCCACCGCATTAAGGACGATGGGCGATTCGTTAAATCGTTTGAGGTAGTTCGTGCCGATCGACGGGTGGTTGCCCTCCATGTCGTGGTCGAGGGCCTTGCCAATGTCGTGCAATAGGCCGGCACGCCGTGCCACGGCGCCGTCCAGACCGAGTTCGTCGGCCATGGCCTGGCTCAGAAAGGCCACCTCCACGCTGTGGCGGAGGACGTTCTGGCCGTAGCTGGTCCTATAGTAGAGGGCGCCCAACATGCTCAAGACCTTGCTGTTCAGGCCCCTGACGTTGGTCTCCACGGAGGCGTCCTTGCCCAGTTGCAGGATCTTGTGGCTGACCTCCTCACGGGTCTGGGCCACCAACTCCTCGATGCGTGAGGGGTGGATGCGGCCATCCTGGATGAGCCGTTCCATAGATAGGCGAGCGACCTCCCTGCGCACAGGGCTGAAGCCGCTGACCACGATGACGCCTGGGGTGTCGTCCACGATCACGTCCACGCCGGTGGCCTTCTCGAAGGCGCGGATGTTCCGCCCCTCTCGCCCAATGATGCGACCCTTCATGTCGTCGTTGGGGATCTCCACCGCGGACACGGTGGAATCACAGGTCTGTTCGGCGGCATACCGCTGGATGGCCGTGGTGATGATCTCGCGGCTCTTCTCGTCGGCCATCTCCTGGGCCTCGTCCAGTTTCCGCCGGATCAGGCCCGACATCTCGCGTTCGCACTCATCTTCCAGGCGTTGGAGCAACAGCTTCTTGGCCTCTTCCACGTCCATCCCAGTCATCTTCAGGAGCTGGTTCTTCTGTTGGGCGACCAGGCCCGTCAGTTGTTGTTCCTTCTGATCGATGTTGTGCAGGCGCCTCTCGACCTCCTTCTCTTGCTCCTTCAGGGCCGAGTCCTGGCGCTGGATGGCCTCTGCCTGGCGCTCGAGAATGTCCTCCCTCTTGGCCAGACGCAGCTCCGTCTCGCGGAGTTCTGCCCGGATCTGGTTGGCCTCTCCGGTGAACTCCTCTCTCTTCTTGATCGATTCGGCCGCAGCGTCGATCCTCGCGGCCTTCACGATGTTCTCGGCCTCTTTCTTGGCCCCGTCGATCTGACGCTGGATGTCTTGCTCAAGGGTCTTTGCCCTGGTCTTGGAGACTACCCAGACCACCAGGATCGCCCCCCCGACGCCAAGGACAAAGGCGACCAACGTCAGCAGCGGGGTCCACCACCGTGAGGCATCCATCAGGATTGAATCCATGGTCTGACCTTTCCACGATAATCAGGTTGCACATTTAGGGAACTAGCGAACGACAAGGGTAGACCATGGAACCGCAGGTAAGGAAGTCACAAAGCGGCTATGAAAGCCAGGAAACCGACTGTGACTGGGGGAAGGATGGGCCTGTCAGTGCACGGACCTACGAGCAGACCGCCAACGTGAAAAGCGGGGGTCTACCCTTGACATGCCTGACTCTACGCCCGAGTCTCCATCGCTCCGCAGCACGAACAGCGTCATCTGGTTCTGAATTCCTGGCTTACACTATAGTCACCCTCGGCAGACCACCGAAAACCGCAACCATCGGCGGAGCCAAGAGTGTGCTTTGTAACTTGGACTACCACGGGACAAGGGCCTTTTCTGCCTCTTGGCCCGACTGCTGCCGTGTGAGACCATGACGGGTCACACAGCCGGCCTACTGGCCTATCCTATATTTATCGCAAAAGCGTTAACCTAGATGCTATTGCATAGTAACGGTCCGGTCAAGAGCAAAAAAGCCAGATAATTGCCTTTTGGCGTGTCTGCCCGTTGGCAAATGGGGTTGACCTGTCCAGACCGATTTGCGATCATACCCGAACAGTTCTGAGAGACTCAGGATTCGGGTCGTTTCTTGTCCCCGGGAGGTTGTGTACTGTGCCGGTCAGGGCGCCCAGTATCAGTATTGACGATTCTGTGCTTGTGGAGCGGTGCCGCCGCGGGGATTCGTCCGCCATGGAGCGGCTGATCCTGAAGTACCAGAGCCGGCTTTTCAATACGATCCTGAGGATATGCGCAAATCCTGAAGATGCTGCGGAACTGACCCAGGAGACCTTTGTCAAAGTAATAGAAGGTATCGACCGGTTCCAGGGAAAGAGCAGTTTCTATACCTGGGCCTTTAGGATTGCCGTGAATCTGGCCATAAACCATAGCCAGAGGCACAGGCGCGTGGGATTTCGCTCCCTGGACAGCGAGGAGATAGGGGCAGGTGAGGGGGCGGCCCAGTTGTTGAAGGACGTATTGCATAATGAGAATGCCCCTGACCCGGCCGCGGTGGCTCAGAACAGAGAGCTCTGTGAGATGGTCACCCGTGCCTTGATGGAGCTGGATGAGACGCATCGGACCGTGATGGTCCTGAGAGACATCGAGGGCATGAATTACGCCCAGATTGCCCAGGTCTTGGATGTGGAGCTCGGGACTGTCCGGAGCAGGCTCAGCAGGGCCAGGAGCAGTCTGAAAGAGATCTTGGAGACCATGTTGAAATGAGCAGCCTAGACCCCCAACCTATGGACGAGTTGCTCAACGCCCTGATCGACGGGGAGCTGACCGCCGCGGAAGAGGACGAGGTTCGCCAACAGATCGAGCGGGACAAGGGCTTGGCCGGCCGACTCCAACGGATCACGGCCTGTCGGACCTTGGTGAACTCCATGCCGAGGGTGGACGCCCCGGCCGAGTTGCTCGATCGCGTGCGCCAGACCTTGGAGCGACGGAGCCTGCTTGGGGAGGCCCCGCCGATCGGCGCTGGGCGCCGAATCGTCTATCGTCTGCTGGCCAGGAGGGTGATGGCGGTTGCAGCGGCCGTAGGATTGGTTGGGATGCTGTCGGTCCTGGTATACTCCATACTCGCCCCGCCTGCGCGGTCGCCTCAAGGCCTGGCCGTCCGGACGGTTGGGTCTGGGCCTGAGGTCCTGACCGGACGTCTGGAGGTCCGCGTGGCCAGCCTGGCGGACATGGAGATGTTCCTGAATAGGATCCTCGACAGCCACGGCCTCGCCGGGTCCCCTGGGACCGGCGGTTCTGCGGACAGGCGCGTCTATCGCCTCCGTTGCGGCGTCGGCCAGCTTGATGCCCTATTGGCTGATCTGGATGAGGCATGGCAGAGGTTTGACCGGCCGACGTTGTATCTTGAGACTGGCGGGGGCCCCGGCCCCGTGGTGGTCGCATCCGTCACGCCGGACCAATTGGCACGTATCGCCCACCAGGAGAATCCCGGGCGGTCGGTGGAGGTTGCCAGAGAGATCGCGGTGCTCAACAGCGTCAAGCAGACCATGCCGGGCCAAGAGGTCTTGGCTGCCGTCGTCGAGAAAGGCCAGGACCTGTGGCCAACGGTGCCCAAACCGGTCCTGACCTCCAGTGAGAGGACGGTGGAGGCCAAGGCCAAGCCCAAGCCGCCTGCCGATGAGAGATCGGTCAGCCTCACGGTGGTCCTGGTCGCGGCGAGGTAGCCGGCAAGCCCCTGGGAGAACCATGCCTGAGATCAGGGATACATGTCTGGGCTTGTTTTTCTTCTTGACCTTCGCTACGCTAAAGGCACAGGCCCGATCGAGAGAGCGATCGTAGGGATCGGCCCGTCGGGTGCGGTGCTGAACCGCTGGGTATCGCCTATACGTGAAACAGGCATGGAACAACGGCAGTGAGGTCGAGAGCGACAGCCAGGAGCGTGTCCGTCTGGCTGCCGAGGTATTCCGGAAGTACAGCAAGGAAATCCGGGGCATGATCCAGTTCACCGTCGAGGATCAGGCCGAGGCCGATGACCTCTTTCAGGACCTGTTCTTGTCGTTGGTCACCAGGCCTCTGCCACCCGATATCCGCAGCGTCAAACGCTATCTCTATAGGGCTATTCTCCACGACGTGATCAGCCAGGTGCGTCGCGAGCGGCGGCATCGCAGGTACATCAAGGTCTACGCGAGCCATCAGAGTCGTGTGTGGGAGGAGGACCCCCAGGACGTCCTGATGCGGACCGAGCAGATGGATGAGGTCCTTCACATGGCCCAAGGTCTCAGGCCGGCGGAGGCCAGGGCCATCATGCTTGAATACGCGATGGGTTGCGATCGGAGGCAGGCATCCCAGGACATGGGTATCAAGAGGAGGTCCTTTGCCAAGTACCTGTGGCGGGGTCTCAGAAGACTCCGCCACGAAACCCTCATCAGGGAGGGACGTGACACATGATTGGCTGGTATAGCCGCTGTCGTTGCGAGCAGGCGAAGGAGTACTACTTCGACTACCTGGAGCTGTCGTCTCGTTGGACGATTCCTCCGGCGATTCTGACCCATCTGGCCACCTGTCCCGATTGTCAGGGTCAGATCCGGCGGCTCGCGGACATGATGAGCGAGGTCGAGGCGTCGGAATCCGCGGATGCCCAGGGCCGCCGGGATGCCGCCCTGATCGACTTGTTGGAGCACCACTTCGCCTACACGGAGACGCCGGTCGCCTGCTCGGCGGTCAAGCCGTTTCTGCCCAGTCTGGCGGACGGGGAGTTGGAGGTCAGGATACCTACACCCGTCACGTCGCACCTGGACAGATGCGAGGACTGCCGCAATGACTTGGCCACCTTGCGCCAGTACTGTCTTAGCGGCCGGCAGCTCCATCGGCTCACCCGGTTTTTTGGCGGGAAGGGGGCGGCAACGGGCCTCCTCTGCGTCGAGGCATCAGACGCCATCGCCGCGGTGGGGGGGCTGTGTTTCGAGGCCGTCAGGGCGGAGGCGTTGGAGCACGTGTGCCTATGCCCGACCTGCCGCGACCGGGTCCGCCAATACCGGGCGTGGCTCCAGACCGAATGGGATGGCAGGGGGCAGGGCGGGGAGGGGCGGTTTCCCTGTCAGGCGGTATCGGTGGCCGATCTATTCGACTACGTTCTGCCGTATGGACTGGACCCACAGAACGATCCCTGCGCCAGGTTCCGGCAGTCCCTCTGTGAGCATCTGCGACGGTGTCCCACGTGTCTGGCCAAAATCCAGCAGCTCCACGAGCAGATCTTCGCCATGGCCGACAGAACCGACAGCGGCGTGACCACCCGCTACTGCCTCGCGGCCGAGCGGGTCGACGGCGTCGGCACCCTGGACGTGGACAGGGACTTGCCGGCCGGGCAGATATCCGTGTCACAGGCCGATGATGGCGAATCTCCCCTCTCCGGGGAGACGTTGGACCGGAGAGGCCGAACGGCTGTTCGGAGATCGAAGGCGTGGCCGGCGGTCAAGGCCGTGGCGGCAACGGCGGCTATCCTTCTGGTGGTGATCGGTTTGGCCAGCATGATTCCTGCAGCCAAGGCCGTTTCCCTGCAGGGGATCGTCCATGCCTTTGAGAAGGCCGGAAACGTGCACATCACGATGTGCCTGGCGGCCGATCCGCGGCCTCTGCAAGAGATGTGGCTGTCCAGAGACCTGAACCAGCACCTGATCCGCCAGAAGGGGACGGTTATGTTGTGGGATCTGACCCGTGAGCAGCAGACGATGGTCGATCCGACATCCGGGGCCGTCCGCACGTGGCCCATTGCCGGCGACAGGCGGGCGGACGTGAAGGAGTCGCTGGATGCGGCCTTTGGCATGCTGCGATTCGGAAGTCCCGCATCCGTACCCGCCGGCGCCCAATGGGGTCAGGTCGACTCCACCCCTCACAGCCCTGACGGGCGAGACGTGTATGAACTGCGATGGGTCGATCCTGGGGCGAAGGAAACGGGGGTCCAGTGGAAATGGAGAGTGACCGTGGACAGCAGGACCAGCCTGCCCCAACGGGCCGAGTATTACCTCAGAGGGGCGGCGGACCCTGACTACACCTTGGATACAGTACTGACCTTCGAGTATCTGACCCGCGATCAGATGCAGGCCGTGATCGCGGCCTGTATGGACCTGCCCGCCGCCTCGCCACGGGCTAGACCGTGATCAACTGGGTCTGGTACAGGGTTTCATATAGCCGGCAGGTTCGGATGAGGTCCTCATGGCGGCCATGGGCCACGATCCGTCCCTCATCCATGACCACGATGACGTCGGCCGAGACCACGGTGCTGAACCGATGGGCGATGATCAAGGTGGTCCGATCCGCCATGAAGTCTTCGATGGCCTTGTGGATCTTGGATTCGCTGTCCGCATCGATCTGACTGGTGGCCTCATCAAAGATCAACAGGGTCGGATTCTTGAGGATGGCCCGGGCGATCACGATCCGCTGGAGTTGGCCGCCGCTGAGTCCTGCTCCGTGTTCGCCGATCACCGTGTCGTAGCCCTTGGGCAGATCCGCGATGAACTCGTGGGCGTACGCGCGTCGGGCTGCCTCCCTGATCTGGTCGAGGGAGGCCTGCGGCCTTCCATAAGCGATGTTGCTGGCCACCGTGTCGTTGAACGTCACCATCTGCTGGGTCACCAGGCCGATCTGGTTGCGGAGGCTCGCCAGAGTGACCTGTCGGAGATCCACGCCGTCGATGCGGATCAGACCGGAGTCCGGGTCATAAAAACGGGGGATCAGATTGGCCAGCGTCGTCTTGCCGGACCCGTTGGGTCCGACCAGGGCCACGTTGTGGCCGGCCGGGATCGTCAGGCTCACGTCCTTCAACACGGGTTTGGCCCGGCCCGGATAGGTGAAGGTGACAAGCTCGAACGTGATCCCCTGCCGAAGGGCAGGACAAGGCAGGGCGCCTGGGGCGTCCGTCTCCGCAGGCTGGTCGAGGATGGCGAATACCCGCTCGGAAGCCGCATAGGCGCGGGGGATTTTGTTCCAGACGTCACCGGTCCTTCGCACGGCATCGGCGGACATCCCCAGCAAGAGCAGCAGAGCCAAGAACTCGGAGGATCCCTCGCGGGTGAACCAGTGTATGCCGACCAGAATGGCCACGCTGCCGGCGGCCATGCCGATCACCTCCATCGCCGGGCTGGTGGCGGCATCCACCCGGGCCATCCTGAGGACCTGCTTGAGCATGCTCTGATTGATCCGGGCAAAGGCGGCCTGTTCGCGGGACTGCTGGTTGTAGATCTTGACGACCTTGAGGGAGGCGATCGTCTCCTCCAGCTTGCCCAGCATCTCAGAACCTGCCACCAGGGACTTGGCCGTGGCCTTCTTCATGGTCCGACTGAAGCGGACCATCAGGACCAGGACGAATGGACCGGCGCACGCAAAGAGGACGGTCAGTTGCCAGTTCAACCAGAGGGCGGCGGCCATGAGGAACAGGGCGTTGAGCGGTTCCCGCAGGGCCTTGCCGAACAGGACCTTCAAGACCATGCTGATCTCGTTGGTGTCCCGCACAATCCGGCTGACGCAGTCGCTGGGGCGCCGCTCCGCGAAGTAGCTCATCGGGATGTGGGTCAGGCGGGCAAAGACGTCCTGGCGAAGGTCGTTGATGGCCAGTTGCACGATCCCCTCGGCGTAGTAGTCCTGGCAGTACTTGGCTCCGCAGCGGACCAAGGTCATGACCATCATGGCTGCCACGATGAGGATTACAGCCTTCCTGGTGCCGGCCGCGCCGTGGTCGGCCGGTATCAGGGCTGCCACGTCCTGAAGTCCGTTCACGAGGGAGACCTTCCACCGGGTCAGATGGACCTTCCAGTAGCCCCACCCGAGGGTCGCCACGAAGTCCTTGTCCATGGGCGTGTGGAGCTGGACGGCCTCCGACTCGCCGGTTTGTCGCTGGACCTGGAGGTCTATCGTCAGGGCTCGGGTCGTGGCCAGGGTCCTGAGCAGGGCAGTGCGAGGGATCCCAACAGACCCTGTCTGGCCGCCCTCGCTGGCGCCCAGGATGCGGTCCTGCCCACGGAGACCTGCCGCCTTGGCCATGCCACCCTTGACCACCCGGCTTACGACCAATGCCTCCGGAGTCGCCCCGTCGTTATCCACGAGGGCATCAAACTCGATGCCATATCGGGAGGTACATGCCTTGGCATCCAGCCACCCGTGCAGCCCTTCTTCTTCCATCGTGACCTTCAGAAGGGGGATGATGGTCAGGAAGCTCAGGGACAGCAGGGCCGCGATCGTCATGGCCCCAAAGACCACGAAGACCAAGCGGGGCCACTGGGGCCAGACGTACGTGAATATTCGTCGGAACTCTTTCATCGCGGGCAGGCACTCCGGGTCCGCCTTGACGACGCCCTCTATCCCATCGAACGGCGAGCCGCCGGGGCGTCAAGCGGCCCCAGCACGCTAACAGAGCGGCCGGGTTTGGTCAAGCCTTAACGCCCTTGACCCGGTCGATCCTTTCTGTTAATCGCTTATCAGTCGTATGTTCGGCCAAGAAGCAGCACCCTTGGGCTCCGGCCATGCCGGACCCGGATAGCAGAGTCAATGGAGACCCAAGCCATGAAGATCGACTGCGTTGTGTTGGGTGAGTTCCAGACCAACGCCTATGTGGTCCGCTGCCGTGACCAGGCCGGTCCCTGCATGGTCATCGACCCGGGTCTGGAGCCTGAGGCCCTGGTGGACCTCCTGTTGTCCGGGTCTCTGGTACCCGCCGCTGCGGTCTTGACCCATGGTCACGTGGACCATATCGCCGGGGTCGCCGAGATGAACAAGGCGTTCCCCCACGTGAAGCTCTATGTGCACAGGCTGGACGCCCCTATGCTCTCGGACTCGCGGGCCAACCTATCGGCCTTGTTCTCTGATCCCTGCCGGATCGGCCAGCCGGATGTCCTGTTGGAGGACGGCCAGATCATCGAGGAGGCGGGCCTGCGACTCCAGGTCATCTGCACGCCGGGCCACACCCCCGGAGGGATCAGTCTGTACAGCAGTGCTGATGGCGTGGTCTTCACGGGCGATGCGCTCTTCGCGGGATCGGTGGGCAGGACCGATTTCCCAGGAGGCAATCACAAGCAGTTGGTGGCAGCCATCCAGCAGAGGCTCCTGGTGCTTCCAGAACAGACCCAGGTCTATCCAGGCCACGGCCCGGGCACGACCATCGGCTGGGAGAATCTCAACAACCCCTTTCTGAAAAGGTCTACCCGTTGACGATGCGATAGGCGCGGATCAGTTCCGCCACGCTCCACGCCTGGGCGATGCATCCCTTGGGGCGAAGCGGGTCGTCTCCGTCGAAGACCTCGCAGAGGCTGCCCAGACAGCCATCCTGCGTCAGATGCTCCAGCAGCGGCTGGATGAACTCGGCGGCCCCGAGCCTGGCCTTGCGGTCGGAGCCGTGCACCTTGACGTAGGCCTCGACAAACGGCCCGATCAGGTACGGCCAGACCGTGCCTTGGTGGTAGGCCGCGTCCCTTTCGCACCGTGGACCGGTGAACAGGCCCTTGTAGGCTGGATGGCCTGGGGCCAGGGTGCGAAGGCCATAGGGGGTCAGAAGCTCTTGCTGGACCTTTTCCAGAATGGAGACCTGCTGGCCAGGGGTCAGCGGGGGGGGGCAGGGCAGGGAGATCGCAAAGAGCTGGTTGGGACGCAGACTCGGGTCCACTGAGCCATCCGGATAGATCACGTCGTTGAGATACCCGCGGTCCCAACTCCAGAACAGGGAACAGAAACTCTCCCCCGCCCTGGCGGCCAGGGTCTTGTAGAACTGGCTCACCTGGCGGTCTCGGCGGGCATAGTACTGTCCGACGAGGCACAGGGCGTTGTACCACAGGGCATTGACCTCCACGGCCTTGCCGTGGCGGGGCGTAAACACCGTTTCTCCGCACTGGGCGTCCATCCAGGTCAGTTGGGTTCGGGCATTGCCTGCGGAGATCAGGCCGTCGTCATCGGCGTGGATGTCGAACCGAGTCCCTTTCTGGTAGCTGTCCAGAATCCAGCGGATCACGGGCAGCAGGTCGCGGCCAAACGTCTTGGAGTCCTCGCTGGCGCGGAGGTACTGGAACGCAGCCCAGATGAACCAGAGCGACGCATCGACGCTGTTATAGTGGGCGGTGTTGTCGTGCTCGTCAAAGCAGTTGGGGATCATGCCCTGGTCGGCGGCACCGGCGAACGTCAGCAGCACCTCCTTGGCCTGTTCGATCCGGCCCGTCTCCAACAGCAGGCCGGGCAGGGCAAGCAGGGCGTCTCTACCCCAATCGGCAAACCAGGGATAGCCCGCCATGATCGTGGTGCCGGGACCTTTCTCGGTGGGGCGATGGACCACGAACTGATCGGCGGCCAGGCACAGGGCCTTGGTCACACGTCGGCCGGTTCCGGCTGCAGTGACGACCTGCCGCTGGTGTCGGCGGAGGTCTTCGAGGAGTTCACGCAGGTCGAGGTCCCGCCCGTCTGCGGGGCTGTCGTGACCTTGAAGGCGGGCCCAGAACACGATCTGCGAGGGCCGCTTCAGGGTGACTCGAAAGACCCCGGGCGTCCACAGGTCCTCGGTAAAGGCCTGGCCGCGTTCGCGTTCACAGCGGTATACGAAGTTGTACCACCACTGGGGATACTCCTCGAACTCGGCCTGCTCGCAGGTCATCAGGAGTTGGCAACTGTTCGGCACGTTGTGCCGGACCAGGATTCCGTTGTCGAGCCGGTGGGAGCACAAGGGGGCTCGGGAGTTCTGCAGGGTGTGAAAGTCCCGAAGCCCCACAAGGGGCCGCAGGGTGAACTCCAGGGGTTTCTTGGCGGACTCGATCGTGTAGACCAAGGCGACCGTATCGGTCTGGCGGTCGAGGTACACGGACTTGGTGACGCGGAGCCGGCCCAGGGCGTAGTCGAAGTGGACACCGACGTCACGGCGGAACTGCCTCAGGTACGCATGGCCTGCCGGTGCGAATCGGTCGTTGAACTCAAAGGTCGCCAACTCATAGGACTGGCCGTTGTAGGTAATCGTCTCCAGACCATTGGCCAGGGCCATGACGCGGCAGACGGGCGGCTGCAGCGAGCCCACGAGCAGACCATGGTAACCTCGTGTATTGCAGCCGACCACCGTAGAACTCGCGTAGCCGCCGCGGGTGTTGGTGAGCAGCCACTCCTCGGTCAGCAGATCTTCGATCGGTTCATCCTGAACGTCGAGTGAGAGGATGGGAGTGATGCCGGTTTTTCGCAAGGTCAACATGGCTACAATCCTTTAGGCCGTCACGGGGTCAGGGACCCGGATCGCCCCGCCTTGGGCGTCCGACCTCAGCGTGTGGGCTGCATGTTCGGCAGGCCCGCCTGCCTGGGGGCGTCTACGATCTCAGCCTGGGTGACTTTGCCGGAACGCGTCTGCAGGTTGTCCAGGACGTTCATGAAGTTGATGTACGACTCATAGGGCGAGTCGTAGGGATTGAAATACTTGTGCACGTCCCCATCGGAGAACCACTTGGTACACATGTAGTAGAAGTGATCCGAGGTCTGCAGCTTGCGCCAATCGGCCAGGATTCGCGGGTCCTGGGTCTTGCGCACCTTCTTCTCCATGCGGTACAACTCGTGGATGGCGTTGGACTGCATGGCGTTACCCAGCCAGGCCGACAGGTCTCTCTCGGTATCCGCCCAACTGATCAGATTCGGCACGTCCACCGCGTCCATGACAGGGTACCGGGCCGCCACCTCACTGGGCGTCAGGAAGTTGTTGTCCGGGTGCTTGAGGATCTCCTCCGGCAGGTGTCGCACAAAGTCAAAGATGCCGGTGTCCGCCCACTGGTGTTCCCCGAAGGTCTCATAGTCCATGAAGAGGTTGACCACGTGACCGCAGCCGTTGACCTGATCGATCCAGCGGGCGAACTTGTCGGCGGTCAGAGGCCATTCGCTCCAGTGCCGATTGGAGAACCGGAACGCGATATCGTCGCTGAGGGCGTAGTTCTTCAGCAGGAGCTTGAGCCGTTGACAGTCCTTGGGTCGATACACGAAGTTCGGGCTGCGGTAGCCCAGGACGTGCTCCGCGCCCTCGGAGAGAATGGCGTCAAACTGGCCCAGAGATTCGATGGTCTGGCCCAGGTCGTTGTTATAGATCAGCTCGGTGTTCCTGAAGACCTTGGGCGTCTGTCCGAAGAGGTAGCGAATGGTCTCGACCTGCTTGGCGACCTGTTCGAGGAACTCCTCCCTGGAATAGAGGAAGCTCAGGCTGTGATAGTAGGTCTCAGCCAGGAACTCGACGTGGCCCGTCCTGGCCAGGGCGTCAAAGGTGCTGAGGACCTCCGGACAGAACTGCTGGAACTGCTCCAACAACACGCCGGTCAGGCTGAAGGCCACCTTGAACTTGCCGTCGAACTGGCGGATCAGATCCAGGAGAAGCCGGTTCGTCGGCAGGTAGCACTTGTTGGCGACCTTTCGGCAGATGGAGGCGTTCTTGTAGTCGTCGAAATAGCCTTCTCCAGTGTCGAACACGGTGTAGTGGCGCAGCCTCAAAGGCTGGTGTACTTGGAAGTAAAAGCAAACCGAAGGCATCGTTCAGCTCCCCATCCGCCGTCGTGGCCTATCCAGTTGGTTGACGAGGCATCGAATGTCAGGCTGGTACCAGCATCTCCTCGTAGATCCGGGCACACTTGCGGGCACTGTCCTTCCACCGCAGCTTCCTGACCTCAAAGTTCCCATGGTCGCGAAGCGTCATCTGCAAGGCCGGGTACTTCAGGACGGCGACGATCTTGTTGGCGATCTCGTCGACGTCCCAGAAGTCCACCTTCAATGCGGAGTTGAGCACCTCGGAGACGCCGCTCTGCTTACTGATGATGACCGGGACATCATGCTCCAACGCCTCCAGCGGGGCAATGCCGAAGGGTTCGGACACAGACGGCATGACGTAGAGGTCCGCCATCCTGTAGATCTGGCGGACCTCATCGCCCCGCAAGAAGCCCGTAAACAATACCTTGTGTCCAATGCCAAGCTCTGCTGCCAGGCAGATGGCCCGGTGCATGAGGTCTCCGGAACCCGCCATCACAAACTTGACGTTATCCATGACCGCCAGGACCTTCTTGGCCGCGCGCAGGAAGTACTCTGGGCCCTTCTGCATGGTGATTCTGCCGAGGAACAGGACGAGCTTCTCATGCCGTCGGATCCCGGTGCTGGCCAGAGACCACCCACCATTCTGCTCAACGCCGTTATGTACGACCTCGACCTTGTGGGCCGGTATCCCGTAACGCGTGATGATGATATTACGGGTAAAATAGCTAACTGCGATAATCTTGTCAGCCCGCTCCATGCCGGCCCGTTCAATGTCGTAGATCATCTGATTGACGTGTTCACCGCTACGGTCGAACTCCGTAGAGTGAACGTGCACTACGAGGGGCTTGCCTGTGACTGCCGCGACGGCAATCCCGGCTGGGTAGGTCATCCAGTCATGGGCATGGATCAGGTCGAACTCCTCGCCCAGTGCCAACTCCGCGGCAACGGCCGCGTATCGATGGACCTCGGCATACATGTCGTTGCCGTAATGGATGGCATCCATGGTCTTGGGGGCCGTCAGATTACTCACGCCGCGCACCCCAGCCTTCTGTCTAAGGACCTCCTCTATTCGCTTGGAGTATCCACGCGGCGTGGAGTAGGGGAGCAGTCCAGAAGGGATGGCGTAGAATTTGACGTTTTTTAGTTCGCTGTGGGAATATGAGGGACCGGCGCGAGACCCGGGTGTCAGCAACTTGACGTGAGTGGCATACTGGGTGCCCACCACGCGTGGCAACACGAAGGTGACACGCATCCCCAGTTGGTCCATGGCCTTGGTCAGGCCATAGCAGGCGGTTCCCAACCCACCGCTGATGAACGGGGGGAACTCCCATCCAAGCATGAAGATACTAAAAGGACCTCCGTCTTGACCCATCTTCACATCCGCTCACTTGAAAAGAGATTCTGCCATCCTAGCCTCTTGGCCGCGATCTGAGAGTCCATACTCCACTCTCGCGTTCGGGCGTTGTGGCAACACCTAATGATGGCTTCATCGGCATGAACCGATAAGGCTTTAACATATGAATGTCGTTTGGTGCAATTAATGTCTCGACCTCCAAGCAACCGGTGCAGCCACGCGAGTCACAAGCAAAAACGCCGCCCCGCGGTCAACCCTGACGGAACGGCGTATCCCATACGATGTTGCCGCAAAAACGGTTCTGCGATGACACACGGGTCTTGAGATCAGAGGTCCTGAGGTTTGACGGTGCTACGACGATTAGCCTTGGCCCTGGCCGTGGCACAGTCAAGCATGGCGTAGACCTTGTCGCTGATGACCTCGATCGAGTCTGATGCTGTCATCATCTTCTTGTCACGGATATATGCTTTGACCTTGCTCGCCACGATCAGAGACTCTCGTTTCTTCTGTTTTGGCATTAATCAATCCTCCCTGAAACAGACCTATCCTGGTTGGCTCGGGTGTGATATAGAACCCGATAAATCCTATGGAATTAATTATGGGGGATGGGTCCAATTTGCAATAAAAAAAAGGGGGCAAATGCTAAATTTTTCTGGGCACTGGGCCGATAGGCAAGAACAAGAAGGAGTTTGGCAGAACAATGAGTAGGCCATGGGCCTCAGGAGTGAACAGCAGGTCATCTCTCACCCGAAAAGAGGCGATGACATCTGAACGCATCGTGGGGTATCGATAGGGATAGAGCATCTGTGACGGAGATGGAAGACATGGACAGATCTCGTAGGAACAAAGGGGACAAGTCGGCCACTCGGCCCAAGAACAAGGACTACGTCATTGCCACCGTGGTGGAGGACATGGGCAAGGCCAGGGATTGTAGAGACCTGCTCGAAGAGAACGACATCCCATCGCTCGTCCGGGAGCAGGATGGGGCAGCCGGGGAGGCGTGCGTAGCGGTCCTGGTGCCCGAGGAGTACCTGGACGAGGCACACGTCGTCATCGAGTCCCAGGACACCTATGACGATTTCTACGATCTGGGCGCGGACGAGGAAGAGGATGATGACGGGGATGGGGATGAATACGAGGATCGGGCGGGCGAGGATGGATACTGATCCGACAGACTCGGTAAGCTGCGGGGTGGGGTCTGGGGATATCAACGGTGTGAATGTGACGGGGTTATCGGCCTGCCTGGGCCAAGGTGGTCTACTGAATGGATGAAGAACAGTCTGTCGAATGTAGTAGCGGCGAGGAGCGAAGGGACAGTGTTGTCGATCGCAGGCTGGGACTGGATCGTCGCAGGGGCCCAGGTCGGCGCCTGAGCGAGGATCGCAGGTCCGCAGAGGAGGGCCGGATGTCCGAGGAACAGTTTGAGTTCCTCATGGCGATCGAGGAGTACAAACGCCTCAACACCAAGCCCTTTCCATCGTGGACGGAGGTCCTTGAGGTGATCAAGGCCCTTGGGTATCGCAAGGTAGCAGAACCCCAGCTTTCCGCTGCTGCCCCGAAGGCCGAGGGGCAGTAGGGGGTCTCCGCCGGATCCCCATCAGCGAGGCCGGGCCCCGGTCCGTCTGCATCAGGGGATGGGGCCTGCAAGCCAATCCTGGGCCAGTAGGGCGAAGTCCTGCCAGTCCGTTCGGCCGTCTCCGTTGAGGTCGGCCGTAGAGTACAGGGGGACATCCAGAACGCCGGAACCGTCCGTGGCCAGATATGCGGCCTCGCTCTGACCCATCGCATAGTCGTAGATCCGTAGATCGTCGATCAACCCGTCGTAGTATCCGTACCAGCCGTTGCCGATCACCAGCTCGGCCACGCCCGTCAGGGCAGACGGATCGCCCTGTTTCCGGGCGTAGAGGGAGCCGTTGAGGAAGATGTCCATGCGGCCCGTGCGGAAATCCTTGGTGAAGGTCCAATGGTTCCATCGGCCTGCCCACTCGGAGGCGTCGCGGTGGGCTCCACACAGGGAGTTCTCGATCGTCCAGGGACTGCCGCAGTGCCACTGGTAGTGTCCCGGACGATCCCAGTCGCCCAGGGCAATGTGGAGAGCCGGATCCTTCCGGCCGTACTCAAAGTCGGAACAGACCAGCGTGTCGACCCAGTGCAGGGAGTCCTTGCCCAGTTGCCAGAACGCAATAGTGAGGCCCTTTTTGATCTGCTCGAACACGGGCCCGAGGTTGGGGATCCTCACGTGATCGGCGGGCAAGTCTGACTCCTGGACGCCGGAGAGCGACAGCGCCTGTCCGATCCGTCCATCGGTAAACCAGGCGAGCCCTCCAAGCTGGCCGTGGGCCGATCCGATGCGGTCGTTGGCGTTGCCATCGAACGGGTACCAGGCGATGGGCGCGTTCGGCTCCTGCGCGGCAAGGATGCGGGGGCCGCCGTCCAGCCAGTTGCCCGCGAGTTGACCCAGGTCGCGGTAGTCGACCCGGCAATCACAGTCCAGATCCGTGCGGCGACACCTGGCCTGATCGCACCGCTCCGTACACAGGGCGATGGAGTCAAAGGTCACCACACCCTGATTGGGCCATGAGGGGCCGTTTGGATCACCGAAGACCCCCAGCACGATGCTGTGGACCCGGGACAGATCCAGTTGGGCGAAGGTCTCGATGGGGATCTTCCAGAGGTGCCATTCTGGATCAGTGATCGCACTGGGATCGCCGCTGTAGGTGACGGTGGCGATCCTCTGGCCATCGGACAGGCGCAGGTAAAGCCTGGCCATCTCGGGGTTGTCTGGGCGACCGTAGAACGGCAACGCGAGGACCTTGGCCCCATAGGCAGTCCAGTCCTGGGGCGTGTCGAACATATGGACAAGGCCAGTATACCACTGGTACCAGACCTTGAACTCCATGTCCATTGCCTGGTAACCCCCGTACACGGGGTCGGGGCATTTCGAGACTGCGGCCTGGGCGTACCAGCCTTCCTCGAACTGCCAGGCGAGGTCCGATGACTCGAAGTCCTCCACGCTCACGCAGTCGGCCACCTGGAAGCCCCAGATGTCACCCTTGCGGGTGCCGTCCGCCTGGCTGCCGTCGACCTCGTCAACTCGCCAGTAGTACCTCTGGCCCAGTTGAAGGGGACCCGGGTCAAAGCCCGTTGCGGCCTGGGGTTGTGGAGGCGAGCTGACGGGCCTGGCCCCCTCATTGACGTCGGCCAGGGTCTTGCCAAAGTACACGATGTGCTTGTCCGCCTCCAGGCCCGGTCTCCACTTCAGGATCGTACCGGAGGGGACGTCACAGGCGTCGTCGGGCGGATAGGGGTAGGAGGCAAGAGGGGTCTGTGAGGGGACGATCCGTGCGCGGACGCTGCCGACGTCGAAGCCCGGCGAGGCGCCCCCCAGTCCCAGGGAGACCACGCGGATCGTCGTCGGGACAAAGGGCATTGTCACGCCGGCCAGGTCGATGTTGATCACGGAGGTCGTTTGCGTGCCCCCCAAGTCGGCCTTGACCGTGGCGATGGGGTAGGGACAGTGCTTGCCGTCACCGACGAGGATCAGGGCCTGTTCTCCTTCCGTTCCCTGTTCCGTCAGGACGATGTCAGGACCTGGACCATCCCCGATAGGTCCGCAGAAGCCCAGTTCGATCCAGTGGTCGGTCGGCAACGTGACTCCGGACTTCTCTGACGGAGGGGCCCCGACCAGCCATCGTGCGGGGTCCACAGGCACCGGAGCACCCGTGAAGAGGTCTTTGTACAAACCGTTCACGTCCATGCCGGTCCAACAGTCGCTGTCCGGGTTGGAGAGGCCGACCAGTTGGCAGGGGTACTCGAGGTCCACGGGGTCTTCAGAGGCCTCTGCACGGACTGCGTCCACACAGAGAAACAGGCCGGCCAGGGCCACTGCAAGGAATCGTGTCTTCACGTCAGCTTCCCTCCTTGACCACCATTTCGGATGCCCCAGTCGCCTGGCCATCCACCCGTATTTCAGAGGTCATTCTACCGCTTGAAGGCATGGCCGCCAAACAAAAACAGGGCTGACGGCCCGGCTCGCCCTTGCTAAGGGCGAGCCGTCGCTGCAGAATGGCGGCTTATTGACCTTGCGCTGTCGCAGGTCCGGGCTGCCGCAGAAAAGGAGGTGGACCTTGCCGATATTCGAATACAGGTGTCAGGTCTGTGGCCACGTGGCGGAATTCCTGGAACAGGGCCGTCGAGGAGGCAAGCATGTGTGTCCGCGTTGCCAGAGCCCTGACCTGAAGAAGCTGCCCTCAGGCTTCGCCGTGGGCCAGAGCGCTCCATCCCGTCCGGCTCCCTGCCCGTCATGCCCGGGCAGCCCTTGTTCCACGGATCAGTGCAGCCCAGGCCGCTGTCCCATGTCGTTTTGACCCTGTGTGCCCCGCCTACTGGCGGGGGCATTGGGTTCCGCAGGAGGTGGGCTCTGCAACGGCTGCCTGGACTCGATCCTCCGCACGTGATCAAGGCTATCCTGCGTAGGATGGGTCGAGGCGGTCGATCCTACCAGGCCGTGGACCCTGTCACACCACCAGCACAGGTAGGATTGGTGCACCTTCAGATCATTGTCGCTGATCATCGGCACGATCTTGCCCAGGGGCGTGACGGCAATCAGGGTCGTGAAGAAGGCGACGACCAGAAAGCCGGCCAGGAACCCCAACCCGCCTGCCAGCAGACGATCCAGGATCTTGGGAAAGGGGACCTTGAACTGTCCCGTCAGCAGGGCAAAACACAGGCCATGGAGGATCAGGAAGGTCCCGATCGCCACAACCACGACCATCATCACGGCTCCGCACGGTATGTCGGCCGCCGCGGGGATGAGGGCCACCAACGAGGGTGTCACGAAGATGGCCAGATACACGGCAACCAGGAGGTTGACGAACACGGCGACCATCTCGTACAGGCCGATCCTTACGGCCAGGACCGCCAACAACGCCCCAATCAATACCGCCAGCCAGAAGAACATCCGTCTATCCTACCACTCGCTTGAGCTCCTGAAGGCTCGTGACCCCTTCAACCACCTTGCGCAGACCCTGTTTCTGGAGGTTCGACCGGCCCTTCTGGTTGCCGCTGGCTCGCAATTCCTCTGCCAGGGTCGAGGTGTTCTGAGTGATGCCGGCCTTGAAGTGCTCGTCCACCGGGATCAGATCCCCGATGGCCGTCCGTCCGTAGTAGCCGGTTCGGTCGCAACGCTCGCAGCCGACCGGCTCGAATACACTCCTGTGGTCGATCCCGCTCTTGGCCAGCTCCTTGATCTGGCTGGGAGAGAAGTGGGCGGGTTCCTTGCAGTCCTCGCAAAGGCATCGGAGCAGCCGTTGCGACAGCAGCAGGCTCAGTCCCGATGAGACCAACAGAGGCGATACCCCCAGGTCCAACAATCGTACCACGGCTGCGGCATTGCTGTCGCAGTGGATGGTGGCCAGGACCAGATGCCCCGTCTGCGAGGCCCGCAGGGCGATCTCGGCCGTCTCCTCGTCCCGGATCTCCCCCACGCAGATCACGTCCGGGTCTTGCCTGAGGATGCTGCGCAGGGCCTTGGCGAAGGTGATGTCCGCCTTGGCGTTGATCTCGATCTGGCTGGTGTGAGGCAGGACCGCCTCGATCGGGTCCTCGACCGAGATGACGTTCCGCGTCAGCCGGTCGATCTCATTGAGCATGGCGTACAGGGTGGTGGTCTTGCCGCTGCCCGTGGGTCCGCAGACCAGGAGCATACCCGAGGGCTTGTCCATCGCCTCTCGGAGCGAGGCCAGTTGTTTGGGCGTGAGCCCCGTGTCCTCGATTTTGTAGGTCCCGGTCCGTTGGCTCAGCACACGGATGGCCAGCTTCTCACCGTTGACCACGCCGGCGCTGGCGACGCGGAAGGAGGAGGTCATCTCTCCCTTCTTGGCGACAAAGGCGCCGTCCTGGGGGCGTCTCCTCTCTGAGATATCCATGCTGGACACGGCCTTGATGCTGTTGATGACCGCCTTGCAGGTGGTGGCGTTGAGGTCCTGGATCGGTTTGAGTATGCCGTCGATGCGGAGCCGGAGGGTGTAGGTCGCCTCATCCTTGGGATCGATCAGGATGTCACTGGCCCGGCGTTGCAGGGCGTTGGCGATGATCTGCTCGGTCAGACTGAGGATGCGGTTCTCCGGATGGTTGGGGTCGCCGTGGCCGTAGACTTGGTGGATCGTCCTCCCGGCCGAATCCAGCAATTGCAGGGGGGGGGCTTGGGGACCGGACGGCCTGACGCGGCGGCGCAGGCCGGAGAGGGCCGCCGCAATGCCCTCCCTGGCCGCCTGCCAGAGGCTGGGTCGGGACTGCCTGGGCTTGTTGAGCCGGCGAAGAAGGAGTATCCCCAACATGAGAAATGGCCCGATCACGAATGTGCCGAGCTTGGCCGCGGTCTTCCATCGCTTGGGGACCAGACCGCTGAACTCCACCTGCAGGACAAAATACAGACAGGCGTAGCCCCACAGGAGCACTACGCAGAGCCGGACAGGGCTGAAGGGCAGGGTCACAGGGGCGGGCAGACCGGCAGACCCAGACCCGCTGTAGGTCACACCTGCACCAAGAAGGGCCATTCCTACCGCCATTATGGACTCCCGACCCGGAACGCTCAACGACCGCATAGATACTATAGTCGATTGCTTCCTGCAAGGCAACGGTTGAGTTGGCAGATGTTGTGGGAAGGGCCAGGGGCTCTGCGAGTTGACCAGCCTCGCAGCGGCTGGTCTGAAGAAACGGCCCGATGAGGAAGGGGTCCTCAGGCCTTTTCGAGGTCTTCGAGTGACCCGTCCGCCAGGTCGAGACCGGCGAAGCTTCCGGATCCCTCAAGGTCGTCGAACTCCCCCTGTGGTTGGGCGTCCGGCTGGGCTTGCCTGGTCCTTGACGGCTTGGCGGCCTTGGATCTCGCAGGGCCGGAGGGAAGGGCGATTTCCTGCGGCAGGCCGTCGATCTGGAGGGCAAACAATACGGGGCCCACCTGGATGAAGTCGCCTGCCTGGGCGATGTCTTCCTCGATCCGCTTGCCGTTGAGGAAGGTCCCGTTGCGTGATCCCAGGTCGCGGACCTTGAGGCTGCCGTTCTCCAGGCTCAACTGGCAGTGCCTTCTGGACACGGAATCCAGAGGGATTCGAAGGTCGCAGTTGCGCCTTCGTCCGATCACGGTGACATTGCTGGGCAGGGGAAACACCTTCTGGACCCCGCCTTTGGCCAGGAACACCAAGTTTGTAGCCATTTGTCGTACCCTTCCAACGACCGGCACAGAACTCAGGCACATTATACCGTGGTGACTGTCCCATAACAACCCCCGACCCCAGGGAATGTCCCTGTGCCGGGGGTGTGCAGCCCGGCAGATGGCATAAGATTCAGCCGGGCAAATGGTTATATCGAAGAGGGGGCTTATGTGGATGCCTGGGTCAACCGAAAACAGGGAATATGGCACCCCCGGTCACGCATTAGAGGGCCTAACTTGACAAAAGGTCGCAAACCACTATATTCACTGTGGGTTCTCAAGTTGAAATCGTGGAAGAAGCTATGGTGAATGTGACATTGCCCGACGGCAGCCTGCAGGCCCTTGCCGATGGCGCGACCGTCAAAGACGTAGCAGAACGCATCGGCCCAGGCCTGGCCAAGGCCGCAATCGCGGGCAAGGTCAATGGCCGCCTGGTGGACCTGTCCTTTCCCCTCCAGGGCGACGCCTCGGTCCAGATCGTCACGGCCAAGGATAGGGAAGGCCTGCAGGTCATGCGGCACAGTTGTGCCCACGTCATGGCCCAGGCCATCTGCGGCCTGTGGCCTGCGGCCAGGTTGGTGTACGGGCCGACCGTGGAGGACGGGTTCTACTACGACATCGATCTCGATGAGCCGATACGGCCCACGGACTTCGAGCGGATCGAGCAGAGGATGGCCCAGATCGCCAAGGCCGATGCCCCGTTCGTCCGCACCCAGATGAGCCGGGATCAGGCCCTGGCCAAGCTGGCTGGCGACCCCTACAAGGCCGACAACGTCCGTCGGGCCGAAGGGGACGTTATCAGCTTCTATTCGCAGGGCGACGGGTTCGAGGACCTGTGCCGCGGTCCCCATGTGCCCGGCACCGGCAGGATCGGGGCGTTCAAGATCACCTCCGTGGCGGGCGCCTATTGGCACGGGGACGCCAGTCAGAGGATGTTGCAGCGGGTGTACGGCACCGCCTGGCCCACCCGGAAGGACCTGGAGGACTACCTGAGTCGGATCGAGGAGGCCAAGAGGCGGGACCATCGGGTCCTGGGCCGGCAATTGGACCTGTTCAGCTTCAACGAAGCCGGGCCCGGGTTCGCCTTCATGCATCCCAAGGGGATGGTCGTCTGGAACAGCATCGTGGAGTTCTGGCGGTCGGTCCACGCCCGGTACGGCTACGTTGAGATCAAGACGCCCATCATCTTGAATGAGCAGCTCTGGCATCGTAGCGGCCACTGGGACCACTACAAGGAGAACATGTACTTCACGATGGTGGACGACGTGGCCTACGCGATCAAGCCCATGAACTGCCCGGGCGGGTGTCTGGTCTACCAGAGCCGCCAGCATTCGTATCGGGAGTTTCCGTTGCGCGTGGCCGAGTTGGGGCTGGTGCACCGGCATGAGGCCAGCGGCGTCATGCACGGGCTGTTTCGCGTCCGGCAGTTCACGCAGGACGACGCCCATATCTTCTGCACGCCTCCCCAGATCGAGTCCGAGATCGTGGGCGTGATCGACCTGACCAGCGAGATCTACTCGGCCTTCGGGTTCAAGGACGTCCGGATCGAACTGTCGACCAAGCCGGACAAGCACATCGGCTCCGAGGAGATCTGGGAGGTCTCCACCAACGCCCTCAAACAGGCCCTGGCCAAGCGGGCCATCGCCTACCAGATCAACGAGGGCGACGGCGCGTTCTACGGTCCCAAGATCGATTTCCACATCCGCGATTGCCTGGGCCGGTCCTGGCAGCTCGGGACCATCCAACTGGATTTCTCCATGCCGGAGCGGTTCGGTCTGGTCTATACCGACGATGACAACACGGAGAAAACCCCGGTCATGATCCACCGGGCGGTGCTCGGGTCGTTCGAGCGGTTCATCGGGATCTTGATCGAACACTATGCCGGCAACCTGCCGATGTGGCTGTCGCCGGAACAGGTGCGGGTCCTGCCGATCAGTGAGAAAAGCAACGAGTATGGGACGGCCGTGCACAAGAGGCTGAGAGAGGCCGGCGTCCGCTCAAGCGGTGATCTGTCGGACGAGAAGATTGGGGCCAAGATCGCCAAGGCCCACGGGGAGAAGGTCCCGTGTATGGTGGTCGTCGGTCCCCAGGAGTCACAGTCTCATACCGTCAACGTCCGCTGTCGCGGCCAGAAGGAAGGCCGGGCGATGGAGGTGGATGCCTTCGTGGACGCGGTGAGACGGACGATCTCGTCCAAGCAGGTCGATTGGGTTGGCAGTTGATCGTATGAAGGCCTCGGCTGTTCGAGGCGCCAGTTCAACAGGGTCCTTTTGAAGAAAGGCCAGGTGGTGACCAATTAGCATCCAACAGAAGTTGCGAATCAATGGAGGGATCAGGGTCCCCTCGGTGCGGCTGATCGACGACTCCAACAATCAGGTGGGCATCCTGGCCACGGACGAGGCGCTGGCCAAGGCCCGGGAGGTGGGTCTGGATCTGGTGGAGGTCTCGCCCACCAGCGACCCACCGGTGTGCCGGATCATGGACTACGGCAAGTGGCTCTATCAGCAGAAACGGAAGGTGCGAGAGGCCCACAAGAAGCACACCAAGCACGCCACCACGCTCAAGGAGGTCCGATTGCAGCCGGCGATCGACAAGCACGACCTGGACATCAAGCTCAAGCACGCCCGGGAGTTTCTGGAAAAGGGCCACAAGGTCCAGTTCACGGTGATCTTCAAGGGCCGCCAGATCCTGCACAAGGACATCGGCTACACGGTATTGGGCCAGATCACGCAGGCCCTGGAGGAGATCGCCAAGGTGGAGCGGCCCGGTGTGATGACCGGCCGGCGCATGGTCAGCGTCATGGTGCCCAAGTGAGGTCCCTGAGGCGGCCGGGTCGCAGGTAGACCCGATTGCGCAGAAGGCTGTTGCACGGGGGACGCCCATTTGATACAAGGGACTCTAGGCGGATGCGGTGATCCTCGCCCCTTCCGTGTGAAGGTGGCGCCATGGAGAGGCAGGGCAGGCACGGCGAGCAAGCAGGCGTGGCACGGCACGTCAGGTCGGATTCGGAGGCTCTGGCATGATGGTTCTTGCCGGGCATATGGGTAGGGGGGGAAGGGGCGCACAGGCCCGTCGCACGTCCGTCTTACTCTATCTGTTTTCAGGGCGATCTCTCTGCGGGGCGGGGCGCACGCGTAGGAGGGGCGATTCTGGCGGCATTATCGATGCTTTGGCGTGTGGCCGGGGCGTCTTCATTTCTGATGCGTTGACGAAGGAGGACAATCATGTGCAGAAGACAGATCACCTGGATAGCCCTGGCCCTGGCCTTGGCCCTGACTCTGCCTGCAGGGCCTGTGTTGGCCAAGCTGGTGGCGTACTACCCCATGAACGAAGGGGATGGGACCCTCGTGGCAGACGCCTCGGGCAACGGGCATGACGGCGCGGCACAGGGGACGGTGACGTGGGTGGATGGGCCTCCCGGTTTTGGCAAGGCCATCCTCTATGACGGCAGCAACCCCGCTAAGGGGTGGGTCAACTGCGGGACCTGGAATCCCTCCGCCGGCACCGGCCAATTGACCGTGGCATTCTGGGTCATGTACCAGGGCACAAACGCCAACTGGCAAGGCCTGGTTGGCAAGAGGGACGGCTACGATCCCGCCACCGCCCCGCCGATGATGTGGTACATCGAGGCGAACCAGGGCTCGGGCGTGGTGAGTTTCGGCTGCAGGAACAGGACCTTCACGGGCGCAGGCGTCATGCCCAAAGGAGTATGGACCCACCTCGCCGTGACCTTCGATGGGACCACGGCCACGACCTATGTCAATGGCGAGCCCAACGGCAGCGGGTCGTTCTCCTTTGGCGACAAGCTGGATTCGGTCATCACGATCGGCTGCGATGAGGGTAGCGGATACAACGGCTTCAATGGCGCGATCGACGAGGTGCGGTTCTATGACACGGCCCTGACGCAGGGCGGCGTCCAGCAGCTCATGAATGCGGACCTCTCCGGCAGCTCCGAGCCAAGCCCCAAAGACGCGGCCCAGGACGTGGCCCGGGACCCCCTCCTGACGTGGACCCGGGGACAGCGCGCCGTGGCGCACGACGTGTACTTCGGAGCGGGCTTCAACGACGTCAGCGCCGCCACCAGGACCAGCCCGTTGGGCGTGTTACTCAGTCAGGGCCAGGCCGCCACGAGTTGCAGCGTGCCCGGGCTGCTGGCCCTGGGCCAGACGTACTTCTGGCGGGTGGACGAGGTCAATGCCCCGCCGGACTCGAGCATCAAGAGAGGCCAGGTCTGGAGTTTCACGGCCGAGCCCATCGGCTACGTGGTCAAGCCTGCCAAGGCCACGGCCTCCACTTCGTATATTACATCGATGGGGCCCGAAAAGACGATCGACGGCTCCGGGATCGACGCCAACGATGATCACTCGACCGTGGCCACGCAGATGTGGCTCAGCAAGAAGAACCAGTCCCCGGTCTGGATCCAATACGAGTTCGACGCCGCCTACAAGCTGTACCAGATGTGGGTGTGGAACTCCAATCAGCCGGTGGAGCCTCTGACCGGTTTTGGGGCCAAGGACGTCTCGGTCACCTACTCGACCGACGGCACGACCTGGACGACCCTGGATGGGGTCCCGGAGTTTGCCCAGGCCACCGGCGAGCCCAACTACGCCCACAACACCACCGTGGATTTTGACGGCGTGCTGGCCAAGTACGTCAAGCTGACCATCGCCAGCAACTGGGCCGATGGGACCAAGCAGGCCGGCCTGAGCGAGGTGCGGTTTTTCTACATCCCGGTCCGTGCCAGGTATCCTGAGCCGGCATCCGGAACAAGCGGTGTGGCCGTCAATGGCGTCCTCAACTGGCGGCCCGGCCGAGAGGCGGCCAGGCATGAAGTGAGCATCAGCACGGATCCGAATGCCGTGCGCGCCGGCACGGCCCCGGTCAAGACCGTGACGGATCACCGTCTGGGTCTGGCCGATCTGGGCGTTGAGTACGGCAGGACCTACTCCTGGAAGGTCAACGAGGTCAACGACGCAGCCACTCCCGCGTCCTGGACCAGTGACGTGTGGAGCTTCAGCACCGTGGCCTACGGCGTCGTGGACGACTTCGAATCCTACGATGACAAGTGCAACCGGATCTTCTTCAGTTGGGTAGATGGGTTCGGTTACTCGGCGTCGGCCGACTGCAGCGTGGCGGCCTCCAACGGCAACGGAACCGGCTCCACGGTCGGCAACGTTCAGGCTCCGTTTGCCGAACACACGGTCGTCCACTCCGGGTCGCAGTCGATGCCCATGGAGTTCGACAATACCAAGGCTCCCTACTACTCGGAGGCCCAGAGGGATTGGGCGAGTCCGCAGGTCTGGACGGGTGGAGGGGCCGATACCCTGGTCGTGTACCTCCGCGGGGATCCACAACCCTTCCAGGAGATCTCGCCCGGCACCATCAGGATGGGTGGGGCGGGCACGGACATCTGGGGCAACTCGGACCAGTTCCGGCTCGCCTATAAGCAGCTCAAGGGCAACGGCTCGATCATCGCCCGCGTCGACAGAGTGGGCAACACCAATGCCTGGGCCAAGGCGGGCGTGATGATCCGCGAGACCCTGCAGTCGGGATCGACGCACGCCCTGATGGTGGTGACTCCGGGCAGTGGCGCCTCGTTCCAGCGCCGCATCACGACCGACGACGTGAGCGCCAACACGGACGTCTCCGGCGTGAAGGCCCCATACTGGGTCAAGCTGACCCGCACGGGCAGTTCCTTCACCGCCCAGATCTCCGCGGACGGCGTGACCTGGGCTGACGTTACGGTCAGCCCGGCGATCTCGATCACCATGGCCAACGACGTCTATATCGGGCTGGCGGTGACCAGCCACACGGCCGACGTGGTGTGCGGGGCCGAGTTCTCGAACATCTCGACCACGGGCAGTGTCACCGGGGCCTGGCAGGTGGCGGAGATCGGCGTGCCCCAGCCCGCCGGCAACAGCCCCGAGACGTTCTACGTCACAGTGAGGGACAGTGCCGGGAACTCCAAGGTGGTGAGCCACCCGGATCCCGGGGTGATTGCCACCGGCGATTGGGAGCAGTGGAACATCCCCCTGAGCCCATTCACCTCAGCCGGGGTCAACCTTGGCGCCATCCGGCAGATGGTTGTCGGCGTGGGGAATCGGCGTGCCCCGAAGGCCGGCGGTGCGGGTAAGGTGTACATCGACGACATCCAACTGACTCGCATAGCCACTCCATAGCAGAGTTGTTCCTGTCGGAGCGGCAGCGACGGAATTGCGGCGTCATCGCCGCGTCACTGCAACACGCACGGGGCCTGTGTCGCTTAGGCACAGGCCCCGGTTCTTTTCTGCCGTGCACCACGGAGAATCAACCGCCGGAAGCGTCATGGATGGGCCATACCGCCCGTCCAGAAGCTTTGCTCGGCAAGGTTGTTCCAGTGCTGTATGCACCACCCGCAGTAGCCTCTCACGTACACCTTGTAGAACCTGTTTATTGCCACTGAGGGCACCGTTAGAGTCGTTGAGAATCGCCCATCCGATCCTCCAGTCACGTCCTGCTTTGGCTCGCCGCTCAACCACTGGCCGTCCCCGTTGGTGTCGAAGTACACGCCGTAGGAGACGCCGGCGCCCCAGCCGACGCCCGTTACCGCTATGACATCACCTGTGTGTCCCCAGGTCGGATTCAGGGTGATAGCACCCTCTATGTTGAAGAGTGCGGATGCCTCGACGGGCGAACCCTCAGGAATATCGGCGTATATCTGGTGAGTACCTCCCGCCACCGAAGGAACCGTCAGAGTCGTGGAGAACGTGCCGCTGGCCGTGGTCGTGACAGACTGGCTCGGTTCGCCGGAGTCGAACTGGCCGTTGTTGTTGTTGTCGAAGAATACGCGACCTGCAGTGCTTGCCAGGAAGCAGGTCCCGTTGATCGTTACCGTGGTACCCGGAGTCCCGGCGGTTGGGCTTAGGGTCATGCCTGGGGTACAGACCGTGAAGGGTGCGGATGCCTCTATGGGCGAACCGCTAGGACAATCCACCAGTACCGGATAGTCGCCGGCCGGTACAGAGGGTACGGTCAGGGTGGCTGAGAAACCGCCACTTCCGTTGACGGTCACAGACTGGCTCGGCTCACCCGAGTCGTACTGGCCATTCTTGCTACTGTCAAAGAACACCCGACCGGAGTTGCCCCCGACAAAGCCACTGCCAGCTATCGTTATGGTGGTACCCACAGGTCCGGAGGTACGACTTAGGGTTATGGCTTGGTTTGTCACCCAGAAGGTGGCGGATGCCTCTACGGGTGAGCCGCTGGGACAATCCGTCAATATCCTATACTCGCCAGCCGATACAGAGGGTACGGTCAGAGTAGCCGAGAAACCGCCACTTCCATTGACGGTCACAGACTGGCTCGGCTCACCTGAGTCGTACTGGCCATTCTTGTTGTTGTCAAAGAACACCCGACCGGAGTTGCCTCCTACAAAGCCACTGCCGGCTATCGTCATAGTGGTACCCACGGGTCCGAAGTCGGGACTTGGAGTCACGCCTTGGTTTGTCAACCAGAAGGTGGCAGAGGCCTCCAAGGGCGAGCCGACGGGGAAATCCGCCCATATGGTATAGCCGTGTTCCAGTGCCATGGGCACACCCAGGGTCGTTGTGAAGGTCCCATCGGTATTGGTCGTCAAGGTCCTGCCTGGGTCACTGGAGTCACGTTCCCCATTCCCGTTCCGGTCAAAAAACACCTGACCGGCAGTACTCCCCGCGAAACCACTGCCCGTAATGGTCACCGTCGCGCCCCCAGGTCCGCTGGTGGGGCTCAGGGTGATACTTTGAGTGGCAGCAGGCGCAACGCCGCCAGGGGCAGCCACAGCCAACGCCATCACCTCAATGTCGCTGAGCATCCGGTCGTAGATCCGGAAGTCGTCCAGAGATCCGTTGAAGTACGGATCCGCCGTGTACTGCGACCTGCCCAGCCAGTTCTGTGTGGTGTTGCCCAGATCGCTGGGCGTACGTCGGCCGGTGGTCTTGGCGATGACCTGCCCGTCCAGGTACAGGCAATGCATCTTGTTCACCGCGTCAATCCCCACCGCCACGTGATGCCATCCGCTGGGCAAGGCCTGAGACGCGGACGTGCGCTCCTCACCGCCCTCCCAACCGGCAAGGGCCATGCAAAACCACATCGGGCCATCCGTGACCGTGCGAGGCGTCAGGTACATGTAGACCTTGTCGCCACTGCCGAAGTCGAAGATCCGCTGCCAGTCGCCCCGGCTGCCCGAGAAATTCACCCACGTGGCGAAGGTCGAGTCGGTCAGCGAGGAGATCACCCAGCCTATGGGCAGATCCACATAGTCGTTCACGCCGTCCAACTCCAATGCACCGTCCATCTTACCCCCAGTCGGCTTCCACATACCGCCGTGCAGGATCCCAGCGTTCCCGGCCGCACTGTCATAGGCAACCGTGCCGGTGGCCTCGTCCAGCTTCCACCAGCCCACGAGATTCGCGTCACTGACCCCTGGCTGTGCCAACTGGGCTATCTCTGCAGCGCTCATGGCCCGGCGGTAGATTCGGAAATCATCCAAAGAGCCCTTGAAGTACGGATCTGCGTATTGCGACTTGCCGAGCCAGTTCTGGGTGGTCCTGCCGAGAGAGCTTGGCGTGTATCTGGCAGCCGTTTTCGTAGCCGCGACCTGACCATCGATGTATAGTGTGTGTGTTCTATCAACTGCATCCATCGTCACGGCCACATGGTGCCATCCTGTGGCCAAAGGCGCCGTCGCGGTCGTCTGATCCTCAGCCCCTTCTCCCCCCGTCGTAATGGCGAAACACATCCGTCCTTCGTCATTGGTGGGTGTGAGGAACATGTTGACGTTGGTGCTGCTGCCGAAGTCAAAGACACGCTGCCAGATACCGCCCGTGCCGGACCAGTTCACCCATGTGGCAAAGGTGGAGTCGGTCAGGGAACTGATGAGCGAGCCAATGGGCAGGTCCACGTAGTCACCCGCACCATCGAACTTGAGCGAACCGCCTATCTTGCCACTGGTCGGCTGCCACACGGGATTGCCGTACAGGACTCCGTCGTTCTCCCCTGCGCTGTCGCTGGCGATGGTACCTGATGCCTCGTCGAACCTCCACCAGCCCGCAGGACCGGCCCCAATCGAGCCTCCAGGCAGCACCATCGCGGGGGCCAGGTACTGCCCGTCGATCACCGTCCGAAGGGGGATGCCCGGACCCTGCCAGGCCACCGCCAGGTTGTCGGCCCCGCCGGCGTCGACGTGCAGGACCTCTATGTAGTATCTGCGGCTCCCCATCAACTGTATGGGGCTGGACTTCTGCTGGGGACCGCCGGCCCCACCCCCGGCGTTGTCGAAATCACGTGAAGGCGTCCAGGTCGGCACACTCGCGATCAGGATCTTATCGGCTGGGTCCTCGTCGGGGCTCAGCCACAGTTGGCTCTGGTCGTCGCTGGCGATCCAGAAGGTGTAGGCACCCGTGGCTGCAGGGTAGAGATACCCCCGGGCTCGTGTACCGTAGTTGTCTCTCCAGTTGGTCGGACCCTCAAGACTCGTCCGCCACTCCCTTGTGTCCGGGTTGTTGGGGAAGGTGCTCAGGCCCTGCAGCGAGCTGATGTAGTTGTTGGCCCCCGCGTAGTACTCGAACAGAATACTGCCCTTGGTGACGGCCTCCTCCACGCCTGTCAGGGCATACTCAACCGTCGCGGGGTCATACGGGGCCGCCGGATTGGCCAAGAGACAGATGGACCCGGACAGAACAAGGACCAGACTCATTGTCAGAGATATGCGTGCTCTCATTGTCCTGCTCCTTCTCAAAAAGGTGGTAGATCTTCCCAGCCTGCACCGGTCGGGCTGACTTCACAGAGGGATACGCAAAGGAATCGCGATATTGCCAACTGATGTGGAGAACCGCTGGGAATCGGCGATAAGCCATGACCTCTGTCCGTGAAAATGGCCCTTGCCGACGTTACTCGGTCGATGTAGAATACCCCTGTTGCAGATCACCTTCTGCATGATGCGAGTAGGCCCTTGACGGTGGCGGCCTGGAGAAACAGGCCGACATACAGGGTTCAGGACAAGACGTGCCTGAGGGGGCACGATGGCCGTGAAGACCAGTGACCGTACGAGCATTGGGGGAAAAGGGGGGAGCTTCCAGACTACCCATTGGACGGCCATCGAGGCCATCCGGTCGGGTAACGGGACCGAGCGCCAGGTCCTGATGGGCGACTTACTCAAGACCTATTGGAGGCCCGTGTACTGCTATCTGCGGCGCAAGGGCTATGACAACGAGGCGGCCAAGGACCTCACGCAGGGGTTCTTCCAGGAGGTCGTGCTGGGCCGGGGACTGGTCCAGTCAGCGGACCCGGCCAAGGGGCGGTTCCGCATCTTCTTGCTGTGCGCCCTGGATCGGTATCTAGCCAGCGCACACCGCAGACAGACGGCTCGCAAGCGACTGCCCAAAGACGGACGGGTCGCCGTCGATTGGACCGAGATGGCGGAATTGCCGGAACCGGTCACGGGTCTGGCCTGCGAGGACTCCTTCCACTACGCCTGGGTGTCGGACCTGTTGGACAGGATGCTCTTGGAGGTCAAGGACGAGTGTGTAGGCCACGGGATGGAGGTCCATTGGAGGCTCTTTCAGGACAGGGTGCTGCAACCGATCCTGGAAGACAAGACTCCGCCACCCTTGGCGGAGTTGTGTTCACGCTACGGCATTAGGGAGGCAGTGAGGGCCTCGAACATGATCTTCACCGTGAAGAAGCGTCTCCAGGCGGCATTGCGGCGACATCTCCGCAGATCCGTGGCAGACGAGGCCGAGGTCCGCGAGGAGATGCATGAACTGGCACGGTTCCTGGACAAGAAGCGGCAATATGCCAGGTGATTTGCGTATATCCCATTGCAGGCCGCTCAGGACTTAGGACCCGTCAGGGAATAAGTGATGCATTTACCGCTCAGATTTGGGTCAGATTGGGACGCGATGATTGAGCGAAACCGGAGGCGTAGTCCTGCTACGTTGAGGATTTCGCGATTGAGGAGCGGCCCAAGATGGCCCGAAGATGGGATGGGAAATGGGTCAGCTATTTCTTGACGGGTCCTTAGACCCGGCATCCCTGCGCAGGGGAAACGACGATGGAAAAGAAGTCAACCTACGGACTGAGGCTCGATCAACTCGCGGGCCTTTTCGCCCTGGGCGCAGAGACCCCCCTAGACCGCCCCGATGGTGAGCAGAGGATGGCCGAGCTGTTGCGCCAGCACCTGACGTCTGCCTTGCCTACGGGTGTGCTTGTCCTCGATGCACTGGTGATGATGCTGGGGCGCCTGGGGTACGAGAGGAGAGCCCTGGGCGGCAAGACGCTTTCCGAGGTCCTGCTGGATCCTCGTACGGACATGGGGTTGCTGCGGGCGATCAAGGAGTGCTGTAAGAGGCTTTCCGGGAGTCTGGACTCCAAGGCCGAGGCAGCGATCGCCACAACCTTGTACTACGCTGCCATGGCCAGTGCCCTGGTGTATCACAGCCACAAGATCACGAAACACTCGGTAGACAGGCTGGACGAGGCCTTTGCCCTGCTCATCGCGAAGCCATGGATGGACCGGGAGTTGGCAGCGTTGTTCGCGCAGGCCCGCGACATCTGCCTGGGCAAGGAAGGTCAGAGATGACAGCGAACGAACAGGATCCCTTAGGCCGTCTGCCGGACCTCAGTCAGCCCACCTTGGAAGGGGTGGGGATCTCCGCCTGCCCAGAGGTGGAAGGGTATGAGATCCTCCGCGTCCTCGGCGAAGGGGGAATGGGGGTCGTGTACTTAGCCCTGCAGAAGGCCCCCATCCACCGCCAGGTGGCCTTGAAGATCATCAAGCTGGGCATGGACTCCAAGAGCGTGATCGCCAGGTTCGATACCGAGCGCCAGGCCCTGGCCATGATGGACCATCCCAACATCGCCCGGGTCTTCGATGGCGGCACCACGGATACCGGCCGTCCCTACTTCGTGATGGAACTGGTCAGGGGGATTCCCATCACCGAGTATTGCGACAAGAACAAGCTCGACACCCGACAGCGTCTGAACCTCTTCGTTCAGGTCTGCAACGCAGTCCAGCACGCCCACCAGAAAGGGATCATCCATCGGGACATCAAGCCCTCCAACGTCCTGGTGACCCTGCTCGACGGCACGCCGGTGCCGAAGGTCATCGACTTTGGCGTGGCCAAGGCCACGAACCAGCGTCTGACGGAGAGGACGTTCTTCACCCAGCACGCGCAGATGGTCGGCACGCCGGAGTACATGAGCCCTGAGCAGGCGGAGATGACTGAGATGGACGTAGACACCCGCACGGATGTCTATTCCCTGGGCGTGCTTCTCTATGAGCTGCTGACCGGATCGACACCCTTTGAGGCCAGCCAGCTCCGCCAGGCGGGTTATGCCGAGATGCAGCGGATCATCTGCGAGACGGAACCGCAGAGACCCTCGACGAAGTTGAGCACCCTGGGCCCGAAATTGACAGATGTGGCCCGGCTCCGCCAGACCCATCCTGAGATGCTGTCGCGACTGATCCGGGGGGATCTCGACTGGATTGTGATGAAGTGCCTGGAGAAGGATCGGACCAGGCGCTATGAGACAGCGCATGGCCTGGCAGTGGACATCGAGTGCCACCTGCGGGATGAGCCGATATCTGCTGGACGGCCCGGCACGCTCTATCGCTGCCGCAAGTTCGTGCGACGGCACAAGGTCCCGTTTGTCGCAGGCGCTGCAGTCGCACTGGCCCTCATACTCGGGGCGATCATCAGCGCTACCCAGGCAGTGCGGGCCACGCGGGCCAGGAATGAGGCGCGGCAGGCAGAGGAGTCTGAACGCCAGCAGCGTCAAGACGCCCAGGTTCAGCGAGACCAGGCCCAGGCTGCTAGGAAGACGGCCGAGGAGGAGCGACAGAAGGCTGCGGCCAGCGAATTGGCTGCACGCCGCAATGCCTATGCCTCGGACATGAGCCTTGCCCAGCAGGCGCTGGCCACGAACAACCTGGGCCGCGTACAGGAACTCCTGGACCGGCATAGGCCCAGGCCCGGCGAGCAGGACCTCCGCGGCTGGGAATGGCGATACCTCTGGCAACACTGCCGTAGCGATGCCGAGTTCACCCTTTGCCAGAAGTCAGACCGGATCTACTCGCTAGCCGCATCGGCTGACGGAAGATGGCTGGCAGTCGGGGAATTCGACAGAGGCAGGCTATCCATTTGGGACCTGGCCACACGTCAGGAAGTGGAGCAATTGACGACAGGGGACGGCCGGGTGTGGCTCGCCTGGTCTTCACAGGGTTCACTGCTGGCCATCGGCGCCGTCGAATCCTCGTCCTCTCCCACTCCTGGCTGGAGCATTCGTTTGTGGGACAGGGCGACCCACAGCATCATAACCAGTATGCCAGTCACCGGTCGCCTGCGCGGTTTGGTCTTCTCGCAGGATGGCCGGTCCTTGGCCACCATGTCGGCTGACCAAAAGGGGATAGGCGAGATCGTGATATGGTCGGTCCCCGAAGGCAGGAAGCTGGTCAGTTGGCCTGTGTCAGACTGTGTTCCGCGTCATGATGTCGGTCCCCGTTTTACCGCCAGTCGTGACCTGCGCGTGGGTGTCTACACCTTTGACAGAGATCGTGAGATTCGCCTCATGGACTTGGCCACCGGAGAGAATCGCTGGACAGCAACCGACCCGACTGGCGACTGTTTCATCGCCTTTGCCTTTTCACCCGACGGCTCAACCCTGGCGACCGGCTCGGGATTCGCCGAAACTGTCGTGCGGCTTTGGGACGTAGCCTCTGGCATTGAAGTCGGCCGTCTGGAGGGTCACTACGCCTCTGTCTTTGATCTGCTCTTTTGGCCGGATGGCAGGACACTGGCCTCGGGAAGTGCAGACGAAACCATCCGCCTGTGGGATGTAGAGGCGCGTCGCTGCATCCGGACTCTCCGTGGTCACCAGCATGAGGTATGGCGTCTGGCCCTGTTGCCGGACAACGCGACCCTGCTCAGCGGCTGCAAGGACGGATCGGTTTGCGCCTGGGATGCAACCAAGATCAGACGTGAGCGAGGGCCTGCCTTGCTGCGTTTGCAGCCTGGGAACCTATGGCATTTCGACGCCAACGGGCAGGGTGTTTATACCTTGGATTCCCAAGGCCGCGTGGCCTATTGGCAGGGTCCGGATTTCCAGACGATGCAGCCCCTGCCGGAAGTGGGACCAGTCACTATGACAGGTAGTCCTTTCTCCAAGGACGGTCGCCTGCTCGGCGCAGGCTCGAAGGATGGCCTCGTGCGGGTGTGGGATTTGGAGGAGCGCAAACTGCTGCAGGAACTCAAGACAGGCGATGGAGATGTCTACTTCGCGAGTTTCCTCGGCCAGGGGAAGATCGCGACAGTCTCTCAACCATACGAAGTACACGATTGGGATCTCCAGTCGTTGCGGGAGACGCAGTCTTTTCACCTGCCGAAGAACTTGGTGGCAGTTGCGATCCCCTATGATGCACGCTGGACGGTTGGGTTGAGTTGGAGAGGCGAGTGCTGGCTTCAAGACTGCGTAACCGGTCAGGAAACGACCACGCAACTGAACCTGAAGGAGGTCAAAGACGTGGCTCTTTCCAGGGATGGAAGGTACTTCGCCGCCGCCAGTGAATATGGCTACGCCAGGCTGTGGGAGACCGCAACACTCCAAGAAGGTCCAACCTTCAAGGGTATGCTTGAGGCTGTTCACTCTGTGACCTTCTCGCCTGACGGCAAACGCCTCGCCGGAGGTGGTAACAATAGTGTCAAGCTGTGGGACGTGGAAACCGGACAGGAGCTGCTTACATTAGTTGGCCAGGGATCGGAGTTTCACCAGTCAGCATTCTCTGCCGACGGTAGTCTGCTGGGTTCGATGAACAATACCGAAGCCTTGCACATCTGGCGAGCGCCGTCATGGACGGAGATTGAGGCAGAAGAGAAGGCGACAGGCAGATGACTGGAAGTGAAGGAAACCCGCTAGGTCCCCTGCCGGACCTCAGTCGCCCCACCCTGGAAGGGGTAGGGATCGGTGCCTGCCCAGAGGTGGAAGGCTACGAGATCCTCCGCGTCCTCGGCGAGGGAGGGATGGGGGTGGTCTACCTCGCCCTGCAGAAGGCCCCCATCCACCGCCAGGTCGCCCTGAAGATCATCAAGCTGGGCATGGACTCCAAGAGCGTGACTGCCCGGTTCGAGACCGAACGCCAGGCCCTGGCCATGATGGACCATCCCAACATCGCCAGGGTCTTCGATGGCGGCACCACGGATACAGGCCGTCCCTTCTTCGTCATGGAGCTGGTCAAGGGAATACCCATCACCGAGTACTGTGACAAGAACAGGCTCGACACCCGACAGCGTCTGGGCCTCTTTGTCCAGGTCTGCAATGCAGTCCAGCACGCCCACCAGAAGGGGATCATCCACCGGGATATCAAGCCCTCCAACGTCCTGGTGACGCTGCTCGACGGCACGCCTGTGCCCAAGGTCATCGACTTCGGCGTGGCCAAGGCCACGAACCAGCGTCTGACCGAGAGGACGCTCTTCACCCAGCACGCCCAGATGGTCGGCACGCCGGAGTACATGAGCCCAGAGCAGGCGGAGATGACGGAGATGGACGTGGACACCCGGACCGACGTCTATTCCCTGGGTGTGCTCCTCTATGAGCTGTTGACCGGATCGACACCCTTTGAGGCCAGCCAGCTCCGCCAGGCAGGTTACGCCGAGATGCAACGGATCATCTGCCAGACGGACCCACCGAGGCCCTCCACGAGGCTAGGCACATTGGGCGGCACGCTGGCCGACGTGGCTCGGCTGCGTCAGACGAACCCCGAGATGCTCTCTCGCCTGATCCGTGGGGATCTGGACTGGATCGTGATGAAGTGCCTGGAGAAGGATCGGACCAGACGCTACGAGACAGCGCATGGCCTGGCAGAGGATATCGAGCGACACCTGCGGGATGAGCCGATATCTGCAGGACGACCTAGCACGCTCCATCGGTGCAGGAAGTTCGTACGACGGCACAAGGTGCCATTTATCGCAGCCGCTGCAGTCGCCCTGGCCTTGGTGCTTGGGGCGGTCATCAGCGCGGACCAGGCGGTGCGGGCCACGCGGGCCAGGAACGAGGCACGACAGGCAGAGGCAACGGCCCGGCAGCAGCGTCAAGATGCCCAGGTTCAGCGCGACGAGGCCAAAGCCGCCCGGAAAGTGGCCGAGGAGGAACGCCAGAAGGCAACGGCCAGTGAACTGGCTGCCCGTCGGAACGCCTATGCCTCGGACATGAGCCTCGCGCAACAATCGCTGGCGACAAATGATTTGGGGCGTGCTCGGCGGCTGCTGGAGGCCCACCGACCTACTCCCGGCGAGGTCGATCTGCGTGGGTGGGAGTGGCGCTACCTGTGGCAGCAGTGCCGCAGCGACGCCCTTGGCGAACTCCATCGCTACCCGAACTCGTCTCACAGGGTCGCGTATTCTCCCGATGGCAAAATGCTCGCCGTGACCGGGTTCATCCAAGAATTCGTTGACGTCTGGGACATATCCAGCCACAAACGGATCATTCCCCTGCAACCCAGGGAAGGCCATTTGGCTGCCTTTTCACCGCGTGGCGATCTGTTGGCGACAGACGCCGGAAACCAGATCCGCCTCTGGCGGACCGGCACCTGGAATCTTGCCGGCCGGCTTGCCCTTGACGGTCGCGCGACCGCCCTGAAGTTCTCGCCGGATGGAACACGGCTTGCGGCTCTGAGCTTTCCGGATGAATTCGTCGTGTGGGAGGTGGATCAACTGACCGTCGTCCATCGAATCGGCGGCGCAAGACCCATGGGTTCGCACATGGGCTCGTTCGACTTCTCGCCGGATGGCAAGGCCGTGGTCGTCGGGGACGCCGATCGTCGCCTTCGAGTGATCGACCTCGCCAGTGGGGATACGAATGTCAACATCCCGGAGGCTCACCCGGAACCCATCACGGCCGTGGCTTGGTCGCCGGACGGTTCTGTTATTGCCAGCGGGAGCGGCTTTGTAGGAGGCCCGATCCGACTTTGGGATGCCGCTTCCGGCAGACGTCTCGGGACGCTGGAAGGACACACTTCCTGGGTCAGTGAGTTAATCTTCTCTACGGATGGTCTGCGGCTGTATTCGGCCAGCGCCGACCAGACCATCCGAGTCTGGGACGTGGTGCAGCAGCGGTCCCTAGCCACCCTCCGTGGCAGCAGTGACGAGGTCTATGGCCTGGCTCTTTCACCGGATGGGCTTACGCTATGTAGTTCCGGCAAGGATGGTGTCATTGCCTTCTGGAACGCCCGCCCCCCGCCTGAAGAAAAACGGCCCAGACTGATCGCCTTGGGCAGCAAGTACGCCTGGCCAGCCTTCGCTCCCGACAGCCGGGTATTGGCGGCGCCGCGCGAGGGGACCGTCTGCCTGTTCGATCTGGCAACGTCTCAAGAAATCGAGCGACTCCCCGCGCTGGGCACTGACGCTAAAACGGTCGCTTACTCCACGGACGGGACACTGTTAGTCAGCAGGTGCTTAAGTGGCAGAATGTGTGTGTGGTCCTGTGCCGAGCGTCGCCTGCTGCAGGAGTGGAACGACCCTAGTAACACCCTCGGCTTCCTGAGTTTCCAGAACAATGGCGGGCAACTGCTCTTGCTCTCGTTCAGTACCCTAGGAGAGGCGACCTGGCGGGACTTCAGTACCCTAGGAAAGGTGACCTGGTGGGACACCCGCACGGGGCAAGTCGTGCGCAACTTCACCGTGGGGGCAGAATCTCTCTCGGAAGTGCGCCTCTCTGGGAAGGCTGCCTCGGCGGACGGCCGTCCCTTGGTGTTCGGCACGGATAGCGGGGCGATATGCTGGTTCAGCGGCGCGACGGGAGAACTCCTCGCCACACGAACCAACGCCCATCGGCTGCCTGTGAGCGAAATCACCTTCTCCGCCGATGGCGCGCAGGCCGCGAGCGTCGCCGAAGATGGTACTTGGGCGATTTGGGACGCGTCCTCGTTCCAACTACTAAGCCCTCCTTTCTTCAAAGGTCACATGCAGGGAGCTGTGGGGGTGGCATTCTCACCCGATGGGCGCCGGCTGGCCACCGGTGGTAGTAGCGGCCGCGACGCCGTCAAGCTCTGGGATTTGTCAACTCGCCGCGAGCTCATGACACTTTCTGGACAGGGCGACAGTTTCTGGTTCGTGGCTTTTTCCCCCGACGGCAGATGGCTGGCAGCCTGCAGCAGGGAGGAAGGCAAGCTCCACCTCTGGCGAGCGCCGTCGTGGGACGAAATTGAAGCACAGGAAAAAGCCATGGGCAGATGATGTGTGGCGTGTTGCGTTCGACGAATTGCTTGAGGTACGGGCACATGTCCGGGCATAGACCAAGGCATCTGAAGGAAGGCCGGAGATGACAGCGAACGAAGAGGATCCATTGGGCCGTCTGCCGGACCTCAGTCGCCCCACCTTGGAAGGCGTGGGGATCTCCGCCTGCCCAGAGGTGGAAGGCTACGAGATCCTCCGTGTCCTCGGCGAGGGAGGGATGGGGGTGGTCTACCTGGCCCTGCAGAAGGCCCCCATCCACCGCCAGGTCGCCCTGAAGATCATCAAGCCCGGCATGGACTCCAAGAGTGTGATCGCCCGGTTCGAGACCGAACGACAGGCCCTGGCCATGATGGACCACCCCAACATCGCCAGGGTCTTCGATGGCGGTACCACGGATACGGGCCGTCCCTACTTCGTGATGGAACTGGTCAGGGGGATTCCCATCACCGAGTATTGCGACAAGAACAGGCTCGACACCCGAGGGCGTCTGGACCTCTTCGTTCAGGTCTGCAATGCAGTCCAGCACGCCCACCAGAAAGGCATCATCCATCGGGATATCAAGCCCTCCAACGTCCTGGTGACGCTGCTCGACGGCACACCTGTGCCCAAGGTCATCGACTTCGGCGTGGCCAAGGCCACGAACCAGCGCCTGACGGAGAGGACACTCTTCACCCAGCACGCGCAGATGGTCGGCACGCCGGAGTACATGAGCCCTGAGCAGGCGGAGATGACGGAGATGGATGTAGACACCCGCACGGATGTCTATTCTCTGGGTGTGCTCCTTTATGAGCTATTGACCGGATCAACGCCCTTTGAGGCCAGCCAGCTCCGCCAGGCGGGTTATGCCGAGATGCAGCGGATCATCTGCGAGACGGAACCGCAGAGACCCTCGACGAAGCTAAGCACCCTCGGCCCGACGTTGACAGATGTGGCTCGGCTCCGCCAGACCCATCCTGAGATGCTCTCGCGGCTGATCCGTGGGGATCTGGACTGGATTGTGATGAAGTGCCTGGAGAAAGATCGGACCAGGCGATACGAGACGTCGCACAGCCTGGCCGAGGATATCGAGCGTCACCTGCGGGATGAGCCGATATCCGCAGGACGACCCAGCCCCTTCCATCGGTGCCGGAAGTTCGTGCGACGGAACAAGGTAGCGTTTACGGCAGCCACCATCGTAGGAGTGGCCTTGGTGGCCGGCGTGGTCGTTTCATGGGTCTTTGCGCTTGAGGCGAGGCGACAGGCCCGCGCTGCACAGGCGGTGGCGGACTTCCTCAACAGAGACCTCTTAGGATCGGTGGCTCCTGGCCAGGCCAAGAGCCCTGAAGTCACTGTCCACTCCGTCCTTGGTGCCGCATCTGCTCGCCTGGAAGGCAAGTTCGCCGAGCAACCTCTGGTCGAGGCCCAGATTCGTCAGACACTGGGCCAGACCTACGTCGAGCTGAGCGACTTCAAATCGGCCGAGCCCCACCTCAAACGCGCCTATGATATTCGCCGAAGGCACCTGGGTGACAAGGACCCCTTGACCCTAACCTCCATGAGCCAACTCGGACGGTTGTACTCCTTACAGAACCGCAATGCAGAGGCCGAACCCCTATTGACCCGGGCCTTGGAGGCAAGACGCCTCCTCCTGGGACCCGAACATCGCGATACCCTGGAGTCTAGCGTGTGGCTTGGTCAACTGTACATGAATTCCACTCCTGCCCTAGCCAGCGTCGAGGAAACCGAGAGATTGCTCACTACGGCACTTGAGGCAAGCAGCCGTCTATTGGGCAAGCAGGATCCCATCACGCTGGAAGCCATGTATGGCCTTGCCTTCCTGCGTGGCCAACGTCTGTCTCAAGACCGTGAAGCTGAGTCCCTGTGCCTCGACGGCTGCCGGATCGCCAGGACCGTGCTGGGGGAGGGGCATAGGCTGACGCTGCGGTTCATGACCCTCTCAGCGCGGTCCCTTTGCTGGGAGGGCCGAAATGAAGAGGCCGAGGCTCATGCACGAACGTCCATGGAGACCAGCGAGCAGATGTTGGGCAAGGAGCATGCAGACACGCTGACTGCAGCGGCCACCCTTGGGATGGTATACTCCTGTGAGTACGACTTCGAGAAGGCCGAGCCCCTACTGCGCGGCTCGCTGCCAGGCCTGCGCAGCTCCTTGGGAGAAGGCCACGGGGATAGCATCTTCTTCACGGAATGGCTTGGCCAGGTTTGTATGTTCCAGGGTCGCTATGAAGAGGCAGAACAACTGTTGACGAAGGCGATCAGTGAGGCCCGCCGGTCATTCGGGGACGATCATCAGATGGTGGGAGCCGACCTGGGGAGGATGATCGTCCTGTACGCCATGCAGGGACAGGCGGATGAGCTGGAAAGGTGGTCCTCGAAGCAAGTCGAATGGCTTCCCCACTCGCCGACGAGTTGGGCGGCAGCCTTCTTCCTGAGTACATTGGCGTGGACAGAGGCCACATACCCTTCTGCCGTGATCCGGAATTGTCCAAAGGCCATCCAGCACGCCACGGAGGCATGTGAACAGACGAATTGGAGGGTCAGCCTGTTCATCGACACCCTGGCGGCCACCTATGCAGCAGCGGGCGATTTGGCGAGCGCCGTGAAGTGGGAGAAGAAGGCGATTGAGTCACTCGCCCAGGAGAATCGATGGATGGATCCGGCAGGAGCGGAGTATCGCCTGCGACTCTATGAATCTGGCCGGTTTTTCTTCATGGCCAGCATAACCTCCATGTTCCTGACCGACCAACACATCCTGCTCGGGCAGAAGGAATACGACAAGGCGGAACGCCTCTGGACACTCGCCCTTGCAGCCAGTCGGCGGTATCTGGGCGAATCGAATCCAGAGACCCGCGGCTGCATCCTGGCACTGATCGAACTGTACGAGGATTGGGGCAAGCCTGAAGAGGCCCAGAGATATCGCACCATGCTGCCTCAGGAGATGACCGCAGGCCCTCAGACCAAATGAGCCTCGCCCTATGATGGAGTAGCAGGCCCCACTCGTCGGGTCTTCTGGCCTGGCCCTTGCTCAAAGCAGGTTGCTCTGACACAATAGGGCGATGCAACAGATGAAGTCCACTTTGCTGCTGCTCTGTCTGGGCCTGCTGCCCACAGGAGAGGGGCCGGTCCTGGCTGAAGCCACTGCCCCGCAGGGTGGCCCAGCGCAAAGGCTCCCCAAGGTTCGCGTTGGCCCGGATGGGCGATCCTTCGTTACCGAACAGGGCAAGCCCTTTGTTCCCTTTGGGGTGAGCTACTTCCGGCCTGGTACTGGCTGGGCGCCCCAGGTGTGGAAGACCTTTGATGCAGAGGCAACGCGGCATGACTTCGAGCGTCTGAAGGCACTCGGCGCAAACTGCGTGCGGGTGTTCTTGACGTTCGGCTCGTTCTACATGGAGCCCGGCGTGCTGGATGCCAACGGCCTTGCCAAGTTCGACCAGTTCCTATCCCTGGCTGCGGACGCCGGCCTGTACGTGCACCCCACCGGCCCGGACCATTGGGAAGGCCTGCCCGGATGGGCGAGGGGTGACCGTCTTGCGGATGACGATGTGCTTGCGGCACTGGAATCGTTCTGGCGGCTCTTCGCCGCGCGGTACCAGGGGCGTAGCGTCATCTTCGCCTACGACCTACTCAATGAACCGGAGGTCCGGTGGGACACGCCGGCCATGCGCACAAAGTGGAATCGCTGGGTCGCGGAGAGATATGGCTCTCCTGAGCAGGTGGCACAGGCCTGGGGCAGCACGAACCGCGTGCTCCCCCTGGGTGACATCCCGGTCCCCCCCGCGAAGGAGGCGCCAGGGTCGATGGAGCTGTTGGACTATCAGCGGTTCCGAGAGCACGTGGCGGACGAGTGGACCCGGCGCCAGGCCGTGGCCATCAAGAATGCCGATCCGCAGGCGTTGGTAACCGTGGGCCTTATCCAATGGTCGGTGCCAGTGGTGTTGGCGGGCGTTCAGCACTACTCCGCATTCCGACCGGAGCGACAGGCCAAGTTCCTCGACTTCCTGGACATCCACTTCTACCCGCTGGCCAATGGCTTCTACGAATACTCCGGCCAGGAGGATGAGCTGGGCAACCTGGCCTACCTTGAGGCAGTCGTGCGAGAGGTGGCCCGGGCCGGCAAGCCGGTCGTTGTGGCCGAGTTTGGCTGGTACGGCGGTGGCAAGCCGACCATCGACCAGGGGCGCCATCCGATGGCCAGCGAGGCGCAGCAGGCCCGTTGGTGCCGGCAGGTGGTGGAGACTACGAGGGGTCTGGCCTGTGGCTGGCTGAACTGGGGACTCTACGACCACCCTGAGGCGCAAGATGTGACGGAGCTCATCGGTCTGCTGACAGCAGACGGGAGAACCAAGGCATGGGGAGCCGAGTTTCAGAGACTGTCTGCAGACCCGACGACGAGCCGCCTCTCGCCCCTCCAGGGTCTGGCTCGCCCCTCGTTGGATTGGGACAGGTGTCTGACGGATTCCAACGCTGCGGCTGAGTTCCGCAGACAGTACCTCCAGGCCTTCAAGAATAACAAGAAGGCCAAAGGGGTCATGCTGTGATTCGCTACATTTCATCTGGCATCGTCGTGGGATGAGGGGCAGACTTGGCCTTGTGCCCGGACCAGCCGCATGGAGGCCGCAGGCGCCTTCTACCCTGTTCTGAACCGACGCGATGACCGCCACGACGTGTTCATGGTAGGTCAGTCCGGTGAATTCGTTCGGGCAAACGCTCTTTGATATGCTGAGGCAGGCAGACCCGGCCGCTACGCGCCTGGACCACTCGTCAGCTTCGGACCCTGCAACAGGAGCCTGACTGACTTTCTCAGGGACTCAATGAATATGACCAATACGAGCACGAGCATGACCATGCAGAGAACGGCGTTCAGGTTGCCTTGAAAGGTGTGTTTCTGCAGATCTCTATGGAAGATGTTGTCGACCCCTGCCACAAAGGTGGTGGCAAACATGAAGAGGGCCGGCAGGAAGGTGATCAGGGCGTAGGTCCACTTCCCCGAGTGCTGGAGTATGAAGACCGTGCCCACGCACAGGGCCAGTGTCGCCAGAAGCTGGTTGGCCACTCCGAACATGGGCCAGATCGTGGCGATGTCACCATGATAGACCAGATATCCCCAGAGGAAACTGATGATTCCTCCGCTCAGTACGACCGCCGGCATCCACGTGCTGCTTCCCAGTCTCGGATGGACCACCTTGAGCATCTCCTGGACGATGTAGCGGGCCACGCGGGTCCCTGTGTCGACCGTGGTCAGGATGAAGAGTGCCTCGAACATGATGGCGAAATGGTACCAGTACCCCATCAGATGCCTCATGCCGCGTATCCCCGAGAGGATCAGCGACATCCCCGCAGCCAGCGATACGGCGCCCCCCGACCGTCCGGTCAGTGTCTCCCCGGTCATCTGCTCGATCTCTCTCAACTTGTCGAGGCCCAACCCCAGTTTGCTGAAGGCCTCAGGAGACAGGTTGATCGCAAAGTAGTCGCCGGGCATCATCACGGTTGCGGCGATCAGGGCCATGATCGACACGACCGCCTCCGTCAGCATGGCGCCATACCCGATGAACCGTATGTCGCCTTCACTGCTGACCATCTTGGGGGTCGTCCCGGAGCCTATGAGGCTGTGGAAACCGCTGATGGCCCCGCAGGCAATGGTGATGCAGACAAAGGGCCACACCTTTCCCGGGATGATCGGGCCGCCGCCGTGGACGTATGGGGTGATCGCCGGCATGTGGATCGTCGGGTTCACCACGAATATCCCAAGGACCAGCAGGGCGATGGTCCCGAGTTTCATGTAGGAGCTCAGGTAGTCCCGCGGGCACAGCAGGACCCAGACCGGGAGCGTTGACGCGACGAAACCGTAGATGGGCAGGAGGATGGAAAGGGTCGGCCTGGATAGCAGGAAGAAAGACCCGAAGGCCGTCTTCGACAAAGGCTCGCCGAGTACGATTCCCAGGACGACGATGACCACGCCGATGAGCGATGCCTCCACGATCCTGCCCGGCCTTATCCTGTACATGTAGAGTCCCACGAGGAGTGCCGCCGGGATCGTGACCGCTATGGCAAAGGTGGCCCAGGCACTCTCATTCAGCGCGTTGACCACCACCAGGGCAAGACCGGCGAGGGCCGTCACGATGATGAACAGGATGGCAAAGGCCGTGGCGATGCCGGCCGCAGGACTGATGTGCGCCTTGGCCAATTGGGTCAGGGAAAGGCCCTTCATCCGGATGGAGGCAAAGAGGATGACCATGTCGTGGACGGCCCCCCCCAGGACCGCGCCGATCAGTATCCACAGATAACCGGGCAGATATCCGAACTGGGCCGCCAGCACGGGTCCCACGAGCGGACCTGCGCCGGATATGGCGGCGAAGTGATGGCCGAACAGCACGTATCGATTGGTCGGATGATAGTCCCTTCCGTCCCGCAGGGTGTGGGCCGGTGTGGGCAGCGACCGATCGAACACCAAGACCTTGGTGATGATGAACTTGGCGTAAAACCTGTACGCCAGGGCAAACACCAGCAGAGCCACGATGACCAGGGTCAATGCCTGCATGGCCATACCATATCAACAACCCTGCTCCAGATCAATCCCGCCCGTTGACAGCCGAGTCCTTTTCCTGTACTGCGTTCTGAGTTCCGCTTTCCCTCTCGCCGGCGTTGTGGTATAGTCGCCCCTGTTATGGTCAAGACCGATAAGATCGAAGTGCGGACCCGCGGCGATTGTCACGTGGTGGACATCACCGCTCCGGTGGCCGCGGTGGTCGGGAGGTCCGGCATCCGGCAGGGCATCGTGACGCTGTTCAACGTCGGTTCCACGGCCGGGATCACGACGACCGAGTACGAACCGGGTCTGGCCGAGCACGATCTGAAGGAGGCCTTTGAGAGGATTGCCCCCCAGTCGGCCCACTACGAGCATGAGGAGACCTGGCACGACGACAACGGTCACTCACATGTGCGTGCCTCGGTCGTGGGACCGTCGCTGACGGTCCCGATCGTGGACGGCAAGATGCCCTTGGGCACCTGGCAGCAGATCGTCTTGATCGAGTTCGATACCCGGCCCAGGACCAGGACGGTTCTCTGCCAGATGCTGGGCGAATGAGGTTGGGTGGTCAACGAATGACTACGAGTGGTCGAGTCCTGTCGCTTCTGGCGGCCCTCTTGGTCCTCTGTGACGGGGCAGGCTGCGCCAACAAGGATGCGCCGAAGTCGCCGCCCCAGTCCTTGGCCAAACGGTCCGGCCTTGGACCCACGATCGGCCAGGTGGGGAAGGTGGCGTATTCCCAGGGCTTGGCCCTGGAGGGATACGGCTTGGTCGCCGGGCTTCCAGGTACCGGTTCCACCGAATGCCCGCCTCAGGTCAAGGAGTACCTGCGGCGTTATGCGCAGTCCCAGATGGCCGGCGATCGGTCGGTCGACGTGGACAAGCTGATCAACAGCCGCCTGACCGCGGTCGTGTACGTGGAGGCGGTCCTGCCTCCCGCCCCGCTCAAGTCGGACGTGGTCGATGTGAAGGTTACGGCCCTCAGCCGCGATCAGAGCACGTCTCTGGACGGCGGCTGGCTCTATACGGCCGAACTCAACCCCAAGGGAGTTCCTGTCTCACCGGCCCGGTCTTTCGCCCTGGCCGATGGGCCCGTGTACATCGACAAGGTCTCTCCTGCGGCCGTGGACAAGAGAAGCGGCTACATCCTGGGAGGCGGACGGCTCCTGGACCAGCCCCAGGTCCTGTTGGTGGTCGGGCGGGAGGACTTCCGGGCGGTCAGTGTCATTCGCGATCTGGTCAACAATCGTTTCGGCCTGGACACGGCCAAGGCCCTGTCGCCCAAGCAGATTGATCTGCAGGTGCCACTGGCGTACAGGGGCCAGCGATGGCGGTTCCTGTCCATGGTCGAGGCCATCTACCTGGACCAGTCACCGCAGCTCGTGCAAGACCGCGTCACCACCTTGGTTCGGGAACTGGCCGTCATGGCCGACAAGACGCCCCGAGAGATTGCCCTGGAGGCCATTGGCCCGGCCAGCCTGGCCAAACTCGGCGTCTTGCTGCAGTCGTCGGACGAGCAGGTACGGCTCTCTGCGGCCCGGTGCATGCTCAACCTGGGCAGTCCAAGGGGGCTCGAGACCCTGGCGACCATCGCCTATGATCCGAATTCGCCTCGGCGCCAGGAGGCCATCAGGGCCTTGGGCGCAGCCGGCCCTGCCGCAGAGGCGGTCGCCGTGCTGCGGGGTCTGCTGGGGGACCGGGATCTGGACGTGACCTTGGCGGCCTACGAGGAACTGCTGAAGGTCGATCCCAGGGCCGTGCCGAGCGTGCCCATGGCAGGAGGCTTCATGCTGGACCAGATCTCCAGCGGACCCCACACGGCCGTCGTGGCCCTGCGGAGCGGCAGGTCCAGGATAGCCCTGTTCGGCCCGGTTGCCTGTCGGACCGGGCAGTTCCTGGAATCGCAAGACGGGACGATCATCCTGGATTCCAGGGTTGGGGACGTCTTTCTCCTGGCGACCCGGAGGCACCCGACACGGGGATCGGTGATGGGTCCTCTGCGAAGCTCCCTCAAGCTCCACGACCTGATCCAGGTCCTCTGTTCCGAGGCGGTCGTCGAGGGACAGAGGCAGGGCGGATTGGGGCTATCGTACTGCGATCTGCTGGCCCTGCTCAAGCAGGCCTGCGACAGCGGCTTTGTGGACGCGCAGTTTTCGGCGGGGCCTCTGCCTCATTGATTTGTCAAGAAAAAGGCGGCCTTGGGCCGATAACAGGGAGGAGATGGGTAGTCGTTGGACTATCTCGTCGCGGTAGTTGCCGGACGTCATAATAGGATTCCTCATGCGACTGGAAAAGATTGCCCTTAATGGCTTTAAGAGTTTCGCAGACAAGACGGAGTTTGCCTTCGAATGCCCGGTGACGGCGATCGTCGGACCCAACGGCTGCGGCAAGAGCAACGTGGTGGACGCGGTCAAGTGGGTCCTGGGCGAGCAGAAGGTCAAGAGCCTCCGCAGCGACCAGATGACCGACGTGATCTTCGGCGGTAGTGGCGCCCGCAAGCCCCTGGGCGCTGCCGAGGTGACGTTGGTCCTGTCCAACCCGGACGTGGGGGGTGCCAGGAAGCTGCCCCTGGACACCGATTCCGTGCAGATCACCAGGAAGGTCTTCCGCAGCGGCGAGAGCGAATACCGGATCAACAACAAGGTCTGCCGCTTGAAGGACATCCGGGAGCTGTTCATGGACACCGGCGTGGCGACCCGGGCGTACTCGATCATCGAACAGGGACAGGTCGAGGCCGTGGTGGCCGCTTCCACAGTGGACCGGCGTCTGGTCTTTGAAGAGGCGGCCGGGATCAGCAAGTACAAGGCCCACAAGAAGGAGGCGGAGCGCAAGCTCGAGCGGACCGATCAGAACCTGCTTCGCCTGGCCGACATCCTGGGCGAGGTCGCCAAGCGACTTCGGTCGGTCAAGGTCCAGGCTGGCAAGGCCCGCAGTTACCTCGAATACACCGCCCGGCTCAAGGAGCTTCAGGTCCACTACTCGCTGGTCGAGTATGCCAAGACCGACGACTCGGTCCGGGCCAAGCGCCAGGCCCTGGAGGGGACATCGGAGGCCTTTGCGCAGGTCTCCGCCGAGCTGGCCAAGGCCGATGTCACGGTCAGCGAGCTGGGCAACGCCCTGCTCGAGAAGGAGCACGCCCTCAGCGAGGTCGGCAACCGGCTGGTGGCGACCCAGAGCAAGATCGACCAACACCTCCAGCGCATGGAGTTCCTGCGATCCAGGACCGCCGAGCTGGCCGAAAGAAGGCAGTCTCGCCTCCACCAGATCGACGCGCTCCGCCAGCAGGCCGGTGTCCTGGAGGCGGACCGGGCCCGCTACGAAGGCCAGTTGGCCGGGGCCGAACAGACGCTGCAGGCCAAGCAGCAGGCCGCCGGCACGATCGAGGAGGAGGTCCGCCAGATCGAGGCGGACCTGGCCCTGCTGGAGGCGGAGCTAAAGGATGAGAAGGCCGGCATCATCGACATCGTGCGCAGGACCGCCCAACTGCACAACGAGATCCAGAGCCTCTCGGACTACCGCACCAACCTGTCCTCTCAGAAGGACCGTCTGGCCACTCGGGCCGAGTCGGCCCGGGCGGAGCTGGAGAAGGTCCTGACTGAGAAGGCCCAGCACAAGGCCAGGCTCGATGACATCGAGAAGGTCCTGGCGGACCTCCAGAGTAACCTGGAGGCCAAGCGTCAGGAGACCGAGTCGGTCGAGGCCTCCATGGCCGAAGCCAGCAAGGCCCTGGCCGAGCACAAGGAGCGGAGAAGCGCCCTGAACGGCGAGCTGGCGGTCCTCAAGGACATGGAAGACCGCTATGAGGGCCTGACCAACACGGTCAAGGGTATCCTCCAAGGCAAGGCCAGGGGTGATCAGGGCCTGGCCTACGTCGAAGGCATCCTGGCCCATCAGATCGAGACCGACGTCGAGTATGCGGCTGCCGTGGAGGCGGCCCTGGAGGGTTTGACCGATGCCGTCGTGGTCTCCAGCCGGCAGGGCTTCTGGGCGGACAAGACCCGCGTCGAGTCCCTGGACGGGCGGGTGCACTTTGTGTTCTGCGAGGACGTGGTACCCTTTGCGGATCAGACGGACCTCTCGCAACTGCCCGGGGTGATAGGACGCCTTGTGGAGTTCGTCCGATGCCAGCCTTCCCATGCCCCCCTGGTCTGGCGTCTTCTGGGTAAGACCGTCGTGGTGGATCGCCTGGATCGGGCGGTCGAGCTGGCAGGGCGGTTGGGAGGGGGGTACCGGTTTGTCACTGGCCGGGGTGAGCGGGTCCATGAAGACGGCAGCCTCAGTCTGGGCCCCCTGGGCAAGGCCACGGGCCTGATCTCACGCAAGAGCCGGATGCGCCAATTGGAGCAGAGCATCACTGCGATGACCGCGGAGATCGACGGACTCCAGGCCCGGATTGCCCGAGACGTCCAGACCCAGAGCCATCTGTCCAGGCTGTGCAAGGACCTGCGGACCGCCATCTATGAGGCCAACACCGAGAAGATGCAGACCCACTCCAAGATGACCATGTTCGAGCAGACGGTCCATCGGCTGCAGCAGGAGCAGCCGTTGATCGCAGGCGAGATTGGTCAGCTCGAAAGGCAGATCGCCCAGTCGGTCCAGAAGGAATACGACTCCAAGCAGAAGCTGTCGGAGTTGGAGGCGGTCAACGGGCAGCGCACGGCACGCATCGCAGAGCTGGAGTCGCAAGGGGCGGTCTTGAGAGAGCAGCGACAGATGCACCTGTCGGGGCTGACGGAGATCAAGGTCCAGCTCGGCCAGGCGGCCGAACAGGCCAAGGCCGCCCGCTACATGATCGCCGGCATGAGCGAGCAGATCAAGGCCTCCAGCCAGGCGATCCAGGCCGCGGACCAGGAGATGGCCGACTGTGCCCGCCAGATCGACCAGGCCGGTCGTGACATCCTGGCCTCCGAGGCTGCGGTCTCGGAGCTGTTCGTGGAGAAGGAGAGGGTGCAGGAGGCCAATCGGACCCTGAAGGAGCAGATTGAGGCCCTGGCCCAGCAGCAGCGGGACACGGAGCAGGCCCTGCGGGACCGGCGCCAGCGCAAGACCCAGGTCGAGCAGCAGATCAACGACCTCCGCGTGGAGTTGGCCCAATTGGAGGTCAGGCAGCAGGATCTGGTCGAGCGGGTGCGGGATGAGCTCCAGATCAACCTGGTCGAGGCCTATCAGACCTACACCCAGCAGCCGTGCGATTGGGAGGCGATCCGCACGGAGATCGGGGAGCTGCGCGGCAAGATTGAGCGTCTGGGCAACGTGAACGTCGAGGCCATCGACGAGCAGAAGGTCCTGGAGGAACGCAACGAGTTCCTCAGCAGACAGGTCGAGGACCTCAACCGGAGCAAGGCCCAACTGGAGCAGCTCATCGGCCGTCTGAACAAAGACAGCCGCGACAAGTTCGTGGCCACCTTTGAGCAGATCCGCGAGAACTTCCAGCAGCTCTTCCGCAAACTCTTCGGAGGCGGCAAGGCCGACATCATCCTGGAGGAGGCCGAGGACGTGTTGGATGCCGGCATCGAGGTCATCGCCAGGCCTCCGGGCAAGGAGACCCGGAGCATCTCGCTGCTCAGCGGAGGCGAGAAGTCCATGACCGCCCTGGCCCTGCTGTTCGCCGTGTTCCGGACCAAGCCCTCGCCGTTCTGTTTCCTCGACGAGGTGGACGCCGCCTTGGACGAGGCCAACAACGAGCGGTTCAACCTGATCATCCGCGAGTTCCAGGCTGACACCCAGTTTGTGGTGATCACGCACTCCAAGAGGACCATGAGCATCGCCGACTCCCTGTTCGGCATCACCATGCAGACTCAGGGCGTCAGCAAGAAGATCAGCGTCCGTTTCGACGAGTACGAGCCCCAGCAGGCCGCCGTGGCATAGGAGTGTGGTTGAATCGTTGAATGGTTAAATGCAAACATGACTACCAGCAGCCATTTAACCATTTAACCATCTAACTATTGAACCATTTAACTACTTCAAATCCGGAGCATTCGCGTCGGCCGCGGGCTTGACCGCGTTCGCAGCATTCGGCTCTGCAGGGGTCTTCGCCGCGAGACTATTGGGATCTCCAGGAAGGGCGGGGCTGGGCTTCGCTGCCACCCCCTGGCCAGCAGGTCCGTTGGGCTCGTTGGCCCCCTCCTTGGCCTTCGGCTTGGGCAGGTCCTCCAGCAGGTCGTTGACGTCCTTGGTCAGGTAGCCGGCCTTCCAGCTCGGGATCTCATAGACCCAGCCGGTGTGTCGGGCCGCAAACTTCAGGGCCTTCTCCTGGGCCAGGAGCTTGGCCTCCTTCTTCTGGAGTTCCTCTTTGGAGTCGACCTTGGCCGGATCCATCAGGATCTTGTTCGGGTCGGTGTATTCGGCATGACAGGTCACGAAGGTCTTGGTGTCTTTTTGGGCGATCCGCAGGGTGTAGAGCGTGGAGTCCTTGAGCTTGCAGACGTATTGCCGATTGAACTCCAGAGAGTTGTCCGGTCCCTTCCTGACGTTGTCGAATCGCAGACTGCTGACCGCCACGGCCACGGTACGGGCGTCGGACTCCTTGAGCTTCTTGCCCTCCGGCAGGTTCGGCATCTCAAAGGACTCGCCCTCCGGATTCTTGCGCAGGACGTATCGGCCTTTGGGTGAGATGACGGTCACAGAGTCCAGGTCTTCGGTCTTGACCGAAAGGAGATCCTGATCCATGTAGTCGATGGCATTCTCCCGGATCCACGGCGAGCTGGAGGCCAGGTACACGTCGTTGTTGGCGGCCAGCCGGACGTACGTGCCTTGGCCCCCCTCCTTGGAATTGCCGACCAGCAGGCCGGCCAGCAGGGCCTCCTTGCCGTCGACAAATTTGAAGAACTTGACCACGGTCCGGGCCTTGTCTTCCGTGACGCCCAGGTCGGCGTGATTGGCCGGGTTGGAGGAGGCTAATTGCGCGGTCATGATGGACTCGCAATGGGTGAGCAGGTCGTTGACCTGCTTGGTGTCGGCCGGGTAATTGTCCTTGTTGGCGACCTCGAACCCCTTGCCTTGGCGTTGCAGCTTGACGGCCTTGTCACCCTTGCCGATCGTGATGCTCCCGATGGCGTCGTGGTCCAGTCCCTGGATCAGATAGGTGGGTGCCGCGGCGGACGGCTCGGGCCGGCCTGCCCGACGTGATTGCGCCACGGCCCAGATCACCATGAGGACGGCCACCCCCGCAAGGACGGCTAACTTTCGGCTATTCATACGGAACTCCTAGAATTATCAGGTGCGCCCAACTGAGGTTTCTTGTGCCCACGGCACAACGTTTCACGGTTGGGAGACTCCGACGCCACCCCCACGCTTCACTACGAGTCGCTGGCATGGCTGATGTAGTGCCGCTTGCGGACACTGCGACGCAGCCCCAGAACGACGGCCACCACCAGGATCACCATCGGCGCCGCCAGCATGTTGGCCTGGCGCAGGGTGTCTCCCAACTGCTCGATCTTCTCTCGTCGCTTGAGCTTGACCTCATTGAGCTGCCGCTGGGCCGTTCGGACCTTCAACTCGATGTCACGCCGCTTCTGGACCAGGGCGTTGCCGATGATCTCCTGCTGGCCTTCCTGGACGGAGGACGTCAGCTTCTGCAGTTCCTGGTTGTAGCCGGTGATCTCGGCGTTGAGCTTGGCGACCTCCTCAGCCGTTTTCTCCTCCGCTTCCCGTTCGATCTGGTCGACCCGGTCAAACGGCCGGCGGAAATTGCCCCGCGACCGGATGGAGATCAGATCGCTGGAGCCGCCCAGATCGTCGATGGCGTTCATCAGCAAGGCGCTGTTGTCCCCGACCACCAGACTGCCGAAGAAGGAGGACTGGTAGGCCATCTCGTTGGTCATGAAGTCCACGTCGCTGAAGACCACGATGGCCCCGTCCATGGTTCCCTCGGCCAGTCCCGTGATCGGCTTCTTGACCTTCTTTGTGGAATTGGGGTCGTTGGGGTCCTTCTGGTCCACCTCGATCGCGATCCCGCCCGGATAGCTGCTCTTGAATCTCCCGGTGACCAGGTATCCCATGGTCACCGGCCTGGTGCCGTCGGTGAACTTCTGCATCAGGGCCGTCGGGTCCGGATAGGCCAATTCATAGGGATTGGCGACCTTCCAGGTGTTGCCCCTGGAGGTGGTCATGACCAGGGGGGTGTGCGAGAGCTTGGGAGAAGCGGCCTCGACCTTCCGGTCCGGCGAGTTGGAGTCCTGGGCCACGGGCTTCGGGTCGTTGACCTCCTGCAGGGCGCCGGCAAAGAGGACCCGCACGTCGTTGAGCTGGCCGGAGATGACGTTCTTTGGATTGAAGCAGCCTGCGGTCAGATCCAGGTACCCGATGATCTTCTCCACCCTCTGGTTTCGCGTCACGCTGGCCGCTATGGCCAAGGCCCGATCGCCGGCGAAGGTATTGGCCGGCATGTCCAGGCCCCAGGTCCGCAGCAGCGGCTGCAGATCCGAACTCTGTTCGGCCGGTCCCATCATCCGCGTCTGGGGATTGGGCTTGTCGGCGAAGCAGTGGGGGTCGATGCACACCACCGCTCGCCCGCCTCGCACCACGTATTGATCGATGGCGAAGAGCGTCTTCTCAGACAGGCCCTTGGGGTGCACCACCAGCAGGACGTCCACGTTGTTGAAGTCGTTGGCGTCATTGACCTCCGTGGGAACCCGGTCCACCTCGTACTGCCTTCGCAACTGTTCGACGATCGTCCACGCAGGGGTGGGCTGCTGGCCCTGCATCCTCATCATCTGGGCCATGTAGTCGCTTGAGTCGTCGCCCATGACCGGCAGGGGGCTCATCACCCCGATCTTCTTCTTCTGGCGGGTGATGGCGGTGTCTATCAGATAGCTGATGTCGTACTCCACGAAGTTTTGCCGATCCGGGGAGAAGAAGGCGATCGACTTCTCCACGCCGAAGGGGGTCTGCACGACCAGGCCGAAGAAGAAGCTCTCCTCCTGGGTGATGGGGAACTTCCGAAGGCCCTGTTGCAGGGCCTCCTCTTCCTCGTTCGAATACGGCCTGGGGTCAATGACCTCCAGTTTGACCATGCCCTTGGACACGCTGACGTACTCCTCGAGCAGGGCCCTGACGAATTCATAGTAGTTGTTGAAGTACTGTATCTGATCGGTGGCCTTCATCGCTGCGGTCCTGGCGTAGTAGAGCTTGGCCGTGATGGGCTGGTTGAGCTTGGCCAGGATGGCCTTGGTTCCGTCGGACAAGGTGAATATCTTCTGGTCCGTGATGTCCACCTTCCACCGCTTGCCCAGGGTCTGACAGATGCTGACGGCCGAGAAGGCAATCACCAGGATCAGGACTGCCCCGATTGTCGCTTGTAGGGTTCGGTTCATTAGCTCGCCTTCCTTTCATCCAAGACCACCGTACAGGCCGCCGTCCAGCCGATGATCAACAGGACAAAATACGACAGATCGCCGAATCGAAGCATCCCGCGTTGCATGGAGTCGAAGTGGGTCAGGAAGCTCATGGCCCCGACCGCATCCACCAGGCCGGCCGGCAGGAAGCTCGACAGATAATTCAACGTGGTCGGATATCCGGCGTACACCAGGACCGCACAGACCACCACGGCCAGCACGAAGCTGATGACCTGGCTTTTGCTGACCGCTGAAAAGAAGCACCCGATCGCCAGGAAGCCGCCGGCCATCAGCCAACTGGCGACGTAGCCGGTGACGATCAGGCCGAGGTCCGGCTTGCCCAGGGTGCAGACGGTTATCACCATGGGGAACGTCAACGACAGGGCGATGCCCAGGAACACCCACGCGGCCAGGAACTTGCCCAAGACGGCCTGCCAGATGGTGATCGGCAGGGTCAGGAGCAGCTCGATCGACCCGACCTTGCGTTCCTCGGCCCACAACCGCATGGCCGTGGACGGCACCATGAAGACGAACAGCAACGGCAGATTCATGAAGAACTTGGACATGTCCGCCTGGCGGATCTCATAGAACCCCTCCTTGAAGGTCAGGTACCCTGAAAAGAAGAGGAAGATAACCAGGAACACGTACGCCAGCGGCGTGGTAAAGTAGCCTTTCAGTTCTCTCCTGAAAACGGCCAACAGACTGTTCATATGCAGCTCCTAAGCAGGGTCCTACGCCTACGCCTACGCCTGGGCCTTGACGGCCTTCTTGGTAATCTTGCGGAAGACCTCGTCAAGGCTGCACTTGTGCTGTTCCTTCAACTGGGCCGGGGTCGCGTCGGCCAATACCCGGCCCTTGGCGATGATGATGGTCCGCGTGCAGATGGCCTCGACCTCCTCCAGGATGTGGGTTGAGATGACGATGCACTTGTCTTTGGCCATCTGGTCGATCAACTGGCGGACGTCGTGTTTTTGGTTGGGGTCCAGGCCGTCGGTCGGCTCATCGAGGATCAAGACCTGGGGGTCGTGGATCAAGGCCTGGGCCAGACCCACGCGGCGCTTGTACCCCTTGGACAGGGTCTCGATGCTCTGGTGATACACCGAGTCGATCGAGCACATCGGCACGATCCGGTCGAGCGTCTGCTTGCGCTTGGCCCTATCGATCTGCCGGACGTCGCAGATGAAGTTCAAGAAGGCCCCGACGGTCATTTCCGGGTAGGCAGGGGCGTTCTCGGCCAGGTATCCCAGGCATCGCCGGACGCCGATCGGGTCCCGGAGGATGTCGTGACCGCACACGGTGGCCGTGCCGCTGTCCGGGCGGATGAAGCAGGCCAGCATCCGCATGGCCGTGGTCTTGCCCGCACCGTTAGGGCCCAGAAGGCCCAGGACTTGGCCCTTCTCCACCCGGAACGAGATGCCGTCCACGGCCACCAGCGGCCCGAAACTTCGCCTCAGCTCTTTCGCGTCAATCATGTCCGTCTCCACGTCTAGGCACCTGCCTGCACTTGGTCGCCAACCCTCAGCCACATTGGAGGTGTATTACTCTACCGGAAACGACCTGTGCGTCAATACTCAGCCGGGGGAGATTTTGTTCGCTGCTGCCCGATACGGGGCGCCCCCGAACAGGCTATTGCATCCGGGACCTGCATGTGGTACAAATAACCCGGTCGGACGTGCGTATTCTCGGACCTTCAGGTGCCTCTCTCGTATGGAGAGGGCGGGGGGGCTGCAAGGCATCGCCGGGGACCGCACACCAAGTCCGGATCGGAGGTCCTGACGCAGTGTGTGTTTCGGGGCATGTGGCAAAGGGGGATTTGGGGGCATCCATGGGTCTATTCTTCTGGTACGTCAGACTCCCTGCCGCCATCTCTGGGGCGACCTGTTTCTGCAGGAAGGAGGTGAATGAGCCGATTCTATAACGTATGTGAGAGAAAGAAAGAAGGAAAGAGCGACTGCGACGAGGGCTGGTGCAAACGGAAGGGCGATGAGCGTGCCGCAGGTGCGTGAGTAGTGTAAGGCAGCAAGACAAGATAGGTCTCTTCTGAAGGAGGTATCTATGTTCAAGAAAACGATTTATCTGGCATGTTCCTTTCTGGTGCTGGGCCTTGCCGGCAGTGTGCCTGTATACGCCCAGGCAGACGGTCAGATTCCGTCCGTGGGGTCTCATAAGCCGGTGATCGATGGGGTCCGAGACACCATATGGTCGGTCTCCGACGAGCACAAGTTTACGCAGAACGTGACCGGAACTGCCCCGGCGGGTTTCGGGGCAAGTTGGTGGGGCATGTGGGACAACCAGAACTTCTATGTCTTCGTGGATGTCAACGACAACAAGATAGTGACCGACAACGCGTCCAGTTGGCAGGATGACAGCGTGGAGATCTACATCGATGGCGGCAATCAGAAGCTGACGACGGCAGGTCCCACGGAATTCCAGTATCGTATAGCCGCGAACCCCACCATCTGCCCCGCGATCGAGGAATACCATAATCCTAGCACCGCCCTAAGTGGCGTGGAGTATGCCGTGGCTCTCACAGGAAAGGGGTACTCCATCGAGGCCAAGTTCCCGTGGAATACGCTAATGGCGGGCGGGGCAGCTCCCCTGGTGGGTGATCTGGAGGGCTTCGAGGTGCACGTGAACAACAATGACGGCACGGGCGCTGGGCGTATCGCACAGATCACGTGGCTGACCACGAGCGCCGATTGCTGGTCGAATCCGAGTCATTATATGACGGTCGAGCTTGTGGCTGGGTCCACTGCGACCGCCGCTGGACCGGCCCCTTCCGACGCACTGAAGGACGTGGTCCGCGACGTGGGAGCCCTGAGCTGGGGGGCGGGAGACTCTGCTGTCGCTCATGACGTGTACTTGGGGACTGTGTTCGCCGACGTCAATAGCGCCACCAGGACCAGTTCGAACGGGGTGCTCGTCAGCCAAGGTCAGAACTCCACCACCTACAATCTGCCCGGCTTGCTCACCTTCGGCCAGACCTACTATTGGAGGGTTGATGAGGTCAATGCCCCACCGGATTCCACCCTTTTCAAGGGTGATATCTGGAGCTTCACGGTCGAGACTTATAGCTATCCGGTCAAGCCCGTCAAGGCCACGGCGTCCGGTTCCATGACTGCCGTGATGGGACCCGACAAGACGATCGACGGCTCCGGTCTGGACGCCAGCGACCAGCACGGGGTATCCGCCACGCAGATGTGGCTGAGCAAGAAGAACCAGTCGCCGATCTGGATCCAGTATGAGTTCGACAAGCCCTACAAGCTGCACCAGATGTGGGTATGGAACTCCAACCAGGAGGTCGAGTCCGTGACCGGTTTTGGGGCCAGGGACGTGACGGTCGAGACCTCTACGGACGGGGCCACCTGGACGGCCCTGGCGGACGTCCCGGAGTTTGCTGACGCGACCGGTGAGCCGAACTATACCCACAACACCACCGTGGATTTCGGGGGTGTACAGGCCAAGTACGTCAAGCTGACCATCCACAGCAACTGGGCGGGAGGAACCAAGCAGGCCGGTCTCAGTGAGGTCCGGTTCTTCTACGTGCCCGTCAAGGCATTTGGGCCTGCTCCCACTTCGGCAAGCACGGATGTGGCCGTGGACGCGGTCCTGAATTGGCGTCCGGGCCGCGAGGCGGTCAAACACCAGGTGTACCTCGGCACAGATTCGAATGCCCTGGCCTTGGTCAATACGGTGACCGCACACAGGCTGGCTCTGGGTTCCCTGGGCCTTCAGTATAGCCAGACCTACTACTGGAGGGTCGACGAGGTCAATGACGCGGCCAGCCCCAAGACCTGGCAAGGTGACGTGTGGAGCTTCACGACCATTGGATACGCGGTGGTGGACGACTTTGAGCAGTACAACGACGTCTGCAAGCGGATCTTCTTCAGTTGGGTGGATGGTTTCGGTTACTCGGCCTCTGCCGACTGCAGCATGGCGGGATCAGCGGGCAACGGCACCAACTCTACGGTCGGAAACGTCTCTGCCCCGTTTGCCGAGAAGACGATCATCCACGGAGGCAGGCAGTCGATGCCGATGGCCTATGACAACACCAAGAGTCCGTACTACTCGGAGGCGCAGCAGGAATGGGCGGCTCCCCAGGCCTGGACTGGAGGCGGGGTCAATACCCTGGTGGTGTACCTCCGAGGCGATGCGCCGGCATTCCTGGAGACCTCGCCGGGGACGATCATCATGAATGGTACGGGCACGGATATCTGGGCCAACGGGGACCAGTTCCGGTTTGCGTACAAGTCACTCACGGGCAACGGCTCGATCGTGGCCAGGGTTGATAGGGTGTCCGTCGCGCATGAATGGTCCAAGGCAGGTGTGATGATCCGGGAGAGCCTGGACGCCGGATCGGCGCATGCCTTCGTCGCTGCGACGCCCACACCTATCCACGGTACCTCATACCAGCGTCGGCTTGTGACCAATGATGTGAGCACCAGTACGGACGTGGACGTGACGCCTGCCGTGTTGCCTTACTGGGTGAAGCTGACCCGTACGGCTGGCACGTTCGCGGCCCAATACTCGACGGATGGAGCCACGTGGGTGGATATCACGGTCACCCCAGCCCTGACGTTCACCATGGCCAGCAACGTGTACATCGGTCTGGCAGTGACCAGCCACTCGGCGGGCGCCGTGTGCGGGGCCAAGTTCTCCAAAGTCTCAACCACCGGCGGTGTATCGGGTTCATGGCAGGTGGCAGAGATCGGTGTGGCACAGGCCAGCGGCAACATGCCGGAGACGTTCTACGTGGCTGTGCAAGACAGTGCCGGCAAGGCGAAGGTGGTCAGCAACACGGATCCCGGTGTGATTGGCACCAGCACTTGGCAGGAATGCGGTATTCCGCTCAGCCAGTTCACCTCGGCGGGAGTCAACCTCAGCAGCGTCAAGAAGATGACGGTGGGTGTTGGCAATCGCAGTGTCCCGGCGGCCGGTGGCGCGGGGAAGTTGTACATCGACGACATCCGCCTGACCCGTGTGGCCGCTCCCTGATGACAGGGCGGACGTGAGGTACGGATGCTCAAGGGAACGAATGGGTCCGTAGGCTACACCTTTGTGTCCCTTCAAGTACCGGGGTCTGTGTGCTCGCACACAGACCCCGGTTTTACGTGGTACAAACAGACGGTCCATGACGGAGTCCATGCTTGTTAGAAGGAGGACGGCTATGTCCAAGAAATCGATTTGTCTGGCTATGTTGGTGACCTTTGGCCTGGTTGCCGCTCCACCGGCAGTTCGTGCGGAGGTCACCAATCTGTCACAGAATGGGAGCTTCGAAGAGGATGAGGTCATCCTAAACGACCCGGCTTGGCAGAGTTGGGTGACTTGGAGCTATGACACGGGTGTAGACGGCACTGTGGCAATCGACACGAACGAGTTCGTTGATGGCACGAGAAGCCTTAGGGTCCTGCCAAAGGGAGGCACCAACTGGTATTTTGAAGTGATTAATATGCCTATCCCGATGAAGGTCGGGACCAACTACACTGCCAGTTTCTGGGCCAAGGCCGAGGCGCCCCGTCCCCTTACAGTGCATTACAAGGACACGGGCAACAGCACCGCTGGGGTCGTGGATTCGGCCTTTCAGTTGACAACCGAGTGGGCTGAGTATTCCTTCACCTCCCCGGCCCCGACTGCCTCGACAAAGGTTGAGTTTCTCTGCGCCGCCTCGGAAGTCCCGTTCTGGCTGGACTTCTTCCTTGTCTACGAAGGCGAGTTTGTGCCCGGAATCAGCCCGTCGGGGGCGTCGAGGACAGGCGCTGCTCGTCCGGACCCCGCTGTCGGCGCAGAGGACGTGCCTCGTGATACGATCCTGGGCTGGAGGCCGGGCGAGTTTGCCAAGACGCATGACGTCTATCTCGGGACCGCCTTCGACGATGTGAACAGTAGCAGCCGGACCAGCCCGAAGGGTGTGCTGGCCAGTCAAGGCCAGGACGCCAACACCTATGACCCGGCCAGCCTGCTGGACTTCGGCCAGACCTACTACTGGCGGGTCGACGAGGTCAATGCTGCCCCGGACTCCACCATCTTCAAGGGTGACATCTGGAGCTTCACGGTAGAGCCCTATGGTTATCCGGTCAAGCCCGTCAAGGCCACCGCGTCCAGCTCCATGGCCAGTACGATGGGACCTGAGAAGACGATCGACGGCTCCGGGCTCGACGCCATGGACCAGCACGGGACCTCTGCGTCCCAGATGTGGCTCAGCAAGAAGGGGCAGTCGCCGATCTGGATACAATATCAGTTCGATGCCGCGTACAAGCTGTATCAGATGTGGGTGTGGAACTCCAACCAGGCCACAGAGGAGTCCGTCGGTTTTGGGGCCAAGGACGTGACGATCGAGACCTCTTTGGACGGGGCCACCTGGACGGCCCTGGCAGACGTGCCGGAGTTTGCTGACGCGACCGGTGAGCCCAACTACGTCCACAACACCACCGTGGATTTCGGAGGTGTGCAGGCCAAGTACGTCAAGCTGACCATCACCAGCAACTGGGCCGGCACCAACAAACAGTCCGGTCTCAGTGAGGTCCGGTTCTTCTACGTGCCCGTCAAGGCCTTCGGGCCTAGCCCCGCTTCGCCCAGCACGGGAGTGGCCCTGGATGGGGTCCTGAATTGGAGACCGGGCCGCGAGGCGGTCAAACACCAAGTGTACCTCGGCACAGATCTGAATGCCCTGGCCTTGGTCAATACGGCGACCGCACACAGGCTGGCTCTGGGTTCCCTGGGCCTTCAGTATGGCCAGACCTACTACTGGAGGGTCGACGAGGTCAATGACGCGGCCAGCCCCAAGACCTGGCAAGGGGACGTGTGGAGCTTCACGACCATCGGATACGCGGTGGTGGATGACTTCGAGTCATACAACGACGTCTGCAAGCGGATCTTCTTCAGTTGGGTGGATGGTTTCGGTTACTCGGCCTCTGCCGACTGCAGCATGGTGGGATCAGCGGGCAACGGGACCAACTCTACGGTCGGAAACGTCTCTGCCCCGTTTGCCGAGAAGACGGTCGTCCACGGAGGCAGGCAGTCCATGCCGATGACCTTTGACAACACCAAGAGTCCGTACTACTCGGAGGCCCAGCGGGAGTGGCCTACAGCCCAGTCCTGGACCGGCGGTGGGGTCAATACCCTGGTGGTGTATCTGCGAGGCGATCCGGCGGCCTTTGTGGAGACCTCCCCCGGGACCGTGATCATGAACGGCGTGGGTACGGATATCTGGAATACGACGGATGAGTTCCGGTTTGCATACAAGTCACTCACGGGCAACGGCTCGATCGTGGCCCGGGTGGATAGCCTGGCGAACACGAACAGCAACGCCAAGGCAGGCGTGATGATCCGCGAGAGCCTCGACGCAGGGTCAACGCATGCCATGGTGGATGTGGAACCGACTGCCGGGTTGGAGTTTCTTGGTCGTGCACTGACGGGAGGTACCACGACGTCCGCCGTGCAGACCGGCTTGAGTGCACCCTACTGGGTGAAGCTGACGCGCAATGGCAACACGTTTACGGCCCAGTGTTCTGCAGACGGGGTGACCTGGACGAGCGTGGGCACGGACCCGGCGGCCTCGATCACGACCATCACCATGGCCAATAACGTGTTCATCGGTTTGGCGGTGACCAGCCACGCGGCGAATGTTGTGTGCGGGGCCAAGTTCTCCAACGTCTCGACCACAGGTGGTGTTTCGGGGTCGTGGCAGATGTCGGAGGTCGGGGTCGCGCAGGTCGCCGGCAATACCCCGGAGACGTTCTACGTGGCCCTGCAGGACAATGCCGGGAAGATCCTGGCGCAGAGCAATCCCGATCCCACCGTGATTGCCACGGGCACCTGGCAGGAGTGGAGTATGCCGCTGAGCCCGTTCACCTCCGGCGGGGTCAACGTCGGCAGTATCAAGAAGATGATCGTCGGCGTTGGGAATCGCAGTGCGCCGAAGGCCGGCGGTGCGGGTAAGCTGTACATAGACGACATCCGTCTGACCCGGGTGGCCGTTCCGTAGGAGGCGTGTTTCTGCTGGCCGATCGCCAAGAGGGTACTTGGGTGCATGTCTCCTGCTGCACTGTGCATGGCAACCTAAGGGCCATTTCGCAAAATGGTTAATAAAAAACGCGATTGTGAATTGCTTCCTCGGCCCGGAAGGTAGGATAATACGCAGAAATAGGTTGGTTGTCATATGAAGGAGGCATCTTTCTGACTCTCGATGCTCCGGAGGTTGGTTTGCCTGGTCCAGATCTGGGACACGGCCTCGTGGTCATAGGCCGTGTTGGGGATGCAGCCGCTCAGATTATGGGTCAGACGATGGAATCACGAGGCAGCAGGGCTTGTGTCGTGTAGCGATTGCTACGGGACCTATTGCCCGGCGGATCGGTATGCCTACTTCGAGGGCGATCCTTGATCTTCAGGAAGGAGGTGAATGAGCCGATTCCATCACTATCGCTTTCCCAAGCACGGGAGTGGCCTGCCGCACGGCAGAGACTGGATCATATCGGCCCAGCGGGTGTCTTGGGTGTAACCAAGAATGTAAGGTCGCGTGTTTTTTGAGGAGTAGGATCATGGGTAGAAAAGTGTTGTGCCTCGCCTTTCTTGCTGTGCTGGGGCTGATGTTGACAAGCACGGCCAATGCTAAACTCGTGGGGTGGTGGAAACTCGATGAGACCGCTGGCACGACCGCCGTGGACTCTTCGGGCAACAATTACGATGGCACCCTCATAAACGGACCGGTCTGGATCGACGGCCAGATCGACGGCGCGCTGCAGTTCGACGGCACCAATGACTACCTGGCTCTGCCTATTGGCTCGCTCGTCAGCACCCTGACCAGCGTCAGCGTGACGGCCTGGGCGAACTTCAGCCAAGTGGGTGGGGGCTGGGAGCGGATCTTCGATTTCGGAAACAACACGACCGTGTATGCGTTCCTGACGCCGGATGAAGGAAGTCTCACTGGAAACATGCGATTTGCCATCACGACCAGCAGCAATGGGGGGGAACATCAAATGAACGCCCCCAAGACCCTGGCAACGGGCTGGCACCATGTGGCGGTGTTGATAGACGGCACCAATGGCAGCATGGCCCTCTATCTCGACGGCACCCAGGTGGCCTCCGGCACCACCACTACTTATTTCAAGGACCTTGGTACCACCACCCAGAACTGGCTGGGTCGGTCCATGTGGTCCGATCCGTACTACAACGGGGCGTTGGACGACTTCCGTATCTACGACGAGGTGGTCTCGGAGAAGATGATCAATAACGTCATCATGGCTGGATTGGGGCCGGACCTTGGAGTCGCCTCCAAGCCGAATCCTATAAAGAAGGCGACGGATGTGGCAAGGGACGTAGTGCTGGGTTGGCTGGCCGGACCGTACGCCAAGACGCATGACGTGTACTTTGGCACCGACTTTGCCGACGTCAACAACGCCACCACGGCCGCTCCACTGGGCGTGTTGGCCAGTCCAGGCCAGAGCGCCAGCAGCTTTGACCCGGCGGGCCTTCTCACGTTCGGCCAGACCTACTACTGGCGGGTCGATGAGGTCAACGCTGCACCGGATTCCACCGTCTATAAGGGCTACACCTGGAACTTCACGGCCGAGACGTATGGATATACGGTGAAGCCGACAAAGGCCACCGCATCCAGTCAGCTCAATACCCTGACGGGGCCCGACAAGACGATCGACGGCTCCGGGCTCGACGCCCTGGACGAGCATGCGACCTCGTCCTCACAGGAGTGGGTCAGCAAGAAGAACGTGACGCCGATCTGGATACAGTATCAGTTCGACAGCGTCTACAAGCTGTACCAGATGTGGGTGTGGAACTCCAACCAGACCGTGGAGCCGGACGTCGGCTTTGGGGCCGAGGACGTGACGATCGAGACCTCCCTGGATGGGACCACCTGGACGACCCTGGCCAATGTCCCGGAGTTTGCCCAGGCCACCGGTGAGCCGAACTACGTCTACAATACCGTCGTGGACTTCGCCGGCACGCAGGCCAAGTACGTCAAGCTGACCATCAACAGTAACTGGGCGGGCACGAACAAACAGTCCGGCCTCAGCGAGGTCCGGTTCTTCTACATCCCAGGAAAGGCCTACCTGCCTACACCTGTATCGGGAGACACGGGAGTCGCCATAGACGCGGTCCTGAATTGGCGACCGGGCCGCGAGGTGGTCAAGCACGAGGTGTACCTGGGCACCGATCCCAATGCCCTGTCCCTGGTCAGCACCGTGACCGATCACCGTTGTCCTCTCGGTCCTCTGGGCCTCCTGTACGGAAAGACCTACTACTGGAAGGTCAATGAGGTCAACGAGGCGGGCAGTCCCGCGTCCTGGGAAGGCGACGTGTGGAGCTTCTCCATACCCGACTACTTCGTGGTCGACGACTTCGAGCAGTACAACGACAAGTGCAAGGGGATCTTCTGGAGCTGGATCGATGGACTGGGTGGCAACGGCTCTGAGGACTGCGGTGTGGGGCCGGTGCCTGGCAACGGCAGTGGCGCGACGGTCGGAAACCTGAATCCTCCATTTGCCGAGCAGACGATCGTTCACGGTGATGCGCAGTCCATGCCGTTCTTCTACGACAACAGCTTCGTGGGCTACTCAGAGGCCGTTCGGACCTTTGGCACGGCGCAGGATTGGACCAAGGGCGGAGTGAAGACCCTGGTTCTGTACTTCCGCGGCGCCTCGGACAATGGAGCCGGGCAGTTGTACGTGAAGATCAACAACGTCAAGGTGCAGTACACCGGCAACGCGGCCGCTATTACGACTGCCATGTGGAAGCAGTGGAACATCGACCTGACGTCGGTGAGCGGTCTGCAGTCGGTCAAGACGCTGACCGTCGGCATATCCGGCTCAGGCAAGGGCGTCCTGTACATCGACGACATCCTGCTGTACCGGTTGGCCCCAGCGGTTGTGGTACCGGCTGATCCCGGCACTGCCAGCCTGCAGGCGTATTACCCCATGGACGGCAGCATGAATGACACCTCCGGCCACGGCAACAACGGTACCCTTGTGGGCAACCAGACCTACGTGGATGCACCGTCCGGCCGAGGCAAGGCGATCCAGCTCAACGGTACCAATGACTATGCGGATCTGCCCATTGGCACGCTGATCAGCACGCTGAGCAGCACCACGATTACCGAGTGGGTAAACTTCACCTATGGCAGCGGTTCATATGAGCGGGTCTTTGACTTTGGCACCGGCAGCACCAATTATATGTTCCTGTCTGCTCACCAGGGTGGAACCACCCCGGAGGTCTTCGGCATCCTCAAGACTGGAGGCACGGAGGCACGATGCACTCCGCCCAGGCCTATGGGTACGGGTTGGCACCATCTTGCGGTCACCATAGACAGTGCGACCATGACCATGGTGTTGTACCTGGACGGCACCGCGGTGGCGACGAACACCACGACGACGTTACCCAAGGATCTGGGTAAGACTACGCAGAACTGGCTTGGTCGCTCGCAGTGGACTGCGGACGCCTATTACACCGGCTTGCTGGATGACCTCCGCATCTACAACCGCGCGTTGTCAGCCGGCGAGGTCGCCTACCTTGTGGGTGCCCGTCCGTAAGTAAGGTTGAGGTCCTGAACCATCAGGGGGGCCTGTACCGGGTCGGTATGGGCCCCCTTTGTTTTTGGGGTCCGATTCGCGGGTCCTTGGGCAGAATCCGCCAAATCCGATTGGATTCGATGGGCCTTTTTCCCGATACATCAGGAGGCATGAAGACCATAGCTGTTGCAAACCAAAAGGGCGGCTGCGGCAAGACGACTACGGCCATTAACCTCGCCGCTGCGCTGGCTGCTGCAGGGGATCGTGTGTTGCTGGTGGACCTGGATCCACAGGGCCATACCACCCTCGGGCTTGGACTCGATCCCAGCTCGCTGACCCAGACCCTGTATGAGGTCATGGTGAGCCGGGAGATGTCCATATCGGACGTTGTCCGGCAGACCCATCTGAGAGGGCTCGCCCTTGCGCCCAGCAACCTCTTGCTGGGTGCCGCTGAGCTGGAACTCCGAACGGAGCTGGGCAAGGAGCTGATCCTGGGTGAGAAGCTGCGAACGGTGGCAGACCGGTATGACTACTGTGTCATCGATTGTGCCCCGCTGTTGAGTCTGCTGATGCTCAATGCCCTGGTTGCCAGTGAGTCTGTCATCGTCACCGTGCAGACCCAGTACTACGCATTGGAGGGCCTCAAACGCCTTCTGGAGACCGTGCACGTCATGCGCCAGCGGTTCCATCCATGCAAGGTGAGGACCCTCGGGCTGGTCTTGACGTTCGTGGAGGACCGGGTGGCCCTCAGCCGACAGATCCAGCAGCAGTTGCGGGAGTACTTCGGCAAGCTCGTCTTTGACGCGGTCATCCACAGGAACGTCCGGCTGGCCGAGGCCCCGAGTGCCGGCGAGTCGGTCATCACATTTGCCCCCAGCAGCAAAGGGGCATTGGAGTACAAGGCCTTGGCCGAGGAGGTCAAGGCCCGCGCAGAGGCATTCGGAGGAGACGGTACATGAGTGAGCGACGATCAGGGCTTCAGAAAAGCGTAAACGCCATCTTCGCCGGGGCGCTGATGCCGGAGGAGGTCCGCCTGGCCTGCGCGGACAATGAGCAGCAGGTCCCCACTGCCACAGAGGTCGAACCACCGCAGGCCGCTCCAACCCGTCATCGGACTCGCCTGGAGGCAGAGGAGCCCTCGGAGGAACTCGTTGAGGCTGCCTGTCCCTAGCCCGGGCTAGCGAAGGGCCTTGGCTGCTGCGGCGATCGTCCGCTCGATGTCCTCTTCGGTGTGGGCCAGCGAGAGGAACATCGCCTCAAAGGCACTGGGCGCTACGTATATCCCCTGCCCGAGCATGGAGGCAAAGAACCGCTTGAACCGGGCCACATCTGTGGTCTTGACGTCGTCGAAATCCCGCACCGGCCTATCCGTAAAGAAGCAGCTCAGGATGGACCCGACCCGGTTGATCGTCACAGGCACGCCGGCCTGGCCCGCTGCCTGGCGGAGACCGCCTTCCAACACGGACCCCAGTCGCTCCAATCGCGGATAGACGTCACCCTGCCTGAGGGCATCGATCGTGACATTGGCCGCCGCCGTGGCCAGGGGATTGCCGCTTAGGGTCCCGGCCTGATACACCGGTCCGCAAGGCGCGAGCCTGTCCATGATCTCGGCCTTTCCGCCCACGGCCGCACAGGGAAGGCCCCCTCCCACGATCTTGCCCAGACAGGTGAGATCCGCTGACACACCATAGAGCTCCTGGGCGCCGCCAAAGGCCACGCGAAAGCCCGTGATGACCTCATCGAAGATCAGGACTGCGCCCTGGCGATCGCACAACTGCCGCAAGGCAGCCAGGTAGCCCGGCTCAGGCGGCACCACGCCCATGTTCGCCGCCACCGGCTCGACGAGGACCGCTGCCACCTTGGCGGGGTGCACCGTGAAGGTCTCCTTGACCGCCTCCACATCATTGTACGGCACCACCACGGTCAAGGCGGCCAGGGCCTGGGGCACACCCTCACTCGAGGGCCTGCCACACTCGGCCAGTCCGGAGCCGGCAGCCACCAGGAGGCTGTCACTGTGGCCGTGGTAACACCCGGCCATCTTGATGATCACGTCCCTGCCGGTGAAGGCACGCGCCAGACGCACGGCCGTCATCACGGCCTCTGTGCCGCTGCTGACCAGTCTGACCTTCTCGATCGACGGAAAGCCCGCGACGATCCGCTCCGCAAGCTCGGTCTCAGCCAGGGTCGGTGCGCCAAAGCTCGTGCCCCGGCGAGCCGCTGCGCAGACAGCCTCAACCACCGCCGGATGCGCATGGCCCAGGATCAGCGGTCCCCACGAGCCTACGTAATCGATGTATGAATTGCCATCGATGTCAACGACCTTGGAGCCTTGGCCTTGGACGATGAACACGGGCTTGACGTCCACGCCGCCAAAGGCCCGCACCGGCGAATTGACGCCACCGGGGATACACCGGCAGGCCCGTGCGAAGGCCTGCGACGAGTGATCGTGGCTCTGCTTGGTTGCCATAGGGTTGGCCATTATCGCTTCGCGGCAGGCAGCAGGTCAAGTGTCCAGATTGACCATCACCGGACCACAAGCGATCGCCTGAAACAGACCCAGCGAAGGACTGCGAGGAACAGCGACCAACTGACGGTCAGGATCGCTGCAGCCAGCGGCATGGTCAGCGGCATGATCCACGCAGGGAGCAGGTCGTTCGGTGCAGCAGACGCCGCAGCGATGGCCGGGAAGGGCGCGAGGACGAAGATCATGATCGCGATGAACCACCTCTTGGGCCAGATCAATTTGACGGCCTGCACCGCAGGCACGACCGCCAGGGGGACCCAGAGTCCCCAGGGCTGCAGAGGCTGGAAGTGAAACACGTGACCCTTCAGATTCAGGGCAGGGGCAAAGGGCGCAAGCAGATGGGTCAGCAGGACTGCCCCGCCCAGCTTGCTCACAGTCACCAGGCAACCCATGAGGGCTGCACCGATCCCCGTGAGAAACCTCTCCCGCCGGCCCAACGCAACGAGTAGAGTCGAATACACCGTCGGCAGACCGGCCATCCCAACGAGGAACGACGCGAACACGAATAGGAACCCAGACATCTGAGCCCCGAGGTATCCGAAGTAGAGGCCAAAGAACACAACCAGGAAGATCAGGCCTTTTCCACCCATGCCGATCCCTCCGAAGGTGGCATAGAGGCCGCCCCAGACGGATCGGCCGGCGCTTAACGGACGGCATGCCCCCATCCTGCCAAGGAAAAACCGCTCGCTCAAGGGGGTGACCCCGCTGGTCCTGGCGGACTTCGACGCCCAACGGGCCTGGGCCATCTTGCGGCCCTTCTCTGGATCCCAGATGTCAAAGGCCGTCAGCGTCGAGTTGCCGCACACCCTTCGAGCCATGTCCCGGTTGCCCCACCTGGACCAGACCAGGGCGCATAGAATCAGGCAGGTCCCCATGAATACGGGATTTCCTCCGACGACGGCGTTCACAACCGGGATATGAAGATCGAGGTACACGGCAACCAGGGCCAGCAGCCAGGTCCAGCCGACCAAACCGGCCACAATGGGGCTTTTGTATGAGGATCCGGTCATCGCCATGGCCGCGCCGAACCCATAGCAGGTCAGGTTCACACAAAACGCCGAGGCCAGGGCTATCCCTCGCATAGGCCAATCCAGATCAGGATACGCCAGAAAGACCATGGCAACGAGTGCACTGAGTATGGCGCCAACGATCACCAAGAATCGTCTAGCCGTCTTCTGGTGACCGGGCAGACAGAACGAGACCGGGCTGTTCAGGACACCCACCACGTGGGCTGCACAGTACATCCCCACAATGGACACGATCAACCACGGGAAGGCAAACGCGCCGGGGTGCACACCCCGACCCCGTCCACCGAAGACCAGCATGAACAAGGGCAGACTCATCAAGGCCACCAGGACGTACAACAACCACATGCCCCGCCGCTGGTACAGGTGTTTGAGGTTAGCGGCAAGCGGGGTCATGACCTTGCCTCCCTGCCCGCACTGCCTCGCGTCACGACCACCTTGTACAGGTCCTCCAAGGGCAAGGCCTGGACCTCGATGTCACAATGGAGATCCTCAGCCTGGGCCTTGAGTTGGTCGGGCGACGGATTCTCGATGGTCAAGACCGCCTGGCCATCGTTCTGCTGACGGGCCACGATGTTCCGGAAGGGCAGAGACCTGGGCAATGCCCCCTCCAGACTGGTGACCTGCACGCGGCAGAACCGCTCACGGAGTTCGTCGAGTGTGCAGTCCACCAGGATATGGCCCTGGTCCATGATGACCACCTGGTCGATGACCTTTTCCACGTCGCTGAGGATGTGCGAGGAGATCACGATCGTGCGGTCCTCCTGTTGGATGAGCTGCAGGAGCAGGTCCAGAAACTGGGCCCTGGCCAGGGGATCCAGGGCAGAGGCGGGCTCATCCAGGATCAGCAACTGGGGCTGGTGCCCGATGGCCAGGAGGATCGCCAGCTTCTGACGCTGGCCCGGTGACAAGGCACCCACGCGGTCTTTAAGGTCGATTTGGAAGTCCGCCACATACCGCCCCTCCAAGGCCGTATCCCACGCAGGGTAGTAGGCACTGACGTATCGAATCAGTTGGCCCACGGTCATCCAGTCAATGAGCTGGCCTTCCTGGTGCACGTACCCGATCCGGGCAAGCTCCGCAGGACCGAGTTTGCCGGCCTCGCAGCCGAAGGTGGTACAGGTGCCCTGGTCCGGCAGATACAGGCCGATGACGTGGCGAAGCAAGGTGCTCTTGCCCGCGGCATTGGCCCCGAGCAGACCTACGATCCTGCCGGGCAGGAGGTCCAGGCTGACCTGATCCAGGGCCAGCTTGTCCTTGAATCGCTTGGACAGGCCTCGGATCTCGACAATGGGGAGCTGACTACTCATGGGTTCCTCCCTTCTTCTTGGAGTTGGATCGCCTGAACAAGTCGCTGACCATGGCCTGGACCTGGTCTTCAGGGACATCGAATTGCACGGCAGCGGCCACGGCCCTGCCGACGACCCGTTCCAGGAGTTCGGCCCTGGCCCGGCGTTTCCGGTCCTGGGGCAGGCCGGCCACAAACAGCCCGATGCCGCGCCGCCGCTCCACCAGCGCCTCGGCCTCCAGCAGGGAATAGGCCTTGCTGATGGTCATGGGATTGACCTTCAATTCCACAGACAGGTCCCGCACCGTGGTCAGTTGATCGCCCTCCCTGAGCTGGCCGGCCATGATCTGGTGTCGGACCTGGTCGATCACCTGCCGGTAGATGGGAACGCCGCTGTGATGGTCAATCTGTAGCAACATGGTAACGCATTCCATTATATGTGCATTAATACTCTAATACACTATGACACATGCCCGCTATGCCCGTCAATAAAAAACCTGAACCTTGAAGAAAAAAACCTCGGCCCCGGCGTATGGCGTCGGGGTCAATGGCCACGCCCTACGCATGAGGCGGGTCCGAGGCGGCAGGACGGCCTGTTCGCAGATCGTGTTGTGGTCAGACGTGTCGTTCGGTTATCATAGTATTCATGTTCGGGATGTGCTCAGTCCGTCGGAGAATCGGCATTGCCCTGGCCGTGGCCTGGCTCGCAGGGTTCAGTGCGACCCTGGCCATCGCCAGCGACGACCCGAACCGGCCGGCGGCCAACGTGGCCCTGGAGGGCGAAGGTGGACCGCTCGTGGCTGAGAACTTGCCGCTCCTGTACGGCCTCGGCAGCCAGTGCGAGGCCATCGCCATGTACAAGACCCTGGCCGTGATTGGCCAGGGCAAGGTCCTGTCGGTCTGGTTCGTGGCAGACAAGTGCGGCCCATGGTTCGTGTGCAGCACCGTCCTGCCGGGCATCATTGAGCATGTCACGGTCGTGGGCGATACGGCCTATGTGGCCCTCGGCGACACGGGGTTCGCCCTGGTCCACGTGGAAGAGGTCAACGCACCCACGGTGCTGGCTGCTGTGCAGACCCAGGGTTTCTGCCATGGGGCAGCCCCGGTTGGCAAGAGGCTCTGCGTGGCCGACGGGCAGGGGGGGCTGCTGATCTACGACGCGTCCTCCCCTGCGGCGCCCAGCCTGATCGGCTCTGTCCCTGGTGACATCAGGGCAGTGGCCCCCTTGGGGGACAAGGCCGTGTGCCTGGACTGGCAGGCAGGGCTGCTTATCGTTGACCTCGACCCCATGGCCGTTGTTGGCCAGGTCAGCCAACTCCGGTTGTGTCAGGCCCTCGCGGTCTCCGGCTCCATCGCCTACGTGGCGGATGAACTGGGTGGACTCTTCGTCGTAGACCTCAAGGGCCAGACAGCTCCGCAGGTCGTGGGTCAGACCCAACTGGCCTCTCCAGCCCAGGCCCTGGTTGTAGCAGGCGATAGGGTGGCGGCTGCCATAGGATCAGCGGGCATGCAGTTGATTGACGTATCCAATCCGTCGCAGCCCGTGCCGTGTGCCGCGATCCCGCTGGCCGGTGAATGCGTGGACCTGGCAGTGAATGACTTGGGCGTGTACGTGGCGGATCCCCTGTTCGGTGTGTACGACTTCAAGCTTCCCGATAGATGCCAGATCTGGCGACGCCGTGCCATCTCAATGGGCATGACTCCACTGGACGTGGCGGTCGATGGGAACGAGGCCTACGTGGCAGGGGGGACCCTTGGGTTGTTCTCCTGGAACATGGCAAACCCCACGCCTCCGAACAACCTGGTTCACCTGGAGGGTGACGTGCAGGCCGTTGCCGTATCCAACCAGAAGGCATATCTGGCCTGTGGCAAGGGGGGCCTGAAGGTCCTGGATGTGTGCGAGCCTCGCTGGCCCACTGAACTCAGCTCATCGGACATGGGCGGGTTCTGCAGCACCGTGGCCTGCGGAGGCGTCATCGTGATGGTCGGGACCGGCGACTCCGTGAAGATCCTGGACGTGACCGATCCGTGCCGGCCTTCCCAGAGGGCCGCCTGGCCGTCCCAGGGCAAGGTCCTGGGTGTCACCCTGTCACAGGGCCTAGGATTTGTGGCCTGCGCCAGTCAGGGCCTGGTCATCCTGCACAGCGACGGGACCATGGCCGGCGCCCTCGATACCCCTGGCGAGGCCTACGACGTGGTGGTCTCTGATGGCATCGCCTACGTAGCCGATGGTCCGGCAGGGGTCCAGGTGATCGATGTCCACAACACCAATGCCCCGGTTCTGACCGCCACGGTTGCCACGCCCGGCCCGGCCTATGCCGTGGCGGTGGACGGCAACGACCTCTACGTGGCGGGGCTATTTGGCGTGTGGAAGCTCGATGTCACCACCCCGGCTGCGCCGGTGATCCGGGCGGTCTCCGGAGTTCCCGCCGATGGGATCGGCATGGCCTTGTCCGCGTCAGCGGTCCTCGTGGCAGACCCGGAGGCCGGTCTGATCGTCCTGGGCAGGTGATAGACAGTGTTGCACACACCTGTGCAGCCATGCAGATAGGCACCCTGACGCCCTTGTCATGCTGAACAGAGTGAAGCATCTCCTCTGCGAATGGGCGATACGGATTCACAGCAGGAACTCCGCCACGAGAGAGTGTCATTCCGACCGAAGACAGTGACGAACTGCCCGAACCGCAAGACCTCGCCGGCGAAGCCATCACCGAACTCGAAGCCGTGGTGGACGGCCTCCGCGAGATCGTGGACCTGCTGGAGAAAAAAGAGGGCGTGGAGAAATGAAACCGGCGCCAAAGAAATCAACCACCCTCCGCCAGACCGGCCTTTCCGGTTACTCGCCGTTCCTGGCGGCGGTGAAGAACCGCATCCACGCCGCGCAGGTCAAGGCCACGCTCTCGGCCAACGCGGAACTCATTCACCTCTGCTGGGACATCGACCGTGCGATTGCCGCGGTGCAGAAAAAGGAGGGCTGGGGCGAGGGCGTCATTCCCCGGCTCTCGCAGGACATCGCCAACGACATGCCCGAGGTGAAGGGATTCTCGGAGCGGAACCTCAAACTGATGACCCGGTTCGCCGCCGAATATCCAGACCTTCTGCTATTTGTTGCCCAATGGGTGGGAGGATGCTTGTGGAGCCAATTAGGCAACCACTGGTTGCCTAATTGCTGCTCGCTACAGAATGGCCGCAGGCTGCGGCAGAATTGATATCGACTGCAATTCTGCCACAGGTTGTGGCGAAATTGGTTAACTTGGACGATCTCGCAATTTTGCAGCAGCTTGCTGCAAAACTGCCGTGGGCACACCATGTCCTACTCATCCGAAAAGTCAAAGACCTCCGCGTCTGCCTCTGGTACATACTCCAGACAATCGACCACTGCTGGTCGCGCAGCATCCTTGCCCTTGCAGATGAGACCGCAGAGGCCATAGACGATAAAGCGTGGATTCTTGCAGGGAAGCTCTTATCCCTTGCAGGCCTCTTTGACTGCGTCGAGGAGTTGGGTGAGGAAGTCGCGGAGTTCGTCCGGCAGGTGGGCGGGCACGGGCGGCAGGTCGCCTGCTGCTAGGCGGCGGAGGAAGGCGACCAGGTCGGGCACGGGGGCGGGGAGCTTTTCGATCTGGGCCAGGGCGGCCTCGGTCTGCGGGTCGAGTTCGGCGCGCTCCGTGGCTGCGAGGGCGCAGGCTGTGGACAGGGCCTGGATACCCTGAGCGACTTGTGGGGGCAGTCCGCCAGATCCCTGCGACCGGCGTTTCAGTTCCTCCAGGACAGCGTCGCGTTTACGCTCCCACTCGGCTGCTTGGGCTGCGTCGCCTCGTGCGTGGGCGATGTCGGCAATGACGGTGTAGACGTGGTGGACTTCCTTGAGGTCAAGTTTTTCCCAAATGTCCAAAGCACGTTGGGCGTGGCGTTCAGCCTCATCCAGATCACCGAGGAGCAGGTGGACTTGGGCCAGTTGGCAGAGGCTGGCCGCCTCGTCGGGTTGGCCCTTCTGCCGCCGAAGACACAGGGCTTCCTTAAGGGACTGCTTTGCTTCTTCAAATCGCTGGAGGGCAGCCGCCTCACGACCCTGCTTACGGGCCGCCACGCCTTCCTTCTGGCAGACAATGCCGATGTTTTGCGCCGCTGCTGCCTGGCTCTGGACATCACCTAGCCGCTGGGCGATCTCGCGGGACTGCTCATACCAAGTGCGGGCCTCGCTCAACCGGCCTTGGTTTTGCTCGACCACACCCAGCAGGATGCCGGTGCGCATGATCTCGCCCTCGTTGTTCATCTCCTGGAGCAGCTTGAGGGCCCGCTGAAGAAGGCTCGCCGCTCGCGGGTATTGCGCCAGGGCGTCAGCCAGACTGCCTTGGTGCTGGAGCAAGGCCCCCTCCAAATCCTTGTCCCCTGCGCGGCAGGCGGCTGCGAGTGCTGCGTCATACCGGGTGTCTGCCTCTGCATAGCGGCCCTGAGCCATGAGGATGCTGGCGCACTGGCCCAGACCTATCGCGATACCGTGGTCGTGGCCAAGTGAGCGGTCAATCTCCATCGATCGCTCGGCAGTGGTGAGCGATTCGTCGAGTTGCCCAGCGGACATGAGGGCGTTCGCTAGGTCGCCCAGCGTCGCTGACAGGTTGCCCAACTCCGCCCGCGCCTTCTTTCGCCCCGGCCTCTCGATGAGGATTGCCCACTTCTCACCACTCGCCTTCTCAACGAGCGTTTCCCATTGCCGGATGGCGTCCTTCAAGACCGGGATCGCTCGCACGCTCAGACTGCTGCGGTGAAGAACGCGGCCCAGCATGAGTTGGGTGTTGGCCAGTTGAAACGCCGGGTCGAATTCGGTCGTCGCGAGGAGGCGTCCGATGAGGCCTTCCAGACGGCGAATGGCTTCTCCGACCTGGCCCTGGGTGAAGAGCGTCCAGGCTTGTTGCCGCGCATAGACAACAACGGCCTCGGAGAACCCGCCTACCTCGACTTGGCTTCTCAGCCATGCGACCCACGCGTCCCGCTCCCGCAGTCGGCCGGACATATGGAGGTACTGGCCGAAGGTTGTACCCATTCTGCCGGCGATGTTGTATTGCTGGTCCGCTGCCGCCCAACGGACTGCGGTGCGGAAGTTGGCCTCCTCGCGTGTCAGGACCTCTATGCCTCCTCGCGGGTTCGAGCCATGCAGGGCTTGGCTCACAGTAATGTGCACAGTGTAGTAAGCCTGCACGAGGCGTTTCCGCATCTGATGCGGGTCCGGCACGGCATGGCCTGCTGCTGTATAGCCAAGCGTGGGGTGGAAGTGGAGGAAGGGGCGTTTCGCCAACTGGATGTCGTGATCGACGCGGACCAGGGCGGTGGCCTCAAGTTCTGCACGCACGGCTTCCCATTGCTTGGGATCGAGTTCGCTCACTGCCAGCAGGACCTGCTCGAACACCCCGCCGGTAAACAGGCTCAGCCACGGCAGCGCGGCCTGTGCAGCGGGACTGAGCCGCCGTGTGGAGAAGGCCAGGGAGGCGAGAAGTGATTCGTTGCGTTCCTTGCCCGCGCCCACCTTGAACTCCGCCAGCAACTGGGCGAAGTCTGCACAAATCTCCTCAGGTGTGAGTTTCTTGAGGTGCGGCCCGACCAGTTCGATGGAGAGCGGGTGGTCCTCCAGGAGGTCGAGCAGTTGATTCAACTTATCCCGAGCCAGTCGCGGGTCTGTCAGGTCCACACCTGCGGTCTCCAGCACCCGCACCAGCAGCCAGAGGCTGTCGGGCCGGGCCAGGCCCCTGAGCCCGGTCTGGCGAGCACCCGCCAGTCCGGCCTCCTCTGGCCTGCAAGTGACGAGCAGTCGGCCGTGACCGTCAGTAGATCCGGTCCATTCGCGGAAGAGGCCATAGAGTTGGTTGCGTTCGTCGTCGCTGTACAGCCCAGGGCCTTGCCCGTTCTGAAAGGCGGGAAGCACGCTCTCGAAGTTGTCCCAGACCATCAGGACCTGCCTCTGCTGGAAGAGCTCCTTGGCGCGGCTGCGCTGCTGGGCTGCAGGCAGGGCATTGAAGTCGTTACCTTCGAGATACGTGCCCAGGACCTGGATGACCCGCTCTACGCCGGCGGGTTGTTCAAAGCTGATAAAGCATGCCCCATCCGGGAATAGGCCGGTGCGAGTCCACCAGAAGGCGGCCTCTGCAGCCAGCGTGGTCTTGCCCATGCCGCCCATGGCGTGGAGCAGGATGGCCCTGTGCCCACGGAGCTGTCGCTCCAGGTCGTAGAGTTCCCTTGCACGGCCCTGGAAGCCGTACCTCGGCGGATGGGGAAAGGCACCTACCTCCTGGCCACTGGCCGGGGCACGGCAGGCTTGGCGTTTGGTGCTGCTGTCGAGCGGTGGACCTACCAGGCGGGCGACCTCTGCGACCTGGTCGGCGTCCTTGGCGGGGTCGAGGAAGTCCACTCGGGTCAGAGCCTTCAGGTCCAATGGCAGCTCCAACTCTTCAAGGAGTAGCGGCAGGATGTCCTTGCCCGTCCGACCGGCGGCAAAGGCCCAGTTCTTCTCGTTCGTCACCCAGCCCGACTCCATGGCCTTGTTGGTGCAGGCGATCAAGGTGACGTGGCTCTTGCTCACCCCTTCGACGCACTGCTCGTGCAGCAGGCCGCGCCCGATCTCCCACTTGTCCAGCCATACCCGCAGGCCGTGGCGATTCTTGAGCAGAAGGGCGATCCGCTCGATACGCGCTGCGTCTGCATCGCTGGCGTTGCTGTGGCTGAGGAAGACGTCGAACCTGTCCGGCGGCGGGGGGGCTGGCGGCAGGATCGGCTGGTCGTCTCCGCGTTGATAAAGGTTCGGGAGGAACCAGTCTTGGAGTTCTACGGTCCGGGCACTAGGGCCGAGTTCCAGCCAGCGGACGGGCCGTTCGATGAGCATGACCCGGCCTCGCTCAATGGCCTGGCCCATGGTGGCACCGACTACGATCTCGCGGTAGAGGTGTTCCAGGAAGATGTGAGCCGCCTCCACATGTACGGCGTGGCTCATGGAGATCACGCTGCCCACGCCTGCCTTGATGAGTCGAGGCGCGACTGCGCGGAACATCGCGACCTTGCCGACCTGGCCGCTGCGGCAGGCCTCGAGGATGACCAGTGGCACGTGATGGCTGGAGAGAACCTTGCCGAGGCGGTCGGCCCGGACGTGGTCCGTGTGGGACCCTCCAATCGTGGCCTTGTCGTCAGGCATCTCAAAGCACAGGGCGCCAAGTTCGATGTCCGGCAGAAACGTGCCGTGGCCGTCGAAGTGGACGATATCGTAAGGATCGTTTCTTGCTGCTATCAGCATCTCTTCAAGTCGGGCCATGGTGGGCGGGCGGCAGAAGTCTACGACCACGTTGTCGCCGAGGGGCTTGAGGGCATCGAGGAGCGAGGCGGAGGTGAGTCGTGGATCGATGAATCCGAGGTCTGTGGGCCGGCTGACCACGAGCAGGATGCGGAGTGGAAGTTTGGTCATGCGGTGCTTGGACTCCGCGGCATCCCTGAGCTGGCGGCGAATGCTCAGGCCTTGCCGGCAAAACGGGCCGTCCGCATCAGCCAGCAGTTCCCAAGGCAGACGCAGGATGTCCGTGTCACTGGTGGCAATGGTCAGCGTCTGGGCGCCATCAAACCGCCAGAGGTCGCCAAGCAACTTGCGGCTAGACTCGGTGGAGAACGCGGCGGCAAAGAGCCTCTGCCCCCAGTCATTCAGGGACCGCTCGATCCGCTTGGCGCGGACGACGGAGCCGCCGTCCGGCAGGTCCATGAAGTCCTCAAGGTACCAGCGGAGGTCCTCGTAGTCGTCGTCCGTCAGGAAGGGCTTGAAGGTCAAGGGATCGGTGGCATTGCCGGAACTGGGGACGACCTGGACGGTATACTCGCCGTTGGCGGCGGCCTTATTGAAGAGGAGGCGCAGTTCGGCCATGGGCGGGTCAATCCTCCTCGAATGCCAGTGCAGTCAGGTCCTCGACCTCGGCGATGTCCGCAAGGGCCTTGGTGTACTTTCGGAGGACGACCTGGAGATCTACCAGGTCTGAGCGGAACTGGGCCCGGACCTTGGGATCTTTGAATGCCTTGTCGATGGCCGGCTTGTGCCACTTGTCCGTGAAGGGCCGGATTCTGTTTACCAGACCCCTCTTGGGGACACCACTGCGGGCCGCGTCTTTCCTCATCCTTGCCACGGTTATCTCTCCGTGCATCCCTCGGTCAGGCCATCAGACCACCGGGAGACCACACAGACGGCGATCTGACACAAATATACGCCGCCTTCTTGCGTCAGACCGCAGTGTACAGGACTAGTGCCCAGGTCTGCAATTGGAATCCAAGACGTGGGTGCATGACCTCAGTTGCGGTCGATCCCAACTACGACGGGGGAAGGGCTGCCGCTCACCCGACCGCTGCGGTCGCAGAGGTGCCAGCCTGGGAATCCAGGAACCGCCTGGTTTCCATTGCTTCTCGAATCGATGATTGAGTGCGGCGGCCTGCAGATTGTGTGAGAATGTCGCCACTTGCCTGCATGCGCGAACTGCGGTGACTGTCCGCCTAGGCCCTGGGCGAGGCGCTCCGGCTCCACCTGGACCGCCTCGCGATTGCGTTCGTCTTCACGAGGAAAGAAGATTTGTCTGCGGGAATCTTCCGGGTCAGTAGTGTTTTATGGACAGCTGCATGATTGCGTAGCGAGCAGCGCCCTCTATGTCTGGGAACAGAGTCGCGTGGTTAATGTTCAATTTGGTTCAGCCTCCGGAGAATACCGGCTCGCCCGTCTGGGTCCACATCAATGTCGATTTGCATTAGAATCCAGTCTTCCTGCCTACTGTAATGTTTAGCAACCCAGTCTTGGATGCTGTACTCATTCCTTGAGACGGTAAACAGACCAGCCTGACTGATGAGTCGGGGGTTCTCGTCTGTCAGCGGAGAGTAGAACGCCAGTGAACCGAACTTCGCTATTGGAAGAAAGGAGATTCCTTCCTTCGGAGCCTTGTATCTCGAGTCCTCCTCAATCTTGTTCCTTTTCAGGCAATACACACGATGCGTCTCGACCTTTGGATCATACTTTTCCGCAAAGGCGAAGAAGACCGCGACGTAGGGTGATGTTGTCCAGTCGAGGAGCGGGGTAAGTAGCCCGTAGTGCCTGCCCAGAGCCCAAACTTCGTAAATGCTCAACTCTCTGGGATTAGCGCCTCTTCGGCCGCGAATGGCATATCTGAAGTGATTGAAGTAGCGATCGATTATCTCCTCCTTCACGGAGCGTCTCTTCTGCAGGATGATAGACCCATAAGGCTTTCGGAATAGGCTTGGGGTAAGATCGTGGCTTGAATTTGGGACGCCCCGGTAGATCGCATGAGACATGTTACGCATCGTATGCAGCATTGGATCGAGAAGGGTCCAGTCGTGAAGATGGATCGAGAAGATGCCGTTCTTGACTGGATGTACGGTCACTCTATCTCTCGCGTCTTCTAAGAAATGTTCGCTGTCGGAGTTCATAAGTGCATCTGGTCACTGGTGGTAGTTCTATCACGGACAAAAAACCGTATGATAGCCGCGCCCTAGTTAGGTGAATCTGTTGGTGAGGTCCCAGTTCTCCAGCCGTTTCTTGAGCTTCATGGTAGACTCCTATCCCCGTGCTTGCACATCTCTGCTGGCCGCATCTTTCCTCGTCGTCGCCACGAATACCTCTCCTGATACAGACGGCGATCTGACACAAACCAATGGATATACGCCGCCTTCTTGCGTCGGATCTCAGTGTACAAGACAGAGGACTGGCCCTGCAAGCAGAATTCAAGACGTGGGTGCATGACCGAAAGGGCACCAGCACCTTGCCAGATCGACCCGAACAGGTAGACTACCGGTCAGTTGTCCCACGTTCTCTTGAAGAACGGCTTGGTTCGGAGTTTAAGGTGGACCGCCTTCCAGCCTGGAATTCAAACAACTCTGAACTGTGAACTCTGAACTTTGAATTATGTGTGAAGTCTGACAGGAAGGTGCAGGAGTGGCCAGAACCTTTCCCAACTTCCAGATCTTTGCCAAACCGATGGGCCCGGTCTGCAACCTGGACTGCCTCTACTGCTACTACCTGAAGAACAGGCAGCTCTATCCGGTGGCCGAGTCATTTCGCATGTCCGAGCCCATCCTGGAGCGATACATCGTCCAGCACATCGCTGCGTCCTGTGATCCGGAGATCTGCTTCTCATGGCACGGCGGGGAGCCTACGCTCCTGGGTCTGGACTACTTCCGCACGATCGTGGCCCTGCAGCGGAGGCATCAGCCCCTTGGCCGGACTATCGCGAACGGGATTCAGACCAACGGGACCCTGTTGGACGAGGACTGGTGCCGTTTCCTGGGTGCAGAGGGATTTGCAGTGGGGATCAGCCTGGATGGTCCACAGGACATGCACGACCTGCATCGCCGGACTCGGGACCACGGGCCCACGCACGAGCAGGTCATGCGAGGATATCGGCTCCTGCAGCAGCATCAAGTCCCATGCGAGGTGCTGTGCGTGGTGAATGCCCACAATTGCCGGTATCCGACCGAGGTGTACGGTTTCTTCAAGCAGATCGAGGCCCGCTGCGTGACCTTCCTGCCTCTGGTCGAGGCGCAACCGGACGCCCAGGCTGCGGTGAGCGATCGCACGGTGCCGTCCCACGCGTGGGGTGACTTCCTCTGTGCGATCTTTGACCAGTGGCAGGCCCAGGACATCGGCAGGATCAAGGTGCAGATCTTTGAGGAGGCTGCGCGCCCGGCATTCGGCCAGGGGCATACGCTGTGTGTGTTCCGCGAGACCTGCGGGGGTGTCCCTGTGATCGAGCACAATGGGGACTTCTTCTCATGCGATCACTTCGTGGACCCGGGCCATCGCCTGGGCAACATCCAGGACACCCCGCTGAAGGAGCTGATCGAGAGCCCCAGGCAGAGGGCCTTTGGCCAGGCCAAACTGGATTCGCTGCCCCAGTATTGCCGGGCCTGCGAGGTCAGGCCCATGTGCAATGGCGGATGCCCCAAGAACCGCTTCATACAGACACCTGACAGCGAGGTGGGGCTGGAGTACCTCTGCGGAGGGTACAAGCGGTTCTTCACCCACTGCCGTCCCTTCGTCGAAGAGGTCGGGGCCCTGTGGCGGAGCCAGCAGGCGGCCCAAGACCAGACCCAGCGTGTCCAGACCCCCTCCAGGACAGGTCGCAATGCCCCATGCCCCTGCGGCAGCGGCAGGAAGTACAAGCATTGCTGTATGAGGTAGGTTCAGGCTTTGAGCTTCTCCTTGAGGAACGCGATCGTGCGCTGCCAGGCCAGTTGGGCTGCCTCCTTGTCATACTGGGCGGGGTTCGTGTCATTGTTGAAGGCGTGCCTGGCCCCCTCATACATGTAGATCTTGTACTCGATAGAGGCCTTCTTGAGGGCCTCCTCGAATGCCGGGATGCCCTTGTTGATCCGTTCGTCCAGACCGGCGTAGTGGGCCAGCAGGGAGGCCTTGATCTTGGGCACGTCCTCGGACGCAGGCTGCATGCCGTAGTACGGGACCGCAGCCAGCAGATCCGGGGAGTTGACGGCCACCTGGTTCGTCATGCCACCGCCCCAGCAGAAGCCCGTACACCCGACCCTTCCAGTAGACAGGGGATGGGTCTTCAGGTACTGAACTGCCGCAACCGTGTTCTTGATCGTTGACGGGCCATCCAGTTGCTGGATAAGGGTCATGGCCTTGTCTGCATCCTCCGGGGTCCCACCGAAGGGCGACAGGGCGTCCGGGGCAATGGCCAGAAACCCCTCAATCGCTATTCGCCGGGTCACGTCCTGGATATGGGCATTGAGGCCCCTGTTCTCGTGTATGACGACCACACACGGTCGCTTCTCATCGGTTTTAGGCCTTGCCAGATACGCACGCATCTCGCCCGTGTGCCCCGGATATTGAATCTGCTCCGTATAGAGGCGGGGGTCATCCTTGGGCACGACCTCGGCCTTGGCACCGAGCAGGGGCAGCAGGGCGTAGGCCGCGGCAGTGCCACCTGCCAGACCAGACAAGGTGGTGAGGAACTCCCGGCGGCCCAGATTCCGGCTCGCATACCCAGCGTATGAATCAGTAGTCCGTTGGTCCATGATCTTCGTCTCCTTTCCTGTGATGGCTGCCCGGCTCCTTGTGCAAGAATGCCGCTGCTTGTTGATGACTGCATGCACTCTTACACACGTGGGCCGGGTCTGTCAAGGTCGCACCGTCATCCCTATGTTCCCATGGTCATCGGTATGGAGCGTTCGCTCGGTTTGTGCTTGACCCCGCCTCTGGATGGTGTAGCATCAACCGGTCACCTGTGTTTAGGAGGCGTCAGATGGGCCTGCTGCTGGAGAAATATTCAATCGGGATGGGCGACCGATTCGGTCGCCAGGGCAAGGCCCAACTGGATGCGGTGATCCAGGCCAGGGGCGAAGGCATTGAGCTGGTGCCGGTCTGGAACAAGTCGTTCCGGGAGCACCGCATCATCGGCACCACACCCCCGGACGTGCGCAGAGAGGCGGACGCGGCAGTCCAGGCCAGGGGCTTCAAGGCCGGCTACTACGTGGACGCAGACCACATCAACCTCGACAACGTCGAGGGCTTCCTGGACGTCAGCGACTTCTTCACCATCGACGTGGCCGACTGTATCGGACGACGCTCGAATAGGGAGACTCTCGATGCCTTTGTCAAACGCCGCCGCGATCTGACGGGGTCGATCGAGATCCCGGGTATTGACCGGCCCGTCCGCATCAGCCCTGACGCCCTGTGCCAGGCAGGATCGAAGTTCCTCGCAGCGGCCCAACAGGCGGGCCGGATCTATAGACACATCGCCTCCCGCAAGGGGGAGGGCCGTTTTGTCACCGAGGTCTCGATGGATGAGTCCGACCAGGCCCAGGGGCCGGTGGATCTCCTGGTGATCCTGGCGGCCCTGGCCGACGAGGGCGTACCGGCCCAGACGATCGCGCCGAAGTTCTCAGGCCGGTTCAACAAGGGCGTGGACTATGTGGGTGACGTCCGCCAGTTTGAACGGCAGTTCACCGAGGACGTGGCTGTCATCGAGTGGGCCAAGGGGCGATTCAACCTGCCGGCCAGTCTCAAGCTCAGCGTCCATTCCGGCAGTGACAAGTTCTCGATTTACCCGGCCATGCGCCGGGCCTTGGGGGTCTTCCACGCCGGCGTGCACCTCAAGACCGCAGGCACCACGTGGCTGGAGGAGCTGGCCGGCCTGGCAGAGGCCGGCGGCGAGGGCCTGGCCATGGCCAAGGAGACGTACCGCAAGGCCCTCGATCAGATCGATGCCCTGTGTGCCCCGTATGCCACGGTGATCGATATTGATCGATCCAGGCTTCCCTCGCCCCGGGACGCAGAGAGGTGGGATAGCGCCGCCTTCGTGGCCGCCTTGCGTCACGACCCGGCCTGCCGGACGTTCAATCCGCACCTTCGACAACTCCTGCACGTGGGCTATAAGGTCGCGGCAGATATGGGCGAGCGGTTCCTGGAGACCGTGGACGCCCACCAGGAGACCATCGGCAAGGCCGTGACAACGAACCTCCTGGATCGTCACATCAGGCCGGTATTCAAGAACCGAGCACGGGATTGACTTCTCTCATCACGGCCGGCTGGCCAGTGGCGGTGAGCACGTCCCGCCATAGAGGGCCATCTGGATCGACCAGGTTTCGGCGGGCGATCGTCTGCCGGATCGGCACGTGCACGAACCGGTCGTGCAGAAGGCTGACGATCATCTCGGTCCTGCCGGTCATGGCGGCGTGCACGGCATGTGTGCCCAGGCGGGTGCAGTACACCGAGTCATTGGCATTGGCCGGGGCACTGCGGATCAGGTAGCTGGGGTCGATGTAGCGGACGTTGACCTCGATTCTCCGTTGCCTGAAGTACGCCGCGATGACGTCCTTGAGGAACACCCCGACGTCCGCCAGGGTTTTGTTGCCGGAGGCGTCGATACCGGCGTCCTGGCTGAGCAGGTCCTGGCCTGCACCCTCGGCGACCACGATGACGGCGTGATGGCGGTTGAGCAGCCGGTCCTCCAGATGATGGAGCAGCCCCTTCTCACCGACCAGGCCAAACGGTACCTCCGGGATCAGGCAGTAGTTGACGTCGTTGTTGGCCAGGGCCGTGTACGCGGCGATGAAGCCGGATTGGCGGCCCATGACCCGCACGATACCCACGCCATTCAGGGCCCCCCGGGCCTCATTGTGGGCGCCGTTCACGGCCCCCACGGCCATCTCCACGGCCGTCTCGAACCCAAACGACCGCTGCACGAAACTGAGGTCATTGTCGATCGTCTTGGGTATACCCAAGACCGCAATCTTCAAGCCGCGTCGCCTGACCTCCTGGACGATCCCAAGGGCCCCTCGCTGTGTGCCGTCACCGCCGATGGCAAACAGGATGTTGACGCCCATCTGCTCGATCGTGTCCAGGATCTGGCCTGCCCGGTCGCCGTAGCCGCGGGATGAACCCAGGATGGTCCCTCCCTCCAGGTGGATGTCGGACACGACGTCGGGAGTCAGGTCCATGGGCTTGAGGTTGAATTGCGGAAGAAACCCCCGGTACCCGTACCGGATGCCGGTGATCCGCCGAACGCCATAGCCATACCACAACGTCATCACGATCGCGCGGATCACGTCGTTCAGCCCAGGACAGAGTCCGCCGCAGGTCACCACCGCGGCGTGGACCTGGGCAGGGTCGAAGTAGAGCAGGGGTCTGGGACCGGCGATCTCGATCAGTTCGTCCTGGGCAAGCTGATAGGTGAGATGGTCCAGGTCGGTCTCGATCTCGTAGATGAGGCGCCTGTTGTCGTCCACGTAGTCGGCCAGTCTGTCGTCGGTTCGAGTCGACAAGGGCACCGGCGAGCGAACCGTGGCCTCGCCTAGCCGGTCAATGACAAAACTCTTCTCTGACATGGTTGATCCTTCAGCATCATCCAAGACCGCTGGCATAGCAGAACTTGCGACGAGACTATCTATACACCATCCGCTTGCTCCCATCAAACCCAAAATGCCGTCATTGGCCTGCATGCACGCGATCGGGAGAGGATGGCGGCTCGCAGAGACGCCCTACAGAGCCGCCCTACAATGTCCGCCCGCAGGCTGTCTGTTGACCCTGCACGCTCAACGCTCCAGGCTGAACGCTCGCAGAGATTCCTCTGGATTACACGGCTGCTCTGCTGTAAAAGAGACGCCCATGGGAATCGACAGACTCCGAATTCACGACAATCCCGGTCTGCGGGAGCCCAGGCTGGTCCTGGGTTTCTCGGGCTGGATGGACGGCGGTGAGGTCTCCACTGGGACCGTGGGGTACCTGGTGCGCACCCTCGTTACCAAGCCCTTGGCCGAGATCTCACCCGAGGGGTTCTACGCCTATCACGTGCCGGGCCCCATGGAGATGGTCGGCCTGCTTCGCCCACAGACCCGCATCCGAGAGGGACTGATCGAGACGTTTGAGTTTCCCGCCAATACGTTCTTCTACGACCAAGGCACTGACCTGATCCTGTTCACGGGCAGGGAACCCAACCTTCAGTGGGAGTCGTTTGTGGACTGTGTCCTCGAGGTGTGCAGGCGGTTTGGCGTCAAGAGGCTGTATTCCGTGGGCAGTGTCTCCAGCCTGGTGCCGCACACCCGCGAGCCCCGCCTGTTCTGCACCACGTCCAGCGAACCGCTCAAGGCCCAGTTCCAGCACTATGGCGTCCGATTCACCGACTACGAAGGGCCGGCGGGGATCTCCACGTATCTGTCCCATCGCTGCGGCGAAGTGGGTCTGGAGATGGTCGGCCTGGTGGCCACGATACCGGCCTATGTGCAGGGCAGCAACCCCAAGTGCATCGAGGCGATGACGCGGCGACTGGCCGGCATGCTCCATCTCGATCTGGACCTGGACGACCTGAGGTCCCTGTCCGAGGAGTTTGAGCGGAAGATCGCCGAACTGGTCCAGCAGGAGTCCAAGCTGGCCGAGAACATCGGCAGGCTCGAGGAGGACTACGACAATCAGATCTTCAACAGCGAGATGGGGGAGTTGAGGCAGTGGCTCGAGCAGCAGGGGATCAGGCTGGACTGAGAAGGAACGGTGAGACAGTCGGACGGTGGGCGGCGGAGCCGCCACGGTCGGACAGTCCGACGGGGGTGTCGCTCACGTCATCAAACACGGGGCCTGGGGAGTCTTACCCAGCGACTTGTTGGGATTCAGGACCTTCAGGATGTCGAACACGGTGACGATCCCGAGGATCTTCCCAGCCGGGTCCACCACCGGCAGGCACCGCCCGCCGAACTGCTGCATCCTCTCGATCGCATGGCCGAGCGTCGCCTGGACGCTGAGGGTCTGGACCGGCCGACTCATCAGCCACTTGATCTTGATGGTGAGCGTGGCGTCGTCTTCAGGCCTCCGCCACTTGGCAAAGGCCGGGCGCAGATACGGGCTGATCCCGCCCAGGATATTGGATCTGGAGACAATCCCTTCCAAGGCCCCATTGCGCCCGACCATGGCGTAGCCGACGTCGCGATGCTGCATCCGCTGCAACACGTCCAAGACACTCTCGTCGGGACTGACCCACACCACTTCCGTGCTCATCACCTGGCGAACCGACAGGTCCAGGAGGCCGGTCGTGCCCGGGCCTCGCGGGATCGCTGCTTGCGCAACCGCCGGCCCTGCTGTGTCGCTGGGTGCCACAACGGCAGGCTGGACGGCCGGGGCCTGAGAAGAAGAGGGCTGGGGTTGCTCCTGGGCCGCGGGCTCGACATCAGGCTTCGTTGTGGGTTCGACCTCGGCTTGGGCTGCAGGCTCCACATCGACCTCGGCCTTGGCTGTCGGCTCCACCTCGGCCTTGGCCCCTGGTTTCTCCTTGTGTTTGGCCTTGGTCTTCTTGGGCTGGGGTTGCTCCTGGGCCGTCGGCTTCGCGTTGTCTTCAGCCTCGGGCTTGCCGGGCTTGGATGGGTCGGCCTCGTCAGAGGAGTCCTTGGAAGACGCCTCTGCCGGCTCCTCCTCGACCTCAGGCGGCTTCGGCTTGGCAGTCAAGAGGTCCTTGGGAAAGAGCACCGCACAGGAGAACGGCGGATAAGGGGCGACGGTCACTTCGTAGAGGGAGAGATCCAGGTCCTCGCCTTCGGCCAGACCGATCGAGTCCTGGGGTTTCTCCCAAGGAACGCCGATGAAGGTGCTGCCCTTGACGAAGTGTATGTGGCCCTCGCAGCTCTCCCTAAAGATGCGATCCCAGGCCCCGACCAGCAGGTTCCCCACCTCGCCCACTGCGTCGGACATGACCTTGGCGTCCTTCTCGGTCCCTCGTTTGGCCTCTTCCCGGATGCGGGCCTCAGGCAGCATCACCACGATGCCACCGAGCGTGAACAGCCCGCCCTGGTCAAAGACTATGTGGAACATGCCATCCAAGGTCCCTTGGGCCTTTACGGCGTGGACCGCGATGACCTTCTTGAAGAGCTTCTTGAGTTCGCCCATGGTCGCCGGGCCCTGCTGTTTGGGCGAGCAGGAGATATCGGCCTCGAACATCGTGGAGATGTCGTCGCAGAAGGCCTCCATCGCCTCGCGGGCCAACTCGGTCAGCTTGGATTGGGCGTCCTCTTGAACCGCTACTGCCATAGGTCATCCTCAGCGGCCCTACGGCCGTGGAAAGGGCGTCATGGTTTGTGCCTGTACAGGAGGTACAGGTCTGCGTCGTACTGGCCCCCGATCGTGATGGACATCGCCGTCTTGGTGGACCCTTCGGGCGGGCTGGTTCTCATCTCCCGGCCGGCTACCACCGTCGGGATCGACACCTCGATGCCCGGCGTGTCCTCCTGCAGGCGGGCCTTGACGCTGCCCATGACCATGTTGGTCACCTCACCGATGGCATCGACCACCTCTTGCTCGGCCATCTGGTCGCCGGACTCCATGCCGAGCATGTTGGCCGCAACCGTTCTGGCGCACGACAGGTCACAGCAGATTCCCAGGCACCCCTCCAGGTCTCCCTTGAAGGTGATCGAGGCCAGCAACGTGTTGCCTGCAATCGCGGGCTTGGCATCGGGTGATCGCTCGATATCCAGGAAGATCATCGTCTGGAAGACCTCCTTGGCGGCATTGAGCAGCACGTCGTTCATGCATAGTTGGTCGAGCATCGGCACTCCTTCCACGTTCCTCATCAGGATCTCAAAGATCCGGCCATTGCACGGTCTCGGCGTACGCCTAGTTGAGCAGGGGCGCGAGTTTCTCGCGGAACTGCTCGGGCGTGAAGGGCTTGGTGATGTACCCGTTGGCCCCATCGGCCTTGACCTGGTCGATCAACTCCTGGGAGCTCTCGGTCGAGACCATGACGATCTTGGTGTTCTTACAGGACTCCATCTGTCGGACCTGCCTGACCATCTCCGGGCCGGTCATCTCCGGCATGTTGACGTCGCACAGGATCACGTCCACAGGTGTGGCCCCGAGCTTGTCGAGGGCCTCCTTGCCGTTGCCGGCCTCTTCGGTCCGGTCAAAGTTGATGCCGGACATCCGGATGGTCCGCATGATGATCTTCCGCATGGTCGCCGAGTCGTCCACAATCAGCAGTGAACTGGGCATAGCGATAACCTCCAATTCCTTGTTGCGGGCCCCTGTTGGCCTTCTGTGGCTGCCCCCGCCGTGCCCGCCACACGGGTCGTGCCAGGACACCCACCTGATGTGGACTATCGGCACCCCCGGCGAGCGGCTTAACCCGCATACTTCACGGGCCTTCGGTTTTGAGCGGTCCTGTTGCCTGGCTGCGGCGTTCTCGGTCCCGTTCGTCCTCGACGTATTTCAATACGCCTCCGGGCAAGCGGGACCTGCGGCCTTGCAGCCAGCCAACATGCCTCGCTCAAAACAGACTGCCGTGACACGGTGGCAACCTTCTCTGCTGCAAGTCGCACTGGGTTCGTCGTTTCCACCACAATCTCCAAAACCCTGTGAGAAATGCGGGCTAGCCGGACCCGCCTGGATGGAGCCCATGGTCGCGGGGCCTAATCCTCGAACCGTCCATCTCCGATAAAAGGGTATTGCGGCCTTCAGATCGCAGACAGAAAGGGGCTTTTCTATGACAAGATGGACTTCCAGGGTTTGGGCGGGCGTTGTCCTGTGCATCCTCCTATCGGCCGTGGCAGGCGCGGAGCTGGGCGGGATCGCTGTGGCGCCCAAGGTCAGCACGCTGGGCCTGGGTGGTGAGGTGATTGTGGGCCTGGCCAAGGGCGTCAACGCCCGAGGCGGCATCAACGCACTCAACGTCGATTTCGACGCCACCGTTAGCGACATCGGCTACAAGGCCAAGGTCGACCTGTTGTCGTACTCCCTGCTGGTGGATTGGCACCTCTTGGGCGGCCCATTTCGGGTTACTGGCGGGGCCTTGGTCAACGAGAACAAGGCGACCTTGATCTCCAGACCTTCCGAGACCGTTGTGGTTGGCGGCACCTCCTACCAAGTGGCTGACGTGGGGACTGTCACGGGCAAGGCGGCCTACGACCGCGAGATTGCCCCGTACCTCGGCATCGGCTGGGGCAACGCCTTGGCCAGCAAGGGCCGTTTCGGCCTGATGGTCGACGTCGGGGCGGTCTACACCGACGCGCCCAAGATCACCCTGACGGCCGACGGTCCCTTGGCCTCGGATACGACCTTCCAGCAGTCCCTGGCGCAGGAGCAACGGGACGCCCAGGGCCAGGCCAGCCGTTTCAGGTTCTACCCTGTCCTCGGCCTGAGCCTGTACTTCAGGTTCTAGACCCTGGACCGCCGGGAATCGACCTTCTGGTGCCGTTGGCCTTGTCCTGGGCACGGGGCGGGTCGTCGGGGTCCATCCGGTCATGGCCAGGGAGATCCGTTTTAAGCAAGATGGACTTGTCGCAGCCGAAACGCGGGGTATACTCTATTCTGTTGTCAGAGGCATTGATTAGGGGCACTGGATAGAGGAGTCCGAATGTCAGGTCACTCACACTGGGCAGGAATCAAGCACAAGAAGGCGGCAAACGACGCCAAGCGAGGCAAGGTCTGGAGCAAGCTGGCCAGGTTCATCATCATGGCTGCCCGGCGAGGCGGAGGGGATCCATCTGCCAACCTGGCGTTGCGCTACGCCATCGACAAGGCCAAGGCCGCCAACATGCCCAAGGATACTATCGAGAAGGCGGTCAAAAAGGGCACCGGGGACCTTGAAGGGGTAAGCTATGAGGAGGTCATGTACGAGGGATACGGTCCAGGTGGCGTGGCCATCATGGTCGACGTCCTGACCGACAACCGCCACCGGACTGCCCCGGAGATGAAGAAGGTATTCGAACGACACGGCGGGTCCATGGGCGTGGCCGGCTGCGTCGGCTGGATGTTCGCCAAGAAGGGCCTGATCACGGTCGCTGTCTCCAGTGCCAAGGAGGACGATCTGATGGAGATCGCCCTGGGCGCTGGGGCCGACGACATGAAGACCAGCGGCGACGTCTTCGAGATCACCTGTGAACCGGCCGCCTTTGAATCCCTCAAGAAGGCCCTCGAGCAGAATAATATCCCTATGAACCTCGCGGAGATCGCGATGCTGCCCAAGACCACCGTCGCGATCAGCAGCCCTGAGACGGCCCGCAAGATCGTCAACCTCATGGAGTCCTTCGACGACCACGACGACGTGCAGAACTCCTACGCCAACTTCGACATCCCACCGGATGTGATGGCGAAGGTAGTGGGGTAGGCGGCGTAGCCGCCGCGGTCGGACAGTAAGACGGTCAGACGGTCGGACAGTGGGCGGCAAGGCCGCCACGGTCTCACAGTCTCACCTTCTTATCTTCTTACCTTCTTACGTTCCGTCCCCCGATGTCACCGTCCGACGCCAAGGGCCTGAAGTCGCTGCTTGGCCAATCGGTAGTTCTCTTCACCCAGCCGGCTGACGGGCCTGGGCCAGTCTGGATACATGGCTGCAAACTGGCGGCGGAAGGCGTCCTCGATCTCTATGGCCTTGGAGTAGTGTTCGGCAGCCAACTGGGGCCTGCCTGACCTCTCGGCGGTTTGTCCCAGTCGAAGCCACAGCCGATCGCAGCCCGGATAGCGGAGGGCCGCGTCGTGATAGGCCTGGTACGCCTGATCCGGACGATGGAGCAGGTCGTACGTGTCCCCCAGTCTCTCGTAGTCGCGGAAGTCGGCAGGATTTCGCCGGGTGGCCGTGACGAAGCATGCGGCGGCCTTGTCCAGGAGGGAGGGGTCCTTGGGCCCGGGCTGGAGGTACTGCTGCAGGTACACCTTGCCGTGGGTGCCGGGCGCCACGGCAGAAAGCCGATCTGCTGTTGTGGCCTGGTCCATGAGCCGGTGCGCAAGATCGAAGTCGCCGCTCGACATGGCCTGTCGGGCCTGCTCTGTCCTGCGACTGGCATCGAGCACGGGATGGATCACCCAGACCCAGCACGCCCCTGACAGGGCGGCGATGCCCAGGATCAAGGGCCACGCCCGTGGACCGGAGACGGTTGGCGTACACGAGGCCGGCACAGGGGAAGGCGATCGCCCCTGCAATGAGGCGATCAGGCATCCGACCATGGCCCAGAAACAGGTGGCAATGGCCGGTTCAAACAGGGCAAAGTCGGTCAGGTTCGCAGCCAATAGGGCCAGGAGCCCTGCGCCCAGGACCACGGTGACATAGGACTTGCCCTGCGGGGTGCGGTCTTCGTCCTGGTCTCCCGGGCCTTGACTGAGTAGCACCAGGCCCGCCACGACCAGTACGCCGGGTAACCCGTAGAAGATCAGGGCGGCATAGCCGGACGACCAGGCGTCGCCCGAGTTGAGCAGGGCGGACACCCACGGTCTGATCCCGAACATCGCCAGGGCCACGGCTATTGTACATAGCCCCAGGGCCCTGGGCGGCGCAGGCCCTGACGGGGCGTTGGCGGCTGGCTCCAGCGGGTCTGTCGAGAATACCCGTCTCAGGCCCGCCCACGCCAGAACCAGAAAGCCGATCAGTCCCAGCGGTCCGTACTGGGCCAGCAGACTCAAGACGAAGTTGTGCGGGTCGGCCACGGATTCCAGTGCCTCGGCGGGCTTGTAGAGGTCGTAGTTCACGGCGAAGTTGCCGGGTCCAACGCCGAGCCACGGATGATCGCCGATCATCCGGCCGCAGGCCTGCCAGTATTGCCATCGGACCAGCATCGAAGGGCCGCCCGGCAGCCGGCCGTGACCAATCCCGTAATGGATCAGGGCGCCAACGAACGCAGAGGGGGCGGCCACCGCCAGCACGCAGACCAGCGTCTTGTGCGCGGCGATCCACCGCTGCCATCGAACCAGGACCGCAGCGCTTACGCCGCCGCCCACCAAGCCCACAACCGCGCCCTTGCTCCGCGTCATCACCAGGCTCAGCAGGATGAACCCCGCGACTACGGCATACAGGGCGGTCACGCCGGTCCGTTGAGCACGCCCACGCTGCCCGGCCCGCTTGTCGAGGAACAAGGCCGCGCACGCAAAGAGGGCCAGGAGGGCGAACGAGCCCGCGGAATTGCGGGTCGTGAAGAACCCCGGGGCGCCACCCGTGAAGAGCCTGTGCTCGAACATGAAGGCCTGAAGTGTACCCGGCTCGATACCCAGGGGGGCCAACAAGGAGTTGGGATCGGACTGGTACTGTGAGACCATGGCCGCGTTGGTGTACAGGACCTGGTTGAGGCACTGGAAGCTGCCTGCCACGGCCATCGCCGCGATCAGGGCCAGGACCAGGTGCCTCTTCCACGTCTGATCCAGGATACGGCTCCCAAGCACGGCTAGCCCCATCGCAGCCGCAGAGACGACGACCTGATCGATCGCCAGTCGCTTGTCAGAGGCCATGAGGCACCCGGCCAGGGCCGCGACCAGGAACAGACCCAGGCCCCACCCCAGCCCCCTGTGCCGGCAGATCCCTCGCCGAGACCACCATGCCCAGGCCGCGCAGAGGATCAGCACCCACGAGACCACCAGGCTGTAGACCTGGTCGTATCGGTTGATCGACAGGGAGGACGCCCGCACCGCAGGGGCCTCGGTGATCGTCACTCGCAGGGCCAGAACCGCCAGTACCACCGCCAGCACGGCCCCGTCCACGAAGACCGGCCAGGATGGGCTGCCTTCACAGCGTCTTGTCGGTGATCTCGTCATGGCCGACGTGGCTCTCCAAGATGGCGACGATCGCCAGGATCATGCAGGTCTGGGCGAAGATCAGGATCGCGCCGACCAGGTTGACCTGGTAGAGGAACACCGCGCCCAGGCCCGTGCAGAGGGTGGCCAGGTAAAGGGTCATCGCGGTCTGCGCATCGGTCAGGCCCCTGCGACGCAGCCGATGCGAGAAGTGCTGCGTGTCGCCCACAAAGGGGCTCCTGCCCTGGCTGAGCCGGAGGGTCGTGACACTGACGAAGTCGTACAGCGGAACGGCCAGGGCGATCAAGGGCATCAGGACCGGATACCAGTGCCCGCTGGCGGCCTGGTGGTAGTAGGTCGTGCGAAGGCTCAGGACCGCCACGAAGAACCCCACGACCAGGGACCCGGCGTCACCCATGAAGATCCGGGCCGGGGGAAAATTGAAGACCAGAAAGCCCAGCAGTGCGCCGATGAACATCAACGCCAGCCCTCCGACCAGGACCTGGCCGCTGAGGGCCGCGGCCGTGAACAGGACGCCCGACACGATGGCTGCGATCCCGGCGCAGGCCCCATCCATGTTGTCCAGGAAGTTGAAGGCGTTGACCATCAGCACGATCCAGAGGGCCGACAGCACGGTGGTCACGGCCTTGTTCTGGATGAAGAACTCCACTCGCACGTCCGCCAAGGCCGCCGCAGCGAGGGCCACCAGGCACTGGACGATCAGCTTGGGGAAGGGCCCCAGGCGTTTCCGGTCGTCCCACAGGCCCAAGACGAACAGGCCCGATGCGCAGGCCGTCATGGCCAGCAGCTCGTTCAGCCTGCGGGCAAAGTCGGCGGGGTCCAGGCCCACTCGCCCGGCCACCAGGCGGAATCCCACCGTCGCACCGATGATCCCTGCCAGCAGGGTCCCAAACAGGGCGATGCCGCCTCCCAGCGGGATCACCGAACGGTTATACCGATCATTCCTGGGATAGGAGACCAGGCCCCACCTGAGGGCCAGGGGTCGGACCGCGGTGGTCAGGACCGTGCACAGGCCCAGGGAACCCAGCAGGACGATGGCTGCCATCAAGAGCATCATAACTGCCTCAACTGTTCCACCAGGCGGCCCCTAACCCGGCTGAAGAACTCGTGATAGCAGGCCTGCCTGTAGTCCGGATACGTGTGGGGCATCGGGCACCAGTTGCCTTTGTCAAACACGAGCGTCACCTCGGCGTACATCCGGTCGCCAATGTATATGCGATGGGAGTAGTTCTTGGTTGTGGCCAGCACGAGCTTCGAGGGCTCGATCAGACCGGGGTCGAGATTGACCGGGCGCGGCACGGGCAGGGCCAGGGACCGGGCCAGGTCCTGTTCCAGGCCGTTGGTCTGGTGCTTGATCGCAGCCAGGTGCCCTGGGTCCACGAGCCTCTCGATGCTGACGAACTGCCGCAGGATCGTCGCCCCGATCTCCTTGTGATAGTAGGGGGTCTGGTCAAAGGCCCAGACCTCGCTGGCCAGGTCCACCGTGCCGAACGCGTCGCCCAGCCTCTCCGCGGCGGCCCTCAGACAGCGGTCATCCGCGGCGAGTATGCCCACGATCAGCTTGGCCGGCTTTGGTTCATTGAGTTCCCACATATTGGTTAAAAGGTTAAATGGTTAAAAGGTTAAATGGGGGGTGGGTGTTTGGTCTTACTCGATAGGATGTAACGAGCCTTTCAACTCCTTCACTGTTTAACTATTTAACCATTTAACTATTTAACCTTCAGCCGGCGACTGCCGGCTGAAGTTCCACCTTGAGCATCCGGACCAGGTCCACGACCTTGGTCGTGACATCGGCCAGCGGGACCTTGAGGGTCTGGGCCTCGCGGCGGAGCTTGACCTCGATCTGGCCTTCGGCTATGGACCTCTGGCCCACGGTCACTCGGATCGGAATCCCGATCAGGTCCGCGTCCTTGAACTTGACGCCGCCCCGCATCACGCGGTCGTCCAGCAGGACCTCGATCCCTGCGCCCTGCAGGTCCTTGTGGATCTGCTCTGCAGTGCCTGCGACCTTGTCGTCCTCCTGGTTCACGCACGTCACGATCACCTCGAAGGGGGCGATACTGATCGGCCAGATGATCCCATTGGCATCATGGCCCAGCTCGATGGCCGAGGCGAGGATGCGGTTGACGCCGATCCCGTAGCAGCCCATCAGGCAGGGCAGGATCGCGCCGCTCTCGTCGCGGTAATGGGCCCCGAGCTTGGCGCTGTACTTGGTCCCCAGCTTGAAGACCTGGCCGACCTCGATTCCCTTCTTGAAGAGCAGCCTCTGGCCCCTGTACGTGTCACCCTCGCGGGCGTTGCGGACGTCGGTGACCACGACGTTGGGGCCATCGAGCGGGAAGTCCCTGCCCGGCACCACGTTGCGGACGTGATAATCCGTCTTGTTGGCCCCGGTGACACCTGCCGGCAGGCCGGCCACTGCGTAATCGATCACCAGCCTGTGGACTGCGCGGGCGAGATTTACGGGCCCTGCGAACCCGACCTTGGCGGACGTTACACGCTCGATGGTGGCCAGATCCGCCAGCTCCACGTGCTGACCTGCAAAGAGCCTGGCGAGCTTCTCTTGATTGACCTCATGGTCGCCGCGCACCAGGACCGCCACGGCCTGATCGCCTACCGAGTAGATCAGGGTCTTGATCATCTCCTGGGGCGTGGTCTTCAGGAACCCGCACACGGCCTCGATACTGCCTACGGCCGGGGTGTGGACCTCCTCAACCGGGCCGATGGGACTGGTCGCGGTCTGCCTGGGCAGGGGGTCCACGGGTGCGCGTTCGAGGTTGGCGGCGTAGGAGCCGTCCTCAGCGTATACGATCGTGTCCTCGCCGGACTCGCAGGGCACGGTAAACTGGTGCGAGCCTGAGCCGCCCATCTCGCCGGTCTCTGCCTCCACGATTGCATATTTCAGGCCGCACCGGGTGAAGACCCGGCAGTAGGCGTCGTACATGGCCTGGTAGGTCTGGTCCAGGCTGGCAGGTGAGTCGTGGAAGCTGTACGCGTCCTTCATGATGAACTCCCGCGAGCGGATCGCGCCGAACCGGGGCCTGAACTCATCGCGGAACTTGGGACTGATCTGGTACAGATTGATCGGCAGTTGCCTGTACGAGTTGATCTCGCCCGCGGCCAGGGACGTCACCACCTCCTCGGCAGTGGGCGACAGGACGTTCTTCCTCCCGTGCCGGTCGTCGAAGCTGAACATGGTGGGCCCGTAGTCGCCGCTCCGCCCGGTCTGGTCCCACAGCTCCCTGGGCTGCAGCGACGGGGTCAGGATCTCCTGGGCACCGGCCCGGTTCATCTCCTCGCGGACGATCGCGATGATCTTCAGCAGGGTCCGCTGTCCCAGGGGCAGATAGGTGTACGTGCCTGCTGCCACCTTGCGGAAGACCGCCGCCCGGATCATCAGGATATGGCTGACCACCTCTGCGTCACCAGGGACCTCCTTGACGGTGGGTATCAATAACTGGCTATAGTGCATGGAAGACCTCAGTTCTCAGTTCAGAGTTCAGAGTTCAAAGTTCAGGGTTCAGAGTTGTTGGTTATTGGCTCCACTTACGATCACGGACTCCTTAAGCTATGAAAGAGGCAGTTGTTATAGCCGAGATTGGAGGCAGCAGCAAGCCCGATCTGTGTGCCTCGCTGGTTTATCGTCTTCCGGCGAGCCCGCTGCCTGCCGTAAGACCGTCGGACTGTCCGACCGTGGCGGCTTCGCCGCCTCCCGCCTCCCGCCTTGCGCTTTGCGTTTCCCGCTTCCCGCCTTCCCTCTTGCCACAGGCCTGTCGGGCCACTATGATGGCCTCAGTCCCCGCTTGCGGGAGGACGACGTTCGTTGATTTGGAGACCATCATGGTGCACAAGTTCGTCAACCAGATCCAGCCGGGCCAGGTCGTGGAGGACATCTACCTGGTCAAGGAGCCTATACTGCGGAGTACCACCCGCGGCGACCTGTATATTGCGATGTACCTCTGCGACAAGACCGGCCAACTGAACGGCCGGATGTGGCAGGCGTCCGAGGCGATCTACGCGTCCCTGCCCAGGCCGGGATTCGTCCAGGTCCAGGGCAAGAGCGAGCTCTACCAGAACAGCCTGCAGATCGTGGTCAATACGGTCCGGACCGCGGACGCCGCCAAGCTGAATCTCGAAGACTACGTGGCCCGTACGGCCAAGGACGTCAACGCCATGTTCAGCGAGGTCAAGGCCATCCTGGGCCGGATCAAGAACGCCCAGGTCAAGGCCCTGATCGACGAATTCCTGGCAGACGCCGAGCTCATGGATCGCTTCTGCAAGGGCCCGGCAGCCGTGAAGATGCACCACGATTACCTCGGCGGTCTCCTGGAGCATACCCACAACATGCTCCGCGTGGCAGTGGCGATCCTCCCCCTGTACCCCCAGTTGCAGGCCGACCTGGTCCTGGCCGGGATCTTCCTGCACGACATGGGCAAGACCGAGGAGCTGGCGTATGAGATGGCCTTCTCGTATACCGATTCGGGCCAACTGATCGGCCACATCGTCAAGACCGTGCTGATGATCCATACCAAGGCCGAGGCCCTGAGGGCCAAAGGCCATCCCGTGGATCCTGGCGTGCTCGATGCCCTGGACCACATCGTGCTGGCCCATCATGGGGCGTATGAGTTCGGCTCACCCAAGCTGCCAGCCACGGCCGAGGCCTTCGTGGTCAACTACGTGGACAACCTGGACGCCAAGATCAATCAGGTGACCAGTGCCATCGACAGCGACGCCAGCGAGTCCAACTGGACCGGATGGCAGAACTCCCTGCAGACGAAGCTCTATCGGAGACGGATCGGGTAGGGCGATCGGAAATACAGCCCGGCAGGCCCCCTCCGCGTAAGGTCCGCCTGCCGGGCTTTGAGTAGTCACTGCCCCGGACTCGCCGGGGTAATACGATATCAAGGCCAAGGTGCCCTAGTCCTATGATCGTCAGGGCAGTGGATTTTACTGAGGTCCAATCGGCCACCAGTGACAGCTAGGTGTCACTCTGAGAAAAAAAAACGATGCCCGGCCAGCCCAACATCTATACCGTCAGTCAGGTCAATGCCCTGGTCAAGTCGGCCCTGGAGCAGACCCTGCCGGCCCGTCTGATCGTGCGGGGCGAGATCCGGGACTGGAAGCACCACCACAGCGGCCACTGCTACTTCCTGTTGAAGGAGCAGGAGGGCGTGTTGCCGGCGGTCATGTGGGCCAGCCAGTTCAGGACCGTCCGCTTCAGGCCTGAAGACGGCATGGCGGTCCTGGCCACCGGCTTCATCGACGTGTACCTGGTGGGCGGCAAGTACCAGCTCTACGTGGAGAGGCTCGATCCCGAGGGCAAGGGCGCCCTGCAACAGGCCTTCGAGCAGATGGTGGCCAAGCTCCGCGGTGAAGGCCTGTTCGACGATCGTCACAAGAAACCCATCCCGGCCTATGCCCAGCGGATCGGCATCCTGACCAGCCCGTCCGGTGCGGCCCTGCACGACATCCATGAGAGTATCCAGCACCGCTGGCCGCCGGCCCGATTGTTCTTCTGCCCGGTCCCCGTGCAGGGCGAAGGCGCGGCAGATCGGATCGCCGCCGCCATCCGCCTGATCAATGCCCGCAACGACAGGCTCAAGCTGGACCTCCTGATCGTGGGCCGTGGCGGCGGCTCGCTGGAGGACCTATGGGCCTTCAATGAAGAGGTCCTGGCCAGGGCAATCTTCGCCTCGCGCATACCGGTCCTCTCCGCCGTAGGCCACGAGGTGGACGTGACGGTGGCGGACCTGGTGGCCGATGCGCGGGCCTCCACCCCGGCCAAGGCAGGCGTGGTGGCGGTCCCGGACAGGGCCGAGGTCCTGGAGGACATCGAGCACTGCCAGCGTCGCCTGACGGCTCACATGCGATCCAGGCTGCACCTGGGCCGGGCCAACCTCCAGACCATCGAGGCCAGTGAGGTCTTCCGAAGGCCGCTGGCGGCCATCCACCAGAGGGCCCAGCAGGTTGACGAGGGCTCGGCCCTGTTGGCGGACCTGCTCAGGGGGATCATCGCGGACGCCAAGGACGGTCTGGAGCGGTATCAGGGCCTGGTCCTGCGGATCGAGCCGCACAGGCTCCTGGGACGGCGGACTGTGGAACTCAACGATCTCAAGGGCCGGGCTACTGCCGGCGGGGTGGCGATGCTGGCTCGCCTGCGCATGGCCCTGGAGGCGCAGGCCAATCGTCTGGAGGGGCTCAACCCCAAGGCCGTGCTTCGCCGGGGCTACAGCATCACTACCCATCACCGCACGGGACTGGTGCTTCGCAGGGCCGCTGACGCAGAGGTGGGGGACCTGCTGGTCACGGAGCTGGCAGGGGAGAATTATGTTGAAAGTCAGGTGACCAAAAAGTAAATAGGGGGGCGGATGACCAAGGCAAACAGACAGGACATTGAGAACCTGACCTTCGAGCAGGCGATCACGGAGCTCAAGGCCATCGTTGAGAAGATCGAAGCCGGCCAGATCCCCCTGCAAGACAGTATCCAGCAGTATGAAAAGGGCATGGCCGTGATCAAGCATTGTCGGAAGATCCTCCAGCAGGCCGAGAAGCGGATCGAGAAGATCTCGCTGGAGCAGGAGCCAGCCGACGCGGAAGGCGATCATCCGTAGCGCGAGCGTGGCGGAACTGGCAGACGCGCCAGGTTTAGGTCCTGGTGGGCATAGCCCGTAGGGGTTCGAGTCCTCTCGCTCGCAGTATGCTAGCTGACTTCTTCAAGTTGCACGACAGGCAGACGACCGTCAGGGTTGAGGTCACCGCAGGGGTGACGACCTTCCTCACCATGGCCTACATCATCATCGTCAACCCGGCCATCCTCAGCGAGGCCGGCATGGACAAGAAGGCCCTGATCATCGCCACGTGCATCGTCAGCGGGGTCATCACCCTGGGCACGGGGCTCTTCTGCAATGCCCCGATTGCCATGGCGCCGGGCATGGGTCTGAACGCCTTCCTGACCTATAGCCTGGTCAAGAGCGGACAGATGACCTGGCAGACCGGGCTGGGCGTGGTGTTCCTGTCGGGCCTGTTGTGTTTCGTGCTCACCTTGCTGGGCCTGCGAAAGCGGCTGGTGGAGGCCATTCCCATGAGCCTGGTCTCGGCCATCTCCGTGGGCATCGGCCTGTTCATCACCTTTATTGGCCTGGTGAACATGGGCATCATCGTCAACAACGAGGCTACCCTGGTGTCTGCTGGTCCCATGACGGCCACCGTGCTGATCGGTCTCTTCGGACTTCTGCTGATGGCCTTCCTGGAGATCAAGCGGGTCAAGGGATCACTGTTGATCGGCATCCTGTTCTCGACCGCCTTGGCGGTGGCCTTCGGATACGTCCAGAGGCCCTCGCAGATCATCACGTCCGACTTCAGCATCCGGGCCGTGGCGTTCCAGTTGGACGTCCTGGGGACCCTGAAGTGGAGCATCTTTGGCAGCGTGTTCAGCCTGATGTTCATGGACATGTTCGACAGCATCGGCACGCTGGTGGCCTGCTGTCACGAGGCCAGGATGGTGGAGCCGGACGGCAAGATCAAGGGCCTGGATCGACTTCTGGGAATTGACGCCGCGGCCAGCATGTTGGGTGCGGCCCTGGGGACCTCGACGATCACCTCGTACATCGAGTCCGCCTCCGGCATCGAGGAGGGCGGCAGGACCGGGTTGACCGCCACGGTGACCGGGCTGTGTTTCTTCCTGGCCCTGTTGTTCGTGCCGATCGCCGGGATCGTGCCCGGATATGCCACGGGTCCTGCGCTGGTGATGGTGGGCCTGTTCATGATGAAGGAGGTCCGGAGAATAGACTTTGTGAACCTGGAGGAGGCGTTTCCCGCCTTTGTCATCATGGTGATGATCGCCCTCAGCTACAACATCAGCACAGGGCTTGCCTTTGGCTTCATTTCCTTCGTGGTCATCAAGTCCATGTCACTGAAGTTCTCGGAGATCAAGCCTGCCATGTGGATGATTGCGGTGTTGTGTGTCCTGTACCTGACGCTCGACAAGCTGCCCCAGTGGCTGGCCTTTCTGAAGGGATGAGTGGTCATGACCGACGGTCTGGATGTACTGGCCCTGGCGTGGTCGGAGGTCTTTGGCTATGAGCTTGTGGGGGGCAATCCGCTCTGGCGGTTTCTCGTGGTCTTGGTTGTGGTGGCGTTGACCCTCTTGGCAGGTCGTGTCTTGCAGCGGGGGATCACTACCTACGCAGGGCAACTGGCCAAGCGCAAAGGCGAGACCTACGTGACCGTGGGCCTTGGCTGTCTGGCCAATCCCGTCTATGTGGCGGTGTTTGCCATGGGTGTGTTCTGTGCCAAGCTGCCGCTGCTACTGAGTCCGGAGACCAGTGAGGCCTGGACCGGCACGGCCCAGACGATCGGCGCCATCGCCCTGACCTATGCCCTCTACCGATTGGTGGACGTAGTCGAGTTTGGCCTGCGGCGACTTGCCGTGCGGACCGAGACCCGCCTGGACGACATGTTCGTGCCGGTCATCCAGACGACCCTGCGGATCGTGATCGCCGTCATTGCGGTCCTGCTGGTCAGCGAGCGACTCCTGGGCCAGCATACCGTGATTCTGCTGCTGTGGGTGGCCGTGTGGGTGGCCGGGGTCGGCGGCCTCGCGATTGCCCTGGCCGCCAAGGGATTCATCGCCGACTTCTTGGGCTCCGTGGCGATTCTCACGGAGCGGCCCTTTGAGACGGGCCACCTGGTCAAGATCAAAGACTGCACCGGCGAGGTGGAGAACGTGGGCTTCCGCAGCACCCGGCTGCGGACCACGGATGGGCACCTGGTCACTCTCCCCAACAGCATGGTGACGGACTCGGCGGTGGAGAACCTCGCCTTCAGGCCCTTCACTCGACGGGTCGCCAATGTCACCATAGCCGCCCAGGTGGGCCAGGCCAAGGCCGCTCGGGCGGTGGAGGTCATCAAGGACATCCTCGCCGCGATCCACGAGGTCAACGCCGTCCCGGACCAGCCGCCCAGGGCGTATCTCAGCGACTTCAAGGCCGGTGCCCTGGACATCCTGGTGATCTACGTGGTCAAGCCTGCGGACCCCTGGCTCTTCCACGAGATCAACGAGCGGGTGAACCTCGATATACTGAGGCGATTTGAGCGAGAGGGCATTGCCTTGGCCGTCCCGACGCAAACGGTATACGTCAAGAAGGAGTCCCAGACCACATGAGCCGCCGTCGAGAAGGGGCATGGTTGAGCGGGGCCAGTTGCGTGCTGGCCGTCGTCCTGTTGGCGGCTGGCGGCGCAGCCTATCGGGTCCTGGCTCCCCGCTGGCAGGGCACCGGCCAAAGGACGATCCGACTGCCGGTGGCCCTCGATCAACTCCCTCTGACGCTGGGCAACTGGGTGGGCAGAGATGCGCCTATCCCAGCCACCACGCAGGAATACATGCGCAAGAACTTCGCCGACGACTACGTCAGTCGCCGCTACAGCAGTCGGGCGGCAGGGGCGTGGGCGGACCTGTACGTGGTCTACTGCTCATCCCGGCCCGCAGGCATCCTGGGGCATAAGCCGGAGGTCTGCTATCCGTCCAACGGTTGGATCTCCGACAGCAAGTCCCTCAGTGAATTCGTGTCCGGAACGGGCAGCAAGACCCCTTGCCTGCTCCAGAGGTTCCACAAGCCGGTCCCCAACTACCAGGAGGCGGTGGTCCTGAGTTTCTACGTGGTCAACGGACAGATCGCGACAGAGGAGAGGGCCTTCTCTGGGCTCATGGGCCGCAATCCAAACATCGCCGGTGATCCTGCCAGATACGTGGCGCAGGTCCAGATCAGCTCGGCGTACGAGAATTCGGTTCGGCGTGCGGCCGTGGACATGGCGGATGCGATCCTGGACTTCCTGCCCGACAAGAACGGCCTGGTCAAGGCCGCATCCACTCGGGATTAGGTATTCGGTCTTCGGCATTCGCCAACTGCCTACCGTCCGACCGCTCTCCGGACCCCACTGTTGTCATGCTGAGCGTAGCGAAGCATCTCCGCTGCGAACGGGCACAGACGTCTGCCCCCTCACCGTCTGACTGACTGACTGTCTGACCGTCTCACCATCAGACCGTGGCGGCTACGCCGCCTACTGTCCCACTGTCTCACCGTCCAACCGCCAACTGCCAGACCACATTCGCCAGGCCGTGGAACAGGATCGGCGCCAGCAGGGTGCCCGTTCTGACGAACACCCACCCCATGACCAGCCCCGGCAGGAAGGTCAGCAGCCCGGCCGCCTGGCCCTGGACCACGGCATGGGCCACCGCAAAGCAGGCCGCTGAAAGCCCGATGGCCAGCCACTGTCTGACCGTCTGACTGTCGGACCGTCTGACTGTCGGGCTGCCAGCCTGGGGGATCGTCCTGTTTCTCGCGAACCACCTCATGGCGTTCGAGAGGAGGTACCCCCTAAAGAACACCTCTTCCGCAACCGCCACGTAGAGGAACTGGTACACGACCCAGGCCGGGTAGTTGAGGGGTCTGGCCGAGGGCCAGGGCAGTGACACGCCTGCCCTCGCCATCAGGCCTATCGTCAGGCAGGTCAGGGGCAGCACCGCGGCGATAGTGCATAGCACGACCCACAGGTCTTGACGCAGGGTCTCGACACGAAGGACGGCAGGGGGGGACTGCCGCCTGGCCAGAAAGGGCACTATGCCCGCAACCAGGAGGATGGCGGGGGTTGCCCACCATATGGCCTGTGCATGGCACCGCACTGCCCACGCTGCTGCGATCGTCGCCACACAGACCACCGCAACCTCGCCGGCACGGGCACACCCCTTGTCATCCCTTGGCAGTAATCCAGTGCAACCTTGAGCCATAGCCTTGTCTTCCTGACCTACGTCCATCCAGCCGTGGCGGCCTCGCCGCCCACCGTCCGACTGTCCGACTGTCCCACCGTCTGACCGTCCTATCCGCTGTCGCAGATCCTGTGCAGTTCTCTCACGGGCAGGGCGTAGACGTTCTCCGCGATGGGGTAGTATTCGTTTCCTGGGTAGACCACATAGGCTATCTTGGGCCTGATGTCGTCGAGGGCACTCCAAAACCCCTTCGTTAGTTTCGGCGAGAGCGAGTACTTGACTTCGACGGCCATGACCTGATGCGACGGGGTCGGCTGCACGACGAGGTCGATCTCCGCGCCTGCGCCTGTCCGGTAGAAGGTCAAGGCCGAGTGATCGGGCAGAATCGCCACGACCTGTTCCAACACCCACCCTTCCCATGAGGAGCCCGCGGCGGGATGGCCGATCAGTGTCTCGTAGTCGGTAATGCCCAAGAGGGTGTGCAAGAGGCCGCTGTCCCGAAGGTAGATCTTGGGCGACTTGATGAGGCGCTTCTTGGTGTTCGAGTAGAAGGGCTGCAACTGCCGGATCATATACGTGTCCTGCAGGATATCGAGGTACCTTCTGGCCGTGGGGGGGGAGATCCCCAGGCTTGTCGCGATGCGGCTGGCATTCCATACCTGGCCGTGGCAATGGGCGATCATCTGCCAGAACCTCATGAGCATTGATGCAGGAGTCTGCAGACCAAGGCCCGGGATGTCCCGTTCCAGATACGTCCGAATGAAGTTCTCTCGCCAACTCAAGGACACGTCTTCGGACGAGGCCAAATAGCTCGGCGGCAGTCCGCCCCGGAGCCACAGAGTTGTGTTGTTTCCCTTGAGGGTCGCTACCTCAGACAGGGTGAGCCCCGCCAGTTCGTAGTAGCATATCCTGCCTGCCAGGCTCTCGGCGGCCTGTCTTCTCAGATCCGGCGATGCCGAGCCTAGAATCAGGAACCGGCCCTTGGCTGGCCCTTCATCCACCAGGGACCGGATCAAAGGAAACAGATCGGGTCTCCGCTGTGCCTCGTCGAGTATGACCAGTCGGTCTGAGAATGCCTTGAGATACAGCTCCGGGTCCTCCAGTTTCCTGAGATCCGAGGGGCGCTCCAGGTCCAGGTACTGGATGTTGGCCTCGCACCCGTGCATGAGCATCTTGGCGACCGTTGTCTTGCCCACTTGTCTGGGGCCAACCAGGCCTACGACCGGGAAGCTGCGAAGAGCCTCCTTGACTCGGTCTGTAATGGCTCGTTTGATCATGCCTGCAGATTAAAAGGGGCCCTTTCAAATTGCAAGGATAATTCGGAGTTGTGCCCTGGCCCGTAAGACCGTGGCGGCTTCGCCGCCCACCGTCCGACGGTCTTCGGCGTTCGCTTCCCTCTTCCCGCCTGCCGTCCGCCGAGAGACGCCTACAATCGGTTGACTGCCCAGACCGGTATGTGTACACTGTATGTATGCCTGAGATTCGATTCGAATGGGATCCGGCTAAGAATCGTGTGAACAGACGCAAGCACGGGGTGTCCTTTGATGAGGCCCAGACGGTTTTTCTTGACGAGAACGCGATCCGCTATTACGACCCCGATCATTCCGAGGACGAGGATCGCTTCATCATGCTGGGACTGAGCTTCCGTCTTCGGGTATTAGTCGTCTGCCACTGCTATCGCGTCAACGACACCATGATTCGTATCATCTCGGCCCGTCGGGCGGAGAGCACCGAGGCAGAGGCATACTGGAGGTAATCGATGCGAGCTCACTATGACTTCACGCAGATGAAGGGAGAGAAGAACCCGTATGTCCGGCATCTGAAACAGCCTGTCACGATCCGCCTGGACAAATCAGCAATTGCCTACTTCAAGTCGCTTGCAACTGAACTGGGAATGCCTTATCAGAACCTGATCACCCTCTACCTAAGGGATTGTACGCAAAGCCAGCGAAGGCTCAATCTCAAGTGGAAGTCCTGAGTCCGTTATTCGTCTCCGTGATGCTCCACATCATTCCGCCTTCGGCTGCGATCAGGACTGAAGGCTGAATCAGGGCTGACCATGCCTGCTGTCCGACGCCCTTCGGCGTTCGCTTCGCCGCTGCGCCGCCTACCGTCCGGGGGCTGTCGTTCGGAGCTGAAGGCGCAGTATCGGCCCGTTTTTTTTACCCACAGATGGATGAAGATGGACACAGATGGTTGCGCGGGTTCGGAGGTTTTGTCTTGTACGGATGTCCGCCGGTCGGGCCACGCCGGAGGCGTGCCAGCCAGGCTACGCCTGTCTGGGTGTGCTGCGCCAGGGATCCTGGGTCCAAGCGAGCTTGGACCAGACCCCTGGCTTGCCCCTGCACGACCGGCTTGCCTGGGGTCGCGAACCGCTTTGCGCTTACTGCCTACCGCCTCGCGATTGCCGCTTTGCGCTTGCCTCTTACCGCTACGCGACGGGTCCTACACGAGTGAACCGAGCAGTCTGTCTGCGGGCGAGTGGGAGGCTGTGTCGCAAGCTTGCTTGCAGAGCAGACTCGCACGGAGCACACCCCTGGATGCCGCGCAGCCAGGGCACGCCGCAGGCGTGGGGCAGACTGCAGACCTGCGAATACTCAAGCCCTCGCAGAGCGGCGTCAGCCATCGTCATGAATCGTCATCCATCTGTGGCTAAAAAAGCTGTTAGCTGTTGGCTCTTGGCTCTTAGCCAATGGCTAACGGCCACTGTCCACTGTCCACCGTCCTACTGTCCTACTGTCCCACCGTCCCACCGTCTGACCGTGGCGGCTATCTTCCCTTCTTCCCTTCTTCCCTTCCTACCTTCCTACCTTCCTACCTTCCCGCCTTACGGCGGTCCCGCAGTCGCAGTCCGGCCATCGCAACCGCGAGTCCCATGTATGGGATGAGGAATTCCAGGGCCTGGCCGTCGTTGGGCGCTGGGGCCAGGGAGCAGCCGCCTCCTCCACCGCCCCCTCCGCTGGGCGCAGAGGCGTCTGCTGCCACGAGGTAGAACTGCGTGAAGTGCGTGGTCTTGAAGGTCAGGGCGTGGAGGGTCGATGAGATGACGACCCGCTGGATATCGGTGATGCCCTGTTGGCTGAGTGCGTCGGTCAGGGGATCGTACCAATAGGGCGTGGCCTCGGAGTTCGTGCTGGACACGGTGTAGGGGATCGTCACGGTCACCGGCTGATTGAACTGCGAACCGCTGGGCCCGAAGTCGTAGGCCGCGAGGAATTCCAGTGACGTGGCCGGGGTGTTCTCGATCTGGGAGATGCTGACGGTCATGTCCGATTCACAGGCGCCGGCGGGCAGGACCACGGACACGTCGTCATTGCTGTCAGCGGACGCCGGCGGTATGCCTACGGTTCCCCCTGCGCTCGCGGAGATCAGGGACGACTTGAAAGGCTCGGGCTTGACGTACGTGTTGCCTGCCAGATAGATCTCGGTGTGGGCGCTGCGGCTGTCCGTCCAGACGACATAGGGATGCCCCAGGCGGTCCACTCCCAGGCCGGGCTCGGCCTGATTGGAATTGGTCTGTTCATCACCGACCAGCACGTTGGTCCTCGAGCTGCCCGGACCCAGGTCTGCAAAGTACAGATCGGTGTCCGTGCTGCCTCCTGCCCTGCGGTAGTCCGTCCAGCAGGCAAAGACCCCTGTACTGCTGGCCCTGATGGCAGGCGCGGCCTGCTGTGCCCCCGTTGCGTCGTCAATGATGTCGACGCCCGAGAGTGGACTGGACGGCAAGCCATTGCAGGTGGCGTAGTAGATATCCGCATTGCCTGCGGTGTCGTCCACCCACACCAGATGCAGGACCGAGCCGCTGGGCTCCACGGCGATGGCCGGATGGGTCTGGTTGCCTGAGGCCGTGACGATCGGGACATTCGACGCAAAACCGTTGTTCGACGAGGCCCCGTAGACATCGGCTGACCCATTGCGGAGGTCAGCCCAGACCAGAAACACCGTGTTGTCTGCTGAAATGGCGATGGCCGGATCGGTCTGATCCGTGGCGTTAGACGTCACCTGCCAGAGGGTCTGGCTGACGAAGGCGTTGTCCGTGCACGCCACGTAGACGTCATAGTTGCCCGACCTGTGGTCCTGCCAGGCCACGTACATCCGAGGGGGACTGCGGTGGTCAACAGCGATCGCCGGATGGATCTCCTGGTCGTTGGAGTCGCTCAGCCGGGCCGTGCCGGACCAGGTGGTCCCGTCGGAGGTCTTGGACCCGCAGATATCCCAGTTGCCGCGGCTGTTGTCCTGCCAGACCACGACCACCTGGTCGTCCGGACGGACGGCCAGGGCCGGGTTGCACTGGTCGGCAGAGTTGGTCGTCAATTGAGTCGCCTCGCTGAACCGATGGGTCTGGGCATCGAGCCTGGCCACGTAGATGTCTCTCGATCCTTCCGGACCCGCGTGCCAGGCGATCCAGGTATTGCCCCCGCTATCCATGGCGCTGACCGCATGGGCCTTGTCGGAGTTGGCGGGATTGGAGCTGACCTTCCAGTTCTTTCCGAACGACCGCATCTCCGTGCTGAAGGCGTAGGTGTACGGCGTCATCGCGTTGCCGGCCAAGTCCGACGCCGTGACCGTGACGGTGACCTGTTGATCGAAGCCGAAGGCCTCCCCCGGCTGGAAGCAGTACTGGTAGTCCGCCGGTGTGCCGGTGCGGCGGCAATTGCCCAGGGTGTTGGTATAGTGCTCGGTGTTGCCCGAGCAGACCGATTGGCCGTCGACCTGGATCGTCACGGAGTTTGCGTCCACCCCTCTGCCGCTATCGGTCACGTGCAGGCTGACCAGCGTATTCAAAGGGGCCTGAACGGCATTGACCCCAGGCCTGCAACCGGATACGGCCGGCGGCGTCTGATCCCGGCCGGTGACCGTGATGGAGAAGGCCTGCGAGGCACTCAACTGGCCGTCGCTGACCGTGATGGTCACGCTGTACGAGCCGGCCTGGCCCGTGGTGGGCGTCCAGGCGAAGGTGCTGCCGCTGAAGGTCGCTCCGGAAGGCAGCCCGCTGGCCGAGTAGACAAGTGAGTCACCATCCGGATCGCTTCCACTGACGGTGAAGCTCAGGGCCGAGCCGGCCGCCACGGACTTGTCGCTGATGGCGTTGAGCACAGGGGCCCGGTTGATGTTCGTCACCGTGATCGTGGCGGCCTTCGAGTCTTGGCCTCCCTTACCGTCGCTGGCCGTGAAGGTCACCGGATAGGTTCCCACCTGGTCATACCCCGGCGTCCAGGCAAACGCCTGGCCGCTCAGGGTCGCCCCGGTCGGCAACCCGCTGGCCGAGTATGTGATCGCATCGCCGTCCGGGTCCGTAGCACTGACAGAGAAGGTGCACTGCGTTCCCTTGACGACCGACTTGTTCCCAATCGACTGCAGGGCCGGCGGCCGGTTGGTCCCTGCAGGTGCCACCGTGATCGTCACTGTCTGCGAAGCTGTCCCTCCCTTGCCATCACTGACCGTAAACGTTACCTGATAGGACCCCGCCTGCCCTACAGTGGGCGTCCAAGAGAAGGTCTGGCCTGCAAACGCAGCGCCCGGGGGTAGGTTCTGAGTTGAATAGGTTACTGGATCGGTGTCGGCGTCAGTAGCGGAGACAGTGACTGCCAATGCCTGCCCTTCCTGGCCGGAACGATGGCCGATGGTCCCCAGGACAGGGGAGTGATTGGCGTACTCAGATGCCAACAGGGCAATGGCAGCCGTTTCTGGGGCCTGCACCTGCCCTCCACTGACTGATACACTTACAGACTGAACGAGGCTGTCACAGAGCCGGTCCAGATCATCACGACTCGTGCCGGCCCCATCAGGGATGTCACCTACGAAGAGGATGGGCCACTGCCTACCCGCAGTACTGTCGCTGGTGGCAGAGACTGGAACGAGCCTGATACCGGGTTGGCCCCCTGAAGGCGGCGTGACGCCCGCGATAGTGACCGAGTTCACGACCCAGAACGCACCGTCCGAAAACCGTCCGATTCTGTGATCGCCAGCGAGGGTCCAGGTTACTGCGGCCTGCGTGATTACCCTGGCTTGATAGATCCGCTCAGGCCACACTGCAGAGGTGATGGAGGCATCCATGTTTCGTACAACGATCGTGTCCGTGGCCTGGCTCGCCGAGGCCACCTTGGTGATGGTCTTCCACGGCTGGGCCTCAGAGGTCCCAGCCATGGCATCATCGCCCTGGACTGGATCGACGTAGTAGGTGTCGGCCTGGGCGAGCACAGAGCCTAGACACAAACAGACAACGACGCCCAGATGGGCAGAGAAACCGCCTAGATTAGGTCTCATAACCATGTGTGACCGTTTCCCTATCCTCTAGAGATAGACTCCTGGCGGTCGGCTGGCATCCTGACCGGACCCGCCCGCATACATAGTCTAGCAATAACATCGGCTCCTTGACAAGCAATCTACGCCAACTATACTGACCGACTCAGGTTGTGCCTTCGGCCTTACGGAGGAAGGCAGCCGGATCGGGGTCGTGATCGGGGGCAGATCCGGTGCACGCAGGCGCAACCGCCAGGAAGTACTTGGGGTTCCCTTTCAATTTGGCCGATACAAGGGATGGCCAGAATTGAGTCGGCCTTAGGCTCATAATAACATGTTGGGATATCAAAGTTGCCGGGCCTGTCGGGAGGGCCGGTTTCTGGCCACGGGTTCGAATCGGAGCGTGTAACCCTCCGTTGGCAGTTCGCAACCGACGGGGACGGAGTCTGTCCAGAAGACCGACGCGCGTGTTGTCTTGGTGCTCGCTGCAGTGAAACCCAGTCGAGGCATTTGGCCGCGTGTCCTTTCATTTGCAGGCTCTAGATGGGCCCCACGTTGAAATGACCTTGTGATCGCATCATCAACCCAAGTGGAGCGAGGAGGCAGTCTTCCATGAGACGGCCATTGCTACAACCTAGAGATCATTTCCTGATGGTGGCCCTTTTGGGGCTCTCGCTTTGGCCGACTGCGCAGGGAGCCGAGCTATTCCGGCCGGGCCAGTGGATGGAACACGAGGTCTCTCTACCTAGACCTGGGTACTACGACCTGAACCTGCGGGTGGCGTCCGCTGCGGCTGGGGCGAGCCTCCGACTCGACATCGATGGCACGACCAAGGAAGCTGCACTTACAGTCCCCAACACAGGTGGCTGGCAGAATTGGAGCACGGTCACGGTCCAAGGCCTCTACCTGGCTGCAGGCAAGCACACGCTGCGAGCTACCTTCAGCGGGACTGCAGCCGATGGGTACAGTGCCGGCCTGGAGTGGATGCGTCTGACTGTTGCGCAGGGTGCTATAGCAGGGCCAGTGCTGACGCCGGGTAGCGGCTGGACCGGCCCGACCCCGCAGCCTCCGGCCGTGGGAGATCCGTGCAGCCCCTACTACGACTGCAACGCTATTGCACAATGGGACGTGGTGCCCTATCAGACATTCACACAAGACTTCGCAGTAGGTGTCCCGGCGTTTCATATCGCGGGAATTAGCCGAGTCGAGTTCTCGGTAGACAACGGTCCTTCAACTATTGTGACGACGATGACGCTCAATCCGCAAACCAACGTTGTGGAGTACTGGGCGTACCTGCGGGCAAGTCTATTCAATACGGACCGCAAAGTGGAGGTCAGGGCAGTAGCCTATCCAACCATAGGCATTCCCAGAGTGTTGGGCGGTCTGGTCCTCTACGCTAACAAGGGTGGCACGTTGCCGCACTACACGGCGTACGTTGATCCGAATGGCTCTGATACGACTGGCGATGGAAGCTCCGGAAACCCATACAAGACTATCGCTCGCGCAGGAGACGCAATCTACGCTGCTCACGGCTCCTGTGAGGGAGCCAGCATCTACTGCAAGAAGGGCGCCTACTCGCCACCATCGAGTTCGAACAACTGGGCCAATAACAGGTGGTGCACGATTGAACCAGCTCCAGGAGTGAATCGAGCGGATGTGATTCTGACTCGTAACACCTATACGTATGGCCCGGCACATCTGTTGAAGCTCTATAACGTGACATTGATTCCACCAGCCGGTAACTACGTTTGGATGGGAACTTCGCCCCCACTCAAGACCTTCTGGTACGATCATGCGTTGGTTACGGCTGTAGATCGATACACCAACAATGGCGAACTGTATCACTACCAGACCACCAATTACTTCACGGATGTCACTTGGACCCAGATGTATCAAGGGCCGTACTGTGGCTCGGCTCTGATTCGCAACTGCGCCTTCAGCCACCTCTGTGGTGATCTCTTCAATGGTGCTCGGATGGCGATTAACTGCACGGTCGACGATGTCAATCGAGTAGTGCCTGGAGTCCCTTGTGGCAATTTGATCCATGGCGATCTCTATCAACTTCAGGTAGGTGACTCTGGCGGAACTGACAACGCCCCAATCCTGTACGGCATCACGATGACCAACTATCACAACGCTGGAACGATCTTCTCGGGCCAGTCAAATCCTTCTAACAAGATACAAAATGCAGCATTCGTCAATATCTCATGTTCGTACAGTCCGGACAGTTGCGGCTCTCTGAACTGGTACTGGGATTGCAGTGCCCATCATGTCCTCTTCACTCATTTGACTTCCAATCAAACATTCCTTTGGCGCGGAGCGTCGGGTGTAACCCTTCTCTGGGATGACTTTAAGTGGAAGGACTGTGTGATGGACTCGATGGTGCAGTATCTGGTGGACGGAGGGGAGGATTACATCAAGGCCCATGTGACATTTGAGAATTGCACTGGGACATTCCGGAACTAGGCAGGATAGGGGGCGTTTGATGGGGAATAGGTTGAAGGCTATTCTCTAATACATCCCATGAGAAGAGTGGCGATCATATTGGGACTCGTCCGCATCGCATCAAGTTGTGTCCGATCGTCCTCTGCATGCGCCAAAGCCGGTCCCTCTGTCCCCATGTCTGTGTTACGGCGCAGCACGGGGAGATGCTGGACCAGGTTCTTCAGGCCATTGGGACGCAGCCTGATGCGGCATTGGCTGGCTTCTCGGACCGCAATGCACTTCCTAGTCTGCCAGTGATCCCAATCCATACCCTTTAGACACAGACGCGTTCAATTGTAGGCCACGATGATGAATACAGTGACAGTCACAAAACCTTCTCTCCCACCGCTCGATGAGTATGTTGAACTGCTCCGCGACATCTGGGATCGCCAATGGCTAACCAACAAGGGCCACTACCACGACGAGTTGGAGAGGGCCCTGGCTCAGTATCTTGGGGTGCCGTATGTGTCTCTGTTCTGCAATGGGATGATTGCCCTACAGGTGGGGCTGCAATCGCTGAAGATCACGGGTGAGGTGATCACAACGCCCTATAGTTTCGTGGCGACGACACACGCGATCTATTGGAATCACTGCACGCCTGTCTTCTGCGACATTGACCCGGTCACCTGCAACCTGGACCCCTCCAAGGTGGAGTCGTTGATTACCCCGCGGACGACCGCCATTCTAGCCGTTCATGTCTATGGCGCACCGTGCGAGGTGGACGGGCTTCAGAGGATTGCTGACACCTACGGTCTAAAACTCTTCTATGATGCGGCGCATGCATTCGGTGTGAAAGTGAGTGGTACGTCGATTCTCAGCTTCGGCGACTTGTCGATGCTGAGTTTCCATGCCACCAAAGTGTTCAACACGGCCGAGGGCGGAGCTCTGGTGACAACCGATCCGAAGCTGAAGCAGCGAATCGACTTCCTGAAGAACTTCGGTTTTGCAGACGAGGTCACTGTTGTTGCTCCAGGCACTAATGGTAAGATGAATGAACTGCAGGCGGCACTTGGCTTGGTTCAACTACGGCATGTGGACGCCGAAATCGGCAAGCGGCGAGCGATAGCCGAGCTGTACCGCACCAGGCTTGCTGATGTTCCTGGGATCCGACTGATGCCGGAGTCACCAGAAGTGACGCAGAACCATGGTTACTTCCCGATCTTTGTGGAGGAACCTCGCTATCCCGTCAGTCGTGACGCCCTATACGACGCGTTGAAGAAGCATCGCATGTTTGGCAGGCGATACTTCTACCCACTGATCAGCGAGTTTTCAGCGTACCGGGGCCTGCCGTCAGCGGGTGGTGTTCCCGTGGCGATGCGCATATCGAGAGAGGTGCTTTGCCTACCGATATATGCGTCACTCGACACTGCCATAGTAGATGAGATATGCCGTATTGTGCGGCGGCCGGTTGGGCCGTAGCGCGAGGTTGTCGGCCGGACACTACATGCAAGGCAGTTCATTCTATACTCCCGACGAACTGGCCCAACTAGGATTATTGGCCTTCGGGTCGAACGTGCTCGTAAGTCGCTATGCCCGGATCTACTGCCCCAACAGACTGTCGCTGGGCCATGACGTGCGGATAGATGACTTCTGTCTCATCTCTGCGGGGAAGGGAGTGACTATTGGATCATATGTTCACATCGCTGCCTATTCGGCAATCTACGGTGGGGGAGGGGTAACTATGGAGGATTTATCGGTGCTTTCGTCACGAGTGGTGGTCTATTCTGAGACAGATGATTTTTCTGGGGAGTCGCTGACAACTCCAATGGTTCCACAGGAGTTTAGGCGTTTTATGGTATGCAAACCTGTACATATTGGGAAGCACGTAGCGATTGGCACGAGTAGTACCATTATGCCTGGTATCACAATAGGCGAAGGTGCTGCAGTCGGTGCACACAGCTTCGTGCGGTCCGATTGCATGCCGTGGTACATATACCTTGGGACTCCTGCAAGGCGTCTGCGAGCCCGTTCGAGAGATGTTCTGAGACTGGAACATGCCTTGCTTGCCGGTCAGAACGCGAGCGACACCACGTCGACGAATTGGCGAGACTCAGAAGGGAGCCGTTGATCTGTGATTAGTGGATGCGTGATCAGCCGGTCCAAAGCGCGAGGCAGATTGACATAGCCGATTCCTGTGGCCCCTGGGAGAGGTCATCGCGTGGACTGCGAGTACTGGCAGGTTTGGGTAGCCGAGATTGTCCAGTCGCTCTTCCCCTGGCGGACCAGAAAACGGGTAGATATTGCTGAACAGTTGCTTCAGAACACTGTGATGGCAGGCTGGGTTTCGTAGGCCTGAATGAACTTTGAACAGCGTGGGACATAGCGTGTGGGCGACTAAGGCAACGGAACAACATGAGTGCTGATGAGTCATCGAGTCCGAAATGGCGAGTCTTGCTGTTTCCGGGTGGAACTGAGATAGGCTTAGAACTCCGGCAGGCATTGAGCTGGTGCAAAGACGTCGAGTTGTTTTCGGCGGGTGCGCCTCTCTCCAATCATGCCCCATTTGCATTCGCTAGACATACGTACGTACCGATGGTTGGCGAGCCAGGATGGTTGAAAGCTGTACAAGGCGTCATTACTGATTATGACATTACGCATATCTTTCCGGCACACGATGATGCCCTGCTAGCGCTCGCGGAGAATGCGGACCAACTCACCGCAAAAGTGGTTACTTCACCTATGGAGACATGCTGCCTTGCGAGGTCGAAGCTGGCTACACTCCGCAGGTTTGAGAGCGTGGTACCGACGCCAAGGGTCTTCACGACACCACAGGTTGTCAGCAGATTCCCTGTGTTCCTGAAGCCAGATAGAGGCCAGGGGTCACAGCGCACGGACCGTGCGAATGACTTAGAAGAGTTAATGTTCTTGCTTGGCCGGGATGCCGACCGGATCATCCTAGAGTTCTTGCCTGGGGCGGAATTCACGGTCGACTGTTTTTCTGATCGCGAGCATGGTCTACTTTATGCCGCCGGGCGTGTGCGTCGCAGGATGCGCCAGGGCATTGCGATGGACAGCGCATTTGTTGATGATGTCCGGTTTGCTGACTACGCCTCACGCATCAATACGGAACTGAAGTTCCATGGTGCCTGGTTCTTCCAGGTGAAGGAAGACTCTCAGGGAGTCTTGAAACTGATGGAACTGGCACCTCGCATTGCAGGAACCTCCGCTCTAAGTCGTGCTCACGGAGTCAATCTTCCGCTGCTTAGCCTCTATGAGGCGGATCGCATACCTGTGCACGTTAGGATCGAGGATTATCACGTGGAGATCGACCGGGCTCTGATAACTCGGTATCGGCATGACTGTGGTTTTGAGAACGTGTATGTTGATCTTGACGACACTCTCGTGGTGCGAGGCAAGGTGAATGCTGATCTGGTCAGGATTCTGTTTCAGTTTCTGAACTCGGGCCGGCGTCTGATTCTGATCACCCGCCACGCGGGGGACTTGGAAGCAACGCTTCAGCAGTATCATCTAGGAGGCATTTTTCACGAGTGTATTCATCTTCGATCAGGGGAATCCAAGGCGGACTACATTCAGTCGCCGAGTTCAATTGTGATTGATGATAGCTTCAGCGAACGCATGGATATCAGCCGGCGGTGCCACATCCCCGTCTTCGACGCAGGCAGTTTCGAAGTGCTCGCAGATGACCGAATATGACGACACAACCCACAGGACCTTCGAGTGCTAATCCCTGGCAGGATCGCTTGAGCGGACGGCGTATCATCGCGTTCGGTGCCGGAAACGCACTGCTCGGCCTTCTGGAAACCTCGCCTTTGGATTTTAGCTGGGTCGTTGATGACACCCCCGGATACGCAGGGCATACAATTGCCGGTCTTCCGATCTACACGAGTGACTCGATTCGCTCAAGAATAGCTGGCAGCTACTTCGTGGTGATATGCTCGCAGACCTCAACCGGTGTCTTAGCCATCTCCAGGCAACTGATGGCTCGGGGACTCCGGGTGGGTCGTGATTACGTCGATTGCAGTTGGTTTCAGTCGGAGACAATGGCTGAACGACTGCGGGCCGCCTTTGGTTTGGCTTCCCATCAGGAGCTCTTCAGCAATACGCATGCGGTTGTTCTGGGTCTTCGTCACAGGAATCTGACTGGCATTGCTGGAACATGGTTGTTTGCAGAGTTGGTCGAAAATCTGAATGGTACTGACGGGGCTATTGCGGAATGTGGAGTATATGAAGGGGCAGATGCACTCGCAGCACTGATCGTCAGCAGTAAGGCCCGTGAAAGACCGCTGCATTTGTACGACAGTTTCGAGGGGCTTACTGCGTTGTCCCCATCGGATCCCTCGTCTCGAAGAGGGCAGTTCTCCGACGCTTGTTCTGAGGTAGTCGAGAATGGATTTGGTGAGTTCCCCAATGTGCGGATTCATCGTGGTTACTTCTCAGAAATGGTTCCCCTCACGGATGAGAGCGGATTTGCGCTCGTATGCATCGATTGTGACCTACAGGAGCCCACGCGCTGGCGTTGCGAGCATTTCTGGAACCGCCTGACTCCCGGGGGTATGATGCTGATACACGACTATTGGTTTCCGTCAACTCCAATGCCACCTGGGGCACCCGAATCCTTCCTGGGTGTCCGGGAGGCTGTTGATGCTTTTCTTGCTGATAGATGTGCCCAATTCGTCGTGTTTCCGGAGACTTCACACATCCTCATCAGGAAACCTCGTGCGACATAGGCCTACGAGGGTGACTCAGACCGAGTCGTAGCAATCTGCCTGATCGTGACGATTGACGACGTGCCGAAGGATCTCCTGGTGGTAGGCACCCCGGCGTATGATGCGATTTCGAGCGGACAAGTATGAGGAAGCAACTGGCGATCTTGGGCGGCAGAGCGGCTTTCGAATACTGACTGTAATCCACCTGTATGCGTCGGTTGCGAAGAGCGCCGAGGTTGGGGCGGGGACTGTAATCGGGGCAGGTGCAGGGATTGATGCGAGCGAGAGATCGGACGACAAGCGATCATCAATGATGGAGCGATCATCAGCCACGGTCCGATAGGGTATGGCGTACACGTTCGTCCGGGGGCGGCATTGCAGACAACGTGCGTGGCAGACAAGGCAGTTGGGTGGAAATAGGGACCTCTGCAGGAGATCGTGTCTCCATTGGATTGAGGAGGTTTGTTGGAGCAGGTTCCATAGTGACTCACGATATTCAAGAGGGTATTCCTGCGTAGGGCCACCCCTCAAGAGTGGTCCGGACGATGCGAAAGGACTTTTGAGCTTAGTTGGCATTCGATGTCTAGATCGATCTCAATGGCATTCTTGTGGTCCGGCCTTGAGCAGGTTGGCAGGCAGGCTGTGCGATTTGTGCTTTCCGTTCTACTGGCCCGCTTGCTTGCGCCGGATGACTATGGGCTTATGGGCGTGCTGCTCGTGTTCATGCTAATTGCTCAGGTCTTTGTCGACTCCGGGCTCAGCTCAGGGCTGATCCAGCGTAAGGAAATCTCGACAGATGATGAGACATCTGTGTTCTACGTGAATGTGGTGGCGGGTATCCTGTTTGCTGGTGTGCTCTGTGCTATCGCGCCATTGGTGGCTGCATTCTACAGGCAGCCGACGCTCGGGCCGCTCCTGTGTGTTTCATCAATTGGAGTGACCATTGGCTCATTCGGAATCGTACAAAACGCACTTCTCACAAGGGCGGTCGATTTTCGTACGCAGGCGAAGGTGACGCTAGGCTCCACTGTGTTGGCGGGGCTTGTGGGCCTGGGGATGGCTTGGCGAGGCTGCGGGGTCTGGAGCTTGGCCGGGCAAGGCATTGCGCAGTCCCTAGCCAATGTGCTCCTGGTGTGGAAATGGAGCCCGTGGCGTCCTAAAGGGCACTTTCGATGGGCATCGGTTCGACTGCTATGGCCGTTCAGCTCGCGGCTCCTCGCGTCGGGGCTGTTGAACACAACATTCGAGAACCTGTACTCTCTGGTTATTGGCAAAGCGTATTCACCGGCCGATCTGGGATTCTACACGAGGGCGTCGAGCCTTGCCATGTTGCCTGCTTCGTCCGTGACCTCGATGACTGGCCGCGTCATGTTCCCTGTCTTCTCTCTCGTCCAGGATGAGAAAGAAAGCCTTAAACGGGAGTTCAGGAGAGTAGTCATCGCAATGGCAGCACTGTACTTCCCAATCATGGCTGGGCTGGCTAGCATTGCAGAGCCACTCGTAAAGTGCCTGCTCACTGGCAAATGGCTGCCCTGTGTACCCTACTTCCAGGTCATTTGTTTTAGCGGAATGCTCTATCCATTGCATGCCTTGCACCTGAACGTGCTGATGGCGCAAGGCCGGAGCGAGCTCTTCCTTCGCCTGGAGATCATCAAGAAGGTGTTGGTAGTCGTGGCCCTAGTGATAACGGTCCGGATGGGCGTGAAGGCCATGGTGGATAGCCTGCTCATTCTTTCACTTGTTAGTCTAGTGCTTAATAGCTACTACACCCGTCTGCTGATTCACTACGGCTGGGGCGAACAGATACGGGACCTGTTGCCGATCGTTGCTGCCAGTCTGGGCATGGCGTCGATTGTTTGGAGCTTGGGCCTTCTGATGCCTCTCAATCCCTGGGGGCTTCTCGGCGTGCAGGTGGTCACGGGGATAGGGTTGTACGGGGGAGCAGCAATGCTCCTGCGAAAACACGGATACGACGCGGTCTGGACGATCGGAAAACGCGTCTGGGGCTGTTGGGCTGTGCCAGAAGGGTGTTTGTAGCGGGCAGCGGAGATTACTGGTGAGCCAGGAAGTCACGTCGGTTGTGGCAGCACCTCCAGGTCGGGACATCGAGGTTGGCGATTCCTCCAGGTTGCCGGGTAGTCCGCTGCTGAGTGTGTGTATGGTCACCTACAACCATGCACCCTACATTCGGGAAGCCTTGGACAGTATTCTTATGCAACAGGTGGGTTTCCCCTATGAGATTTGCCTTGGAGAGGATGATTCAACCGATGGTACTCGTGAGATCTGTCTCGAATACACCAAGAGGCATCCGGACAAGATCAGGCTGTTCCTGCGAGATCGGGGCAATCCTGCAAGAAAGAAATACAGAGTCCCCTTTATGTACAATGGGGTCGAGACGGGTGCGGCGTGTCGTGGGAAGTACGTCGCACTCCTGGAAGGAGATGACTACTGGATTTCGCGGAACAAGCTCGGCCTGCAGGTGGCTGCCTTGGAGGCGAATCCGGCATGCAGTGTCGTTGCGCACTATGTGGCACGGATGCCTGAGGGGAGACCTTGGGGAACCTATGTGATTCCGGGATCGCCCATGCGGGAGTTTACTTTGGAGAGCCTGCTTCGGGATCGATTCTACATTCACACTTCTTCGCTTATGTTTCGCCGCGGCCCGGACATCAAGCGGGACATCTTTACAGATGCCGTTTGTGGAGATGTTCCGCTCCTGTTCTGTTATCTCCTCCGTGGGATGGGTATTATGCTCCCGCAGGTGATGAGTGTGTATCGTGTCACGAATACCGGCGTCTTCACGTCTCAGTCTGCCGTGGTGCAGGCAGAAAGAGCCGTCGCCCTTTGGGAAACGCTCAAGCCGTTTGTTCCGGTGCAGCTACGAGAGCTGCACCAGAAAGGTTACATCAGGATATTGGCTGATGCGACCGCTGAGTATCGAAGGAATCGCTTGGCAAAGGCGGCTTCTAGGAGTTCCCAAAGGGCACTATCCATGATCGCCGCATTGAAGGGTTGTTCCTTCTCTGGTCGGATATCGCTTTTGGCAGATGTGATGGAAGGTCTGCTGTCACCGCGACTTCGTAAGGTGCGGCGACGGCTCACAGCCCGGCTGCGGTCGAGGCGATTCGAGGCCGTTCCAGCAACGCCTCCGCGAGGACCCACCTAGTCACGAAGGATTCCCTTGGGCGGGCCGGATCGGCCTTGTTGAGCCTGGTGACTTCTTGGAGCCAAGGAGGCGGTTTCTCGTGCAGGTGGCGGTCTGGCAGGCAGAGTGTCTTCTGGTCGCTTCCTCGGATGGAGGCGGCGTGGTTCGTGAAAGTGACGAGGTATGAATCCTCTCGTAAGCGTCGTCATACCTACCTACAATCGTGTTCACGTCATAGGTCGCGCCGTCGACTCGGTACTGGGGCAGACCTATCGCCCTGTGGAAGTCGTGGTCGTGGATGACGGTTCCACCGACGGGACATGTGAATCCCTCCGTGCCTATGGGGACAGTATTGTCTATGTTCGGCAAGACAATGCAGGTCCTGCTGCCGCTAGAAACCGGGGCATTCGTGAGTCGAAGGGTGATCTTGTCGCATTCCTGGATTCTGATGACGTCTGGCTTCCGACCAAAGTCGAACGGCAGGTATCGCTCTTGCAGCGGGCGGGCGACGCCACACCGTGCTGCCTTTGCGACACCCTGAGGAGAATGCCAAATGGGACTGAACGGAGCTTCTTCGAAATGGTCCAGCTGGAGATGCGGGAACGAGAAGGACTGTGGCTTAACCCGGCGGTTGTCCTGGCGACGCGATTCGTGCTGTTTTGCCAGGCGGTGATGGTGCGACGGGAGGCTCTGTTGTCTTGCGGGGGCTTCGATGAACGGCTGTGGCTGATGGAGGACCACGATCTGGCGTTGAGGCTGGCCCTGCGAGGGCCATGGGCGTTTACACAAGAGCCGCTCGCGGTATGGTGTGGTGCGAATGACGACTCCAATCTCTCAGTCGCGGCCCAGAAGCAACCTATCAAGCTCTACGAGTCTATCGAATACAGTTATCGGAAGATCCTGGAACGGGAGCGGATTCCTGACGACAGGGTGAGGCAGCATCTGCAGCGCAATCTTCGATGGGTTCGGCAAAGGCTGCTGGCCGAGCGATTGGCCAGCACCGGGCGAATCCTCCCCAGGGTGCAGGCCATGGCTATTGCCGGATGGGTCCGACTGAGTCACGCGTGGTTCGGGCGATTGCCGTCCTATCCGAGGGTGGAATCGACACCGATCGGGCATCCCAGTGGGGGCCCGCAGGGGGATGCCTCCTGACGATGAAGCCCTGAATCGGAGTATCTCAATGATCTATATTCCCGGGCTATGCCGTGGATACAGTCTGCTGCTGAAGATGTTCATGCGGTTCGACCACATCGGCAGGCGTGTCGCGATCCATCCTACATGTGATATCCAGCGGGGGGCTGCGCCCTATATCTGGCTGGGCGACGGAGTCCTCCTTGCACGGGACGTCTGGCTCAATGTCCCATACGAAGCACCGGCTGCCCAACCGGGCAAGCCAATTATCAGGATCGGTCCCGGAACTGCGATTGGCAGGAGATGCACGATATCGGGGCTGAGCTCCATCGAGGTGGGGCCCAATGTCATGCTTGCTCCAGGCGTCTTCATCGGCGATCACTCACATGAGTTCTCCGATCCTCAAGTCCCTATAAGCAGACAAGGTGTGTCAGAGCCGGGTTCGGTGACCATCGAGGAGGGGTGCTGGCTCGGCCACAACTGTGCGGTGGTCTCACACAGAGGCCGTCATCTACGGCTTGGTAGAAACTCGGTTGTTGGGGCGAATGCCGTGGTGAGCAGGAGTTTCCCACCCAACAGCATCCTGGTGGGAATCCCCGCAAGAAACGTCGCAGTGGCTCGAAGGGCTTCCTCCGACGGTGGAGAAGACCAGGGTAACGAGACGGAGGACCTCTCCCGAGGAGACCACGCTGGCGGTTCAGCCGGGCAGGGGCCGGTTTGATGGTTCCGCAATGAAGAAGTGAGGATCCATTGGGGCAAGGCTCCTTCTACAGAGAGTACTATGGCCAAACGACCCTGCATCCACTGGGGTTGATCGTGGTCCTGGTATGCGGCATTGCGGTCCTGGCTCTGCCTCGCCGATATGCCATGTGGCCCTTTGTGGTCGTGGCCTGTTTTGTCGCGCCCGCGCAGCGGATTGTCATCTTCAGCCTCAATTTCACCCTGCTACGCGTGATGGTGGTATTCGGAACCCTTCGCGTTCTGGCCAAAGGGGAAGGGGATAGCTTCAAGTGGACCAGAATGGACTCGCTGGTTTTGATGTGGTCGGCCTATGCATTTATCACAGACATGGTCGTTCACATGTCGGTTGAGAGCATGAAGTACGAGCTCGGTATAATATACGACTTTGTGGGTATGTACTTCGTCTTCCGGATTCTTGTCCGCGACTGGGATAATCTGAGCATGCTTGTACGATCATTCGCGGTCATCAGTGTCCCGATCGCGGCGGCCTTCCTGATAGAGAATCGAACGGGCAGAAATCTATTCGCATTCCTGGGAGGCGTTCCAGAGATCACGATGGTCCGCGAAGGAAGGCTTCGTTGCCAAGGGGCCTTCGCACACCCGATACTGGCTGGCTGTTTCTGGGCATCTGTCCTGCCTCTGATCCTTGCCGAGTGGTGGCACGGAGGCATTCGGCGACAGCTCGTCGTGGTTGGAGGCGCGTCGGCACTAATAATTGTTGTCCTCAGTGCCTCCAGCACACCTGTGCTCGGGGTCGTTTGTATCATCCTGGGTGCCTTATGCTTCCCGTTTCGGCGATATATGCGAACGTTGCGGTGGACTCTTCTGCTAACGCTGATATTCCTGCATATGGTCATGAATAAGCCTGTCTGGCACCTGATAGCGAGGATGAGTGCTGTGGGTGGGTCAACAGGCTATCATCGCTATCTGCTCATCGACCAGGCGCTGACCCATGTCGATGAGTGGTGGTTACTGGGCAGCAGTGTCGGAAGCGCTCACTGGGGTGAGGGCATGGAGGATACTACGAACATGTATGTTGTGTGGGGCCTTCACGGAGGGTTGGGCTTGCTGTCGCTGTTCATAGCGATGATTAGCGTCGGTTTCGGAAACATAGGGCGTATCTGGCGAGCGTGGTCGAGTGATCCTGCCAAGGTCATCATGGCCTGGGGACTGGGGCTTTCCCTGCTTGTGCACACAGCGAGTTTCGTGGGAACCAGCTACTTCGGCCAGATCAACATGCTGTGGGCCCTAGATCTGGCGATCATCGCCAGCCTCGGCCTTCTGCCAAGGCCCGCGGGGCTTTGGCCCGCTGGACTCTGAAAGCCCTCGGTGTCTGATGGTGGCTCGGTCGCTCCTGGCCACGGGGGGGCGTCCTTCTCGCACGTGCCACAGGCGATGGATGCTACATGGCGATGGCGAAGAGCAATTGGCCACAATACCTTGAGGCCATTTCATAACCTGACAGTTTGACTGTTTTAAACTTGCGCCATCGCAAGAGTTGCGTAGATTTGGGCGTAGAAAGGAGTCTTTTCTATGGCCACGAACAAGGAACGCTGGAGACTCACAGACAGACAGTGGGCGAAGATCGAATCCCTGCTGCCCAAGCCTCGAACATCCAGAAAAGGCGGCAGACCGTTCATTGACAATCGACAGGTGTTCGAAGGTATCCTTTGGGTTCTGCGTACTGGAGCCCCATGGGTGGATCTACCCAAACGATATCCAAGTCCCTCCACCTGCTGGAGAAGACTTCGGCAGTGGGAGGACCAGGACGTCTGGCTCAACGCCTGGAGGGCCTTCCTGGCTGAGTTGGATGCCAAGGGCCAGTTGGATTGGTCTGAAGCCTTTGTCGACGGCAGCTTTGCTCCAGCGAAAAAAGGGGCCTCTGCGTCGGGAAGACCAAGAGGGGCAAGGGCACAAAGTGGATGGTGGTGGTCGACGGCCAAGGTATTCCTTTGGGAAACCACTTGGACTGCGCGTCCCCGGCGGAAGTCACGCTGCTCGAAAGGACGTTAAACCAGATCTCGGTTCGGCGTAAGGGACGAGGCCGTCCCCGGAAAAACCCGGAGCGGGTGATCGCAGACAGGGGCTATGACAGCGATCCCTTGCGGGAACGGTTGGCCGGCCGCGGGATCGAGTTGATCTGCCCTTACCGAAGCAACAACACGCAGAAGAAGTACTACGATGGGCGTACGATGCGGCGATACAGGCGTCGATACAAGGTCGAACGAACCTTCTCCTGGCTCGGCAACAGCCGTCGGCTGGTCGTTCGATGGGAACGAGACATCGTAGTCTATCGTGCGTTCTTCCATATCGCCTGTATGATCGTCGCTCTCAGGAGGTTATGAAATGGCCTCTACTACGACAGCGCTATGAGGAGTCGAGTTGGCTGGCGTTTCGGCGGTAGGTTCGTTTTCTACTTTCATAAGAGATCTGGTTTCGCCATTGATAGTACTCACACCGCTGCCTCAACAAGGTCCACGAGTGGGGCGAGCGATTCCAGATATTCCAGGCCAAC
>Ga0209777_10000041_pt1 | contig 196270 bp, 201 predicted proteins | sample FrelakmetHBP12HB_FD_187147 | JGI IMG/M metagenome (GOLD analysis project Ga0209777, IMG submission 187147) | Freshwater lake sediment microbial communities from the University of Notre Dame, USA, for methane emissions studies -HBP12 HB (SPAdes)... | ecosystem: Environmental > Aquatic >...
AACGGTGGTGATGGAGGTAAAGGCGGGAATGTTTATTTTCGGGCAACAACTGATTTAAATACTTTGGAGCCTTTTCGATATAGAAAAGTTTTTGCGGCTGAAAATGGCCAACGAGGTGGCGGAAGTAACTTGACAGGGCACGGAGGAAAGGATTTGATTTTGGATGTTCCTGTGGGGACGATGGTAAGAGAGTTGGTAGCCGACAGTAGACAGCCGACGGCAGACTTAACTTCAGATGGCCAAACGATTTTGATTGCTAAAGGTGGCAGAGGGGGAAGAGGGAATGCGAGATTTAAGTCGGCAGGCAATAGGACTCCGAGATTTGCCGAGCCTGGTGAGCCGGGAGAGGAAAAGGAAATTGAGCTGGAGCTTAAACTTCTGGCGGATGTGGGAATAATCGGTTTACCAAATGTTGGAAAATCAACCTTGATTTCGACTTTAACAGCCGCTAGACCAAAAGTTGCCAATTATCCTTTTACCACTCTTGAGCCAAATCTTGGGGTCTTAAATCACAAAGGAAAATCTGTGGTTTTGGCTGACATTCCAGGACTCATCGAAGGGGCATCCAAAGGAAGGGGACTGGGAGACGAATTTTTAAAACATATCGAAAGGACAAAAATTTTGGTTCATTTAATTGACGCCTCAACCGATTCAGATAGATTAAAGGACTTTGAAACTGTCAAAAAAGAGTTAGCCGATTTTGGCCGAAAATTAGCTAAGAAACCGGAGGTAGTAGTGTTCTCAAAGGTCGATTTGGCTCAACAGAGCAAGATAAATGAAGAAATTACTAAGTTTAGCAAAAAGAAGATCAGAGTGCTAAAAATCTCCTCATTTTCCAGAGAAGGTTTGGACGAATTAAAAGACGAAATTATAAAAAGAGTTAGCCGTTTTAAATCCTAGTTTTTCTTGATCGACAAGTCTCAACTGTGCTAAAATCCCACATTATAAGGGCCGGTGGCGTAACGGTAGCGCACCTCCATGGCATGGAGGGGGTTGAGAGTTCGAATCTCTTCCGGTCCACTTAAAATAAATTTAAAAGTTAAAATTTAAAAAATGAGCGAGAAGGGAAAATTTAAGACATTTTCGGGCGTTGTTCAATTAAAACAAAAGCAAAAACTTGTCAAGCTTTCAAAAGAGGAAGTTTTAAAGGAGAAAATTGAAGCCGGAGAGTGGCAAAAATTGACTTTGTGTCAGGCTTTTACTGAAAGAACTTCTGAAGGTCAGGTTTTGGCGATGAGGGATGCAATGTCAAATCGGGCGGACCAAATGAGGTCAAATTTGAATAGGCTTTTGAATATCGGGCAGCGTCAGTCGTACATTAACGTTTTGGAAAAAGTTAAGGATTTGGAAAGGATGCGGGATGAGATGATAAACAATTTTTATTCCAAAGGTGTGGTACCGAAGATAATGAAAGAATCGAAGGGGAAGCGGTATTTTTAAGGGCCTATGGTTCAATGGTAGAATGGGGTATTCGCATTGCCCAGATGGCAGTTCGATTCTGCCTAGGTCCACTAGAATGAAAATCGGAATAATTTCTGACATCCACGACAACTTAGTAAACCTTCGGAAAGCTCTCAAAAAAATTGAAGACGAGAAGATCGATAAGGTTTTCTTTTGCGGCGATTTAGTTTCTCCTTTTGTTATTGACTTTATAGCCGAGGAAAATTTTCTGATACCAATTGAGGCAATTTTGGGCAATAACGAAGGTGATATTCCAATGATTTTAGGCAGAATTGAAAAACATGATTTAAATTTCACTTATCCAAAAGATATGAAATTTTTGGAGGAGGAAATTGACGGCAAAAAGATAGCAGTCTATCACGGAGATGATCCTAAAAAGATCCAAGACCTTATATCATCTGGAAAGTATGATCTTTTATGCACCGGGCATAATCATCATCCTAAAATTGAGATAGTTGGGGCTACGCTTTTAGTTAACCCTGGAACAATTTCCGGTTATCAAGAAGGCAAAATAACCAATGAAAGAAGTTTTGCTGTTTACAATACTAAGGACAATCAGGCAAAGATTTTCCACTTCTAGTTCTGTTAAAACTCCAGATGATATAATTACTCCAAAATGAAAAAATACGTTCCCCGCAATATCGAGGAAAAATGGCAGGAGAAGTGGGAGAAAGATAGGATTTATAAGGCTTCTGATACTTCAAAAAAGCCAAAATATTACTGTCTTGATATGTTTCCATATCCTTCGGGGGACGGGCTCCATGTAGGTCATTTTAAGGGTTACTGCGCAACTGATGTTATTTCCCGCTATCTTCGGATGAAAGGCTTTAACGTTTTGCATCCGATGGGCTGGGATGCTTTCGGTCTTCCAGCCGAAAATTACGCCATAAAAACCGGCGTTCACCCCCAAATTACTACTCAAAAGGCAATCTCAAAAATCAAAAAACAAATGCAGATGGCCGGTTTTTCCTACGATTGGTCGAGAGAAATAAACACAACGGATCCTGACTATTACAAATGGACTCAATGGATTTTTTTAAAAATGTTTGAAAAGGGCTTAGCTTATGAAGTTGAAGCGCCAATTAACTGGTGTCCTTCCTGCAAGACTGGTTTGGCTAACGAAGAGGTAGTTGCAGGGCGTTGTGAACGCTGCGGAACCAAAGTAACCAAGAAAAATCTTCGCCAGTGGGCTTTGAGGATAACAAAGTACGCAGATCTTCTCCTTGAAGATTTAAAAGATCTTGACTGGCCGCAGTTTATAAAGTTGATGCAGGAAAATTGGATAGGCCGGTCAGAGGGAGCAGAAGTTGATTTCAAAGTCAAGAATTATAAAGATATCCTTCAAGTATTTACCACCAGGCCGGATACGTTATTTGGAGCAACTTTTATGGTTTTGGCACCGGAACATGAACTGGTTTCAAAAATTGTTACTCATGAGCAAAAAAAAGAAGTTAGTGAGTACGTCAAGAAAGCTTTGGAAATGTCAGATCTTGAGAGGACTGAAGAGAAAGTCAAAACCGGTGTTTTTACCGGAGCCTATGCCGTCAATTCGGTAAATGGGAAGGACATCCCAATTTGGGTTGCCGATTATGTCCTTTCTAATTACGGAACTGGAGCGATTATGGCTGTTCCTGCCCATGACGGGCGGGATTGGGAGTTTGCCAAAAAATATAACTTGGCGATTATCGAGGTAATATCCGGGGGAGAGATAGAAAAAGAACCTTATGTCGGTGAGGGGAAATTGGTAAATTCAGATCAATTCTCTGGTTTGCACTCAAAAGAGGCGATTGCTAAAGTGACCGATTGGCTTCAAAAAAAAGGTTTGGGTAAAAAAACTGTCAATTATAAGCTCCGAGATTGGTTATTTTCCCGCCAAAGGTATTGGGGGGAGCCGATTCCGATTGTCCATTGTCCAGAATGTGGGGTGCAAGCAGTTGACGAAAAGGACTTACCAATCAAGCTTCCTGAAGTTAAAAAATATGAACCCACAGGAACCGGGGAATCTCCATTGGCTTCGATTCCGGAATTTGTAAACACAAAATGTCCCAAATGCGACGGACCAGCAAAAAGGGAAACAAATACCATGCCTCAATGGGCAGGTTCCTGTTGGTATTATTTGAGATATTGCGATACAAAAAATAATAGTAGGATTATTGATCAGGAAAAAGAAAAGTATTGGATTCCGGTTGATTGGTATGTTGGCGGGGCAGAGCACGCAGTTTTACATCTTTTATATGCTCGCTTTTGGCACAAGTTCCTTTTTGATATTGGAGTAGTTTCGTCAAAGGAACCTTTCTTGAAGCTTCGCAACGTAGGTTTGGTTTTGGGCGAAGGCGGAATAAAAATGTCCAAATCGCGCGGTAATGTGATTGCTCCTGATGAAATTATTGAAAAATACGGTGCTGATACCTTGAGGCTTTATGAACTCTTTATGGGGCCATTTGATCAGTCGATTGCTTGGGACTCAAAAAGCGTCGAAGGAGTAAATCGGTTTTTGTATCGGGTTTGGGATTTGGTTACAAAAGTGATAAGTGACAAGAAACAAGAAACAAGTAAAACGGATTTGAAGCTGGAAAGGCTTATTAACCAGCTTATAAAGAAAGTTGGAGATGATATTGAGGAAATGAAATTCAATACGGCAATTGCCAAGATGATGGAGTTTTTGAATGAGGCGCAAGGCTCAAAACATGAGATTCCGGTTTCTGTTATCAAACTCTTCGTCCAGATTTTGGCGCCGTTTGCACCTCACATCGTTGAGGAACTTTGGCAGGAGATCGGTAAAGGATTAGTTCATCAAACCACTTGGCCTACTTACGATAAGAAAATATTGATTGAAGATGTGGTAGTAATCCCTGTTCAGATTAATGGTAGAGTTCGGGACCAAATGACTATCAATTTCGGGACAAATGAGGAAGAAATTGCAAAAAAGGCTAAAGAATCAGAACGTATCAAAAAATATCTTTCTAATAACAAGATAATCAAGACAATTGTTGTTCCCAATAAGTTAATTAATTTTGTAATTAAATAATATGGCCAGAGACAATAAATGGCTTGAAGAAAAGTTAGACTTTTTGTGGAGTAGATATTTTAGAGACGTTAGAAAAATAAACCCAGTTAGGATTGCTTTTGGACGCTTTGCCAAATTCCGCTTTGGATCAATTAGTTTCAAAAAGACTGGTTGGAAGAAGGGGAATACAACAATTAGAATTACCGGATTGTTTTCAGACCCCAAAGTTCCCCAAGAAGTAGTAGAATATACAATTTGCCATGAGCTTTGTCACTATGCTCACGGCTTTTCTTCCCCTTACCCTAAACTTCATAAATATCCTCACGAAGGTGGAGTGGTCAATAAGGAGATGGAAAGGCGGGGTTTGAGGCATCTGCTTATGTCTTACAAAGTATGGGTTAAAGATTATAGGGAAAAGCTATATAGGGAGCGGGGATGGCGGTAAAAGAAGAAAATCAGCCTCAAATTAATCCCTGGCAAAACATCCTGGCGAGTGCTAAAACTCTCCGCTTTGAAGTAATCGTTGTATTTTTGGCTTTCGTTCTGGTTTTAGTTGGGGTTTATCTTTTGAAATCTCCTGGTAAAGATGAGGGAATTACAATTATTGAAGACCAGGCGGTTTCTCAGAATAGCGATATAACTGTTGATATTGCTGGAGCAGTTGAAAAGCCAGGAGTCTATACCCTAAAAGCTGGAACCAGAATGGTCGAGGCAATTGATAAAGCCGGCGGGTTTACCTCTACTGCCGACACTGAATGGATTTCCAAAACTATGAATATGGCAGTCAAACTTTCTGATGCGGCTAAAATTTACATTCCCCAAAAAGGCGAAAAACATAGTGTAATATTGGGGTCGGAATCAGCTTTTTAATCGTTAGAAAGTTGATCTGTTTCCTCTTTGATTTTTTTCTTTTTTCGTCTGAAAAAGTTATAACCTCAAGCAAGGTATAAGAAATAATAATTAGGGTACTAATCCGACATGGAAATTCTGGGAACTTTGTTATCAATCGTTTCTCCGAAAACTTTTTATCGGGGGAAGCGTAATTTCCCACTACTTTAAAAAAGATCTTGTGGCCCAAAAAGTTAATCAAAACATAGTTATTATTTCTAACACTTCTTTTAAAAAAACAGTAAAAAGCATGTTGCAATTATAACTTGGATTTAAGAATTTTCACCGTATAATTTTGTTAATAATCATTTCAATTTAAGATTGGTGATGTTATACTTAAGGGAATTGTTATGACAATTAAATCTCAGTTAGAAGAGGATTTTTTGGCGGTTTTAAAAGGGTTAAATTTGCCCCAAAAGGGGGTATTTTTTGAACGACCCAGAGATCCTAAAAATGGTGATTATTCGACTAATTGGGCTTTGCAACAAGCAAAAATAAAAACTGGAGAAATTAAGCAATCGCTGGTCGAGATTGCTAAAAAAATTGCTAAAAATTTTCCCCAAAAAGATTATTTAAAGAAGGTTGAAGCTATCACCCCCGGGTTTATAAATTTGTTTTTAACAGATGATTTTTGGCAGCAAAAAGTTGGGGAAATAGTTTTAAAGAAAGAAAATTTTGCAAAAGTTGATACTAATAAAAACAAAAGTGCGCGGGTAGAATTTGTGTCGGCAAATCCGACTGGACCTTTACATATTGGTAACGCCAGAGGAGGTCCTTTGGGTGATACTTTAGCAAACGTTTTGGCGCTTTCTGGTTACAAAGTTTTTCGGGAATATTATCATAATGACATAGGGGGTCAGGTCCAAAAATTTGCGACAAGTCTTTGGGAAAAAATTTCGGGAAAAAATTTAGACGGAGAATATAAAGGGAAATATTTGAAAGAGTTGGCTGTAAAAGTTAGGAGAGAAAAGGATAGTAAAAAAGCGGTCGAAAAAGCGTTGGAAATTTTGCTTTCAGAAAATCTTACGGTTTGCAAAAAAATGGGAATTTCTTTTGATAAGATTTACAAAGAAAGTGAATATGTCCCAAAAACTCGCCAAGTCATCAAAAAGCTTGAAAAATTTTCTAAGAAGGAAGAAGGAGCTTTATGGTTTGCTCCAAAAGATGAGTTTTTGAAAGATAGAGAATGTGTTTTGGTTAAATCAAACGGGGAACTGACTTATTTTGCCAACGACATTACCTATCACTCAGAGAAATTTGAAGAAAATTCCGACCTGGTAGTTGATGTGCTAGGAAGTAACCATCATGGTCATGAAAAAAGAATGAGAGCGGCTCTAGCTTCGCTGGGGTTTGATGTCTCCAAATTTTCCGTAATTTTGTATCAGTTTGTAAGAGTAAAGAGGGGTAATGAGATATTAAAAATGTCCAAAAGAGCAGGGACTTTTATTACCGCCCAAGAGGTTTTAGATGAAGTTGGGGCCGATGCTTTTAGGTTCTTTCTTTTGATGTATGATCCAAATACCCATATGGATTTTGACCTTAACTTGGCTAAAGAGAGGTCTGAAAAGAACCCGGTTTATTATGTACAGTACGCTCACGCTCGAATTTCAAGCATCCTTAAAAAAGCTGACAGCGGACGGCTGACAGTAAGCACTAGTCGGGCTGATTATAGCCGATTAAAAACCACTTACGAGATTGATTTGATTAAACAATTGACTAGATTGCCAGAACTAGTTGAGGAAGTTGCAAGAGACTTTGCGGTTCAAAAAATAGCGTTTTACGCAATGTCTTTAGCTGATTCTTTCCACCAATTCTACGAAAACTGCAAAGTTTTAACTGAAGATAGAGAACTCTCTGAGGCAAGGTTGCAGCTTGTGTTAGCAACTAAGATTGTTTTAAAATCAACTCTTGGTATCTTAGGCGTTTCTGCCCCAGAAAAAATGTAGCAAGATGGTGTCAAAAGATAACAATAAATATCAAAAATATACACTTCAAAACGGTATCAGGGTCGTAACTATTCCGATAGCTAGCGTGAAAACAGTGACCGCTATGATTGCCATTGGTGCAGGTTCAAGATACGAGACCAAGAAAATCAATGGCATTTCCCATTTTTTGGAACATATGGTTTTCAAAGGAACAAAAAAACGTCCCAGCACTTTGGAAATTTCCTCGATAATTGATGGGATAGGAGGCGAATTTAACGCCTTTACAGGCAAAGAAGAGGTTGTCTTCTATATAAAGTCGGCTTCTAGCCACTTTGAGCTTTTATTAGATGTTTTATCTGACATGCTTTTGAATTCGGTTTATAAACTTGAGGAATTAAATAGGGAAAGAGGGGTAATTATTGAAGAAATAAATATGTATGAAGATTTGCCGATGAGGAAGGTTGCTGAACTTTATGAGGAATTGGTTTGGGGTGATCAACCGATGGGTTGGGATATCGCAGGGAAAAAAGAGATCATCCAAAAGATTAGCCGTTCTGATATATTAAGATATGTTAACGCACATTATGCCCCTGAAAATTTGGTGGTAGCAATTGCCGGCAATTTTGAGTCAAATAAAGCAGTTGAACTAGTGGAAAAGTATTTGGGGGGTTTTGGAAAGAGAAAATATGACAAATTTATTCCTACTAAAGAGGCTCAGAGTCACCCCCAGCTTTTGGTACATTATAAAAAAACTGATCAGGCTCATCTTTGTTTGGGAATTAGGGCATTCGCAGTCGACCATCCCGACCGCTACATTTTAGAAGTTTTAAATACCATTTTAGGCGGTGGAATGTCATCAAGGCTTTTTATTAATGTTCGTGAAAGGCGTGGCTTAGCCTATTACATTCGGTCATCTGCTGACCTTTATTCCGATACCGGTAATTTAGTTGCTCAGGCGGGGATTGACTTAAAAAGAGTTGATGAGGCTTTAAGAGTAATGATTGAAGAATTTGGAAAAATGACTAAAGAAAAAGTCGGCGAGGAAGAACTTGAACGCGGCAAAGAATTTTTATCCGGGAGACTGCTTTTAGAGCTTGAAGATACTAAGAATGTGGCTGCACGTTATGGTTTGGATGAACTGATTGAAGGGCGAGTAATTTGGGTTGATGAATTGGTAGAAAAAGTAAAACAAGTATCGCAGGAGGATATTTTGAGAGTCGCAAAAGCTCTTTTTGATGACCGCCGGTTGAATTTTGCAATAATTGGTCCCTTTAAATCAAGCAAAAATTTTGAGAAAATTTTAACATTCAAGTAAAAAGTGACAAGTAACTAGTAACAGGTAACAAGTTAAATAAAAGGAGGTAAATGGAACAGACTTTAGTTTTAATAAAACCAGATGCAATAAAAAGAGGAGTGGCTGGAGAAATTATCAGCCGTTTTGAAAAATCGGGGCTTAAGATTACAGCAGTCAAAATGGTTCATGCGACTAGGGAATTGGCTGAAAAGCATTATCCTACAACTAATGAGTGGCTTATAAAAGTAGGTAAAAATACCCTTTCTGACTGTGATAAATATGGAATTGATGTCAAGGCAAATTTTGGCACCGAAGATCCGAAAACTATTGGCAAAAAGGTTTGGGAGTGGAATCTGGAGTTTTTGATGTCCGGGCCGGTTTTGGCTTTAATTTTGGAAGGGAATCATGCTATTGAAAACGTTAGGATGATGGTTGGGATGACTATTCCGACTTTGGCGGTTCCGGGAACTATTCGGGGGGATTATTCTTTGGAGTCGACTATTTCTGCTAACGCAAAAGGCCGGGCGGTTTATAATTTGGTCCACGCTTCAGGATCTCATGATGAGGCGAAAAGGGAAATCAACCTTTGGTTTAAGCCTTCAGAAATCTTCAAGTACAAACGGTTGGAAGAATATTTGTACGGGGAATAAATTATTCCTGCTTTACTTTTAATCTTCGATGGATAGTATGCTGGTCTTTTTCTTCGGCTTTGTACTTCTCAAGGATCATTTTTGTTTCAAAAAACAGCCTTATTTACAGCTAGCTTCCTCAGGGTAATTCCATCTTCTTTAATCTCGTACTTATGATTAAGAGGAATATGCACTAAAATTTTTGCTTAGTATAAATCCTGGTGAGAATATTGTTTGACCGTTACAAAATAGTTTCGTTTTTGAGTTTGAAGCTTTTTAGCGGACGATTGTTTTTAGGGTCGTTTTATTAGTAATATAGTAAGGTGTTTGCTAAGTTTGAAATTGAGGCTAGAAATCTGAAAATTCATGCAATTTTTTAAAATTTTAGCTTAATTTTAGCGGCCAAAAGTTAAATGGAGTTTAATGTCGGATTGTTCTTCTTGAAGTTCGCGTCTAAGATTACTTAGAATTGCAAGCAAGGATCTGGTTCGCTGACTTGCAAATCTTTTTCCCGCTGATGTATGCATTTTGTTTCTAACTCTGAATGAACGGGTAAAAAATACGTCAAGACTGAATTTTTTATCATCAAGTTGTCGATTAGAGTTACAAAAAGGGTCTTCAGGATTATACAAAAGTCTACTCAGTTGACCTCCAGTTGTAAAAACTCTCATAAAAGCAATTATTCCTGTCTGTTCCAAAAGATCAGCATCTGAGATTATTTTACTTTCTTTAGTTTTGGCTATCTTTCTTGAGGTAAAAGAACACGTTTTTATAGCCGCGGCTACTTTTGGAATTTTCTTGGAAGGGAAGCTGGGTAAATTTTGAAGGATTTTTTCAGTTTCCTTGGCACTTTCAGAGGGAGCGTTTCGTGAACAGGGATCATTCTTTGGATGATTAACAAGGTCGTGGAAGAGGGCAGCGGCTGTAATGACATCTAAATCAGCTTTTTCTTTGTTATCTGGATTATCATTTTCTATTTTTGCAATTTTCAAAGCGTTTTTTAAAACTCTTTGGGCGTGGTTGTAATCATGAGCAGGGTCTGCGGAGTCGATCTTTTTTTTGGCAATTTCAATTAATTGTCCTTTTAATTCGGGATTTTCTTCCGTTCTGATAAAACTATTTGTACCGTTTTCTAATTCTGGGCTCATAGTTTTGGCAAGAGAAAATTGGTTAGAATTATGCCTGAACTTGTGGTAAAATTCAAGTGGCAAAGGTGTAATTGTAGCTTAATTGGAAATCAGCTCTTGCTTCGCAAGCCTGATGTTTTTAAGCTATGCTTAAAAAGAAAGCAATTTTGCGCCCGTAGTTCAATTGGATAGAACGGTCGCGTCCTAAGCGATAGGTTACAGGTTCGAGTCCTGTCGGGCGTACAATAAAAGTTTAATCTATAGACATTAGGTTGTAGTCAATAGGATGGCATGACGGGGATTAGCTCAGTTGGCCAGAGCGCGTCGTTCGGGACGGCGAGGTCCGCGGTTCAAGTCCGCGATCCCCGACATTTTATTATATGGATCCGTTTGTTTTGAAAAAGAAACACGAGCCTTTAAGAAAGGCCCATGAAGTTGAATTGCCCAAGAAAGTGCGGCGGATAAGGCTTGCTGGTAACTTGGTGGTGATTTTGGCTGTTTTGGGGCTTTTTATGACCTTCTGGCCTGTATTTTCAGCAGAAATCGGCTACCGGTTCGGGATTTTAGGCGGGAAGAAATATGTTGTTGAAGATAAACCATCAGGTCAAGGACTAGCACCAACTTCATCTCCTCAAACTTTTGGAGAAATGAAGTCTGCCCAAGATGAAACCATCTTGGTGCCCAAGTCAACTGATTTTGGAATTATCGTTGAAAAAATTGGTGCCAATTCACCGATTATCGCTAATGTTGACCCAGCCAATAAAAGTGAATATGATACTGCCTTACAAAAAGGGGTTGGTCACGCCAAAGGCAGTTCTTTTCCGGGACAGCCAGGGGTAACTTATCTTTTTGCCCATTCAACTTTAAATCCTTGGGACGTGCCCAGGTACAATGCAGTTTTTTATCTTCTTCGGGAACTTCAAAATGGCGATCGGGTTATCGTCTATTATCAAGGGCGCAGATACGATTATTTTGTAACCGATAAGAAGATTGTAGCGCCAAATGATTTATCAGTTTTTCAAAACCAAGGTAATACTTCGACTCTAGTTTTACAGACCTGCGATCCGCCGGGAACCACTTGGAGGCGGCTTTTGGTTATTGCCAAGCTTAAAAAAGATCTGTAACTATTCTAAGTTTATTGAATAAATATTGGGAGGGGCTCCTGCAGATTGATTAAAAGTAGTCAAAATGATCAACCTTGATCCGTCAGACCAAGGGAAGACGTAGCTGTCTTCGAAATTTTGTGAGTATACAATTACTTTGTTTGTACCGTCAAACTCAATGATCTGAATTTCCTTCTCCTGGACCAAGACTAAGTTCTTTGAATCGGGAAGCCAAAAAGTATTTTTGGCCGGCGGTATATCAAACTTATCCGGAGTTTTGATTAGAGGGTTGGTATCTTTTAGAAGCCAAACCGTTGCGCCTTCTGAAAATGAGCCGTCTTTGGCTTTGGGGATAAGGACTTTCTTTTCATCTGCCGACCAAATTAAGTTGCAGGGACAGTATATTAAAATTCCGAGTGAGGCGGAGTCTGAGGCAGTTTGTTTATCAAGCGCATCTTGGGACTGTTTTTCAAGATTCGGAACGACTTCAAGTTTTTTGATTCGCAGTTTTTCTTGCTTGTTTATCTCATCTTGCCAACTTGACAAGGTAGAATCTAAAGTAGCGGTGACATCAGCTAATTTATCATTAAGTTTGCCGGCATCAAGCAAAAAATTGCGAGTGTTTTCTTCGCCTTCGGTTTTATTTCTCTGAATTTTTACCCAAATTGTTTGGGAATCGGGCGACCAGGTTGCCTGAGCGGTTGAGAAATCAAGATCCTGGGCATTTTTGACGATTTGGTGAGGGGTGCGCTTGAAAGGAAGAGGACCGGAAGACATATCAAGAATCCAAAGTCCTGCGCTTTTCTCATCATTTGTTGAATAGAGAAGCTTGTTGCCGTCGGGGGAGGCAAGGGGGTTGGCGGCGCCGGTTAAAGTCAGCGGTTTAAGTTCAGGAATTGAAGGATAGAGTGTTGCTTCAACTTCCGTGGTCAAATCGGCTTTTATTTCGATATCCTTTTCCCAAGAGTTGTAGCCGTCTTTGGTTAATTTTAGGTTGTACTTTTTAGGTTTGAGATAAGTAATAGTGGTATTAGTTGCTGAAGTCAAGCGCCTGTCCAAAAAAACCTGGGCACCTTCGGGCTTAGTGGCTATAGTTAAAAGGCCGGTGCGGTCGATCTTTTTGTCTTGAAAGTTGAAGCTAAATCCACGGGCATAGAAAATTACAGCACAGGCTGAGAGGAGGACAAAAAAAATTACCGAGATGGCAATTATTACCCTTTTCTGCATTGTTTTAACAAAGTATAGCACCCTAAACTTTTGACTTCAACATTTTAATATTTTTTTGACTATATCCAAACATTACTCTTCTGGATCTTTCTGGCGCTTGAAAAGGTTTTTGGTTTTAGGTTATTATGATTGCCGCATGTTTAATTTTTCAAAAAGAGTCGGAATTGATTTAGGGACTGCTAATTCATTGGTGTGGGTTGCAGGTGAGGGAATTGTTTTAAATGAGCCAACTGTTGTTGCGATTTCAACAGAAGATCAGCAAGTGGTGGCGGTTGGTAATACAGCTAAGGAAATGTTAGGCAGAACTCCTGGCAATATCCAGGCTTCAAAGCCCCTTCGGGATGGAGTAATTGCCGATTATATAATCTGCGAGGCGATGCTTCGCTATTTTTTAGATAAAGCTTGCGGCCGGGCCAGGCTTTTTAAGCCGGAAGTGATGATTTGTGTGCCGGCTGGAGTGACTTCAGTTGAGAGAAGGGCGGTTTTGGATGCAACTCTTTCAGCTGGAGCCAAAAATGCCTATTTGATTGACGAACCTTTAGCGGCAGCAATCGGAGCCAAAATTCCGATTGCCCAGCCGTCTGGAAATATGATTGTTGATATAGGAGGAGGATCAGCTGATGTTGCCGTTATCTCTTTAGGTGGAGTAGTCGTTAACGATTCAGTTAGGGTTGGCGGGTCAAAAATTGATGAGGCAATAATTTCTTATGTCCGCCGAAAGCACAATTTGATTATCGGTGATAGAATGGCTGAAGAAGTAAAAATCAAAATTGGCTCGGCTTTGCCTTTGGATGTTGATGAAAAAATGGAAATTCGGGGGCGCGATTCTTTGGCTGGATTGCCAAAAACTGTCGAACTTCGGGCAAGTGACGTTACCGAAGCGATAAAGACTCCACTTGAGCAAATTGTCAATGTAGTCAAGCGCGTTTTGGAAAAAACACCGCCGGAACTTGCTTCTGATATTATTGATAAAGGGATAGTTTTATCGGGCGGGACGGCTCTTCTTCGCAATTTTGACCAAATGCTGACTTTGGCGACAGGAGTGCCTTGCCATGTTGCTGATGATGCGCTTTTATGTGTTGCTACAGGAACCGGAGTAGCCTTGGAACATTTAGATTTGTATAAGCGAAGTATAATTAAACGTTAACTTCGCTTGCGCCCAACTTGCGCTGGTCTAAAGCGTTCAATAACAAAAAGATAAATTAAGTGTTTGCCCTTCAGCTAACGCTGAATTTAAAAAGATTAATTACTAAGAGGTAAATTTTAAATTTCTAGTTTCAAATAGATAGAAAATGAGCGAAAATAATTGCAAATTTGAAATTGGTATTTATTTTTAGAAGATGGTTATTGGTGTTGATGCCAGTAGGGCGTTTAAGGATAAAAAAACCGGGACAGAAAACTATTCCTGGCATTTGATTAGTGAGTTTGCTAAACTCAAAACTGAGGCTAAATTTCGCCTTTATTTAAAAAAAACCCCGCAAATTCCCTTCCCCGAAAATTTTGAAACAAAAGTTATTTCCTTACCACGGCTTTGGACTCAAATAGGTTTGGCTTTTGAGTGTTTAAAAAACCCGCCGGATGTCTTGTTTATCCCTGCTCATACGATTCCCTGGATTAAACGGCCGAATTTGAAAACAGTAGTGACAATTCACGATTTAGGGGCTGAATATCTGCCCCAATACCATAAATTCCCGTCGAAGATTTATTTAAATTGGTCAACTGAATTGGCCGTTCGCTTTGCAACTAAAATAATTGCAGTATCGGAGTCTACTAAAAAGGATTTGGTAAAAAGGTTGGGCGCCGATGAGAAAAAGATTGAGGTTGTTTATGAGGGAGTGGATCACAAGAATTTCAAATATCAAATATCAAATTTCGAACGTAAAAAAGTACTGGAGAAGTATAAGTTAGAAAAGCCGTTTGTGCTTTTTGTTGGGACTATTCAGCCTAGGAAAAATGTTGAAGGGTTAATTTGGGCGTTTGCAAAAGTGATGGCAAATATAATCAAAGCGAGTCCTGCCGGTCTTCACTCCACTCTGACGTCCTCGCTTGACTCTGGGTGCACTCAAGTGGGATCCCAGCGCTTGTTACCTGCTTTATGTATTGCAAAGCCTCAAAAATTGGATCAAATTTTTAATGAGCTGTCTCTAGTGATCGTGGGAAATTATGGCTGGGACTACGAAAAGATTTTATCTTTGCCCAAAAAGCTCGGGATTGAAAACAGAGTCAGATTCTTGGGCTATGTGGGAGAAGATGAAACTCCGATACTTTACAATGCCGCCTCGGTTTTTGTCCTTCCGTCGTTTTTTGAAGGTTTTGGCTTGCCGATTCTGGAGGCAATGGCCTGCGGCTGTCCGGTTATTACCTCCAACGTCTCTTCAATGCCAGAAGTGGCTGGGGACGCGGCGGTTTTGGTTGATCCAAAGAACGATGATGAGATTGCCAGAAGAATCCTGGAAGTTTTGGAAAATGAAAAGCTTCAGGATGAATTGAAAAAAAAAGGTATTGCCCGAGCCAAAGAATTTTCTTGGGAAAAGTGCGCCAAAGAGACTTTTAAGGTTTTGGAAGGAGTAGCCGGTGGCAAAAGTTAGTATTTTAGGAGTTTTAGTCGATAATGTTGATTATAGTGAAGCGCTTGAGAAGGTTAATGAGTTTATCAGAAGTGGCAAGAAACACTATATCGTAACTCCAAATCCTGAGCAGGTAGTATATGCCCAAGACCATTCGAGTTTTAAAAAGATCTTAAACGAGGCTGATTTAGCAATTTGTGACGGCGTCGGCCTTTTGTGGGCGTCAAGATTTTTAAGCACGCCTTTGAAAGAGCGAGTTTCGGGAGTTGACCTTATGGAAAAGATTTGCGTCAGGGCTTCTCAAAAAGGCTGGAAATTGGGGTTTTTGGGCGGGACAGGGAAAACCGCGAAGGAAACGGGAGAAGCCCTTAAATTGCGGTATGACGGCCTTAAAATCGAATTTGCTGCAGAAGGCGATCCGAGAAGCGATTTTGACTGGGAATTAAGAAAAGAAATACCGGAACTTGATGTTTTATTTGTGGCTTATGGCGCGCCAAAGCAGGAAGAGTTGATCGCCCGGAATCTAAAAGAGTTGGATGTTAAAGTTGTAATGGCCTGCGGGGGAGCTTTTGATTTCGTAGCTGGTAAGAAAAAAAGAGCACCAGAGATCTTGCGCAACACTTGTTTTGAATGGCTCTGGCGGTTAATGTTAGAACCTTGGAGAATAAAACGCCAAATGGCAATCCCTGCCTTTGTATTGAAAGTGTTTTGGGTAAGAATTTCAAATTTTAAATTTGCAAAGAACTGAAAAATGGAAAAAAATAATCGTAAATTATAAATTGTAAATTTGAAATTAGAAATTTTTGAAGTCTAGCCTGCAGTTTCTTTCCAGATGTAATTGCCTTCACTCATTATTTCGCGGAAAAGCCAGTAATATTTCGGCTGGTAGACGAATTTTTCAGCTGGGCAGGGTGGTAAACTGCAACCCGTTCCCGAGTTAGTAATTCTTCCCAAATTAATTCCACCTTGGGCAATAACTGAACCGTTGACTAGAAGTGGTGTATTAGGATCCGTTGGCGGGTTGGTAGTTGGTCCGGGTGAAACGGGTGTAATATTTCCCGAGCTGTCGACAGTTGCCGAACTGTAAAAAGTACCGTTAGTGATAATAATGGCGTCAATCCGTGAAACGATCGGGTCAACTACTACATCGCCGTCTACTATAAAAATGACTCCGTTTTTTCCATTGGGGGTCATGTTGATGAAGTCAGTTTTGAAAATCAAAGCCGGAACTCTGTGAGTGGCATTGTTCGGGATAAAAACAACTAATGACTTATTCCGAAGATAATACATATTGTTTGGGAGGGTATTAAATCCGTAATAGGGATTGATTGTACTATTTGGATTTGAATCCAGCAACTCGCCCCCTATATAATATGATTTTGGATTGGAGTCGGCTATTACCTTGTGACCAAGTACTACTGGATGACCATTACTATCAGTTCCAGTCCAGTCCTCACATGTGACGGGATGGGAAATGCCGTCCAAAATAATTGCCCCGCCGAGGGTAACTCCACCAGGTATGTTAGGCCATGTATTTGGGTTCGAATAGTCTATAGGTATTTGACTTCCATTGGCCATAACTAAAGTTGGCATAAAGTGAGCTATTACTTTTGAGGTGTCGATTGGGTCTGTGAGTTTTTGGCCTTCAACGCAAGCTGATGGTGTGTATGGATAATATGGAAATTGATATAGGCCATCCGTTGGGTAGTAAACTCCAAGGTATCGGTTGTTAATAAGCGAAGCTTTACCCTGGCCGAAAGTTTGCCAGAGATTATCATAATTTGTCCAGCTCATGGTAGTTGAGCCAATGCTCGTGTTAATTTGATAATTTTGGAAAAGCCAGCTTTTTTCTGAAGAAACACCTGGGCCGATGGATCCAAAGATTGCATCACTGCCGGTATGTCCGCCTACAGGTTCATTGTTAGAGACTGTGCCATTATTGCCGGCGGCGACATCGTTCTTTATAGCTTGATAATATGAGTTGATGGTTGGGCTAAGAGGTTTAGTCTTAAAATGCCATACAACTGATTCTGATGTAGTACAATTAGCCGTGTCAAGGCCGCTGCACTGTACAACTTTCCATTTATAATTAGCACCTGGATCAAGACCCGTGGGGTAAAGGGAAGTTAGGTAATAATATGAATTTGGCTGATTTGATGCTACTGAAGGGGGGTCTGAAGGACCTGTGTCTTTACCAAAATATATATTATAGGTTTGGGTGCAATTTCCGTTCGTGGTTCCAGGATGCCAACTTAAGCTTGTATTAGTTTGTATTGTAGGATTATTATAACTCGGGTCATCCGGAGGGTTAGGAGTATCCGGTGCCCCTGGCTTGGCGCAGCTGCAGACAGTAAAAGTTACAATCTGGTTAATGAAAAGCTTCGAAAGAGTCAAAGTGTCACCAACGTTCAAAAGTTTATCACCATTAACATCAGCAGCTTTGAAGGCGTCTGTTCCTGGGGTTAGACCGCTTAGCACTAATGCTTGATCAGCGTAGTCAACGTAGCCGTCAAAATTAACGTCGCCGTAGCCGCGTTGGTTACCATTGGAGTCAGTAAAGTAACAAGGTGGAGTTCTTGGTATTAGCGTGTACTTAAAATAGACGTCAGCGTAGCTGCCGGAAGGCAAGCTAACTAAGAAAGATTTTCCAGTTTTGGTTGTTGGGTTGGCGCAGGTTGGGATTCCATCACTAGTGCCGTCGTTGACGCAGTAGCTGTAGGAGGTGGTCCAGCCGGGGATATTGGTGGCAGTTACGACGTAATTGCCGTTGGGGATATTGACAAAGCTCCAGGGGTTGTTAGCGTTTGAACCACTGGAGGTGCCGGTAATTGCTACATTTTGTTGACCAGTCATGGTTAAATCAGCACTGCCATCAGAATTCCTATGGCGTCCTTGAATGGTAACCGTCCCTCCAACGTTAACTGTGGTTTGGCATTGGTTGGTTTGGATCCACGATACGCCTTCATCGACAAGACCACCTTGCAAATTGTATGGTCCGGGAGTGGAAGGCATTTTAATTTTGCCGGTAACGTTCGCAGTTCCTCCAGCCGAGAGAACGTTTTCAAAATCTGACGAGGTTCCCCAGCCCCAGCGGTAGGGATAAGTACTCTGTCCTTGCTGATCGACTGCTACTCTATAACGTCCGGCTACAGGTGCGAAACCATATGTTAAATAAGTATCTCCCCAGTTGTAACTGTAATCCTTTTGAGGAGTTTGGGTTTGGATTGAGCAGGTTTTGTTGTTGGTGACAGTGGCGTTAAAAGTTACCTCCTGGCCTGGGCTAACAGTTGTCGGACTGAAAGAACAAGAAGTCATCGAAGGATTGCCGGCACAAGTCGGTATTGGTGTCGGGGTTGGTTTTGGAGTCGGGGTTGGTTTTGGAGTCGGTGGTACAGGTGTGGAAGTGGGAGCTGCACAGACACAACCGCCTGTTGGTCCGAAAGTTTTTGTTTCCCAAAAACGATAAGTTCCCGAATTTTCTAACTCCTTGATATTAACTATGAGATTATCGTTAGTACCCGCCCCTAATCCGGTGAAGGTATGGCTGGTAGATGTACCGTTCCATGTTGATGAGCAATTTAATAGGTTATTGCAGGGGTCGCCACCCGACGGACAAGCGAGCTGGGTGTAGTAGCGGGGAGCATTCCAGGAGTAGCTAGTGCTATCTCCATTATCGGTGTCATTCACCCAAACACACCATCTATTACCATTTCCATCATCCCAGCAACTAGGATCGTCGGGAAGATTAATCGCAACTGTATAATGCCAATCTTGGCCTGCAACAACCGTTTTGGTAACTGAAGTGCTTGTGGTGGTGGTATGGCTATTATGAGCGTCGTCGTCATAACTTGTTGGACACCCGAACCCATTATTTACACATCTCCTTTTAAACAGAAATTGAGGTTTGTCCCAGCTGGTGTCCAATGACGGACCAGTGCAGCCAAAAAGACCAGGACAGTTGATTCCGCAGGTGGCGGCAGGGGGAGGAGTTGGAGTGGGAGTTACCGCCTTTTGTTGCATTTGAAAGTCAAAATGATAAACAGTTGGTTGGCCTTCACATCCGGTATTTAGAATATACCAATAAGAGTTCATCGGATTGTAATTAGGGTTTTCGACATGAGCGTTGTAGGCGTGGTAGCAAGAAGTACATTTATTAACATAATAATTGTTGTTAATCCAATTATTCCCGTCACATGTCTGTACAGAAGTGCCACAATAGTTTGGATTGTTACACGAAACGTTAAAAGTGGTGTTATTAATTCCGAAGCCGGTATTGCAATCAACCGCAGAGATTACCCAGTTTGCTTTATTGGTATCATTGCAGGAGTTTACTCCAGGTTCTGACCAAACATTCACGTCGCCGCAGGCGGCATAAGTTTTGGGTAAAATTACAAAAAGCGCCAAGCCAAATAGCAGTGATAAATTAAAAACTAAGAGGAAAATGATTCTGTTTTTTAAAATGGAAAGTTTCATTTAGGTCAAATTATTTTTATTTGGGCGTTTTTCTTTGCATTATCAAGCCATTCGTTAAAAGTCTTGAAATTTCCACCTTTTATTTCTTCAACTTTGACAATTGTAAAGCCGGGGGTTTTGCTGAACAATTTAATTTCACCTTTTTGCATATCCAAAATTTCAATTGAGAGTGAAAGTAGGTTCATATTAATAGTTTGAGTGTTTCGCACAATAGGTTGCGGTGTTAAGCTTGCACTACCAGTTGCGGCGGTGACTCTTGGAGCCGAAAGTTGAGCCATTTCTTTTTCGGAGAGTTTCATATGAGTGCTGATAAAGCCGATATCGCCGCCTTTGGCTTTGGAAGCTTCGTCTTCTGAAAATTGACTAGCTAAAGTGGCAAAATCTTCACCTTTTTGTGCCTTCTCCAAAATTGTTTGAGCATACTTTTCTTTTTCTTTATAACTTGCTCTTAATTCTTCTGTTATTTGGTCTTCGCTTCTATCGCCGTATGGTCCATTAATCCAAATAGCTCTTATATGAGCTGATTTTAGGAAATTTTCCTCAACTTTGGTTTTTAATAATTCATCTTCTATGAAGAGCCGGATGTCATCTTTAGTCCAATGATAGGTATTGGTGTACATATCATAGAAGGCTGTGAGTCCACTTTTTTCTTTTGCCCGGTTTTCAATTTCTTGGTCGATTTCTTTGTCAGTTACTTTCACTCTAATTTTTGCCAATTCCTGCTTCATAAGAAGATGCTGAACAAAAAAGTCATTGTTTTGATCTTTTAAGTTGGCATAGAATTCTGGAGGATTTTTAGCAGCATTCTTATTGAAATAATCCATTATTTGATAACGGTGATCCCAGTCTTTTTTGTAAATCTTTTCCCCATTAACTTCGATTGCAACTGGGTTTTTGAAAGTTCCTTCGATTAGTAGGAAATTGACTACGACAAATAGAGCGACAATTACTAGTAGAAAAAAGGTAAGAGTAGGATAGGCTTTAAGATCGGCGAAGAACCGCTCTTTCAAACTTTGCGGCGTCTTGACGGCTGCGACGTTATTTTGGACAGGCATTTTTTTATCTTGTATCTTTATTTTTAGATAAATGAAGTTTAAATGTCAAGCGGTTTTGGACTAAATCTTAAAAATGACATAAAAGGTCTTTTTTAAAATTAAAAAAAGGGGGTTTTTAAATTTTTAAAAAGAGGGTATATTTGAAAATATGACTAACTTCAACGAAGAAATATTTAGGGGATATGATCTGCGGGGCATTGCAGGCAAAGATTTGGATGCCGAAAGGATGGAAGCTTTGGGGAAAGCATACGCGACTTTTTTGTACCAAAGGCGAATTTGGGAAGTTGTAGTTGGAAGAGATAATCGGCTGACAAGCAAGGAGTATTCTGACTCTTTCATAAAAGGCTTGGTTGAAAGCGGAGTTGATGTTGTCGATATCGGCCTTTCTCTTTCCCAGATAGTTTATTTTGGCCAGTATTTTTTCCGCTTCAAGGGGGCAGCGATGATTACTGCCTCTCACAACCCAGCCGAGTACAACGGGTTAAAGATGGCGGTTGGTTTTTCGGACACTATGATAACGGAAGAAATCCAGGAATTTAAGGAAATTGCTCTTTTGGGTCAGTTTAAGAAATTTGATAGGCAAGCAAAATTCTGGCAGCAGGATATTTTTGAAGAATATAAAAAAGATATTACAAGAAGGGTTGGCAAAATTGCGAAATGCAAGGTGGTGATTGATACTTCTAATTCAACTTCGGGGATGTTTATGCCTTCACTTTTGAGGGATGTAGGGTGCGAAGTTATTGAACAAAATACTGCCCTTGATGGGAATTTTCCTTTGGGGACACCGGATCCTACCGAGCGGGATGTCCAGGAGAGACTTGCCAAAGAGGTGTTGGAAAACGGTGCCGATATCGGTTTTTCCTATGATGCCGACGGTGACCGGATGGGAGTAGTCGACAGCAAGGGAAGGTTGATCTGGAACGATACCTTAGTTGCTATTTTTGCTAAAGACGTTTTGGAATATTTGCCAGGAGCGAAAATTGTTTTTAATACTCTTTGTTCTAAGCAGGTTCGGGATATAATTGAGCAAATGGGGGGTAAGCCGATAATTTGGGTTACCGGCCATTCTTTTATTAAGGCCAAAATTAAAGAGGAACGAGCGCCATATGGAGGAGAGCTCTCTGGCCATATGTTTTTCACGGACAATTTTTACGGTCATGACGATGAAGCCTATGCGACTTTGAGACTACTTGCTTATTTGATAAGAGTTGGCAAAACCCTTGCCCAGGTGGTTGACGAACTTCCGCAATATAAATCGAGCCCAGAGATAAAAGTCGGCTGTCCTGACGATCGCAAATTTGATTTAATATCTCAAAAGATAACGGAAGATATCAAAAAGGCCTTCTCGGATGCTCAGTTTGTTACTATTGATGGCATTAGGTTTGATACTAAAAATGAAATGGGAGTAGTTCGGGCTTCCCAAAACGGACCTTACATTACGGTTAAATACGAAGCCAAAGATGAGGAAAATTTTGAAAGGTTAAGAAGAGAATTGTCTTCAATTCTTCATAAGTATCCAGAAATTGACTTCAAAAAAGGTGTCAACACCGATGCTTTAGACTAAGCATCAGGATTTATAGGATTATAAATTCTTGGAAGATTCTGTATTAATTTCAATTTATAGTATTTTTTGATATATTGCTTGTGTTTCCAAATTTTCAAAGTATATATCAGAATATTTCTTAAATAGAACACTTTAATTTTTTGGACATTTTTTACTATTGGATACTGATTTTGCCTTTGGGTCAAAAAAGTCGAATTTAAACTAAAAATGACTAAAAAAAGGGTGAATACTATATCTTGTAGTTTTAATGAGATTTTAACAAATTTGATTTGATTTTTGGTTTAGGTAATAACTCGAGGATATTTTTTTTAAATTTTTTAGCACGGAAAAAGAAGGATTGCCACATTTCAAAAAACGCAAATTATCCTATCAGGACAAGGTCTTGAAGCTGAAAATTTTAAGTGTTTTTTAAGGCATCTTTCTTTAGATAACCGAAGATTATTGCAAGAAAGAAAGAAACCAAAATTTGCTTTAAGGCTAATCTGAGTTTGGTTTTGCAGTAGAACCTAGTAACCACAATACTGCATCTTTTTTATACCGCCTGTCTCCTCGGGAGTTAATTCTAATTGCTGGCAATTTCCCTCTTTTTCCCCAGCGCTTGATGGTCAGGGGAGAAACACGCAAAATTTTTGCTACTTCTTTAACTGTTAAAAGTTCTGGCCATTCATCGCCAAAAGCCATTTTTTCTCCTATAACTTTATATTAAATAACTTATCAAAAAGTATCACAGAATAACTTTTAGTGTCAAGGGTTAAAAGTAGGAAAGAAGAAGTTTAATCTTGAGTTTATGAACTAAAGTACAGCCTACCGGCTACAGTTTAGGTTTCTTAATCTTTAGACTGTGGATAGTAGCCAGTAGACCGTTTTTACTTAAGTTCAACTTGTGCCCCAGCTGCAGTCAACTTTTGCTTTGCTTCCTCGGCTGTTTCCTTATTTACTGCCGTCAAAATTTCTTTTGGTGGTGCATCAGCAATATCTTTTGCTTCTTTTAAACCTAACTGCTGGTTAATTTCCCTCAAAGCCTTAATTACTCCGATTTTATTGGCACCAGAGTTTGATAAAATTACGTTGAAGGTTGTTTGACCTTCTGCTGGTCCTTCTGTTGTTTGAGCGGCAGCTCCATTTGCAGGCGCTTGGGCGACCATTGCCGGTACTGCAGAGACTCCAAATTTGTCCTGAAGAGCCTTTACCAATTCGGAAAGTTCCAAAACTGAAAGCTTTTCGATTTGAGTTATTAATTCTTCAAGCTTTTTACTGACTTTTACAGCTGATTTAGGTTCCTCCTTTTTCTCTTGAACCTTTTCTTCCTTAACTTCAGCAACAATTTCCTTTACTTCCTCAACAGCTTCTTCAGCTTTTTCGGCTGCCTCTTGCGCTTCTTCTGCCGCTTCTTCAGCCTCATCCGCTTTCTCTTCTGCCTTTTCTACCGCTTCCTCAGCTTCCTTTTGGGCTTCGTCTGTTTTTTTCTTATCATCATCTGCCATTTACTATCACCTCCTTTTTATGATTTTGCTTTTTGGTCTAATGTAAATATCAAATTCCTAATATTGGCTTCAAGTACATTTAGCAATCCATAAATTGGACTGCCAATTTGATTGATAGTTTGGCCAATTAGTTCTTGTTTTTCTGGCAATTTGGCAAGATTTTCAACATCTTCTTCCGAAAGGGCTTTTGAATCGAGAATGCCGGCTTTTGCTTTTAGCATCCCGAATTCTTTGGCAAAGTTTGAGATAATTTTAAAAGGTGAAATTTCATCACCAAAGCCGAAGATCGTTGCTGTCGGACCTTTGAATATCTCCTCGCTAGCTACTTTTTTATTTATTTCAAGGGCTTTTTTGAGTAGGGTATTTTTAGTTACTTCGATTTCAGCCTCAATTTGATTAAGTTTTTTGCGAAGATCGGTAATTTGGGCTACTGTCAGCCCGCGAAAATCAGCAAAGATAATAGATTTTGCCTGTTTTAACTTCTCATTCAACTTTTTTAGGGTTTGCCCCTTTTCTTCTCTGGTTTTTGCCATTAAAAAATCCTCACTTTTTGCCGAGGATTTAAGAGATGAGTGATAAGCAATAGGGAATAAATTACTTAAAATTCTATTGCTTCTCTCTTTTTGCTTATTGCTTTCTTCCTCGGTAGGAAATTAAGTCCGTTCCGGGCACCTACTGTCTTTGGACAAAAGCTAGTTTAACGGCTTTGATTTTTTTTGTCAAGCCAGTCTTGAAGTTTTTGTTTTAATTTTCTGACTTCTTGAGAGGTAAAGTTATTATCTTTTTTTAATACATAAAGCATGGTTAAGATTTCAGCCTGGTTATAAACAGGATGGCCGGTACCGTCAAAGTCAGGATTGATATATCTTTTTTCAAGCATCTTTTTGATGACGTTCATTTTGAGAACAGGGAAAATCCTGGTTAATTGGGAAGCTTTAATTGGTTCTTTAACCTTGTTTTGTTTAAGTTGCTCAAGATACTGGTTAAAGAATTGTCTTTCCTCTCCAGTAAGTCCTTCCTTCTTTCCTTTTTCCTTTTTAGCTTTTGGTTGTTTGGTCTCTTCAGTTATTGGTTTTGGCTCTTCAGCAACCCCAGCGATTTCAGCTTCTTCGACTGTCGCTTTAGCTGGTTCGGCCACAACTTCTTTTTGGGGTGTTTCAACTGGCGCCTCGACTGCATTTTTGGGCGGAAACCTTAACTCTTGCCAAACTCTAATTACTTGACAAGAGCTATCTTGCTGGTGAAATCTTTCCACTGGAATTTCCAAGAGTTCTTGGAGTAAACCATAAGTTTTGGGTGGGTCAAGGTCGAGAAAATAAATTAAGAAATCTTTAACTGCCTCTGATTCCTGTTGATCATAAACCTCATCGATTAATTCTTCATTGACAATTTTAATCATTTTATCAAGAGCTTGATGTCGTTTTTCAATTAATTCCTCTTCTGGAATCTCAAGTTTTTCTGGCATTTGCTTAACTAACTCTTTAAGGATTTCTTGAGGAACAAGCGGAATTTGGTATTTTTGGATAACTAGCCCTCGCATATTGATTTCAGTGGCCAAAATTGCTGCTTCTTCGGGAGTGAATGCTAAAGGGAGAGTGGTTTCAATTTCTTCTGCTTCAGTGGTAGTTGGCGCCAGTTTCAATTTTAACCATTCTTTAAAACCCACAAGATCGCCAAGCTCTTGTTCTTGTATAAAGCGCTGAATTTCTCCCAAAACTTTAGTTTCTTCTGTTGAGGCAATCCCTTTTCGGCTTCTGATGTCAATTAAATTAGTGGCTTTTCTTAAAGCATAGTAAGCCTGAATCCAGGTCAGCTCCTGCCTCCGGCGGCTTTTACCAAGTTGTTTGACTATTTCTTGGGTACTTATTTGAGTATTCTCAAGAAGGTTTTCTAAGGTTTTAGTCCGGGTTGGATGGGGAGCCGGTGGGACTTCTTTTGGTTTCACTTTTTCTTCACTAGTTTTTTTAAGATAATATTCTTCTTTTTGTTTCCGCCGGCCACCAATTCTGGCTGATTTTTGAACAATATCCCATTCGTGCGGCCTAAGGATTTTTTTCAAACTTTCCAAAACTGTGTGCAGTCGTCTAAGGTAAATTTCACTTTCCTGGCCGTAGATATACTGAGATAAGTCATCTGAACCGACTGGGAATTCAAAACTTGTTTCAACTAGTCTTTGGGCTGCCTTTAAATGGATTTTACCCTGAGTTGTGATTTTTTGCCCATCTGGAAGCTCGACTTCGAAGGGTTGTTTTGATTCTTCATATCTTTGACTCGTAAATTCTACTTGGGCATTTAGCCGGTAACTTGGATTATTTTTTGGTCCTAAGCGGGTAATCAAAATTGGGTTTTTAGGGTCAATTTCAAGTTTTCTTCTTAGAGTATGAATAGCATTTCCAGAAGAAAATTTGGTTTTAGATCCTGCTTGGCGGGCTATTTCGTTAATTTCTTCAAAAGGCACATTTTGATTGGCTTTTTGGGCAAGATAAGCTAAGGTTTTGGAATCGATTGGTCCTGTGATTATAAGACTTCTACCATCAACCTCAACTTCTCCTGAGTCTAAATTGATTATCATTTGTGGCAAAACTGCTTCGACTTTTTGAGCTTTTTCTTCCGGAGATTTTGGATATTTTTCATCATAAATAATTTCTGCTTTTTGAAGAACACTTACCGGTAAATAACCTTCCCTAACTGCCTGACGAATTTTTTCAAAGCTTTCTTCGGCAGTTTTTCTAGCAATTTCAATCCTTAATTGACTAATTTTGCTTTCAGTTTCCTCTCTTTGCTCAATAAGAGTGGGTTTAGCTTTTTCCTCAAGCCTTTTTATAATTTTAGGCACAGCATTGGAGAGTTTGGCAGCTTTTTCCAAATATTCTATTCCTGAAAGGCTCTCAAGCCAACTTTTGGCCATCTTTTCGCCGACTGTATTTTCAATCGCTTCGATTTTTTCCAAAGAAGAACTTATTCTTCTTTGGTTCTCTTCAAGTTGATCTATTGATATTGGTTGTTGTTCTTTTGTCATTTTTGTTTTTTACCCATAAAAATAGGGCAGTTCAAAAAAATCCGTTGAATTATACTATGGGTTCCTTAAATTGTCAAGAAGCTAATGTAGAAGGATCTACTTTAATTGAAGGGCCCATGGTGGGGGAAAGATGAAGACCTTTTATCTTTTTTGGTCCGATTGCTGAAACGATAGCTAGGATATTTGCCTCGATCTTATCTTCTTTTTGAGAGACTTTGGCTATACCTAAATGAATAACTGGGGTTTTGGGGTCGGTTTTATATTCAATCTGGCCGCCTGCAATGTCTTTTAGGGCTTTTTCAACATTGTCAACTAAGGTTTGCGATTTTGGGTTTGGCATAAGTCCAGCAGGCCCCAAAGTTTTGGCAATTTTAGCAAGTTTTGGCATAAATTCTGCCGTTGCAATAACTTTTTGGAAATCTCTCCCAGGAGCAAATTTTCCTTCTCTGATCTTTTCGATTGTTTCTTCATTGCCTAAAAGAATATTGTCACCTGCTTCAATTTTTTCAGAAGTGAAGATCAAAACCTTTTCGGATTTTGCCGGTATTGGGTGGGGGAGTTTTAAAAGCCCCCGCAGGTCAGGCGCTATAACTTGAAAGTGGGCTTCCAAAGTTGCGTCAAATTTTGCGTAAGAAGAATCTTTGGCGAGTTTGACAGCTTCTGATAGAGAATAGATTTTGTTTTTGTCAATCAGATTTTTCGAGCTGACGTACTTTTTTCCTCTCTGTTTTTTGGCCTTTACCCGGTTTTTTTTCTCAGCTTTTTTTGGCGCTTCATCTTTTTGAGTGCTAATTTCTTCCGCTGGTTGATTTTGGCCTTCTGACAGGGTTTTTTCTTCAGTCTCTTTTGGAAAAACCTCTTTTTTTAGCTCCTTTTTGATCTTTTTTTCTTTAGCTCCTTTTTGCGAATCGTCGATGAATTTTACTTTTGTAGTTCCCATTTATTTCTCCACTTCCACGCCCATGGATTTGGCAGTACCGGTAACAATTTTAACGGCGGCATCCAAATCTTTGGCATTTAGATCATCCATTTTATCCCGGGCTATTTTTTCAAGTTGGTCTTTGGAAAGTTTGCCGATGGTTTCCCGGCCGGTTTTTTGACCGCCTTTTTCAAGACCTAATTCTCTTTTGATACTTTCGGCAACCGGCGGTTTTTTGGTGACAAATGAAAAAGTTCTGTCCTCATAAACGGTGATTACGGCCGGAATAATAAGGCCTTTTTGAGAAGCGGTTTTTTCATTAAATGATTTGACAAAGTCCATGATAGGCAGGCCGTGCTGGCCTAGAGCTGATCCAACTGGTGGAGCGGCTGTGGCTTCACCGCCTGGTATATTTAATTTGATATATGTTTTAATTTTTTTAGCCATTTTAGCCTTTCTTGTAAGGCATATTTGCCATTTCATAAAATTCTAGGTCAGGATGGGCGACAGAAACTTCATCTTTAGGCCAGCAATCTGGACAAGTTCCGTCACTTCCAATTGTTTCTATCCCTGGGTACTCTTGGCTAAGTATTTCCGGGGTTAACCAGGGCGATATTATTACCGTATCATTGCTATCACCTAATATTTTTTTGACCCGAAGCCGATGGCCTCTTGGTGTTTTTCCATCAGGTGTTCCGGAACAGGCAGTCGCATAAAGCTTTCCTTCGATTTCAACCAGCATTTTCTTTTTTCTCTAAATCTCTTTTTAAACTTTCAGTTTCAATAACAAGATCTTTCGATCTTACTTTTAGCAAGACTGACATTGGTCCTATTGCTAAGTCAATTACTCCCTCGAACTTTTCATCGTATTCTCTAGTTCTGGGAATTGGACAAAGTTCATTGAAACGGGGAACGATTCCATCTCTAATGAAGGCCGCTCGAGTGGAAGCTGTTGCTTTCCTAAAACATTCTGGAATTTCTACTTGTTCGTATTCGCTCATAACTTTGCAACCTGTAAGAAATCTAACTCGACCGGTGTTTCCCGGCCGAATATTGAAACAAGGACTTTTAATTTGCCTTTTTCTTCATCTATTTCATTTATTGTTCCCAAAAATTCAGCAAACGGACCGTCTGTAATCTTGACTGCTTCACCAACTGAAAAAGCAGTTTTGAAACGAGGCGCTTCCATTGCCATAAATTTCTGAATGGTTTTAACTTCTTCCTCTGGCAGTGGAGTTGGACGATTGCCAACTCCGACAAACGAAGTTACTCCTGGGGTTGAACGGACAGCCAACCAGGAATGATCATCCAAAACCATTTTTACCAAAATATAACCCGGGAAAATTTTTTCTTTAATTGTTTCTTTCTTTCCTTCCTTGACTTCAATTTTTTCCTGGGTGGGGACCAAAATATCAAGGATTTTGTCTTTTAATCCCAAAGATTCAGCTCGCTGTCTTAAGGCCGCAGCGACTTTGGTTTCATGGCCTGAATAAGTGTGGATTACATACCAAAAAACGCCTTTTGCTTCTCCTTGAGGCGTAGCTGTCTTTATCTGTTCTTCCTCTTTTACTTCAGCTTCTTGCGAAGTATCCTTAGTTTTTTTTGCCATATTATTTATAAATAAACTTTTGACCAAACAATGTTAACAATAAATCAAGGCCTCCAATAAAAAAACCTAATGCAATTGAAGCCCCAATTACAATCAGAGTTAACTTAATTGCCTGTTCACGAGTCGGCCAGACGACTTTGGAAAGTTCGTCTTTAACTTCAAGGACAAATTCTACTGGCTTTAAACGTTTTGCCTGAGTAACCATCTTACCAAAGGCAAATATTAGCATACTTTTGGAGCTTGTGTAAAGCGTGATAAAATCTGATATAATTTGAAACACGGTACTTTGATCCGAAAGTATTATGAAAGACGGTAAAAAGGTTCGAAAAGCGGTTATCCCGGCGGCTGGTTTTGGGACCAGATTTCTTCCTGTCACCAAGGCCCAGCCCAAAGAAATGCTTCCAATTGTTGATAAGCCGATCATCCAGTATGTTGTGGAACAGGCGGTGGAAGCGGGGATTGAAGAGATAATTATAGTTACTGGTTGGCACAAACGGGCAATTGAGGATCATTTTGACCGGCATTTTGAACTTGAATCCAGGCTTGAAGCGGATAAAAAGTTTGAACAACTTGAGGAAATAAGACGGATTTCAAATCTTGCCAATTTCATTTACGTCCGCCAAAAAGAACCTCTGGGAAACGGTCATGCGGTTTTGGTGGCCAAAGATGTAGTTGGAGATGAGCCATTTTTAATGATGTGGGGAGATGAGTTTTTTCAGGCGAAGCCGTCAGCGGCCAGTCAATTGATTTCAGCATTTGAAAAATATAACACTCCAGTTATTGCTGGAATTAGGATTGAAAAACAAGACCTTTCCAAATATGGAATTGCCGATGTGACCCCAGTTTGCGATAACATCTTTAAAATAAATAAGATTATTGAGAAACCGGATCCAGAAGAAGCCCCCTCAAATTTGGCAACCCACGGCAGCTATTTATTTACCCCAGACATTTTTGAGATTTTGGAAAACCTTAAACCTGGTAAAAGTGGGGAGATTTGGATAGCCGATGCGATTGACGAACTTATTAAAAAGCGGGATGTTTATGCCTGCGAACTTAAGGATGCCAAATATTATGATTGCGGTTCAAAAGTGAGCTACCTTAAAGCAGTAGTCGATTTCGGTTTAGCAAACCCAAGCGTTAATGGTGAGTTTCGTGATTATCTAAAAAACCTCAAGATTTAACTTCGATGAAGCATTTAGCGATTTTTGATAAACAAGGGGCAGAAGCTATTTTTTCCGGCCAGAGAAAAATTGAAGGCCGGTTTTCCAGAATTAAACTGCCACCATTTGGCCAAATTGCCAAAGATGATTGGGTTTTGGTTAAAAAGCGGGGGGAAAAAATTGTTGGCCACTTTACTGTCTCAAAGGTAATTTTTTTTGATCACCCTTCAAAGGAAGACTTGGAATGGGTGAAAAAAAAATACGCTAAGACAATGGCAATGGAGGCAAATTTTTGGCGAAGACATGAAAAAGTTAATTTTGCTACCCTGATTTTTATTGATTCGGTCGGCAAATTTTTAGTTGCTCCTACCTTTCCCAAAAAAGATCTTCGCTCTTGGGTCGTTTTGGAGTAGATTTGGCTTATGGAAAAAGTTTTGATTCTCCATTCTGGCCCTTACTATTTTGATAAAAATTCAAAAAAGTTTGAGCTTTCCGAATTAGCAAAATTGAGACTTCGAGCTTGCGTCTCACTTTATAAGAAGAAAACTATCAGCAAAATTATCTTGACTGGCGGAAGCGTTTTTGGGAAAGGCAAACTATCGGTTTCTGCTTTGAGTATTCCTTTTTTGACAAGTCGAGGAGTTCTGAAAAAAGACTTAGTAGTGGAAGATAAGGCATTGGACACTACTAGTGAAGTTGAACTTTCACTACCTAAAGTTTTAAAATCCCAAAAAATTGCGGTTTTGTCGGATGCTGAGCATTTAAAACGAGTCAGAATTTTGTATCGCAACAGGGGAATAAAACCTGAATTTCTAGCTGCTGAAGATATCCTCGGGAGAAGCCATTCATCAAGCTTTCCTCTTAAAGTTAGAGAAGCTATTCTTCGAATTTTGCTTATGGTTGATAGAAAAGGTTTGTTAGTGAAAAAAGCTGTAAGTCTACTTCGAAAGTAATTAGTTGATATTTTAAGTAGGAAAGTGATTGAGTTAATTTCGTGTTGCAGTTAAAATAAAAAAGATGAAAAGTTGGCTTAGGGCAGGCAAGATATCCAGCCTTATATTTGGTTTGATAGTTTTCCCCATCATTATTGCCTTTTTAAACTTTCAGTTAATTTATCCTCAATTTCGGGGGGAGTTTACCCAATATTTAGGCTCGATTGAAGTCTCTTATATTTCGATGGCCAAGTTTATTTCCCAAAGTTGGCCTCATTCTTCCTGGCAGCCTTTGTGGTACTTTGGCTATCCGGTAACGGTTATTTATACTCCGCTTCTGCCGTTTTTGGAAGTTTTAGGAAAAGTTTTTTTCGGCTGGTCTTTTTCTCACGCTTATCGGGTTTTGACCGGCTCTGCTTATATTTTGGCTCCTGTTTCTTTGTATTTTTTCGTCTGGTATTTGACAAAGCGGCAAATTGGTGGATTGGTAACAGCATTTTCCTATTCGTTTTTGCCTTCGATTTTTGCCTTTTTAGAGGATTCGGTCAGGGGAGATTATCTTGCCCAGGAATTGGAACCGAGAAGGTTTGCTGTCTTAGTTAGGTGGGGGGAGGGTCCTCATACTTTTTCCTTAATTTTTGTCCCTCTTGCAGGTTTGTTTTTCCTTGCAGCTCTAAGAAGAAAAGGTTTGGGATTTTCGGTTTTGGCAGCTATTTTTATTTCTTTGGCTGCCTTAACCAATGCTGTCGGACTCTGGGCAGTAGTCTTATTATGTTTTTCACTTGTTTTGGGCCAGCTTTTGCTAGAAAGAGACGTTGGAGCGGTTTTTCTAACTGGTGCAAAGACAGCTCTTTTGACACTTGGCTTTTTGCTTTTTTGGTACAATCCTTTTTTTGTAAGAACTTTTTTTGCAGAAAGTGGAGGAAGCGTCTCATTTTTCCTCAAATACGGAATTTGGGGGATCCTTGCGGGGTCAATTATTGTAACTTTACTATTCTTTCTCTTGAAGAAATATTTAGGAAAGCTTGAGAGAAATTTAATCGGACTTTTTGCCTCCGTCTTTTTCCTTATTTTTACCTTTTTGATTGTCTGGGTTTATTACTCAACAGGCGTTGAACTTGTTCCCCAGGCCTTGAGATTAAATATTGAGGTAGATATGGCTGTAGCTATCCTTTTAGGGGTTGCTGTAGCTGGACTTTTAGGGCTTTTATTTAGGGTAAAAAATCCAAAAGCAGTATATCTCACCTATCCTTTATATTTGGGCCTTTGGGTGGCCGTTTTAGTGCCTTTTTGGGGCAAATTCCAAGAGCTCTCCCAGACAATGCCTGAGTATAGCAAATCTTTGGAAGAAGTTGGAAGAAGTTTGGAACAGACTCCAGAATACAAGGTAGCAAAGTGGGCTGAAGAAAATACCCCTACAAGGACCCGAATTTTTATGCCTGGCAATTACGGCTTTTTTCTAAATTATTTTACTTCCGTTTCCCAGCTTCGGGGAGCTTTATATCAATCATCAATTAACCACTGGCCCGACGACATTTATTACCAAGTGACAAATGGTAAAGATGCTGATATATCCCTGGCCTGGCTGAAAATTGCCAATGTTTCGAATTTGATATATACAACTTCAGCTTCAGGCGAAATGTATAAGGATTATAAAGTTCCCCAGGAAAAATTTGATTCAGTTTTGGAAAAGCTTGAGGAAAAAAATGGGGATATCTACTATAAAGTTCCATTGAGGAATCCCTCTCCTGCCAAGGTTGTTGATTTGGGGAAAATCAAGGAACTTAAAGCCCCTTATAATGCAATAGATAAAAAACCGATTTTTGATTATTTAAACTGGATTGAGGAAAAGTCTGATAAAGTTTTGAAGTTTGAGAAAGTCAATAATGACCAGTATAAGATTTCTGGAAATGTTGGGATGGGTGAAGGAGTTTTGGTTCAAATGGCTTACAATTCCGGCTGGCACGCCAGTTGCCAGATTGCAGATGCCAGCTGTCAAGTGTCAGTTAAGAAGGATCCGATGGGGTTCATTCTTTTGGAACCAAAAGAGGGTGGAAATTTGGAGATAACTTTGAATTATTCTGTCAAAACCATATCGGTAATTTTTGGCTGGCTGGTAACTTTTTTAACATTTTTGGCTCTTGTTTTTTGGTCTTTTGTTAGGAAATTTCGCAAAAATGAAAAAGCTTAGCTTGCTATTTTCTATCGTTTTAAACCTTGTTTGCATTGGTTTGGTTACTTATTTGGCCTGGCCAACTTTAACTTTATATTACAACCAAAAACCAGCTTTAGGAATTGATCTTTTCTTGTCAGTTAATTTTGTAACATTTATCCAAAACCATTTAATATGGCCGTGGGCAGGATGGCATTATGTTTGGTACGGCGGTATGCCGTTTGGGCAATCGTATCCGCTTTTTCACTATTATCTAATCCAGCCTCTTCTCCATTGGTTTTCAGCGGTTCAAGCTGTCCAGGTTTATGTTTTGGCGTCAATAGTTTTATATTTTATTTTTTCATATCTGCTTTTCTGGCAGGTTTCCAAAAGCCGGGGTTTGGCAGTTATCCTTTCGGTTGCAACTGCTTATTCATTTAACCTTTGGAGTGCACTTTATTGGGCGGGTGCTGTTCCTTATACCGCAACTACTTTTTTACTGCCTCTTTCTTTGTATTTGGTGGTTTTAGCTTATGAAGCAGAGAACAGAAAATACATTTATTTAGCAGCACTTCTTTCGGGAATTTTTATCTTGGCTCATCCTCAAAGTTTTTTAAGTTATACAGTGCCTATTACTGCGATCTTGATTTTGTTTTTCGGATCCAAAAAAGTGAAAATCTTTGCTTGGAATAAGTGGTTAACTTTATTGGTCTTTGGTTTGATTATTTATTTTGTCGGGTTTCCGCAAATGAAGGGGACTCAAGTATTTGAGATTTTTCAAACGATTTTTGGCACTTTTTCAAAAGTTGGTATACAAGGGGCCAATCAATCTGGCGGGGTAATGAGTGCAGCTAAAGAAACATATGGAACGCCAATCGAAAGGGCTTTTGATTTTTACCGAAAATCAAATCCTTTATTCTTTTATTCTCTTTTTATCGGGGCGGTTGCGGTTTTTTCGACCACATTTTTAGCAGTTGTTTTAAGAAGAAAGGTAAGTCATTATTTAAAACTTTTAGTTGCCTCTTTTTTAGTGGTCTTATATTCACTTATTTATTTATATGGGTTTGCTTTAGGCATAACTCCTTTTGCAGGAGGTTGGTATCGAATATTTTGGCCTTTCGCGACAGTTTTTGGCTTTTTAGTCGCTGTTTTTTGGAAGATATCTACTGATAATTTGGAAATTATTCTTGGCCGTTTAGAAAAAAAATTATATAGGACAATTATTGGCTGGGTTTTTGGTTCTATAACAAGTGCGGCACTGTTGTTTTATGGTATTTCTTTTTTACAGTCAACCTACACTGCTTTTGAAAAAGAAACATTGTCTTACTTTTCCGAAAGCAGTGCTTTTCCAACTGCTTTGAGCCTGAATATCAAAAAAGGGGAGTGGCCTGAAAAATTGCCCAAACTTGTGCCTGATTGGCTTAATCCAAATGATTTAAACTATCGACTTTATGATATGGACGCAACGGTCAATATTTGGTGGAATTCAGTTTTTAAGATGCCTTTGGCACGGGGATATTTGGATGCAAGTCCACCTGGCGATGGGGGAATAAATTATAGCGGTTGGCAATATTGGCAAAATGTTACTTTAACTAAAGATGAGGTTTACAAGGTCTGGGGAGTCCCGAAAAATTTGGCTAAAAATCAGGCCAAATTTTTGTTGGATTGGAATGCGATAAAATTTGTGGAAGGTGCGCCAGGATTGGATAGAAACTATGCGGCACCTCTTTCTAGCTATGTTGTCAATGATCCAGATTTATTGGCAAGGAGTGAAAAGGTTTCAGTATTTCGGCCGGGAAAGACTTCTCAAACTCCTGGATTGCCTAACATAACTGACCATTATCAGGACCTGACTTATTACGAGTTTAAGGATGAAGCTGTTTCTCCAATTTATAACGCTTCAAATGCCCCTTCAGTTTTGATGGTTGGTGACGCAGTTGGCCAAGATACTCTAATGAGAGATTTTGCTTTTTTGAACTTTAATTCAAAAAAAGCAATTTTAGTTCAATGGAATAAACCAATTGATGACCTAAAAGATGAGGAATTAAAAAATTTTGATTTAGTAATCCTTTACAGGTACAAATACAACAGTGCCAGAAATGCCTTTGGAAAAATTGAAAAGTATGTTTCTGAGGGAGGAAATTTATTTGTCGATTCGGGAACCGAACAAAGAGAGTCAAATTCGAGTAATTTAGCAAATATTTTCCCTTTTTATGAATCTGAGAGAAAGTCGTTAGGTAAGGATTGGGATTGGCAAATAGGCGAAAACCAAATTACCAAAAGTATTAATTTTAAAAAGTTTGGTGAGCCCATGTATGATTCTTCTGAGTGGAGTTTTTCTTATCCTACCGGAAATTTAAAAGGGGGGGCAAGTGTTCTTGCTTCAAACCACGGGAAACCAGTTCTTTTAGACTACAAACTTGGGAAAGGTAAAATTATCTGGAGTGGAATGAACTTTCCCGGACATTTACAGCGGTTTAAGACGGATGATGAAGTAAAATTGTTTAAAAATATTCTATTTTACTTTAAAGATTTTTCTCTCGACCAAAATGTCAAAGTTACGTTTACTCGACCGTCCCCAGAAAAAGCAATAATTTCAGGAAGTGGAGCAAAAGCTATCCTTTTTAAAGAAACGGCTTACCCTGGTTGGAAGTTAACGGTAAATTCTGGCGGTAAATCGAAAGGAGTGCCAATTTATCAAGCAGGCCCAATGTATTACGGTTATATGTATGCCTTTTTACCCCAAGAGATGCAAAATAAACCTTTTGAGGCAAAGTTTGAATATAAGGGGGAATTTTCTTCAAAGTTTGCCTATTTAGTTTCCATTCTGTCAGTTTTAGTTATTTTAGACTATTTGTTTATTAGTGGAAGGGCTAGTAAAGTTACCCGAAAGTTTATAAAGCCTGCATCTCGAAAGTTAGGTGAATGGTGGGAAAAAGAGGGACTCTAAAGTTTAAGGATTTTGATAAATTCTTTTGTGGTTTTTGACCAACTTAATTCTTTACCTTGGAGGAGCGCTTCTTTTTTAAGTCTCTGGAAGTCTTTCTGGTCTTTAAGTAAATTCACTACGGTTTTTGCAAATTGTTTGGTGTTGCCAAGTTGGACAGTTTTATACCCTTTTGTAAAAACACTTCCGAAAATTTCCAGATTGTAACCAACTATTGGTAAGCCAGCTGCCATTGCTTCTCCAATTGCTAAACCCCAACCAGCCTCATGGTCTGAAAAAAGGAGGATTTTTGATGATTTTAAGGTTTTATAAAGTTCATCTTCGGTTAAATAACCTAAGATTTTGATATTTTGGTTAAGTTTTGAATTGACTATTTTACTTTTAAGTCTACCTTCTTCTTTTTTGTTGCCGCTGCCAACAATTGCTAATTTTGCTCTTGGGATTTTTAAAACCACTTTACTCCAGATGTCTACAAGATCAAAAATTCCTTTGGAAGGATGAAGTCTGCCGACAAAAATTGCCTCGAAAATTTTCTCATTGGCTTTGACTCGATTAATTTTTTTGAGATCTACGCCTGCACCTAGGACTGCAATTTTGTCTTTAGGTAACTTTTGGAAGGAAAGTTCTTTTTTGAGGGCTGGGTTTAAAGCAATTATAAGATCGGCTTTTGACTTTATCATAAATTTAGAAATTGAGTCCAAGAAATAAGAAGCCAAGTTTATTATTAAATTTCCAGGTCTTATTGCGGGAGATTCAATCAGGTGATGGACCCTTGTGATCCAAAAAATTTTCGGGTGGAGTATTTTATAAAAAAAGGCCGGTGCAATATCAGGCAGGACATTAGTTGAGGAATAAATTGTGAATTTATCCGGCCTAATTTTAGAAAGCTTTTTAAATGCAAACCAAATTCGAACTAGATAAGCGTTAAAAATCCAAATCGGATTTAGATTAGCGTCAAAAATCGTTTTTGGAAGCGTCAGAAGCTCCAAATTGGCTAATTTTGCCTCTTTCCAGTGTTTTGTCCCGATTGCGGGCAGAATGACTTTGATCCTTAAATTTTTGGGTAAATATGGAACCATTTTTTCAAGAATTCTATCACCTCCCGCAAGATAGGATGAGGAAACATGACCGGTCTCTAAAGCAATAATTGTATTTTCGGTAGAGGCCTTTTTATTTGGCTTTTGGGCGATTAAAAAGAAGCTGTCCCGAAGAGTAGAAAAGGGTGAAGAGATTAAAAGGTAATTTATTGAAAAATTTAGAAAATCCTTCAAAAAATTGGGTAGTTTTTTAAACGGGGCGGGAAGGTATTTGTAAGAATTGATTTTATAGTTTATTTTTGTCCTGAACTTAATGTTCTCAAAGCCAGCCTTTTTGAGTTGTTTTGATAGGGTTTTTGGAGTAAAAAATTGAATATGGGTAGGATCTGAGTAGCCGAACCATTTTTTACCCCTAATGAAACGGGCTGGGCTTGAAAGATTCGGGGTAACCAAGAACAAAAACCCTTCCTCTTTTAAGACTCTTTGGGATTCTTTGATAAATGAATTAGTTTCATTTTTTGTAAGGTGCTCAATAACCGAAATTGAGGTTATAAGGTCGAAAGAATTGTTTTTATAAGACAAACTTGCAGCCGAGGCCTTTTTAATAAACTTTTCTCCAGCGTTTTTTTGAGCTAGCTTTATTGCCTCATTTGAAATGTCGCACCCGGAAGCAAGAAAACCATTATTATTGAGGTATTTGACAAGTTTCCCTGTTCCGCAGCCAACATCAAGAATTTTTCTAAGTTTTCTCTCCTCAGCAAATATTTTTACTGGTTGGGCAGTTAAGAGGTCTAAATAATTCCTGATTTCAAAATAGCTTTTGCTGTAGTCGTTTTTTTCCCATTTGATAAGCTTTTCAAATAACTTTAAATAATCTTGGGCGCATTTTTCCCATGAATAGTTTTGAACCATTTTTTGGGCATTTTCTCCAAAACTAGTTCGTAAATTTTGGTTTTTAATTAACTTTTCAAGAGCTTTTTTAAACCCATTTTTGTTTTTGACGATAAAACCGGTTTTGCCGTTTTTGGTTACTTCTTTGGCTGAAGCATAGTCCAAAGCAATGGTAGGAATATTGAAGGAAGCAGCTTCAAAGATTGGTACACCAAAGAAAAGAAATTTATCGCCGGTTAAGTAGATATCTGATTTCTGGTAAAGAATTGCTAATTCTTTGTCGGTAGCGTCTTGAATTACTTCGACGTTTTTTGGTTTTCTTTTTTTAAGATAGTTGAGGTATTTTTTATTGGGGTGTGAACCGACAAAAGTGACTTTTAAATTGTCAAATTTTTTATTTAAATCCTTTACAACCTCAAGTAAGAGATGAAACCCTTTGTAAGGGATAAATCTTGAGACTGATAGAAGATGGATTTCATTGTCGTTTTTTTTGATGAATCTTATTTTTGGGAAAGTAGTGTGGCGGGCTCCCCAAAAAATAAACGGCGCTTTTTTACCGTAGAATCTCTTTAATTCAAGAGAACAGTAGGAAGTTTGAGTAACGACGTAGTTTGGAATTGCCATCTGAAGCCACATATTAAGCTTAATTAACCTATTGAGAAAGTTATTGATTAGCCAATCGATTGATGAATTAGGAGCTTTAGGGAAGATTTTATCATACCAAACATCAAGTTGGGTCCCGTAATAGGTTGCAACAATCGGAATTCCTGAAAGCTTTGCGCCTAACAAAAAAGGGATGGTTGTGTGGGAAGAAATAATATCCGGCTTTTCCTCCCTTAATTTTCTGGCAAGTTTAAGTCCTCCTAAAAAAGAACCAATAATTTTAATTTTTGGAGATTTTATCAAAAAGACTTTAACATCATGTTTTTCAAGATCTTTTTTTACTTCTTTCTTTGAAAGTTCTTGGTAGCCAAAAACGGAAACTTCCTGGCCATTTTTTGCAAGTTGTTTAGCAAGTTCAATTTCGACTCTTGATCCCGAATGGGTTTCGACTGCTTTGGTAACGATTGCAATTCTCATAAATCAATAAAAAATTTTTTCGGGCAGGAGTCAAATATTTTATGGTTAAGATAACAGAGTGTTTAACATAAGTAAATGGCAGTTTGAAATTATTTTGGTTCGAAATCGTAAATATTTAAGTTTCCAAATCTTTTTATTAGAACAACTTTGTGGGTATCTTGAAGTTGGTTTTTAAATTGGGCAATTTGCTTTTGGTGAAATGGTGAAAAGGGAACTTCAACAAGCCAGAAATTTTTGCCTTTAAGGTCTTTTATTTGGACAGGCTTAAATCCAGAAAGATCTTTAGTTATCTGGTTAATATAAACTGAGTCAATTGCCGCTTTGTGCACATAGTTTGGCATAACGTAGGAGAAATAATCGAAGGTTGTAAACTCGGTATGTAATATTGTTTGACCTTCCTTAATATTAGTCGAAATGAAAGAGCTGACTTCATCAGGCGGTTTCCTAACAAAGGAAATTGAGGTTGCTAAAACAACAATCAACGAAAGGCTAACATAGACAATTGCTAATTTTCCTCGTTTGGTAAGAGTTAGGGCGATTATTAAATAAAAGGGAATTGAAAAAATAAGTAGAGATCTAAGTCCAAATACTGAAAAGAAAAAGTAAGAGAAAGCAAATATTAAGACGATTGGCTCGGAAATTAACAAATACAAAAATTTTTCGTCTCTTTTCATTTTAGAAAATAGAGGAGGTATTAAAAGAAAGGTATTTAATAAGGCTAACCCTAAAAGAATTATTTTTATAAAATTGATTTTAAAAATGTCATTAGTAATAATAAAAGCTAAATTTAAAGCGAAAGTGTAGCTTATTGGTATCAAAATAATTTTTTGTAAAGTTACTTCGGGAAGGATAATTTTAGGTATAGGTTCAACTCTTAAAAAACTTATAAAAAGAGGTAGTGAAGCAAAAAGAGATAAAATGAATATAATTGTAAAAGTTTTGAACTTTTGAGCCAATTTTTTTCTTTCAAAGTAGATGAAAGTTAAAAAACTAAAAGACAGTACCGGAAAAAGATAATAAGTATAGTTTCCTATTGTAAAGGCGAGAAACAAAAAAAGGTTATTTATTTTGGAACGGGTTTTTAAAAATTTGGCAAATAATAAAAAGCTCAAAGCACTTATTAAAATTGCCAAAGAATAAACCCTAACGTTTGCGCTATGGTAGATTTGAGTCGGGGAGAGGGCAAAAATCAAAGCTGTCAGAAAGCCGGTTTTTGGGTTAAAAAGTGTTTTCCCAAGATAACCGATAACCAATATCGAAAAGGTGCCAATAAATACTGCAATCAAACGAATAAAAATGTAATTTGTTGATATTGTTTCAGTGAAGTGTAAAACCAGGGACCAGCTTGGTGGGTATACACTTAAAGTTGCTTTTAACATTGAAAGAAGGTCAACTTTTGAGATTAACAATTGGTAAGTTTCGTCTCCGTCTAATGGAATAAAAACTGCAGATATAATTCTTATTAATCCTCCGAAAAAAGCCAAACCCAGTAATGAAGGCAAAAAAAGTGATTTTTCCCTTAAAGAAAGGGTTTTTGGCAAATTTTTTAGGTTCCAGGCTAGGGCTTTCATTTGGGGTTTAATTATTGATTGGCGCAGGATGATGATTCTTATCGGTACAATTATAAAGGAATTGAAAAGCAGAAAAATTATTATTTGCAAAAAACTCGCCTGTTTGATAATTACCCTTAGTTTATTTTTAAATCCTAAATAGAAAATTTCATCCAACTTGAATTTGGAGGTTGTCTGGGCGTATTTGTGTATAAAAACCGCTTTTGGGTGATAAACAACTGAGAAACCGGCTTTTTTAACCCGCAGGCAATAATCCAAGTCCTCACCATAAATTGGGGAGAATCCTTCATCGAAAATACCAATATTACCAATTATCGCTTTTGAAATAAGCATTACGCAGCCGTCTATTTGGCCGCATTCAATTGGTTTTTTAGCATCAATGTTTGACTGTCTGCCGGTGAAAAGATTGAAATTTCTTCCGCCGGTTAAAAATTTTCCATTTTCCTTTACTTGTTTTCCTCCAACGATTCCTGCTTCTGGGTGGCTTTGGGCATAGTCGACAAGAGTTTTAAGGCTGTCCTTTTTAAAAACTATATCGTCATTGGTTATAAATAAGTAATCTCCTTTTGAGTTATTTATGCCGATATTAACAGCAGCGGCGAACCCTAAATTCCTTTTTTGATAAAGAATTTTTGCCCAAGGGAATTTCTTTTTGATTCCTTGGGTTGAACCATCAGTTGAGTGGTTATCGACAACTATTGTCTCCAAATTTGGATAATTTAGACTTTTTATTGAATGTAGACAATCAAAAGGATTTTGACCACCGTTATAAATTGGAAAAATAATTGATACTTTAGGGAGTTTCATATATTTTCTTTTCGGATAGCAATTGTTTTGGGTAAGTTTCTAATATTCCACCAGAATCCCTTTAAGATCGCCAAACTTCTGCTATCTAATTTGACCAAAAAGTAGGGGATTTGAAGTAACAAAACAAAAAGCGAAGTAATAATTTGATAGAGATTGGCATTTTTTAAAATAAACCTGATTTTGTTTTTATACCACCAATATCGTTTTTGGGAAATGGAAAATTTTTGGATAGTTTTCCCATAACCATGCCAAAAAATGGCACTTGGAAGTTGTTCGAGTTTGTACCCGGCCCTTTTAGCTCTTAAACAAAAATCAAAATCTTCGAAATAAGCTGGAAAATAACCAAAGTCAAAAAGTCCGATTTTTTTAAAAACCGATTTTGGTATCATGATCGCACACCCTTGAAGCCAAGCAATTTGAGATTTTGAAAAAAGAGTTTTAATACTACCAAGGTAAAAATTAAATCCTAAAGCAGATGCGCTTATTTTTTTTGGCTTATCTTTGTAATAAATTTTTCCGCCCAAGATTCCGATATCTTGCCGTTTTTGGTAAAAGTCAACCATTTTTGTAATGCTTTCTTTCCCGAAAACGATATCGTCATTGCCGATAAAAATGTATTTACCATTGGATATTTTTATCCCTATATTAATAGCACCAGCAAACCCGTGGGGACTTTTAAGTTCAATAAGTTTTACTTTGGGAAAAGTTTTTTTTATATTCTCTACTGAACTGTCTGTTGAGCAATCGTCAACGACTATTGTCTCAAGGCTTTTTTGAGGATAAGCGAGTTTTCCAATTGATTTGAGACATTCTAAAGGTTCTTTCCCGCCATTTTTGTTTGGAATAACAATGGATACTTTAGGGTAATTTTTTTCAAGTTTCATCGGCTATTTTAAAGATTATATAAATCCATCGTTTTAAAAACAATTCAAAAAAATTCAAAATGCATAGTATTTTAGTAGAGAAAACGCTCCTAAAATATTTAGTCCTATAAAGAGGATTAGTATTGCAAGAGGTATAAATCGCTTTAATTTCCCTGGCAAAATAGTAAAAATCCCGGTAGTAAAAAACAATGAGATTGGCAAAAGCGAAATGAAAAGGTAACGTCCCAAGGGCTGGAATTGACTAATATTTAAAATCAAAACTAGAATTAAATTGGTTAAAAATGAGAGTAAAAAGATTGACAAATATTGGTTTTGGACCACTGTTTTAGTTTTATCTTTGATAATTCTTTTTAGATAGATTAGGAATCCGAAAGAAGCAAGAGTGGTAATAAGGAAAAGCAAAACATAAATAATAATCGAAAGCCTTATTTCATAGTTTGGCCCGTAGGCTACCCAAAAAGTGGCAAATGAACCTCTGGCGATAAGGAATACCTTAATAAGACTGAAAGGAACTTTAGTAAAAGCCGCACTCGAAATATCGATTGGCCCGATCCAGTCATTAAAAGCAAAGATATTATAGATAAACCACCAGCCTGCTAAAATTGAAACCAAAAAAAGATAAGCCCCTGTTTTTACGAAAAATCCTCGATTGAAGCCTTTTTGAAGGAAAAAAATTACTGCTACCCCTGCCGGAATAAAAGAAAAGCAGTTAAGTTTAGTTAGGATTCCAAGAGCTGTAAAAAAAGAAAGCAAAATAAGCTTTTTTGCTGTCAAAGGGTGCTTTTCGATTAAGAATTTGCAGAACCAAAAGAAGGTTATGATTGCCAAAGGTGTCGCCAAAGCATCATCTGTTACTGTTGAAGAATTGACTATGTAGGTTGGTAAAAATGATGAGAACATTAGGATTGGTAGGAAATATGTTTTGGGAATTTTGAGAATAAGAAGTATTTTGTAAGTATAATAGAATGCAATCAGCCATAAAAAAATTGAGGCGAGCCTTAAAATTTGAAGTTGAGAAATTTCATTACCCCAAACTGGAATTAAACCACTGAGGAAGTAATAGGCAGGTGGTTGGAAAAATTCATTTCCTTCTTTGGCATCTTGGGCAATTGGGAGACTTTTTTCTAGGTGAATATGTTTAATATAGCTAAAGTGTGCATATTCGTCGGGAGTTTGAAATGGGGGGGTTAAAGAGGAAAAAAGTAATCTTAAAAAAATGCCTGTAATTGCAAGTAGAACAATCGTTCTTTTATTCATTTTATAACTTTTATTTTCTTTCTTACTTTTAAACCTATGAAGGCCGAATGGCGCCTGTCAATTTTTGAAAAAAATCTAGCCAAAAGTGGCGGAAAAGGATAATATCCGGCACCAAATTTTTTTTCGATTTTAAAACCATAAATTGTAAATAAATCATCAAGTCCTTTTGGAGTAAAGATCTTAATATGCATACCGCTTTTATCAGGTTTTTTTAATTTGACCAGTTTAAGAGGATTTCCGATATTTTTTACTTCAGAGATGCTTTGAGAAAAAGCTTGCCAGCCAAATAGAAGAGCGAAAATGTTGTGCCAGGAGGATAAGTTTTCAGTTGAGAGGATTAAATATCCTTTGGGTTTGAGTACACGATGGATTTCTTTAACAAATTTGTCAACGTCAACTAAATGTTCAATGATTTGATTGGCAGAAACTACATCAAAAAAATTTGATTTAAAAGGTAACCCATTTTCAATATTGCCTTTGGTGGCTTTGATTCCTAGTTTTTTTGATAAAGTTACTGGTTCTTGTCTAAGATCAATTCCGAAAATTTCTGGTTTTTCGATATTTGCGACCCTGTTTATAATCAATTTTCCATCATCACATCCCAGGTCTAAAATTTTAGCTTTTTTAACAGGTTCAATGTAGCTGGTCAAAATATTATTATTAAGATTGGCGCTTTGGTGCCAAATAAAATTAAAATAACTGGTTATCATTTTTTAGTTTTTGAATAGATAAATCCAATTCCACCTGCTAAGAATTCCAAAATTTTTAAAAGTAAAAGACCTGGAACGTAAATGAAGTTCTTACCATTTAGGTTTTTGAAAAACAAGGCACTTCTTGAAAAAGAAAGTTGTTTTTTTGCAGTTTTAGGATGTTTTGATATGTATTTTCCAATTTTTGTGCCATAGTAGAACTTCTTCCTTAAGGAAGACCCTAAAGTAATTTTTTCAAAATTTACAAGCGGAGTTTCCAATCTTTCAATTTTATATCCTTTTTCTCGGAGTTTTGAAGTTAAATCCCAGTCTTCGCCTGCCACAAGTTTTTCATCATAACCGCCGATTTTTTTAAAAGTGTTTTTCTCAAAAAATCTGGCAGTTTCAATTGTATCGTCATTGAAATAGGATTTCTTTTCTAAATCTCGACATTTTGACCAAAATCCGTTTCGATCCACCCTTTCGGCAATAATTAAAGCCTTGATTTTGGGATTTTTATAAATCCTAAGAAGGAAATTTCCAATAAGATTTTTTGGGGCTTTTTGATCAGCATCCAAAAACAAAAGCCAATCTCCTTTGGCTTTTTCGGCACCGAAATTTCGCTGTGATGAGCGTTCCGGTCCTTTTTGGAAACATTTTGAAGTAAAGTTTTGGACGATTTTTGTTGTTTTATCTTTCGAAAAATTATCTACGACTATAATTTCAAAAGCTTTGGTGTTTTGGTTTTTGATGCTTTGAAGGCAAGTTTTGATATGCCTTTCTTCATTTAATGTTGGAATTATGACTGAAACTTGTGGTTTCATTAATTTAGTTATCTATAAAATATTTTTTGTTGCAAAAAAACTTACAAATAAAAAAACAATAGCTAAAAAGAGTTGCAAGATAAAAGAAATTCTTAATTTATGCCGTGCGTTGAGATAAGAAACTATAAGAGTTCCCAAACCCAGAATTGCTCCGGTTACTACTAGGGTTTTAACAAGACTAACGGCCGGTAAAAACTGGGGAACAAGAAAAGTGACAGCGGGTTTGGCTATCAGAAACGTTGCAGCAATTTCTAAAATTCCAACCGCGAAATAAAGAACAAGCGTCCTTTTAAGAGTTTTTCGGGCTTTAGCCACATTTTGAAGAGCAAGAGAAGCAATTTTTGGAAATAATACTACACTGACAGCGCCGGGAATGATCATTGCTGAGGTATAAAAAGATAAAGAGAAAGCAAAGTAGCCAACTTTTATTTGATTGAAAAAAAGTGAGAGTAGAGGAATAATTGCGAGAAAAATGTAAGATGGAAAACTTGAAAAATAAGATGGAATTCCATAATCTAAAATTTGTTGAGGCCAAACGAATATTGAGTATTTTGTCCTTTTGTGGATTTTCTTTTTAAAAAGAAAGATTATTGCGGCAACGCTTCCGATTAAATGGGCGATGCCTAAACTTATTATTGCCAAAGGTAGGCCGCCCAGATAAGCAAAAGAAGTTGTGATTACTAGAACACTTAAGGAGGCCAGAATGTTTGTTGCTGAAATAAGCTTGAAGTTTTGCATGCCGGTGAGTATTGGTTTGGTTAGATCCAAAAAGCTGATTATAAAGTAAATAGTGGCAGGATAAATTAAAAATGAAATATTCTCATCTTTTAAGAAGATGAGAGAAATTTGATCTTTGAATATTATAGATAAGGGAATTAAAAAAATTAAGACAAAAATTAAAATAACAACTCTCAAAAAGAATATGTTTTGAGTCAGATGTCTAATTTTAAACTCTTCTTTTTTGGTTGAAAATTCCGATATATATTTTGTCAAGGTGCTTTGACAACCAAAATCAAAAATGCCGATAAGAAACCCGTAAATAGCCGTCAGAGTCTTAAAAATGCCAAAATTTTGAGGACCCAAGATTCGGGAAACTAAAATTGTGGCTGCCAGTCCCAAAAATCCGCTTACAGAGATACTTATGCCTAAAATTAATGAGTTGGCTACAAGTTGTTTTTCTTCAAAAAATATTCCTAAAATTTTCTTAAACATTTTGAAAGTTACAATACAGTTTTTTTAGGTCTTGGGGTTTCAGTAAAATCGGGATATTGGTGATTTTTGGGTAGTGAATGTTGCATTTTTTGCAATAAAATCTATCTTTTGATTCTAACTTTTGTTTGCATTTAGGACAACAGAGGAAACTGGAAATTAGGTTTTGTTTTGGTTTTACCAAACCCGCCCTTTTTTGACATATTGCACTTATTCCGCCACCGAGTAGGAAGATAAACACATTTGTTGGAAATTTTGGTTTAAGCCAATCTTTTCCGTTTTTTTTGATTGTACTTTGAGGTCCTTTGGGGTAAGGTTCGATTTTTACTTCAGCATAATCGAAAACATCTAAAGCTCTCTGCCAAATTGTAAGAGAAAAAGTCTCTTCCAAAATTCCATACTCAACTTCGGTCTTGCCGATTCTGGAAATGAAAGGCAAAATTCCAACGTATTTTAGTAATCTTTCCCAAGGTCGCAGGACTGTCGGTCTTCTCCATATAGGCAAATTTAATGTTTGTTTGACTGGTTCTTCTGAAAAGAAAAAACTGCCGTTAGGAGCAAGAACCCGATAAATTTCCTTCAAGACTGGTTTTGGGTTGGGAAAGTGGTGTAAAGTTTGATAACAAAAAATAAAAGGGATACTGGAATTGAGAAAAGGGAGGTTTGAGGCATCGCAAACGATCCTTTGAGGTAATTTTTTAAAACCAAGTGGTTTTAAAAAATCTTTGGCCCCTTTTAGGCTCTCAAGCGAAATGTCAGTTGCAAAGCCCTTTGCTTTGAATTTTTCCTCCAAAATCATCGCACGTTGGCAATTTTCGGCGCCTATTTCAAGGTAAAAGGATAAATCTAGACCTTTTTTTTGAAGATTTTTAAAATCAAAATGACTTTTTTTGATTCTCTTTTTAAGCTCTTTTAGTCTTTGGCGGAAATCCAGTTCATTTTTATATTTGAACTTTTTCCTGGTTTGCGGAGAAGTTATATTTTGGCGAAAACTTATTTCACCTAGTTTATTTTTTAGGCTTTGAATTTTCATCCCAAGGCTTTATAAAATCTTTTTAATAATATCATTGATGTTTGGTAAGGAACGTTAGGAAAATATTTTAGGATTGTTAGAAATATTTTAGCCTCAGTTCTTTTTTGGATTTGGCCTTTACCCGTTTGAACAAATTTTTCAAGGTAGGTTATTGCTTCTTTCTTTTTGTAATTGAAAAAATATGTTCGGCCAAGAGCATAGTAAAATAAAATTTCATACTCTTTCCTTTTTAGAACCTCTTTTTTGATTATTCTTATTATTTCTTCAGCTCTTTTATCTGACGAATGGTGTTTGCCAGCTTCATTTTGGCTCTCTTTGGCAATTTCTTGCCTCATTTTTTCATTTTCTAAATAGTAAGAAGCAAGTTTGAAAGTTTCAGAAAAATTTTTGTAAATGACTAGATGCTTTTTATTTTTAAAAAAAGCGGACATACCATCCTGTTTATCTGTTAGAAGCATCGCCCCGCAAGCCATTGATTCAAATGTTCTGAAATTAAGATCTTTTGCGATTGATATATTAAATGCGATTTTTGACTGGTTTAGAATTTTTGCTTTCTCTTCGCCAAAAGTATTTTGGGCAATTTTGGTTTTATATATTTTTTTTAGAAGCCAAAGATAAAAACTTCTTCTTGGGTTGTGAAGAAAATTTTTGGTTCCTATGAAGCCAATATCATAAATTCTATCAAGGTTTAAATTGGTATCTATTTTAGAGTCGCAGTAAAGGGGAAGCCAAAAGGCATTTATTCCCAAATTTCTTGCTTTTTGGGCATATTTTTTTTGGGCAAAAAAGACAATATCGAAAATTTGGGCAAAATATTTATGCCAGGTGGCAAAATGAAGATGAGAATCAATAAGATAGGCAACCTTCAAACCGGGAAAATCTTCAATTTTTTTTGGTATTTCAAAGGGTTGCTGTTCCAAAAGAAATAATATATTGTTTGCTTTTGGCAAATTTTTCTGGTTTAGATTTTCCCCTTTAATTATTTCTTGGACATCCGTAAGTTTTTTTAAGCTTCTCAAAAGAGCATCTTTGGGATTACCGCAGAAAAATAGTATTTTCATACCTTTTTTTGTATTATAATTTGAAAAATGATTTTCGCCTCTTTTTTAAATTTTTTTTATTTTATTTTTTTAATTTTGGCTTCGAAGTATCCAACCAAATTAAAGAAAAAAGACCTATTTTTAACTTATCTGAAAATCAGGTTAAAATATCTTTTTTTTGTACTTGTATTGAGGCAGGATCTTCAAAAAGAAAATTTTTTTAATTATAAAATTAATTTTTTTAACTATAGTACTTTTGTTTTCCTTTTTGAAGAGATATTTATTTGCCAAGTATATAATTTTGCGATTAAAAAGAAAAAACCTTTAATTTTTGACTGCGGGGCAAATATTGGAGTTTCCACTATTTATTTTAAAATGATTAATCCCAATTCCCGAATTTTAGCTTTCGAGCCTGATTTTCAAGCCTATTTAAAATTGAAGGAAAATGTTAAAAAAAATTCTTTTAAGAACATTAAAATTTTAAATGAAGCAGTTTCTGACAGATTCGGCTATGCGGAATTTTATGGGGATTCTAAGTCTTTAAATAACAGTTTAGAAAGCAAAAGAGCAGGAGATATAAATAAAAGGAAGGTTAAAATATCTTTCTTGTCCAGTTATGTTAATTCAATAGTGGATTTTATAAAAATGGATATTGAAGGAGCTGAACAGTCAGTATTTGAAGAATTAAAAAAGAGGGGTAAACTGGCGCTTGTCAGTTCGGGAGTTGTTGAATACCACCATCATATTGAAAAAGGAAACGATAACTTGGGGAGTTTTTTATCTATATTTGAGAAGGCCGGTTTTGGTTATCAGATTAAGAGTGATGTAAAATCTCTGTTTAATAGAGGCCAATATCAGGATATCTTGGTATTTTTCTACCAAAAGAAGCTACTTTTAACAAATTAAGCAAGTTGTCGATTTTCAGTATTTTAAAGGGTCAGTTTTTCTTGATTGGTTTAAGTCTAAATTGTATTTCATGGAAACCTCCAACCCAATAAACCCAAGAAAGTTCGCAAAAAAGAGGATTAAGATTAGCTAATTTATCAATAAACCGAATTATAAAGTTGAGAATATAATTTCTTGTTTTGCCTTTTTTGAGTGTAATTTTTTTTATTTGAAACTTGGCTTTTCCTTGATATTCTTTGCTGTCAAAGAAATTAAAGGTTTGTGAAGAAAAACCCATTCTTTGGTGAGTTGGGTTGGTATAGGAACCGGCTCCGGAGAAGTGGGGAACTGTAAGAAAAATTTCGCCTTGCGGTTTTGTAACTCGCCAGATTTCCTCCAGAATAAAGACAAGTTTTTTAGGACTGATGTGTTCGAGAGTGTGGCTTGAATAGATAAGATCGAAAGAATTTTGAGGGAAGGGGAGTTTTTTTTCAATATCGGTAACAATATCCGCATCTGATTTTGGGTTTATATCAACACCTGTTGAGCCCGGAAATTTGTTTTTGCCGCAACCAACATCAAGTATTTTTTTTGAACTTTTGCTTCTTTCCTTTAAAATATTCATCCAAAATGAATCCTTTGTGTCAAAATCAAACTTTTGTACAGCCTCGATATATTCTTTTTTGTTCCAGAAATTTTCTGCCTTTCTATTCTAAGTTAATTTTAGGATTGAAACTATCATCCAAATTTTTTTTCGGCCTAATTTTGAGTGTTTTTTTGAGATTTTTTAGGTTCCAATAGAAGGCTTTGTAAATTGGTGAAATATTTTGGCCTCTTGCCAAAAAAAAGCAGAGAATCGGACTGACGATTAACTGAGCAGGCAGAAAGACTAGAAGATGATCTAACCTGCCGTTTTTGAACATGTAGCGGAATTTACCGCGATAATGAGCAAATAAGGCATTTTGATTAGGCTTTAGATTCCTTTTGAAACGATGATAAAACACAGCTTTAGGTGTATAGATAATTTTTAAACCCAAAAGGCGGATTCTAAAAGAAAGATCATACTCTTCACCGCAAAATATGTAGTCAGGGTCAAAGTATCCAATTTTTTTCAATAAATTGGTTTTTACTAAGATACAGGCGCCAACAGCCCAGTCGCATTCTCTTACTTTACCGATATTTTTAAGGTCAAAGGGATGATAACCTAAATAATGGTTTATTTTAAATCCGGGAATTGAAAATTTATGAGGCTTTGTAAAAGACATCATTTTACCAGTAACGATTCCAATGCTTGAGTCTGATTCAGCTTCAAAAACAAGGTTTTTGAGACAATTTTTCTCAAAGGTAACATCGTCGTTGGTTGCTAAAATATATTCTGTGTTGGCTAGTTTGGCAGCTATGTTTAAAGCGGGAGCTGAGCCAATATTTTTTTGGATCCTGACAAGTTTTGTTTGTGGAAAATTTTTTGATATCAATTGGGCCGTTTTATCAGTTGAGCCATTATCGACAACTATCGTTTTAATTTTTTCTTTTGTATAAGATTGATTTTTAATTGAAGCCAGACAATCTCTGATAACATCTTCGCCGTTTAGAGTAGGAAGAATAACTGTAATTGTTGGCAAATTTTTAATTTCGGGTTTCATATCTTTTTGCATAAAAGGAAAATGGTCGGCCCCCAATATTTTATTGGATATAAGTTTAGAAAACGGGTTTTTTTGAAAACAAGAAAAATAAACTTGTTTAATTTTCCGGGAATATCATTGCTGGCGCCTTCCCAACCTGAAGAAGTAAGTTCAATTTTTAATCCCTGGTTTTTTAGTACCCAAATTAAACTAGGTAGGTAAGGTTTATTGACCAGGTCGTAATCTGACTTAATTTCATTTGTTATTTTTGGTGTCACCATGTCCCAATTAACTCTCTGACTGTTATTTAACCCGGATAAATGGCTAAATTCTTGACTTATTGCTTTGAAGATTTTTGCTGCTCTTGGCCATTTTGATATTGGCGTGGGAACTAAAGGTGATCCATAATTTGGAGCGATAAAAGCAAGATATCCATTTTTTCTAGTCACTCTTATCATTTCATGAATTACTTTTTCAATTGATGTTAGGTGTTCAATAGTATTTACAGAGTAAACCAGATCAAAATATAAGTTAGGGAAGGGGAGTTTTTCTGCATCAGCTTTTATAAATTTTATATTTTTGTTTTTTTGGCGGCCAATTTCTATTGCTTTTTCACTTAAATCCACACCGAAAAGATTAGCTTTTTTATTTAGCAAATTAAGCCTTGTCCCTTCACAGCAGCCGACATCAAGTATTTTTTTTGTACTTTTGCTTCTTTCCTTTAAAATATTCATCCAAAATGAATCATTTGTGTCAAAATCAAACTTGCGAGCTGCTTCGATGTATTCTTTCTTGTTCCAGAATTTCTCAAAAAGTTCGTTCTTTAAATAACTTTTTGGGTTTATGACACTATTTGAGGTTGTCAGAATCTCTTTTGCTGTTTTATCCCAGGAAAAGTTTCTTGAGTTTTTTTTGGCTTTTTCGCCAAAAATTTTTCTTAATTTTTCATCTTTTATCAATTTGCCGATATTTTTAGCCAAGTTTCCAGAAGTATTTTTTTTGCAAATTATTCCAGTTTCACCATTTATGACTGTCTCGCTCAAACCGTGAGAGTTGTAAACTACAGATGGAGTGGAATAGAAAGCAGCTTCCAAAACCGAAAGACCCCATCCTTCTTTTACAGAGGTCATAACTGTTGCCCAAGACCGTTTAAGTAGTTCATTTTTTTCCTTTTCTTCTAAAAACCCATAGAAAGTAACATTTTTGTCAATTTTTAAATCATTAACCAAATTTATAAGTTTTTTTGTATAAGAATTTTTTCCTTTTCCAACAATCCATAAATTTATTTTTGGGTATTTTTTTACTAATAATTTTACGGCCTTTATTATATCTTCAACTCTTTTTGACCTATAGAGACGACCCAAAAAGATTACGGTCGGGTCTTTTTCTTTTTTGATTTTTGAAGAAATTTTAGTTTTTGAAATTCCATAATTTACGATTTTTATGTTGCTTTTTGGTATGCCAGCTGACTGCAAATCTTTTAAGGTTGATAAGGATCCAGTGATAAATTTAATTTTTCTGTAGAAAAGACGAAAAGTTAAAAGGTCGGAAAAATATCCGAAAATAGCAATCGGTAAGAGCCATTCCTTAAACCAAATTTTCTCAGCTACTTCATGGATGTAGACAATTTTCGACTCTTTGACATAAAGCGGGGTAAAAAAGGGGATACCGTGGACCTGATCAATTACAAGATCAAATTTGTTTTTAAAATGCTTTCTATAATATAGGAAAGATTTCAGGTGGACAGTAAAGGTTGATCCTTGGCGGATTATTTTTATGCCGCAGATATTTTCTTTTTCTTTACAATTTTTAAATTTTGAAGAAAACCAGGTAACTTCATTGCCCCATTTTACCCATCTTTTGGCTATTTCGTAGGTTGCGACTTCAGCACCGCCAAAGTTTGGGTTTTTGATATCCCGCCAGTTTAAAATCAGAATTTTCATAGGAACTGGAGCAGTTTATAACAATTTAATCAATTTGAGAGAAAAAGTAAATGTAGAAAAAATGTATTTTGTTATATTCGTTCCCGCTTTTGGACAGTTATTTCGCCCCAAAAATTACTTCTTTCAATTTTACCGATTGTATCCTGACGGGAGAGCCAATTTTTTAAAAGGTCGGGATGTTGGGTATCAGTTTCATAAAGAGTGTAAAGATTTTTTACCAATTCCTCTTTTGGCTGACGACCGTATTTTGTGCTTCCGTACCACTTAAAAAGATAAGTATAGGCATAGGGTATTTGAGGAGGTACGTAAACATCAATATTGAAATCTTCCCCTTTCGCGTCTTGGTAAACCCAGTCAATTGCCTCAAGTTGCGAGGAAAGCGAAATACCCATACCCGCCTTGTAGTAATCTGTTAGTCCTTTCATATTTATGGCTGTAAACAGTATTAAAAAAGCCCCGATGATAACTTTAGAAATAGAAACTTTTTTAGCCAAAAAGAAAATTCCTGATGAGAAAAGAATTATAAAAGCAGGTACTACACCAGTGAAATAATAATCCCATACATAGCCATGATTTCCTTGGTAGAAAAGGAAGAAGAAGAGAGGAGACATCAACCAGATTGCAAGCAGTTTTCCTCCTTTTTGAAAAATTTGTTTCCTGAAAAAATAGAGGGTTAAAAAGAAAAAGATTAAAAAGGTTATCTTGATAGTATTTTGAGGAAAAAGTTTACCAAAAAGTGTATCGAAGTAAAGAAGAAATCTTGCTTTGACTGTTTCAAAAAGAGATAAATGAAAGCTTCTATCGCCAACTAAAAAGGTTTTGAAAGCTGATCGAAGAATACCCTGGTGCCTTAAGTCAAAAAATATTTGAGGTAGGAGAGTAACAAAAAAAGCAACGAAGGATAAGAAAAGAATATTTAGTTTACCAAGGATTTTTTTTTGCCAAAGAATGATTATTAAAGTTGCCGGCAGGAAAAAAATCGCCGAAGCCGCTTCGCATTGAAGGCAAAGGCCCAAAGAGAATGAAGCTCCAATTAGTGATTTATTATCTTTTTTACCAACAAAACGCCAAAGGAAAATTAAGGTAACTAAGGTGAAAAACGGCAGCGGGTTAGGATTTGCCATCCAACGCGAAAAAATGATTAATGGAAGAGAGAATCCGTACAAAAAGGCGCTAATTAGAGCGACTGGGTAGCCGTAAATTTCCTTAGCCAGCCAAAAAATTAAAAAGATAGCGAAAACGGTTAAAACCGAGAAAAAAGCTGCAGGAAAAACCGGATTTCCTCCCCCCAAAAAATAAAAAGGAACCATTAACCAGTAAAAGAAAGGTCCCAGATAAATTCCTTCAATTCCGGTTACAGGACCAATTAGAAAGAATTTGCCGTTATGAATAAAGTCCCAAATTACAAGGGCATCTCTTCCTTGGTCGTACCAAAAGCCAAGAAGAGAATTTAATTTATATAGGCGAAAGAAAGCAGAAAAAGCAAGAATTAAAGCAAGGAGAAAGTAAGTTGATTTATTGCTTAGAATCTCTTTTTTGATTTTTTTTGGAAGTGAAAGCATATTTTTTTGGCAACAACAGTTTAAATAATTTTTTGGCAAAAATAAAGGATAAGGATTAGATTTTTTGGAAAGCTAAATAGGCAGTTTTGTGTAAAGTATACTGGAGAAATTAGAGGTGCTCAGCCAAGATAAGCGGTTTCAAAGATGTGAATTGCTGCTTCTCCGAATAAAAATCTAAGATTGCCTTCCTGTAGAAAATTCCTAAAGTATCTTGAAAAATACCTTTAATAGTATGAAGTAAGATTGTGCTGTTAAACTTGTAATTAAGTTCGATTGGTGACTCGGTGATATTTGAGAAACCGTATTTTTTGGCAACAACCAAAAGCTCAAGATCAAAAGCAAAAGCTTTAACGACTAACTTTGGAATTACAATTTCCAAAATTTCCCGTTTGAAGATTTTGAGGCCGCATTGGGTATCTCGGACATTTAAATTAAAAAGAAATCTTATTAAAACCTGGTACCAAAAGCTCATAAACCGTCTGACTAAGGGGTAATTGACTTTGGATTCAGGATGTCTTTTTGAACCTAAAACAATATCGGAATTTGCTTGGTCCATATGAGCAAGGGCAACCCTAAGGTTTATTGCCGGTAAATCAAGGTCAGCATCACAAAAAGCGACCAAGTCACCGGTTGACTTCCAAAATCCATAAGAAAGGGCAAAGCCCTTACCCCAATTTTTAGGGTAATGATAAATTTTTATTTTGTCAGAGTTACCGTTAAAAGCTTTGGCTTTGACTGCTTTTTCTAGGGTATTATCAGTTGAACCGTCGTTGACGACAATTATTTCAAAGTCGTAGGCTGTCAATTTTAATTGTTTAATTTGCTGGTCAATGACTGCAAAAATTGATGAGCCTTTGTTATAGGCGGGAATTAAAACGGAAATTTTTTTGAGGTTCCTTTGGGCGTTCATTCTGCTTTTTAATACGCAAAGTAAACACCCTTCTTAAATTATTATTGGATGATTTTTCCTGTCATGTCAATGATTAAAATTTACTTGGTGTGGTGAATAATTTTCTTGGAGATTTGCTATTTGAGAAGTTTTTCGATGATTTGGGTGGTTTGGAATTTTTCGACAATAAGATCCGCTATTAATAACTTACCCGCTTCAGAGGGATGGATGTTGTCTTCAGAAATGTATTCTTGATTACCGTCTCCTTCCCAATCCAGGCTTTTTTGGTAGGCGTTAATAAGAGGAAGGCCCTGATTTTGGGCAAAGGCGACAGCATCCCTTAAGAAATCAATCACTTTTTGGGCTTCAATTGATCTTTGCTCAGGTGTCCAAGTTATTCCCTCAATCCCCTGGGCATAAATTTTTTTGTCGGGGGCGATACTGACCAGAAAATAAATTTTGGCTTTTGAGCCGCTTTGAATGGTTGAGATTATCTGTGATAGGGTTTGAGTGTTTTGGGAAAGTTCCTGGGGATGGTTATAGGCAAATGATTCAACAATCACGATATTGGGGTTTTGGGAAAGTAGCGAGGGAACAGTTTTCCCCTGGTAATCATAAGATTGGGTTAAACGCGTAAAGCCGTATTCGGCATTGGTTGCTCCGACACCGTAATTTAAAATCTCAAAATTGACGGCAGGCCAGACTTTGGTAAGTTCTACTTTGAAGATTTTCGGGTCGTAAAGGAAGGTATCGACCATTGAATCGCCTAAAAGGGCGATTTTCAAATTGCCTGAAACAGTCGAAACTTTTTTACTTGGGGTGGCTGATGGGGAAGCAGTGGGTGAGGCACTTTTGGTTGAAATTCCTGCAATCGTTCCTTTTTCGGAAAGGTTTGCCAAAGGGGAGACGATTTCGGCCGTTTTTTGGTTTTTTTTGACTAGATTTATGGAAAGAACGGTAACGGCGGCAATTAGGATTATAATAAGGAAGATTAAAAAGGCCCTAAGCTTTTTCACAATGGCAATTGTATCACAAAAGTTATGGGTGGCCGTAGCGGGTGGTGAAGGTTTGATAGGATATTCCACAAATTTTCCCCAAAAATTGTCCAGGACTATCCACGCCGTAAAATAATTCTTCTTGAGTACCAGGACACTCGTCTCCCTGCCAGAAACAGCAAATCGCATATTTAAACCGGTTGTCGTGTGCCAGAACCAGACCTGCGTCGTTTATAGTGTCGGTACATCCTTCGGTCCAGCCAACTTTGTGAGCAACGTCTGCTTCATCTTCTGGGATTTGTGATGCAATCATAAATCCAAATCCTGGTTTATTATATTTCATTACCCAAATCGCATAATCGTTCCATTCACCTGGGAAAAGTTCTCCTTTGGCAAGTTCTAGAAGAACTTGAATCAATTCATTTGGGACAATTTTATTTTCCTGGCCTTGGTTATAGATATCCTCGCAACCTGGGGGATGGTCATAATCTGATCTTTTCATTCCGCAAAATTCCCTGAACTCGTTAATTTTGGCCACTCCCGAGCCGATAAAACTATTATCTAAAGTTCCCAGCTCACCTCCACCTAAAACTTTGACTAACTGAAGAGCCCTTGAAGGGTCGGAATGCCTGACCATGTAAGTCAAAGTGTCCTCGATTTCTTCTTTTGTAAAATTGGCGGTTCCGCGGGCAAGTTCGTTAATGATGGTCAAGGCGCAGAGAAGATTGGCAACACAGCCGGGTTTGTGAAGAACCTCTCCATTAACATCGATTTTTTCCCCAGTTGTCACATCGATTATCGAAATTGCGGTTTGGCCTTTGTAATTTTCAATCTCCGATTTTAGTTGTTCTTCCAAGTTAAGCAAATCCTGTTTTACCTCGGGAGTTGGAGTGGGACGGGGAGTTTCAGTGGCGGTTGGCAAAGGAGTGTTGGTCGGCGTTGGAGTTTCTGTCGGGTTGGGTGTTGGAGTTGGATTTTGTTTTGTTAAAGATTCGAAAATTTTAAATTTCTCTTCAACAATCAGTAATCCACCAGCAATTCCTCCGACAACTGCCAGCTTCAAAAAATTACGCCTATTTAAGGCGTCTGATTTTCTTTCTCTTTCAGTTCTCATTTCAGCTAAAAAACTATTTTACACCTTTTTGTCAAACTGTTACCATAGATTTATGGCGGAAAAAAGTCAGGATGAACTGAGAAAAAAAGGGATACTTGATTTGCCGGTCTCAAAGAGGACTCTTTTGAAAGCCGGAATTTTTGGTGCAGGGATAGCTGTCCTGAAACCTTTGACTGAAAAGCCTGGGTGGATGAAGGTTTTGGATTCTTTAGATAGAAGCGGTGTTGCGAAAAACGAGCCAAAAGAAATTCCCAAAGAAAACTTTGAAGAAAAGTTTTTCCATAATTTAACTGGCGATGAGCAAAAGGCGGTTGATGAGAAAATTGAGAGTATGAAGGGAAATTTTGATGATCATGAGGGGAAATGCCAAAGGATTGCCCAATATGAAGATTTAATTACTGCGGCAACAGAAAAATATTCAATTCCAAAGGAACTTTTAGTAGGCTTAATTTTTGCCGAATCAGGCGGAAACCCGATGGCTGTTTCTGAAGACGCGGGAGCGAAAGGAATAACCCAAGTTATGGATTTTATAGCCGATGCTTGGTCAAAAGATGGTAGTTTTAACTATTCAAATGATGAAAACGATGACAGGTTTAATGTTCCAAAGGTTTTAGATTATTCCTGCCGGGAACTTTCTGGCTACTTTAAAAAATTCCAAGATTGGGGATTGGCTTTTTGGGCTTGGCATGCTGGTGAACCGAGGGTTTACGAGGCGGTCAGGACCTATTTTCAGGTAAAGGAGAAAATTGATTTAGGTGATATTCTTTCTGAATCGGACGAAGCTCGGGCTGAAGAGATGCAGGAGGATTACAGGAAAAAAATAAAGACAATTTGCGTTGATAAGCTGCTTTCAACCCTCGAAGTTAGGGCTCTTTTTAAAGGCGATGAGTGGAATAGGACTGACGAGTATTGCTACCGAATTTGCGCAGGAGCCGAAATTTACCTGGGAAATAAATTATCTTCTTAGTAGCTTTTGAAGTAGGCTCTTTTTAGGTTGAGGCTTTGGTTTGTCTTCTGTAATTTGTCCTCTTGCCACTGTCTGGTCAATAAAGTCTAAAAGTTCAGGGGTAAATTCGTGGTCAAAATACCATTCATCCTCGATTGTCCCGTCGTAAGGGTTTTGCCTGTAGAGGACAAATCTAAAATCGGCCGATTTTTGAGAAAAGTGGGGTATTCCCATATGATATCCGCCTCTGTCAGTAAGAAGAAAGCTTACTTTCCCCTTATCGAAGTCAACGTTTATCATATTAAAGCGCTTTCGGATTTCTTCTTGGGGAAATAGTCTTAAAATTGTATCGTCTGGGCTTGTTAGACCTTCAAATTTCTTTACATTTTCCAAAATTCGAGCTGCTATTTCTTGTTCTTTCGGACTGAAATTACGCCGTCGAAGTCTCGAGTCGTGATAATCTTCCAAAGCTTCAGTTCTTTTAATTTCTGTAGGCATTTTTTAAGTCTCTATGGTGTCAAATTCATATTGTTCGTTTCCTCGCAGTGTTACTACAGCCCAACCGGCGCCAAGATCAAGTTGAGAAATGGGGGAGTTTGGTCCTACTTCAGGAAATAATCCAATGTAAGCGACCTCTTCGTCATTTTCTCTTTCTTCAAAAAAATCTGACATAATTGCTTTTGCTCCTGGATCACCTTTTAATGCCAAAATATCTATAAAGGCATTGTCGTCTACAAAAATGAATCGGTCCGCTCCTTTTTCAAGTGCTTCTCTGTAGAAATCGGAAATTCCAAAAAAGTCCTCAATTTGGGAACCATCGTCATCAGGATAAAGCCAGTCAAAGAAATCGTCTTCGTCGCCCCTTCTGTCCCAGGCTTTTTCAAAATCTTCTGGACTGATTTTTGCAAAAATACAGCCAGTTAGCCACCTTACCAAAGTTTCTACTTGTTTCTCAGTGTGCTCACCTTCCATAAGTCGACCAACGACTTGAGGATTATCAACTGGAGAAACATTTTCAAGAAGGGAATTAACAGTTTCTTTAGTTGGGATGTAACCTTTAAGCAGTTTTTCCCTGACCATTTTTAATTTAAAATTGGCCGCTTCTTCTTCATTTGAGAATTCTTTTTGGCGTGATTGTCCTTTGGTTCCTGATCTGCCAAAATTTACAGCAAAAGAAGAACCCTTAACTTCAGGTTCCCAAAATTTCCTCTCGACAACGCCTTTTGTGCCTAACTCATATTCTAGAAATTGAAATCTTTCACCCATGAGGAGAAAGTATAAAGGTTAAAAATTATATTGTCAACTATGGGTTGTTTTTTTAACTGCAATCCATTATTATTATCTTATGGAGAAACTTCCGGAGAGTCATTTTCCGCTTCAAAATTTGGAGCTTGAGAGGACTGATTTATATACATTTGAAGGCGACAAAGAAAAGCCATTGATCCTATTTGGGTTAAGAGGTCCGGGAGGAATGAACTGCCTTTGGCCGGTAGTCGAGAAGTTGGCAAGTGAGAATTATCCCATTGACCTTTTAATTGATAGTGCAGCTAAAAAAATTCTAAGCTTCAAAAAATCAGAGTTTAAGAAACAAAGGCTCGAATCTCCCTTAAGGAGGATTATGGAACTTAAGCCAAAAGTTGCGGTATCAGAATTTTCAGCCGATTCCGGTACGGCTTTGGCTTTAACTTGGAGTGAGCAAAGTTACGGAGTTCCGACAATTTGGGTAGAGGATTTTCCGGATGTTTTAGGAAGTTACACTTCTCTTCTTTCCTCATCTTTAAGAATTAATCCTACTTATATGTGTGCGATATCTGAGTTTTCAAAGAAGCTGGTGGAAAAAAGGAAACCTACCCTTAATCCCGGTCGGATTTTCGTCACCGGGCACCCAGATTATGATAAATACCATGAGATTGACGGGCTGGCAATTAGAAAAGATGTTCGAAAAAGTTTAGAGCTTTCAGATGATCAATTTTTGATAGTTTATTCAGGTCTACTTCCGCCAGAGACAACCGGGATTTTAGGTAGGCTGATAGAAGATCTTAAACAAGTTAATACAAAAAAAGAATTGGTTCTTCTTCTGTCAAAACATCCAAGAGATGCTTTTCCCGAAGAAGATTATGAGAAAATACTTTCTAAATTTGACGGGAGAGTAATAAGACAAGGTGATTTTACTTCCGACCAAATTTCCTACGCTTGTGACCTTTTAGTTGCGCCCGGTCCATCAACGGAAGCTTTAAAGTGCGCTTATAGGGGAGTGCCTTCGCTTCATATTATTCCTCCTGATTTTTACCCCGATTTTCCGGAAATCAGAATTCCATTGCCGGTAAAGGTTGGTGCAAGTGTGATGGTTGAAAATTATGGGGATCTAAAAGGTTCTTTAGAGAAGGTTATAAATGATGATGGATTCAGAAGCCATATGTTAGAAATTGCAAGAGAAGAATTCAAGACCGAAGGAAAAGCTGCCGAAAGAATCGCCGAAGTGATCAAAGAAACCGCAGGCAAAGAATAATTATTTGTAAGCGTGAGCGTTTGTATCAATTCTTCTCAAAACTGGGGAATTTTGCAGATCAAAGTCGAAACGATATACCAAATGGATTGCGCCGTCTCCTTCTTTATCTTCCTCAATTAAAACTGCAAGTTCCTCTTTGTTTACAATTTCTGGTTCCAGTTTGGCGACTTCTTTCCAAAATGATTCGCCATCTGTACCGTTTTTTGAAGGAGAAAATCTGGCAAATTTGCTACCGACCTCACACCGACTATCAATGTCTGAAGGGTTATTTAAAAAACTTTCTATCGTTTCTTCGTCAATTTTTAAAATGTGCCTTAAAAGGAGGATCCCAATCTGGTCTTTCGTTTGGGGAGGGATGACATAATTTAATCTTGCCCATTTCTCCGACAATTTTTGAGCGCGCTCATCAGAAAAAGGAGCTTGCCTTAAGTTTTCAATGACTTGCCGGGCAGTTGATTCTTGTTCTGGAGTTAATTCTCTTTCGGTCATAAAATTAATTGGGGCAGAATTGGGTAATATTACTTTAAATTCTTCAGATAGTCAATTCCTATCTTTTAACGATGTTGCCGTTTTGGTCAAGGCATTCGGGGACCATGTCGGTGGGGAAGTTGTAAGGGGCAAGTTGGGTGCAGGTCGGAGTTGCCTGGCCGTTATAAACCACTACCCAATCGGAAACTGTTTTTGCGGCGATAAAATAGCCTCCGGATGTTTCGCCAATGTCGTGAATTGATCCTTTAACATATCCGTTTGATATTATTCCCGGAATAACTTCGGTCTTTGTTGCATCAGTCCCTAGTTTTTTATAAACGGCCGCTTTTACTGCCGCGGCTTCATTTTCTTTGGAAGGAGTAGGAGATAGTGGAGTAGAAGGACAAGGGGCAAATTCGCAGTTCGGTCCGGTTCTTGAAACATAAGTTTTGCCGTCGGAACAAAGCATTGCTTCCTGGGTGCAGACGACCTGCTCTTTTGGCGGACTCGGAGTTGGAGTGCTAGCCGGCGGGGTTGTTTGGTTTTTATTTCCTAAGACAAAAAACCAGACAGCAAAATTGACAGCGGCGATTACTATGATAACAATCAAAATTATAAATCCAATCTTCCAGAAGTTAGTTTTATTTTCCATTTAACTTAAATACTTCCCATTAAATGCCCTTCGCGTTGTTTCTTCGACGATTTTTAGACATTTATTAATTACTCTACTGTTTAAAAGTTTATCATCTGGGGTTCTTCCGATTTCTTCTCCGCCAAAAGGTCAACAATTTGCCCAGCAGTTAATTCCCAGTTTTTCCTGACCGTCAAAATCGCGGAAAGCATAAAATTCACCGTATCCGTGGATAAAACCTTGCGGTTCAACAAAATATCTTAATCTTTCAATCGGATATTGTTCTCTTTTTGGATCTAAAACGTTGTCTCTTGGCGAAAAGCCAAATTGTAGCCTTAAAGTTTCTTCGTGTGGGTCGTAGCGGTGTCTTTTCCCTCTCCCAAGCGTTAATAAAAACATTTTTTTCTTGTCGCGGACTAAAATCGCTTTTTCAAGGTCTAAAAGAGGATGGTTTCTTGTTGATGAGCCATAGCTTGTCCATTCCGTCCAATTTATTCCCTTCTGTGGCCCAAACTCTCGGATTACTTGACCGCCTCTTTTTTCCAAGTTGCCAATGATTTCACCGTAAAGGCTGTCTAAAAACTGGCTGGCAGTAAGCTTTTCAACTGGGGCTGGAGTTTCTTTTGGCATAGTAAAGAGCAGATAGGGAAATGATAGAAAGTTTTAACGGAAAAATCAAGACAGCAGATTTTTCCCCAAAAAACGAGTTGTTTTGTTTGACCTTAAATGAGAAAGCTGATACGCTGAAAAGTGGGTTGAAAAGGTTTTTTGCTGCTATTCTCTCATTCTTTCTGATTGTCGTAATTTGCATAAATTTAGTTTACCTTTTTTTCTTTGCCCTTTTTAATTCGCAGGTTTTGGAAGTGAAGAGTGCGACTTTAAGGAATGAATTTTCCAAAAATGACTTTCTGCAAATTGCCTTTCAGCTTGGCAGATTAAGTGACGCTAAAAGAGATCTTCTACTGAAGGATTTGGATATTATAGTTATTCCTACTGCCAGTTTTTCGCTTGAAAATACAGTTTCCTCAAATATTACCCAAAAAATTGCAGAGGTAACGGAAAAGAAAGTTAACATTTTAACTGATAAGACTTTTGAAAGGCAGGAAATCACTAATCTGTCCGAGGAAAACCTTGGAACAATTTCCAAAGATGCGGCCAAAAAAGCAGAGATCAAAAATTATTTGGCGGTAATTCTTCTTAATAAGTCGAAAGATGTTCCTACTAATATTGGAATGGCTGAAGGGGAGCGGACAATTGTTCTTTTTGAAGGCCGGATTGCCGAACTTTCCGAAACCCAATCGATTTTAGACGAACTTAGGGTTTCAACCGTTCTTCATGAGTACGGCCATTTGATTGGTCTTGAACATAATAATAATGAAGGGTGCTTGATGAATAAAAAAGTAGAGAGTCCGGGAAACAACTGGTCTGCCTCTATGACCGAAGATTTTTGTGACTTTGAAAAATCCCAAATTGAAGAGTTAAAATAGCAATTTGCTTGGCCTTTATCTTAATTTGTTATAAACATCCTCCGTACGAGCGAGTATAATTAATTACTTTTATAAGATGGGAAAAGTAAAGATAAAAGTTTAATGTTATCGCCAATATTAGAGGAATAATTAAATACCACCAAAAACGAGTGCTTGAAGCTTTTTTGAAATGGAATTTTCCTGCAAGCGCTTCCCAAACAATTAATCCAAGGGCTTCAATTGTCATTATTAAAAAATAACCTATAAAAACCCCGTAAATTGGGCAACTTAGAAGTGGTAGGTCACAACCGGTTAGGTATAGTGGGCAAAAATTAATTGCAAAATCGAAGACAGCGTTTAAAAAAATAATAAACAAAAGTGGGAAAAAGCCAATTGCGAAAAGAGTAAAAATTTTAATCCAACCTAAAGACTTCATTAATTAAATAGTAACACGGATTAGGTAAAATTTCGCAACTTCGAAAGATCCCAAATCGAAGAGTTAAAATAGAAAAATTGAGGCACGGGTACCAGGATTCGAACCCGGGCTAAAGCTTTTGGAGAGCTTTGTGCTACCATTACACCATACCCGTATTTTAGCAAGTCAGCGGTTATTTTACTTCTTTATGCTCTGTGTGCTTCCTGCATTTTTTGCAGAATTTGTTCAAAACCAGTTTGTCTTTTGTATTGGTCGTGTTACGTTTTGTAACGTAATTTTGAGCATGACAAATTGAACATTCCAATATTGTAACTTTTGCTGCGCCCTTTTTAGCCATAATTTTTTCCTTCCTTTTTATATTTTACACTGAGCCGATGTCGAGGATCGAACTCGAGACCTCAGTCTTACCAAGACTGCGCTCTGCCAACTGAGCTACATCGGCTTGTCACTCTTTTTTCAATATCATCTTCAATGAGGCTGTATAATTTTAAATTAAAACTAATCTTATTTCAACCTTGCTTATTGCAAACCAAGAACCTTTATATTAATAATTAATTAACTGCCCAAATGGAGGATCAACTTTTAAGCTACGTTAGTGAGAATTTGAAAAAGGGTGTAGGTAGGGCACTGCTTCGGGAAAAACTTCTCTCCGTCGGTTGGAATGAACTTCAAATTGCCCAGGTTTTTTCTAAAATTGATAATCCTCAAATTATTGCCCCAGAGGAGGTAAAAATTGAGGAAGTTAAAAGACCGAAACTTTCTTTTCCGGGTAAACAGTTGGCGATTTTGACTACGGTTATTCTTTTGGTAGTAGTAATTGGAGGTGGAGGGACGGCTGCTTTTATCCACTTTTTTGTCAATAAACATTTTACAACCCTTGACTTTATTCCCGATGATGCCCAATTTTATCTCGGCATTTCAGTTAAAGAGAATCCCCAAGTCAAAAAACTTACAACCTTGACTAAAAAACTGCCGGCCGGTGAGAAATTAATGAAGGAACTGGACAAGTACAGAATGGATATTTTTGGCAAAAAAGATCCATTTGGCGATATTTTAGACATGACCAACAATGAAATTTTTTTGGCTAAAGTCTCCAACGATAAACCGGATCCTAAAAACCCCCTTAACGTTTTTGAACAATTGGTTAATATTGTCCAATTGAAAGGTCCAAAAGAAGTACAGTCCAAAATGAACTCTCTTGAGGCCGATCCAAATATTCTATTTACCAAAACCGCCTATGGGAGTGCCCAAATTGCCAAATATGAGTTAAAAAACCAGAATCAGAGCACAAATAGTCAAAGTATTGATACCGGGCCGATTCCTTACAGTGTTACTTTACCTCTCTCGAAATCAACTTTTGCCACTGCAATGGACAATTATGTCATTGCTGCTGGCAAGGAATCAGATGTTCAAAAAATTGTTGATCTTGTTAGCCAAAACAAAGAGAAAAAGTTAAAAAGCATCGAAACCGATGAAGAACACAATGAAATTGCCAAATATTTTCCAAAAGAATACCTTTTAAAATTCTATCAAAAACAAGTTCTTGATCCTTTTGGAAGTATTATCCCAACGTCATCCCTGCCAGTTGTGGGTACAAACTATAGTACTCAGAACCAAACTTCAAATAGTGGTAACACTTACACCACAAAAATGGGGCTTACAATTGTCGCCCAGGATAACGGGGTTGATTTTAATTCTTATCAAATAACCGAACATTCAAAAGTTTCCCAAGGTTTAAAACACGGATTTTCAATTGATGGGTCGCTGGCCTCAAGACTCCCTGCCACTTTGGATTCAAAGACGCCTCTTTTCTATGGCGAGTTAAAGGACGTTAAGGGAACAATTCAGGATCAACTTGACCAATTGGAAGAAGTAGCCAAAAACTCAAATGATGAAAACCAGAAGAAAAGCTTTGACCAAATCAAACAGGGAATAGAGGAAGCAAAGAAGGCAGCCAAAGAGGAATTTGGAGTCGACCCTGACCAGGATTTACTGTCTTGGATGGACTCAAATGCAGCGGTTTTGGTTTTAACAAGCTCCCAAAAAGCTCCAGAAGTGCTTTTTGTTTTTGATGTCAAAAATCCTCAGGACGTTTTAACCAAACTTTCCAAGCTTAGATTGAAAAATTATGCCGAAGAGCTGAAGCAGCAAGAAGTTGTAAACAGAGACCAGACTAGAAGGTCAAATTTGAGTGCAATGCAATATGATTTGAAATATTACTTTCAGGACAATAAAAAGTATCCGGATAATTTGAGCCAATTAGTGCCGAAATACGCCTACAGCGACGAAAATCTTAAAGATCCAAAAACAGGTGAATTTTACCAATATTGGGTAACAAACGGCGGAAGAGGTTACCAAGTTGAGGCCAAGATGGAACTTTCAGCGCCTTTAGTCATTACTGAAACCAGCCCGGCTGTCACTTACTCTTATGATAATACTTCTTCTTTGGGGAAGAGTGAAATCCCGAAATTATCACCGACCGGTGCCGATTATAAAAACCAAAAGATTTTCTCAATTCCAATTTATGACTGGGAAGGGGAAAAGTTTGCGATGCGCTACACCGCTTATAACAATTTAGCGGCAATTTCCTTTGGCGCTTCAGACCAGACATTAAAGGATTTAATTGATTTTGGAGGAGGGGAAACTTTGACAAAAGATTCTAAATGGCAGGAACAGTTTGCCAAAGCGCCGAAAATGATTGGGGGTATATTTTATTTCGTTCCGGAAAATGTGATGGGAGCAGTTGACTACTTTTTGGCCAAGTCGCCTGAATATAAAGACCAAACGAAAGAATATGAGGATTACTTTACTGTTGCACGGGGATATTTAAGGGCATTTAGATCTTTGGGTGGAACTGTAACCCAAGAAGGTAAAGTTTTAATTTCCAATACTTTTGTAAATATCGTTCCATTGTCACAGGATGAGACCAAAAAAGTTGAGGATGCGCTTGACCGGCTTCTTTCAAAAACCGTAGGTCAGTCCAGGGATGCGGAAACAAAGTCTAATATCAGTCAAATTGCAACCGCTTTGGAAGCTTATTATACTTCTTCAACTCCAGCTAGATATTCTAATTCTTTGACTGATTTAATCCCAAGTGAATTAAAAAGCTTACCAAAACAGTCTGACGGGACTGATTATGGCTATTTGGTTTGCGAGAACGGTCAGAAAGCGGTGGTTTTTGGCAAACTTGAAAGCGGGACTTATTTTGTTTGGAATTCAGAAAAAGGTAGTGCATATGACTCAAAAAGCAGCTCACCGCCGACAAATTGTTCGGTGACGACTCCGGTATTGGGAATAAGTGACCAAGCAGGAAACTTTTTTGAGACCCTCAAAGAGAAGATTAAATTATAAAGGGAGTTTACGTTTGATCTCTCCAAAGGCGGAAAAGTGCCAGGAGGAGGATTCGAACCTCCGTAGCCCTTTCGAGCGACCGTTTTACAGACGGTTCCGTTTGACCACTCCGGCATCCTGACTCTGAGCCGAGAGAGGGATTCGAACCCACGGCCTACCGTTTACAAAACGGTTGCTCTACCACTGAGCTATCTCGGCATAAGAAACGAGCTTAATTCTAGCAAAATTGCCACAAAAAAACTAGCCGTCGCTAGTAAAACTTACGCCATTAGACTATAACAGCCTAATGACATCTATAATAATTTAAGATAATTCCGCTCTGCTGAGCCGAGGTTCCAGTCTTCAACCCCCGTTTTCATAAGGTGGGAGATCTGAGCCAAAACTCTCAAGTTTTGACTACCCGAAATCCCTTAGGTTTATTAAAATAGGGAGGAATACATCTGAAACCTTTTCCCGAACTTTGCAGAGCTTTTAATGTGCAACTTTAGCACGCTTATATGTTATCACCAAGTACCTCTTCAGTCAAGTCAAATTGAGGCTATCAGAACGGTTAAAACGCTTATTTTCACGCCTGGAATTAATAACAATTTAATTAAACGAAAGGTATTTGAAGAATGGTCAAAATAGTGCCGACACAAACTGAAAGAATGGCTTGAAGGAGTGACGAGTAAGGACCTACTGGGACAATCCAAAGTAGCAAGATCAAAAAAATTCCGTATGGCTCAACTGCGGCAACATCTTCCGCTAAATCGCGGGGAAGGACAGACATTAAAATTTTTGAGCCGTCAAGTGGGGGAATTGGAATTAAGTTAAAAATAGCTAAAATGACGTTTATGAGGATGATTTTTTGGACAATGACGGCAGCTGAATAACTGACAACTGTTGGTGGAATTAGGTTAACAATAAGATGAAAAACACCGGTAAAAAAAAGTGCCAAAACCAGATTTACTCCAATTCCAGCTAAAGAAACCAAAAAAGTGTCTCGTCTGGGATTTCTAAAGTTAAAAGGGTCAATTGGGACCGGTTTTGCCCAGCCGAAAACAAATGGGGCGCGGATTATTAAAAGGAGGGCTGGTAGAAGAAGAGTCCCCAGAGGATCAATGTGAGCTTTTGGGTTTAAAGTTAAACGGCCTGAAATTCGGGCGGTTGGATCGCCGAGCCGGTCGGCAACATAACCGTGAGCTACTTCATGGAAAATTATGCCTATTAGAAAGGCTAAAATCAAACCAATTATTGGGATTATTGAACTTGTTGCATCAATCATTGCAAAAATTTAGAAATTCCTGTATATTCTAGCAGATTGTCATCTATAATTGAAACTAAAATGCGGGTTTGTTCAAATTGTAAAAAATCAGTTTTAATAGGTATCAACTCAAGCCACAAGCACGGCGGCGCTTGGGCAATGCGCGGGCCAGCAACTAGAAAGATTTGGCAACCGAACCTTCATAAAAAGAAAGTTACGATAGGTGGAAAAACCCAGACTTTGTATTTTTGCACTAAATGCTGGCGAAAAGTGAGAGAACAGGTAAAAAAAGTTACTAAAAATAAGCCTGTAAAAGTTGTAGAGAAGTCAATTAAACCGGAAAAAGTTTCCCAATCGGACTCAGTTTGACAAATTGGCATCTTTTTTCTTCAGCCGTCCACAACTCTTGGGGTCGAATTTTCTGATTTGACAACTAACTAAAAAAGTTTATATGCTTAACAAAGCAGCATCAAATGGTTGGTATTGACACTTTTGAGAATAAAGAACAAAAGTTTTTGAAGCGCTTTTTCAAAAGCCGAAGAAAATATCTCTCCTTTGGTTTAGCTTTAATTCTAATTTTCCTTATTATTCTTTACCTCGTTCCCTTTGGAGGTCTGGAACGTTTTGGCTTTATTGCTCAAAAGAAAGGTCAAGAACAGCCCAGTTTGGCTCAAACTTCTACTCCTTCCATCGATATTTCTACTGAAGCCCGTCAAACCTATTATCAATCAGGTGTTCCGCATACGGATAAATCAGGTAACCTAATTACTGCTTATGACTCTGCTAAGTCATTTTTTCCGATCGGTATATTTTGGGTTTCTAGCCACTCAACGGACATAGGTGCTATATCAGCTCTAAAAACGGCTGGCTTTAATACCGCAGTGACGGCCAAAGAAGACAATTTTTACGATACTGATCCGGCTTTTTTATTAAACCAAATCGGTACCGATGATTCATTTAAGCTGATTATTAATCAAGACCTTTTGACTAATGCAAGTACGAATAAAAGAAGCGATCCAACTTCGTTTAACGAAAGTCGTTTTCAAACTTATAAAAATGATAGCCGGGTTTTGGGCTGGTGGATGGATGATGAACCGTTGAATATAGCGACGGTTTTAAAGGATAATCCCCAATTTAACTATGATGCTAATAACCAAGTTTATCAGGCTCACAAAAATCAAACCAGCCAGGTCTTTTTTATTACCGATTCAGGAGCTCCGACTCAGATTAGTAATCAACCATGGTTTAATAGTTTTATGAATTTAGGCAGCGTGGCCAGTGATTATGTTTATCCAAAATCTGTCTGGGAGACATTTAATTCCTTCAAATTAACCGCCGATGCTGTTAAAGCGATGGTTAATGCAGTCGGGGAGAAGAAACCGGCTTGGTTTGTTCCCCAGGCTTTTGATGGAACAGGGGCTATTTATCCAACATCACAAGAGGAGAGAGCTCAAGTTTATACCACTATTATTCATGGAGCGACCGGGATTTTACATTTTACTTGGGACAATTGTATCTTCCGTAGTTGGGGCGCGGCTACTGGGCAGTCCACTGATTTTTCGGGAATTAGACCCAATATTCCCCAGACTTTGTCAAATTGTCCAAACAGTACCGTGATTGACTCTAGCCGCCAGGCAAGCGCCTCAACCCTTTGGAATTCACTGGATGCTTCACAAAATGGTATCAATAGCGAGCTGGCAACTTTAAAGCCGGTAATTCTATCGCCAACTTCCGGAGAAAATTATTCAGTTTTTGTCGACCGAACTCCAATTTCTTCAGCTCCAATCAGGACTATGCTTAAATTTTACAACGGGGAATATTATCTTTTAGCCGTCAATATAGATAATGCAACAATCAATGCCAAATTTCAATTTTCTTTCCAGCCACTAAATTCGACTGTTTTATTTGAAGGGAGTCGTCAGCCGACCATTCAAGGAAACTCGATTATTGATAGTTTTGTTCCATTTGCCGTCCACGTCTATAAATTTAAGCCAGGTATAATACCAGTTGTTTCCATTACTACACCATTTAAAGGATCCCGCTTGATGGGTAAAGTTAATATTAAGGCTGAAGTTTCCAATTTAACCCCTTCAAAAGTAGAGATTAAAATTGACAACATTTTGAAGGCTACTTTAAACAGTGCTCCGTATAGTTATTCCTGGGATACAAGTTTGTATTCAGACGCAGTCCACCACATTGAAATTATTGCTTATGATTCTTCAGGAAGTTCATTTTCATCCGGAATAGAATTTTTTCAAACAATTAACAATTGCCCAGATTTCAATAATGACAGAATAATTAATGTTGGAGATCAGCTTCTTTTGTCAAAAGCGGCAGTTTCCGGTGTGCTTTACAACCCCCTTTATGATCTTAATGGGGATGGTAGTATTAACGTAGGAGATACGTTGCTTTTTGCCAAGTGGCTTCAGTCTAAAGGCGGCAGTCCTTACTCTTGTCCGGTTCCAACTCCAACCCCAACTCCTACTCCAACACCAAAATCTCCACCTTGTTACTTTACTGACTCCAATGGTAACCAACGCGGTTACGGCGACGTTAATGCCGACGGCTGGGTTGACAACACTGATCTAGGATTAGTGATGAACAGCAATCTGACTGTAGACCAAAAGAAAGCTGCTGATGTTGATGGTAATGGTACACGGAACTCGACTGACCTTTTGAAAATGAGTCAATATATCCAGAACCAGATTGTAACTTTTCCTGTCTGTCTGGTCCCAACTCCAACCCCAACTCCTACTCCAATACCTTCAAAAATTACAGCCACAATTTCTGGTAACTCAGTGCTTTTTCGCTGGGTCGCTCAACCAAACCAAGGAATAATTGCCGTCTGGCCTTCTTCAAGTCCGAATGCCTGTGTCAATGTCAATGCTGATTTAGTACATAATTCTGGAGCTCTTGTTGCTAATACTTCAACTTATACTTGGAATGGAGCGCCAAATGGAGCATATAGAGCAGCTTTTGTCCAATATGTTGCTGGTAACACCATGCCGGACGGTTGTACTACTAGTTTTGCGGTTGGAAGTGTTCAAGGAGTCTCGACTATCGAATCTCAAAACTTTGCATCAATGATTTTGACTGTAATTACCAATTTCTTCGAAAGAATTTTCTAAGATTCAACTATTTTCTCAAGCCAAACTTTTGTTTCTGGGTATCTGTTTAAAAATTTTTCGTTTAACTCTTCAAACTTTTTTAATTAAGGATTTTGTCTAGGAAAGTTTTAGCTTCTTTGTGGCCGTTTAAGAATTCTTTGATAGTCATCGGGCGCTTGCCTTCCGGCTGGATTAAGAATGGATCGTTAGGTAAAAACTTAATCATTTGGTATCTGTTACCTGATATCTGATATCTAGCCCAAATTCCCGGCCAGGGGTGGAAGGCGCGGATCATCTGGTTAAGTTTTTTTGCCTTTGGGGGGTTATCAATATCAATTTGACCATCTTCTTTTTTGATGATTTTAGTATAGGTGGCTTTAGAATTATCTTGGGGAAGAGGTGGAAGAAAAAATCGCAAACTTTTTTTAATGTGTGTGCTAGCTTCACAACTGCTTATAAATAGAGGGATTGTTTCTACAAGCAAATTTGCACCTATTTGAGCTAGTTTTTCAGAAAGTGATTGGTAGGTGTCATCGGGCTTAATTGAAGTCTTCTGAAAGGCGATAATGTCCCCTTCGTCCATTTTCTCATCCATAAGCATTATTGTTACACCCGTTTCAGTTTCACCTTCCAATATTGCAGTTTGGATCGGTGAAGCTCCCCGGTATTTTGGAAGAATTGAAGCATGAACATTAATTGAACCAAATTTAGGTATATTAAGAAGTTCCTTTGGTAAAATTTTTCCATAAGCGGCGACAACTACCAAATCCGGGTCTAATTTTTTAATTTTGTCAAAAATTTGTGGGTTCTCTCGGATTTTGGGCGGAGTTTCGACAGGAATTTTGTTTTCTAAAGCTAAGATTTTAATAGGGGAGGGGGTCAATATCTGCTTTCGGCCTACCGGTTTGTCAGGTGCGGTGATTATTAACTGGGGAGAAAGTTTTTCTTCGGTTAGTTTTTGAAGTACCAAAGCAGCAAATTGGGGAGTACCGAAAAATACAATTTTATACTTTTGATTTTTAATTTTTTCATTCATGTTACTTATTACTCTATTTTTACTTCTGCCAATTTTTCTTTACCATCTTTGTCTTTGCCAATAACTTTATAAAGTTTTGATCCCTGCTTTTTCAAATAGTCAATAAAAAGTATGCCGTTTAAATGGTCAGTTTCATGTTGGATGACAGTGGCAGTAATCCCTTTAAAGTGACGTTTGATTTTTTTACCTTTTTCGTCCTGAAAAAAAATGTCAATTTCTTTGGGTCGGGTGACTTCACCATAATAAAGGGGGACTGAAAGGCAGCCTTCTATGGAGGTTATTTTTTCTTTTGAAACTTGGTCTATCTTGGGATTGATAAATGACCTTATAGTTTTTCCAATTTTGACAACGAAAATTCGCTTCAAAAGCCCGATTTGAGGTGCAGAAAGCCCTAATCCCTCCGGGTCATTTTGCTGTTCTAATAGGATTTTTAAATCTTTATAGATTTTTGTCACTTCCGAGTCTAATCTGCTAATATCTTGCGATTTTTGTCTTAAAATTGGATTAGGTATAGTAATTATGTTATCTTTCATTAAAGTGTGTCTTTCGGATCAATATTTATTGTTGCATCTAGTGGAATGATTTCCAGAATTGGCTGAAAATCTTCCCGGCTTTTACTTTTAAGGATTATATTATAGCTTATTTTACCAATATTTGGGGTGAATTTTTTTGTTGGTCCTAAGACTTCAACTTTCGTTAAAGTGCCGGTAATTTTTTTGATTAAGTCTTCCGATTTTTCTAAAGCTTTTTGGGAATTTTTAGCACTTAAGATGATTTTTACAAGTTTTGAATAAGGAGGGTAGGAAAATTGCCGTCGGGTCAAAAGTTCTGATTTTACAAAACTTTGGTATTTTTTTTGGGCGGCAAATTTTATTGCCGGGTTTTGAGGGTTTGCTGTTTGGATTATCATTTGACCATCTTTTGAAATAAGCTCGGAAAGTTGCCATAGGGTTTGAAAAGTATGTTCTTGGGCTCTGAAATCTGGGAAGTTTAAAGCTGTGTCGGCCCAAATTACTCCAATAAGGTCAAATTTTTGGGGAATTATGCCGTAAAAAATTGCTGAAGTGGCGATTGTTATTTGGGATGGAGCTTTATATTTAAGGTCTGCTTCGACAATTGAGACTTTAGTTTGGGGCAAAAATGATTGCAGTTCTTTTTTAACTTTACCTAAGTTTTGTGAATAAAATTTCACCATCGGATTTTGACAGTTTGGACATAAAATTGGTTGAGAAATTGAGTATTGAGTTATTAAACATTGAGGGCAAAATAAATATCCAGCCTCAATTTTACGGTTTAAATAGAGCAATATTCGTTTTTGATTATTAATGTTTTGTATCAAAATACTCTTTAAGGTATCAGAAAAAATGGAATAATTACCTAACTTTCTTTCGTCTAATATATTGACGATTTTTATCTTACTTTTGAGAAATTGCAGGTTATGGTTTTCAATCATCTTTAAGTTCCATTTTGGATTTGAGTTTTTTTGGAAAAAGTAGAAAGTTTCAACATCAGGTATTGGACTTTCAAGGCTAAGTTTCACGGAAAGTAACCGTGAAATAGTCAGAGCTACACTTATGGCGTTAAAGTAAGGGGATCTTTGGTCTTTATAGAATTCTGAGTGTTCATCGTGAATTGTAATTTCGGAAAGGTTATTACAGGGTACAAAAATAGCCGATCGGGAACCAATAATAATGTCAAAGTTTCCTTCCAGAAGTTTTAACCAAATTTCAAATCTTTGATTGGGTTTTAATTCTGAATGATATATTATGATATTTTTTGTGTGGTCTAAATTAGCAAGAACGAGAGGAATTTGGTTAATGTTTGGTACGAGAATAATTGTTTGTTTGTTATGAACGCGCATGTTTTTATTCTCGTCGGCCAACAGTCCACTTTGTACACTTTGTAGTCTACCCTTTGAGTTTCGCTTAGCTTCAGGGCCGACTGCGAGCAAAGCAAGCTCGTTCTTATTGTGTTTTGGTTTAAGCTGTTCCTGTGAAAAATCAACTTTTCTTCCATTGTTTGACTGCTTTGACACTTCATTAGTTGCTTTTTTTGGGATTTCTGGAAGGATAGCTTTGAGACAGTCAAGCATTGGAGCGTGATAATACCATGACATCCATTTTAGTAGTTTAATCTGGTAGGGTAGTAATAGTGGGGTTGGTAATAAGATTTGTGAGATTTCTTTCGGTGAAGGGATTTCAGATTTATCTTTTACCTCAAATACAATTCCCCAGGCTGTCTTTTTGCCCCAAGGTACTTCTACTAAATGACCATTTTTGATATCTTTTGATATAAAACTGGGAATTTTATAAGTAAAAAAGTTTTTTTTAGGATCTTGCGGCTTGTTTACAATTACATCAGCAAACATCTGATTTTTTTGCTTTTTATAGTTGGCTGTAAGAATTGTTTTTTAGTACTTTGTCGATTGATTCAACAAGCGCTAAATCTTCTTCTTTGTGCAGTTTTTTCGCCAAGGTCTCAATTGTTTCACCTTTTTCAACTTTGAAAACTCTTTGGATAATAATTTTACCTTCATCGTAGGAGTTTGGTTTTATCTCATGAACGGTGCAACCATAATAGGTTACTCCAGTTTTTAAAACTTCAGGCAAAACTTCTTCAATTTGACCTTTAAAAATGGGGGATTTTGAACCATCTGGCAGAGTAATTTCTCCGGTTCCTGATTCAGTTAGAAGCGCCGGGTGCAGGTTAATAATTGTTGAGTTTGGAAAGTGTTTTGTAAAATTTTCGTCCAAAACCAAGTCCCAGCCGGCTAAAACAATAAGTTTTGGATCGTATTGAGAAACAAAAAAACCCAAAGTATCCATATATTCTTCCCTTGATTTACCTGTTCTGTTTCGCCATTTGACTAAATTGAAATAGACAGCTGGAATGCCTTCTTTTGTCGCCAAGTCTATCCCAGGGGATTCTTTCTTGTGGCTAACGACTAGAATAATTTTACCCAAAGAGTCAGGTCGTTTTTCATACTCTAAGATGGCAGGCAATCTTGAGCCGCCACCAATTAATACACTTATAGGGAGGAGTTTTTCTTTCATGAAGATATTTTAGCACAAATTGGCTGTTATTTGGCTTTCTCCCAATCAGTTTTTTTCTCAAGCGCCGGAATGTAATTTGGTTTAAGCTCCAAAGCTTTATTTATGCTGGCTGAAGCGGAAGCATCTTGTGAGGCCACTTTTTCAATAAGGGCTCTTTTGTACCAGGTTTCTGGATCGGTTGGGGCCAAAATTGTGGTTGTTTTGGCAGCATTTAAGGAATCAGCAAGTAAAGATGAGTCAAATTTTGAAAGCAAAAAATAAGTTTGACTGGCAGTTCGCCAGAAGCTTAAATTGTAGGGTTCTGAAAGTAAAGCTTGTTTGGTTGCTTCAAAGGAGATTTCAAGAGCTTTCTTTTGAACATTCTTGTCTTCAGTTTCTAAGGCTAAATTAGCAGCAGCATTACCGAGGTTTGAAAGATATAAAGGTTCGGAATAGGGAAGAGTGGAAACTGCACCATGTAAGAGATAATAAGCACTTTGCCAATTCTCGGCACTTTGGGCGTCACGGGCTTTAGCAAACAAGACATCTGCTTGCCAGATCCTAAGAAGTAAAAACAGAATTAAAAGATCGAAAATCAAAGTTGTGGAAAACAAAATGAATCTTGCTTTGTAAATATTTTTAAGTTTTAGCCATAATATTTTCTCAAATTCCTTAACCTTTTCTTTCTCAAGGACAAAAACGACGGCGGGGAAAAGGAAAAAAAGTAGAGCAATTGCCACGACCGAAAAGCCGAAAAAGTTCTGGATCAGATATGAAATATAACCGGCCAAGATCCCTGCAATAATTAGAGATTCTGAATCGTCAATCTTTTTAACTAACTTTCTCCCAGCATAGTATAAAAAGCCGCCAATTATGGAAAGATATGTGAGAAACCCAAAAAGTCCAGTTGTGGCGAGGTAATTCAAATATTCATTGTGAGCTTTGTTGTATAAAAAGTCCCATTCGGTAGTTTGATTATGTTCTTGAGGACGGTAGTTGTAATAGGTATAGGCGAAAGTTTCAACTCCGGAGCCGAAAAGCGGGTAATGTTTAAAAATTTCAAAAGCGCCTCTCCAGACGATCAATCGGATTTGGCCAGATTCAGTGCCGCCAGTGGCTAATTCCGTCTGGGTTGTTGGAGACTGTGATTGGCTGGTGGATTGCGGCGGAGTCAAGAATTTTTTTAAAGGACCGATCTCTCCAACCCTGCCCAAAAGCGAAGATCCGAAAAGAAAAGTAACAATGACAAAAGTTGAAAAAATTCCAGCAAGCCAGTAGTGATTGTTTGAAACTTTGATATGTTTGAAACCCTCTTTTGCCAAAAGCCAAAGATAGATCCCCCCAAAAACCAGGAGGCCAAAAAAGAGTCCTAAGGCTGCAGACCTTGAATTGGTCAATAAGAACGCCCAAAAAAGAATAATTGCTGATATAAAAAATAAAAACTTCAAGTTTTGTTTTTTGCTTTTTAAAAGAAATGCTAAAGAAAGTGGAATGTAAAAACTAAGGTAGGCGGCAAGCCAATTCGGTTGGCCAAGGGTGGAAAAAATCCGCTTAGTCGGGTCAAATTCGGCAGACCAGCAGGAAGAGGTCCATTGGCCAAAAAGGAGTTTGCAGGTTGGGTCGGCACCAAAATGGGAGGGAATTCCCCAGAGAGCGACAATCAAAGATGAAGCCATGCCGACGAATAGAAGTCTTATTGCATCGGCTTTTTTGAAATTTGAAACCAGGGAGAAAAACAAGATCAGATAGGCGAAAGTTGAAAGTAGACTGCCATTAAAGCGGGAATAGTAACCAAAAATTGAAGTATGAGTGTCAACTGAAAAGATTGTTGAGGCGATATTTGATATCAAAAATAATATAATCGGCCAAAAGAGAATGGTTTTTGCAAAACTTATTTTTTTCTCAAAAATTGATTTACCAATCCAGAAAAGTCCAACTGTTGCTGCCCCGGCGTAAACCAGAAGCATTTTTGGGAATTCAAAAAGTTCATAATTGACGGCAGTAAAGATTAAGGGAGTAAAAAAAATTAGAGCGTAAAAAGTATATTTAATGGCTTGATCAAAATATGAAGCAATTTTTTCCGCAGAAAACATGGTGGGAAAAGTATAGCCGAAGGACAATTTATTGGCAAGTTATGGATTGACATTTTAATTTGGAGTTGTTAAATTGTTTCCAAATGCCAGTCGAAGCATTTCTTTATATACCGCTTCCCAAAACGATTTCTCTTGCTGATGCATTAGTCCGCGAAGGTTTAGACGCCGCCAATTTTGATCTAGTAGATCTCAACCAAAAGTATGTTGGTTTTGACTGGCTGAAAGTTTCTGCAGACGGCAAACATCTTTTGGCCTTGACAAAAAGTGATTTTGATTCGAGGGGATTGGTTAGGGATGGAAAGATTGTCACTTCCTCCTTTGGTGCTCTTCGGGAAAATATTAGCCTTGAAAAATCCTCTCCTGATTTTTCAAGATTGATTCTTGGGGATTCTGAAATTTTCTGGAGCAACAGAAGATTTGCCACTATTTTTGTTGATGAGGAAGGTGAGTATAACTATATCCAAAATAATGCAATTGAGACAAAAATTGTTGATTGCGCTCCCGATTTGTCCAGTTTTTCACTTATTTCTGATGTTGAAGAATTTGATTTTAAAGAAGAGGTGAAAAGATTTATTCACTGCCATTTGGATTTTAAGATAGTTGAGGGGAAACTGGAAGAAGCTGTCAAGGAGGAAGAGATTTTCTTTCGGGAACGTCTAAAAATTGTGCACTTCGATTTGAGAGAAAAGGGTACAACTTCTCAATAAAATATCTCTAAATAATAACTAAATAGGTCAAAGTAGGATCTTGCAGAAGGTCCTTTTTCAGGCTATACTCGATAAACGCCCATGTTTAACACAATTTTTGGTCTTTTCTCACACGATATCGGAATAGATTTAGGAACTGCTAACACTTTGGTTTTGGTTTTAGGTAAAGGAATTGTTATCCGCGAACCTTCTGTTGTCGCCCAGCATACTAAAACTAAGGATATATTGGCGATTGGATCGGAAGCCAAACGGATGGTTGGCAAAACTCCAGCCTCGATTGTGGCAATTCGCCCCTTAAAAGACGGGGTAATTTCTGAATTTGACGCGACTCAAGCGATGCTTGCCTACTATATAAATAAGGTACACGAGTTACCGAAAAGCTGGTTTCCCAAAATTCCAAGGCCGAGGGTGGCTATTGGTATTCCCTCGGGAGTGACTGAAGTCGAGAGACGAGCTGTGGCTGATGTAGCAACATCTGCCGGCGCTAGGGAAGTTTATTTAATTGAGGAACCGATGGCTTCAGCCATTGGTGCAGGGCTTGCAATTGAGGAGCCCAATGGGATTTGCGTTGTTGATATTGGCGGCGGGACAACTGAAATTGCTGTAATTTCGCTGGGGGGAATTGTTACGGGCCGGTCTCTTAGGATTGCCGGGGATGAGATGGATCAGGAGATAATAAGTTATATCCGTTCCCGCTATAATGTGGTTTTGGGTGAGCGGTCGGCGGAGGAAGCAAAAATTGCAGCCGGAAATGCCTTTGCCTCGCTGCCGGATAAGGAAGTTATTGTCCGGGGCAGGGATTTAGAAACCGGTTTACCAAAATCCTTAAGACTTACTTCCTCGCATATTCGCGAAGCAATTTCCGGTTCATTAAACGAAATTATAGGGACAATTTCTGAAACGATTGAAGACACACCGCCAGAACTTGTTTCAGATATTGCATCAAAAGGAATTGTTCTAGCCGGAGGTGGAGCACTTCTTCCCGGTTTGGGGAAACTTATTGCCCAAGAGACGAAAATGCCGGTGGTTATAGCTGAAGATCCTTTAACTTGTGTTGTTCGAGGCTGCGGAAAAGTTTTAGAAGACATTGAACTTTTGAGAAAAGTCAAGATAACAGGAGGGTTGAACTAGCTAACTGCTGACAGCTTTCTGACTACAGCTGAAAGCTGGATGCTGATTGCTGAAAGCAATTAAAATTGATGCATCGGACCAATATTGCCAATTTTTTTCTTTTTTTACTTCTTTTTTCTTTTTCAGTTTTGATACTGGCGGTTGATAAAATTGGAGTTTTAGTGCCTTTAAAGAGAACTTGCGCCTATCTGACTATCCCGGTTCAGGGAGGAATTTATAGTTTTACAAATGGGGCAAAACAAGAATTTTTATTTCTTTTTCAGATTCAAAAGATCGGCCGTCAGTATGACGATTTGAAAAAGGATTATGCCAAGTTGTTATCTCAAAATTTGAAGTTGAAGGCAGTCCAGGAGGAAAATAAAATTCTTCGAGCCCAGTTTGAATCCCAGCCGGAAATTGCAGCTAAACTTCTTCCGGCAAAAGTTGTTGGCTTTCCTAAAAATTTGATTTTGGATAAAGGTTCGGCTTCAAATGTGAATGTTGGCGACATTGTAGTCTTAGAAAATTCCTTTTTGGGGGAAGTAATCACTGTCGGTTCTAATTATTCGAATGTCAGAATTCCTACTGATTCTGCTTCCTCAATAACTGTTTACGTCGACACTCCCGGGGGACCAAAAGGCTTGGTTAACGGTAGTTTTGATCAGGGAATGATTTTAGATAAGATTTTGCCGGAAGAAAAACTTGAAGTTGGGCAATTGGTTTTGACAGCTGGGGAAGAAGAGGCTGGTAACATTCCCAAAGGCTTAATTTTGGGAAAAATTTCCAAAATTAAAAAAGATCAAGCAGCGGTTTTTCAGACGGCTGAAATTGAACCTATCTGGCCGTATGACCAGTTGGCAACAGTATTTGTAAGTTTAGAAAAATGAAAAGTCCAAAAAACTATTATTTCTTTTTAATTTTGGTTTTAGCTGCATTCTTGGAAAGCACGATTTGGCCGGTCAATTTAGTTTTTTTGCTTTTGGTTATCTGGTCATTTTTCCGAAAACCAGGGGAAATTTTAATAACTGCTTTTTTTGCCGGACTGGTTTTGGATTTTCTGGCAGGTACTACTTTGGGGGTGAGGAGTCTAAGTTTTCTTTTAGTTTTGGCAGTAGTCCTATTTTTAAGATTTAGGTTTTTCCCCAAAACTTTATCTTTTGCCAAAGTCTTGCCTTTTATCATCCTTTTTGTCTTTTTTGGGAGTATTTTTTTATCGATATTGATAAATTGGGAAGAAACCGGGAAATTAAGCCTTTTTTTCCTCTGGTCAAAAACCGTTTGGGAAGTGGTTTTGACGATCGTTTTCTACCCGATTTTTGAATATTTATCCATATTGTGGGAAAAACAGGAAGATCCCCAGCTTCAACTTAAAGTCTAATGGCGAAAGATAAAATCAAAAATTTAGGCAAAAATTTCGGCGAAATGATTACCAAAGACAAAACCCGCCGATTCCAAGGGAAAGATTCAATTTTTGACAGTTTTGATTTGACTTCCTTTTTAGACGAAGGGGCAATTAAGAAGAAGGAGAAAAGAATTTCCGACTGGCGTTTTGCCTTTTTTTATTTTATTTTGATTTTATCGTTTATTGTTATTTTCGGCCGGCTTTTTATTTTGCAGGTTGTTGAGGGTAAGGCTAACCTTTTACGGTCTGAGAACAATCGGATTCAAATTCAACCAATTCATGCTCCTAGGGGTGTAATTTTTGATCAAAAAGAAGAAATTTTGGCCAGAAATACTGCCGGTTTCCGATTGATTCACGGTAATGATGTCAAAATGATTGACCGCGATACCGCCCTTGATTTAGAATCCAAAGGTTTAGTTTCCGAAGGGTTGCAAGAAAAAGAACTGGGAAGGCTTGAGATTGACAGCGTTAGACAATATCCGGCAAATGAAGCTTCGGCCCATCTCTTAGGTTACATTTCCCAAATTTCTGCAGAAGAGTATAAAGGAAAATATTCAAATTACGAAATTAGTGACCAGGTTGGCCGGGTTGGAATTGAAGAAACATATGAGAATTATTTAAAGGGTACGGACGGTGGGAGACTGATTGAAGTTGACGCCAAAGGGAAAGAAATTCGGCTTTTGGGGGAAAAGGAACCAATGGCAGGAAATAACCTTTACACTTCTATCGATCTTGGTCTTCAGAAGAAAATGTATGATGCACTTTCTGCCCAAGTAGTCAAAACCGGATCGGTTGGCGGAGTGGCGATTGCCCAAAATCCCCAAAACGGCCAAATCCTAGGCTTAGTTTCTTATCCTTCTTATGATGCTAACAAAATTGTTTCAGGCTTAAAGACGGACGAATTTGCTAAATTAGTTTCCGATACAAATAAGCCTTTGTTTAATAGGGCACTTTCTGGAACCTACCCTCCAGGTTCAATTTTTAAAATTGTAACTTCAGTTTCCGGTCTGGAATCGAAAAAAATCGATAAAGATACCCAACTTGAAGATACCGGCGAGATATTTTTAGGCGACTATCGTTTCACAAATTGGTATTTTACAGAATATGGCAAAAAAGAAGGTTTTTTAAATATTGTAACTGCCATAAAGCGCTCAAACGACGTCTTTTTCTATCGGGTGGGGCAGTTGGTAGGGGAGAAGATTCTTGGGGATTGGGCTAAAAAGCTGGGTTTGGGGAGAAAATTGGGAATTGATATGCCCAACGAGTCTTCCGGTTTAGTTCCGACTGATGATTGGAAAAAAGAGGTAAAAGGGGAAATTTGGATGCCTGGGGATACTCTCCATATGGCGATTGGCCAGGGTGACGTTTTGACGACCCCATTGCAGATTCTGAATTTGACTTCTTTTGTTGCAAATGGCGGTACACTGTTTAATCCAAGAATAGTGGAAAAGGTTGAAGATCAGAATGGGAAAGTTGTAAAGAATTTTAATGATGAAGTTTTGGCAAAAAATCTGGTTGAGAAGAAGAATTTGGATTTGGTTCGGGAGGGGATGAAAGAGGCTTGTGCTGAAGGCGGAACCGGCTGGACATTTTTTGATTTTTCAAAAAAACATCCCGGGATAGATGTTGCCTGCAAAACAGGAACGGCTGAAGCGGGTGCAAACCCTCATGCTTGGTTTACAATTTTTGCCCCATTTGATAAACCAACGATTGCCTTGACGATTTTGGTTGAAAATTCCGGAGAGGGTTCCTCAATTTCCGGTCCGGTTGCCCGCGACATTTTGGATTGGTATTTTACTTCGCAAAAGTAAAATATCCAGATGAGGGCGAAGTCCGAAGGCTGATATTTTTCAAGATAACAGATATTAGTAACAGTGTCGAGTTTTGTCAGTCTGGTAAAAGTGATAGAATACGCCCGATGGGATTTTCAAAAGAACTGATTTCCCGGCGGAATTTTTTAAAACTTGCAGCTGCTTCGGCAGTTGGGTTAGCATCAGGCAAATTTTTGGCTTATGAGAGGGAAGGTGAAGCCTATTTTGAACCTGAAGTTTGGCATCCAAATTTTGACCAAATTAAAGAGACCCAAATCCAGCCTTCTTCACAATCTTTTTCTGGGCTGGATGGCAAGTACCAAGTTGGTGTGCCTGGGGTGGTAAAGATGGGCGAAAGGGAACCTGGGCAGTTAAAAAGGCCGGAATGGCCGCGAGAAATCCTTGCCCAACCAGTAAGAAAAGTTAAAACCTCAAGACCCGAAATTGCCCTGACTTTCGATGATGGCTACGGTTACACCAGTGATATTTTGGATATCCTTGAGAGGACGGAAAATGATGATGTTTGTATTTCTACTTTTTTAATCGGTTCGGTGATTCAAAAAAACCCCGAGTTTGCTAGACGGGTTGTTGCGGACGGTTATGAAATTGCCAATCATGGAGCGACCCACCATACATTAACAACCCTTTCAGATGAGGGTTTAAGGCAAGAAATTCTGGGCGATGAGCAAATTGTCCAATCAGTTTGCGGCCAAACAACCAAGCCTTACCTTCGGCCCTCGGGTGGTACTTACGGCCAAAGGGAAGTAGATGTTGCCGCCGATTTAGGGTTTCGGTTGATTTTGTGGAGTGTTGACCCTCAGGATTGGAAACTTGGTGCCGATCCGCAGTATTGGGATAGGGATGCGAAATGGCTTGAAGATTATATAATCCCAAATACTTATCCTGGAGATATTGTAATTTTTCATTATAGCCGTTACTCAACCGTTTTAGCTCTCCAGCCAATATTGGATGGACTTCGGGGAAGAGGATTAAAAATTGTCTCCTTAACTCAACTTTTTACCTAATCCTCTTGACGGGATTTCGCCTCGTTTAATAAGAATCATAGCTACATGCTCAACAATGTGGTCTTCTATCCCCAAAATTTCGGCAATTTGTTTATTTTGCTTCCCCTCAAGTCTTAATTTTTTGACTGTTTGTTCAAATTCCTTTCTTGGAGCTAGTCTATGCCCGAACAAAAACCTTTTTCCAAGCCTAAGCGTAATCTTAGAATCTTTTATATCAGTACAAATTGAAATTTCCAATATTCTTTGGGCAGACCAAAGCTTTCTTCTAAATTCTACCGCTTCCTGCCTATTTTGAAATTGAAGTTCTCTGTTTTCCAAGTCTTTAAGCGTTTTTACTATTTTTTTGGCTACCGAGAGAAGTTTTTTTGATCTTGCTCTTTTCTCTTTTTCTTCCAAATCAAAATCTTTCGGAAATCTTTCAATCAGGATAGGTTTTAAATGTTCCGGGCAAGTTAGAAAAAAAAGCTGCCCAATTGCTTCCTTGAAATCTTTGCACTTTTTAATTCCCAGTTGGTGAGTAAATTTTAAAAATTCCCCTTCCTTGTGATAAGCTCTATGAATTAGCCGTTGGTATTTTGAAGTCCTGGGATGATATTTTCGACCGTTACAAGTGGGGTTCTGAGTGGAGAAAAATCGGAGGAAGGCGTAAAGGGAAGGTTCGCCTTGTATTTGGCTGATATCGTTTTGAAATTCTTCCCAAAATTTGGCTGTTTGCAAAATTATATAAAGACAATCTTGGGGAAACATTTCGGCACAAAGAACTTTGGCTTTTTGAACAAAAGAAGCTAGTTCCTCCGACGGTTTGAATTCCCACATTAAATGATGAACCAATTTTTTGCTGGGAGTAATCATTTTCTTTCTTAATCCTTTTGTTGATCGCAAATATAGAGTAACCAACCTTGCGTAATTGCCCGGAGTTGCATAATCGATTTCGTTTTCTTCTTGGTGATAGTGCCTTAAGAAATTTGAAAGTGAATAAGCTTGGTTTTTGGAATTGCGGTGATTTTCGATATCGGAAACCAATCCTGACCAAAATTCTTTATTTTGGACAGTTTCGTTAAACTCATTCCTTTCAATTATCGTCGGTAGAGATGTTTTTTCTCTGGTTGGAAGAATTTTTTCCTCAATCAGTTTTTTTGCTTTTTCAATTTCCCTCCTCAAATATTGGCCTTCTTGTTCGGGAGGATTGTAATTTAGCAGGAAAGTCCTCAGATCCATTCCGAAATAGTCTCTGACAATTTGGGCAAGAGCCGAATAACCAAAAGTTTTTATTTTTTTCGGAATGTTATCAACCCAGTCAAAATTCCGGTTAAAGGTTTGCGCAAGTACAACTTTTACGTCAGAATTCCTTAACATTTCTGATTGGCTGACTTTGGTATAACCAAAAAACGTTTCGTTTGCTAACGGTCTGGGAATTTTTTCCAGCCTCAAAGATAGTGTTCTCCAAAAATTTCCTGTTTTAAGAAGCTGTTCGTAATCATCCAAATAAAGCCTCCTTAACCGGGGATATTTATCAAAAGCAAGTTTGCGGGTTGTCTGAATTATAATGGCGAGGTTTCGGTCAGGGTTTTGGGGCTCAAAATCACGAAAAATAAACTCAGTTGCCCTCATGTCAAACTGTTTTAAGAACCTATCTAGACTGATGAAAAGCTGAGACCATTTCCATTCCGTTCCGTTGATTATTTTTTCACCCGGCTTTCTGGTAAAAATTCCTCCGATACTCTGTTTTTCTCTTAGCTCATCGTCTTCTGCCATATGTCGGTTAAGTTCAATCCAAAAGTCGGGTGTTTCACTGCTTTCAGAGAGCCAAATAATTCTTTTTGAGACAGCAGGTATATCTTTTCCTTTTCGGTCTTTGACAATAAAATCGGCAAGTTCCTTTAAAGAAACTCCGCTTCGTAATATACCTGGCTCTTGAGGTCTTAATCTTTCCATTGGTTTTTGGAAATATACAACGAATTTGCTTTAAGTGCAAATAAAGATTTTGATCCTTCTGGGATTTTTGCTCTTTTGTTATACTTTTGGAAAATGAAACTTCAAAAATCTTTTTACGAGCGGGGAACGAAAGAAGTCGCCTGCGAGCTTTTGGGTAAATACTTGGTTTTTGAACCGCTGCATAAACATTTTGTGGGCAAAATTGTCGAAACCGAGGCCTATTTGGGCCAGGAGGATTTAGCCTGTCATGCCTGTCGGGGAAAGACAAAACGGAACGAACCTCTTTTTGAAAAAGCCGGCCATGCCTATGTTTATTTCACTTACGGACTTTTTTGGCTTTTTAATGTTGTTGCCCACCAAAGAGGAGGAGTCGGAGGGATTTTAATTCGGGCATTGGAGCCAGTTGAGGGAATAGAAGAAATGGTTGCAAACAGAGGAGGTCGAAACGGTCATTTTCTAACTTCGGGACCAGCTAAAATTACTGAGGCTTTTGGGATCGACGGGAAAATTAACCGGGCGGATTTGATTGGCGATTTGGTTTGGATCGAGGACAGGGGAGGAGTTGTTAAACCGTCGCAAATTGTGGCCACAAAAAGAATCGGTGTCAATTACGCCGGCAAATGGAAGGACAAAAAGTTGAGATTTTATATAAAAGGAAGCGAATTTATCTCCAAGTCTTGAATTTAACATTTTCCCAAAAAAAAGCCCCCGCACAAGGCGGGGACAAAAAAAATGGTAGGACATTTCGGATAAATCTTGCGATCTACTCTAAACACCCTACCATAGAGCATTTTACCATGAAATCAGGCGTTGTCAACATCCCAATTTAAGGCTAATGATCAAAAGTCGTTGGAAAAATGATCAAAGAAGATGAATATTTGATTGAAATTAGTAAAAAATGAGCATGGTAAAGGACCGGAGGCTCCGCGCGGCCGAGTGCGCAGGAGGAGCTGCCCGTAAGGGCAAGGCGGTGTTGTTCCGCCCCTTCCAGTCCTTCAACAAAATTATCCGTTATTCTCTATTCACTTCACCCTTTCGGGGTGTTTTTCGCCTACTGCGGCGGTGGTGTGACGTCCACGGCCATTGGGATGGTGCCGCCCGACTCTATGGCGACAGGGTTTGAACCTCCGCTTGAGGTAAAAACACACTGTCCGCCCACGAAAGTTGCGGCTCCTACAATGACGATACACGCCACAATAAGGAGCAGCCAATACTTGAACTTCATCTTATCCCCCTGTTTGTGCGGATCCTGAAGCGATACCCCCAGGGTTAACTTGTGTTACCAGGCGAGTTTACCTGTACCACCCGCCCCAACAGTCGCCGTTGTACTTCTGCTCGAGATACAAGTGGTAGGTCCAGCTGAAGCCGACGGGTCCCACTCCTCCATGAAGCGTCCCTTGTCCGTCTGCGAAACGGTACTGCGTGTTCCATATAGTGTTCCAGCTTCGGAGGTCGGACCACGAATATGGGGTCACTGATGAAGGCGAGACGATGGGGGTAGACTGACGGAGGACAATCCAGGTGTTGTACCAGAATGTGGAGCTAAGATTTAGACTCCACATATTGGCCCAACTGGTCCCGACTCCCCAGATCTTGACGCTGCATGTTCGGTAGTAGGTTGCCAACGCGGCGGTTAGAAAACCATCCGCTGCGGCGGGGTTTTCTTTGCCGTCGTCAATGGTCAAGAGCGCCTTCCCCTCTGGCGTGTCTATCCACATCGCGGCGAGGTGCTGCCCCTTGGGTAGCTCTATCACCTTCCCTGGCTCGGCTTTCTTGATGGGCTCCTTCTTTACGGAGCTGGCTTCGTGGGTCGGAGTTGGCTGGCCGGCGAGGGCGACATTGAAGCCGCCGAAGCCGAAGGATACTAAGAGGGCCATCACGAAGATGGCCAGGATAATTATCCTTGTCCTACGCATTTCTTCTGACCTCTACTTTCGCCGCTGATGCGGCAACTATACGGTCTTCCATGCCCCCAGTCGGAGAAGTCCATTACGCTTCTCGATGGGCCAACAGAGGGTATTTTTGCTCTGCGGCTTGTCAACGAGCCTGCGTTCCAGGAACTTTCTCCCGAGAGCCAACCGATGCTCAGCAGGCTTGATTCTAGTCGAGCCTCCCGCGACCTATGATTTGATTTCTGAGCGGGTGATTCTGAGCGAAGGAGGGAAGACTTATCTTTCCGATAGTGTCCGAGCTTTGTAGCTCGGGCGGGGGAACACTATTTTATTCTACTCGACACCTCCTTAGGTGGCGGTTATTGGTCTACGTCTTACTATATCAAGCACATACCGGTTCAGCCGGTACGTGGAAAATTTCTATGAATAACGGATGTTAAGGTGCGGTCATCCAAAGCGCAAATGTTCTGGTGACCAAAAAATGTATTCAAAAACGTCAAACGCTTGTGTCCGACATTTTCTTAGGCTGAAATATAGCACTATAGTCGCAAAATGTCAAACTAGAGGTCTATTTCCTGGAAAGCTATAGGTTAAAGAAGGAGAAAGAGGGGAGATTTTAAACCCCCACTTCGTTGTCTCCTTCACAGACCTGCGCTTCGCTGAAAGCTTCGGCAAGGCGATAGTGGCTACGAAGGCTGAGAAAGCTTCGAGGGGTAAACAAAAAAAGCCCCCGCACGAGGCGGGGACAAGCGGTGGATATCGTTAGACATCCACCAAGAAAATAATATCATAAAAAAAAGAGTTGTCAACTACCCAATTTGAAGCTAAATTTTAGTTGATTTTGACCAATTTTGACAAAAACTTGCCAAAAGTTTCCTTTTAAGGTAACCTTTAAGTACCCAAAATTTGCGGGTATTTTTTTGGTTTTATGGTTGAAAGAGTAGAAGAAGTTGAAAAGGCGGTAGTAGAGGAACCACTAAGTTTCCCGCGATTTATCTTGAATGAATTTAAAACTGAAGAAAGTAAACTTCGGGCGCTTCAAAAAGTGTCTTCTCTTGTTCTTTTACGTAAGGTTTGGGGAATTGATGACTTGCCGAATAGTGGGATTGCCGGAGCCTATTATGACCAGATGGCTCAGGCGGTTTGCCAGGGTGGGAAACTGAACCTTTCTGAGGCCTCGGAGAGACTTTTGGGAGGCTGCCGAAAAGATATAACGGGTGAGGAAAACATCCCTAAAGATGGACCGCTTCTTATTATCTGCAACCACTGGAAAGGCGGTCCTTTGTGGGCGATGTGGCAATCGTTTTTGATTTCGGAGCTAACTAATAAAAAGAGGGGTCAGGAAGTTGGTTTTATAATCCAGGACGCTTTAGAGTTTTGGAGGACTGGCAGGGTAATGCCGGCAAGTGAATATATCCTTAAAATGGTTGCTGAAGCAAGTGGATTGTCAATGGTGACTGCCCCTTTTAAACTTAGACGGGGTATACAAGAACACAAAGCTCCGGTTTCAATTTTTAAACGTTTAAAAAAGGGTGAAATAGTTGGTTTGTACCCGGAGGCGAGGAAAACAAGAGAATTGGAAGAGGCATGGGAAGGTTCGGGGACTTTTGTCAGTAAGGTTGCCGAGAAGGTTCCTAATACCCAAATTCTGCCGGTGGGAGTTTTTAGCGAAGGAAAGAAGCGAGATTTGAAGCTTTCTTTAAAATTCGGTGAGCCTATTCCGGCTAGCCAATGTGACAAGAAAAATTCAAGTGAAATTGCCGACGGAATGATGGCCGAAATAGCCTCTTTACTGCCACCGAAATATCAGGGTGAGTTTAAAATTTTCAAATAGCCTTTTCCTTCCAAAATTAACCTCAATTTTTCCCAATCTTTTTAATTTGTGTTATTATCTTTTGTTATGGAGAGGACAGCTTACAGGGAAGCAGGAGTTGATATTTCAAAGCTTGACCGCTTTCGAGCGATTGGTTTGGAAGTGAGCCGGAGTACTTTGATCCCGGAGGTTGAGGAAATAAGTTATGGAAGATTCTTTTTAAATTTGAAAAAAGCTAGTGAATGCTTTGAATACCCAGTGGAAAAAAATGAGACCGACGGCATAGGGACAAAGCAGGATTTAGCGGCAACCTTTGGTTGGAATGTGGTTGCTGGAGAGGATATTGTGACATGTAACGTTTCCGATATTTTGCGTCACGGAGCTGTTCCTTATACTTTCGCTCTTGATTTTTCCTTTTCAGATGTTAGTGATGAGGTTTTTCAAGATGTAATGAACGGAGTTTGCCAGGCTTGCAAGGAGTCTGGAGTTACTTTGGTTGCCGGAGAGACTGCACAAATGCCAAATGTTTATAAAGAGGGGAGCTATGATCTTATGGGGACTGCTTCAGGGATTGTTGAGAGAGAAAGACTGCTTTGTCCAGAAAAAGTCCAAGAAGAAGACGTTATTTTGGGATTAGCATCATCTGGTCTCCACACAAACAGCTACTCTCTGGCTACTAAAATAATAGAAGACGGGAAGATCTCTTTGGAAATGAAATTACCTCCTTTTAGCAAAAACCTTGCAGAAACTCTCCTTATTCCTGAGAGAAATTACACAGGGGCCTTTTTGGATTTGTTTAAAAGTAGATTAGAGATCCACCAAATTGAGCATATAGCAGGCGGTGGTTTAACCGGTAGGCTTGAAAAAATCGGTTCAGAAAATATGTCGGCGGTTGTAAAACACAATTCCTGGAAAATTCAGCCAATTTTTGAATATCTTTCAAAATGGGGGCAGATTGAGAATGAAGAGATGCTTGCGACTTTTAATATGGGCGTCGGGATGGTTGTTGTTTTGCCAGATAAGGAAGTTGCGCAGGTCAGAGCGGGGTTTGAGAAGCACGGGCTTGAGTCATGGATTATCGGGAAAGTTGCAAAAAGGCAGGAAGATAAGGTTTTATATATAAAGTAGGTAAAAAATGAAGAACTTAGTAATTGTTGAATCACCAACTAAAGCCAGGACGCTAGGGCAGTTTTTGGGGACCCAATATACCGTTTTGGCTTCAATGGGCCATGTCCGGGACCTTCCGAAAAGCGAATTTGGGGTTGACGTTTCAAAAAACTTCGAGCCTCGCTATGTTATTCCCAAAGCCAAGCAAAAGCAGGTCAATATCCTAAAAAAAGAAATGATTGATGCCAAGAAATTGATTTTGGCAACTGATCCTGACAGAGAAGGCGAAGCGATTGCCTGGCACCTTTGGGAGCTTGTAAAAGATGCGGTTAAACTGGTACCAAAACGGGTCGTTTTCCATGAAATCACAAAAGAAGCAGTTGAGGAAGCCTTTGAAAGCCCGTTTGAAATCGACATGAGGCTGGTTGATGCCCAGCAGGCAAGGAGAGTATTGGATAGATTAGTTGGTTACAGGATTTCTCCCATTTTGTGGCAAAAAATAAAGCGGGGGCTTTCGGCCGGCCGGGTGCAGTCGGTTACTTTAAAGCTTATTGTCGACAGGGAAAGGGAGATTGAAAAATTTAAAAGCGAGGAATATTGGACAATCGAAGTAGAGCTTGAAGCTAAGAAAGGTAAATTACTGGCGAAGCTTTTGAAAAAAGCGACTAAAAACTTAAAACTGAAAACAAAAAAGGAAGTAGATGAAGTTTTGGGCGAGTTAAAAGGGGCGGAGTATAAAGTTACTGATATTACCAAAAAAGAGGCAAGAAGCTATCCGCCGCCTCCTTTTACTACTTCTACGATGCAGCAGGCGGCTGCAACCAATTTTGGCTTCACGGCCAAAAGGACGATGATTTTGGCTCAAGATCTTTACGAAAACGGCCTCATTACCTATATGCGAACAGATTCTGTTAATTTGGCAACTTCTGCTGTAACCCAAATCCGGAAGTTGGTCGAAGAAAAGTTTGGTAAAAATTACTTGCCTGAAAAGCCAAAAGCTTTTAGAGTGAAATCAAAAGTTGCTCAAGAAGCTCATGAAGCGATACGGCCAACAAATTTTCAGATGCCAGATGCCGGATTGCAGATGTTAGTGGGCGATGGAGCTAAACTTTATGACCTTATCTGGAAGCGGGCGGTTGCTTGCCAAATGAAGGAAACAGTTTATGATCAGACGACTGTCGATATTGGCGCCGGCGATTTCTCATTTATCGCCCGAGGTTCGATTGTTAAGTTCGATGGCTGGCTCAAAGCTCATGGGCAGGCGGCAAATGGAGAAGAACAAAAGCTTCCGGAATTGACTGTGGATGAGCTTTTGAAACTGTTAAAATTAATTGATGAACAGCATTTTACCGAACCTCCGGCCCGTTATACCGATGCGACGCTGGTAAAAGCCTTGGAACAGCACGAGATCGGCCGGCCGTCAACCTATGCGCCGATTATTTCAACCATTATTGAGAGAAATTATGTAATTCGCCAGGAGCGGAAGTTTTTCCCGACTGATTTAGGAGTCACAGTTTGTGATTTTCTGGTCAAAAACTTCCCCGACATTATGGATATTTCTTTTACTGCCGAAATGGAGGAGGAATTGGACCAAATTGCCCGAGGCGAGAGAGAATGGCGGCCGACGATGGCCGATTTTTACAAACCGTTTTCGACCCAAGTTGATAAGGTTGAACAGGAAGCAGAAAAGGTAAAGCTTAAAGTTGAGGTAACTGACGAAAAATGCGAGCTTTGCGGTAAGCCGATGGTAATTCGCGAGGGTCGGTATGGGAAGTTCTTAGCATGTTCGGGATTTCCCGAGTGCCGAAATACCAAACCTTTGGAGTCAAAAGAGGTTCAGAAAAAAGAGAAGGAGTTAGAAAAATCCGGTATCAAATGCCCGAAATGCGGCTCGGATATTGTTATTCGCAAAACTCGTCGGGGAAGGATATTTTACGGCTGTTCGTCCTATCCAAAGTGCAACTGGGCATCATGGGAAGATCCCTCCAAAGTTGGAATAGGTTCTGCAAAAAGTCAGTCGCCTTCTCTGGCAAAAATGGATTCGGCAAGCTAAGGTGTTAAAAAATCAGAAAAATTAGAATAATCGGTTAAAGAAGCTTAAATTGGCATCTTGAATTTCACAAACTTTGCCCGATATAATGGTTTCGTTTCGTTGATTTACTTCAGATATACTGCCCAAACTGGAGAATTATTCTCTCAAAAATTGAAAATGAAGGTTAAAATAAAAAGAATTGACAAGTCCCTACTGTTACCAATTTATGAAACTGCCGGATCTTGCGGTTTTGACCTTTTGGCGAGGGTAAAAACAATTATTGCCCCAAAAGAGTTGGCAATGGTTCCTTGTAATGTGATCGTAGAAACTCCTCCTGGGTACATGCTTTTGATTTCCTCAAGAAGCAGCTTGCCCCGAAAAAAAGGGCTTTTATCTCCCCATGGGATTGGGGTTATTGACCAGGATTATTGTGGACCAGAGGATGAAATCCTTTATCTTTGTTATAACTTTGGCAAGAAAAAAGCAATTATCGAAAAGGGTGAAAAAATAGCCCAGGGAATTTTTGTCAAAATCGGCAAAGCAACCTGGCAAGAAATTAGCAAAGCTGCCAGTTCAACCAGGGGCGGTTTTGGTTCTACGGACAAAGGGAGGTTTACTAGTGTCGGCTGAGAAAAGCCATCATTTTCCAGAACCAAAAGTACCACTTTCTGGGGTGCCGCGAGAATTTGAGTACCAAAACCTTTTTGATTATATAGATAGGCGTCCATTTTGGCTTCGGGACCGCTGCGGTGGTGGGATGCTTTCCGACCGGGATATAATGCGCTTAATTTATGAGGGCCACATAGTAATTGAACCCCATCCGGATTGGGAAAAAGCAATAAACACTAACAGGATAGACTTGCGGTTGGGAAAGATTTTTACTAGATTTCAGCCAATAAGCCTTCCGGCGGTAAAGGTTACCGAACCTATCCCAGAGGATGCAATTTTAGAGATTGAAAGAGAAGAAGGCCAGGAAATTACACTTCATCCAGGTGAGCTGATTTTGGCTATCACCAAAGAAAGATTGGTTGTTCCGGAATACCTGGTCGGCCGGCTCGAAGGTAAAAGTTCCGGAGCAAGGCTTGGCTTAATAGTCGAAACGGCGGCTTGGTTTGATGCCGGTTGGGACGGTTACGGGGCAATGGAGTTGAGTAACGTCGGGACGATTCCCCTGACTTTGGTTGTAGGTGAGAGGATTTGTTCTTTTTCTTTCGAACAGCTTTCTTCTCCGGCTATAAAACCTTATGCAAAAGACGAAAAATCCCAGTATCGTTTCCAAACAAAACCATCAGTTCCACGAGCTTTTGCTGAAGCTGTTTTAGAGGGAGAAAATGACTGAAAGACCACAAAATCAAGAACGAGAAAAAAGGCAGACTTTTGAGCCGAGGGTAACCCCAGTCGGATTTTCTGGGATGGTTAAGGAAAAATTAAGGGTTACGATTGATGAATTTAGTCAAAACGAGCCAAAGACCGAATTAGAGAAAGAAATTGGAGCAATTTTGGCTGATCATGGTGAATCTGTCGTTCCTGAGCCGCTTTTTGATCTTGCCCGCAATGTCAGAAACTATCTTGATCAGACAAAAGACAATTGCGAAAGCCTTACCAAACTTTGTGACAACCTTCTACTTACTGAAGAGGAAATTGCCGTAACTTTTGCCAGGGTTTCCCGTTCCCGAAGAACGTTTGAAGAGACTGTAGGAGAAATCCAGGAAGAAGGTAAGGTTGAAAATTTCCTCCAGAGGTGGGTAGTTTCAGTTGAAGGTTTCGGACACGCTTCAGTTGCCGAACATGCAATCACTCATCTGCGAGTAGACAATGTTTCTTCTCTTGCAGTTGATTGGGTAACAGATGCCAGGCTTGGCTCTTTCACTGAATTCTCCGCTAGATATCAGGAAATTCCTAATGACTATTACTACACACCCAAGGCAATAGATAACAGCCCTGTACTTCACCGGGTTTATAGGGGAGCTCAGGAAGGACTGACTTTAGCTTACAAGGATCTGATGGTCAAAGCCATTGAGTATTTAAAAACACCAAGAGCTGCCGAAATTGATTCTTCAAGAGCAAGGAAAGGGTCAGAGGAGGAAAAAGACTGGAACGGTAGGCTGACAAGGATAGCCCAGGATTATTTTAAGAACCTTGCTTCATCGGCTCGGCTTTCAAATGTAGGAATGACTTTGGGGGCAAGGGAGCTTGAGCATGTTATTTCTAAATTCCTATCATCAGGTAACGAAGAAGTTGAACGGTTGGGAGGTTGGCTGAAAACCGAAGGAGAAAAAATTGTCCCGACTTTAATTAAATATGCGGACAGGAATGATTATTTGGTTGCCTCCAGGCAAGCGCAAGAAAGGTTTGCATCGTTTGAAAAAAGTTCAGGTTATGTTGAAGCTGGACTGCATAATAAAGTTTCGCTTTTAGATTATGACCACGACGCGGAAAATTCTTTTTTGGCAGCTTTTTGCTATAAAAAAAGCCCTCTTTTATACCATGAATTGATTGGTAAAATATCGGATATGTCCGAGGATCAAAAAGGTAGAATGCTTCAGGAAAACTTTGATATGCTTGGGGCTTATGATGCTTTGGTACGGGAGGCCGAATGGAGCTCGGATTATAAATTTGAATTCTACCCGGATTACGGGTTAACCCGAGAACTCCACCGCCACAGAATGAATTTTTATGATTTTAAGGATTTGATTTGCGATTTTGGCTATTATACTCCGCCTTTGGCTTATGAAATGGAGGAAAATGAATGTCCTGGAACGGTCCAAATTTTTCAAGAAGCGATAAAACGGGCAGAAAACGCCTGTGAGTTGGTTGGAAGGCAATACCCTGAATATGCCCAATACCTGGTAACTCGTTCACACATCCGGCCAGCCCTTTTTAAGATGAATTTCCGTCAACTTGATACTGTTGGAAAACTCCGGACTACTCCTCGAGCCCACTACACCGCTCGGATGTTAGTTGGCGACGCACTCCAAAAAGCAAAAGAAGTTCATCCTTTGCTTTGGAGTCATTTAAAGTCGGTTTAGAGAGGTAAAACCTCTTTTGATTCTGTGCTCTTGAACCAATCTGCAAATTCTCCTCCAAAAGATTTTGTCAAAATTTTATAAGTTGCCCGGCGGGTAACAAATTCATCCCTTATTTTGACAGGTTTTGTCCAAAAATCAGAAGGATTGGGAAAATCTTCTTTGGCGGTTTCGTCTTCCAAAATTTCCCAGGGGGCGTCGTTGCAATAGGCAAAATTATGGGTTAATTCATGGACAAGGTCGCCAAAGAACGGTAAAAATCCCCATTTTAGGTCGGGGTGAATCATTGAAACCGAGAGAGGTTTAGTAAACGCTCTTAAAACATTATTTTCTCCATTCCTTATTTGCCGGTCGGCAATATAACAGGTTAATTTTTTCCAAAAAAATGGAGTTGGAACTTCAAGAACTTCTTGGATGCATTCAGAAATCGGACGTTTATAAGCTTCCCATTGGCTATTTACGATTTTAAGGTATTCCCTTACGGTATTTGGTGAGATACCCCTAACTGGTTCTCCCTTTTTATACCAGTCAGGATAAAAAGCTGGATCATAGACAAAATCGACAGAGATTACCGGAATTTCCCTTTTGGTTTCGGTTTCGACTCCCATTTAGATTAACCTCGATTTTTGGTATTTTTTGATGTCTTCAAAGTTAAAAACCGGCTGGCCGCAAAATCGTTCGCCCTCAGGACATTTTGGTGAAATTTGGGCTTTTTTCCTAATTCCGCAGGGGGCAAGAAGTGTCTCTTTGGCTTCGGGCAAAACCTCGATTATTTGTTCAACTTGGTCGCAGGAGATGAAAAATATTTCTTCCTGGGCGACAAAACAAAGCCGTTGCTTAAAGCGGTGGAGCCAGTCAAAAAAATCACCGGTTTCATAAAGCCTTATCGCTTGGGCATTGGGAAGAAGAAGTAGGGCTTTTTCTTTATCAATTCCAGATTCCAAGGCTTTTGTAACATTTTTGTAAATTTGGTTCAACGACTTTTGGTAAAGTTCCCTAAGATCATCGTTTTCTTCAATTACTTTTGGGGTGATAAAGTCCGGTGTTCTGTTGAAAGCTGCTTCGATTGGTGGGGTTGCTCCCGGGGTTCTCCTTTGTCGTTGTCTTTGGGAATCGGCAGTGTGGGAAAGTTTGGTCGCAAAAGTGATGTTGGCCATCCTTAAAGTTCTGGTTAAGTTGTCCATCATCCCTATTTCGTAAACGTCAGCCAAAAGCTTGTTTTTTGCCGGGTTTAGGAGAAGATCAAGAATTTCTTCATCAAAAAGGTCAGGTCTTCCTTTAATGTTTCGGGCACATTTTGCCCAAATTTTTGAAGTTTGGGGATCAAGAGAGAGGAGTTTTGACCGCAGGCCGTCAAGGTCTTGGTCAAATTCTTTTTTCCCTTCTTTAATGTATTCTTCGGAGTAATTTTCTTGTTCAACTTCAATTGGTTTTTCCAATTCTTTTAAAATGCTCGGATCAACTTTTGCGACCTTTTCGACCATTTGGCCGATTACGTATTTTGCTTCTTTTGAGTATTGATTCATCCTCGAGGCTCGAAAAAGCCGGAGTAGTTGTAGTTCAGGAAAGGTGTGGTAAAAGTTGGTCAGTTGGCCAATGTGAAGCGGGTATCTTGCGATTTCTTGGCAGCATTTTACTGTTTTTGTCTCTAGTTTGGCCGCGTTTCTTTCCGATGCTCCCGGCCCCGGGTACATTTTCTCAACCCTTGCTTTTACTGCTGGTTTTAAAGCATTCAGGAAAAGGAAATACTGTTGGTTGCAAAAGTCAGCTGCCTCAATAAAAATTTCCCTCTGTTTTTCGGTCAAACCTTTGGGAATTAAATAAAAACCGGCTTTGGCTTCAACATATCTTTGGCTTTGCTGTTCAGTGTTATAGAAAGGGTTTTCGTGGAAAATATCGTGAGTGACGCTTCGGGAAACCCCGACTAGAAGCCAGGTGTAGTTGGTATGCTGTCTGGTTGTGTGGTGACCGCTTTTTAAAGTCGTGTCGACGGTTCCTTCCATTTCCAGCCTCGGCCGCATTTGAGCAACTCCTTTGGCATAGCATTGTGCGGCGGTGGTAGCGACAATATCCCGGCTGCTAACTTCCGGTTCTCCAGGAGGGGTGCGGGTGAGAAGTTTTAATGAAACTTGGGGAGGGTTTTCAAAGAGATTTCCAAAAGAAGCGTACTCGGTCAGAACTTTTTCAACTGATTCTTGCGGTGATAATCTTTCCATAAAAATTGGGGCAGTTCCGACTAGGCGGATTAGGGAATCTTACCAAAATTTCTGATTTTTTAAAAGACTTTTCTATCTTGAATTTTTGTTTTTTAAAGTGTACTATCTTTTAAAACAAATGGCGGCGGAAACTGAACAGGCAATAAAAGTTGGTAACATTCTTTTTGAAAATCCACTGAAGGAAAATGTTCCCGGTGCGGTTGTGATAATAACAGTTAGCGAGAAACAGCTTGCGGCAATTGCGATGGTGTTTCAAGGATTTGCGACTCCGGCTGAAGTGTCCCTTCAAAAACAAAAGGAAATTCTGACTTTTGGAAATAATATCGTAAATGCTTTAATGCCAGGGTATATAAATGACATTTTGGAAAAAGTTTTAACTTCCGGCCAGTACCAAAAGGCTTTGAAAGCAAACCAGTCAGGCAAAATTCTTAAATTTTCAAAATCCGGAAGTGCTTAAGGTAATAATTCATCCGATCTGCCGTTCCCAGAGGATCATTTCTTTAAGGGGAATATTGGCGACCGGTTTTACTTTTTCCTCAAGAAATCTGGGGATAAAATCAGATAATGCCCACCAAAATAGCGATTGACTTGGATCAAGGGGGGCTAATTTGTGTCTGCCGATTGCAATTTCAATTCTCAAATCGCTTTGGATAAGCCTTTTTTTATGACCTGGGATTGGAATCGCCATACCAGCGTATCTTTTGTCATCGCTTGATATGGTTAAAATATCTTCATGCCCCTCATTAATTTTGGTGTTAAAAAGGTTTTCCCTAAAATCTTCGGGACTTATATCTTTCCAGTCGAGCCAAGTCGATAATTTCAACCTCAAATTAGTGTCCCAGCCGCCAAGCAGTCGAAAATAACCAAATGTCCAATCTTTTAGCCTGCCGCCAATTGCGAATTGGGAGCCATATTGGGAATTTCCGATGGTGGCAATAGTGCTGTAGTCAGTCTCATCTAAAAGGATGTCGACTAAAAGGGGAGCGTAAAAAGAACTTTCCCGGACTTCTTTTAGAAGCTCGTCCAAAGGTTTTTTGGTCGGCTCAAAGTCATTGGGGAAAAACTCCTGAAAAGTTTCCTGTTTCATTTTAGGAAAGTTATTTTAACACCACTTGCTAATGTTTTTTAACCTTTTTTAAGATTTTACTTCTTCTGGAAAAGTAGTTGACTTTTTAACTTAAAGAATCTATATTATCCCAAGCTGCCTAAATAAAAGGCAGTTTTTTAATTTTATGACAGTTGAAGTTGAACAAACTACTTACAGTATCCATGGGACAACCGAAGGTCCGAAAGTAAAAGAACTTCATCAAGGAGAAAAAACAATTATCGGTGGATTGTTAGGCGAGTATTATCCTGATGTGGTAGTTTTAGCCAAAACTGAAGATTCCTCTGAACTGACACTGATGTTCAGACCACTTAGAATACTTGGATCGATAATAAAGAGAGCAGATGGCTCTGCCGAGAATGTTGCCGAAATTACTAGAAAAATTAGGAAAACCTTAGATCCTCATCTGGATCCGGAAATAAAGGTGACTTTAAATCGGGGTGACGAGCTTTCCTATTCTACCCCAATGTATCCTGGCTATCGGGCAATGGTCAGGCAGAAATAATATTATTGCGTTAAGAGGAAAAGGTTTTTTAAAAAATGAGAGAAAAAGCTGAAAATCGGGTTTCTCAAAAATACTTGGAGTGGACGGATTATTTTTCCGAACGAAAAAGACGGGAAGAATTAGCCTCAATGACTGGTTATGAGTTATTTTTCCGGACTGTCTGTGGTTTGCCAAATCTGAGAAAGGAGCCGAAACACTGGTCTGATTATGATGAAACTTCCCTGGATTTTGCAAATATAAGAAACACCGAAGATTTTACATCAGCCGAAAACTCGAGTTTTTGGGGATTTCCTGACTCACTAAAAGTTTCCCCGCCTAGAGGTATAGATGTTGCCGTTTTTAATTATAAGACTGACAAAGAAGGTGTTAAGAGACAGTCTGTTAATTTAGTTGTTCGAAGTCATTATCCAGGAACTTTTAGGAAAAAAGTCCTTTTCAATCTTTTCTTTGCTGATTCTTCGGCAAGTCAAAAATGGTTTGAATCAAGTTTTGACTATATACTCTTTGGCTTTAATGCCGGGGAGACAGAAAAATTTAAAATGTTCTCTGAACTTGATATTCTTCTGGCAGTCAATGCTTTGGCGCGCGTTTACGCCGAAAAAGTCAAATCTACCTAGGAATAGTCTTGAAAAATCTTCTTGCAAATTAGCCCCGTGGGGACTATTATTTTCACGAGACTTTCAATAAACCCCATTTTGAAAGGGGGTGGTAAAAATTAGAGTACCTTTTTTAGGCAGAAAAGAAGGGGAGCCTTCCCAAGTTTCTCAAGAATTTGAGGGTCTATCTGGTGTTCAGATTCCAAGAACAGATACTCTTACCGGCGACCGAACTATGTTAATCGCTACTTTAGCAATGAGTAATACGATTGATTTAAAAGGGAAAATACTAGAAAAATTACCTGGTGCGTCTGACGAGGATATTAAATCTATAACTGATGAAGTTATTGAGAGGAGAAGAAGTTACGGTCAATAAAAAACTGCTAAAGGTTACGAAAAAATGCTGCCTTCTTGATTTCTTTGTGCTTTTTATGTTATAAATCTTGAGATTACGCACGCTTGGTTTTCTCCTTGAGAACCACAAACCAGGCGGAGGGAAAAAGGAGATAAATGGAAATTCCTAAAATGCGAGATTTGTTGGAGGCCGGTGTCCATTTTGGTCACCAGGTTAAACGCTGGAATCCCAAGATGGCCAGCTATATTTTTACGGCCAAAGACGGAATTCACGTTTTGGATTTGGCGGTAACTGTTACAGAACTTGAAAAGGCTTGCGATTTTTTGAAAAATGTTTCAGCTGATGGCGGAAAAGTAATTTTTTTGGGCACCAAAAGGCAGGCTCAGCCGATTATCCGTGAAGAAGCTGAAAGATCCGGGGCAATGTATGTTATTAACCGCTGGATTGGGGGACTCCTTACCAATTTTGAGAGCGTTTCCCAAAGAATCGTTAGGCTTTCAGATTTGGAGTCCAAAAGGGAAGCTGGGGAATTTAAAAATCTGACTAAAAAAGAGCAACTTTTAATTGATAGGGAAATTGAAAAATTGAATCGGCTTTACGGCGGTGTTCGGGGTTTAGACAAACTACCGGATGCGCTTTTTGTTGTTGATGTCAGAAGGGAAATTAATGCTGTCCGGGAAGCTCAAAAACGAGAGGTGCCGGTAGTGGCGATTTGTGATACCAATGCTGATCCTGATTATGTTGAATGGGTAATTCCGGGGAACGATGATGCGATAAAATCAATAAAAATCTTGGTTTCGGCTGTTGCTGACGCGGTTTTGGAGGGGAAAGGCGTTTGGGAGAAGAAAAAAGTCGAGGGTAGTGTGAAAATGGCAAAAAATCGAGAAGAAGCCGAGAGTTTGAGCAAAAAAGAAGTAGAAAAGTCAGAAGACGAAGAAGCGGTAAGTAAAGTGGGATCCAAGAAATTGAAGATAAAAAAAGTAATAAAGGCAAGTCCAAAAGTTATAAAAGAGAAAAAGACTGCCGCTAAAACTATAGTGGCTAAAGGAAGGAAAAAAGAATGAAGATAAGTGTTCAAGAAATTAAGAAATTAAGGGATAAAACCGGCTGCGGCGTGGCTGATTGCCGACGGGCGTTGGAGGAATCAGGCGGCGATTTGAAGAAAGCTGAAGGAATTTTAAAAGAAAAAGGGGTGGCGGTTGCTCGAAAGCGGTCTGAAAAAGAAACAAGTCAGGGATTGGTTGAGACTTACGTTCATGGCGATGGAAAAATTGGGGTGATGGTTGAGGTTAATTGCGAGACGGATTTTGTCGCCAGAACCGACGATTTCAAAAAGTTTGTCCATGAACTTGCGATGCAAATTGCGGCGATGAAACCAAAAGACGTTGCCGAACTAGTCAAGCAGCCTTATATTCGGGATCAAGAAAAAACAATTGGGGATCTTTTGAAAGAGACTTTGGCAAAAACCGGCGAGAATATAAAAATTAAAAGATTTTGCCGATATGAGTTGGGGGAATAAAGATGCAGCTTGAGAGAGAGAAAGTTCTTTTAGATTATTCAAAAACTGAAAACAATCTGTTTCGCCGAACAGGGGTTGTTAGTGCATTGAAAAAGGTGGCCGCTGAAAAAGGATTAAAAACTCCTGTTATTTTAAGGGATACGATGACGAGTGGTACTTTAGAAGGAACGGAGAGAACAACTCGGCTCATGCTTTGTTGGGATTGGTGGAAGGATTCTGATGGAACATGGGCTTTTAAATATATTTCTGTTGGAATTTGGGGAATCAAGAGAATGGGTGAATCAGATCCGGATCTAGCAATTTTGGGTAAATATAGGGGAGAAGGTAATTGTTATTTGGGTGGCGGGATTTTGCCTATAAGTGATGAAGCGTGTCCAATTAGTGCTGAGCAGATGGAAAGGATAATAATTGATGCAATTTCCCATCCGGAATTTGAATCGACCCCGGTGAAAACTGGCCCAAGGTCATTAATGCCTTGGAAAATTAGGACTCTGGAAAGGAGTTAACGTTATGATTGATGATGCAAAACAGCGGATAGAGAATGCGGTTTTAGCTCTTAAGGGGGAGCTTGCCAAAATCAGGACTAGCCGGACAACCCCGACTTTAATTGAAGATGTCAAAGTTACTTTATATAGTGACCAACAATTGATGGTCAAAGAAGTTGCGACAATAGGCGTTCCTGAGCATAACCAGCTTCTCCTTATCCCTTGGGACAAATCAATAATTGGAGAGCTTTCTAGCCAAATCCAAAAAGCAAATTTGGGCCTAACGCCAGTTGTTGAGGGTGAGCAAATTCGAATTACAATTCCGCCCCTGACCGAAGAAAGAAGGAAGGAATTCATAAAGGGAATGAGCCAGACTTTGGAGAGATTCAGAGTCGAAATTCGCCAAATTCGCCAGGATATGATGCGGGATTTAAAACATCAGAAAGAATTGGGAAAAATCGGCGAGGACGAAGAAGCAAGGCTTTCAAAGGAATTACAAACTTCGGTTGATAAAAAAATTGAGGAAATTGAAGAAATCGGTAAGAAAAAAGAAGCGGAACTTTTGGAAGTCTAAGTTTGGCTAACAGCTTATCGTCTATGACTGTCTGCAATAAGCCGTGAGCCGTCGGTTTTTTAAAATTAATAGTAATTCAATAATTTTTTTTTATAATTTAGGCATGATTATCGTTACAATTTTAGTTTTCTTGTTAGTTTTGTCGGCACTGGTTCTAATCCATGAATTCGGCCATTTTTTGATGGCCAAAAGAGCAAAAATAAAAGTTGAAGAATTCGGGTTGGGGATACCGCCGCGCGTTTGGGGAAAAAAGTACAAAGGGACAATTTATTCGGTTAATCTCCTGCCGATTGGCGGTTTCGTCCGTCTTAAAGGAGAGGATCCTTCGGATAAAGGGTTACATGATAAGGATAGCTTCTATGCTAAATCTCTTGGGACGCGGGCATCGATCCTTTTAGCCGGGGTGACAATGAATATTCTTTTAGGGGTGATAATTTTTTATTTTTTGATGGGTTTTTCAAACTTTCGTTTTGTTTGGCCACAATTTTTCGATCATAAATTTCGGTTTGCCGACCAATTTAATGGAATAATGGTTGAGGAAATTCAGAAAGATTCCCCAGCTCAGGCAGCTGGAGTGCCGGCATTTTCTTTAATAACCCGGGCAAATTCGAAAGCGATAAATTCGGTGGATGATTTAAAAAGCGTAACATCTTCAAATGTCGGAAGCGAGGTAACTTTGACCCTTTATGATACTCAAAGCGGCAAGACTTCCGAAAAGAGAGTGGTTCCGAGGACTGATGGACAGGAAAAAGGAACAATAGGGGTGGTTTTGTCCGAGATTCCTTTTACAGTTGTCCAGTACAATAATCCAGCTTCAAAAGCCCTAGTTGGTTTTGCTCATTCTTATAATTTGGTTGCTTTTAATGTTGATGCTTTCGGCAGACTTATTGGCGCCTCAATTGCCCGCCATTCCGTTGTTCCGATTTCTGCCGGAGTCGGCGGGCCGGTGGCAATCGCCCAAGTAACTGGAGAAGCGGTTTCTGTCGGGCCGGCGGCAGTTATTGAATTTGTTGCCCTTCTTTCTTTGACTTTGGGGGTAATCAATGTTTTGCCATTTCCGGCTTTGGATGGCGGACGGCTTTTGTTTATTGCGATAGAAGCGGTCTCAAGAAGGAAGGTTAATCCGGCTTTTGAACAGGTTGCAAACACAGTCGGTTTTTTCATCCTTATTTCCCTAATTGTTTTGATTTCATTTAATGATGTTGTCAGGATCATTTCCGGTTCACCCTTCGGTTCAGGCGTCTTCGATCTTTTCAAGAAATAATTTCTTCTTGCTTGGAGGCAAATTTTGATGTTAAGATTGGCTTGTGAAATATAGTCAATTATTCGCAAAGACCCTGCGGGAAGCTCCAAAAGACGAAGTTTCGGCCTCAGCCCAGCTTTTAATAAAAGCGGGATTTGTTGACAAATTAATGGCTGGTTCTTTTACCCTTCTGCCCTTGGGTTTTCGGGTCAAAGAAAAAATCGAAGAAATAACCCGCCAGGAAATGAACAAAACTGGGGCGCAGGAAATTTTGATGCCACTTTTGCATCCCAAAGAAATCTGGAATGAAACGGATCGTTGGGAGACCGCTCGGGAAGTAATGTACCAATTCAAAAAAGATAAGCGGGAATATGCTCTTTCTTTTACTCATGAGGAGATAGTTTTGGACTTAATCCGAAAAAAGGTTAACAGCTGGCGTGATTTTCCGGTTAAGGTTTATCATTTTTCGACCAAATTCAGGGACGAAAAAAGAGTAAAGTCTGGAATATTGCGGGGCAGGGAATTTTTGATGAAGGATTTGTACAGCGCCCACACCGACGAGAAGGATTTGGATAAATATTATTGGGAGGTGGCAGATGCCTATATAAAAATATTTGGCAGGTTGGGACTTGAAGTAAAAATTGTTGAAGCCGCCGGGGGAGTTTTTACCAAATCTCACACCCATGAATTTCAGGTTTTTTGTGACCAAGGAGAAGATACGATTTATCACTGCCAAAATTGTGATTTTGCTCAAAATAAAGAGATAGCAACTGTCAAAGAGGGCGATAAATGTCCTAAATGTGGCGAAAAGATTATAAAATCAAAGGGGATAGAAGTAGGTAACATATTTAGATTTGGGACCGTCTATTCAGAGAAAATGGGTGTTTATTTTACTGGTAAAGATGGAGCCAAAAAGCCGGTACATCTTGCAAGTTATGGGATAGGGATTACAAGGCTAATTGGAACTTTGGTTGAAATCTTCCATGACGAAAGAGGGATCATTTGGCCCAAGCCAGTCGCGCCATATCAGGTGCAATTGTTAGTGATAGGCGAAAAGAAGGAAGTGACAAGTTTTGCGAATGATGTTTATGAAAAACTTGGAAAAGCTGGAATTGAAGTTCTGTATGATGACAGGGTTGATGTGTCTGCCGGTGAAAAATTCGCTGACTGCGATTTAATCGGAATTCCAGTGAGATTAGTGGTTTCTGACAAGACCCTTCGACTTCGCTCTGGGCAAGCCGGTGACAAAATTGAGTGGAAAAAACGCGGTTCTGATAAAACCGAAATTTTAGATTTTGACGAAGCTCTCAAAAAACTAACTTAATTATTAACACTCCGTTATTAAAGATATAACATTTTCACAAAATGAGCCAGGAAAGAGAAGTTAAAAAACGAAACTACCAAAAATATGACAAGCGAGATGCGGGTTTGTTACGGCGTTCTGTGGAAATTAATGCAAGGACTTTTGACGGGATAGCAATGATTGCCAGGGCAATTCACGAACAAGATCCAGAAATTGAAGAACCTTTTGTTTTTCCCAGAGGAGACAAAAGTGCCTGAAAAAGAAGAACAAAAACCAACTGAAGGGCCAAGATATGCAAGATATGACCGGAGTAAAGCTGGACTTTTGTGGAAATCATGCGAGGGTGACAGATACTTAAGGGGAGATCCGGCTTTCAAGTTGGCTGAAATAATTGATGAAATGGATCCGAATATGGATGATCCTTTTGATTTTAAAGAAGAGGAATTAAATGGCTGAAAGAAAATATCAATCTTGGGATCCTGAAATTTCAAGAATGTTTCAAAGGCGGCAGGAGCAAAGGCGCCCGGGTGCTCCCGATAGAGCAGTACTTTTAATAGAGTGTATAGAAAAATGCGATCCGGAACTTGAAGACCCTTTTCAGTATCCCCCTCGAGAAACCAAAGCCGAACCAATTTCTGACTAAGAACTCAATCTAATCTCTTTTAACTGCCAGATGGACTCTGGGAACCATTTCTTGATATAATCACAGATTGTGATAGAAGAAAGAAAAAAATGGATTACACACTAAATCGGGGTGAAAAAGGGAAAATTGAAGTTAAAGTGACTGTTGCCCAAGCGGATTTTCAAAAAATCTTTGACGATATCCTTCTGGAATTTGGTAACAAAACTCAAATTCCGGGTTTTCGGCCGGGAAAAGCGCCGAAAAATCTGGTTGAGGAAAGAGTCGGCCACGCTCGGATTTTAAATGAGGCGGCGGGAAATTTGGCTTCAAAGCATTTGGTTGAAATTATGGAGAAGGAAAAAATCTCGCCGATTGTTTCACCAAATGTCGTTTTTGACTCTCTAACTTATGGCGGGCCTTTTGTTTTTTCGGCGGTTTTATATGAAAAGCCAAAAGTAACTTTGGGCGACTGGAGGAAAATTAAGGTTAAAAGAGAGAGTTTTAAAGTGGTAACAGATGATGAAGTTAAGAAAGCAGTTGGAAATATTTTTGATTTGTGGAAGAAACAACAGGCGGAGCAGAAAGGTGATAAGCAGCAAGTGACAAGTATTAAGGTGGATAGTGTGGATATAAATGAAGAAGAAACTGATTCAAATAGGAAATTTATTTATGATGCTTCCGGCAGGAAAATTTTTCTGGATGATAAAAAACCGGAGCAAAAAACTGAAAGTGAGTCTCCAGACAATAATTTTGCCAAGGCGGTGGGGGCGAAAGATTTGACTGACTTGAAAAGTTTTGTAAAGCGGGACTTGGAGAGAATTGCGAAAGACGAAACTGAGTTGAAACTAGAAGATGAAATCTTTGAGGAAGTTTCAAAGCTGGCAACGGTTGATGCTCCGGATATTTTAATTGATGAGGAAATTGAGAGGCTTCTGGTTCGGCTAAATAACGAACTTTCCCGCCACGAAAAAACAATTCAGGATTATATTAAAGAAAGAAATATCACTTTTGAACAATTGCGAGAGGAATTGAAAACTCAAGCTGGAAAAAACATCAAAACAACTTTGGTTTTGGACAAAATCGGTTTGGACGAGAAGGTTATGGTTCCGGCTGAGGAGCTTGATAAATTAGTTGAAGCCTATTCAAAAGAAAAATTGACCGAAGAGCAAAAAGCCGATTTGAGAAGATACCTTTTTGCGAGTTTATTCCAAGCCAAAACCTTAGCTAAAATGAAGGAGATTTTGAAAGTCTAAAAAAATGGTTAAGCAAAAGTTGATTGTTACTCATCATTCACCGGACATTGATGCAGTTGGGTCGGTTTGGATTTTAAAAAGGTTTGACCCTGAATATTCAGATGCAAAGCTTGCTTTTGTGCCGGCGGGGGAGAAAATTTCTCCCAAAAAGTCTCGAGGTTTTGATGTGGTTCATGTCGATACTGGTCTTGGTGCTTTTGATCATCATCAACATAACCTTGACACCTGCGGCGCAAAACTTGCGTGGGAATGGATAAAAAAAGAAAGGGGTTTGGTTGACGAAGCTTGCGATCGGGTAATTGAGCTTATTAACTCTTATGACCATGCCAAGGATTTATCTTGGTCTGACGCTTTGGAAGACAAAGCTGAAGAGTCTTTGTCCCACGTTTTGGATGGTTGGAAAGCGGTTTACCCGGGCAAGGACAAAAAACTTGTCGAATGGGGGATGGTTTATTTGGATGGTTTTTATGAAGCGATAAAGTCAAAAATTTCTGCTCAAAAAACAATTTTAGAAAAGGGGATAAAATTCAAAACTCGCTGGGGTGATGGTGTTGCAATAGAAACTAAAAATGATAAGGTTTTGGAAATTGCTGAAAAAATTGGTTATGTTGTTGTTGTCAAAAGGGAAAAGAAAGACGGATTTTTGAGAATTTATGCCCGAGCGGACAAGGGAGTTGATTTAACTGGTGCTTTTGAGAAATTCAAAAAAGTCGATCCTTTGGCAACTTGGTATTTGCATCCGTCGAAATGCCTTTTATTAAATGGTTCAAGAAAAAAGCCGGGGATGAAGCCTTCAAATTTAAATTTAGAGGAAGTTGTTAAAATAATAGAAGGAGCATAAAAATGGAAGATTGTATTTTTTGCAAAATTGCGGCAGGGAAACTACAAGCTAAATTTGCCTATCAGGGTAAAGAAGTTGTCGCTTTTGAAGACATTCATAAAGTTGCAGAAATCCATATATTAATTGCGCCAAGAAAGCACATAAAGTCTTTTTTGAATATAAAAAGTACTCACTTGCAAATTCTTTTAGAAATGGTTAAAGTAGCACAAGAGCTGGTTTTAAAGCTTAAATTGGATAGCGGTAAATATCGATTGGTTTTCAATGGAGGCGAGGTACAGAAAATACCCCACCTGCATTGGCACCTTTTGGGAGGGAATTTAACCGGATTTCCAGAGTAAAGGAGGTGTTTTTAGTGGCTATTGTAGTTAAAGCACAGCCAGGAGAACATGTAGATTCGCTAATTAGAAAATTTAACAGGAAAGTTCAAACTGAAAATTTGTTGCAGGAAATAAGGGATAGAGAACACTATCTTAAGCCATCGGAGAGAAGACAGCTTGCCGAGGCTGAAAAGCGCCGAAAAATTTATAGAAAGAAACGATTGGGTTTTTAAATGGGACTTATTAAAACTCTCCAAGATAACTTGGTTGCTGCTCAAAAAGCAAAAGATGAGGTTGTGGTTGCAACCTTGCGTTTTTTATTATCCTCGGTTCACAATGCCCAAATTCAAAAGGGCGAGGAACTAACAGAAGAGGAAATAGTTGCTCAAATTAGGCGGGAAGTAAAACGTCATATTGAGTCAATAGATGCATTTAAAACTGCGAGACGCGACGAATTAGTAGCTTCGGAGTCAGCCGAAAAGACTGTTTTGGAGAAATATTTACCTCAAGGGATTTCAGACCAAGAGCTTTCAAAAGTCGTCGATGAGGCTATAAAAGAAGTGGGTGCTCAAACTGCTGCTGATTTTGGTAAAGTAATGGGTGTGGTTATGAATAAGGTTGGTGGTGAAGCCGATGGGGCAAGAGTTTCCGCTCAAGTTAAAGCTAAATTAAGTTAGGGGCGTCTTCGTAAAGTTTCCTTTTGACTTGGGGATTTACAATGATTACTGTACTTGTTTCTTCAGATTCAAGGTATGAAGTAAACCGGGATTTTATCCGCTCGGCGGTGACTTCAGCTTTGGCTAAAAACCGGATCAAAAGCGGTAGAGTAGAGGTTGGGGTTTCAATTGTTGGTGATCGGAAAATGCAGGAATTGAATAAAACTTATCGGGAAATTGACGAAACGACTGATGTTTTATCTTTTCCTTTGGAAGACGTTTCGCCAATAACTGCAGCAAGTATTAAAAAATTACCGGGGTTTGTCCGGCCACTGGATAAGATTTTGAGACTTGGAGATGTGGTGATTTCCTATCCGCAGGCGGTTTTGGAAGCGTCGGAGGAAGAAGTTTCAGTTGAATCAAAATTGACCGACCTTTTGGAACATGGGGTTGAACATTTGTTGGGAATACACCATGATTAGTAGTTGTAGATTGTCACTTATAGTCTGATTTTATGGCTGTTTTATATCGAAAATACCGTCCGCAGAAATTAGCGGATCTTGTTGGTCAAGAGCATATTAGTGAGGCTCTAGGCCGGGCCCTGACGTCGGGTAAAATTTCCCACGCTTATTTATTTTCCGGACCCAAAGGAACTGGCAAAACCACAACCGCCCGAATTTTAGCCAAAGCGGTCAATTGCGAAAAATACCGCGACACAAAGAATAAATTAAAGTCAAAGGGGATATATGGTGAACCATGCGGAGTTTGTTCCTCCTGTATCGGGATTGCTGATGGAACACAATTGGATCTTATTGAAATTGATGCCGCCTCAAACCGGGGAATTGATGACGTTCGGGATCTTCGGGAAAAAATTAAGCTTTCGCCAGTCTCTTCGCCGTTTAAGGTATATATAATCGATGAAGCCCATTCATTAACTTCTGATGCTTTTAACGCCCTTCTTAAAACTTTAGAAGAACCGCCTGCTCATGCGATTTTTGTCCTTTGTACAACTGAGGTCGCAAAACTTCCTCAAACAATAATTTCCCGCTGTAGCCGATTTGATTTCCAAAGGGCGAAAGTAAGCGATTTGGTTTCCCATCTTGAAAAGATCGTTAAGGCGGAAAAAATTGAAGCTGAAAAAGAAATCCTGGGGAAAATTGCCGCTTCCGCAGATGGTAGTTTCAGGGACAGTCTTTCGATTTTGGACCAAATTTCGGCCGGCCGGCAAAGAATTGACGAAGAGTTTCTTTCAAAAGTCCTTTTTCCGACTAAGCAAAAGGAAATTTTTGAATTTTTGGAGATGATTGCCGGCAAAAACAAAAAAGAGGCAATCCTCACTGTTAATAAAAAGTATGAGAAAGGTGATGATTTAAAGCTGTTTTTGTCAGAGGTTATCGAAAATCTGCGTTTTGGGCTTCTTTTTCTGGCTGGGGCCGGTGAGGAGTTTATCCGCGATTTTGGGGAAGAGCGAAAATTGGGAATCGAAAGTTTGGCTAAAAGTTGGACCGAGAGAGAACTTTTTGAAGCGATTAGAGTTTTTCAAAATGCGGCTTTGGAGATAAGATCGTCGGTTTTACCTCAATTACCGGTAGAATTGGCAGTGGTTAGCCTGATTGGGGAGTCCACTTCGCCGGAGGTTCTACGGGCTGGGAAAAGTGGGGAACTGAAAACTGAAAACTCAAAACAAGGAACTGAAAACGAAGATCAAAAAACAAAAGGCGAAAAACAAAAAACGGAAAGTGTTCAGAAAGTAAAAGTTAAGGAAGAAAAGATTGAAGTCAAAACTGACCAAGATATTAACCAAAACTTGGTGAAAAGTTTAGGGTGTAAGGAAATCGAGGAGATTTTAAAGCTTTGGCCTCAGATCTTATCAACTGTCCGGGGCGAAAATTTTTCGGTCGAAGCCTTGCTCCGCGGCTGCCGGCCAGCCGATTTTGACGGCAAAGTTTTGACCCTGGAAGTTTTTTACAATTTTCATAAAGAACGGCTTGAAGATCCAAAGATTGAGAAAGTGGTCTCCTCGGCTTTGGCAAAAATGCTGGGTCATGAGGTGATGCTACGTTGTATTTTAGGGGAAAAGAGAGTAAGCGAAAACCTGCCTGCTCTTGATTCGGCGAAGCGGGTTGGTAAGCAAGATCAAGCTAGTACCGGAGAGGAATTTGACGATACAACCCAAAGCTCGGACGATTTAGCGAAGGCAATTTCGGAAATTTTTGAAAGCTAGCCTCATTTTGCCTCTTGACCTCCTTTTAAAATTTACTCTAAAGTAAAATTAGAGGGTATAAAATTTATGAAAGAGTTAAGCACAAAAGATCCAAGATCTCAAGATCGTACGGAGGAAGGAAGACAAATGAGTCTTCTTCAAAGTTTTTCTGTGTTATTAGGAAGTTCTCCAACATTAGGAGAAAAGCGAAGAGCAAGATCCGAGAAGGTAACCTCACAAAGAACCAGTTGGTGAAGGCTCATTTCCGAATTGGTTAAATTTTAAATGATGATAAAATGTTGGAAAGGAGGTAATTATGAAAGTCCAAGTTGATAAAACAAAATGTATCGGTTGCGGGACTTGTGTTGCATTAGCCCCTAAAACTTTCAAGCTTGGGGATGACGGTAAGTCAGAGGTGTTTGCTCAGGATGTGGACTCTGAAGAGACCTTAGAGCAGGCGATCCAAAGCTGTCCAGTCCAAGCGATTTCCAAGGTTGAAGAACCAAAACCGGCCGAAGCGATCCAGCAACCTACACTCGAAACACCTCAGCCTGCTGCCGAAGCAGCCCAGGAGCCAGTTGAAGCGCCGCAACCTGTTGTGAACCAGCCTGCGGCTGTGCCTGAACAACCAGCGGAGGTACCTTCTTCCCAGCCGGAGGCTGAAACTGGTGATCCAAACAAACCAGCATAAGTAAAAAAAGAGCTTGCATAAGTTTTCTTTTTAATGCTAAGATTTTTTTAATGGTTGCAGTCGAGAGGGCAATTGAAGTTTTGAAAGACGACTGGCCAGTCCAGCCTCAAGAAACTATTGAAACCCCGGTCGTAATTAAAAATCCCCTCTTTTTTCGCGCCCTCGAAAACTCTTTCTGTCCCTGCTGCGAAAAGTTGATTGCAACTGGTGAGGAAGCCTTTAGAATGCCTTCAACTAAAGAACTTTATCATCCCGAATGCTTTTTAGAGAGGGTAAACCAGCAGTTGGAGAGGCATAAAGAGTTGCCAGAGAGTCAATTTATTGAATATAATCCAGCTCGAAAAATGGTTGAAGTTGAAACGACACAAAAGAATCGCTTAATTGTTCGGCTTTTTGGTGAACACAATAGACCGCCAAAGACTGCCGAAGATCAGGTTGAAGACAAGAGACAATGTCCACTTTACTATTTTGTGGAGCAGGCGAGGAACGGAGAAGATTCTACTTCTAGAGTTGAGCAGGCGGAGTATGTCGTTTACCAGGGACATTTGGAAGAGAGAAAGAACGGTTTGGGGAAAAAAGCTCCTGTCGTTTCTGGTGAGATTTTGCGCTTTTCTGATTTACCTTTTGAGGTCTTCATTTCAGCAAGTCCGCTTTCAAGGGAACAAGTTGCTTTTTTGGAAAAAGAAGGATTTGTTTATGTTTTTGGACCCGGTCCGGAGTTTCATTTAATGAAAAGTACTTTTTCAGAGAGAGATTTCGGTAAAAATGGTCTGAAATAGCCTTTTTTGACAATAAACCTTTCTGACTGTAAAATTTCAAGTATGGAAAAACGGGTTTTTGTTATTCACGGTTGGGAAGGCTATCCTGAAGAAGGATGGTTTCCGTGGCTTTCTGATGAGCTGACCAAAAAAGGCTTTGAAGTCAAGGTTTTGCCGATGCCTAATTCAGAGGAACCTAAAATTGAAGAATGGGTTCCGTTTTTAACAAAAAATGTCGGAGAAGCAGATGAGAAGACAATTTTAGTTGGCGGTTCAATCGGTTGCCAGACAATTTGGCGGTATTTAGAAACTTTGGCAGAAGGTGAGAAAATTACCGGTGCCGTTTTGGTTGCGCCATGGACGAAGTTAAAACCGGCAGCGTTGGAGGATGAAGAATCGGCGGAGATTGCAAAACCTTGGCTTGAGACACCTATTTACTGGGAAAAAGTCAAAAAACATTGCCCAAAATTTATCGCAATTTTTTCTGATGATGATCCTTATGTTTATCTTGAAGAAGGGGATTTGTTTAAAGAAAAACTTGGGGCAAAATTGATTGTTGAACATAAGATGAAGCATTTTTCCGGAGAAGATAAAATAACTTCTCTGCCTTCTGCCCGCGACGCCGTCTTGGAGATTGCCGAGATGTAAAATGACGACAACAAAAGAGGCGCCAAGATTAGCGGAGTCAACTTTTCCTGAAGATGTTTTGCCCACCGCCCGATTTTTTGCAACTATCTTTCAGCATGAAGACGGTACTCCTAAACCGGCTTGGGAGAGTCTTACGTCAATCGATGGGCAAGCTTGCACGATTCGCCTTAAACAGTTAACGCATCGAACCGAAATTCGCATTTGGCGTAGGGGAAGAGAGGAATTGTGGGTAATGGATGAGAGTCATCCCGAATTAGTCGCTCTAACATTGAATGAGTTTTTTGTTCCCAGTATCCTGACCGGAGAAGAATATAAAGTTCGTTGCTATAATCAGTTGAAGAGCCGGATTATTAGCGTAAATTTGTTTTTTCCGGTAAGTAGAGAGTCTTTTTTTGATGGGGAGTGGAAACCCCTAGGAGGCTGGCCTCCTAGTCCAATGCCCTTGAGGATGATCCATAATGTCCGTCGTGAGAAATCAGGGGTTATATACCAAGGAGGCATCGGATCTTCTGAAGACGCTATAAAAATTTTTACCGATCTTCGTGAGTCGATTAGGAATGCAAGACCGTTGAGCCCGGAGCAATTTACAGAAAAGCCAGGCGTTTTAAGCCGGCCCTATTGACCCTAGTTTAACCCTCGATTCCTTCTGGTTCTGCTAAATGGTATTCTCTTAATTTTTCCGTCATTTTAGGCTGCCTTTCTCAAGAATGGGGGAATTCCGTCACTTTTTGGTCTGATTAGATAAACCACCCTGATGCCAAAATCTCTGGCTTTTCTTTCAAAATCCTTAGCCATTTCTTCCGGAATATCATCGTCATGCCAGGATTCGATGAGCTCGATTTCTGGATAAGCTTCCTGGGCCTCGTCGATGTCCCTTTCGATTCCGCAAGCAGAATAAAAAGCTCTTAATTGGTTCCAATTGATTCCAGATTGCGATTCAAGATGAAATTCTATAAATCTTTCAGCCATTTGACGGTGAATTTTAGACTATAGGTACATTTTTGTCAAACTTTTTTGAGTTTGACTTTTATTATTATTTCTTGTATATTTCGCAAAATGAGCGGCGAACGAGTTGTAACTATTGATCCTCCCCGAAAACTGCCTGAGGACAAAATTGAAAATTCTAGTGCTTTAAATCTGGATTTAGAAGACCTGCCGGCAGCTGAACAGTTTTTGATTCTCACCTCAGTACTTTCTGGCGAGGAAAGAAATAGTGGGGTCCATTCGCGAACTTATAAAGTAAAGATTGAAAACTTAGCCGAACTTACTACGGAACTGTACGAGTTGGCGGATGTTCAGAAAGTTCATCCTTTAAATAGCGATTTAATTATTAAGTCAAAAGTAAGGTTGCTAAATAGGAATCTTGACTCTGAGAGTGAGATATTGGTTGGCTGGGATTACATAAGAAAAGCTTTGGTCTACAAATTAGAAAAATAGGCGTTTTTTAGGAATGAGAAGGAGAAGATTTTCCTTGAATTATCAATATTTAGGCCAGGATTTTCTCCTTGATTCTGATCCTTTCGATCATAAGCGTTATTCTGATGAAAAAAGGGAGCTTTACAAAAGGTTATATTCCCGAGAGACAAAAGATACATTAGAGTTTGCTTTTTCGGATTTTTGTGAGTTTTTAAATTTGGCTTCTTTAAAAAGACTCTTTTATTTGTTGATTTAGTAAGCGGCGATAGCGACGCCGAAACCATCTTGGGCGTAGTCGCAGCCCCAAATATATTCTCCGGCAGTCATAAGTTTAGCGTGACCCATTGTATTTAGCCAGGCGTCAACTGCCGCTTGAGCAGTTGTCGGGCCTTTGATTAAAAACTCAGCTACATTATAATTACTTGCTCCCTGGACGGATTTGACCGTTTCCTCAAAACGGGCATGGTTGTCCAAAGTTCCCAATTCAAGTTGCTGATTGAGCCGAATTGCCGCAATAGTGCAGAGAAGGTCAAGTTGTTTTAAGGGGTTAACCCCATGTTCGACCCGGGACTTGTTGACTGCTTCCCAAAGTTGGGGGCCGGAATAGTATTCTGGTTTTGGGACAAGCGTGGGGGTGGGTGGAGACGAACCTTTTTGGACAAGTTTTGTATCCTGGGGAATGATTGCGCTTTCTGAAGCATTGTTGGATTGTTGGGCTCCCTGAGGTGAAAAAACTCCCTTTTGAACAGAAATTGCTAGGGCAAAAACTGAAATTAAGACTCCAAAGGCAAGTCCGGATAAGAAAAGGCCGATTTTTTCAGACATTTTTTACTTTTTACTTATTACTTTGGCAAATCCCCACTGGCCGATATTTAAAACTATCCCCAAAACGACTGCAACTAAAAATGAGGTAATGCCAAAACCAGTTATGGTTGCAAGCCTTGCCAAAACCCAAACTAATACAATGTTGGCGATAATGTAAATTAAAAACCAGTTTAAGCCTCCCTTTATTTTTAAATTAGTATAGTTGACTGCCGGTTTGATTAGAAAAATTGCAGCCGTTAATAAAAAGGTTGTAATAAGAATCGCCGCAACATAGGGAAGCAGGGCGTTTCCTAGAACAATTTTATCACTAAAAAAAAGGTTGGCGACTAGAAAAATTACCAAATTTACAACCCAAAGCCCTAATAAGTTCGCATATTTGTTTTTCAACTCTTTTCACCTCCAATCTTTTCGTTTAACACAAAGTATCTTAAAAATGGCCCCGCTTGTCAAATGGAACAGTCTGCTTGACAGATTTTGAGGCGCCGGCTAAGATAAAAGTTAGTGAATTTTAGTCTTTTGTTTCCACTTTGGCTTGGGGACTATGAAAAATAAGCTTTTGATTTTCCTAATTGTCTTTGCGCTTATTGGTTCGGCTATTTTTTTGATTTTCAGGTTTTGGGGCAGGACGACAGTTAAGGTTACGGTTGAGAATTCCAAACCAGTGGCTTTGGGCATCGCTTCGGATTCTTCAAAAGTAACGAACGTTATTCCCCAAAGTTTCCCGACGGATTTCCCTAAAGTTTCTGGGGCAGAAGTTGAAGCGGCTTTTGAAAATGACGGCCAGCCAAATGTTATTTGGGTGACAAATATGGATCCTTCAGAGGTAGTTTCCTTTTATAAGATGGAATTGCCGAAATCAGGCTGGAAAATCTCCTCGACTAAAGATATAGCCGGCGGGACAGTTTTTGAGGTTACAAAAAGTGATTTAGTTGTCCAAATTGGAGTTGGTAAAGACCAGGAAAGAAACCAAACGGTGATTTTTGTTGGAATCCAAAAAGCGGTCCCTTCCCCATAAATTATGTCTTTTTTAAAAAACAACTTTGCAAGAAACGTCACGATTTTCTTTTTTGGAGTCGCAATTGTCTTTTCCCTCCTTATGATTTGGGACTTTTTATCGGGAAACTATAAAAAAACTCTCCAGGGAAAAGGGACTTTTATTTCCTCTCAGACTATCAAAGAAACTTTAAGGCTTTCCCTGGAAAAACTGGCGCCTCTGGACCGCGGCCATTTTGAGGGCTGGGTTTTAGTTGGCGGAAAGGAAGTATCTTTCGGTAAGTTTCAGGTTGATTCAAAAGGGAAGATCCGCGACCTTGGCGGAGGAGAGATTCCAGATGGGAAATTTCAAGTTAGCCAGGACTTGTCCAAAGCGTCAAAAGTCAAAATTACAATAGAACCTGACGGCGACTCAAACGATATCCCGACCCAATCGGTAATTTTAGAAGGTGAATTTTCAGAGGGCCTTGCACAACTTTCTTTTTTAAAGGTCGATCTTTCAGCTTCTTCGGGGAAATATATTCTTGAGACCCCAACAGATACTAAAAAAACTGGAACAAGCGGAGTTTGGTTTACAAATTCCAATGCATCAGCAGCTTCTTTAAACCTTCCGAAAGCTCCCGACGGTTTTAAATATGAAGCTTGGGTTTCCCATCAGGGAGTTGCTCTCTCCTGCGGGCGATTCTCGGATCCTGCCCGTCCTGACGAATCGGGGAAATTTTCAGGCCAAATCGCCGGCCCGCCGTATCCCGGTGAAGATTTCCTGACAAATGCGCCCAAAAATTTACCATTTGATTTCCCGCCGGATTTAGTTGACGGTGCTTCAAAGGTTATTGTCTCACTTGAGCCTGATTTTTTAGGCCAGGATCAAACAGGCGATAAACCTTTTCAGCTCCAATTTTTGACCGGTATGATTTCGGAGAATGCCAAAGCCCAGATTTCATATGATTTGATCTTGGATTCAACGACCACAATCCCTGTGGGTATTGCAAAAATTGAAAACTAGTGTTTATACTTGAATTATAGGTATATATGTAATTTTTGGGCTTCAATTTGAAATTCTCTCAATTTAAATTTTTTAATTCTCGAAAGGTGGTGAGATAGTTTTGGACGATAAGAAAAAAGCGCCGGTTGATGACGATACAGCTTCTGAACCGGTTGAAGAACCAACTGAACCAAAAGAGGAACCGGTTGAAGAACCAGAAGAGCCGGCTGAAGAGAAAGACGAACTAGCCGACGAGCCGGCGGAATCAGCAGCGCCGCAAAGTGCGCCTGCTGCAGCAAGTGGAACGACTGACAAGTTTGGACGGACGCTGTATGATGCGGTTTGCTCGCAGTGCGGTAAAACTGCCCAAGTTCCTTTCCAGCCAACGGCGGATAGGCCAGTTTATTGCCAGGATTGTTACCGGGCCCGAAAACCGAAAAGGGATTTCGGCGACGGCGGCGGTGACCGCAGGTTTGGCGGAAGATAATTTTTGCTTTTTAAAAAAGGGATAACTGCCTTGTTTCTACTTTTAGTATATGTGGTGGATGCAAGGCAGTTTTTGGTTGACAGAAAATAGAGATGGTTGTAAGATAAATCGAAGCTGCCTTAAAGTGCAGCTTTTTGTTTTTAAAGGAGGTAAAAAATGTCCGAGAGAGAAAAGACCAGAGAAGTTGAGACTACAAGTTCAAATTATGAGGTTTTACTGGATTTTATTGGGGAAAATCCTTCCAGGGAGATTTGGGCTAATAAGTTTAAATGTGAGTTAACGAAAGTCCCCAAAAAAGGAATGGCTTGGGATTATATTAATGTACACATAACTAATTTTGGTTACAGTAAGGAATATACTTACCTTCTTTCTCCCGCCGGTTTGGAAAAACGGGAAGCTACAGTAATAGTGAATGTTCCGGGAGGAAAGATGCAATTTACCGGGAAAGATAGTTATGAAGAGTGGGGTCCAATGGGTAGAAATGATTATGACGGCGCTTCGGAATATACTCTGAAAGCTTTCAAGATAGTGAATTTTGTCCAGAAATTAATTGAACAGGAAAAAGAGCTAGGTAAAGAACGTCTTAAAGAACGTTCTTTTGAACCAGCTGAAGCTCCCGAGCCGTATGAGGGTCTTGGTTCTGGTATGCATGAGCTTCAGGATTATTGAATCTGTTTTTTGTTTTTTATGGAGAGATTGAAAATTGGCCTCGATTTAGACGGTGTTATTGCGAATTCTGCGTCTGTTATTCTTAATGCTATTTGTGCCAAATTCCGGCCCGGTTATTCATTTGCCGAAAGAAGGCTCGGTTTGGATGAGAGGGTATCGGATTTAGGGGTTAAGCGGGCAGAATTATTGGAATATGTTGCTGAACTTCAGCTTGAAGAAGGCTACCATGAGAAAATAAAAGTTGTAGATGGTTCTTTGGAAGGAATTGGCGCTCTTTCCCAAAAAGGTTTCCCAATCTACATTTTATCCCACCGTCCCGAGACTGTAAAATCACCTAAAGATCTTCTTTATTTAAGCTATAATTGGCTTTGCGAAAAGGGTTTTAGAAATTACATTACCAATTTGACCCTTAACCCTGACCATCAGGATAGGGATTTTAAAGTAAGGGGAGCGGTAGAAAAGGATATTAAAATTTATGTTGAAGACGAGGAAGGCGAGGCGGTAAGGTTTGCTGAAGCAGGTATTAAAGTTGTTTTTTTTGATCCTTCAGGTGAGCGTCTTTCCCTTTCAAAGGATATAATTGTGGCAAACTCATGGCCTAAAATTGTTTCGGCAATTGAAAAATTTTCCGGTGTATAATTAAAATCGATGAAAAAAGTGATGATTTTTGGGACTTTTGATGGTTTGCACCCAGGGCATTTGGATTTTTTTAGGCAGGCAAAAAAACTTGGTGACTTTTTGGTGGTTTCTGTCGCCCGCGATAAAGTTGTCCCAGATTTTAAGAGAAAACCGGCGATGTTTTCTGAAAGCGAAAGGTTTGATTTGGTTTCGTCATGCAAACTGGTTGATAAGGCGGTTTTTGGAGATGAGAGTCGCAATGATTTTTACAAGCATGTAGCTTCAGAAAAACCGGATGTTATCTGCCTTGGCTATGATCAGTGGGCACAGGAGGAAGACGTTCGTAAAAATTTGGACAAAGTTGGTCTTCTCAAAACTCAAATTTTCAGGCTTTCCCCCTATAAACCCCAAACCCACAAGTCATCTAAAATGAAGTTTGGGGATTGGAAAAAATCCCTTTAATTGACGAAAGATACTCGAAGCCTTTAGTATTAAATTGTGAGAAGGAAAAAATTCTTCAAACACTTAATCTTCTTTCTTGTCCCGATTTCTATAGCCTGCCTTATTCTGGCTTTAATTTATATTTTCGGAAAAATGCAATATAAGCGGTTTGACGATTCAAACCAAAGGATCCAAGTCCAGCTTGCCCAACTTCATGAGACGATGACTGCCTATAAAGATTTGCAGGCAAAAATAAAAGACGTCCAGAAAAAAGGGGTTGCGGTTGATTCGGTTACCTTAGAGTCAGCCAAAGTAAACAAGCTTATTGCCTCAAAAGAATATTCCAAAGCCCGGGAAAATTTAGCTAGTTATTCGGCGGCCCTCGACGATTTGTATACCCAAAAACAGGAGGAAGACAAGAAAAAAGTCGAGGCGGCAAAAGTTAAATTTGATACAAAACTCACAGAGTATAAGGGTAAAGGAGTGAGTGTTTCCGAGGTCGAAAAAGAAAGCCCAAAAATTTCTGACTTAATTTCCGCCAAACAATTTGCCGAAGCCCAAGGATTAATAGACGATCTTTCAAAAAAGTTGGACCAGGCTTTATCGGACAAGCAGGAAGTTGATCGAAAGGCAGCAGAAGAGGCGGCCAAAAAAGCGGCGGCTGCAGCAGCTGCAGCTGCGCCAGTTATGGCTGGTTCCGGTTATCAGTATTTTACAATCGGTACCGACAGGGGTAACTTTAACATCCATTTGGTTAAGATGAACCTTTCAGGATTGCGGATTATAACTGATACTGCCGATTCCTCCGAGTGCTATAGTAACTGTACCGCCAAGCCCCTGGCAAATTATGTTTCCGAAAACGGCGGGTTTGCGGGAATTAACGGAACCTATTTCTGTCCGCCAGATTACGGCTGGTGTGCGGGGAAAACAAACACTTTTGATTGCCCGGTCTATAACTCTAGAATTGGGAAACTTCTCCACGCCGACAAATTGTTTTGGAATGACCGATCGATGTTTGTTTTTGACCCGTTAGGTGGAGTCCATTTTTATTCCCAGGCAAGGGATTATGACGGGACGGTAATGAAAGCAGCAATTGCCAATTTCCCGGGGCTTGTCAACAATAAGCAAAATATTGTTAATAATTATCCAATTGATGACAAATCGAGGACGGCAAAAATTACAAGGGATGGAATTGGGGTGGGCGGAGGATATGTTTGGCTGGTGTCAGCTCAAGTGGCAACAGTTCCAGATTTGGCCTCGGTTTTTATGGCCTTGGGGGTCGATTATGCTCTTAATCTTGACGGCGGCGGATCTTCGGCCTTATATTACGGTGGCTACAAAGTGGGCCCCGGCAGGGCTTTGCCGAATGCAATCGTCTTCGCCCAATAATTTCTCCTTGACTTTTTACTCTAATTTTTTATTAATTAATTATTAATGGTTGAGCGGCTTCCCGAAATTAATGAAGATGAATTTGGAGTTAAAACTCTTGGACGCGGAAAAGCGGCGAGAGAAGAAAGAAGAAGACCGATAAGGAAAAAAAGAGCTTTGGAGATTAACAATCCTCCCGGCTCAAAGATTATTTTTGAAGAAGAACATGGGATTGAGCATAGTGAGTTTAGGGGAAAATTAGGCAAGAAAAAGGGGAAAGGACAAAGGAGAATCACCTATCTTGAAGTTTATAATGAAAGTCGGCCAAAATCATTGGGCCGGATCTGAAGCTTTGAATTTAAAAAGCCTTGTTTTTTCAAATAACCCTTTTTTCCCCTGATGGAAATTTGACATTTTTAGGTAAGGCTTGATAAGCTAGACAATAGACGTGAACTGGCTTTACTTTATCTCACTTTTGGAACATTTTTTGAAACGCTACTTAATTCAGTAATCTCTCCGTCTTTGCCGTATATTGAATCTTAATCTTCAAAAGTGTATTCTCTTTTAGATATGATTCTATCTATGATTTCTAAAAAACTAACACTTTCAGGTGGAACTGCCTGGTTGAATTCCGAACCCTTGTCTTTCAGATCCCTTCGGGGAAAAATAATTTTGGTCGATTTTTGGACTTATTCGTGTGCCAACTGCCTTCGGACCCTTCCTTATATAAAAGTTTGGAATGAAAAGTATGCCAATGACGGATTAGTTGTTGTCGGTGTCCATTCTCCTGAATTTGAGTTCGAGAAAAAAACCGAAAATGTCCGTGGGGCGGTAGAAAGTTTGGGAATAAAATATCCGGTCGTTTTGGATTCAAAATACAAAATCTGGAAAAGTTTTAACAATCATGTCTGGCCCCACAAGTTTTTATTTGATCAAAAAGGAAAATTGAGGTATGAACACTCGGGCGAGGGAGGTTACGAAAAAACCGAGAGGAAAATCCAAGAACTGCTAGCTTCGGAAGAGGCCAAAAAATTTGCGGGAATTGAGGCTAAAAATCATTCTCACAGGTTCGGGGCAGTCTGTTACCCTCAAACTGATGAACTTTATTGCGGCTATTTGCGGGGAATTTGCCGAAATCCGGATGGGTTTAGGCACAAGAAAGCCTTCAAGTATACCGATCTCGGAATTTATGACGAGGAGGGGATTTACCTTCAGGGAACCTGGAAGTCTCAAAGAGAGTACCTTTCCCATCTGCGGGAATCGAACCTATTTGAGGACTATTTACTCATTTTAGCCAAAGGGGTGGAGGTTAACGCTGTCGGTTCTTCCTCTTCAAAGAAAAGTTTTAAAGTGGAGGTTAAATTCAATGGAGAGTATTTGAATGAGAATATGGTTGGGAAGGACATTAAATTTGCCCCCAACGGTCAGACGTACTTTGAGGTTTCGACGCCCCGGATGTACCGGATTGTCGAAAGCAAGCGTTATTTTGACGGTCGTTTGCAGCTCTTTTCAAATTCTTCTGACTTTCAGATTTATGCCTTCACTTTCGGAGGATGTATTGATTAGAGATAAGCAAAAAGGAAACTTATTGCCTTTTGCTTTTTGCTTTTCACTATTACCGTCCCATAGTTTGACAATCGTTCCCAAATATGGTAAGTTTTTTATCAGTCAAAAAATGTCTTGATGGTCAATTGCGATCTTTCCAAGACATTTGAGACATTAACATGGTTATCTGTCTGCCCGACACTTGGGCGTCCTCTTCGCTCCGCCAGTTGGCGGATGCAGCGAATTTGAGTTGACGCTTTTTTTGAAGGCAGACAGTTCTGACGCAAGTTTGAGGAGTTTATTCTGAGCTTGCCGAAGGGCACTTTAAAAATCGGATCCTATGAAATATTATCCCTTCGGGGATGGAAGGAGTATAACGTGGAACCATTCGTCATAGTCGCAATTTTCTTGGTCTATTCCGTAGCTTTTGTTATGGGGATAATAGCCCTCATTATGGCAGCAGTTAAGTATAGGGCTAAGTTTACTCGCAGTACCTACCGGTTCTGGTAGTATTTGGAGTTGTCACAGTGGCTTTCTATATCGGTTTAGGGGTGGGGTTGGCCAAGGTGCTGATCCTGCTAAATAGCTAGAGCAAGTAGAACTAAATCAGCAAGGAAGCGTAATAGCCCGGTGAAAAGCCGGGAGGAAGGAACCAACAGTGCTTCTGACATTAGGAACAACGAACCCGCAGGCTGCGGGGCTTTTCGCCTTGGCGGTTATTATTCTCCCCCTGGCAATGATAGTGTTTGTTTTCTGGCACGCGTGGCGCGCGGCATCCGGGAAGCGAGTGGTTCGCAAGAGTCATAACCACTTCGTCAGGTATGGCATTAGCCTAATCGGTGCGGTTTTGATGATCACTGGCGAGTTTTTCTTCGGGAATGTGGTTGCCATTTGCGGGTTGGCTATGTTCATCTGGGGTGTGCGCCCGCTAGTGTTATCGTCATGGTGGAGACACGTATGGATACACAAATAAAAGTCGATATGAAGGAGGTTTAAAAGATGGCAATAAGTGACGTGGAACTTTTGGAAAGGATCAGTGATTTCCTTTCCCGGCTTCCAGATGACAATCAGGCTATAGCAAAGCTTAAACCCGTCCGATGCGTTCATCTCCGGAAGCCCGAGGGCGGTTGGGAAATCTTGAAATTCCAAACGCTTAGTGGTTTCTTTGCCGCAGTAGAAAAGGTCAGGGCCTTGCCGCGGAAGCGCTATATCGATGCGTTTCCCGGGCACGAGGATGATTCCAAGAGAACGCGGCGGCCTAGATAGGCTGACAACTGAATATGGATCGGTGAGATCCCGCGTATTTACCCTGAACTTGTCGAAGGGCGCGGAATTAGTTCCGGCGAAAGCCGGAAGGGGGAGATGATGAGGATTCTCGAGGTAGTGTGGATCGTCCTTGTCGTGATACTGTTTACGGCAGGATTGATCACTGGTTCCATCGGGATCAGTTGGGCTTTTACAGTAACGGCTCTAATCGGTCTCGTATACTGCTTCTTTAGGGGGCGGTTGAGACTCGGTCGAGGGTCATAATATGACACGAAAGTGTCGGGATCCGGTAGTTAATAGTGCATAAGGAGCGCTTGGTCGAGTCTGACTCGACGTTCTCCGCCGGTTGGCGGACTAGCGCTCCTTTTGCGTGGAGATAAGTAAAAAGTAACAGGTAACAAGTGACAAGTAAAAAGAGATAAGAGGTAAGTCTTAGCCATCCAAACTACCAGTTGTTTTTCACAGGATTTTTTGATAAGTTTTAAGTATCAAGGGTTTGATCGGCTTCCCGAAGGCGGGTTTTTCGATCGCACTTGTTGCTCTTTAAATTAAGGATTGTTTGGAAAGGAATAGGTGGTGAAAACCGCCAACGTTGTCTTCGTGTTGGCTTCTTAAGCTAATCTGAATTGGCCGTTGAGGCTGGTTTTCTTCCATCTTTTAAGTTGCCGTTTTTCCGCGGCCTCATATTAGTTTCTTCCCAGCCAAGTTCATTCGGGGTTTGGGCCCCGTATGCCAAATTTTATAAACACTACCTGGAACGTGACCAGGGGATAGTACAGGGTAGTTGGCGAAGTCGTCAATATTTCCGGTTCGTTAGGACCAGAAAGGCAGGGCAGATATTAAATTTGAATGAGTAACCGTTAAGGCAAACTCGGGCTGTGTCCAGCTTACTCCTGTTGAACGTCAACAAACACCTCCTTGATCCAACATGATCCTTAAGATAGTAGTCCGGGGAGCGGTCATGACCGTTCAGCACATCATCCATCCCCGCCACCAGTTATTATGGCGATGCGTTGGATATGCCGCTCCCCGGCACCAAACTCATCAACCTAAAACCTATAGTTGCTTGATTTAATTTCTTTTTTATGATAATCTTTCCCTACACTTTTAAAGGACAGAGAGCCTCATAACGCGAGATTGTCTGTCTTTTTTAAGTGGCACATTAACAACTTGATTTCTGGGCATTTTTTGTTTCGCTTGTTCTGCGTTTGCGCGGGACTTTAAGCTTTAGACGAAAATGTCTTTTGAAATACTCAAAGTAAGAAAATAACAGACGTCCACTAAGGAGGATAAACAGTGAAGAAACCAGTGAGGTTCGCCGTGTCTATAGTCCTACTCATCGTCGGATTCTTCTTTATCATCGAAGGATCGGATACGATGTGGATGTACATCGTAGGCGCTTCGGCCATAGTATTGGCTCCCATCGTCCTTTCGGCTACAGGTGAGAAACCAAAGATCAGCAGGAAATACATAAATGTCATGATCACAGCTCTTGCCTGTTGCTGGGCAGTTATCGGCTTCCTGAACTTCAAGTAGCAGTGCTGCCGCAATTATTAGCTAGGGAATCTGGTAGCAGGGAAAGGAGTCCATCGGAGTGAAACGGAAACAGTTCTTGGAAATGGTCCAATTGGGCCAGACGGTGAGGATCGGTATTATAGGAGAAGAAGTTGTCGGTCAAGTTAAGGTGACTGGTTTGGAGCGTGTCACCATTCAGACTTCCAACCCGAAGCCTCGATGTATCCGGTATACCGATATTGAGTCTGTCCAGCTGGCATCGAGTCCTAGGTGTAGCAGCTTCATGGATGAGGTTTAGTTGGGAAAGGAATCCAAAATGGTCTTCTTTGTTGCTAGTAGCCAGGGATTTGGTCGGTCAGGAATGCAGTATTACTCTAGTGGGCCAGCGGCAGATACTGCAAGGTAGAATCCGCAGTGTTTGCGGCAAGTCCATCAAAGTCAAAGGAATTAGGGGGAAGGTCTCCATAAATTCGGTTCAGTCCATAGTTCCCGTCCATGCGGATGGGGGAAAGAGGTAGATATGCTGAACACGGTATCGTTGAGGATGAGAGACCGAGGATGGTCTCTCCTAGCCTGGATCGTGTATGCGATCCTTGTACCCTACGGCTTCCTGGTTTTGGGGAGGTTCGCGTTCGTGGACTACCCATGGAGGGAGGCCACCGACATCGGTGTATCGCTTAAGAATGGGGGATTGCAATTCAATGTGGTTCCCTTTATCCCGATTGCCGATACAATCCGGCTGTTTCTGGCGACGGCGGCTTACATTGTGGTCGTGTGCTTTTTGACCTTCGAGGTCAGGAAGCGGTTTGGGCCCCTCTGGGGAAAAGGATCCCCGAAGAAGGGTGGATAGATAACATGGTGTCTTGGTGGCGGGACGATTACTTTGAACAGGTTGACAGGGGCGCTTTTTGCGGTCCGCCCGATTTCGGGCGAGACAGGCGGGCGCCCCTCGTCGTATCTATTTGGTTTTTAGTCCCAATTTTTGTATAATTTCCCCAAAGGAGACTTATTATGTTTGATAAATTACAGCAGGGTAGAGAACTTTTGAAGATGCGTAGTCAAGCAATGCAGATCCAAAAAGATCTGGACGCCGAAGTTTTGGAAGTTGAAAAGCATGGGGTAGTGGTTCGGATTTCCCTGGCCCAGAAAATCCGCTCGATTGCTACAAATGGCAAGGATGATGACGATATAACCGACGCGGTCAACGAGGCTTTAAAAAAATCCCAGCAGGATGCCGCTAAAAAAATGCAAACAATGATGGGTGGCCTTGAGGGTTTAAAGGGATTGTTGGGCGGATAGAAGAATAATTTAAAATTCAAAACCTGCCCGCTGGCAAAACAGGAAGTTAAAAATCAAAATTGGAAAGTTCTATTTCAAAAGAGCAACTTCAAATTGATCCCAAGTATGATGTAGTTATCGTTTTGGGTGGAAATATCAGAGAAACTGAAAATAGAGGATACGTAAGTACTTCTTTTGTTGAAGGCCCGGAAAAAAGTATCGGTGCTCATTCACGGGCTTTGGCGGCGGCAGAGCTTTACAAAAAAGGAGAGGCTCGAAAATTTATCACTTCAACCGGTCATACCCATCCGAATCCGAATGCTCCCTCTGAAGCCCAAGTAATGAAGGATGAGATGGCCAGATATGGAGTTCCTCCGGAGGCGATAATTTTGGAAGACGTTTCCCTGTCTACTTTGGAAAATGCCAAAGAATGTGCAAAAGTTATAAAAGAGAAAGATTTTAAAAAGATTGCGGTTTTGACAAACAGTTTTCATTTGGCAAGGTCAAAGGCGATGTTTGAATCACTTGGCTTGAAAGATGAAGGTCGAGAGTTAAGTTTTTTAAGTTCAGAAAAAATTTTGGCAAAAAAATCTCCGCGACATGAAGCAATTATCAGAAAAGTTTATGGTAGTCAGTCAATGAAAGAACGGATTAAGATGGAGAAAAAAGGAATTGAAGATTTTCGTGCCGGCCGTTATAAATCTAAACCTATTTAAATGGCCTCAAGGGGAGAAAAAGGTATGAGTATCAAAGAAAAAATAGTCGAAACCCAGGATTTGGGTCCTGAATTTGCAAACGCCTTCGTTTTTTTAAATTTCACTCTCTTTGATGCCGGCCTTATCGCCAAAGACGATTTTGAGAAGAAAAAAATCGATACCCTGTCAAAAGGCGGAGTTGATATTGTAACTGAAACTGACCTTAAAATTGATCAATTTTTAAGGGAAAAAATTTCCAAAGCGTATCCAACCCATCAGATTTTAACTGAAGAGACAGTAAGCCAATTTAAGGGAAAAATCGACCAAATTAAGGACTTGTGGATTGTTGATCCCCTGGACGGGACTATAAACTTTTCCTGCCATGACCCGCATTTTGCCGTTTCGGTAGCATACGTAAGATTTGGCAAGCCCAAAATTGCCGCAATCAGAGCGCCTCTCTTTAATGAATTTTATTTTGCCCGGGAGGATAAAAGAGGGACATATTTTGACGGTCAACGAATGAAAATTTCCCCAGTTTCGGATCTCAAACAGTCTGTTATAAGGGCCGACTGGTCCGCGGATCTTTCAGAAAGGCCAAAGACTGCGGAGGCGATAAGGCGAGTTTGTGGCGAAGTCCGCATGTTGAACCTAAAATGCTGTGCTTCCTTAGATTTAGCTAGGTTGGCAAGAGGTGATTATCAAGCGTATTTCCATTTTAACTTGAAACCTTGGGATTTTGCGGCAGCCGCCCTTTTGGTTGAGAAAGCGGGGGGAATTGTTGTCAAACCGGACGGTAGTCCGTTTAGTTTCGATGGTGGTGGAATTTTAGCGGGGAATGCCGAGATTGTTGAAAAACTTCAAAAAATTCTTGACTTCTAAAGCTTCAAATTCTTGGAAGGACTTGTCTAATTATATCCCTGTCTGGATTATATTTATCAATCCCCAAATCAACAGCAATAAAGTGGACCATAAGGCGGCCAAAAACGTTGTTTGACACTATTCCTTCTTTAACCAATTGTTCAGCAACCGTATTGTGTAAGTCCATCCTTTTTGATTCATCAAATTGAATTTCGTCTTGGTTTGGATGTTCAAATCTACTTTTTTCATCGATTAAGGTTATGTAATTTGTGTATTTAAGAAGTTTTGCCCGAAACTCTTCGGAGTAAAAATGGCGGTTGTAGCTAAAACCTCTTTCTTCATAAAATTTTTTGAAAAGTTCTTTGGCACAATTTGGGTCGGAAGAAGCTGTACTTAAGTATGATTTTAAGATTTGTTCATCAGTTGCATTTTTGTTCCTTTGGTGAACTTGTTCCTTTCTTTTTTCAAGCGCTTTAGTGAAATTTTCCCAAGCTAGAAACTTCCCCCAATATACTTTTGGGTCTTCCAGATTTTCAGCTGAATCTTTTTCGCAGGAGCTATCTTCTGCCATCTCTTTTTAAATCATAACTTGGTTTTCACTTATCTTTCAACTTCAATTTTTGGTATACTTTTTAAAGCTTTAGATTTATTTATGAAAATTCCCAAGGCGGTTTTGGATTTGATTGAGGCGTTTGAACGCCTGCCCGGAATTGGACCAAAAACTGCAGCCAGACTTACTTTTTATTTAATTCATGCTCCTGCTGAACAATCGGAAAAACTTTCCGAAGCGGCTTCAAACTTAAAGAGAAATACTATTCTTTGTTCAAAATGTAAAAATATTGCTGAAACTGATCCTTGTTCAGTTTGTGATGACCTTGACCGCGACCGGACTAAAATTTGCGTGGTTGAGGAAGCTTTGGATGTTTTGTCGCTTGAAAGATCTGGGGCTTATCGTGGTTTATATCACGTCCTTCATGGTGTTATTTCGCCCTTAAATAATATCGGCCCCGAAGAACTTTATATTGCGGACCTTCTGCCGAGGGTTAAAGACCATTCAGCAGGATCAGGACAAGCTGTTGAAGAAATAATTTTGGCGACCAATCCAAATATGGAAGGCGAAGCGACAGCGATGTACATCCAAAGGATGCTTGCGCCATTTAAGTTGAGAATCACTAGAATCGCCCGTGGAATTCCAATTGGGGCGGATATTGAGTATGCCGATGATGTTACTCTGCGCCGGGCACTGGAAGGCCGAAAGGAGTTTTAGATTCAGTAAAAAGGTTTCGCCGTTTTTTTTGAATTTCTTTTTGGTCTTCCAAAATTTGATTAATATCTTTTTTGTCCATAAGATCTGTGGCTAGTTTTACCACTGATAACTGCCAAAAGGTTAATTTTCTCCTGACTTGGGGATTTTCTGTATCAAATTCTGTTTGTTTCGCATAAAGGTTTATAAGGTAAGAAGGCCTTTTTTCAAGCCATTTTTCGACTTCGGTAAATATGGAGTCATTAGAATAGTCTTCTTTTTTAAGGTCTTTTATGATTCTCTCATGAATGGCAGTCTTTAAAAGGGCTTCCTCTTCAAGAGTGAGGAAGTTGTTTAGAAAGCGAAATTCATTGACAATATTGACGGCTGTATCGGCGGTATGCGCCCAAACATACTGTGCTCTTTTTGACAAGTTTTTTGGCGGTTCAGATTTTGTTGGCTTTGGACCAAAAACCCGATCGAGTTTTTCCGCAACCCACCTGCCGATTTGACGACTGAGATTTTCTTTTACCATGACGTGCTATTCTATTAGATTCTCCCTTGATTTGCAAGTCAAATTTGCGCAGCATTTAAAATTATCCGATAATATATAAGATATGGATGATCCGAGCGGTATTACCGGTGATGTTTTTGAACAACTTGGCCAGGCAGGTAAGGGGGGTCAGCAGACAGTCCTCGATGAGGCAAAAAAAATCCCCGCGGCTGTTGTCGGCCAGCTTTTTGGTTCCTCAAGTTCTCCCGAGGCGCAAGATCCTAAAGAATTAGCCGGAAAGCAGGAACTTGAGGAAAAAAAGCAGAAAGAAAAAGCCCAGTCTGAAGCCGAAGTCCAACAAATTTTGATTCAACTGGAAGAGGAAATGCAAAAAAATCGTGAGCAACGGGTACAGGGAGAGGAAGCTTACCACAATCAAGAAATTACTAAAGCCGTTCCGCAACCGGAGATTGAGGAAAAGGCAACAGGGAATTTGCCCCAGCCTTTGGAGGTTCAAAAATCAAGAGCCGAAAAGTCAGCGGCCCTGCGGGGTGAATGATTTTTATGAAGATTAAACTTTACAATACTTTAACAAGAAAAGCTGAAGAATTTGAGCCCGAAATTGATAAAAAAGTCGGATTTTATGCCTGTGGGCCGACGGTTTACGATTTTGCTCACATTGGAAATTTTAGGTCTTATATTTTTGAGGATGTCCTACGGCGTGCTCTTGAGGTCGCCGGCTACGACGTCAATTTTGTTATGAATATAACGGATGTTGATGACAAAATAATCCGTGGGGCAAAAGAAAAAGGCGAAAATATCAGTACATTTGCCGCAAAATATGAGAAAATCTTTTTTAAGGACCTTGAAAAGTTAAACATTAAAAGAGCAGATTTTTATCCTCGGGCGACTGAAAACATTGGTCCAATGATTCAAATGATTGAATCGTTATTGGAAAAGGGTGTGGCTTATAAAGCTAGTGACGGAATTTATTTTGATATTTCAAAATTTGAAAATTATGGCAAACTTTCGAGGTTAAAAGAAAGGAAATTGAAAACCAGTGCCAGAATTTTATCTGACCAATATGATAAAGAAAATTCGGGGGATTTTTCCTTATGGAAATTCAAAAAAGAAGGGGAACCATTTTGGGAAGCGCCATTTGGGGAAGGAAGGCCGGGTTGGCACATTGAATGTTCTGCAATGAGCATGAAATATTTGGGTGAGACCATTGATATCCATGCCGGCGGGGTAGATTTAATCTTTCCACATCACGAAAATGAGATCGCCCAAAGTGAATCGGTAACCGGGAAAAAATTCGTAAATTTCTGGCTGGAAAGCGAGCATCTTTTGTCATTGGGACAAAAGATGTCTAAATCTTTGAACAACTTTTTTATTCTTGAAGATTTAGAACATAAAGGCTTTGATCCATTGGCTTTTCGTTACCTTGTTTTGACTGCCCATTGGCAAAAACAGTTGAATTTTACCTGGGAGTCTTTGCAGGCTTCACAAAACGCAATTGACAATATTAAATTTCAAATTTCAAATTTCAAATTGGTTAAAAAGGAGCCGTTATCTGCTCAATATTTGGAAAAGTTTCATTTGGCTATTTCTGATAATTTGGATACGCCGGTGGCATTAGGGGTTGTCTGGGGTCTACTGCGGTCTAACTTAAGTGATGATATTAAAAAGTCAACTATTTTTGAAATGGATAAGATTTTGGGGTTAGGCCTTTATAAAATCGAGCATGCAAAGTTGTCTGGGGGCGCTCAAGAATTAATTGATGAGAGGGAAGAAGCAAGAAAAAATTCAGATTATAAGAAAGCTGATGAGCTTCGTAGGAAACTTCAGAAAATGGGAGTTGAAGTTGAGGATACGCCACAAGGTCCTAAATGGCGGCTAAGAAAGTAGGTCCTTTCGTTTTCAGAATGTTGTCTATTTCTCTAAAAATCGGTGCGACTTTCTTTTGAGCTTCTTGATTTTGGAAAATCTCCGGGTGATTTACTTTAAAATTTATTATCTTTTCTTCTATTGTTGAATGGTCTTGACTAAGTCTGATCTGGACTTTTGCCGTCAAAAAGTCATAGATCGCTTTTTGATATTCTCCAAATTCCTGATCAAAGTCTGGCTGTGTTTCTCTTAAGATTCTTAAAGTTGCTTCCCAAACTTGTGAGTATTGACGATCAACAATTAGTTGTTCGCGGAGGATCTTTTTCTCTATTCTAATATGTTTTCTTATACTTCTTGATAATCGTTTTTGGTGTTCAGGTGTCATCTGCTTTGGGCAGTGGCCGAATTTTAGCACAAAGTTAACGAATTTTCAAAAAAATTTAACAAATCTTTAATCGGTTGGAATTTATGATCGTCAGAAAGAGCAAAAATTCACTTTCGCTTTTTTAGTAAAGGTGAGACGGAATTAAGACTTAAGTTGATTTCCAACGTCATGGGTACGAGTCGGCTTTTGCAGGGTTGACTTTTCACAAAGAGGAAGTTTTTAATGGTATTAGTATGGCCTCACGACAGGAAGCATATCGTGAAAGGTCCCAAAGCTTGACGGAAATTCGAACAAGGATTTTGGAAGGTGAAACAGTATTCGGTGATCCAATCAGAGACTTCGTTATTTTAAATGTAGATACTCCAGCTAGGGCCATAAAACTTAGAAACCTTTTGCGCAATCGCGAGAGTAAAATAAATTCTGCGGTTGGAGGAGAAATTTTAGTGGTCTCGAGAAGGCCTGTCCAGACTTGGATTGGAAATAAGGTGATTGAGAAGGAGTTTGTAGGTTTAAAGCTTGGGAAAATTGAGAAGGAGGGAATTTCTTTAAAAATTTTTAAAGACGGCGAATCGGGTTTGTATGTTGAGATGGAAGGTTACGCAACGAGAGGCCATTTGCTTTTTGACCCCAGGGAAACTCCCCCTAATTTTAAAAGGAAAGATTTGTGTATTTCTGGTTTGCCTAATGCTGTTTTAGTGGGCGGAGGGGAAATAGAGATGTGGAGATTAAGGTCTTTCATAAATGAGCAAAGCTACCAAAAACTTTCTGAAGTTTTAGAAAAAGGTAATAACTACTCCGCTTAATTTTCGGCTTAGAGTTTGACTTATGGCCTTGATTCTGGTATAATTCCTTTAGTCTTTAACATTATAAAAAGTGATGCTAGAACTGTTCCGCGAATCCTGCTCTGTTGGAGAAGTGGAATAAGCGCCCAAATCCTGGGCAAATGTACATTTAGCCGTTTTATCTTTTAAAAAATCGGCTGAATTCCGTAAATTCGGGACTCTGCAGCTGTAATCAAACAGCGATGGTGTGTGCATAAAGCATCCGACAACCCGGAAAATATAGATCGACGGGTGCCAAGGAAAGCACTTCTTTGACCTCCATTCCGGTGGAGGTTTTTTTGTGTTTTTTTCCTTTTTTTAAGTTTCGCTTTTGCGTGGCTTTGATTTTGCGCGCCCATCTTTTTTTCCGAGAGAAAAGGAATTTTTATGGAGCGGGAAAAAGCGCAAAAACTAAAAATAATAGTTAAGGCGGCTGCCCTTGGAGGGACGGCAGTAACTTTGGCGGCTCTTTCTAGAGTCGGGGAGAGGTATGATAAAACGCCTTCTGACGAGGTAGTAGATGTTAAGGCCTTCCAGTCTGGAAAGGAGCAAATTGATCAAGCTCGGGAAATTTATGACCAAGTGATTTTTCAAAATGATAAGAGGAAGACATCTCGCTGGGAAGATGCCGTAAAGCGGCTTGCGGGTATGGCTCCTACTCCCGAGTCTACTATTAATATAGTAGGTGAGTGTCAAGCGTCGGGGGTTGCACCCGCGCCGGGAGTCCAAGTTGAGAGCTCGGTCAATCTTGCTGGTGAAGCGGCTTTGGAGAAATACAAAAGCGAATTGCCTCGGGTTTTGGAGATAGCCCAAGCTCACCCGGAGAATTTTCCTGACCTTGAGGCTCTGCAAATGTATTATCCAATTTACCGGGCATCGGGCGAACGTTTCGGAATTCCGTGGGAGCTTCTTTATATTATGCACGGTCAGGAGAGTGGATTTTCAACAGGTACGGCGGCGTTTGTGGTGACTTCCGACCAGTATGGGTGCATGCAGCGAAACATTTACTATCATCCACAACAAGATGTTGACAGATATTTTGCTTCTGACAACATGGATTATCTTTTAACTCTTCCTGTTAGACACTTTGACGACGCCGAGGAAATTTTCTATGCTGCTGCGGTGATGAAGGAGTACACCGACCAAGAAGGAAGTATTCAAGAGGCGCTTTTTCGCTATTCCGCTGCCGGACCAGCCAAGAGCCGCTGGGAAAAATTGCAGGCGATGTTATCGCTAGTTGGCCCATGATTTTCATTCACTAATTTCACTTCTTTATGCTATCATAAGCAATGAATGGGGAAGTTTTTAAAGTTCCGGCTTTTTGCGGTTTTTTTAGTTGCCTTGGCAATTGCAATTTTCGGTTATTACTTGAGATTCCAAAAGTTCGATTCCTTCCCGCCAATTGGCGATACCCAAGACGAAGTTAAATCTGCCTTTTGTGGAATCAGTTTGATTTATGAAGGTAAACCAAGTTCCTGGTCCTGGTTTGAAGATTACAAAAACTTTTCCATCCAACGCATAAGAGGTGATAATTTCCGGATTGTTACCCCCTGGTTTGAAGATCCCCCGCTTTTTTCACTTATATCAGGAGGCTATGCGATTTCAAAAGGAATGACGACTTTTGAAAAGGTAAATGCTGGGATTTTAAGATATCCAATGTTAAAAGTGGCGGCTTTGAATATCTTTTTATTGTTTACCCTTTGTTATTTAATTGCCGGAGGGACAGTTGCAGTTCTTGCCTCATTGATTTTTGCAACCGAACCAACAATGGTTTTAGGGTCTCGGATGCCTTTGGCAGAAAATTTGGTTGTTACCGCAGTTTTATCCTCGTTAATCCTTTTTACCCTTTATATCAAAAAGCAAAGTAGACTGGCTTTGGTTGGGGCGGCAATAATCGGGGCGTCGGCCTTTTTAATGAAATCGACTGGCGTTTTTGCAATTGCCTCGTTGATTTTTTTGGCGCTTTCATACAGAAGATGGAAAGCAGCTATTTTTTGCGGGGCGGTTTTTTTAGTTGTCTTGGCAATCTGGCTTCTTTACGGTGCTTATTACGACTGGAGTCTCTTTTTGAAAATTGTTTCTGTCGAAAGCGGTAGGGAATTATTCCATCCATCTACAGTAATAAATTTGTTCGCGGTTTTCAGGATTGGCGAAACCGCAATGTCGTCAGACGGCTGGTTGATTTGGGGTTGGATTGCCATCGTCTTGTACTCTTTTTTCAAAAAGGACAATAAAGATTTATTGTCAAAATTAGTTTTACCGGTTACAGTCGGGTCTTATTTGGTTTTTTACTCTATAATGTCCGGGCATTCAAAAGGCTGGTACAGGTTCCCTTTTTATCCTTTTTTGGCCTGGGCGTCGGCGGCTGTTTTTTTGGAAATTTTAAAAAAACCAAAGTTTCTTGCTTCCTTTTTCTTTATCTCCCTGGCCGTTTTCTTCAGTTATACTTACGGAACCGGTGGGGATAGGTGGAATTTATCTCAAATTAAAGTTTTCCAAATTTTTGTTCCATTGGTTTTTGCGTCTTTCATGTTTTACCAGTTGTTTGAAGATCGGAGGTTAAAAATTGTTTGCCAAGTAATTTTGATTTTAGCTTTTTCGGCGGCGATTTTCTTCAACACTAGGACTATTTTGTTTTTTCAGGATAACTTTTGGTACCACTAGTCTTTACTAAGAATAAAAGTAACTTCCATCCCTAAAAAAGAAAAAATTTTGCTTCTTATCTTAAATCCGCAATCGGTAATAAGTTTTTCAAGTTCTTTGTGGTTAAAAGGATGAAGGTGGGCACCTTTCCAAATCTTGCCTTTAGTATTTTCCCAAAAGAACCAGGTGATTTTAAATAACAGACTTCCCGAATCCATGGTTAAAATTAAAGTTCCGTCATTTTTTAAAACCCTTTTGATTTCCTTTAAACATTCACTGGGGTTTTCAACATGTTCGATGGTCTCGTAAAATAAAATAAGCTTAAAAGAGTTATTTTCAAAAGGGAGATTGTCTGCAGAAGCTACCTTGAATTTAATATTGGGATAGGTTTTGGAGGCATATTCTATGGCTCTGTCGTAAATGTCAACCCCTGTGTATTTTGCATTTGGGAACGATTTGACAATTCTTGAAATCATGTAACCTGAAGCACACCCAACATCGAGACAATTTTTAAACTTAATTTCTCCAATTATTTTTTTGGCAAGGTTGATTTTTTGAGTGTGCCAAATTTTTTGCAGAATGTTTCCTTTAACCCCTTTTTGGTAGTAGGTGACTGGCACTTGGCTCCAAACTTTATATAATTTGTGATTTTTCATTAACTTTTTTCCTTTTCTATTTTTAAAATCGTGAATCCTTCCATTTCTTTTTCTTCAATTAATTTACCGCGTTCTTTCACCAAAAACTAAGTTGTTACCGTTAATATTTATAAACCTTAAACCTAATCCGAAGGCGATAATAGGAAAATAGGTAAAGACAGTTAGGAATTTTAGTTTGGCTTGGCCGATTTTAAACACTTTCTGATTATATCCGACAGCAATTGGAGCTGTCCAGATAATTTTTAGAAGCTTTGGTTTCTCTAACAATAAAATTGAGAAATCTTTCTTTTTTTTGCTATAATTCCCCATGAGCTTAAAGGTTAGGATTCGGCGGACCAGACCCATAAAGACTCTCCTTTTTTAGGATGTCGAGTTTGTCTAAACTTGAGATATAGGAAGCAAAGATATAAAGGAATGACCGAACTTCAGAGTTACCCCACGCTCTAACTCACTATTTATTTTTATATTCAAATGTTAAAATCTACGCATGTCATCTTTAAAAGTTGGGATTGTTGGATTACCGAATGTGGGAAAGTCCACCTTATTTAATGCACTTTTAAAAAAGCGGGTGGCGCTTTCTGCCAATTACCCTTTTGCGACAGTTGAGCCGAATGTTGGAATCGTGGCGGTTCCCGATGAGCGGCTTGAGAAATTGGCTCAACTTGTTAAAGATGAGGAAAAATTGGATCATCTTCCTCCAATTGTTCCGGCGGTCGTGGAATTTGTCGATATTGCAGGGTTAGTAAAGGGTGCATCAAAAGGTGAGGGTTTGGGTAACCAATTTTTGGGACATATCCGTGAAGTTGATGTAATAATCCATGTTCTGCGGGATTTTGAGGATGAAAATGTTCCCCGGGCGGGTGCGGAAAATCCAAAATCAGACAGGGAAGTCGTCGAAACGGAATTGGCTTTGGCTGATCTTCAAACAATTGAAAAATTAGTAGAAAACCAAGAAAAAGTCTCTCGGATCCAAAAAGACGAAATGGAAACCGGGAAGTATTTAATTTTGACTCAATTGAAAAAAGACTTAGAGTCGGGGAAAAAACTTTCGGAATTTGAAATTGACGATATAAGACTAAAAGATTGGGTTCAAAAACTACCTCTTCTTTCTTTAAAGCCCGTCCTTTATGTTTTTAATGTTGCGGAGATAAGTCTACAGACTACGGACTACAGACTACAGCAAGAACAGATAGCTGATGGCCGAAAGCTAATAGCACTTACAATTTGCGCTAAGCTTGAAGAAGAGTTGGCCGATTATTCTGGAGAAGAAAGAATGGAGTATTTAAAATCAGTCGGAATTGAAAAGACAGGTTTGGAGCGGTTAATTGTTAAAGCCTATGAAACTTTGGGTTTGGTTTCGTTTTTGACGGCCGGCGAAAAAGAAGTCCGAGCTTGGACTGTTAAAGTAGGAACGAAAGCAGCTCAAGCGGCGGGAGTAATCCACACTGATTTTGAGAAAAAATTTATTCGAGCGGAGGTTTGTGAATACCAAAAATTGGTTGACGCTGGGTCTTTTAAAATCGCAAGGGACAAAGGCCTAATTCGTCTTGAGGGTAAGGATTATGAAATTAAAGACGGAGATGTTGTTTATTTTAGAATTGGAAATTGAAAGTGACGTCCTTGCAAAATCAAATTTGAATATGATATAGTCTTTGACGTTTATGTCAATAGAAAATACAGAGAGATCAGATAGAAGAAGCGAAGGATATCCTTGTGGGGGTACAGCCGCAAGGAATGCGGATAATACTTCGGTGTGTGGGCCTTATTCTAAAAAAGGAGACCAAATAAGATCGGATCAACCAGATAGCCGTATAGTAAGTTGTAACATCGACGGATTGCCAAGTCTGATTTTTGAGAGGGAAAATGTTGAATAAGTATGAATTAATGGTCCTTTTTGGACCGGATGAGGCCAAAGAGGCCAAAATTACCAAAATTAAAAAAATTGTTGAAGATACAGGCGGCAAGGTTGAGGATGTTTCAGATTGGGGAGTGAAAGATCTTTCTTACCCCATAAAAAAATTTTCAAAAGCTTACTATCTTCTTTTTGACTGTCAAATCCCCTCAAAAGGTGTTTTGGATGTTAGCAAAGCAGTTAGAATTTCTGAAGATATTATTCGCTATATTATAGTGCGCAAGGAGCCAAAAATAGTCAAAGAGTCACTTTCTACTGTTATAGTTACAGAGGACGAGAAGATAGAAAAAGTGACAGTTAAAAAGCAAGAAGAAAAAAGTAAAAAAGAAGCTAAAAAAATAAATAAGGTGAAGAAAACTAAAAAGGAGGGAAAGTAACATGGCTTCTAGAGCCTCATTAAATAAAGTTTTACTAATCGGGAATTTGACCCGAGATCCAGAGCTTAGATACACACCGCAGGGGAACGCGGTCTGTACTTTCGGTTTGGCAACTAATCGTTCCTGGCAGCCGGCAGACGGTGGCGAAAGGAAAGAGGAAACTGAGTTCCATCGGGTTGTCTCCTGGAACAAATTGGCCGAACTTTGTTCCCAGTTATTGGTCAAGGGCCGGAAGGTTTATGTTGAAGGTCGACTTCAAACGCGCCAATGGCAGGCGCCTGATGGTGCCCAAAGGCAGGTTACAGAAATTGTGATTGATGATATGAGAATTTTAGATTCAAAAAGACCTGATGAAAAAGTTGGCGAGGTCGGGGATCTTTCGGATTTGGAGGAAATCCCTCCAGCTGGAGAGGTTGCCCACCCTGTTGAAGTGGCTACGGTAGAGAAAGAGCCTAGTCCCCGCAGTAAAAAAGCCAAAACGACAACCAGCGAAAAAAAGGAGGAAAAGGAAGAAAAGACTGTCGAAAATGAGGACGACATTTTAAAAGACCTTCCTTTTTAAGTGATAATGAGGAAACCGATAAGAAGAAGAACTAATTTTGTGCCAAGACGAAGAGTTTGTCTGTTTTGTTCTCAAAAAATTCCTGTTGATTGGAAGGATACAGAAAACCTCTCAAAATTCCTTACAGACAGGGGTAAAATTTTGTCCCGTCAGCGAAGCGGTGCTTGTGCAAAGCATCAGAGGCAGTTGACTGTCGCCATAAAAAGGTCAAGACACGTTGCTCTTTTGCCATTTGTTGCCAAGATCTAATACAATTGAATAAAGAATCTTAGGGAGGTTTTATAGCTGAAGAAAAAAGCGGGCTTACACCCCAAAATTTAGTAGTTTCTCAAAAAAAATACGATTTTTCCTATCAACAGATCGGTCGGTGGTTGCCTTTTTCAGCAGAGCCGGCCCAAGTTGAAGATTTTTTGGCCAATATTACCCTTTACCCCCAAGCTATACCCCAAACATTAAAGGAATTAGAATTTTACCAATCATATCTTAGGGAAATTATAAGATCAAACCAGAAAGAAGAAGTCCAAATAGAGTCTCTTGTCATAAGTGAAGAGATTTCAAAAATCTGCCGCTTCGATTCTGAAGGTCTGCTGGTTAGTTTAGATGGCTTCCTACCTTGGGGAATTGTGAAAATTTTTAAAACAGATGAAAACGGCCCTAAAGTTGCTACAGTTGTTTGCTTTGAAGGGGAAATTGGTAAAGGAGCAAAAAATAAACAGGTTGCCCAGGTTTATTTGGATTTTGGCTTAGCCCAAAAGCAAAAAATGGTGTTGGATGAAGACGATTTAACTCTCATTCCAGTTTCAGCTGAGGAAAAAGTAGTTTTAGAGATTAAATGTCTTGGAAATTTTAAAATCTGTCAAAAAAAAGATTTAAAGATTGAAGTAACCGGAGGAGCAGTTGGCGTTGTTTTTGATGCTCGGGGACGGCCGTTCCAATTTCCTGACTTTTCCCCCCAAGGGAGAGGAAGAGTCGTAAAATGGAGGAAAGCTTTAGGGATAATTTAATGGCAGCAAACAATCTGGATTTTTTTTGCCCAAAAAGAAAAAGGATTTTTTTAAGAAAGACGGTTCTTTTAAGGCGTACTCATGAAGGGACAGGTAAGGTTATGGTTTCAAAGGGAGATAGAATTACTCCTGAAACAATTTTAATTGAAGGTGATGTACCTTCAGGATTCCGGCCGGTTCATTTAGCTCAAACTTTAAGTGTTTCCCCACAAAAAGCTGACCAATATCTTTTGAAAAAAATAGGAGAGAAAGTTAGAAGGGGGGAACGGATTGCTTTAAGGAAAAAAATTCTTGGGTTGGGTTCTTTGGAGGTTTTTTCACCAATTGATGGCCAAATCAAAGAATACAATAAGGAAACGGGAGTTTTGCTTTTACAGTTTTTCTCAAAACATGAACAAATTTCGTCTGGGGTGTGGGGGGTAGTTGAAGCAATTGAAGGCACGGAAGTTGTTGTAAGGTCAGTAATGGACGAGATTTATGGAGTCGTCGGTTCTGGCAGGATTCGGGAGGGGATTATTAAAGTTGTTGCCAAAGAAAATGATTTTTTACTTGCATCTCAAATAGACGATGATGCCAAAAGAAAAATTTTAGTTGGGGGAGGATTAATTTCTCCGGAAAGTTTTTCAAAAGCTTTGGTTTGCGGAGCTTGCGGAATTGTAACTGGCGGAATGCATGCTAAAGATTTTTGGGCGGTTGGGGGAGGAACAATTTCTCCTTTTTCCAGATCTTCTGATGTCGGATTAACGGCAGTTTTGATTGAGGGCTTCGGTCTTCAAACTTTTTTTGAGAACGCTTATAAAATTTTTGTCCAAAATGAAAATAAGGTGGCTTTTATTGACGGTGACCAAGCTAAAATTTCGATACCTTTAAATGAAGAACCGAGTCCAACTTTAGAGGAGGAAATGGATGGAACCCTGACCCAGCCTGAAAAGTTAAAAGTCGGTGGTTTTGTTCGGACAGTCGGCTGTTTTAATCTTGGAATTTATGGTAAGGTAAAAAGTATTGGGGCAGAGAAAATTGTTTTTGAAAGCGGTTTGTTAGATTATTTTGCTGAAATAGAGACACGAGAAGGTGTAATTAAGGTTCCTCCTGAAAATCTTGAGATTCTAGTTTAAAAAATGAAGAAAAGACCTATAATTAGGCGATCTAAGACTATACTTTGGATTTTTTTGGCTGCAATTTTAGCTTTTGCAATTGGTTTTAGGGCGGGCCAGACTGATTTGGAGAAGTTGAAGGCTAACCCGGCAAGCGTCATTTTTAAAAATTCTCAGCCCCCTTCTGAAGTAACTGTTGATGTTAGTCCGTTTTGGGAAGCGTGGCAAAAGATTTCCGGACAATATATTGGACGGGCAAATATTGATCAAAATAAGATGCTATCGGGGGCAATTTCAGGATTAGTAGCCTCTTTAGGTGATCCTTACAGTGCATATTTAACAAAAGACGAGAGTGAAACAATGAAAGAGGAGCTGAATGGAAAATATGAGGGGGTTGGGATAGAACTTGGGTTCCGCGACTCAAAAATTGTTATAATTGCGCCTATTTCTGGTTCGCCAGCTCAGAAAGCTGGAGTGAAACCAGGAGATGAAATTGTCTCGATAGATGGGCAAAAAACGGAAGGTATGAATATTGCCGAAGCAACTAAATTGATTCGAGGATCAGTTGGTTCAAAAGTAATTTTGGAACTTAAAGATACCAAAGGAGCGATAAATAAGTTTGAGATTAGGCGTGAACAAATTTCAGTTAAGAGTGTTGAGGTGCAATTTTTACAGGGTAAAAATGGTGATGTAGCGTTAATTAAACTTTCCAGGTTTGGCGAACAGACAAATAATGAATGGGATACTGCAGTTAGTGAGATTTTAAAAAGGCAGGTAAAAGGAGTAATTTTGGATGTTAGAAGTAACCCGGGTGGATTTCTGACTGGTGCGGGCTATGTTGCCTCTGAATTTTTAGAGGGTAGAATCTATGGGACACAGGAGGCCAATGGAGAAAAGAATTTTTTTCAAGCTTCAAGAAAAGGAAAACTTTTAGATGTTCCTCTGGCGGTTTTAATTGATAAGGGTTCGGCTTCGGCCTCGGAAATTGTTGCTGGTGCAATTTCGACCCGCGGCAGAGGGAAATTGGTGGGGGAAGCTAGTTTTGGTAAGGGTTCGGTCCAAAATGCGATTGATCTTAAAGATGGCGGTAGTGTCTTGATTACAGTTGAAAAGTGGCTTTTGCCAACTGGAGACCAAATTTCAAAAGATGGTTTAAAGCCTGATTTTGAGGTTAAAACTGACCAGATTGTAAGTGAAGCCAAAGATGACCCAGTTGTCAAAAAGGCCATAGATATATTATAATTTTCAACTTGAGGACCTTAGGGAATGTTTTCTTATTCCAAAAAAACAATTTTAACTTCGATTTTTATTTTAGCCTTGGCGGTGGTTTTGGGAATTGGAACTTTTCGAGTGATGGAGAAAATATCAGCCAATGGTTCAGTTTCCCAAAATACGACTGTTAAGGAGGAGACCAACAGAGTTGTCAATGAAGAAAACGTAGTTATTGATGTTGTTCAGAAAGCCAAACCTTCAGTTGTCTCGATTGCGATTGAAAGCCAAGTAGTTGACTTTTTTGGCCGTCCGCTTTCCTCTCAAAGTCAAGAGAGTGGAATCGGTACCGGTTTTATCCTTTCTCAAGACGGATTTATTTTGACCAACAAGCATGTGGTCTCAGACACGAGTGCTAAATATTTCGTTTTAATAAAACAGGATGGTGCAGAAGATAAAAAATATGAGGTAACCCAAATAAACAGCGACCCTTTTAACGATTTGTCGATTATTAAAATTGATGCCACAGGGCTAAAACCGATTGAACTTGGAGATTCTTCAAATCTTAAAGTCGGTCAGACTGTAATTGCGATTGGTAATGCTTTAGGCAGACTTGATAATACGGTTACAACCGGGGTTATTTCTGGCCTTGGGCGGGGAGTTTCGCCGGTTGATCCCTCAACTGGAATTGCCGAAAGTCTCTCTGATCTTATTCAGACGGACGCTGCAATTAATCCCGGTAATTCAGGCGGACCGCTTTTGAATTCTTCAGGCCAGGTTATTGGAATAAATTCAGCGATGGCTTCTGCTGAAAACATTGGTTTCGCAATTCCTATAAATACCGCCAAAGAACTTTATTCCAATTTTAAACAAAATGGTAAAATTTCCAGGCCTCTTTTAGGTGTTAGGTATAGCCATGTTACTGGAGATTTATCAACCTTAAGTGGTGCTCCGGAAGGTGAAGAAGTTAAAGAAGTTGTATCCGGCAGCTCTGCTGATAAGGCTGGAGTTAAAGTTGGCGACATCATAATAAAGATCGACGGTGCGAAAATGACCGAAGAACAAGGGTTATCAGAGGTTATAAAGACTAAAAAAATCGGTGACAAGATGAAATTGACAATTTGGCGGGACGGGAAGACTTTTGATGTCGAAGTAACTTTAGGTGAGGCTTCTTAAATTCTCAAATTTGCCAAAGTGGCCAATATAACTACTCCAACTGCGCCCAAAAAGGCGAGTTTTAAAAGTTTTTTCTTTATATCTGGAGATGATTCTTTTTGAAATTCAGGGCTTGGCATTGCGGCGATATTATATCACTTTAGGAGATCACGGCAAGGATTAGGACCAATATTAGGATAGCAATCAAAACAAGGAGTAACGGTCTTTTTTTGATGTAATTTATAAGTTTTATTGGTTGAATAAAGTCGCGATTTAGCCTCTTCCTTCGCAAGATTAGAAAAATTGCCACTAAAAAGAGGGTGATTGTAAAGATGTTTATAGGAAACTGATGGGGAAAAAGATGAATGACGCTTTCATAATTATGGCCAAAAAATTTACCGAGGATGTAATAGACAGTTGCCCAAATCCAGGCGGCAATTCCGGTATAAACAAAAAAAGTCCAGAATGGAATTTCAAAGATTCCAGCCGCGATTGATGTCACGGTTCTAAGACCTGGTGTAAGTCTTCCTAAGATTATTGCCGGCCCTCCATACTTGTTTAACCACTTTTGAAAGCGTTCAACTCTTTGAGGAGTTACTCTGATTTTTGGGCCAAGGCGGTCTAAGAACGGGTGGCCGAAGCGGTAGGAGATGTAATAAAGGGTTGAAGAGCCGAAAAGAGTGGCGGTGATGACAAAAAAACAGACTCCAAGATAATTAACGTTAGGTAGAGTTGAAACGACTAGAATTGAAACATCACCCGGAATAGGGAGGGGAACTCCGGCTTCTTCTACGAAGATTAACAAAAAAAGCGCCAGATATCGATGGAGAATCAAAAAATCCAGCATTAGAAAGATTATAACAAAGGATAGAAGTATTATCCAAAAGCGGAGACCACAGGATCCAGATTTCCATCCAGAATGTTCTCCAAATTGTGCCAGGATTTGCCGATTCTGTGATCAGTGATGCGATTCTGTGGATAGTTATATGTTCTGATTTTTTCGGAGCGGTCGCCTGAACCAATTTGAGTACGCCTTTCTTGGCTTTCTTCAGCTTGTTTCTTCTCCTGGTCCATCTGATATAGTTTTGAACGAAGAAGATTTTCGGCATTCTGGCGGTTTTGAACCTGAAACCTTTCTGTTTGGCAGGTGACGACGATTCCAGTTGGTTTATGGCGCAGGCGGACTGCTGTTGAGACTTTGTTGACGTTTTGGCCACCGTGACCGCCGGAGCGAAATGCTTCAAATTCGATATCTTTTGGATCAAGGTGGAATTCTTTTTCTTCAATTTCTGGCATGACGGCAACAGTTGCAGTTGATGTATGGATACGTCCTGATGATTCGGTTTCGGGGACTCTTTGAACCCGGTGGACGCCTGATTCGTATTTGAAAAGGTCGTAAGCGCCTCGGCCGGAAATTTTGACGACCACTTCTTTTATATTGCCGATTCCACCTTCAGCTCGGTCGATTTCTTCTACCTTGAAACCCTTGCTTTGGGCGTATTTTGAGTACATTCGAATGAGGTCTGAAGCAAAAAGCCCAGCTTCATTTCCACCAGCGGCTGCCCGAATTTCAAGGATCAAATTGTTGTGGATTTCAGTTTCTTCCTTGTCGTTTACTCCTTCAAGTTGAGCTTTTTGGGCTTTTAAGTTCTCGATTTCTGTTTTGGCCATATAAGCCAGATCCGGATCCAAAGCGAGTTTTTCGGTTTCTTCGATTTTTTTGTTTAATTCTTCAATTAGCTGTTTTAAATAGTCATTCATTTTTTAATCTTTTCATTAAAAAACCCAGCTTTACTTTATCCTAACACGGATTGAAGCTGGGCCAAAAATATCTAACCCTTTGATTTGAGTTCAGCCCGGATCTTTTGGGCCATTTCAGCCAAAGTTCGGGGTTTTTCTTCCTCTTTTTCCTCAATCTTTTTTTTGGTGGCGACTTTTCTTGCGGCTGCGGCTTTTGCTTGTTGCTGGAACCGCTCGACTCGCCCGAGAGTATCAATAAATTTTTGCTGGCCGGTGAAGAATGGGTGACAGGCGGAACAAATTTCCACTCTAATTTCTTCCTTGGTAGAACCGGCTTCAAAAGTGTTTCCGCAGGCGCAAGTAATCTTGGCCATTTGGTATTTTGGATGAATATTTGCTTTCATGGCTTGGAAATTATAGCATTTGAAGCTTGCCTAGACAAGGCTGGAGTTTGTTTTGTAGGAGTTGGGTTATTAGTCCACTATTTCACCGATACGGTCAAGTCCAAAAGAAAAGCCGACTGCTGGGATGTCCTTTTTGGAAAATATGCCCATAAGATTGTCATATCTTCCGCCTCCTCCGAGAGAAAGTGCCTTCAAGTCTCCTTCCAGTTTAAGTTCGAATATTGATCCGGTGTAATAGTCAAGGCCACGGGCAAGAGATTCATCGAAAAAGTAATCGTGACCATAAACTAGTCCATAAACCGCCAATTTTTCAAAAATTATTTTTAAATCATCAGTTGGCTTGGATTGAAGTAAAAGTTCGATGTATTCAGTGATTTTTGCTTGAGGTAAACCAATTTTAAGTAATTCCTTTTCGACTCCAGTCCGTTCAATTTTATGAATTTTATCAAATGCTCGAATTACCTCTATTGGGATTCCTTCAAAATTTTTTCTGTCGTTTATGGCCATTACCGCTTTTTTTAGGCCGATGGATCTTGCTGCTTTTATTGTAGCTGCGATAATTCTGGTGTCCTCCTCCAAATCACTTGAGCCGACCGTGTCAAAATCTAGTTGAGTGATTTCGCGCCAGCGACCCCTTTGAGGGTTTTCCCCGCGAAAAACCTGGCCAATTTGATAGCGGCGAAAAGGAAGAGTCGGATTATAGGTGGCAATGTATCTTGCTAGAGGGACTGTAAGGTCGTAACGGAGAGCCAGGTTTCTGCCGCCGCGATCTGTAAACTTGTAAATCAGCCGTTCTTCTTCTCCATATTTACCTGTTAGGGTCTCGGCAAACTCAACAGTTGGGGTTTCTATGGGTACGAAACCATATTTTTCAAGAACCGAGATAATAGTGTTTATAATTTTTCGTCGCTTTTGGGCAAGTTGGGGAAGAATATCCCGAAAGCCCTTTGGTGTGTGGATATCAGTTTTGGCCATAAAAATTTCTTCTTATTTTCTCAAATGATAACAGTTTTAATGGAGGCGGGCAAGCTGACTAGCCGATCATTCTGGTGACAACGAAGAGAACGGCGGTTGCAATTGCCAAAAGGAAAGCAATTATTGCCAATAATTTCACTTTACCGCTACCTGCCTGAACTATTGGAGCCGGAGATGGATCAGTAGCCGGTTGGGTTGCTACTGGTGGAGGATCTTGTGGCGCTGTAGGTGGTGGCATTGGTTGGTCAAAAGCAGGAGGAGTCGTTAAAGGTGGGGTTGGACCTGGTGGAGTTTGGATAAAGGATTCTGGCATGGGTGGACTTACCGGTTCACTTCCAAGTGGAGACAAAGGGTTTTCGGCTGCCATTGGTGCGCCCAGAGGCGCTGTAGGCTCAAATGGATTAGTTGAAAGTGGTGGTGAATCTTGAACTGGTGGAGGTACTGTACTTGGTACTGCACTGATAGGATCATTAGGAGGAATTGATACGTTTGCAGCAGGATCTCCACCGCTTGGGGGCAGTGGATCAGACTGGTTTTGAACTGGTGGATTTGGCAATCCGTCCGGATCCATCACCGCTAGCGTAACACAAAAAGTTTTTTGTTTGCAAGAGTTAAAATTAGATATCGGATAACAGGCTATTAAATGATGATTTTGAAACTTGAAATTGATATTTATTTTAAGCTTAGGTTATTTTGACCAAGCAGGAGTAACTTTAAAGCTTGGAAGTTCCAATTGACCCAAAAGTCTAGTCTGTTTTTCTTTGTATCTAAACATCCCATGGCGCAAGCTTTTAACAAAATCATCAATCCGGCTTTTTTTAACCGGGTCTTCCAGAGCAAGCCGGCTGGCAATTAAAACCGGTTGGTTATCTTGAATATGCTCAAGGATGTTGCAGCAGGATTCATTTAAGATTTTCGGGTCATCGACATTTTCGGCGATTAAGTCTGCTTCAGGGTTTGGTGGCAGGAGCCAGTTGACGGCCAGGCCTGAAGGCGTAAAAAATTTAATTTGAGAGACTCCTTTTTTCTTTAAAAATGCCTGGACTGTTGCCGGAAATGTTGTTGCAACAGTAATTTTTATTTGGCCGCTTTTGCGAAACTGGGTCATAAATTCAGCGATATTTGTAACCAACGGAAACCTTTCTTTTGAGGCAGCCAAAAGTAAACTTGTTTTTTTAAAAGGCAATTCCGAAACTAGGGCTAATTTAGCAGAAGCTTTGGGGTAGGCAAATAAAAATTCGCGGACAACTTCGGAACTTGCAAGAGCCAAGTCCGCTTTATCAAGGCATAAAAGCAGTGGCGCATCTTTTTGCTTTACAAGCTTTGCTTGGATGTCGGTATTTTCAAGTTTAATATTTGAGTCTTGATGGGTGACTTTGAAGCCAGCATATTTGAGGATTTCAGTTGAAGGCTCTTCTAATTGCTCGTCGGGGATGTAGAATTTGAACATTTCTCCGCCCTAAGTCGAAAAGATACAATTTTTTTCGGTCAAAAAATTTTAGCAAGTTTATGACAAAATTACAAGAGAAAAAAAGCCTATTTTTTAAGTTTGGGAAGGTGGGCTGGCGGAAGGGGAGGCGGAAAAGGTAGCATTTTTGGGTTCAAAATCGGGGTCATCAAAAGCAAGAATCTTTCGGGCAGTGATCCCTTTATCATCGCGGGTTGCCCAGATAGCAACTCTTTGAGCAAGTTTTGGATTGATACTTTTTTCATCAAAAGAAAGCTCTAAGGTCTCGCCGTTTTGTTTTTCAATAGTTAATATTCCTTTATCAACTTTTGAGATATGGCCAAAAATTGATAAATTAGTGTCTTGTGGCTGCCCAGGGTAAATTAAAACAGCTTCAGTTTCCAGGATATTTTGAGAATTTGGTTTGCCTAAAGCGACTAGAAAATTCCCGTTTTGAACGTCTGAGAATTTCGCGCTTTTATCCTTTTCGGTTAGGATAAATACAGTCTCATTTTGAGTATCCAAAGTTTGGGATCCATTTTGGGTCGCAATTTCAATAACGTTTTTCAAATAATTTTTAACTAATCCTGCTGCCATTTTATATTTTGCTAATTCCTCAATTATCGAAATGTCCTCAATGGTTTTTTTTAAAGCTTCATTTGTTGCAACTCGGGTGGCGATTTTTGCCTCGTCGGTTGCAACTTTTGGTGAAATGTACGGCTTATCGTCAAAAAACAAATCTGCTTGGTATGATTTTTCTTCGTTTTTATCATTTTGTACTGTAATGGTTAATTTATTGTAGCCTGGGCCAAGTGAAATAGGAAAATTGAAGTTTCCTTCCTGACCGACCCGAATTGCCTGACCGTCTCCAAAACTCGCGGCAACCAAAAGCGAATTTGGGCTTGTTTTACCGACAATGGTGATTGTGCCGGTTTGGGTGTAAAAATCAGGCTGCGGTTCATCAATTTTTAAGGGGAATGGTTCAGTCTCCGTTTTTTTGGTTGTATTTGTGGGTATGCTTTTGTTTTTTAGAATTTGGAAGACTGCAAAGCAAATTAAAATAATTGCGAAAATTAAGATTATTTTTGAGGTTTTTTTCATCTGCCCCCAAGGTATGAAGTTAGAGTAGCAACCAAAGATAGATATTGTCAAGATGAAGTTGTTTTTGATATTATCAATTGCTCAGACTAAAATGGTTGACGTATATTCTCTAGGCAAATCATCATTCAAAATAAAAGGGAAAGCTGCCCAGGTTTTAATTGATCCTTCTGGGAAGCTATCGGACATGGGAGTTGATATCGTCCTTTTTACTCAAAAAGAACAGGTCCCTGAGGCAAAAGGCGAGAAGCCGTTTATAATCGCAGGCCCAGGAGAATATGAAATCCAAGGGATTAACATCGTTGGTAGCCCTCAAATTATCGAAAATGGTGAGGAAAAAACTTCCAAAAGTACTGTTTACCAGTTTTTGGTAGACGGTATAAGTCTTGCATATTTAGGGGAGGTTTTAGGTAAACTTTCCCAAAAGCAAATCGAAGTTTTAGGAAACGTTGATATCTTAATTTGCGAGGTTGAGAAAAATCCGAAAGCGTCAGTTGAAGTCATTGCCCAACTTGAACCGTCAATAGTTTTACCAATATTTCAAGGGGAGGAAAGCAGTAAGGGAATTGGAGAATTTTTAAAACAAATAGGTACTCCTGCCCAAACAGAAAAGAAACTCTCGATTTCGAAAGATAAATTACCTGAAGAAACCCAAGTAAAATTGCTTGAAACAGTAAAGGCTTAAGCTGTGGCAAAATCAAGAATACCTCCTCAAAATTTGGAAGCTGAACGGTCTATTCTCGGTGGGCTTTTAATTGACAAAGACGCAATAACTTCAGTGGCTGAATTTTTGAAGCCTGTTCATTTTTACGAAGACAAACACGCTCAGATTTTCAAGGCGATGCTCTCACTTTATGAAAAGCGCCAACCGATTGATTTAATTACCCTAACAGCAGAGCTTAAAAAACAGGAACTTTACGACTCGGTCGGCGGAGCTTCATATATTTCAGAGTTGGCAAGTTTTGTACCAACTGCGGCGAACATTGTCTATTACGGCCAGATAATCAAAGAGCACTTTACTAAAAGGGAATTGATTCGGGTTTCGGGGAAAATTTCCGAGCTTTCGTTTGATGAAACTGGGGATGTTAAAAATATTCTAGATCAGACGGAGCAGGCGATTTTTGCAATCTCTCAAGAGAACCTCCAGCAAAATTTTATTCCTGTCAAAGATGCTTTGGCTGAAAGTTTTGATAGATTAGATGAGCTTCACAAGAAAAAGGGTTCTTTAAGGGGAGTGCCGTCAGGCTTTCGGGATTTAGACGAAAAACTTGCCGGGATGCAGGATTCAAACCTTTTAATTTTAGCTTCCCGTCCGGGAGTTGGTAAGACGACTTTTGCCTTGAATATCGCCCAAAATGTTGCTGTCAGGGAAAAACTGCCGGTTGGGTTTTTCTCGCTTGAGATGTCTAAAGAGGAATTGGTTGATCGGCTCTTGGTTTCCCAGTCGGAAGTCGACTCTTGGAAATTAAAGACTGGAAGGCTTGATGACGAAGATTTCGACAGTTTGCAGGAGGCGATGGGGGAATTGGCTGACGCTCCGCTTTATATTGATGACACGCCGGGTTTGAATATTATGGAAATGCGGACCAAAGCGAGAAGGCTCCAAATCGAAAAGGGTCTGAAATTGTTGGTTGTTGATTATCTTCAATTGATTCATGGAAGGTACTTAGAAAACCGGGTTCAGGAAGTTTCGGAAATTTCCCAAAATCTGAAAAATTTGGCAAGAGAGCTTAAAATCCCGATTCTGGCCTGCTCCCAACTTTCAAGGGCGGTTGAAGCAAGAGGTGCCTCAAAGTCTCCTCAACTTTCCGACCTTCGAGAATCAGGTTCAATTGAGCAAGACGCAGACGTCGTAATGTTTATTTATCGCAAAGACCCAGAAGCTTCCGAACAAGTGACGTTGTCTATCGCCAAGCATCGCAACGGTCCTTTGGGGGAGTTTGATATGATTTTTAGGGGAGACAGGGTCAAATTTTATGGAATGGAGAGGCAAAGAGGACGGCCGGCGAAAGAAGAGAAGGAAGAATAACCTCATTTAGCTTGAAATTTCTTCTATTTACCAATATAATTTTAATCACTGCGCCAAAATTTGCCGAGGTGGCGGAATTGGCAGACGCGTAGGTCTCAAAAACCTATGGACCCAAAAGGTCCGTGAGGGTTCGACCCCCTCCCTCGGCACAGCCTAGATGGTGATTTTTTATGGTTGAAAGAATTGATACAAAGAATAAAGAAGTTAAAGAATACGATCCGGAAAACATTGAGGTCGAAGACCATGGTTTTTATTCGGTTATTGTTTTGCCTATTAGGAATACTAAGGCGGGGAGAGATTTAGTTGAGTTTTCACCAGATTTCCCTAAAATCCGCGAACTTTATGACGGTCGGATTAAGATTAATAGTGTTTATGATTTGAGGATTCGGCCGGGGATGATTGCCGGAAGCCACTATCATGATAGTCCTACTCGGCCAAAATTTGAAGTTTGCAGGGTAATGTCCGGCAAGTTGATTTTGGAGCTGATTGACCCCGAAACCAGGGAGAAATATAAAGAGTCGCTTTTAAGGATTCAAAGTGGAAAATCAAGAGTGGTAATTATTCCTCCGGGAGTTCCGCACCGGTTTGTCAATGCCAGTCCGGTAAGAAGGGTCAAGTATTTAATTTACTCCACTGAAAGATGTTCGCCGGAGGACGAGAAACCTCACTCCTTTGATTAACTATATGCTAAATGTTACAGAACTTAGAGCGGGGACAGTTTTTGAAGAAGGAAACGAGGTTTTCCAAGTATTGACGTATGAGCACATCAAAATGGGTCGGGGATCGGGGACTATTAAATTAAAAGTCAAAAACCTTAAAACTGGGTCAAATGTCGAAAAAACCTTCCAAACAGGCTCAAGAGTCCAAGATGTTCAAATTGAACGCAAAAAAGTCCAGTTTTTATATTCTGACAGAGAAGAATTTCATTTTATGGACACGACTGACTATAATCAATTTTCCTTAAAAGCAGAACAATTGGGTATAGAAGGAAAGTTTTTGAAAGAGGGAATGGAAGTAACTTTGGATTTTTATAATAATGAACCGGTTGGGGTAGAAATTCCTAGAAGCTTGGATTATAAAATCACAGATTGTGGACCGGGAGAAAAGGGAAATTCAGCTACCAATGTTTTCAAACCAGCGACTTTGGAAAATGGTTTAACAGTCAAAGTCCCGTTGTTTTGTAAGGTTGGTGACAAAGTTAAGATTGATACGAGAACTGGTGAGTATGTCGAGCGGGCAAAGTAATAAGTGTCGAGTAGTAGGTTGTTAGGGTTTTAGAGTTGAGGCAAAGGAGGCGAGGGAAAAACCAGAGGCTGAGTTGGAAAGTAAAACCCAGGAAATAATAATTGCAACAGCGACCGAAATTACTAGTCCCCAAGGTAGGTCCATTCGGTTATGAATCTTCATTTGGATTTCCTTAACATAAGAAAAAGGTTTTTTCATCCCAAAAAATATGGTTGGTGATTCAAGCCAATCGGGTAACTGGGCGCAAATTACCATTATCCAAAAGTAATAAGAAGAGGAGAAGTTTCTAAACAAAAGAAAGACGATTAAGAACCCTGCCAGTACGTCAAGAGCGGATTCCAAAAAAACTCTACTGTTTGTTTTACTCTTCATATTAGTTGCCCAGTCCCAATGCGGAACAAGATCAAGGACAAAATGGCTTCCGATAGAGAGAGGAATTCCTATTACGGGGTTTGCAATCGAAACTGCTAAAGATGCTCCAACCAATGCGTGTGCTGCTGCAATCATGCCAAAAAAATTTCCAAAGACTTAAAAAAATTAGCTTTGGGTACTTAAAAGTATATCAAGGAGAGATAAAGCTTGCAAGTTTCCTGCTTACTTGAAACTTGCTAGGATTCGTTCAATAGTTTGATTTTCTGAAGAATATGAATCATTTGGTCCGAAAGCTTTGAGGGTGAAAATTTTGTTGTCCTTGAAAATTAAAAGGTAAACAGCCCGAAAAACTTGGTTGTTACCCTTTTCAACGGTTTCAAATCGGTTTGCAGCAAGACCGTTAACTAAAACTCTCTCAACTTCTGATATTTGAGGGTTTTGGGTTTCGGCAGTAATGTTTGCCTTCAGGTCATTAGTTTGGCTGTCAAGAAGCTGGTTATCGTCGACTGAAACAGGGTTTTTAACGATTAGGTGGAAGATTTCATTTGGTGAGGTAAAATCGGCAGCAAAGTCAGTCTTTTGGGTTGATAAAATTTTCCAGTCTTGGGGAATTTCAACCGAAAAAGCCTTTTGAATGTCGGTGTAAACACTGTAATTTTGAATACTTTCTCCCAAAACAAAACCTGATTCATTGCGGTTTGGTACTTCATTTTGAGACTGTTGCAGCTCGATTGGTTTTTGAATTGGCGGAGTCGAAGTTTGAGGGGTAAGGTAAGTTTTGTAAGCCCAGAATCCACCACCTGCTGATCCGCCTAAAAATAGAATTACCAAAAGGGCCAAAAGAAAATTTCTGACGCCATGCCCTTTTGCCTTAACCGTCGGTTGGTCAGGAGGTGAAATTGGTGGAGAAGGTTCCTTTTGAGGTGGAGAAACAGATGTTGGGATAGGTTCAGGCTCATTCCAAACAGGCGGAGGAGTTGTAGGTAACGGTGGAGAAGAAGGAAGAGTGGGCGGAGTCGGAATTGCTGTCTGTTGAGTCATTTCAATTGGTTGGGGGATTAGAGGACTGTTTTGAGATAAATCTGGTTGTGGAAATAAAACATCTTGAGGTGGGCTAGTTATTTCTTCAGGAACTGGATTTATTTGGGCATTTGCTTCTTCTGTTTCGGTTTGAGTTGTTGATGAAATTGGGCTTGTATCCTCAACTTTTGGGATTGTTTGGGAATTAGTAGGCTGGAGAATCGGATCTGAGGGAGATTGAACTGCCGCAATTTGGTCGGGGAGAATTTGAGGTTCATCCCCAGACGGTAATTCTTCTGCTGGTTGGATATCTTGGTCTTTTGGGGTTGGCGGATAGTCTTGAAGTATTCCTGGTTGGTCAGGTTGCGGATTTGGGGGGTTCAGAACCGGATCAGTCTGGGATTCTGGAAGAATTGGATTCGACTCATCTTTTGGCGGCTCGGAGGGTGAGAAAGTTGATGCGGGTGATGTTTCAGATGGCGGAGGTGGAGTTGTATTTACAGACGGGTCTGGTTGAGTAACCGAATCGTGCAGAGGAGATTGTGAATTGATAGTTTGATCCGATTTTTGAGGATCCATTATCTATACTAAAACATGTTTTATGAAAAAATTTCAAGTTGCAAATTTATTTAAGTTGGAGTATTTATAAATAAAGTTTATGTTTCCAATACTTTTCCAGGTAGGTTCGGTAAAAGTTGTTACTCTACCGATTGTTTTATTTTTTGCCCTCGTCTTCGGGATCTTTCTGTTTTGGAGGGAAGTACGGCGGGAATATTTCAACGAAATTGAAATCTTTGATCTATCTCTAATTTTAATTCTGGGGATGATTTTTGGAGGAAAAATTCTTGAGTTTTCCTTAAGTGTTCTAAGGTTTGGATTTGTTTTTGCAGTTTTCAGATTTTGGAACGAATTTGGCGCTTTTTCTTTTTGGGGGGCAATAATCGGTGCCGCTGTTGCCGCCTGGCTTTTTTCAAGGTCCCGCGACTGGCATTTTTTTGCGATCTTGGATTTTGGATCGATTGCCGCCTCAGGCGCCTTAGTTTTAGTTTGGTTTGGGAACCTTTTGGCGGGTAGTGCTTACGGAGTAATGACTAATTCAGTCTGGGGGATTTCTTCACCTTACCTTTTGGGCAAGAGGCAGCCGACACAAATTTTAGGAATCATAATTTTCCTTTTAATATTTTTAATTTTGAAACGGCTTACAAAACGCGTCCATTTCGAGGGTTTTTTTGTCTCTTGGTTTCTAATGCTTTCCGCCATCTTTCTTTTCTTTCTTGAATTTTTGCGGGGTGATAGTGTATATTTATCTACTGTTAGGGTCAACCAAATTTTTTCGGTTGTCTTTTTTATATTCGGAATTCTGATTTTTTACAAACGGTCGAAACGAAACGTTTTTTCCGATTTGCAGAGGATACCAATTTTTTGTTTTAGATTTTTAAAGACAGGTTATTTATTTAGTAAGAAAGTTATTTTTAATTTGAGAATTAGTGCCAAGTATAAAGTCTTATCTTTGAAAAGGAGACATTAAAGTGAGTTCACCAAAAGTAAAACCTCAGACAACTGCCGCTCGGGTGGTTAAGTATCTTGAGGAGCAGAAGCGTCATCTTGAAAAGCAATTGTCAAAGTTGACCCGCGATGATCCATATCTTCATCACGATTGGACCGTTTCTTCAGAGCCGGGAAGCGAAGCATTGGAATATGAAGGCCATGAGAGGATAACTTTAGTCAAAGCTAATTTAGCCAAAGGTTTAGATCAAGTTAAAAGGGCGCTTTCTCACCTAAGGCGGGGAAGCTATGGAAAGTGCGAGAAGTGCTCCGCCAAAATAGATGAAAAAAGGCTCGAAGCATTCCCTGAAGCGACACTTTGCTTAAAGTGTGAGTCAAAAGCTGAAAAACAAGCAAAATTGAGCTAAAATTAAAGTTGATGCCCAAACTTCTTCTTATTTTGATTGCCATTCTAGTAATTCTTGCTGATCAGATTTCAAAAAGTCTGGCGGTCACTTTAGATTTGCCATATTCTCTAAATACCGGGGCGGCTTTTGGGTTGTTTGGGGGAAATATTATTCTTCTAGTTATAATATCCCTAAGCCTGCTTTCTTTTTTGTTTCTGAAATTTCGATTTCAAGATTATTTGAGTATTTTGGGGGTCGCCTTAATTTTAGGTGGGGGAGTATCAAACCTTTTTGATCGGATGCATTCCGGCTTTGTAATTGATTTTATTGACCCGAGAATTTGGCCGGCTTTCAATTTGGCTGATGCTGCAGTTGTAGCGGGAGTTTTAGTTTTATTATCGCAGTTTGTCTTTCCCAGGAAAGTAAGTTAGCTTATTGTATTTGGTTTGGAAATAAAATTGCATTAACATTGATTTAATCCGATTTGACTCATAGTTTTCCTGGTAAAAAAATGTGGTTTATTTGAGAATTTTTGTCCCGAGTCTTTTTGCTTCTTTTTCGAAATATCCTTGCCAGTCTTTTTCGTCCAGTTTCGCAATTAGTTTCGGGTAATCCTTCAATTCTTTCACCAAAAGAAACTGGCTGCCCAATTTCAAAAGGTCAATATGCCAATCAAATTTGACTTTGGCTTTTTTAAGAAGCTCGTCAGTTCTAAATTTATATTTTTTTGAAATCATGTAAAAATCCGTAAAATCACGGCTTCTGGGGTTTTGGTAAATTGTGAATAATTTGTTGACTGCAATATCCATTAAGCTATCAATTTTAACCCCCTCAATGATTTTAGACTTTTCAATTTGGGGAAAGGGGAAGTAGGTGAACTCAAGTTTTAGCTGGTATTTGTTAAAGTTTAGGAAGAAAATGTTGCGGTTAAAGCTGGTATTAAAGTCAATTTTTTGGTATCCGAGTTTTTCTTTAACTTTACCAAAAAATGCAAGAATTTCTTTCGTTTCGATCTCATTTTCAGAAAAAAAATCCAGATCTTCGGATAGGCGATAAGGAATGTAAAAAGCGGTAAGTACTGTTCCGCCTGTTAAGTAAAATTTTTTAGAGATAGACTTATTTTGGCCGAAAACTTTGAGAAAAAGTTTTTGCTGCGATGTTAAAATGGATTTTTTATTCACGAAAGTAAGAATTTTAAGTATCTTCTTTTCTTTGGGTCAATTTTAAGTTTTGAGAGATTTTCTTTTAGTATCTTTGGGTCTAGTTTTTCTTTTCCAAGTCCGAAATTAATTAATTGCTCCATTTTCCAGAGAGTGTATTGTTTGGGATATCTTTTTAAAAATTTAGTGTCGACAGACCAGTTGTTCATAGGACAATTATACCATAATTTGAGGCTGTTTTAAAGCTATTTGAGATTAAGTATAGGTTGAGAAGGAGATTTTGTAAATGGAATTAAGAAAAGCCTAAATATTAAGATTATTTGCGAAGTTGCGATTTTACCAGATTCAATAATCTTTTGGATTTATATAGAATAAGTGGGGTTCAAATTGAGCCAAGAATTCCTTTGCGTAAACTGGAACTTCATTAACCTTGGCCCATTCTTCTAAAATTTTTCCTTCATTAATTCCCAAAAGTTTGTCTGTATCTTCGTCTCCAACATAATATATCTGGTGTTTAAAATCCTTATGCTTTGTAATGAGTGCAAGGAGACTTTTTGTGATAAGGGCTTGTACAGGGTCCATTGCCTTCGAAGGTACACTTTCGCTTTCCTTTCGATATAAATTGATAGGTTTACCTTCTGCGACCAAAACTAATTCTTTCAATTTCTCTTTGTAATTAAAAAGGTATTCAATGCCAATTTTGTTTTTTTTGATGATAGGTTTCTTAAAAGGAAGTTGCTTAAGGTCTTCTTTTTTATTGGGATAAAAAAGGTGAATTAAATCTAAAAATTCAACCCTTTTTGAAGATGCACTAATTAAGAAGAACCTTTCTTTTGAAGATGTAAGGAATTCTTTTAACTCTTTAGTGCCGAAAGATTTTTCCCCTGTGCAACCAATATAACAAAAAGAGTTTTCGATATCTCTCTTCCTGATATTGGGAATAAATTTGAAGCCGTCTCTTTCAACTAGATTCCTGACTTTTAAATTACTTTCAAAAATGATTGGGTATGAGCCAGAGTGTTTAAATAAAAAAGCGAGTCTCCTGCCAATTTGTCCATAGCCCCCAATAATTATATTTTTATACTTCGTAAATTCATTTATCTTATAAAAATGTAAATTGGTTTCCTCGAATACCCTTTGAGCAATAAAAGTGGACTCGAAACGCGTTTTAATTTTCGACTTCGCTATTGTAACGACCGGATAATTTAACCCTCGTTTCTCATAAGCGTCATCATAGATTTTTGCTCCGCTTGCGGTTTGTTCTATACAGCCCAAGAAGTTATTTAAGTTCATCAATTTATCGGAGAAAGCAGCGAAGCCTCCGTCTTGGATAATTAATAATTTTCTTCCTTTTCCAGGTTTATAGTCTGAAACAATTTGGTCTAAGCAATTTATAACTACTTTCACTAAATCAGTGGAAGATAATTTTTTGTTTTCTTTCCCGTTGAATAGGGGAATGTAAGATAATTTCTTAGACCTTTTAAAAAAAACAGTATTATAGGGCAATTTTTTAAAATAGTTGTATTTATAAGGAACCGCAATGAATAATAGATTCGCTCCATTCTTAATTAGCAATTTATTGAACTCAAAAACGTCGTCTAGCTCATGATTGATGTGAATTATGTCTAAGTTTTTTAGACTTATTTTGGATTGAGTTAAAATACTTCTTGTTACTGATAGTGGATAATCTTTTTTTTTCATTTTTTGGCTTAAGGTAAATCTGACCCAAAGGGAAGTGATTGAATTATTCTTTTTCCCCCAGTTGTCATCTCAACTTGAAGAAAATATTGCTTCTCTTTTCTAATAAAAAAAAGTAGGGCATGCAAAGTGCTAGTTCTGGATATCAGGGTGTAAAAGAAAGCATAGAGAATTTTTAACAGGTCGAAATTTTCCCAGTAAGTTTGGAACCCTAAGATTTGGGAAAAAAATTGTTTGAATGTTAGTTTTTTTAACTTGATTCTTCTACAGATCCTGTAGCCTCTGTCATGTCCATAGCCCCAAATCGTCTTTATTGTCTTTAAAAAACTTTCGTCGTCTTTATGAATAATTTTGATAGAGCCCCTTTTCTCCACTCTGAGGCCAAATTCACTGATTCTTTGCCCAAATTCTAGGTCTTCCCCAAATTTCATCTTTTCATTAAATAAGCCAACTTTTTTGAATACTTCTCTTGATACTGTAATATTTGGGCTTAAAAAAGATCCAGGATTTTTTTTGTAAGAAATAGTTCTTAAATAACAATTTAGTTGACTTAACTCGCCATTTGTATGCGTGAATTCTACTTCTCCTCTAAATATCAAGGGTGGCGTATTTTCTCTGGTCACCTTAACCAAATTTTCCAAATATCCCTTTTTTACTAGGCAGTCAGAATCCAAAAAATTAAAGAAATTTGTTTTTCCAATTTTGCTTTTAATTGCTAAATTTTTTGCAACCGAGATACCATTCTTTTCGCTGACTAAACTTTCACAGAAAGTCTTATCAAGCCTTTTAACAAGTTCCATTATTTTTTCTGTCGGATTGTTTAGGCAAAAAGTAATTTTTACATCTCTAGAGAATTTCTCAATTCCATCGTATTGCAAAGATTTATACAAATCCTGGACTCTTTCATCAGAACTACAGGGTACTATTATTCTTATCATTTATAGTCGTATTTTACTCAACTTATTCCAATAGTCAAATCTCTACATACATCCTTTCACTTTTAGCTTTGATTTTAGTATAATACTTTTCCATGTTACGAACTTGGCTAGCAAGATCAATAGGAAGGAGCTATTTCCTGAATAGGAGGGATTATTTTTGGAAATTATATTATTTTTGGTTCGGAATCCCTTTTCTTTCTTCTCATCTAAACTATTCAATGTTGATAAATAATGTTAAATTCCATAATAAAAATTCGGTTTTAGATGTAGGTTGCGGTGAAGGGATTTTTTTGAACCAGTTATCCTTCAATTACAAAATTAGTGGAATTGGGATTGATCTTTCGAGCAATAGAGTTACGAATGCGAATCGCGTTTCTAAAAGATTTAATCTTAACAACAAATTTTTGTTCGGATCTTTTAAAAATTATCGTTTTAAGAATAAATTTGACATTATTTTGTGTCTTGATGTACTCGAGCACGTAAATTCACCAGGGGAACTAATTGAATGGATGACACAGTCTTTAAAAAAAGGAGGCAGGTTAGTAATACAAACTCCAAAAGGGAAAGACGAAAAGTTACTTATAAAAGACAATTTTTTTTCTTACGGTAAAGATAAGCATCTCTTCTTGGGTTTTGAAGTCGCCCAAATTCAAAGGTATTTTAAAAAATCTGGGCTTAAACTCATTTTCTATAAATATAATTACTTCATTTTTTCTCAATTAACCTATGAAATTTTAGACATTATAAGAAGAAAAAGCATGTTACTTTACTCAATCTTATGGCCTCTTTTTTTGCCTCCTTGTTTATTGGAAAATAAATTCAAAAAATCAGGCCGGGCAAATGGTTTATTTGTGATAGGAGAAAAAAAATGAGTGAGTTACTTCGCCATCCAACGCCTTCTGAAGTTTTTTTGACTGGTTTATTTCCTGTTGTTAGGAGGCTTTCTGATAAAGAGGTAAAAGAAAGCGCTTCTTTGATGAGACTTTTTGAAAAATGGCTTGAAGTAAATATGGGAGAGGATGCGGAGGCTTTTGTTGATGGGTCAAACATAAAAAAGAAACTTGAGTCTGTGCGAAGTGTTGCAAGATCTTTATTTTCAGAGCAAGAATTTTGTGAATCCGTCGGGCTGGAAAATAGTTGGTTAACGTCGTTTGAAAGCCCCGAAGTTGTTGAAATAGAAAAGTATCGTTTAATCCAAAGAGCACTTATTCGTTCATCGCACTTTTTTCATGTTAGGAAGATAGAAAGAGAATTTAAATTAATTCCCGAAGGTTCTCTTATTGATGATCTCGTTGATGATAGTTTCAAATTCAAAGATTTAACTGTTGACTTTTATGACCTAGAATCTCTTACGCGTATAAGATTAAGCAAGTTATTTGGTAACAGGGTTAGTGTAAAACTACCATTGGAAGAAAGCGAAGATGGATTGAGGACTAGGCTAAAGTTAGAGTATAAAGGCAATCCGATAGGAAACCCGGCCTTTGATGAGTTTGTCCGCCATTGCGCGCTTCTTTTCTTCGATGTTGGCGGTCAAGTAACTATTAGGCAAGGTGTTCCCATAGTGAGTCGTGGACAGATGAGAAAACCCCCTCTCTGGCTAGATCGCAAATTAAGACTAAAGGATGATGTGAGATTTGAGCTTAGGGGAGGAGCTTTGAACGATAGGTCTAGACTTTTGAATGAAATATTAGAACACCCCCTTTTGTATTGTGAGACTGAAGAAATATTCTTAGAAGCTGAAATTGGTGAAGGTGAAAGAGTGGACCGAGTCATAAAAGAATTTTTATGTGAGGCAAAAATTGAACTGATTAAAGAAATTATTAGGAGTAGCAAAATTTCCGAAATATGAAAATTTTATTTGTTACTTTTTTCTTTCCAAAACTGACTGAGACTTTTATTCTTAACCAGATAACTAATTTACTGGATTTGGGAGTAGGTGTTGAGATAGCGGCGATCAAGAATCCTTCCAAAACTTTGGCGGTAGAAGATAGAGAACTGGAAAAAATAACACAACCGGACATTAAAAATTATGATCTTGCCAGTTTAGTTACTTACTTTCCCAAGATTGGGCAAAATATTGATTCTCAATCCTTGCTAGAGTTTGTTAATAGAAAGAAATTTGATGTTGTTCATATCCATTGGAGCGGTCTTGCTGAAGAGATTCTAAAGGACATTGTTTTTCCTGTTCCTTTAGTAGTTACGTTTCAGGAAACAGTCATCCCGAGAGATTGGGATACTAAGACCAGAAGCTACAATAACATTTTTAGAAAGGCAAACTTAATACTTCCTGCCTCTAAATATCTTAGAGAGTCTCTAATAAATTTTGGCTGCCCTAAAAATAAACTAAGAGTACACCATATGGGGGTGGATACAAAATTATTCAAGCCTTGTCAAAAGAAGAAAGGGGAAAAAACAAATATTCTTTCAGTTGGAAGTTTTATATACAAAAAAGGATTTCAAGATGCAATAGAGGTTATTAAAAAAATTAAAGAGGATGGGTACAATTTTCATTATGTTTTAGTTGGTGATGGTCAGTTAAAGCCTCTGTTAAAAAGAAAAGTTGAAAAGTATAATCTGAAAGAATTTGTAGATTTCAGAGGGAAGCTTAACCATACAGATTTAATTGAGGAATATAAAAAGGCAGATATTGTGTTTCAACCTTCTGTAACTGCTCCTGACGGAAGTCATGAAGGAATCCCGACAGTTTTAATTGAGGCTTCTAGTTGTTCTTTGCCAGTTGTTTCGACTTTTCACACGGGAATTCCGGAGCTCGTCTCTCACTCCAATTCTGGTTTTTTAGCAAAAGAAGGAAGTATTACTAGTTTAGCTGATTATTTAGAAATTTTAATTAAAAATCCGAAGTTAAGAGAGAGGTTCGGAGTAAGGGGCAGGAAGATAGTAGTAAAAGATTTTAATATTAAAAATTTGACAAACGACATGATGAATCAATATAAGAGTTTTAAAAAATGAGAAGGGTAATAAATTTAAATTTATTTATCGAACTTGTTAAAAAGGCGATTGCTGTTGAAGAAGTTCAATTTATTTCTTCTTTATATGCATTTGGAAGTTTGGCTCGGGGAGAGACGTTTGGCGAAGCTAGCGATATTGACACCGTTCTATTACTGAAAAATAAAGAAAGGATTCCCTGGAAAACAATGGTAAAACTTTCACAAGCATTTAAGAAATTGGATAAGTCGTTAGGGATAAAAGTTGACCATGTTGTCCTAACACAAGATGATTTTCTGGAATTGCTTTCTCCGGTAATAATCTTAAATTCAAGTAAAGATGGAATTACAATTTTGGGAAGAGATATTAAAAAAGATTTTAAAAATTATCTAAGTAAATGTTCAAAAAAGAAACTCCAAAAATCTCTTTTAAAGTACGCAATGTTTCAAAGGCATCACTTAAGGAAGGAAATGTTGCATTTGGATTCGGATAAAATTTCACAAGATTTCCTGGATCGTCTTACTAAAGCAATAATTCTTCTTGCTAAAGATTATCTTTTCTTTTCGACTGGTAAATTATTTACGAAAAAGTTAGAGATTTCATCAAATTTTTCAAAAACTTTCGACAACAAATACAAAAGTTTGCCTGGTTACGCAGTAAAAATTAGAGAGAGGAAAGTAATTTTGAATAAACAGCAGAAAATAGATTTTCTGAAGGACGGCTTTTCTTTTGTGGAGAAGTATACATCAGATATGGAAGAAAAATATTTAGATAGGTTTAAAGAAAGGAGAATAAATTTAGGGTCTTATTAGAAAATGGAATTTGAGAGGGGATCGCAATTTAGCTATTTAACTGCCGACCTAAAAAAGTCTCTTGAAAGTGGCGAGAAAACGGAGAATTTTTCGTTTGCTCTAGTCGATAATTACCATAAAAATTGTTTTTTTATTTTCGATAACGATCTTCCCCGATTTGTTGTAAAGGTTTTAGATCAGGGTTGGGACATAGATATGAAATCTATATACAGAGACCAGGAAGTTAATGAATATGCTTCTAACCTTATTGGGGTTCCGAGGCGCAAGATTGTTAAAATTATCGAAAAAAATGGGCCCAATCCAAAAGTTGTAGTTTATGACTTTCTCGGTCTTGCCTTGAGAGAGGACAGTTTGGAACCTGCAGAATTAGTTGAATATACAAAAGACGTTTTGGACACTTTAAGAAGGTTGCATATTTCTACGGCCTCAAGGTATTTTGGAAGTAGCTTGCAAGAAACTACGCGATCTGAAGAAAAGGTTAATATTGGAGAGGCGGTAAGTTGTTTTTTACTTAACGATATTGAAAAGGAAAGTTTAGATACTTCAGGGGAAGCCAAGCGATTGGTTAAAGAAATATGGCAACCAATCTTGGACAATGAAAAAGTTTTTTCTTTAACACACGGCGATGTCACTTTAAGTAATATGCTCCTCGTCGGAAACGGAATAGCTTTAATTGATTGGAGTTATAGCAGATGGTCAATGCCTTCGTACGACCTTTCATATTTGTTGTTTTGGCTTCTCAAGGCTGGTGAAAAAGAGCTCAGCATAAGGCTTTTTGCCGACGCTAAAAAGGTGTACGCATCCGAGGGATTTGATATTGAAAAAACTTGTCCCTTCTTTCTTGGCCAGAAAGCTATCGAATATGGGAGGTTTAAAGGTAGAGACTGGGTGGATTTAGGGAAAAAGATATTTAAAAAAAATAACTTTGCAGGTGCAGCCCAATTATTTTAGCTAATTTAATATTTCTCCAATTTTTTTGTCTATTTCTCTGTTTGGAAAATATTTTATAGTTTGAGCTCCGAATTCTTCTGCTGCTTTAATATTTTTTTCGCTATCATCTATTACTAATAATTCTCCGATCTTGATTTTATTCTGAAATTTTAAGATTTCTTTGAAAGTTTTTTTCCAAAATTCCGGGGATGATTTGAGAGCTTTAATATGTGAGGAGTTTACCACCAAATCGGGGATGTTTTGCAAACTGTACTTTTTGAGTATTAAATCCGTTTTTGGGGAGTTATTGGTTGTAATTACAAAAATATATTTATTGGTTTTTTTTGCTTTTGTGATTATTGATAAAAGCCTATTGTTCCTAGATTCTGTTTTGTAAAAATCTTTTAAAAAATCGAGCCAGTCTTTCTCTTTAACATTTTTCTCTTTTAGAAAATTTTTTACTTCGGCTCGGGTTGTTTTTTTAGAATGGATAAAATTAAAAATTTCAGAAATTAACTCCTTTGTTATTTCCTTTTCGTATTTTTTGGAGACCCCCTTAATGTCGTTTGTAATCAAAACCCCACCGAGATCTACAAGTATTGCTTTAATTGTCTTTTCCATCTAGAGAATTATACCAAATGTTTGGGATTTGAACTTCTTTAACAGTAATTTAATCCGATTTGACTCATAGTTTTCCACAGTTGTCTTAATTTAGATCCCAGAATATAATTAAGTTATGAACCAGCAAAAAGCCGGTAATTTTCTGTTGGCGCAGGCCAAAAAGCGCAAAGAAAACCTCAATAAAGTTAAAGAATTGAAGATTTTCCAAATAGAGAAAGAAGAGGAGAAAAGTGTGTTTGAGAAAGCTTTAGACAAACTCGAAATTCTGGAAGTTGTTGACGAATACGATGATATGCTGGAGGAACTTTATTTTGCACGGAACGCTCCTCATAAGTTCCAGTATAGAAATGCCAAGGAAATTCCCGCTTATCAGGATTTTTTGAAGGAACTTTTCGGCAAAAAGCCTCTTTGGGAAACAGGTTCTTGGGTTTATTATCCTTGGACTGTAAAATTAATCCATTTTTTACCCAAAGACTTACACAATGAAATTCGTACAAGCCGAAACAAGAACTTAATAACCCACAAAGAACAGGAAAAATTCAGGAAATTCAGGGTTGGAATTGCAGGTTTGAGTATAGGTCAAAGCATTGCTTACACTTTGGCAGTTAATGGGGGATGCGAAACAATGCACTTGGCTGATATGGATGTAATTGCGGCGACAAACACAAACAGAATTCGGGCCGGATTTGACTCAATTGGTTTAAATAAAGCAATTTTTGTCTCAAGGCTTATTTATGAGATAAACCCTTACGCAAAATTAAAACTTTTTACAGACGGCTTGATAGAGGAAAATATGGACCAATTTTTTTCAAATATTGAAGCCGTAGTCGACGAGGTTGATCATCTTCCTACGAAACTTAAGATAAGACAAGAGGCAAAGAAAAGGGGAATTCCAGTTTTAATGGCATCTGACGTGGGGGATTTAGTTATCCTGGAAGTTGAAAGGTATGACATGGATAAAAAACAGGCTCTTTTTAACGGGAAACTAGACGAAGAAGATATTAAATTATTAGAAGCAAATTCAGGGATGGATATAATGTCTAAAATTTTTATTAAACTCCAAGGAAAAGAAAATATTTCTCAAAGACTTCTGGATTCGACTTTATTAATAGGGAAAAAACTGGGAGGACCTCCACAACTTGGATCGACAGCTTTTTTATCCGGAATTTCGGTCGCTTACGCGTTAAAGAAAATCTCCTGTGGAGAGAGGTTGAATTTGTCTACCATAAAAGTTGACTTAGAGACCCATTTCATAACTAAATAGTATAGTAGTAAATATTAGTTTAGGTTTGTTAGAATAAAAAAGTGGCAAATCCATTTGACGATTTTTTCTCATACGAGCCAAGGAAAGACCTTGAGAGCTTTAGTAAAGTTCCAACTGAAACCTGGCTAAAATTAGGCGAGCAGAAAGCGCTGGAAACTTTCCATCTTGCAGCAGAAAAAGTGCCTGCTTATAAAGATTTTTTGAAGAAAAATAAAGTTAATCCAGCAAAAATCAAAACGATAGAAGACTTCAAATATGTTCCTTTAACAACTAAAGAAAATTATTTTAGAAAGTATCTTTTAAAGGATTTATCAGTAGGGGGAACTCTATCGACAGCAACGGTTTTTCATGTTAGTTCAGGCTCAACTGGAAAATCTACGTACTGGCCAAAATTGCCTATACAGGATATAAATGCAGCTAAGGGAGTTGAACTTTTATATACTTATTATTTCGATATTGATAAGGTCAATACTTTACAGATTAATTGCTTCGGCATGGGTCCTTGGGCAGCTGGGGAAACTATGCACTCTGCAGTAAAAATGCTAGCAGAAAAAGGATTGAAAATATCATGTATTTCTCCTGGTCTTCATGAAGAACTGGCATTTAATTTCTTTGAAGATTTAGTAAATAATTATGACCAGATATTACTTGCTGGTTACCCTTCATTTTTAAGAAATTTAGTTGAGGAGGGATTGAGAAGAAAAATAGATTTTAAAAAGTACAAGATTAAAATATTTACTGGCGGTGAAAGTTTTTCGGAAAATTGGCGCGATTTTATGGCCAAGAACTTAGGGCTGGCAAAACCTTATCGGGATATTGCTTCAGTTTTAGGTACCTCAGAAGCGGGAGTAGTTACAATTTCGACTCCATTTGTTGATAGTTTTAGGATATATTTATATAAAAATGGAGAAGACATAATAAAAAAGTTTTTTCCTAGAGGTGATCTCCCTTCGATAACTCAGTTTATTCCTCCATCTAGATACATTGAGATTGTAAAAGACGAAATTGTCATAACTTTTCAAGGACAAGTTCCATTGATTAAATACGATACTAAAGATTATGGAAAAATTATATTCCCTTCGGAAATTTTGTCTACTTTGCCAAAATTTAAAAAGGATTACGAATCCCTAAAAGAATATTACGGAATTCCGAATTTGCCTGTTTTAACAATAAATGGGAGAGCAGATGGCACTATTACGCTTTATGCCTTGAATATATATCCTGAGCAAATTTGCCAAATTGTTGAAAAACCAAAAGTCCAAAGATACTTAACCGGTAGGGTTGTAATGGAAAAGTTAGAATCAGAAAAATTAAATCCTTATTTAAAATTAACACTAGAATTAAAACCTAATATAAAGAGTTCGATAAACTTGAATAAGCAAATACAAAATGTGATATGTAAAGAATTAACTGATCTTAATCATGAATATGGGCATCTCTTCGAGATGTACGGCGCAAAAGTAAAACCAGTTATTGAATTGAAGGATTATGGCTGTAGTGAAATTACTCTAAAGAGCGGTAAGGGTGTTGTAACGAGAAGGATGAAATGAGTGCAATAAATTATGTTTTAGCGTTTTTCGTTCCTGGATCACTTTTTTTATTAGGGTTACTTGTCTTCTTAAATAATCCCAAAAATGCAACGAATAAATCATTCTTTTTTATGGCCTTAACCTTTGCTACTTCTTCTTTTGGAGTATTTCTTGGCAATTCACCGCCTAATGTTGAAGTAGGTTTTTTTTGGGTTAGGTTTACAATGTTTTCTGTAGCTTTTTTTATACCTTCAATAGTACTTTTTATTTTTACTTTCCCAAAAGAGAAATTCAACTTTAATAAATATTTTGTAATATTTGAACTTTTTTTAGCTGCGACACTTGCCACATCAGTTGTTTTTAACTTGTTATTTAAAGGTGCCAAAGTTGTTAACGGTGTAATTTCTCCTGAGCCTGGTCCTTTTATCCCTTTCTTTGGGATGTATTTTTCCAGCCATATTGTTGTAATACTTATTGCTCTTTTTATTCGGTTTAGAAAAGCTTTGGGGAGAGAAAAAGAGCAGTTTAGATATTTGGCTTTTGGTTTCGTTTTAATGCTATTGTTTGTGGCAATTTTTAATGTATATCTAGTACTTGTGTTAAAGATAGAAAATTTAGTCTCTTATGGGGTTTCTTCTTTTTTATTATTCGAGGGGGCTGTATTTTATGCAATTACAAGGCACAGGCTTATGGATATTCGAGCTGTTGTTGCCAGAACAGTAGCTTACACATTACTGATAGGCATAATAGGCCTATTTTATACAGCTTCGGCTTTCTTGATTACTTCTCTTCTGTTTAAAACCACAACTACCCTTGAACAAGTCATTGTTTATTCTGTTTTGACTTTAGTGGTTGCATTCACTTTCCAGCCTTTGAAGGCGTTTATTGAAAAGGCAACTGACAGAGTTTTCTACAAAGAAAGGTATAGCTCACAGGATCTTTTGGAGAAATTAGGCAAGATTATGGCTTCGACTTTGAGGCTTGATGAGTTGACGAAAAAACTTTTGGATGAGATTACCGGTAAAATGAAGGTCTCAAAAGCCGCCTTTATTCTTTTCGAAAACAGTGAGAGTTTTGAAGTAAAGGGGGAGTTTGGCGAAGATCTTAAAATGACCAGAAAAGAAATCGACGATCTTTTTTACAAAGGCCAGACTTTGATCTTTGACGAAATGGAGGAAGGTCCGGTCAAGGAATTTTTGAGAAATCATTCGATTACAGTTTCCGTCCCATTAACAACTGAGTCGGAAAAGATCGGACTTTTGATTTTAGGTGAAAAGTCATCGGGCGAGATTTATTCCGACCGCGACCTGGACGTTTTGGATATCGTCGCCTCGGAAATTGCGGTGGCGATCCAAAATTCCAACGCTTTTGAGGAAATTTCGAAGTTCAACATTACTTTGAAGGAAGAGATAAAGAAGGCGACTGAAGATTTGCAACATGCCAATGTAAAACTTAAGGAACTGGACCTTCTGAAGGACGAGTTCGTTTCAGTTGCTTCCCACGAACTCCGAACGCCGATGACGGCGATTAAATCCTACCTCTGGATGGCTTTGGCCGGCAGGGGAGGCAGAATTAATACAAAGCTTAAAAAATATCTTGATAGGGCATACCTTTCAACCGACCGGTTGATAAAACTGGTCAACGATATGCTTAATGTCTCAAGGATTGAGTCGGGTAGGATTGAATTTAACAACCAGGGGGTCGATATGAGGAAAATGGCCGAGGACATTTCCGAAGAGGTCGGTCCAAGATCAAAAGAACTGGGTTTGACAGTTTCGGTCCAGATGGCCAAGGATATCCCATTTGTTTTTTGCGATTACAACAAGGTGAAAGAGGTTTTGATGAATCTGATTGGTAATTCCTTGAAATTTACACCAAAAGGAGGCAAGATTTCGGTTGGTTTTAAGGTTCATGACGGGATGGTTGAGACTTCAGTTACCGATAATGGTGTTGGGATTTCCAAGGAAGATAAGTATAAACTCTTTACCAAATTTGGGTTAATTGAAAAAGGCCATTTTGTCACTTCAGGTCAGCCAGCCGGTTCAGGATTAGGACTCTATATTTCAAGGCACCTGGTTGAGCTTGAGGGTGGGAAGATCTGGGCTGAGTCAGAGGAGGGGAAAGGTTCGATGTTTACCTTTTCCCTGCCGGTTGCGACCGACAAAGAAGTTCATCAAAAAGGCTTATATGATCCGAAAAAAGTAATTGCCGAGGACTTAATGCCTGGCGGGAAGGGAATTATCCCGACAGCCCACCTTTGGCAGCATCCGAAAAACGGCCAGGTAAAAATTAATTAAGCGACTGGCCTTTAATTTTGAAGGAAATACTTTTTTATGCTAGTACTATTTTATTTTTCTAGCAATTACAACTAAATGTTTTTCGCCACCAGATTGGTCGATTTCATCAAATAAAATCTCAAACCCCGCTTTTTTTATAATCTCCTTGTTTTTTGCAGAATCATAATGGCTCCAGAACATTTTTGCCCCATGGAAGTTATTTTCAATCCCTTCCCAATTCTCCGAGCCCATTGTTACTAAAATCTTTCCGTCATTTGGTAAAAACGAATAAATTTTTTCAAATATTTCCTGGTGTCTTTCTCGACTTGTATGAAAAATGGTGTAAAAAGAGACAACTGCGTCGACCTGAAATTCACCTTTTCTAAGATTAAGAATGTCTTTTACTTGAAAATTCTCAGTAGGAAGGATTTTTTTGGCTAATTCGATCTGTTTCTTTGAGATGTCTATCCCAATGATTTTATGTCCGTGACGGACAAAAAATTCATCAATAGGTTTACCGGCTCCGCAGCCGATATCTAAGATTAGAGATTTAGGTTTAATAAGGCGGTTGAATTTAGCCAAGTATTTGTTGTTTTTAAACAGATCTCGGCTTTTTAAATAGTCGTGAGCTGCTTTATTATAGCCTTTTCTAACTAAGTCATTTCTCATATCTTAAATATATTAGCATAAGCAAGATAAATACTCTTGCGTTTTTCTGTGAAAAATACAATAATAGGTAGTAAGTAATAGGTTATTAATTTCAAATTACAAATTAAAGGAGGTTTTTAAAAATGGCTCAAAGAATTTTAATAATTGAAGATGACCAATATCTTCGCGACCTTTATCAGGAACTGATGGAGACCGAAGGATACGAGGTCGAAGTTGCCCAAGATGGCATGGAGGGTTCCAAGAAGGCTTTGGAGGGAGGCTTTGATCTTCTGGTTGTTGACATCATGCTTCCTAAAAAAGACGGTTTGGATATCCTTCGCGACTTGAAAAAGGAAAAGCCGAAAAAACCGAATGGGAAAATTGTCCTTTTAACCAATTTGGGTCAGGACTCAGTTATTAAGGAGGGTTTTGACCTTGGTGCGGCAGGATATTTGATAAAAAGTTCAATGACTCCTGATCAGGTCCTTCATGAATTCAGGGCCTTGATGGCAAAAGATTGAAAAAGCTGCAGATTATTTTTGAAGACTCCGATATCTTAGTTTTGGAAAAACCCGCGGGTTTGGTTGTTAACCGATCCCAAACACAAAAAGAGACACTGGCGGATTTGGTGGGGGAATACCTCAGGTTAGAGATACCAGATGCTAGATATCAGATGTCAGGTGATTTTTTGGAACGAAGCGGAATTGTTCATCGGATTGACAAGGATACTTCGGGGGTAGTCTTGGCAGCCAAAAATCCGGTTGCTTTTGAAAATCTTCAGGCGCAGTTTTTAAAAAGAGAAGTTGAGAAGGAATATTTATGCCTTTGCCACGGTATTATTGCTAAAGATAGGGGAGAAATTACCGGAACGATTGGAAGATTGGGTAGCGGAAAATTCGGGATTTTGGAAGGCGGCAGGGAAGCGGTAACAAAATATCAAGTAATTCAAAAGTCAAAACTCAAAAGTCAAAAATTTGAGGAGCTAATCTCAACTTTTGGTAAAAAACTGAAAGCTTTTTTTGAAAAAGAAGCAAGGGATTATACCTATCTTCAGGTTTTTCCCAAAACCGGTAGGACTCACCAAATTCGGGTCCATTTGAAATCAATAAACCATCCGATCGTTTCAGACCCTTTATATTTAGGAAGGAGACTAATTAAGTTTGATGCAAAATTTTGTCCCCGACTATTCTTGCACGCAGCCCGAATTAAGTTTTTTCATCCAAAAGATGGTAAAGAAGTCGAATTTACCTCTTCCTTGCCCGCTGATTTACAAAAAGTCCTTGAACAGTTAAAGTAAAATAAGAGTAGGAAAAAAATGGGGGATGTAACCGGCTTTACGGCAATTTTTTTTGAACTTTCGTTGGTTTTATTTGCGGCGGCCATTTTTGGTTTCATTTTAAAGATCTTCAAACAGCCGGTAATTCTGGCCTATATTTTAGCCGGGGCAATGGTCGGCTTTATCGGACTTTCGCGCGACCTTTCAGTTGCCGCTTTTGAATTCTTCGGCCGGATTGGGATCGCGCTTCTTCTTTTTATGGCCGGGATAGAATTGTCTTTTGCCTCATTAAAGAGAGTGGGGAAGACGGTAGTTTTAACAAGCTTAGGTCAGATGCTTTTTACTTTTGTTTTTGCCTATCTTTTGGCAAAAGCTTTAAATTTTAACAACCTGACCGCGCTCTACTTAGGTTTTGCGATGACTTTTTCCTCAACGATTCTGGTGGTGAAATTACTTTCGGAGAAAAAAAATCTAACCTCACTTTCGGGAAGAATTACAGTTGGTGTTCTTCTTTCTCAGGATTTGGTGGCAATTCTGCTTCTTATGTTTCTGACCGGTTTCTCGTCCGCTGGCCAGGAATTTTTGCCGTCGTTTCTTTTTTTGACTATTGTCAAAGGTATCGGGTTTGTGGTGTTTGTGGCTTTGCTTTCCAAGTTTTTCTTGCCCAAAATTTTTCATTATATTTCGGATTCATCAGAGCTTCTATTTTTAACGGCTATTTCCTGGGCTTTTGCGATTGCTTCAATCGCCAAGGCAGTTGGGTTTTCCTTTGAAATCGGGGCGTTTCTGGCGGGATTGGCAATTGCCAATAGCATGTTCCGTTTCCAGATTTCGGCCAAAATTAAGCCGGTTCTAGACTTTTTTATTGTCATCTTTTTTATTGCCTTGGGTTTAAAAATTACAGCAGTTTGGAACATTTCCCAAATTTTGGTCTGGTCTTTGATTTTTTCCGCTTTCGTACTTTTGGTAAAACCCTTGCTTATCATGCTTTTAATGTCGAAGTTTTTCGGCCATAAAAGGCGGACCAGTTTTTTGACGGCCGTCTCGCTTTCCCAGATTTCAGAGTTTTCGCTGGTTTTGGTGGTTTTGGGCGGAGCAATCGGCCAGCTTTCCGGAACTTTATCCGACCAGGTTGTCGCTTTGGTTTCTCTGACAGCTTTGATTACTATTGCTGTTTCCTCATTTTTAATTAGTCATGACGGCTGGCTTTTTCGGAAGCTTTCGCCCATTTTGGGGATATTTGAACCAAAGCATCCAAAAGAGATCGAAAATATTCTGGAAAAGGAACTTTCCGACCACGTAGTTTTAGTAGGTTGCGACCGGATGGGGAAGGACGTTTTGGATTTTTTGAGAAACCGCGACGATCAGAGTTTCGTCTTGGTCGATTTTAATCCTGAGATTGTCGACACACTAGTTGCCGAAAATTTGGATGTCCTTTTTGGCGACGTTTCCGATCCGGAAATTCTAGAAAAGTTAAATTTACCTGCTGCCAAATTGGTTATCTCAACAGTGCCGGATGTTGAAGATAATTTGATTTTAATTACAACTTCCAAAGAGGCGAATTCCAACCTTCCAGTTTTTGTTACCACCTCTCAAATGCTTGATGGGGTAAGGCTTTATAATGCCGGAGCCGATTACGTGACTGTTCCGAGGCTTGATGCAGGCAAACATTTAGCAAGAATACTTTCTGACCACTGGGGGAAACTCTCAGATATTTCAAAACTAAAAGAAAGGCATTTGGCCGAACTTTGGGAGCGTCGCCACATAACTTAGGTGCTAGATAACAGATTAACTCTGAAACTTGTTCAAGCTTCTCGGTTGCTATTTACGGCAGGCTCAGGCTCTATAACCTGCCCCATTTCGAAAGCTGTCAATTGTTTGCCGTCGTCAGTGGGTGGATAGAATCGATTCGGGATCAGATTTTAAAATCGTTAAAAAAGCCACAGCCGGGAAAAACATTCTTTTCAAAAACTTGCGAACGGAGGTAACTTGTGTAACGATTTTGTTAAATCGAGTATTATCAACTTCACTTTCAAAGAGTCTAACAGTATAGGGCCAATAATTAATTACAGTAGTGTCTTTTCTTAGGGTTAGCATGGTTTGGGTTGTCATTTATCAAAAAGGCTTTCCCTGCAGGAAGGGTTGTTTTTTTAAGTCTTTTGACTTGTATTGTATAAAACCCCCTGCGGCTTCCCATAAGGCGGGTTTGTTTTGCTCCCTACAGGGAAAGGTAGTTTTAAAATATCAAAATGAATATTAACTGGGTCTTAAAAAAAAGTTAATATTTCCTTAACGTTCGAGTCTAAATTCTGGGTAGGGTGATTGTAAAAGTTACTCTATTGTTTTTTCCTTCCAAAAAAAATTTACCTTTGTGAGCTTTAACGATTGCTTGAGCGATTTCCATTTCAAGGTACTGGTCGTTTTTTTTGTTCGTGGAGGAAAAAGGAGAGTAGTTAAAGAAAAATTGAAAATCTTTTGCTGGAATTAAAAAATTATTGCTTGAAATTCGGATTTTGGCGAGGCTTTTCTTGACGGAAAGCTTTAAAAACATTTCCCCGCCTTCTTTGGTGCATTTGATGGCGTTACTACAGATGACAAAAAGAGCCTGGGCGAGGCGGGACTTGTCGCCTTTTGTAAAAACTGCCATTTTTAGGCTATTGCTAAATTTTATTTGTTTTTTCAAAGCAAGATTTTGAATAATTTCGGCAACTTCAGTAGTTAGATTGGTTAGATCAACAGTTTTATAATTCTTTTGAGTCGCCGAGACTTGGGTTAGATCAAAAATATTTTTGAGTCTTTTGCATACGATTTTAGTGTCAGAGAGGATTTGATAAAGACTTTTTTTGTATTCTTCAGCTTGGCGGTCTTTTGATAGGGAGATCTCGATTTCGTTTCGAAGTGAGGTTAGGGGAGTTTTTAAGTCATGAGCGGCGCTGGCTAGAAATTTTTTGTCGCTGAAGTTAACCCCCTTAAAGCTCGATCTTTTTTTTGTTCTTCGTTGTGAGTTTTTTGGGAGCAGTTTTTTTTTAATTTTAGAACCGGATTTTACCACACTAATTACTCCTTTGGCATTTTTGGTAGCGATTATTCGTCTGACAATTTGAAACCGACGCCGTGGATAGTTTGGATTGAACTATTCCCTTCGTTGTTATCGACTTTTTTCCTTAAATGATTCATAAAAACGTCAACAATATTTGAAGCCGGGTCAAAGTTGTAATCCCAGACATGCTCCAGAATCATCGTCCTGGTTACTGCTTGATTTTTGTGGCGCAAAAGATACTCTAAAATGGCAAATTCCTTGGCTGAAAGGTCAATTTTTTTACCGGATTTAACAACGACATGTTTAATTGGATCAAGCTCCAAGTTGTTAGCTTTTAAGGTTGGTGGAAGAGTTTCCTGACTTCGTCTAAGTAGGGCATTGATTCTGGCGGTTAACTCTCTGAAGGAGAAAGGTTTGGTAAGATAATCGTCAGCGCCAGTGTTTAAACCTTCAACGCGGTCTTCAATTGAAGTCCTGGCAGTCAAAATTAATATCGGGGTTTTGATTTGTTTTTTGCGGAGGTTTTTGCATACTGTCATACCGTCAACTTTTGGCAGCATTAAATCTAGGATAATTAAGTCGTAATTTTCGGACTCGCCTAAAAATTGACCTTCAAAGCCGTCATAGGCAAGGTCAATGGCATAGCCTTCTTCAGACAGGCCCTTTTTTAAAACATTGGCGATCCTTCGATCGTCTTCAACAATTAAGATTCTCATTTTTTAAAACTGAGGAATTATTAAAACTAAGTTAATTAAAGTGCTTAAATTATATTGTCCAAAAATTAAAATTTGGTTAATTGTGTTCTTTCCAACCTTGAAAAATATTTTTTACTCTCAAAGGGAACTTTTGTCAAGTTTTTTAAAAATTTCTTGACAGGGGAAGGAACATAAGGATACGCTTAAATCTAAGTTAGAAAGATATGCCCAAAAAATTAAGAAACTTAAACAAAGCGAAAATAAGGAAAAGAAGTAAAGCAAGGATTTTTTTGCTTTTGGTTTTTGTAATGATCCTTCTTTTTTTTGTCAATGGAATTTGGAAGGGAATAGGACTTTCAAAAATATTTTTTGAACCAATATCAAAAGCTTCATCGATTTTTGGTCAAAAGGTAAATGGTTCAAATCTTTGGGATGGAAAAACCAAAGTAAATATTGCTATTGCTTCAGATCCTGTTTTAGTTGTATCTATTTCTCAAGTTGAGAAAAGTATTAAGATATTGGCGATTGACAAAGATACATATTGTGACGTCCCAGGCGGTTACGGTTGGTATCGTCTTGGGGCAACCTACGGTTTGGGTGAGTTGGAAAAGCCGCCTAAAGGCGGCCAGCTTTTTGCCAAGACTGTTTCTTCTATGATTTCAGTGCCAATTGATTATTACCTTGTTGATAAATCCAATCCATTTTTTAAAGTTGATGAAAAAAAGGTTATCTCTTTTAAAGATGATTTTTTGGGAACGTGGGGAATATTTGGACTTGTCAAAAAGAGCAGTTGGGCAAGAAAAACTCTGGATACAAATTTTACTCTTTTTGATATGTTTAGATCTTGGTGGTCAATCAAGAGTTATCGCTTTTCTCAGGAGGATTATTTGGATTTGTCAGGAGATTATTTGGAAGAAATTATTTTACCAGATTCAAGTCGGGGATTTGTACCGAGGGAGGATAGGTTTGAAATTTTGGCATCTAAAATTTTTTCTGATCCGACAATTGGTCAGGAAAACTTAATGATTGATGTTGAGAATGCCTCGGGTGTAACCGGACTTGGTGAAAAAGTTTTTGGAATGTTGGGAAATATTGGTGCTAGGGTAGTAAAGGTTGACACCGCCAAAGACGAATCTGTAAAATCGAAAATCTCAGTTTCAAAAAACATTGATAAGAACTCTTACACTGTCCAAAGATTATCAAAAGTTTTAGGATTGGAGATTGAGCAGTCAAAACAAGAGGAAGATTGGGATGTTAAAGTTATTTTAGGGAAGGATTGGTCTTTCTAAACTTCAACTTCGGGTTCTGGAAAATCTTCAAAACGGGTTGCTTCTTCTTTTGGTGAGGAAGATGTGAAATTTTGATTTAAAGTAAACCAGAAAGAAGGCTGATTGGCTAGTTTTTTTGATTTAAAACTTTCGCGAATGAAAACCTGAAGGCAGTTTGAAGTTATTTTTTTGACGAAAGCCTGATATTTATTCCCTCCGTCCAAAAGGTTAATTAGATGGTAGGAAAGATCGTCAGGAAGAGCTCCTAAATATTGGTCTTGAGAGTCGCAAACCGAAATTGAATGTTTTTTTGGCTGGAGAAAAACTTCGTCACCGCAGCAAAGAGACGAAAGAATAGTTGGAGTGGTAAGTTTTATGAGATTAACCAGTTTAGTTTTTCCCGGTTCGGCGACAAATATTTGGTTGTCAAATTGGCTTCCATTTTGACAACTTGGAGGGTTTTTGCCGTTGCTTTTAACCTTGGCCAGTCTTTTAATATTTTTTTGGGCTATTATGTTATAGGGATCGGCTTTTAGGACTTTTTGATAGGTTTTTTTTGCATGGTCTAAGTTACCAAGCTCCAAATATGCCCGGCCAAGACGGTTATGGGCTTCAAGATCATTGGGGTTTGTAGACAAAAGCTGTTTATTTAAGTCAATTGCTTTTTTCCAATTGGAATCGATTGCGGCGTTGATTGCAAGGTTTGATAGTTGGTTTTGTTGACTTTGGATTTCGTAGGTACTGCTTTGAGTGGCTTTAACTGCCATTTTTTACAAAAATGCTCACTTTAAATTAGAGTTTTTCTAAGAATTTGTCAATAATGGAAATTTATTGTCCAATTTTAAGAAATTAGAGTATAAAAAGTTTTCATTTGTGGGACAGCGAGGCTTATGATATTATCTACAGGTGGTAAGTAATTGGAGGGAAAATGTCAGGACACAGTAAGTGGTCGCAAATTAAAAGGCAAAAGGGAGTGGCGGATGTTAAGCGCGGGAAAGTTTTTACAAAGTTGGCAAATGCTGTAATTATAGCCGTCCGTGAGGGAAAAAGTGGAGATCCTTTGACCAACTTTAAGTTAAGGCTGGCAATTGAGCAAGCCAGGGCTGCCAATATGCCCAAAGACAATATCCAAAAAGCAATTGATAGGGCGCAAGGGCGTGGTGAAGGCGCAGGTCAGTTAGAAGAGGTTACTTATGAAGGTTACGGACCGCTTGGGATTGCGGTGATTGTTGAGGCGGCGACGGATTCAAAAAACCGGACAACTTCAGAAATCAAAAATATTCTTGAAAGATCTAGTGGTTCTTTAGGTGGACCAAATTCAGTTTCCTGGATGTTTAAAGCGACTGGGTTGGTTAATGTTAAAAAAGAAGACAAAAACGCGGACGAAATAATTTTGGCGGCAGCTGATTTTGGGGCAGAAGATGCCCAGGAAGCGGGAGAAATTGTTGAGATTTATACTAAACCTGATGATGTAGAGAAGGTTAAAGAGGATTTGGAGAAGGCGGGGTATGAAATCGAAAGTTTTGAGGTTTTACAAAAGCCAAAAAATTTAGTTGAAGTTACTGAAGAGGGGAAGGCTTCCCAGGTTTTGCAATTCATTGACAAGTTAGATAATTTGGATGATGTCGTCAAAGTTTCGGCAAATTTCGAGATTCCTGACGAAATTCTTACTAAAATTGGACAATAAACAATGCTAATCTTAGGAATTGATCCTGGAACTGCGACAACCGGCTATAGTTTAGTTCGGTTTAATGGGAAAAACAAAAATAGTAAAAGATTCGAGCTTATCTTTTACGATTGTATTTCAACCCCAAAAGATGACGAAATGCCTAAGCGTCTTTTTACTCTCCAAAAAGAACTTGAAAAAGTAATCTTAAAGCACAAACCGGATGTTATTTGCGTTGAGAAATTGTTTTTTGGGATAAACGCCCGGACGGCAATGTCGGTCGGCCAAGCCAGGGGAGTGGTTATGGCTACAGCTGCCTCAAAAAAGTTACCTCTTTTTGAATACCAAGGGCTTTCAGTTAAACATTTAATTTGTGGTAACGGGCGGGCTGATAAAAAGGAAATGGAGAGGGGAGTTTTAAAGATTTTGGGAAAGAGAAAATTTGAAAAACCCAAAAGCGGATACTTAGATGATGCGGTTGATGCGATTGCCATTGCAATTTTCCATTCTTTAAGGGAAAATTCTTGATCCTTACGATGAGGTAATGATTTGCAAGATGTGGTAAAATGCTTTTTGGACCGAAATGAACCCTCAATTATTGCTTTCCAAAAGAATTGAAATTACCAAAAGGGAAAAGTTTGTCGCCTCATCAATTTTAACTGCTTTAGGTTTTTTGATTATCCAATTTTTGCCGGTTGGCAAAGTTTATTATTGGTCGGTTTTTGGTTTTGCGGTTTTAGTTTTAGCTTCACTTTTTTGGTCTTTGGAACAATTCACTAAGCTGAAATTTTTGACTCTTTCAATCTTGCCTCTTACTTTTACGGTTTCCTTAACGCTTTTTGTATCGCTTTTGCCCCAGCTTTTTTTAATACCTCTGGCGACATCTTTGATTTTTGCATTGGTTTTTTACAGTTTGCTTTTGACCTTAAATATTTATAACGTTGCTGCAATTAGGACGATTGCCTTGGTTAGGGCAGCTCACTCGGTTGGTTTTTTATTTGGAATGTTGTCTGCTTTTTTTGCTTTTGAGGTAATTTTTGCCCTTCATTTATCTTTTTATTTGATTGCGGTTTTGGTTTTTCTGGTTGCCTTTTTGATTTCGATTTCAATTCTCTGGTCGTTTGAGCTGGAAGAGTACATTTCCTGGCGGGTATTAATTTACAGTTTAGTTTTAGCGTTTATTATTGCCCAATTCGCCTTGGTTTTCGCTTTTTGGCCAATAATACCGATGGTTGCAGCTTTGGGGTCGGTTGGGGCGTTTTATGTCTCTTTGGGGTTGACCCAATTTCATTTTAACGAGAGGTTAAATAGGAATACGGTTTTTGAATATACCAGTGTGGCTTTTGTGGTATTTATACTTCTGATTTTAACCGCCCGCTGGGGCGGATAAAGTTGACTCTAACATGAATCAGGATTTTCTTAAGATAGCATTAGAGGCAGCAAAAAAAGCAGAAGAAGTAATTCTTTATTATTTTGGTTCAGTTAATTCACGTTTGAAGCAAGATAAATCTCCCGTAACAATAGCAGATAAGGAGGCAGAAAAACTTATTATCAACACGATTAGAAGTAAATTTCCTAACCATTCTTTTTTAGGTGAGGAATTTGGTCTTGAAAAAGAAAAGACAGAATTTCTTTGGATAATAGATCCAATAGACGGGACTAAAAATTATTTGAGGAAAATACCATTATTTGCTACACAAATTGCTTTGATGAAAAACGACGAATTAGTTTTGGGTGTATCTAATGCTCCGGTATTTAAGGAATTAATGTATGCTGAAAAGGGCAAAGGAGCTTATTTGAACAATGAAAAAATAGAAGTATCTGACGTTGGTAGATTGAAAAAAGCTTATATGAGCTTTGGAGGAATAGAGTATTTTGAGAAAAATCAAAACTTGTCTGGCTTATTGTCTTTAATTCATTTAACACAAGGTCATCGGGGAATAGGTGATTTTTGGAGCTACCATTTGTTGGCACAAGGGAAAATTGACATTATGATTGAAGCCCAGACTAAACTTTGGGATATTGCAGCTCAAAAAGTAATTGTTGAAGAAGCTGGTGGGGTAATAACTAGTATAAGCGGCAAACCAATAGAAAAAAATACTACATCAATTATTGCCACTAATAAAAAACTCCATAAAGAAGTTTTAAAATATTTCTTATAACTTTTTTGGATGATAACATTGAGAAAATAGGGAAGTGCGTGAAGGTAAAAAGGAGAAGGGGTTAATTTTTCTCCAAAAAGTTTTCATTTATGAGAATTTAATTTCAATTTATTTTTCGAGAGCGGAAAAAATAATGATATAGTTTGATGGGGTAGGGGGTTGTGAAAGAAAGGATAGGATAACGTGAAAACTATAGGACTCACAGAAACTATAGGACTTAATTAAATTTTAATATTTGTTAATTTTAAAACTTTTTTTTAATTTCCTACTTTACTTTTTAAACTTAATTCCTGCCGCTCTCCTCTGGGGAGTTATTAAAGGTTAATTCGTGAAAAATTTTGAAGCTAGAAGCGTGAAAATTTTATAGCCTTTGGGTTGTGAAACCATGTCAAGTACTCATAATGAGCCTGCCGTAACAGTCATTTCTGGCGTTTGAGAAAATAGAGTGCCAATTGTCCTCCGATTTGCAATGATGGCAAACTATTATCTTGATACTTATCACTATCAACTTGTATCTGGCGACTCTCTAGAATCGCGTATTTGGCCCGTTTGTATCTTTGGATGTACATTTGACCGTCTAGGGTCTTTAGGAGAAGTGGTTGTCTACTTAAAGAAAATTGCTGAAATAAATATAAGAAAACAAAAGAAGCGGATCAATTTATATGGTTATTATATTTTCCCTCCACTCTTTTCCTAGAGAGGGGCTGGTTTTTCTCTTGTATCTACGTCGCACAATGATACTTTTGCGACATAGACTGAATTCGCCTGCCCGGGGGAGATCTTCTGGGATGTTAATTTTAAATGTTGTTATTTTTGTATTTATTTTCATTTTTCAATTTCAAGTTTGCTTATTTCTATTTCAATTCTCCTTAAGTTTTGATGGTCTATTTTGACCGCTTTTGCCATATTTTGTTAATTTTAGCCTCGTTTTGAGGCTAAAAATTGATTTTTTCTTATTAGAATAGACTTTTCTCCCCTACTCCTCTTTTGATGGCTTGGAAAAATTTGAGGATACTTAATAAGTGAAAATCTTATCCGGATTGGACCAGTTTGAGTTACAAGTCCAATTAGGCAGGTCCCTTAAAGTCATGCCGCCAACCGCTGAGATGCCGATTCCTTTATATTGATTTGCGGGATTTTTATAATTTGGGTCTTGAAGCAGAATACCAAAGGCGGTTGTTGAAGTTGTCGGATCACTGGCTTTTATAAAAATTGTTGAAGTTGTCGGATCACTGGCATAAAGAAGTAACCCATCTACTGACTCGAAAACATAATAAACATCTTCAGTGTTGGGATTGCTGGGACAAGTACTTGTCCAGGAGGTTGTGTACTTTGAGGCCCCTTTTATCTTAAAACTGCCGATGTTAATTGTTTGGATGGAATTAACGGAAAGGCTACTGTCGGATACGTTTTTGCAGATATTTCCAATTTCGTAAGAATTTGAATTTGTTTTTAGTTTGATATACCAGCCGCGTAATGTTTGAGTTGGAGGGTAGGAGTTGTTGCAGGGGTCTTTGATTCCGGAGAGGGCATTGTTTTGGATAAATCTTAAGTTTGAAACCATCTCTTCGGCAACGTTACTGAATTGTTGCTTGCCAATACTACTAAAATTGGCAACAACAAAACCGGATAAAACACCAATTATTGCTAGGATGAGAATTAATTCGATTAAAGTAAAGCCGAATCGGGCTTTTGAGGCAGGTTTCATGCTATTTCTTTGATTGTATCAGATGCCAGATGCCAGATGCCAGTTGTTAAATGTTTTCGGGATGTTTTTTTAAATAGAATACCTGTCCTGCTTTGGCACCGGCTGCCATAAGGACCGCCAAGAATATTCCATTTACGAATAAATTGACTAGTCTTTCAGGAATTCCAATCGGAACCGGATTGCCAGGCAAAAAGCCGAAAGCAAAAAAAAGGATGGAGACTACAAGGCCGCAGATTACTCCCCAAACTAAAACATTTTCGTGGGTCAGCCATCCGACTACTGATCCTGTAGCCGCAATCAGAAGATATTGAGTGAGGTTGAAGATCATTGCTGGAGTTTGGATATCTACTCCCTTTTGGTAAAGGTTGCTTAAAGTTGCGATCATTACAAAGCTTAAGATTAACTGGCTTGCGAAGAAAAATATAATACCGGCCAGGATTTTTAAGGCAATTACTTTATTAAATTTAATTTTTAATATTTTTTCCTTCGGAAGTTTTATCTTTTTGGCCAGACTTATTATTTTAAGATCCGGCTTTTTTAGCGATTTAACTTTCGGCTTTTTCATTTTTTAAATTATATCATGACCTTTGCCACTCTTCTATCGGGATTATATTCAAAAAGGAGTTTCCAACAGTCTTCACCATTTAGGAGAATAGCGAAGTTTTGTTCAATTGGGGTTTCTTGTTCAAATCCTTGAGTTGTTTCTTCCGGCCCGGTTGTGATTTTGTAGAGGAGGTTTTGGGTTTGCTGCTCCCTTTTAAGTCTTAACCAAGTGTAGTCGTCTGATTCTTTTTGAAGTTTAATTGGTAGAATTGATGAAGTAAACGGTTTGGTTTTTATGTAAGAATTGTTTCTTAAAAGGTGGATTTGGCAAAAAAACGGTTCAGATTGGTGTTCTAAAATCGCGACAAGTTTGCCATCTCTTAAGTGTCTGTTGATAAGTGTGGAGATTTTGGCACAGTCCGAATTAGTCAAATTTTTGACCTCGGCTAATTCTTTACGCTGCTCTTTAATTTTACCTTCCGAAAAATAAAATCTCTGAAGTCTTCTTAAAAGCTCCCTAACGTGCTTTGATTTTTCCTTTGGGGAGTCTTTGATTTTATTTTCTGCTTCCATTATTTGTAATTTTAACTGAATTTGTATATTGATACAATTTTTGCCCTCATGATCTAAAAAGTTCATCGCGTCGCACAATATTGACTTATTGTCTCACTTCTGCCTACAATATTATTGATATGAATTTGCCCGCCCTAATTGAAGAGTTTTTGGAATATCTTGAAATTGAAAAGAACGCTTCCCTACTCACCATTCGCGACTACCGCCATTATTTGGAAGTTTTTTCAAAATGGAGTGAGGCTAATTCCCCCATTTCAAAGCCCCAAGACCTCACTTTGGAACTTATCCGGAAGTTTCGGGTTTTTCTGGCCCATCATATAAATGATCAAGGCTTGCCTTTGAAGAAAGTAACCCAAAATTATTATGTAATTGCCCTTCGGTCTTTTCTGCGCTATTTAGTGCGTAAGGATTTACCTGTTGTTGCACCGGAGAAAATCGAGTTACCAAAGGTCGAATCAAGGTCTTTGAAGTTTTTAAACCGGGATCAAATTGAACAGCTTTTAAATCAGCCTGATATGTCAACTCCCCAGGGAATGCGGGATAAAGCAATAATGGAGCTTTTATTTTCAACTGGGCTTCGGGTTTCAGAACTTGTTTCTTTGGATCGCGAGCGGGTTAACCTCGAGCAGGGTGAATTCGGAGTTATCGGCAAAGGAGGCCATGCCCGGGTGGTGTTTTTGTCAGACCGTGCAAAGGAATGGGTTGAAAAGTATTTAAGGCTTAGGCCTGATAAATATAAACCGCTTTTCGTGCGTTATTCAGGAGCAAAAGAAGATGCAACAGGCAGCGGTGAGGATATGCGTCTTACTTCCCGTTCAGTCCAGCGGATTTTGGATAAATACGTCGCCAAAGGCAAACTTCCGGTTAAGGCGACGCCTCATACCTTACGTCACACCTTTGCGACCGACCTTTTGATAAATGGAGCAGACCTTCGTTCGGTTCAAGAGATGTTGGGCCACAAAAACGTTTCAACTACCCAGATTTATACCCATGTTACCAATGCCCAATTAAAAGATGTCCATAAAGCCTTCCATTCTGGAAATAAATAATTAGTCTAGGAGCCATTGTCTTCTGGGGGTTTTGGAAGGTTCGCACGGTTTTCTTTCCTCTTTTTCAACGCCTCTTCTATAACTTCTGGAGTTACCAAATCACTAGGATGGTCGCGTTTGTATTGTAAGTATTGTTCAGGTAGTTCAGAAAGTGCTTTTAAATGATTCTCTTTGGCTTGCCTTTCGGCCGATGGATCTTTAAAAAAAGAAGCCTCATCGGCTTCTCTAATTTGGTCTTTTACTGCCCATTCTTTCAATTTAACCCTTCTCGACTATAGAAGATTTTGTTTTTAGTGTCAAGACTATTTTTTAGGTCTTTTTAGAACGGGCTTCTTGACCTTTGTGGCGGGATTTTTAACCTTTTTGGTGGCAGTTTTCTTTTGAATTTTTTTAGCAATGGGTTTTTTGACTGGCTTTGGCTTAAGTTTGGGTTTGGGTGCAGTTTTTGTTTTAGTTTTTGATTTTGGCGGAGCTGCCTTAACCGATTTTTTGACTGGCTTTGGCTCTTTTTGAAACTCTTCAGGGGAAGCTTTATCATCTTTAGTGATAGTTGTGGCTGCGGCGACCGAATCAGGACCGGAAAATCTCATCAAAGTGACTCCTTGGGTCGCCCGTCCTAATCTTGGGATGTTTCGAATTGGAAGTCTTATTATTTGGCCGTTTTTGGAAGTTAAAACTAAACTCTCGTCTTCAGGCGTGATTATTTTGGCGCAAATGATTTTTCCTGTCCTTTCTGTAAGTTGAGCGGCTTTGATACCAATTCCGCCTCGTTTTTGCCTTGACCACTCCCCTACTTGAGTCCTTTTCCCCAAACCTTTATCCATGACAACTAGAAGGTCAGCTTTTTTTTCATCACGGTTAAGAATATTCATTGAGACGACCCGATCGTCTTTTCGAAGTCTAATTCCACGTACTCCCATCGTATCCCGGCCGGTTGGTTTAACATCCTTCTCTGAAAATCTAATCGACTGGCCATTTTCAGAAACTATAAAAACATCATCTTCTCCCGAAGTTTTCCTTACCCAGCAAAGACTGTCCCCTTGAGATAATTTAATTGCAATGATTCCTGACCTACGTATGGATTCGTAAGCAGTAATTGCAGTTTTCTTGACGGTCCCCTTTTCAGTTGCCATCATTACGAATTTTGCTTCACCGTCTTTTTTGGAAATGGCAAGAGTTGAGAGGATTTTCTCACCTTGTTCGATATCAATCAAGTTAATAATTGCCTGGCCTTTTGCCTGTCTTGAACCTTCTGGAAGTTCGTAAACTTTGAGGGAAAATACCCTTCCCTGATCGGTGAAAAACAAAAGTTTGTCATGAGTCCGGCAGGTAAAAAGCTGGCCAATGACATCTTCTTCTTTAGTGGTCATTCCCATTACGCCCTTTCCTCCGCGCCTTTGGGTTCTAAACGTTCCCAGATCCTGACGCTTGACGTAGCCGGTTTCGGTTATGGTAACGATGCAGGCGTCATCAGCAACAAGATCCTCTTCTGAGAATTCGCCGATTTTGTCCCGAAATACCCTGGTCTTCCTTTCATCGGCGTATTTTTCCTTGATTTTAGCAAGTTCCCCTTTGACAACTGCCAGAATTTTTTCAGGGTGAGCCAAAAGATCCTCAAGGTATTCAATGAGCTCCAAGGTCATCGCCAGTTCATCCTCGATTTTTTGGCGTTCCAAAGCGGCTAAGCGACGAAGCTGCATGTCCAGAATTGCCGTTGCCTGGATTTCGGTCAGCTTGAATTTCTGCATCAAATTAACCCGAGCGACATCAGCGTCTTTGGACTTTTTAATTGTTTCTATAACCTCATCAATATTGTCGACCGCAATTTTTAACCCTTCCAGAATATGGGCCCGTTTTTTGGCCTCATCAAGCTCGTATTGGCTTCTTCTGGTGACAACGATTTGGCGATGCTTCACAAATTCGCCGAGGATCATCTTTAAGGTAAGTGTTTGGGGGGTTCCGTCGACTAGTGCAACCACGTTGACGGCGAAAGTCTGCTGCATTGCCGTATGCTTGTATAAATTATTCAAAATAGATTGGGGCCGGCCGTCCTTTTTAAGGTCGACAACTATCCGCATTCCGCGCCGGTCTGATTCGTCCCTGAGGTCGGCAATTCCGTCCAGTTTTTTATCCTTGACCATTTCGGCAATTCGGGTAATTAACTGGGCTTTATTAACTTGATAAGGCAGTTCAGTGATTATTATTTGGTACTTGCCGGTTTTTGATTCCTCAATTTCTGCTTTTGCCCGGGTGACAATTTTTCCTTTACCGGTGCCGTAGGCGGCAGCGATCTCTTCAACGTCAAAAATTGAGCCCCCCCCGGGGAAATCTGGTCCGCGGACAAATTTCATCAGGTCTTCAATAGTCGCATCCGGACGGTCTATTAAATAGGTGGTGGCGTCGATGACCTCTCCTAGATTATGGGGCGGAATGTTAGTAGCCATTCCAACAGCAATTCCAGACCCTCCGTTTAGGAGTAAATTTGGTAATACTGAAGGCAGAAGAGCAGGTTCCTTAGTGGTTCCTGAGTAGTTATCAACAAAATCGATGGTGTTTTTTTCAATGTCCCGCAAAAGTTCGTCAGAAATTGCAGCCAAACGGGCTTCAGTATAACGCATCGCGGCCGGTGAGTCGCCGTCAACAGAACCGAAGTTTCCTTGACCATCAACAAGCGGGTATCTCATTGAAAAATCTTGGGCCATTCGAACTAAAGCATCGTAAACCGAAGCGTCGCCATGTGGATGATAGTTTTTCAAGACTTCACCGACAACTGCGGCACATTTCTGGTAACGGGCCGAGTGGTGCATCCCCTGCTGGTGCATGGCATAAATAATCCGCCTTTGAACGGGTTTAAGACCGTCTCTGACGTCCGGAAGTGCCCGTGAGACAATAACCGACATAGCGTAGTCCAAATAGGACCGCTTCATTTCGTCAATAATTTCAACTGGTTCGACTTTTCCTATATCCGACATTTTTTATTTTTTTCTTTCCGGTACAAGCTCTGCCGCTTTTAGAATTCGCCATCTCTTTGTTACATTTCGTTCTTTTGGTTTTTCTGGGAGTGTTACTTGACTTTGCTCTGCAAAATCTTGAGGAAAGATTTCCTCTATTCCCAGTAAAACAAAGTTTTTTCGTTTTTTTCAATAGCCTCCTTTTCTGCGAGCCAAGCAGGGTAAGTTTTTCCCGGCCCAATATCACCTAACAAGAGTCCTTTTGGTTTCCCATGTTCAAAAAAAGCGTCTGTATACAACTTGTTGCTCATATTCGCCTGAATATATTCCTTCCAATTGGGATATTGGTCTAGTTTAGAAATAACAGTTTTTAATATGCCTTGAAAAGTAGCTAACTTTTCCTTGTTTATTTTTGTGTGCGCCTTTCTTAGGCCCTCGTGGGTTACCCAATACCATAAATAACTTTCATTAGGTTTTTCGTTTTCCTGTTCGTTCGCATATAGAGTTAGGCTTATTCTGATTGCTTTCAGTACCGTTTCTTCGTTAATTTCAGTTTCAACAATTGTGTTAATGAAAGGAGCTTGGTCATATAGATTTTGCCCGGGTGACATATACTCCGTTGCTTCGATTTCGACGTAATTTGTTGGCTTTTGTAATTCTTGGTCTTTTGATTCCATGTTAAATGTCCAGCGTTGCTGTTTTTGCGTGTGTTTGGATGAATTTTTTGCGTGGCGGGACTTCGTCTCCCATCAACATCGTAAAAACCGCGTCGGCTTCGGTGGCATCTTCAACGTTAACCCTCTTTAAGATTCTATTTTGAGGGTTCATTGTTGTCTCCCAAAGCTGTTCAGGATTCATCTCCCCTAAACCTTTGTATCGTTGTATGGATACGCCTTTTCCATCAGCCTTCTCTTTGATTAACAAATCTTTTTGCTCGTCATTGTAAGCATATTGCGACTCTCCCCGGCTTTGGATTTTATAAAGGGGAGGCTGAGTTATATAAAGATAACCTTTTTCGATAACTTGAGGCATATAGCGGAAGAAAAAAGTAAGAAGCAAAGTTCTGATGTGTTCGCCGTCAACATCGGCGTCAGTCATAATCATAATCCGGTGATATCTTGCCTTTTCAATGTTGAAGGTGTCCCCTATCCCGGTCCCCAAGGCGATAATGAGCGCTTTTATTTCTTCAAATTCCAAAATTTTGTCAAGTCTGGCCCTTTCAGTATTTAAAATTTTTCCTTTTAAGGGCAAAATAGCCTGGAACTTGCGGTCTCTCCCCTGCTTGGCCGAGCCTCCGGCCGAATCACCCTCAACAATATAAAGTTCGGAGACCGACGGATCTCTTTCCTGACAGTCGGTTAGTTTGCCCGGTAGGGTCATTCCTTCAAGGGCGCCTTTTCTGATTACTGCATCTTTTGCTGCCCTGGCCGCTAGTCTTGCCCTGGCCGCGAGTAAGATTTTTTCCATGATTCGGCGGGCTTCTGAGGGGTTTTCCCCAAGATATGTGTCGAGACCGTCTTTGACAACTTGATTTACTATGGGTTGGATCTCGGCATTCCCCAACTTCCCTTTTGTCTGGCCTTCAAACTGAAGGTTTTCGGAGTTCATTTTAATGGCCACGACTGCCGTCAAACCTTCCCTCATGTCATCGCCAGCCAGACTGTCGTCATTATCTTTTAAGAATCCGTTTTTGCGGGCATAATCGTTGATTACTCGGGTCAGGGCGATCCGAAAGCCGGTCAGGTGAGTTCCCCCCTCCTGGGTATTGATGACGTTTGCAAATGACTCAACAGTTTCTGAAAAACTGTCGTTGTACTGAATTGCGCACTCGACTCCAACTCCCGAAACGTCTTTTTTAACATAAAAAGGCGGATCGTTAATAACGTTTTTGTTCTTATTTAGATGGCGAACCAGAGATTCGAGCCCTCCGTCAAAATAATAATGGGCCTCTTCGCCATTTCGTTCGTCGAAGAGGTGAAAATAAAGCCCAGCAACAAGATAAGCTCTCTCCTTAACTTGCTTGGCAAGCAAGGTGAAATCGGAGGAAATTGTTGAAAAGATTGATTTATCAGGCAAGAAGCTGGTTATAGTCCCGGATTTAATTTCCGGAACTTTCCCATCAATTGAAAGCTTCGGAGTCTGGGCAACTGCTTTTTGGGGTTTGCCTCTTCGGTATTCTTGAAACCAAATTTTGCCGTCTCTTTTGACCTCAACCTTCATCCAGTCGGAAAGGGCGTTGACTGCTGAAGCTCCAACACCATGAAGTCCGCCGGAAACCTTGTAGGCGCCCTGGCCGAATTTCCCACCGGCGTGAAGGACAGTCATGGCAACTTCCAGGGAAGATTTTTTAAGTTTCGGATGAAGATCAACTGGGATTCCCCGGCCGTCGTCAGCGACTGTAACTTTATTGTCTTTGTCAATTACTACCCAAACATTTTTGGCAAATCCTGCCAGCGCTTCATCGATTGAGTTGTCAATAATTTCAACTAAGAGATGATGAAGACCGTGGATATCAGTCGAACCGATGTACATTCCAGGTCGTCGTCTGACTGGTTCTAGACCCTCTAGAACTTGGATATCTTTAGCTTCATATGTCGGTTTTTGGATCATAATATTGTGGCCAATAAAAAAGCATTAAAAAATGCTCTTCACATTAATTTATTTTAACAAATCCAAACCTAAATCTCAAGCCAAACTTTAAAATTTTAGGAATTTTTTGATGGGAAATTCAAGAGCAAAACTTCAAGGGTAAATCTTGGATTAACATTAGCTTCAAGCTTTTTTTGAGAGGATTCCAGAAGTTTAAGAATTTTGACGATTTCCCCCTCAGAAAGTTTTTCGGCGATTTTTTTAAGGCTGTTTGTTGTTTCAAAGGTTAAATTACTGGAGTTTCCGGTTACAAGAAGTAAAAGATCTCGCCATAAGATAATTTCTTTTTTCAGCCAATAGGTTGCGTTTTGAGCGATTTCGCGGGCTAAAATAAATTTTTGAACTTCCGGCCCAAAAAGCAGGTTTTCAAGTTCTCCTATTAAATTTTCCTGTTCTTCTTTTGGAATTTCAATTCTGGCAGGTTCTTTCAAAGGAATCTTTTGGCATCTTGAAACAACGGTAGGTAGAAGATTTTCTTCATTATCGCAAGTCAGAATTATTTTAGCCGATTTTGGCGGTTCTTCAAGGGTCTTCAAAAGGGCTTGCTGGGCAGCGACGGTCAGTTTTTGGGCATTTTTTATGCTTACGACCCTATAATTTGAAGAATATGGTTTTAAGGTCAGGAATTTTTCCAATTCTCTAACCTTTTCTATCCCGAGTGAGTTTTCAGGGGTTAAAACAAGAAGATCAGGATGATTATCTCCTGTCAGTTGCGGCAGGAAACTTTTTTGCAGTTCCTTTATTTTTCCCGAAACTGCTTCTTCATTCCTTCCAATTATTAAAAAGGCGTGATGGTCCAATAACATCTAGTAAATAGTAAATGGTGAATAGTAAATTGTAAATAGTAGACGCATAATCTAAGATTCTTCATTAATTGGAATTTTTTTAAAATGAGTTTTTTTGGTTGACATCAAGTTCCAGTTTTGGCTATGCTTAAAGATGTAAACTGCCTATGGATCCGAAAAATGCCAAAGGGATTGCTGAAATTCTCCTTGCCAAGGGATTAATTACCCCAGATCAATTATCTTTTGTTAAACTTGAGTCTTCAAATATCGGCAAGCCAGTAGAGAGAGTTGTTTTGGACCATAAATTTGCTTCTGAGGAAGCTGTCGCGGAAGCCAGGGCCCAATTTTTGGGCTTGCCTTTTGTTGTACTTACCGGTATGTCAATTTCGGCCGATATTTTAGGGAATATCCCAGAGCAGGTCGCAAGGAAATATACCCTTATCCCTTTCGATAGAAAAGACGGTTTTTTGTCGGTCGCAATGGTTGATCCCCTGGACCAACAGGTAGTTGAGTTTATTGAACAAAAGTCCGGCCAGAAAATTAAACCATATGTTGCAGTTTACACAGATATTATAAGAGCAATTGGTGACCAGTATTCGGCATCCCTTTCGACTGATGTTTCAGCTGCCTTGAAAGAAGCTGGGGGAGTTATGACTGTACCAGGGGCAACAAGGGGCGCCAAAGATGCGGGGAGAGAAGTTACCGGCCTTGGTAAAGGTGAGGTTTTAAGAGATGCACCGGTTGCGAAAATTGTCGCCCAGCTTTTGGAATACGGGATTAAATCCCAAGCTTCAGATATTCACATTGAACCTCTTGAGGAAAAGACCCGGGTTCGGTTTAGATTGGACGGTATCTTGCATGAAAAATTAATTTTACCCCAAAAAGTCCATGATGCAGTCGTTTCCCGGATTAAAGTTTTATCCGGAATGAAAATTGAGGAAAAAAGAATACCCCAGGATGGTCGTTTTGATTTCGTTGCTTCTAACCAGGAAGTTGATTTGCGGGTTTCTTCTTTACCGACTGCTTATGGAGAAAAGATTGTAATGCGGATTTTGAAAAAAAGCGGCGGAGTTCCAACTTTGAATGAATTAGGACTTCGGGGATCAGCGCTGAAAGTTTTTGAAACCCAAATACTTAGGCCTCATGGAATAGTTTTGATCACCGGTCCGACAGGTTCAGGAAAAACGACGACCTTATACTCAGTTTTGTCAAAAATTAATTCGGTTCGGGTCAACATAATGACTTTGGAAGATCCAATCGAATATCGGATTCCTGGTGTGAACCAGGTCCAAATTAATCCGGGTGCAGGTTTGACTTTTGCTTCGGGGATGAGGTCATTTTTAAGGCAAGATCCGAATATTATTCTAGTTGGTGAGATGCGGGATACCGAAACCGAGGAATTAGGTATTCAAGCTGCCTTAACTGGCCATTTAGTATTTTCAACTCTTCATACTAATAATGCTTCAGGAGCCTTACCCCGTCTTTTGGATATGGGTGCCGAGCCTTACCTTATCACTTCAACTATCAACTGTATTGTCGGTCAGCGTATTGCTAGGAAAATTTGTCCTTCTTGTAAAGAGGCTTATGTTCCTCCGCCCCCTGTTTTAGAAGATGTTAAAAAAATCTTAGGAAGCCTTTATACTACCCAGGGTGATTTAAAACTCTATCGAGGTAAAGGTTGCAAGGATTGCTCAAGTTCCGGCTATTCAGGTAGGATTGGAGTATTTGAGGTAATGCAGGTTTCTGAAAAAATTGGCCGTTTGGTTTTGGAAAGAAGGTCATCTCAAGAGATAGAAAAGGTTGCAGTTACTGAAGGGATGATAACAATGAAACAAGATGGTTATTTGAAAGTAGTTGAGGGCGTTACGACGCTTGAGGAAGTTTTACGGGTTGCCCAAGATTAAATCGGATGCTAGATGACAGATTATAGATAACAGTGCTATTCTAAAATAATAGAGGGCAAACTATATCGGAAATTTGATATCTGGCATCTGACAATTAAAAAATATGACGATTAAAGATTATTTGGCAGTAGTCATAAAACAGAATGCTTCTGATTTGCATCTTATTGTGGGTACCAGACCGACCATTCGAATCGATGGTATTCTACTACCTTTTCCCGATTCCCAAATTTTGATCCAGCAGGAGGCAGAACGTTTAATTTTTGAGCTTCTGACTGAAGAACAAAAAGAGCTTTTTTTAGTCAATAAGGAAATTGACTTTTCTTTTGCACTAGGGGAAGTAGCGAGGTTTAGGGTTAATGCTTATTACCAAAAAGGTTATATGGCGGCAGCCCTTCGGCTTATCCCTATGAAGATTAAGGGCATCGAGGATTTGAATTTACCCCAGGTTTGCCATCGGTTTGCCGAACTTAGACAAGGTTTTATTTTAATTACTGGCCCGACAGGCCACGGTAAATCGACAACAATTGCGGCAATTATTAATGAAATTAACCAGTCAAGGCCAGTTCATATTTTGACAATCGAAGACCCGATTGAATATGTCTTTCCGTCCGGTAAGGCAATCGTTTCCCAAAGGGAGTTGCATCTTGATACCCATTCTTGGGAAATCGCTTTGAGGTCGGCGCTTCGGGAGGATCCGGATGTTGTTCTAATTGGCGAGATGCGGGATTTTGAGACTACAGCCTCGGCGATTACAATCGCTGAAACCGGTCATTTGGTTTTGGCGACTTTACACACCAATAGTGCTGCCCAGACGATCGATCGAATTATAGACCAGTTCCCCGAGCATCAACAAGCACAAGTTCGTTTGCAACTTTCAATGACGCTGGGCGGGATAATTTCCCAAAGACTGGTTCCCCTTTTGGAGGGTGGGCGCTATCCGGCAACTGAAATTCTTCTTGCAACTTCTGCTGTCAGAACAGTAGTAAGAGATGGGAAAACTCACCAGATTGACAATATTATCCAAACCTCGGCTGAAATCGGAATGATTACAATGGATAAAGTTTTGGCAAACCTGACCCAGGAGGGCCGGATTTCAATGGAAACCGCCACATCCTTTGCGGTCCACCCGGAGGAAGTAATAAGGTTACTTAAAGGAAAATGATCGAAGTTACAAGTTACAAGTGACAATTTAAGAATGCAGACATTTACCTACGTTGCCAAAAATTTAGAAGGTTTAAACCACAAGGGGCTGATTGAAGCTGCGGATGAGCGTCAGGCAGCAGTAGTTTTAAGGCAAAACGGTTTATTGCCTGTCTCGATTAAAACTCAAGCGATGCCGATGGTTTCCGGAATAGTCCGGAAATTTTCCAATCGGGTTCCTCATGGGGAGTTGGTAAATTTTACCCGCCAGCTTTCGACAATGATTACTGCCGGGCTTAATTTACCTGATGCCTTGTCCATTCTCCAAAAACAAACTTCTCATAAAGGCTTTAAGGAGATTTTGTCGGAGGTTTTAAGGGAGGTTGAGGGCGGAATTTCTTTAGCTTCTTCAATGGAAAAACATCCCAAAGTCTTTGGCCAGATTTATGTCAGCTTAGTCAGGGCAGGTGAAACAGCTGGAGTGTTGGATAATATTTTGGCAAGGTTAGCTGAAAATTTAGAAAAAGAAAAAGAATTTAGGGCAAAGGTCCAGGGCGCGATGATTTACCCACTGATGGTTGTTTGCGCTATGATTGGAGTTGTTTTTTTGATGATGATTTTTGTTATCCCAAAAATGACGGAGATATTCAGTCAATTTGAAGGTGCCGAGCTTCCGTTTGCAACGAAGATTTTAATCGGGATGTCAGCTTTTTGTGTCAAATTTTACTGGCTTATTATTCTTGTTGCTGTTGGGCTTACAATTTTTATAAAAAGGATGCTCGCCACTCCTCAGGGTAAAGAATATTATGACCGTTTTATCCTAAGAATTCCGATAGTCGGTGATTTGAGAAAAGAAACAATGCTTGCCGAGTTTACCAGGACCTTCGGTCTTTTAATTGGGGCTGGAATTCCAATTTTAGAGGCTTTGAAGATTGTTTCGAAGGCAATGGGTAATATGGTAATGGAAAAAGCAATTCAGGCAGCTGCTTTTAGTGTCGAGCGGGGCCGGCCGCTGGCGGAAAATTTTTCCAAATCAGATCAATTTCCGCCTATTTTGGGGCAAATGATGAAAACCGGAGAGGAAACCGGAAAACTTGACGAAGTGATGAGTAAAGTTTCGATCTATTTTGAAACCGAGGCAGAACACAAGGTCAAAAATTTGATGACAGCGATCGAGCCGATAGTTTTAGTCTTCTTAGCATTAGGGGTCGCTTTTTTGATGGTTGCCATAATTTTGCCGATTTATACTTTGACTAATAATGTGTCCTGAAAAGGTCTTGACTTTTAAGTCTTTAACATTGTTAACTAAGAATAAGATAACGAAAGGGGGTGAAAGAGAAAATTTATGAAATCTGCCCATAAGAAGGGTTTCACTTTAATTGAACTTTTAATCGTTATCGCAATTATTGGAGTATTGGCGGCTTTAGTATTGGTTGCTTTGGATCCGGCGGAAAAATTGAGGCAAGCGAGAGACT